>OOBW01000023.1_pt1 | contig 198760 bp, 164 predicted proteins | sample 1671701 | NCBI WGS metagenome assembly OOBW01 (sample SAMN06348183, study PRJEB24527) | human gut metagenome | biome: human gut; feature: ankylosing spondylitis patient; material: feces | host: Homo sapiens | place: China | collected 2015-10 | reverse complement strand
GCAGGATTTGGAATAAAGGGTATCATGGAAGCGTGGGTGCGTCAATATGGTTTTGCAAAATTTATCACGGTAAAGTGGCGATAGTAGGTGGTGTATAATTGCGCCCTTGTCTCCGTCAAGGGTTTTCGCCCTCGTCCGCTTCCTGCGTTTCTCTCCGGCTCTCAATCAGCAGATTCAGCTTCTTTTGAACCGCTTCGCTCTGGAAGATGAAGGTCAGCGGCTCCATCACATCCTCATCGGTCAGGACGGTCGGCTCTTTCAAAAAGATCTCCAACATTCCGGCACGAGTGCAAAGCCGATGGGTTCTCTCGCTTCTGGTCAACCGTTTCAGCTCGCTCTGCAATCGCTTCTCCTTGTGCTTGGCTACCCAACACAATTCCCGGACAGTGAAATACCGTCCGGGAATTTCTGCGTTTACGGCTCAGATGGACTGTCCATTGGTGGCGGCAACTTCACCGTACCAGAATGCGCTGTCTTTCGGGATGCGCTGCCCGGTGGCGTAATCCACATACACCAGACCGAACCGCTCCCGGTAGCCGCTGTGCCACTCGAAGTTGTCCAGCAGACTCCACTGGAAATATCCCCGCACATCTGCACCGGCATGGATGCCCTCCGACAGCTTTTCCAGATACCGTGCCAGAAAATCGATGCGGTCTGCATCGTGCACCTTGCCGTCCCGGTAGACCTTATCCGTACAGGACAAGCCGTTTTCGGTGATGAACATGGGCAGACCGTACCGCTCCTGCATCTGGCGGGGACCCCAGTTCAGGCATTCCGGCTCCACCGGCCAGTTCATGGCGGTATGGGCGTACCCGGCGGGGCGCTCTACATAGCTGGGACCGTTTTCGCCCATCTGCGCCGGGGCAGCGTTGTAGATGTTCAGCCCCACCATGTCCGGCTTGCCCAGAGGCAGGGCATCGTTGATGTACTGCGGCACAGCGGCGATGCTGGCGGCAAGTCTCGGTCCGCAGATGTCCGGTTCCGGCCAACGGCCCAGACAGACCGGGTCCAGTGCCATGGTGTGGGTGAAGGCCCAGTCGTCATCCGGGCAGGCGAAGGTCAGGACCCGGGCAGCGTCCACGTCTGTTTTTGCCTCCGACACCGGATAGCAGATGCGGCCGGTGGAAACAAAGCCCACCTTGTTTTCCGGGTCTGCATGGCGCAGCTCCTGTGCGGCAAGGCAGTGGGCGTAGATAACGTTCCGCCAGCAGGTAAACTGACCTTCCAGCGGCAGTTTCAGACCCGGGGCGTGCTCTCCGGTGCCGTAGCCCATTTTTACGATGCAGGCAGGCTCGTTGAAGGTGAACCACTGATGTACCCGGCCTTTGAAGTGCTCTGCCATCTTTGCGGCATAGCTTGCAAACGCGCGTGCCGTTTCCTCACTGCGCCAGCCGCCCTTTTCTTCCAGCGCCTGGGGCAGGTCCCAGTGATACAAAGTTACATAAGGCTCGATCCCGGCTTCCAGCAAGGCATCCACAAGGGTATCGTAATAGGCAAAGCCTTCCTCGTTCCAGTCTGTGCCGCCGTTGGGGGCAATGCGGGTCCATGCCACGGAAAAGCGGTAGGCTTTCAGGTGCATGGACTGCAGCAGTGCAAGGTCCTCTTTCCAGCGGTGGTAGCTGTCGCAGGCAACGTCACCGGTCTCGCCCCGGTAGGTGCAGCCCGGTGTGTGGGAAAAAACATCCCAGATGCTCAGTCCCTTACCGCCCTCTGTGGCACCGCCTTCGATCTGATAGGCCGCTGTTGCAGCACCCCAGACAAATTCTTTTGGAAATTCAGCCATAATAGTTTTCCTTTCTGTCATTCAAACTTGTGTGCACAGGCATTCCACTGTCATGGTAACGTTAAAGCAAAAGACCAGAGTTGTAAAGCCTTTTGACTAAATAACTCTGGTCTTTTTGTTGGGCTTGTGCAACAGCCCCATTGCATTTTCACAGGAGGGGCTTTGGCGCCGGTCGTAATTTCAGCCCTTGACGCCGCCCAGAGCCACGCCGCGGACGATGAACTTGGACAGCAGCAGGTAGACGATGATGACCGGCAGAATGGCGATGGCTACCATCATGTACACCTTGCCCATATCGAACTTCAGGAAGTCCGCGCTGCGCAGCTGGGCGATCAGGATGGGCAGGGTCTTTTTGTCGGCGGTGTCCAGTACAAGCGCCGGAATGAAGTAGTTGTTCCAGCTTGCCACGAAGGAGAAGATAGCCTGCACAGCCAGCGCCGGCTTCATGATGGGCAGCACGATCTTATTAAAGGTATAAAATTCGCCTGCGCCGTCAATGCGGGCAGCCTCCACGATCTCCATGGGAAGGGAGGCATCCAGATACTGCTTCATGAAGAAGAACACGGTGGGTGCCGCAATGCTGGGAACGATCAGAGGGATGAAGCTGTTTTTCAGCCCCATCTTGGAGATCAACTGCAGAAAGCCCAGTGCGGACACCTGTGTGGGCATGGTCATGATGAGCAAAATCAGAGCAAAGGCGGCCTTTTTGAACTTGAAGTTATAGGCGTAGATGCCGTAAGCCGTCAGTGCCGAGAAGTAAACGCTGAGCGCTGCCGAGCAGGCGGACACCAGCAGGCTGTTGCGGATACCGCTCATCACGGGGATGTTGGCATCCGTAAGCACGTTGCGGAGGTTTGTGACGATGGACTTGCCCGGCACAAGCGAGAACCCCTTCTGGATCTCGAAATGGGTGCGGGTGGAGTTGATGACCAGCACATAGAAGAAGAACAGGCACAGAAAGCTGATCAGCACCAGCACCAGATAGCACCATGCACGGCGGGCGGTCAGGATCGCCTTTTCGGACTGGTTTTTAGGCGTATGTGCCATACTTATTCCCTCCTTTGGCAGCAGCCTTTTTGGCTGCCTTCAGTTCCTTGCGCTGCGCCTTTGTCAGGCCGTCATCCTCCTTGGTCAGCGAGAAGTACACGATGACGCACAGCACCGCACACACAAGGAACAGCACCACAGACACCGCACCCGCCATGCCGTAGTTCTTGCTGAACAGGTGGTTATTCAGGTACATGATCATGGTGGTGGATGTGCGGTCGGGGCCGCCCTTACCGTTGGTCAGGATCTGCGGCACATCGAACATCTGCAGGCCGCCGATCATGGAGGTGATCATGACATAGACCAGAATGGGACGGATGAGCGGCAGGGTGATCTTCCAGAACATCTGGTTCGGGGTGCAGCCGTCCAGCTCCGCAGCCTCGTACAGGGTGGGGTCCACACCCATGATGGCTGCCATCAGCATGATGGTGGTGTTGCCAAACCACATCAGGAAGTTCATCAGGCCCACAAGACCACGGTTGCCCCACACGGTATTCAAAAAGCTGATGGGTGTCTTGATCCAGCCCATGCTCAGCAGCACCGCGTTCACCGGGCCGTTATCCGAGAACAGGGCGAAGAACAGCATGGCGAAGGCCGAAGCCATGATCAGGTTGGGCATATAGATGACCGTCTTGAAGAAGGTCTGCCCCTTCAGCTTCAGCCGCAGGTCGGTGAACCATGCCGCCAGCAGCAGCGAGACGATGATCTGCGGGACGAAACCGATGATCCACAGGATCAGCGTGTTGCCAAAATACTTGGGCAGGTCGGTGGCTAACAGGGTGATGTAGTTTTTCAGGCCCACAAAATTGGGTCCGATGATCTTCAGGCCGCTGCGGTAATACTCAAAAAAGCTGTAATAGATGGTGGATGCCAGAGGGACCAGCTGGAATACCGCGAAGATGATAAAGAACGGTGCAATGAAGATATAGCCCCATTTCGCGTAGCTGATCGACCCTTTCTTTTTTGTTTTCTCTCCCATGAGATCCTCCCTCCTGCCGGGTCACAGCAAAAGCAAAGGGGCGGGCGAGATACGCCGCCCGCCCCTTTGCTTTGATTTTCAGTTCGGAGTAAAACCGCTTATGCGGGCCAGACCACCTCGGTCAGCTCGGGGTACTTCTCCTTGATGGCGGTCTCGAAGTTTGCCTTGGCGGCATCCTCCTTCACGTTGCCGGTGAAGTAATCCTTGAAGGCGGTCTGGAAGCTCTCGTTCAGGCCCTGATCGTAGGGGCCGGCGTTGGACATATCGATCTTGGCTGCAGCCTCTGCAAACAGCGCGATGTGGTTCTGGCCACCGAGGAAGTCGGACTTGAAATCGCTGTTGGCAATCTCGTTCATAGCCTTCTCGTTGTTGGTGTAGTCCTGCGTATCCATGGTGATCTGCTTCATGATGGCTTCATCGCAGGTCAGTTTCAGCATGACGTCCTTGATGGTCTCAAGGTTGTCGCTGCCGGCTGCGCCGCAGATCCAGGTTCCGCCCCAGTAGTAGGGCTGAGGGCCTTCGCACACAGCGTAGTCGCCGTAGATGCCGTTTCCAACCTCTTCCTTGCCACCCTCGGAGGTAGGCGTTGCCAGAGAGTTGCCCAGCAGGGTGAAGTTGATGCCCCAAGTGGAGTAGAAGAAGCCGAACACCTTACCGGTGGGGCCCTGATCGGAAGCCCACTGGCTGTCCCACAGGCTGGACTTGTTGTTGTAGCCCTTGTCTGTATACTCCTTGGTCTGGTCCACCCACTTCATCAGGTTGGGATCGACGGTAACGGTAGTGCCGCTGACCCAAGGTGCGGACACGTTATTGGAGAAGGTGCGATAAGCATCGTCAAAGCCGGACAGCATCTTGTAGCCCTTGGCAGCAGCCTTGGCCGCTACATCGTTGAACTTATCCCAGTCGGACAGGCAGCTCTGCACCTCGGTGGGGTCGTCGGTGCCCAGCACTGCCTTTGCAATACTGCGGCGGTATGCAAACAGACCCGGCGTTGCCTGCCATGTAGTGCCGCGCTGGCTGCCGTCCACCGAAACGATATCCTTGGTGTACTGGTACTGCCCGGCCAGATCGGAGTCGGTCAGACCGATATCCTTCTTGACATCTAGAACGTAGTCGGAGTCCACATACTTCAGGGCGTAGTCAGCCTCGATCAGGAAGATATCGATCTTGCTGTCATCGGCGGCGGAATCCTGATTCAGCAGCGCCTCGTCCAGCTTGTTCTGGTAGTTGTTGTTCTCGTTGGCGTTGATGGTCCACTTTACAAGGGTGCCGTCCTTCAGGGTGGTGGTAGACTTGTCGGCTGCGATCTCCTTGACCTCGGGGTAGTAGTCGTTGAAGCGGCTCTGGAATTCATCGTTCCAGCACCAGATATTCAGCACCTTGCCCTCTGCGGAAGCAGGCGCACCGGAAGCGGCTGCAGAGGATGCGGGAGCGGAGGAAGCAGCAGCACTGGTAGAAGAACTGCCGCCGCAGGCTGCCAGAGCAGCACCGATCGTCACGACACCGGAAGCGAGCAGGAAATTACGACGAGAGATCTTTTTCATAAGGGTAAACCTCCTTCATGGTTTTCCATCAAACAAAAATCATTCTCAAAAAACTCCGCGCTGGGAGTTGTGGGCCTTTGTCAAAGGATGCGGACGGAGCCGCCGTCCAGCAGCTTGCCGGACACCCGAATCTGCTCCGGCAGGGTCACACGCGGATGCTCGATCAGCTCGATCAGCTTATCCGCCGCCAGCCTGCCAAGGGCTTTGGTGTTCTGCTGGTAGGTCACCAGCGAGGGTTTGACCACCCGAGAGAGATAGATGCCATCGTATCCCATCACTGAGATATCCTCCGGGATGCTCAAGCCCGCCTCGGCCAGGGCGTTGTAGCCGCCCAGTGCGGAAAAGTCATCCGGGAAGATGATGCAGGTGGGGCGCTGCGGCAGCGCCAGCAACGCCCGGGTCTCTTCAGCGCAGCGATCCACGTCGTGGTACACGCCGCAGCGGACGTACTGCTCCGGCACCTTCAACCCCAGCTCCTCGCAGGCCTGATAGAAGCCTGCCAGACGGTTCTCGGTAACGGCGGTCTTTTCGCCATGGATAAAGGCGATGCGCCGGTGTCCGCAGGCCCATGCCTGCTGCACCAAGGCCTTTGTGCCCACCACGTTGTCCGAAAGGATCGCCATCCGATTGTTGAACACATGGTCGATGGTCACCACCGGCACATCGCCGTTGACCAACTCCACCACCTGCGGATCGTAAAAGTTCACACAGGCGATCACCACGCCGTCCACACCCCGGTAGTGGCAATGCTCCAGATAGCTCATGGATCTGCCGCTGATGTTGTGGTTGATAAAGGTGATATCATAGCCGCGCTTTTCTGCTTCAACCTTGAAGCTGTCCAGCACTGCGGAGAAGTACTCGTGGGTCAGGCCGCTCTGTTTTTCATCCACAAACAGAACGCCAAGGTTGTAGGTGCGGTTGGTCTTCAGCGCCCGAGCCGCTGCATTGGGCAGGTAGCCCATGCGGCGGGCCGCTGCGTGGATCCGCTCCCGCGTAGCCTGAGCAATGTCCGGCTGGTCGTTCAAAGCTTTACTGACAGTTGCGACGGATACGCCGCACTCTTTTGCCAGATCCTTCAGGGATGGCATTTTGTAGCCTCCTTCCGATGAAAGGAGCTGCGGGATGTTTCTCGCAAGTCACTTAATCGTTTTCGCAACTTCAATATAGCGCATTCTGCACCAAAAATCAAGCGCTAATGTAAAAGTTTTAGTCTGACTGCATCACTTTCGGCATTTTGTTCCAATGCGACCTGTAGAAATTGTGCATCTCGATTTACTTTCGTTACATTTCGATTAAAACCGAAAAAATTTCGTTGCAGTTTCGTTATGTTTTTCGGTGAAAAAGGTCGTATGTATATATTACTTTTAAAATTGGGTTTCGGGGCTTTGGTTCTGTACTCTGCCGGTGTGCACGCCCCAAAATTACGCCAAAAACTACCGGGACTTCGCAGATTATTTTTAAAAATCTTCCCGGATTTTTGCAAAAAGCCCTTGCATTTTTTTGCGAGATACGGTATGCTTAACGTGATAAGATTGCTTCTTTCACAGTGCCTTAATCGTTTTCGCCCATCGATGTGCTGCCCACCCTACAAGGCGCAGTTTTAAGGAGGAAGCATTATGAAGTTCGGATATTTTGATGACCGGAACAAGGAATACGTCATCACCACCCCGCAGACGCCCCTGCCCTGGATCAACTACCTTGGCAGCGAGGACTTCTTCAGTCTGGTCTCCAACACGGCGGGCGGTTACAGCTTTTACCGGGATGCTCGGATGCGCCGCCTGACCCGCTACCGCTACAATAACTCTCCGCTGGACATGGACGGTCACCGCATCTACATCAAGGACGGCGACACCGTGTGGAACCCGGGTTGGCAGCCCACCAAGACCCCGCTGGACAGTTACAGCTGCCGCCACGGTCTGGGCTACACCGTTGTGGAGGGCAAAAAGGACGGTGTGACCGCCCGGCAGGAGTTGTTCGTCCCCAAGGGCGACGCCTGCGAGCTGGATCGGGTGACGGTGTGCAACGAAAGCGCCGCCGTCAAGGAGCTGGACCTGTTCAGCTATGTAGAGTTCTGCCTGTGGGATGCCGTGGACGACAGCTCCAACTTCCAGCGCAACTACTCCACTGGCGAGGTGGAGGTGGAAGGCAGCGTCATCTACCACAAGACCGAGTACCGCGAACGCCGCAACCACTACGCCGTTTTCTGGGCAAACTGCCCGGTGGACAGCTTCGACACCACCCGGGATGCCTTCTGCGGGGTATACGGCGGCCCGGCAGACCCGCAAGCCGTCCGCGCCGGGCACTGTTCCGGCAGCATTGCTCACGGCTGGGCACCGGTGGGTGCGCTGCACATCCACCTGAGCCTTGCTCCCGGCGAAAGCCGCAGCATCCTGTTCGGTCTGGGCTACATCGAAAACCCGCAGCAGGAAAAGTTCATCGCGCCGGGTGTCATCAACAAGACCCGCGCCCACGCCATGATGGCGCGCTACGCCACCGACGCACAGATCGATGCCGCCCGCATCGCCCTGCGCACCCACTGGGAGGAGCTGCTGTCCACCTACCATCTGGAATCCGGCGAGGAAAAGCTGAACCGCATGGTCAATATCTGGCATCAGTACCAGTGCATGGTCACCTTTAACATGAGCCGCTCTGCCAGCTATTACGAAAGCGGCACCGGACGCGGCATGGGCTTCCGGGACAGCTGTCAGGATCTTTTGGGCTTTGTGCACATCATCCCCTCCCGTGCCCGGGAGCGCATTCTGGATATCGCCGCCACCCAGTTCGAGGACGGCAGCGCCTACCACCAGTACCAGCCCCTGACCAAAAAGGGCAATCGGGACATCGGCACCGGCTTCAACGATGACCCGCTGTGGCTCATTGCCGGTACCGCCGCCTACCTGCGGGAGACCGGCGACTGGTCCATTCTGGAGGAGCAGGTTCCCTTTGACAACGATGCCGCCAAGGCGCAGCCCCTGATGGAGCACCTGCGCCGCAGCTTCAACTTTACCTGCACCCATCTGGGTCCCCACGGTCTGCCGCTCATCGGGCGTGCGGACTGGAACGACTGCCTGAACCTGAACTGCTTCTCCGAGCACCCGGGCGAGAGTTTCCAGATCACCGGGCCCAGCGAGGGTCCTGTGGCGGAGAGCGTGTTCATTGCGGGCATGTTCGTTAAGTACGGCCACGAATACGCCGAGCTGTGCGACCATCTGGGCCTTGACACCGAGGCTTCCGCCGCCCGCCAGAGCATTGACGCGGTGGAGCAGGCCGTCCTGACTGCAGGCTGGGATGGCGCGTGGTTCCGCCGTGCCTACGATGCTTTCGGCAACCCCATCGGCAGCAAGGAGTGCGCCGAGGGTCAGATCTTTATCGAGCCACAGGGCATGTGCGTCATGGCGGGCATCGGCAGGGAGACCGGACAGGCCGCGCAGGCGCTTGCCAGCGTGGAGGAGCGGCTGGACACCAAATACGGTGTGGTGCTGCTGCAGCCCGCCTACACCGGCTATCAGCTGAATCTGGGCGAGATCTCCAGCTATCCTCCGGGATACAAGGAGAACGCCGGTATCTTCTGCCACAACAACCCGTGGATCAGCTGCGCCGAGGCAACGCTGGGTCACGGCGACCGCGCCTTTGCGGTCTACCGCAAGACCTGCCCCGCCTACATCGAGGACATCTCTGAGATCCACCGCACCGAACCCTACGTTTACAGCCAGATGGTGGCAGGCAAGGACGCCCCCACCTTCGGCGAAGCCAAAAACAGCTGGCTGACCGGCACGGCAGCATGGACCTTCTTCAACATCAGTCAGTACATTCTGGGCATCCAGCCCACCTTGGACGGCCTGCGGGTGGACCCCTGCATCCCCCACACCCTGACCGGCTACACGGTCACCCGCCGCTTCCGTGGCGCAGAGTATCGCATCACGGTGGACAACGCCGCCGGGGTTCAGCACGGCGTCAAGGCGGTTACCGTAGACGGCAAGGCCATCTGCGGCAATGTGCTGCCGCTGGCTGCCGCCGGGACCGAGGTAACGGTGCAGGTAACTATGGGTTAAACCGACTTTTTCTGCTTCCTCATATTATTCTCCTTTTCATAACCAACGCCGCCGCGCAGCCCCCCCCCTGCACGGCGGCGTTGGTTTCACAGCTTATCCGACCGTACAACGATCAAAAATGCGCTCCGCGTTGCTCTGCGCATAGATAGCGGAATTATTATTTTAATTTGCATGGGGCTGTTGCACAAGCCCAACAAAAAGGCCAGAGTTATTTAGCCAAAAGGCTTTACAACTCTGGTCTTTTGCTTTAACGTTAACAGTGCAAAAATGAAACGGATAAAGCAAGAACAGCATATCGAAATTGAGGAGAAAAGTCAACAGTTAAAATTTCGAATCTTCGTAGTCTCCACTTTCACATAGGCATCATCAGGCACCTTGGGGAGATACTTCATCAGGAAATCAACATCCTGCTGGATTCGCCGGACGGCAGCTTCCAGTGCAGCATAGTTGATTCCGTAGATTCGTTTCTGCGGAGCAGGGCGGTCCTCCGGGTGCAGAATCTCGTGCACGATCTGCTTGCGGTTCGAAAAATCGGCTCTGGCAAGGAGGTGCATTGATATTTACGACATGACGCAGGCGGTGGAGGATGGCGCAACGCGCCCTGTCTACTACGAAAGCCGCGTCATCAAGCTGCATCTGGATAAGGACACGCTGGCTCTGATTGATGCGACTTATGACGCATTGGAGCAGCAATCGGACACAGCGACCATTGAAAAAAGCAAGAAAATGTTGGGACAGATGGAAAGCGTGTTGGGCGCAGATTCTACGGTGCAATCGCTGTGCGAGGATATTGTCACCCACTACGAAAAATACCGTGCCAACCTGCTGACCGGTAAGGCGATGATTGTTGCCTATTCGCGCCCGATTGCCATGAAAATCTACCGGAAGCTGCTGGAACTGCGTCCGGCATGGAAAGAGAAAATCGGTGTGGTCATGACCAGCGGTAACAACGACCCGGAGGACTGGAAAGCGATTATTGGGACAAAATCGCACAAGGAGGAACTGGCGCGAAAGTTCAAAGATAACGATGATCCAATGAAGATCGCTATCGTGGTGGATATGTGGCTGACCGGTTTTGATGTTCCCTCGCTGGCGACAATGTACATCTACAAGCCGATGCACGGTTATAATCTGATGCAGGCGATTGCTCGTGTGAACCGTGTGTTCAAGGACAAAGAGGGCGGCTTGATCGTGGACTATGTGGGCATTGCATCTGCCCTCAAAGCTGCCATGAAGGAATATACCAAGCGCGACCAGTCCCGGTATGGCGATATGGATATTTCCAAAGTTGCATATCCGAAGTTTCAGGAAAAGCTTCAGGTGTGCAAGGATTTGTTGCACGGGTTTGATTTCAGCAGTTTTATTGACGGTTCGCCGCTGGTTATGGCAAAGCTGGTAACGGGTGGTGTGAACTTTGTGCTGGATGCCAAAGCACCCAAGCGCAAGGACTTGTTCCTGCGAGAAGCAATGCTGCTGAAACAGTCGCACTCCCTGTGCTCCAGCATGACCACAGAACAGGAGCGTCATGAAGCCGCCTACATGGAAGCTGTGCGTTCTACCGTGGTGAAAATTACTTACGGCGGCAGCGGCGGAAAGACGCTCTCGCTGAAAGAAATCAACACTCAAATCAATGAACTTCTGAAAGCGAGTATCCAGAGCCAAGGTGTAATCAGTCTGTTTGACAGCAAGCAGGCAGATGAAAATATCAGCTTGTTTGACCCGGCGGTATTGGACGAAATATCAAAAATGAAAGAAAAGAACATCGCTGTGGAAATTTTGAAAAAGTTGATGGCAGAACAGGTATCACTTTACAAGCGGACAAATGTTGTGCAGTCGCAGAAGTTCTCGGAGAAAATTGCGCAGCTGATGAACTCCTATTACAATGGGCTGATTACAAACGAGGAAGTTATCAAGGAACTTCTGAAAACGGCACAGGAAATCACAGAGTTGTACAATAATGGTAAGAAACTGGGGCTGACGCAGAAAGAGCTGGCGTTTTACGATGCTCTGACCAAGCCGGAGAACATCAAAGATTTTTACCAGAACAACGAACTGATCGACCTTACCAGAGAACTAACCGAGATGCTGCGTAAAAATCGGACGATAGACTGGCAGAAAAAAGAAACAGCGCGTGCCAGTATGCGGAAGATGGTGAAGCATCTTCTGAAAAAGTATAAGTATCCCCCGGAAGATTACGACACAGCAATCAGCACGGTTATCAGCCAGTGCGAGATGTGGACAGATAACATGACAGCGTAAAATGCGAGAAATATCGATGATTTCCTCTTGACAACACACAGCTCAGCCCTTAAAATAATCTTAGAGAATACTATTATTGAAAATACGAAAGGCTATTTTATGGGAAAGATGATCTTAGATGACCTCCGCAAGCGTTTGGAACGTCTGGACGAAGATGCCGACCTGATGATAGACAACGATGACCGCTACCAGATGGTGATCGTGGGTGGCAGTGCGTTCATTCTGTTGGGCAAGCTGACCCGTGCCACCCATGATATTGATGCGCTGAGCGTTCCGAAAGAGCTGTACGGACTACTTGGCAAGTACGACATCAACACGGATGTGGAAGCCTATATTGATAATTTTCCGTACAACTTCCAAGATCGGCTTCAGCCGCTGCCTTTCGGTGGTACAAAGGTACAGTTCTACACACCCAGTCTGGAGGATTTGGTGATTGCAAAGCTCTGCTCTTTCCGCGACACCGACAAGGCGGACGTGGAGAGCGAGGCTGTGCGGAACTCTTTGGACTGGAATTTGCTGGAACACCTTGCAACCGATGAGGATGAGCTGAGAGCCAGCATTTTGAACGACTGGCGGTATCGAGATTTTTATATCCGTTATCAGGAGTATGTGGAGAGGTGGAGACCGTGAGAAAGCTGACATTTGAAGGCTTTTTGAAGCAGTATGTGGTAGAGCTTTCCGGGGTTCAGACGGCAAGTGTCCATAAGCTGGCAGATTGCATGACAGAAAATCCCCGCCTGAAAGAGCCGCTGTATCTCTATGCGCTGGCCTTTGATAAAGTGGATTTGTTGCTCCGCTATACCGTAAACAGGGCTGTTGCTGCGGAGTATGAGCAGCTTTCCAATCGCTATTCGCTGGCGCAAATGCTGCTGCTTCTGGAAAACCAGTCACCGGAACTGACAGAGGGCTATTTGAAAGTCTGGCGCAGCTATTGCTCGGTGCGGGATACCTCTCTTGCTGACAATGATACGAAAGCGTTGATCCATCGCCGGGTATTGGAACTTCAGCGAAAAAAGAAACTGACGAATTATCGTCTCTACACAGACTTGAAGCTGAATCCGGGCAATGTGAATGCATGGCTCAAACACAACGATTCCAGCAAAATGAGCCTTGACTGTGCGCGCCAAATCTACAAGTATGCAAGAAGCTACCCATCTGTTCGATAAGAAAAAGGAAGTGAGTCTATGACCGCCGTAATCTATGCCCGCTATTCCTCGGACAACCAGCGTGAAGAATCCATCGAAGGGCAGATTCGGGAATGCACGGCCTATGCGGAAAAGAACGGCATCACGGTCATCAAACACTACATTGATCGTGCATTCTCTGCCAAAACGGACAACCGCCCGGAGTTCCAGCAGATGATCAAAGACAGCGGCAAGAAGCTGTTTGACGTTGTTCTCGTCTGGAAATTTGACCGCTTTGCACGGAATCGTTTTGATAGCGCAAACTACAAGATGATCCTGAAAAAGAACGGTGTCCACCTGATTTCCGTTATGGAACCCATTGCCGAGGGCTCACAGGGCATTCTGGTGGAAACACTGTTGGAAGGTATGGCGGAATACTATTCCGCAGAGCTGTCCGAAAAGGTGATCCGTGGTCAGACCGAGAACGCCCTGAAAGGGAAATGCACTGGCGGCACAGGAACCATCGGCTACAAAATCGACGAGGACAAGTTTTATCACCTTGACCCGCTGACCTCGCCGCTGGTGCTGGAAGCCTTTCAACGGTATGACAACGGCGAGAAGATGGTGGAAATCGTAAACTTCCTTAACGACAAGGGTGTCCGCAATATGCAGGGCGGCAAAATGACTCACAGCAGTGTGAACACCATGTTGAAGAACCGCCGGTACATTGGAGAACTGTCTTTCCGGGATATCGTTGTGCCGGATGCGATTCCGGCTATCGTTCCGAAAGACCTGTTTGACCGGGTGCAGAAGCGTATGGACAAGAACAAGCGCGCCCCTGCCTGCGGCAAAGCCGACGAAGAATACCTGTTGACCACCAAGCTGTTCTGCGGCAAGTGCGGTGCACTGATGTTCGGCGAAAGCGGAACCAGTGCCACTGGGCGCACCTACTATTATTACAAGTGCGCCAACGTCAAGCGGCGCAAGGGCTGCAACAAAAAGACCGTGCAGAAAGAATGGCTGGAAGAACTGGTCGTCCGGGAAACCATGAAGCTGATTCAGGACGATGCGGTGATCGACAAGATCGTTCAATTGGTCATGGATGTCCAGAATCAGGAGAACACCACGATCCCTCTGCTGGAAAAGCAACTGCGAGAGGTCAACAAAAAGCTGGACAACCTGATGAAGGCCATCGAGGATGGCTTGTACACCCGGACAACGAAAGAGCGTCTGGAAGCGCTGGAAATTCAGAAAGATGAGTTGACTGCAAAAATTGCAGATGAAAAGTTGAAGAAGCCCAGCTTCAACGAAGATTTTATTCGATTCTGGTTGCTGAAATTTAGAAAGTTCGATATATCGCAGCAAAAGCAGCGGAAAGCTCTGATTGAAATTTTTGTGAATGCCATTTTCCTGTATGATGACCGAATCTTGATCACGTTCAACTACAAGGATGGCACCCAAACCGTCCGATTTGAGGACACTTTGACCGCCGATTCGGCAGAGGAAAAAAGTTCGGATTTGTCCAGTCTTGCTGGACCAAGAGGTCCAACGATTTCGCAACAGAAGTCGTTGGACCTTTTCTTTTTTTGTGCCTGCGGCAGACGGCTTTTTTGCGTGCGACAGGAGAAACGACGGCAGAAATAAAACACAAAAAATTTGTAGGATATGTAGAATATCACGCTTGAAATTGTGCATTTCTCCCAATAAAAACCTTGAAAACGTGTCAATCCTGAGAAAAAATAACCGCCTTTGTTTACAAAATGGTTACAGGCTGGTATACTTTATGGCAGTGAAACGTGAAAAATGATGCCAGAAAAGGGAGGAGCGACCAGACCGTGAATACCGCAGCGCCAACGACCGCACATAAAAAACTGGTGGGCATTCTGCTCACCATCGTGTTTGCACTCACCTGTCTGCCCGCAGCACTGGCTGTGGACCTGAATGTGGATGCCGGGTTCTACTTCAAGCAGAGCCGGGGCGGCACCTGCACGCTGGCTTCGGCTGCCATGATGCTGCGCCGCCGCGCTTACTTTGACGGACGGACCGACTGGGTGGATGTGACTGAAAACAGTGTGCGCTCCACGGCCTGGTCCAATGGTCTGGCCCACAGCTTTACATACCGGGAGATGCAGGTGGCTTATGCGACCCTGCCCTCCAATCATCAGGAAAAGACCCAGCTGCTCATCCAGCTGCTGGCTCAGCACCCGGAAGGCATCGTCCTGTACGACCGCACGCAGCCCCATGCCGTGTTGCTGACCGATTATACGAACGGCGCGTTCTACTGTTCCGACCCGGCCGGGAACATCTCCTCCGGCCGCATCCCGCTCACCAGCTCCAGCGTGTCCATTACACGGGCGTCCTGCTACTGGTATGTGAGCTCCGACCACAACGGCGCAGCCCTGCAGGCAGATGACCTGCGGTTGGAAGGCATGCGTTATCCGGTCAATGTACGCACCGGCAGCGGCATGGCCCTTACCGGCACCGCCAACAGCACCTCCGGCAGCACGCTGGAAGGTGTGCAGGTGGCCATCCTGGACGAGAACGACAAGATCGTGCAGTCCGCACAGGCCCAGGTGGGCGGAACCAGCTTCTCCCTCAAGACGCTGGACGACCAGATCCACTTCGGTGAGCTGCCCACGGGCTGCTACACCTACATGGTCATCGTGACCGAGTCCAGCGGCGAGACCCTTTGCTTCGCCAGCGACTTCACCGTTTCGGATGCCGCCACCAGCACCGCTGCCTATTGGTCGGTGCAGGACCCCGACGGTACCAAACTTACCGACCAGACCATTACGGCCACGGCGGAAGAAACGATCCAGAGCACCCTCGGCTGGCTGTCCGGCCTGTTTGGCTGATCCCTTCTGCATGCATTTCACAGAGCCTGTCTCCTTCGGGAGATGGGCTCTTTTTTATCCGGACAGGGAAGTTCCGGGGTAGTAATGGGCCAGGATGTCGGCAAAGTTCTGCCCCTGCTCGGCCAGTGCCTTGGCACCCCACTGGCTGAGCCCCACGCCATGGCCGTAGCCTTTTGTGGTAAAACAGAACGCACCGCTCTCATACCGGACCGTGAAGCAGGTGCTGCGCAGGCCCAGCGCCTGCCGCAGGGCCGTACCGGTGATGCGCTGCCCGCAGACCGGCAGGGCAGCAACATAACCGGCGGCGGTGTACTCCGGGGTGCCGAACCACTGCTCCGGGGCGGCAAGGTCAGCGGTGAGGCCCAGGGCAGCCAGTTGCTGTGCCGTCTGCTGTGCCGAAAGGGTCAGGGCGTACTCGTAATGGTCGGCGGCAAGGTCGGTGCTGCTGTCCACCGAAACAAGGTAGGGCAGGGCGGTGCCCCAGACATTTTCGCTGGCCTCGGTGCGGCCATTGGAGATGGCAAAGTAGCTGGCACAGGCAGGGAAACCGTCGCAGAGCAGTATGGTGTGTTCCACCTCGTCCACCAGCGCGGCCAGACGGGCATAGTTGGTCTCATAGGCAGTGCCCCAGTAGCTGCGCAGCACCGGGTCGGTCAGGCAGCCCTGCCGTCGTGCCGGGTCGGCCGTCAGCCAGCCGATACTGTCCGGTGCGGCATGGTCGCGGCAGTACAGCGCGTAGCTGTGGGCGGCAACGGCCTGTGCCTTGAGGGCCTCGTCCGGCCAGCTCACCGGCATTTCGGCCGCTACCGCGCCGATGAGATATTCCCGGCGGGACAACTCCAGCACCTGCCCGGTGGAGGCATCCTGAATCAGGAACCGGTCCGCTTCACCGGCGTAGGCAGCGGAGATTTCCGGGGTGGAAGCAGTGCTCTCCGGTGACGAAAGCGGAAGGCGGACCGTGGAAACGGCAGGCCCCAGCACCGCGCGGGTGAGGTGGTAGGCGGCCAGAGGCAGGGCGCATCCAAGCACCAGGAGCAGAGTGCACAGCAGCAGAAAAGCTTTTTTCATAACGGGATCTCCCTTGCGGCGTGAAAAAGATTCTGTCTCCAGTATAAAAAGACCTGCCTGCAAAACCCTGCGAAAAAACGCTGCCCGCAAAAATGAAAGTCGTTTGGCACGGGCCGGTGAAAAGTGAACACATTGCGCTTGAATTTACTGCACAAAAGCGATAATATAAGATTATGTCCATCAGTGAGGATGGCAGGAAAGTATGGGAAAGTAAAAAAATAGGAACCGGAAGAAAGGAGAGATCCCCCGTGAATTTTGCACATGCAGAAGTGGCGACCCTGGACCCCACCACGATGCGGACCCTGTGCGAGGAGTACATTGCCAACAACTACATCGACCCCGAGACCAGTGAGCGTCTGGGCGTCAAGCGCGGTCTGCGCAACCCGGACGGCACCGGCGTGCTGGCCGGCCTGACCAACGTGTGTGACGTTGTGGGCTACAAAAAGGATCAGGAAGGACATGTGATCCCCACCCCCGGCAAGCTGATCTACCGCGGCGTCAACATCAACGAGATCGTGGAGGAAGCTTATCGCAACGACCGCTTCGTGTTTGAGGAAGTGATCTGGCTGCTGCTGTTCGGCAGTCTGCCCACCCAGGAACAGCTGGACGATTTCTGCGAGATCCTGGCCGAGCACCGTGCCCTGCCGGAGGGCTTTATGGATACCATGAATGCCCCCTCCCCCAACATTATGAATAAGCTGCAGCGTTGCGTGCTGGGCCTGTATTCCTACGACGAGCACGCCGAGGACCTGACCCTGGAAAATATCCTGAACCAGAGCATCAACCTGATCGCCAGCATGCCCACCATGATGGTGAACGCTTATCAGATGAAACGCCGCTACTACGACAAGCAGAGTATGTTCTTCCATCTGCCCAAGCCGGGCCAGAGCACGGCCGAGCACATCCTGAGCACCTATCGCCCGGACCAGAAGTTCACCCACGAGGAAGCAAAGCTGCTGGATATGTGTCTGCTGGTGCATGCGGACCACGGCGGCGGCAACTGCTCCACCTTCACCACCCGCGTGCTGTCCTCCTCGGGCACCGATACCTACTCGGCCATTGCGGCAGGCATCGGTGCCTTGAAGGGCCCCAAGCACGGCGGTGCCAACCTGATGGTCAACCGTCAGCTGCAGGACATCCTGAAGCATGTGGAAAACCCGGAGGATGACGATGAGGTGCGCGAGTATCTGCGCCGCATCCTGCGCAAGCAGGCCGGTGACGGCTCCGGCCTGATCTACGGCATGGGCCACGCAGTGTACACCATCAGCGATCCCCGTGAGGTGATCCTGAAGCAGCGTGCCCGTCACCTGGCCTACGAGAAGGGCTTTGAGGAAGAGTACAACATGCTGTGCAGCATCGAGCGGCTGGCCCCCGGCATCTTTGCCGAGGAAAAGGGCAGCACCAAGCCGGTGTGTGCCAACGTGGACCTGTTCAGCGGCCTGATCTACAATATGCTGGGCATCTCCGAGGACCTGTACACCCCCCTGTTTGCCATTGCCCGTGTGCCGGGCTGGTGCGCACACCGGGTGGAAGAGGTCGTGTTCGCCAACCGCATCATCCGCCCGGCCTACAAGTACCTGGGCGTGCGCCAGAAATACAAGCCGATCGAGGAACGCTGATGAACTCATTGATTTTGCTTTCGATTCTCCTGTCCGCTGCGCTGGGCATCGCCCGCGGGGCAGATCTTGCCTTTGGTACCGATGCCGTGACCGGGCTGTGTACGGTCGGTTCGGTGTGGTGGCGCTATGCGGCATTGGGCGCGGTGGTGCTGGCCGCAGTGCTCATCGGTCGGCACTGCGCCGGAAAAGCCGAGACGGTCCGCAGCCGTCAGCCTCTGGCCGGAGTGCTGGCCTTTGCCGGAGCGGTGTGCTTTCTGGCGGCTGCCGGTGCGCAGCTGGCGGTGGGCCTGTCGGCAACGAGCAGCTTCGTGCGGTCCATTCTGGAGTGCATCTGCGCGGTGTGGCTCAGCACGCTGGGCCACTGCTGGCTTACCCCTTCCGGCTGGAAAAAGCCTACGGGCGGGCTGTATCTGGCGGTGGCGGGCAGTGTGCTGTTCTACTGGAACGTGCTGATGCGCTTTATGGAGAACAGCTCCAGCTGGCACCGGGTGGCCCCCACCGCAGCGGTGTGGCAGGCGCTGGCAGCACTGTTGCTGCTGAGCAGCCTTGCCCGGGCGCTGTACCTGCCAAAGCCGGAAAACGGCCGCACCCTGTGCGCCGCCGGTCTGGCAGCACTCTGCCTGTGCCTGTGCTGGGAGCTGCCCCATGCAGCGGTCCTGGCGGCCGGAGCAGCGGCAGAACCGGCCCTGCTGCCGGAGCTGTTTGCCGCGCTGGCACTGTGCTGCGTGGGAGCGCTGGGCGGCGTGTGCGCCGCAGCCTGCGCACGGCGTCCGGAGTGACGAAAACACCGCCCGTTCTCTTGGTGTAATTGCCCAAAACGGGAGAGGGAAATTCGATAAAATCGTACAAAAGCAAAAAATGATGGATTTACCTTGTTAATTTTTTGGCAGAGACTTGAAAGTTTCTGCATTTTGGTCTAAAATAAAGATACCGTGATTTATCCATTTTAGGGTAAAAACAATTAGGAGGTACTATTAACATGGCTGTTAGAGTTGCTATCAATGGTTTCGGCCGCATTGGCCGTCTGGCTTTCCGTCAGATGTTTGACGCTGAGGGTTACGAGGTCGTCGCAATCAACGACCTGACCAGCCCCAAGATGCTGGCTCACCTGCTGAAGTACGATACTGCTCAGGGTTCTTTCTGCGGCAAGATCGGCGAAGGCAAGCACACCGTCGAGGCTACCGAGGATTCCATCATCGTTGACGGCAAGGAAATCAAGATCTACGCTGTCAAGGACGCAAAGGATGCTCCCTGGGGCGAGCTGAACGTTGATGTCGTTCTGGAGTGCACCGGCTTCTACACCAGCAAGGAGAAGAGCATGGCTCACATCCAGGCTGGCGCAAAGAAGGTCGTCATCTCTGCTCCTGCCGGCAAGGATCTGAAGACCATCGTCTACTCCGTCAACGAGAAGACCCTGACCGCTGAGGATCAGGTCATCTCCGCTGCTTCCTGCACCACCAACTGCCTGGCTCCCATGGCTAACACCCTGAACAAGACCTACCCCATCGTTTCCGGCATCATGACCACTGTTCATGCTTACACCGGCGACCAGATGATCCTGGATGGTCCTCAGCGCAAGGGCGATCTGCGCCGTGCTCGTGCTGGCGCACAGAACATCGTCCCCAACAGCACCGGTGCTGCTAAGGCCATCGGCCTGGTCATCCCCGAGCTGAACGGCAAGCTGATCGGCTCTGCTCAGCGTGTGCCCGTTCCCACCGGTTCTACCACCATCCTGGTTGCCGTTGTCAAGGGTAAGGACGTTACCGTTGAGTCCATCAACGCTGCCATGAAGGCTGCTACCTCTGAGTCCTTCGGCTACAACGAGGACCAGATCGTTTCTTCCGACGTCATCGGCATGCGTTACGGCTCTCTGTTCGACGCTACCCAGACCATGGTCGCTAAGATCGACGACGACACCTACCAGGTTCAGGTCGTGTCTTGGTACGACAACGAGAACTCCTACACCTCTCAGATGGTCCGTACCATCAAGTACTTCGCTGAGAACTGCTAATGACGTTCCGTCGTTAAAAATCGCCTGATTTGTCTGCCGGAGTTTGTCTTGCTCAACTACGAACAAGCCTGACGAGGTACGACAACCATATCTAGGAATTTTTCGCCCTTCTTTTTGTGGTCCGCCGCAAAAGGAAGGGTGTTTTTTTATGTGTTTGAAAGAGCTTCGGGACGAATTTTTGTATGACTGTGAATGCCGCCACCTGGCAAAGGGGTCTCTGCGGAATTATCGGGCATCTACCCGGTTCTTGCTGGAATTTCTGGAACGGAAGCAGATCACAGAACTGGAGAATGTGCGCCCACGGCACCTTCGGGACCTGATGAAGGAAAAGCAGGATGCAGGCAATACGCCCCGGTACATCAACGATCTGCTGAAGGTCTGGCGCACCTGGTTCAATTATCTGGTGGAGGAGGGCTATTTGGAGGAGCGAGATAACCCAGCCAAAAAGGTAAAGCCTCTGCGGCAGCCCCGGACCATCATTGATACCTTTACCGCAGCAGAAATGAAGCGGATGATCCAGTTTTACGACGGCAAGGACTTTCTGGAGGTGCGGAACAAGACCATCATCATGCTGCTGTTTGACACAGGGATGCGCTGTAACGAGATGATCCTGATGGAGCCCGAGGACATCAAACCGGATTACATCCTGGTGAAGCATGGCAAGGGCGGCAAGGAGCGTGTGGTACCGAAATCTCCGGCACTGTCCAAGCAGCTCATCAAATACTGTGCGCTCCGGGATGGCTACCGGAAAGAATGCCCCACCTGCCACAGAAACCTTTTCCTCAGCAAAACAGGCAAGCCCCTCACGGATGAGGCAGTTGCTCGGATGCTGAAGCACGCTGCAGAGGAAGTGGGAGTCTCCTCCTCGGTACGGGTCAGCCCCCACACCTGCCGCCATACCTTTGCTCAAATGCAGCTGAAGAATGGACTGGACCTGTACAGTGTCTCTCGCCTGATGGGACACGTTAATATCATGATCACCCAGCGGTATCTGTTGGGCATCAAGGATAAGGACATCGTGGACCGGGGCACCCAGACCAGCCCCCTGATGAACCTGTAAAAACTGAATCGTACACTTCAAGAGTGGCCCCGCCGGGTGATGGGGCTGCTCTTTTTTTGTGATGATGTGCAAAATGCACAAAAATCATGCCGAAAATTCTAACGGTATTCTCTTAATAAAAACAGAATATTATGGTATAATTAATTTCCCCTAAAGGAGTATACAGCCCAAAGGCTGCAGAGTCCGGCGGGGGCTCATAGACGGGTGATTCGGTTGAGAATCGCACGATCGGCGCAAGGGTTAGCTGCTTGATGCCGGCCGCAGCGGTTAAAGCCTGTTTATGATGTAATCCACCGTGAGAGGGCATGGCTCGTGAAGGCAACTCCTTTGCGGATCTGCTGTTCGAAGGGTGGCTGATATTCCGTTTATAGTCAAGCACTTGGTTCTAGTACGTGAATAGATGAAGTGATTCACGTAATTTTCTTGACCGGCTCTGAGTGTAATAACGGACGTCCTGGATGACCAAGACGCACGGACTGACAGAATTAATTTTAAACTGCATGCCTGAAAAATGCTTTCGGGTGTACGGTTTGGTTGTTCTGCCAGTTTGTGCGTCTTTTTTGTTGCCGTTTTTTAGGAGGTGCACGATGTAGCGTATAAAAGCATTCCAAAATCATAAACGAATACAAAGGAGATAACTATGAACTCTTTAAATTTCTTTCCGCTAATCTCTGCCACGACCACTGCTTCATCTGCGCCGGTCTACCATGGAGGCATGATCCCGTGTCTGAGAGATGTGGAGCCGGTAAACACCCAGTGGCTTGTTAAAGGATACTTCCCGATGGGTGCCGTGTCGGTCGTAGCAGGCCCCGGCGGTGTGGGCAAGGGCGTATTCATGGCGGATGTGGCGGCTGCCGTGACGACCGGACGCCCCACAATGCTCTTCCCTGACGCTGCAGTTACACAGGGGAACGTTTTGGTGCTTACGAGCGAGGATGACCCCGGTATGTCTCTGGCTCCGCGCTTGATTGCTGCAGGGGCGGATACGCGCAGGGTGTTTTACGTCACTCCCAGCTGGTACTGGCAGCAGAAGAAGAAAAAGCTTGTTATTGGAGCAAGCCTGTTTGAACTTATTGATGAACTGCGTCCGGCACTGGTTATCATCGACCCGCTCAGGAGCTTTCTGGAGGGGAATGCAGCGGCAAATGGTGATGTAATGCGCGGGGCACTTGATATGCTGCAGGAAAAAGCATCGGCAGACCAGTTCAGCGTGGTTATTGTATCTCACATGGTAAAGAAGGCAGGCGATGATGCACGGATGTTGCTGGCCGGTTCTGGTGAGCTGTGGAATGCCGCTCGTAGTGTGACCATTCTGGGGCGGCTGCCGAAGGACGAAAGCGTTACCTATGTAACGCAGGAAAAGCTGAACGTTGGCACTAAGGCACGCAGTATCCTCTTCCGTACCCAGACGGTAAGCGTGAAGAACAAGGCGGGCGCAGAGGTGGAAACCGCCCGGGCAGTGCTGGCAGCGACCACGGAGAAGCATTATAAGGAGTTAATGGCCGACAAGCCGATGCCGCTGGAACCGTCACAGCAGGATGCCAAGGAGTCCATCATGGCCCTTCTGAAAGAGCAGGGACCGATGGCTGGTATGGATCTGAAAAAGCTGGTAATGGACGAAACAGGATGCAGCAAACGCACCGTTGAGCGGGCACATACATGCCTTGTAAAAGAAAAAAAGATCCAGACCAAGCGAGTGCGGCAGGCTGACGGAAAGTTCAAGTTCATCACGTCCTTGTGCGCTGTACGGGCGGTGAGACGAGTGTGTGGCGAAATTGCGTAAAAATAACGAATATGCGATAAAAATCAACTTCGCCAGTGTGGCGATGTTGGCGATGTTGAGCGGGGCGGGAAAATGCGGAAAAGAAACGTAGTATCGTGAACAAAAAAATCGGTGTAACTTCGCCAATGAAAGCACAGAAGGAGGTGGTGCGCTATGGATGGCATGATTGCCTGAATGGACTGTCGGGGAGGGGCAGAAGGGAAAAACCAAGCCCTCTTGGAGCTGGAAACGATACCTGATATGACATTTTATACAGACTGTTTTACAACTGACAGAAAAATGACGCATGAATGCTAAAAAATCAACAAAAAGGCAATATGACCTTTCAAAAAAAGGTGAGATTGGATTTTATTAAAAAAATAAAAGGAAAAATACGAATCACCATTGATTTTTAATATGTGCGGTGATATACTATAAGTACAAATAAAACAATGAGGTTTGATAATATGTAGAAGTAAAAACAAAGGGATGTAATTAAGTAACGCCCAGTTGGCTGTAAAAAATGCAATCCGATTATATAGGAGGATACAGACTATGACTAAAATCAAAAAGAACACCACAGGAAAACCGACGACTGCGACACCGCTCTCGCCCATGATGACCGTTGCCGAGGTAGCAGAGCTGCTGGGTTTCGGGCAGAATTTTGTCTATCGGCTGGTGAGCAAACCGGGCTTCCCGGCCGTAAAGGTCGGCAATAGCTATCGGATCTTCCGCGAAGGGCTGATGGAGTGGCTTGAGGCGCAGAAAATCAATAACACCCCGGGAGGTGCTGCATAATATGCGAGACCCAGAAGTTGATCCATGTCCCGCCGGGGGAGAGCTGGAGAATACGATTATAATTATGAAAAAGGAGAATGCTATGCAGATATTTTATGATGATGCACTAAAACATTTGGAACCATTCGCAACCTTGTCGGCAGGACTGGAGGGCAAGTATCTCTGCTACGGTGGAGGTGTGAAACCGCTTCAGCCGGGAAAAACGTTTGCTGATGGCTTTATAATGCGGCTGACAGACAGACCAGATAACCCAGAAAACACGATAATCAGCGTTGAGCCGTGCCTGAACAAGGACGGTGCACCACAGCTGGCGATGACCATTTACCAAGCTACCGGCAGTGAACAGCGCACCCAAACAAATGAACAGGCTGTGGAATGGGCAGGACGTCCAGAGGCAGTGTTATGCTAAAAAAGGAGAATAAAATGAGCTTTTTAGAAGATGTATTTCAGACCGTTGACGAGATCAAGCAGAGTCAGGAAAAGTTCAAAAGTGCTACGGAGGCAAGCTTTCATCAGCTGGATGTGCTTGTTCGACCATATTTGGGCGAAGCACAGAACGAGACCCTATCTGAAATTCTGGAAGGGTTGGTCGCGTCCGTTGCCGAGCACTCGTTCCAAATCGGCTACAGCAGCGCCATGCAGACGTTTGCAGAAGCGGCGGTAGCACTCGAGGCAGGGTCCCATGTGCAACAGTAAAACAAAAACCGCCTTACCTGCGGCAACAGGCAAAGCGGCTGTAGAGACGGGAATATCTGTGTGTGTGCGTTCCCGCCCCTATAATAGCACAGAACAAGGCGTTTGAACAGAGATTTTTTCTGGGCAAGCGCATACAAACCGGCGCATGGTCTGGCAGGATGGCTGGGCTGTGCGCCTTATTATTATGGAGGAAATGCATCAATATATGAAAACAAAAATGCCCTTTGACGGCTTCTTCTTGAAGAATTTGGATGAACAGAACGGAACCTGCAAATATGAGGAATATCTACGCAACTGCAAGGAGAACCCATTGACCGAGGAAGAGCGGCGGGAATGGACGGAAAGCACCCATGCAGCGATTGCTGAGCTGGAACGGTTGAACGCAGAGCCGAAGCCCACCAGACAGGCAGCAGAGCCGGAAGCAGAGGCAGATGGGACATCCAGCCCCCAGACGCCAGAGCCCGCCGAGCCGCAGGGAGGGTGCTGTACCGGACAGGAGGCAGAGGAAGCACCAGAGGTGGAGGTGACTGCAGCGGAGAAGACGTTTGTTCCACAGGGAGAGGGCGCTTTGCTGCTCCCGGCGGAACCGACAGTGATCCCGGAGGTGGCCAGCGAGCCGAAGCGGGTACGCATCACGGAGCTGGTGAAGGAGAACTTTAAAAACTGGCGTGCCGGTACCAGAATCGTCTTTGATGCAGGCGTGAACTCAGGTAAGACCTACTTTATCCTGAATGTTCTGCTGCCATGGGCATATCAAAAGCACAGGAAAATTATATATCTTTGCAATCGTGTCCCCCTGCAAAATGAGATCCAACAGGAAGTGGAGCGGCTTGGAAGGGCGGAAGAGAAGGTTGGGTGTTGGAATCATGACCTTCGGCAGTTCGTTTACGAAACCAGAGTAACGAATAAATATAAAGATACGATCCGGGTAGAGACCTATCAGTGGATGGAGTCGTTCTGCAGGGGCAACCCGAAGGGAGTAATGAACTACTTCAGAAGATTTAACTATATAGTGGCAGACGAATACCATTATCTGTTAACGGATGCAGCTATCAATAAATATATCGATCTCTCCTATGTGACACTGAACGAACTGACAAAGTATCGCCCGGTGATCTTTATGAGTGCAACCGCACATCCGTTCTTTCACCGTTGGCGGGATGAGACAAATGAGGCCCTGCCGGAGAACTACTACCATATCCCGTCGGACTACAGCTATGTAGAGCGTGCGGTCTTTTACTGGACAGATGCTGAGGAAATCAAAATAATCCGACAGGAAGCAAGGAGGGGGAAGGTTCTGGTATTCGTCGATCGGATGAGCAGGATAAGAAAACTGGTGAAAGAATTAGAAGACGAGTTTACAGGGGAGATCGCCACGGCCTGCTCGCCCTATCGCCCAGAAGCAAGAGAGTTTGATGGGCTGGAAGAGGTGCTGCAGGATGGGAAACTGCGCAAGAGGATCACAATTGTGACGACCGTGTTTTACAATGGTGTCAACATCAAAGATCCGGAATTGATCTGTATCATCAGCAGGCTGTGGGACCCGATCATAAATGCGCAGATCTTGGGACGAAAGCGGCCGGTAAGCAAACAGGACACCTGCGCAGTGTACTTTAAAGGCTATAGCCCCGACCGAATCAAGCAGGAACGCGAACATATCAGAAAAAGACAGCTGGAGCCAGCAAAGAAATGGAAAGATGGAAAGTCTGATCCTGAGGTGTGGCAAGAGTACCTGCATAAGCCGGGTATTGTGAAGATGCTGGATAAGTACAGCCAGACGGTTAACCGCGATGAATACGGTAATGGCTGGGAGTGGAGACGCCGCGCAGAACATCAATACCTCGTTCAGATGGATGCGCTCAAACTGATGATGGAAAAAGGCTATCAATGGGGGATGCTGTATGCTGTTGCAGAAAGTAATGCGCTTCTGAGCAAAATCGAACCGCTACGGTTCAAAGAGCTGGAGGACTATATTGAAGAGAACCTTGGAAAACCTATTCTGGGCGAGATCATGCGAAAGGAGCTTGTTGAACGCGGCTGTATTACCAACCCCAATGATCGGCATAAAGATAAATCTGAGCCTTCTTTGAAAATTGTCAATCGATATTTGATATACTATGGTGTAGAAGCAAAATCGGATGAGAAAAGAATCAATGCAAAACAAAAGGCAACATTCTGGACACTGTATCGATTGTAACCATGATTCTGTCGATTTTTTTCACATTGTATAATATAAAAAAGTGAAAATTTTCGACAAGTATAAATAATGTTTTGAACTAAAAGAGTATTACGAATAATGAAGCAGAGCGTGAGCGATGCTTTATTGCTCGTGATGCTCTTTTACTCGAAACAAAACGGAAAGAATCGTTGAAAACGATGAGAGACGTTTGCCTGCATGCAGGTCAAGAACCATCAGCAAAAAATAAAGTGGATTGTTTAACCGTGGCTTGGTATCTGATCAATAGGAATTTGTCGATGATTAGTAAATAAATCTTTGCGTCTGCGTGTGATCTGATGAAATAATGGTGCAGTATGGATTGCGTGGACTCTGGTAAGCGTCTGCCCGGTGCGATTCTGTCTGGGTTTGATACCATTAAAAAGTATACCTCAAGCAGAATGTGACGTGCTGCCATATAATACAAGGCCGCTTACACTGTGGACACCGTTTCGTGGCTGAATTTTAAGCTGCCAAAAGGGAGTGGCATTCCACGCTCCCCCTGAAACATGACTCAAGAAGGGGGTTTCAATTTGAAATCCCCTTGAAACCTTATAATGGTCAAACCAATCGTGGTCGCATTTGCGGCTCATAGTGTTTCCTCCTACGTTTTACTGCGTGTGTTCGATGCTTTTTTGCGCCGCTCCGGGTGGCCTTTTCCTACTGCATAGGGTGGGACATTGGTGGTGCACTATCTGCTTTTGATGCAGCTTTTCCCCTGGAAATTCCTATGTGGCAGAGGGCCTGGTCTGACGTTGGAATACACCTGGTCCTTCGCCTTACGATCGTGTGGAACGCCACCGCTGGCCTTCTTTGCTTTGTGAAACAGGACCTCCGGCCTGCCATGGAACCTGGGGTCTGACAATAGGATAACGGAATATGTGTCCAATTGCTGGTGCTTATAAGAGGGGTTATGGAAAATCTTGTGGGGCTCTGGGGTGGTGGTGCCTTGATTGCCTGTTTCCTTGCCCGATGGAATAGGGTGCCCCCTGTGATCGTTACCAAGCTCCCGGCGGAGGAGAGAGGGCAACAATTCCTATACGGGGTGGAGAAAGTTTTTTCCCCTCTACGGACCCCGGGGGTGGTTAAAAATCTGAAATAAGCGTCCAATATAGTAGGAATGGGGAGTTGTAAAATCTCCCCAACACAGGTCAAAAATAGACAGATGTCCTTTACAGAGGAGAGGGTAGAGCCAGAAAATTAAGACGTAGAGCCGGCTTTTTTACAGGTGGAAAGACAATATTGGAGAATCTTGGATACAATATAGAAAAAACCTGATTTTACGGACCCTTTTTTGGAGGCGTCTGAACCACAAACCTACCGCAAAATCTTGTAACATAATGGGATTTATGGTAGAATAGTGGTTATGATGAGAAAAAGATCCAAGGAGTCATGGCATCTTTTCCCATGGGGATGAAAGGTGCCCCCGGAGTTGCGGCTGGGGATAACCCGACGGTCTCTGCGATTGTACATAACCAGCAAGAAACCGTCTGATTGAAAGCGATGGTACAATAACTTCCTGATTTTGGCTCGGGAGGGCTGGCTTGCAGCCTGAGCAGCGCAAGAAAGTGCCCCACGGGACCTCTAATGACACAGGAAGATGAAACCTGCTAAAACAGCGTGGCCGCATTGCATTTGAAATGACCCTGGACGAATCTGTCGCCCGGGGTTTTTATTTGCCTGGAAGTGGATAACGACGAAAATGTCGGGGCAAGCGGCTTCATGGTCCTCAAAATGGCTGTAAAAAGAGCCGGAAGCGTTGAATCGAGAACAAAGGAGTAGTTAGGGAATTATGACAAAAATTCGGCACGATGTAATGTTGAGACTCGTAAAGGTATTGGATGTGGTGATGATCACGCTTCCGTTTGCGGCTTGCTGGGTCTGGTACTATGCGGCAAAAACACCGCTGGATGGAACTTGGCAGGGCCATGCAGTTATTTTGGGCCTATATGCGGTGCTGTTTATTCTGCTGGGCAAGACCTATGATGCATTCTGGATGTCCATGCAGCGAGTTTCCGAGCTGATGTACGGTCAGGTCCTGGCGGCGATGGCGACGGACGGGATCTTTTACATTGTGATCTGCCTGATGTCCACGAAGCTGTGCAACCTTCTGCCTGGAATCGCTGCCATTGCAGGACAGTTTGTGATGGCTGGCATCTGGTCTGCGGTTGCACATCGCTGGTATTACAAAGCATTCCCTCCGCAGCCTACCACCGTGGTCTATGATGTGCGCCGTGGTATGGAAAAGCTGATCCAGGACTACGGTCTGGACAGCAAGTACGAGGTGAAAAAAGTTCTGAGCGTAGAGGAGTGCCTGGAAGATCTGAGTGTTTTGGATGGTATGAAGACCGTATTCCTCAGTGGCGTCCACAGCCATGAACGTAACATCATTCTGAAGTATTGCGTGATGAACGACATCAATACCTTCATCATTCCTCGTGTGGGCGATGTTCTGATGAGCGGTGCCTGGCCGATGCACATGCTTCACCTTCCGGTGCTGCGAGTCGGTCGATACATGGCAAAGCCGGAGTTCCTCTTTGTCAAGCGTGCAATGGATATTGTGCTGTCCCTGGTGGCCCTGATTGTTCTCAGCCCGATTTTTGTGATCACGGCGATTGCGGTGAAGTCGGATGGCGGCCCTGCATTCTATAAGCAGGTGCGTCTGACCAAGGATGGTAAGCCCTTCGAGATCCTGAAGTTCCGTTCGATGCGTGTGGATGCTGAAAAGGACGGTGTGGCTCGCCTTTCCACCGGTGACAAGGATGACCGTATTACGAAGGTTGGCCATATTATCCGTGCTTGCCGTCTGGATGAGCTGCCGCAGCTGGTGAACATCCTGAAGGGTGATCTGTCCATTGTAGGTCCTCGCCCGGAGCGTCCGGAGATCGCAGCACAGTACTGTGAAGAGATGCCGGAGTTTGCTCTGCGTCTGCAGGCAAAGGCTGGCCTCACCGGTTATGCACAGGTGTACGGAAAATATAACACCACACCGTATGATAAGCTGCAAATGGACCTGATGTATATTGCCCACCCCAGCCTGGTCGAGGACCTGAAGATCATGCTGGCTACGGTGAAGATCCTGTTTATGCCTGAAAGCACTGAGGGCGTTTCCGAGGGGCAGACGACTGCCATGAGTGGCAAAAAATAACGGCTGGACTGCTTGGCTTTATAGCAATATAGACAAAAAACGAGCGAAAATCCGAGAAAAGTGACACCAGGCATAAACATAGGTCTTTCGATGACATTATCATTCTTCGAGCCTTGCAGGATGATGAAAATATCATCCGGGGCTGAAATCGGTCTTGAAGATAAGAATGTGCTGCTCATTAGGACGCTACGGTAAAGAGATGTTTATACCAGAGTACACCGAAGCGGAAAAGATGAGCAAAACCCCGAAAAGTATTGATACTACGGCATATTTCGAGGTTCTGTGGAGTCAGGCATAAACAAAGCGGTTACGGTTGCGGGTTTATGAGTCCAAAATGAGGCTCACAGATGATTGTTACGGTAGGTTGAGTTTATGCCAGAGTCCACCGAGATGATATGAATGTAGAAAACACCGAAAAGTGTTGATGCTACAATGATTTTTCGAGAATGTGACATCAGGAATAAACAAAGGTCTTTCCATAACAAAGGGACATAGAAAGACCTCCGCGCTGATGAGATGCTCACACAGACGAGTGTGAGCAAAGGTTCGACAGTGATGATTGTTACAGTAAGACAGAGTTTATGCAGATGGTACGAAGGACTGTGAGCTACTGGTGAGCAGCTGGCGCAGAGCGATGTGCAAAGCACAGGCCAATAGCAACTGTGATGTACGCACCGCAGTCTACATAACACGCGCGTGAAGCGCACAATTAGTATAAGAGCTTTAGATAAAAGGAACGGCTCAGACTCTTGGAGAATGAGTCTGGGCTGCTTTTTGTGGTAGTAACAGAGGAGTTTATCAAATGAAAAAATACGCAATTATCACGATGGATGTTGAAGACTGGTATCATACATATTTCCCGGAGGCAAATGTAGACCGTTCTATTTCGCTTCTGGACGGTTTGGATGTGGCACTGGATATTATGAAAAAGGACGATATCCACGGTTCGTTCTTCGTTGTTGGTGAGATTGCGGATAAGCTCGCAGATAAGCTCCGCGAGATGGACAAAGAAGGCCATGATATCGCAGTTCACAACTGCCAACATCTTCGCCCTGTAACGATGACTCCGGACGAGTTCCGCAGCCAGTTGCTGGAGGCAAAGCAAAAGATCGAGGAGATTCTTGGACATCAAGTTCATGGTTACCGCGCACCAAGCTTTGGCATTGACGATGAACGGCTCGACATTGTGCGAGAGTGCGGTTTTAAGTACGACTCCAGCAAGCTGAAACCGCAGAAGAGTGCCAAGTACGGTGTGCTGAATTTGAAGGACTTTAAGGAAACGATTCCTTGTGTTCACCAGACTAAAGACTTTACGGAGTTTGAGGTCAGTACTGAGAAGATTGGCGATATGAATATGCTCCTTGGCGGCGGGTATATTCGGATGCTGCCGTGGTTCTTTATGAAGCATATGACCCAGAAGTATTTGGACTCTGGTAAACCCTATGTGATGTACATCCATCCGATTGATTTGTCACCGAAACCTATGCCGAAGGTGGAGGGTATCAGCTTCGACCGGTATCTTCGTACACATATTGGCCGCCGCCATATGGTTTGGCGTTTCAAGAAGGTAATTGAGATGCTCAAAAAGAGTGGCTACGAGTTCGTGACCTTTGAGGAACTGCTGAAAATCTATCCTAACGAAGAATGAGGCAATAATGGATTCCATTCATGTTACGAATTATGAGCCGAACATAGGACTGGGGCTAAGGATAGCACTTGTGACCGATATGCACAGTATGCCATACGATGAGTTACTGATGCTACTCACAAAAGAATGTCCCGATGCGATTCTCATCTCTGGCGATACTTTGGAGCGACACGAGGAAGGAAAAAGTGAATGGAACTTTCTATCAATGGAACAGTGGCAGTTTCTGCCGGAGATGAAAGGCCCAATGGTTAGTCTGATGCGGGTGCTGGATCGTCTGGTCGAGCATAAGGGTATTGAAGCTGAAGAAGAGGAAGACCTCGGCTTAGCGTTTCTCCGAGATATAAGCAAGCTGGCCCCTGTGTTCATGTCGGTCGGAAACCATGAATGGTATTTTACCGCTGAAGATGAGAGATTCTTCGTAGACCGCAATATTACAGTTTTGGATAATGCCGATGTGCAGGTGACTATTAAAGGTAAGAAGCTGCGCATCGGTGGACTGTCCACTCGCTATGATTTGGATTGGTTGGAGGGGTACGCACAAAAAGAAGGAACGAAAATTCTTCTGTGCCATCATCCAGAGCATTACAAATACAAGATTAAGGATAGAAAAACGGACACCTTCGACTTGGTTTTATCCGGGCATTACCATGGAGGGCAATGGCGCATTGGTAATGTTGGTGTGTACGTGCCAAGGATTGGGCTGATGATTCCAAAGGTCAAAGGAAAATTTGGAAAGCACATTATCAGCGCAGGCATTTCAAATACGACCCGGTTTCCAAGATTGGGCAATCCGCGGGAACTGGTGATGATAAATATTTGAGGAGATACGGGAATGGATAAAGTATTACTGGCAGACGGTCATGCACGGCAGGCACTGGCTCTTGCTAAAGCATTTCACGATTTGGGGTGCTATGTCGCAGCAGTGTGCGAGTCTGGATTAGATGTCTGTGCATTATCTCGTTATGTCGATAAGGCAATTAAGGATAAAAACATTCATGAGCGCCCAGATCTCCGTGTTGAGCTCGTGAAAAGGGAAGTCTCGAAGGAACAATATACACTCGTAGTAGCTTGTTCAGATGTGACGGCAGAACAAATTGCTATCCATAAACAGGAACTTGAAGCATACACAAAAGTTTCCGTTGTAGATAAGGAAGAATTTTATCTGGCTTTTGATAAGATGGAAACGATGCGGATTTGTATGGAAAATAATATTCCATGCCCGAAAACATATTTGGATATTCAGACGATAGAAGAACTCAAGAAAAAAGAAATTGCATATCCAGTAATTATTAAGCCTCGTGAAGGTTACGGTGCAATTGGATTCCATAAGTTTGATGATGAACACAGCTTGATGAGCTATTTAGGCGAGCATGAAAGCGAAATCAAGTTTCTTATCATTCAAGAGTATATTCCACAAACGGATATCCAGTATGAAGCAGCAATGTTCGTGGATGAAAACAATACTATCAAGTCTGCGATGGTATTTGAAAAGAATCGGTGGTTCCCAGTACATGGGGGATCGAGTACTTGTAATACCTCTGTGCATGACGATGACATTGTCAGAAATTGTAGCAAGTTGATGCAGACAATTCAATGGCGAGGGTGTGCGGATATTGATTTGATTCGTGATCCGCGTGATGGGGTTGCCAAAGTAATGGAGATTAACCCGCGAATGTCCGGCAGTGCAAAAATTGTAATGCTGTCAGGCGTTAATCTAGCTCTTCAGTTACTTCAAATGGCCAAAGGCGAAGAAGTTACAAACTATCCTGATTATAAGGATGGGATTAGACTTCGGTGCTTGTATACGGATTTTTTGTGGCTTCTGAAGTCTAAGGATAGATTCAAGGCAAACCCAGCGTGGTTTGATTTTAAGAATACCTATGAACAGGTGTTTACCTGGAAAGATCCGAAGCCTTTCTTTGGATTTTCACTGGCATCATTATTGAAATTGAAAAGGGAACTGAAGAAGAGAGAAGGCTGATAAAAGATCCGAATGGTGAATGCGGTATATATCTTTTGGGAAATAAAAGCGTTGCGGATTGAAGCGAAGAAGGGGCATTCGTGTGAAGAAAAAAATCTTAATGATTACACTGTCGAATCATACCAGTTTTCAAGATGGTGTGTTTAGTATGTACGAAAACCTTAAAGGAAGATATGAGGTGTCGACACTAACGATTGCAGGGTCAAGCTATCCTGTGTCGCAAGATAAAAATAATTATTTTGTTGATGCTCCACTACGGCCTGGTATCACAAAAGGAACTTTTAATTTTAAGGAAATACATCGAATGATGAAAATTATTCGAAAAGTTGATTTCGACACCGTATATTTCGAGTCATTCCACATCTGGAATTATCCAGTAATTATGTATTTGAAATTGCATAGAATTAAATATTCTCATGCAATCAACGATGTCATTCCGCATGAAGGTGATCCGCATGCAAAAATCAATGGAATGATAAATGGACTGACAGCAAAGCTGGCAGATCGAATTATTCTGCGAAGTTCAGATGGATTAAATAACGCGGAAAAACGCTATCCCAAATACAAAAATAAGCTGCACAAGGTTGACCTTTGGTATTCTTTCCCACAGTATTGCCCTCCTAAGGGTAATACGATTCTTTTCTTTGGTCGGATGAATCGTTACAAAGGTATTGATTGCCTGCTTGAATTAGTGAAAAAGACACCGGACCTTCAATATGTTGTTGCAGGTAAAGCAGATGACAGCGTGGGTGATACGGTGGAAGAACTGCGTAAAATGCCGAATGTGAAGTTTGACGAAGGTGTAATTCCCTACGATAAGATGCATGACTATTTTTACAATGCACGCTGCACGATTCTACCATATGAAACTGCAACGCAGTCCGGTGTAGTGCTTGATGCATATAAGCATTCTCGACCGGCGGTGGCTTTTGATGTCGGAGCATTGGGCGAACAGATTGATGACGGGGTAACTGGATATCTTGCTAAGCCTGGCGATGTTGGACAGCTTGAGACTCAGCTGCGAAAAATCATTGATATGCCGAATGAACAGTATGAGCAGATGTGCATGAAATCTTATCAGAAGGGGCTGGATGCTTACTCGGCTAAGAGTAGAGAAAGAGAGTTCCTGAGTGCAATTGGTGTAGAGCAGGGGGTATAAAAATGAATCTTAAGACCCTAAAAAGATATTGGATGATGCTTCGACTAATCTCCATCGGGGGGGGGTACTCAAGAGCTGAGTACCTGAAGAAGAAACACTATTTTAAGTCTATTGGTGAACACGTCTATCTGCAACCGTGGAATTTTGGAACAGAGCCAGAGTTGATTAGCTTTGGAGACAATGTTCACATTGCAAGCAATGTCAATTTTGTTAATCATGATATCACCTGCATGATGTTTAACTACATGGATAAAGAGCATCACTATAAGATCCGTCAAGGAGAAATCACGATTGGTAATAATGTATTCATTGGTGCAGGATCACGAATTCTTTACGATGTGACGATAGGTGATAATGTCATTATTGGAGCCGGAAGTCTCGTGAATAAGGACATTCCAAGTGGAACAGTTGCAGCGGGTGTTCCATGTAAGGTTATTGGTAGTTTTGATGAGTATATGAGTCGATTGAGAGTCGAAGAGGAGAAATAAGGTTCATGCATCCTAAGATTTTGATTATTGCCACAACGCCATACAGTACAAGCGATAGTAGCCGTACACTTGATGCATACTTTCACTATTGGGAGAAAGATCGTGTAGCGCAGATCTTTAGCAGAAATTGGATTCCTAACAAAGGTCATTGTGGTGAGATGTATCAGATCACAGATGCAAGTCTACTGAAGAAATGGCTCCACAAGCCTGTTGAGGTTGGAAAAATCTATACCTATGATGAAATGCGTGACGAAGATGGAAATGAGGTTATGGAGGATAGCTCAGCAGTGGGGCTGAGCTATAAGATTGGCAGTAAACACTCACCAAGCGTTGAGATACTTAGAGGATTACTTTGGCACAAAAAATTCTGGTGTACGCCTAAATTTATTGCTTGGTTGGATAACTTTAAGCCAGAGTGTATTGTTTACAATTTTAGTAACCATCTATTTACGCAGCAGATAGCCTTGTTTGTGGCGAATCGATACCAGATTCCTATTGTAGCGATTATTGGTGACAACTATTATTTTGATGAATCAAAGTCAAAATCACCTGCTTATAAGCTTTTTCGGAACAGGTTTAGAAAGTTGACAGAAAAAGTGCTTTCAAGTAACAGCAGTGCCGTATATTGTAGCGATAAGATTAAACATCTATATAACAGCTATTTTCACATGCATGGAGAGACTGTGTATTTTAGCTCGTCTTTGAAACGGAGAGAATTCAGGCCAATAGATACGAAACATCCTAAAGTTGTCTATTTTGGGAGCATCCGACTGGGTCGTAATCTGGCATTATTGGATATTGCAAAAGAGTTGACTGAACTAAATCCTGATTATCGATTGGAAGTGTATTCAAACGAGAGTGATGAGGGCATCTGTGGAGTACTGAAGGCTGCTCCTAATGTAATCTACGGAGGCTCCATACCGTATAGTCAGGTTGAACAAAAGACTGCTGAGTGCGACATTTTTGTCATTGCTGAAGGATTCCGAGATGAGGACATCAATTTGACGAAATACTCTTTATCAACAAAAGCGTCTGATGGATTAGCGAGTGGTGCGGCAATCTTTACCTATGGACCGGAAGATGCTGGAGTCGTAGGCTATATGAAAGAGACTGGTGCATCAATGGTCTGTACCAATCCGAAGAGCCTAAAAGAATCACTCCGAGAATTGATTTGTAACGAAGAACTCCAAAAGAACTTTTATCAAAAAGCCATCGAAGTAACTCAAGCACACCATACGATTGAGAGCAGTACAGCAACATTCGAGAAAGTGGTCGAGAGAGCTGTTCGTGAGTTTAACTCAAAGAGGAATAATGAATGATTATATACGGGATACTGATTGGACTGACCGGTTTTGTATATCTTTTTTTTACAGCTTTACATTACGAGAAGAGTAAAGTTGATAAGATTACTATTACTTTCTTTTTTATCGGATATCTTCTCCTTCTCTGCTTGAGAGATTATTCGGTAGGTGTTGATACACGTGGTTATGTAAGAACATTTGAATATACAAGGTATTTAGGGTGGAAAGCATCGTTATTATATGGTGATAATGAAATTGGATTTAAAATACTTCGTGCAATGATTCAATGGCTAGGTGGCTCTAGATTGTTTGTGTCAATTTGTGCAAGTTTGGCAGTCCTACCCGTTATGAATCTCTACAAAAGAGAAGCGGAAGGATCAATGATCTGCATATCCTTTTTTCTAATTTCGCTCCTTTTTGAGATGTTCTTTTCCGGAATGCGTCAGAGTATTGCCATTGCGTTGGCGGTTCCAGCTTACTATTTTGTTAAAGAGAAGAAGGTAATCAAATATCTACTGATTGTGGCATTGGCCTATTGTTTCCATAAATCTGCAATTATGCTGCTGCTGCTGTATCCAATATATCATGCACATATAACAAAAAAGTGGCTTTGGGGAATTATCCCGCTGATGGGATTTGTAATGGTGCGCAGAGATTTGCTTATGGATTTTATCTTTCAGTTGGCCGGAGATGAATATACCTACAAGTATTCTTATTTGACAGGTAGCTCTGGACAAATGGGACTGATGATTCTTTTTCTTCTTCTTGCTATATACGCTTATGTCATTCTCGACGAGAACAAGGCCGGAAAAGAGGAAATAGGTCTTAGAAATATTTTGCTATTGGCTGCATTTATTCATTTGTTTACTCCGCTTAATCCTACAATTTCAAGAATTAATTATTATTTTATTTTGTTTATTCCAGTCGGAATCAGCAGAATAAACAATCGTTGTAGAGATGAAATTTATATGTGTCAACTAAAGACAGTTGCAACAATCATTATGCCAGTGTTTTTTGTGATGTATTTCTTTATGCTGAAAGATGATTCGTTAAATGTAATGAATTATAAATTCTTTTTTTGATTAGAAAGGAAAACCCTTATGAAAGTGATGCAGATGAATTGCTGGCTCGAGTCGGGTAGTACAGGTAAAATTGTCTACGCAATTCAAAAATATGTGCGGAATAAGGGCGATGATTCATATGCAATCTATGGATTGGGAAAGAAACCGACTAACTCAAACGAGTTTAGAACTACACCTGAATTAGTACGGAAAGCCCAATCATTTCGTTCAAGAATAACAGGCTATCCGTATGGTGGCTGTATGTGGGGAACAGGTGCTGCAATACATTTTATAAAAAAAGTAGAGCCTGATATTGTTCATATCCATTGCATTAACGGGTATATGGTGAATATCTATAAAATCTTGGACTTTTTAAAGAGTCAGCACATTCCTACTGTTATTACAAATCATGCGGAGTTTATGTATACTGGTGGCTGTACGCATGCGGTTGAGTGCGAGAAATGGAAAACAGGTTGCTTTTCGTGTGATAAATTGAGCGCAGAACATCCAATTACATATTTTTTTGACCGCACAGCAAATGAATGGAATCTTATGAAAAAAGCATATGAAGGATTTGAAAAACTCTACATATGCAATGTCTCTGACTGGCTTACAAATCGTGCTAAAATGTCTCCTTTTTTTAAGGGATACCCTGTGGAAACAGTTTTTAACGGTTTGGATACAACTGTTTTTCGGTATATACCCGATAGTACGACTCCTCCCCCAAAACCGCTAGTAATTCATGTAACGCCGAATTTTTACGACAAGATAAAAGGCGGTCAGCATGTTATAGAAGTGGCTAAACGATGCTCGGATGTTGATTTTATTGTTGTAGGCAGTGAAGTAAAATCTGGTCTGGATTTCCCGAAAAACATTAAGTTTTTGGGGCGAATGTCCGATCAAAAAATGCTTTCAAAACTGTATTCAAGCGCAGACGTTTGCCTTTTAACGAGTCTAAGGGAAACATTTAGTATGGTCACTGCAGAAAGTTTGTGCTGCGGAACGCCCGTTGTAGGATTTAAAGCAGGAGGACCTGAAAGCATAGCACTTAAAGAGTATAGTGATTTTGTGAATCAAAATGATGATGATGCTTTAGAGAGAGCTCTTAGACAGATGCTAGGGCGAAAACTTCAAAAGGAAGATATCTCCAGAGAAGCAATCACTAAATATAGCGAAGAGAAGATGTGTCACCAATACTATCAGATTTATAAACAATTACTTGATAATTAAGATAAATTTAGTTGAATATGTATGAGGGAGTTTTCGATTACTGATGAAGCAAATAGGAATCATTACCCACTACTATGGCAGTAAAAACTATGGAGGCGTTCTCCAATCATATGCGTTGTGTCAATTCTTAAAAAACCAGGGATTTGATGCTGAGCAAATCCAGTTTGATAAAGACAAAGGTGAGAGCATCAAACGGCGACTGGGAAAAGCTTATCGTTACACACTGTCGATACCAAGAAGAATTAAGTATAGGAGATTGTATAAAGAAATTAGAGGTCGTGAAGTTAAGTTTGCAGCATTTCGTGATGGAGCGATTTGCCATAGTAAAGAAGTATTTACACAAGATTCATTAAATAGACTTGCAAAAGAATATCAATTGTATATTACGGGAAGCGACCAAGTATGGCATCCAAATGCAGTATGCGATGCATATCTCCTTGATTTTGGAATTGAGGGAATTAAAAAAATGTCTTATGCGGCTAGCATTGCCAAAGATACACTGAGTGCAGAGGAAAGCAGAAGATACAAAAAGGCATTCAAGGACTACGCTGCGATATCCGTGAGAGAAAAATCTGCGGTTGAGTTGCTAAGACCTATTACCCCCGTTGAAATCCAGTGGGTTGTTGACCCGGTCTTTTTACTGAGAAGGGAAGAATGGAAGTCATTAGTCGGGAGTAAATGCGATTCAGAGCGATATGCATTGTGCTATTTTTTGGGTAATGATTCTACTGAAAGAAAAATTGCAAAAGAATATGCAAAATGCAAGAACCTGAAGTTGAAAGTAATGCCTTTTTTAAACGGGGAAATTAGTGAAGATGACCTTGACTACGGCGATGAAAGAATAATAAATGCTTCACCTAGTGAATTTGTTCAACTAATTCAAAACGCTGAAATTGTTTTTACAGATAGCTTTCATGCAACGGCTTTTTCGCTCTTGTTTGAGAGGCAATTCTATGTTTTTGAGCGCAGCTTCCAGTCCTCAATGGGATCAAGAATTGAGTCTTTAACAGAACTTTTTAGCGTTCAAGATCATTATTGCAATATTCCGAATAGAACGACATTTGACTATATATATGAGACTGCTTCGATAGATTATTCAAAAGAGTTTACTGCTTTTGAAACGATGCGTAAGAGTTCTATTAGCTATTTGTTAAGCAACATAAATAAGATCTTAGAAGAGGTCAAATGATGAATCAAAGAAAATTGGGCTCTATAATCTCATATGTCCAAATGGCTCTTGGTGTAATAGTCAGTTTGATCTATACACCTTATATGATTAAAATATTGGGACAGAGTGAGTATGGACTATATAATACGGTTGCGTCAACTATTTCAATGATGTCCGTTTTGAGTCTTGGATTTAATAGTAGTTATATACGCTATTATTCAAGGTATAAGGAAGAGCAGGATACAGATAGCATCTATAAATTAAATGGCCTGTTTGTTTTGATATTTTCCGTAATTGGTATGATAGCATTGATTTGCGGATTATATATTTCAGGACATTTGGAAATTGTCTTCAAAGATGGATTGACAGCAAGTGAATATACTTTAGCTCGAAAGCTCTTGATTTTACTTACAATTAATCTGGCAATTTCGTTTCCAATGAGTGTTTTTGCTGATATAATCAGTGCCCATGAGCAGTTTATTTTCCTAAAACTTCTTGGAATTGTAAAAACTGTTTGCAGTCCTTTGCTGACAATACCACTGCTATTTGCTGGTTATCGCTCTGTTGCAATTGTTACAATCACAATTATTTTAGCTCTTTTCACAGATACGATGTATCTGATCTTTGTGATTGGACATTTGAAAGAACGATTTGTATTTCGAGGCTTTAAGAGAGGGCTGTTTAGGGAAATATTTACTTACACCTCTTTTATAGCAATCAATATTGTTGTTGATCAGATAAACTGGAATATAGATAAACTTCTTTTGGCACGATATAAAGGAACGGTGGCTGTCGCAGTTTATTCAGTTGGATATACCCTTAATAATTACTATAGTATGGTTTCGACGGCGATTTCCGGTGTTTTTACGCCGCTTGTTCACAGAATCATAAATGACACGCATTCTAATCTGATTGTTCAAAGAAAGCAGCTCACGGAGTTGTTCACTCGGGTTGGGCGAGTTCAGTTTTTGATATTGGCGTTGGTTTCATCGGGCTTAGTTTTCTTTGGAATGCCGTTTATTAGGTTTTGGGCCGGAGAAGGTTATGATGATGCATATTATGTTGTACTCTTATTAACACTGCCCGCTACAGTTCCATTGATTCAAAATGTCGGCATTGAGATTCAACGCGCACAAAATAAGCATAAATTTCGATCGATTGTTTATTTGCTGATGGCTTTGGTTAACCTTGGTGTTTCGATAGTCTTCTGTCAATGGTGGGGAGCAATTGGTAGTGCCCTTGGAACGGCTATTTCACTTGTTTTGGCAAATGGATTTTTGATTAATATTTATTATCAGAAGAAGTGTAATATAGATGTGATTTCTTTTTGGAAAAGCATTCTGAGAATGTTTAAGGGGCTTGTTGTACCAATAGTATTTGGAACACTGATAATGATGTTTGTTGAATTTCATTCCTTTATTCAACTAGCATGCTGGATTGTTCTTTATAGTGTGGTTTATTGCATTAATGCATGGGTGTTCAGTATGAATAAGTATGAGAAAGAGTTGATTACTACACCCTTAAAAGAACTTGTACTAAAGGGTAAGTAATATAGTCGGTGCAAGAGGTGGTGGGAAAATATATGATACAAATTCTGGATAAAGAGAAGTGCGTTGGCTGTCATGCCTGTTATAGTTGCTGTCCACTGCAATGCATTGCAATGGAAGAGGACAGTGAGGGATTCAGGTATCCTCAAGTTGATCGGGATGTTTGCATAAATTGCAAAAAATGTGAAGAGGTTTGCCCGGTAGTTCAAAAGCCAGTTCTTCAGGATTTCTCAGAGATTTCTATAGCTGCGTATTCTAAAGATGAACAAATAAGAAACAGTAGTTCATCTGGTGGTGTGTTTTCTGTCTTAGCACAGATAGTTTTGAAACATGGTGGTGTGGTTTTTGGTGCGGCTTTTGATAGCAATTTTCAAGTTCATCATATTATGGTGGATTCTATTGATGGTTTGGGAAAACTTAGGGGCTCAAAATACGTACAAAGTAGGATAGAAAACACATTTAAAGAAGCTAAAAAGATTCTGAAAAGTGGAAGAAAAGTCTATTTTTCAGGAACTCCTTGCCAAATTGATGGCTTCAAGAATTATCTAGGAAGAGAGTACGATAACTTAATAACGCAAGATATTATTTGCCATGGTGTTCCAGCTCCGTTGGTATGGGGGAGGTACCTAGATTCAGTTAGAGAAGGTCTGAATTCAGAAGTAAAGCATGTTACGTTTCGAGATAAGGCATTGGGATGGAGAAAGTACTCTGTAAAAATTGAGGGCGCAAACGGAACAGTTGAAATGAGTACATTCTTAGAGAATCCAATGATGAAAGCTTACTTGAGGGATATGTGCTTACGACCCTCTTGTTATAATTGCCCAAGTAAGGGCGTGAGGAGAAGCAGCGATCTCACACTTGCAGATTTTTGGAACGTAAGTGAATTTATAGATGATTTCGATGATAATCGAGGAACGGATTTAGTTATTTGCCATACAGCTAAGGGTTTAGAGCTCTTGAATGAGGCCCGGTCAGAAATAGCATGTCAGGAAGTTGATATGCGAGCGGCATACGAAAACATTCCGTTGAATAACTCTTCAAAGCTTCCAGCTAATAGGGATGATTTCGTAGAATTTTTGAGCAAGAGCACATTCACCGAGGCTGTGAAAAAATTTTGTACGATTCCGATGTATGAGAGAATCATTACAAAGATTAAGCTTATTTCTAAGAGAATAAGTAGGAGGAAATAAAAATGTCTGCATTTGATAACGCAACCCTTATGATCACTGGTGGTACTGGTTCTTTTGGTTCTACCGTTCTGAAGCACTTCCTGGATTCTGACTTGAAGGAGATCCGCATCTTCTCCCGCGATGAAAAGAAGCAGGACGATATGCGCCATGAGCTTCAGGCCAAGCATCCTGACACCGCTAAGAAGGTGAAGTTCTACATCGGTGATGTCCGCAACCCCCAGTCTATCCGTGATGCCATGCCCGGCGTTGACTACATTTTCCATGCCGCTGCATTGAAGCAGGTTCCTTCCTGCGAGTTCTTCCCCATGCAGGCCGTCCAGACCAACATCATCGGTACTGATAATGTGTTGCACGCCGCTATTGATGCTGGCGTTAAGCGTGTCGTCTGCCTGTCCACTGACAAGGCAGCCTATCCCATCAACGCCATGGGCATCTCCAAGGCTATGATGGAGCACGTCATCTACGCCAATGCCCGTGTAGCTGCTGAGCGTGGTGGCACTACCATCTGTTGCACTCGTTACGGCAACGTTATGTGCAGCCGTGGTTCCGTTATCCCTCTGTTCATCGACCAGATCAAGGCCGGTAACCCCATCACTATCACCGACCCCAACATGACCCGCTTTCTGATGAACCTGGACGAGGCTGTGGATCTGGTCTTGTTCGCTTTCCAACATGCAAATCCCGGTGATTTGTTCATCCAGAAGTCTGATGCTTCCACCATCGGCGATCTGGCTAAGGCTGTCCAGCAATTGTTCGGCGATACCGGCACGAACATCATTGGCACCCGTCACGGCGAGAAGCTGTTCGAGACCCTGATGACCCGTGAGGAGCGTCTGCGCAGCCAGGATATGGGTCATTACTTCCGTGTTGCTGCGGATAATCGCGACCTGAACTATGATAAGTTCGTGGTCAAGGGCGAAGTACATACCATGGCAGATGAATCTTACACCAGCCATAACACCACTCGTCTGGATGTGGAGGGCACTGTGAAGAAGATTCTGACCACTGAATATGTCCAGAATGAGCTGAAAGGCATCCCCAATGTCTAAGGAAAAGCTGCTGCTGGTGGGCGCTGGCGGCTTTGGGCGTATGGTTGTGGAGCAGGCAATGCTCCAATATGACTGTGCCTTTGTGGATGATGGACAGTCTGTTGGCGTTGAGATTTGCGGCATTCCAGTGGCTGGCGGTCTTGCTGATCTGCCGGAGCTGCGGAAGGAGTATGGCTTGCTGGTGGTGGGGATCGGCAATAATCGGTTCCGAGCACAGGTGTATGAGAAGGCGAAAGCCCTTGGCTTTGCTTTTCCCAATATCGTTGCGCCCAGCGCCTACATCAGTCCATACGCAAAGTTGGGCTGTGGCTGCGTGGTGCTGCAAAATGCCTGTGTCCAGAATGGTGCGTCCGTTGGCAACGGTGTTCTGCTGAATGCCGGAACGGAAGTCCACTGTGATGCAACGGTAGGGGACTACGCCCTGATTTACACCAACAGCGTCATTCGCACTGGTGCGACTGTGGGCAACTTTACCCGCATTGGCAGCAACTGCACCATCTGCAATAATGCAACTGTGCCGGATGGCGCAGACATTCCGGACTGCACCGCAGTACATTCAGAGGTGAAACAATGAACATTCTAGTCACAGGTGCCAAGGGCATGGTGGGAACTGCCCTGTGCAACAACCTGAAAAACATCCGGGATGGGAAAAATAAGACCCGCCCGGCATTGAATATTGAAGAAATCTACGAGTACGATCTGGATTCTACCCAGACGGAGCTGGACGAGTACTGCCAGAAGGCAAACTTCGTGTTCAATCTGGCAGGGGTGAATCGTCCGGAAAACCCGGAGGATTTCATGAAAGGCAACTTCGGTTTTGCTTCTGATCTGCTGAACTGCCTGAAAAAGCACAACAACAAGGCAACCATCATGCTGTCTTCTTCCATTCAAGCCACGCTGGCTGGACGCTTCGGAAACAGCGAGTATGGCCGTAGCAAGAAAGCTGGCGAGGAGCTGTTCTTCGACTACGCCAAGGAAACCGGCGCAAAGGTGGCTGTCTATCGCTTTGTGAACCTGATGGGCCACAGCCGCCCCAAGTACAACAGTGCCGTCAGTACCTTCTGCTGGGCAGTCGCCAATGACGAGCCCTTCACCGTCAACGACCGTAGCACCGAGCTGGAGCTGCTGTACATCGATGACCTGGTAGAAGGGATGTTTGACTTGCTGGAAGGCAAGGAGCAGCACTGTGAGTTCGAGGGCGTAGAGACCGTCCTGAAGCCCGACGGCCGCTACTGCTGCGTTCCCGTGACCCACAAGGTCACCCTGGGCGAGATCGTGGACCTGCTGCAGCAGTTCAAGGCACAGCCGACTACGCTCATGATGCCGAAAATGCCGGACGGCAGCTTTGCCAAGAAGCTGTATTCCCTGTACTTGACCTATCTGCCTACGGACAAGTTTAAGTATGCTCTGAAGATGAACGTAGACAACCGTGGCTCTTTCACCGAGCTGGTACACACTGCTGACTGTGGACAGGTGAGCATCAATATCTCGAAGCCCGGTATTACCAAAGGCCAGCACTGGCACAACTCCAAGTGGGAACTGTTTATCGTGGTCGCTGGCCACGGACTGATCCAAGAGCGGAACATCAACACCGGGGAAACGGTAGAGTTTGAAGTTTCTGGGGATAAAATCGAGGCTGTTCACATGATTCCCGGCTGGACCCACAACATCATCAACCTATCTGAAACGGAGAATCTGGTAACGGTGATGACCTGCAACGAGATTTTCAACCCGAACCACCCGGACACTTTCTTCGAGCCGGTGTAAGAGAAGATACTGGTTGACGTTAGGAGATTTTTATGGAACACAATTTTAAATGGAAAAACGACGGGCGTACCAAGGTCATGATTGGCTGCGGCACCCGTCCGGAAATCATCCGACTGGCTGCGGTTATCAAACGCTGCCGGGAATATTTTGACTGCTGCGTGGTCTATTACAATCAGAATTGGGACAGAAATCTTTCTACCGTTTTCTGGGAGGATTTCGAACTGAAGAACACCTTCGGGGAATTCGGACCCGACATTCTGGTGCCGGTGGTTGGTGAGAATCTGGGTGTGACCTGCGGTAACATTCTGGGACGCAGCTATGAGCTTCTGTCTGAGTTGCAGCCAGAGGGCTATCTGGTGTTGGGAGACACCAACTCCTGTCTGTCTGCCATCAGCGCAAAGCGGCTACACATTCCTCTGTTTCATATGGAGGCTGGCAACCGTTGCAAGGATGAGTGCTTGCCCGAGGAGACCAACCGCCGCATCGTGGACGTAATCTCCGACGTGAATATGTGCTATTCCGAATTCGCCCGGAAGTACCTGGCGGACACCGGACTGCCCAAGGAGCGCACCTACCAGACCGGTTCTCCCATGGCGGAGGTGCTACACATGAATCTGGAAAAGATCCAGAAAAGCGATGTGCTGGAGCGTCTGGGACTGGAGAAGGACAAGTACATTCTGCTGTCCGCCCACAGGGAGGAGAACATCGACTCGGAAAAGAACTTCCTGAGCCTGTTCACCGCCATTAACGCTCTGGCAGAAAAGTACGATATGCCCATCCTGTACTCCTGCCATCCCAGAAGCAAGCACCGTCTGGAAAAGAGCGGTTTCCAGCTGGACCCTCGTGTCCATGTCAACGAGCCGCTGGGCTTCAACGACTACAACAAGCTGCAAATGAACGCTCTGGCAATCGTCTCCGACTCCGGTACTCTGCCTGAGGAGAGCAGCTTCTATCTGTCTATCGGTCATCCCATCGCTGCCGTGTGCATCCGCACCAGCACGGAACGCCCTGAGGCGCTGGAGGCTGGTGACTTTATTCTGGCTGGCATCACCACTCGGGAACTGCTTAACGCCACCGATATGGCAATCGAGATGAAGCAAAAGGGCGTTCTGGGCAAGCCCTGCCCCGATTATGTGGACGAGACCGTGTCCATGAAGGTGGTTCGCATCATTCAGGGTTATGTGAATGTGGTTAATAAGATGGTGTGGAGGAAGTACTGATGATTATCACGAAAACACCATTTCGGATGTCCTTCTTCGGTGGTGGCACCGATATGGAAAGCTTTTTTAGGGAGAATGGCGGTGCTGTCCTTTCCACTACCTTCGACAAATATTGCTATGTGAACGTTCGTCATTTGCCACGTTTTTTTGATTATTCTACAGAGCTTTCCTATTCAAAGACGGAGCGTGTAACAAACATCGATGATATTCAGCATCCGGCGATTCGAAATGCGATGAAGATGCTTGATATGCATGAGATTCGTCTTACATATGAAGCAGATCTTCCGGCTCGTTCTGGTTTGGGAACATCCAGTTCCTTCGCTGTTGGAATGCTGAACGCATTTTACGCACTCAAGGGCAAATATGCGGACAAGAAAAAGTTGGCGGACGAAGCGATTTACCTTGAGCGCAACCTGTGCCAGGAGGCAGGTGGCTGGCAAGATCAGATTGCGGCTTCTTTTGGTGGTTTCAACCGCATCAACTTCAATGCAGATGGCTACGAAGTACTGCCTGTTATCATTTCGCCGGAACGCAAAAAGCAGCTTAATAAGAATCTGATGATGTTCTTTACGGGCTTTACTCGTTTCTCCTCCGATGTTCAGAAAGCAAACGCTGTAGGTAAGCAGGATAAGACTGCTCAACTTAAGGAAATGCTTGCGCTCGTTGATGATGCGGAGCGTGTTTTGACGGACAAGAACACTGACCTCGATGATTTTGGCAGAATGCTTGATCACACTTGGAAACTGAAACGTCAAACCGGCTCTGCTGTTTCGACTAATAGTATTGATGAACTCTATGCAAAAGGAATAGCTGCCGGCGCGCTGGGGGGAAAACTGCTCGGTGCTGGTGGCGGAGGATTCCTTGTGTTCTATGTGCAGCCGGATCACCAGGATGCTGTTCGTTGGGCAATGCGGGATTTGATGTACATCCCATTTGAGTTTGAAGACGGCGGTACTAGAGTGATTCATTATTCGCCGGAAACTTATGAGCCTAAGAACTAAATTCGAGTGAGGATGGTCTAAGATGAAAACAGTAATAATGGCAGGCGGCAGGGGCACCCGGATTTCCTCTGTTGCCAGTGATATCCCCAAGCCGATGATAAAAATCGAAGGAAAGCCTGTTCTGGAACATGAGCTGGAGTGTCTGCGTGACCAAGGATTCACAGACATTATTTTGACCGTTTCTCATCTCGGAAACATCATCATGAACTATTTCGGAGATGGTTCAGGCATATCTCCGGCAACAGGAAAGCCCTTCGGTGTTCATATTGAATACTATTTTGAGAAGGATCCGCTGGGTAATGCCGGTGCACTTTTCAAAATCAAGGACAAGTTGGATTCGGATTTTCTGTTGTTGAATGCTGATGCTGTGTTCGATGTAGATTTCAATCGGTTCGTAGCCTTTCATAAGCAGCATGGTGGTTTGGTTACTCTTTTCACGCATCCAAATAGCCATCCCTACGATAGCGGACTCATTATTGCTGATAAAAATGGAGCTGTCGAGCAATGGTTGGCTAAGGAAGATGAACGTCCAGAGTACTATCGTAATCGTGTCAATGCTGGACTTCATGTTATCAATCCAACCATTTTGGAACATTCTGGGATTGATGCGGACAAGGTTGGTGCGATGGGAGAGAACGGGAAACCCATCAAGGTTGACCTGGACAGGCAGCTCCTTAAGCCGTTGGCAGGAACCGGGAAGATGTTCTGCTACGATAGTCCTGAATATGTGAAGGACATGGGGACACCCGAACGCTATTATTCTGTATGCGAGGATTACAAGACTGGTCGCGTTTCCGGTAAGAATCTGAAGAACAAGCAGAAAGCGGTGTTCCTTGATCGGGACGGTACAATCAATAAATATGTGGGGTTCCTACGGAACATAGCCGAGTTTGAGTTGATGGATGGCGTTGCAGATGCAATCAAAAAAATCAATGCTTCTGGTTATTTGGCAATCGTTGTTACGAATCAGCCTGTGATTGCCCGTGGTGAAGTGTCCTTTGAAGAACTCGAAGAGATTCACAACAAAATGGAGACACTTCTAGGCAAAGAAGGCGCATATCTGGATGCCATCTACTTCTGCCCACATCATCCGCATAAGGGATATGAAGGGGAGCGCCCAGAACTGAAGTTTGACTGTGATTGCCGCAAACCGAAACCTGGAATGCTGCTGAATGCAGCACGGGATTTTAACATTGATCTGTCGCAGTCTTGGATGATTGGCGATGGGGAAAATGATATCAAGGCGGGTCAGAATGCCGGATGTCAGACTGCTTTGATTGGCTCTGAGTCCTGCGGACAAACTGTGACGGTATCGTCTTTGAAGGACTTTGTGGAACAGTACCTGAAATAAGAGGGGGAGTACTACTATGCGTGAACTTGATAACCGACTGATGAGACATATCGACCTGTTGGTAGAACGATACCCTTCTTTAGAATCGGCGAAGAATGATATTGTTGCCGCATACCTTTTGCTGGAGGAGTCCTATGAGAACGGTGGAAAGCTTCTTGTGGCCGGCAACGGTGGTTCTGCAGCAGACGCGGAGCATATCGTTGGTGAACTGATGAAGGGCTTCAAGCTGCCCCGTAAGCCTGAAACTGATTTCGCAGAAAAGCTGGTTGCTGAGAATCAGGAACTCGGAGCTGTCCTGGCAGAAAACCTGCAGGGGGCGCTTCCCGCAATTGCACTGGATGGGCATCCTGCCCTGTCCACAGCTTATATGAATGACTGCGAACCGCTGCTTTGCTTTGCACAGCAGGTCAATGGATACGGTAAATCCGGGGATGTATTCCTTGGCATTTCCACCAGCGGCAATAGCAAAAATGTGTTGTTTGCGGCGACAACCGCACACGCTAAGGGAATGAAGGTCATTGGACTGACGGGAGCAAAGGATAGTAAACTGAAGGATATGAGCGATGTGTGCATCAAGGCTCCGCAGACGGAAACTTATATGATTCAGGAACTGCATTTGCCTATCTATCATTGTCTGTGCCTGATGCTGGAAGATAAGTTTTTTGCGTGATTATGACTAAGCCATGCTCAAAGCATGGCAACGCCATCCGAAAATGCTGCCTCTACGTGGCGGATGGCAGGCAACGAGAGTTCTCTCTCGGCTAAAGCATATGTTTCGTTTATGAGCTCTTTGAATGAGGGAAAAACTATAATGGGAAAGTATTTTGGAACTGATGGTTTCCGTGGGGAAGCAGGAATCACTCTGACCGCCGACCATGCATATAAGGTTGGTCGTTTTCTGGGTTGGTATTACAATATGCTCCGTGAGCGCAACGGCAACAACGAGCCTGCACGCATTGTAATCGGCAAGGATACCCGCCGCAGCTCTTATATGTTCGAGTATAGTCTGGTTGCTGGCCTGACGGCATCTGGTGCAGATGCCTATCTGCTGCACGTTACTACCACTCCTTCTGTTGCTTACATCGCCCGGGTGGATGATTTTGATTGTGGCATCATGATTTCTGCCAGCCATAATCCCTACTACGATAACGGCATCAAGCTGATCGACTGCTATGGCGAGAAGATGCCGGAGGAAATCTTGCTGTTAGTCGAGGATTACATTGACGGAAAGCTCCATGTATTCGATAAGGACTGGCCGGAGCTGCCTTTTGCTCATCGTGAGCACATCGGCTGCACTGTGGACTATGTGTCTGGTCGCAACCGCTACATGGGCTATCTGATCAGCCTCGGTATCTACTCCTTCAAGGGGGTCAAGGTTGGTCTGGACTGTGCCAACGGCAGTTCCTGGAACATCGCCAAGTCTGTGTTCGACGCATTGGGTGCAGACACCTACGTCATCAATGCACAGCCCAACGGTCTGAACATCAACAATAATGCCGGCTCCACCCACATCGAGGGCTTGCAGAAGTTCGTGGTAGAGAAGGGTCTGGATATTGGTTTCGCTTATGACGGTGATGCAGACCGCTGCCTGTGCGTGGATGAAAAGGGTAATGTGATCACCGGAGATCATATCCTCTATATCTACGGCTGCTACATGAAGGAGCGCGGCAAGCTGCTGACCAACACTGTTGTGACCACCGTGATGTCCAACTTTGGCCTGTACAAGGCGTTTGACGAGAAGGGCATCGGCTATGCCAAGACCGCTGTGGGCGATAAGTACGTCTACGAGTACATGGCTAGAAATGGCTGCCGCATCGGCGGTGAGCAGAGCGGCCACATCATCTTCTCAAAGTACGCCAGCACGGGTGACGGTATCCTGACCAGCCTGAAGATGATGGAAGTCATGCTGGCCAAGAAGCTGCCTATGAGCAAGCTGGCTGAGCCTTTGAAGATCTATCCGCAGGTGCTGGAGAATGTCCGTGTGACTGACAAGAAAGCAGCACAGGATGACGAAGCAGTGCAGGCAGCGGTCAAGGCTGTGGCGGAAGCTCTGGGTGACACTGGTCGTATCCTTGTCCGTGAATCTGGTACGGAGCCGGTGGTCCGTGTGATGGTGGAGGCTCCCGACCACGATACCTGCCAGAAGTATGTGTCTCAGGTTGTGGAGACTATCAAGAGCAGAGGCTACGGAGTTTGAACGCAAACCTGAAACGAGGATGCGGTATTTTGCTGATTGCATCTATGATCCTTCTTTCTATCTTGGCACTGTTACCAGATGCTGATGTAGACCATGATGCAGGATACACTGCCGCAGAATTGAGTATCCGAGAAACCGTAGATGGAAGTGTGACCAGTACCAGCTATGTGAATCCCGCTGGATTGATTACAGATGCCATTGATATGGGCTATGCAACCGTGTGCAGAATGCGGGATGATGACGGTCGAGTTGTGAAGGAACGTTATCTTGATGCAAATGGAAACCCTGTGGCAAGGTATGGAGATTATTACGGATTATCGTATGAATACGGTGAAACGAGTACGGTAATCACATATCTTGACGCCGAAGGTAATCCAATAATACGCAGTGACGGATATTCTACTATTGTCAGAACGCAGGGTGCCGGCAGGGCTTCTGATGATTTCTACTACGATCTGAACGGACAGCAGGTACAGTGCTCCGGCGGATACTATGGGCTTCATTGTGAGTTTAATACTGAAGGCCAGAACACTAGTTTGACATTTCTCGATAAGGTCGGTCATGCGGTGTGTATTTCATCTGGATATGCGAGCAAGACATATCAGCGTGATGGGAATGGAACTGTTGTCGGTGAGCAGTATTTTGACACAGAAGGGAATCCTGTAAGGTCCTCGCTTGGTCAGTATGGCGAGTTTTACCAGCGCAACGAGCAAGGATACACCGGGCAGATCACTTATCTTGACTTAGATGGTAACCCCGCCCCTACCAATGCAGGCTATACCATCCTCAAACGTACCTATCATAGAGATGGCACAGTAGATACGGATATGTATTTTGATGCGAATGGCAATCCAAAGGCATTATCTAAAGGGCAGTACGGCATCAAACGTAGTGGCAAGGTGAACCTTCTGCTTGACAGAAACGGCAACGTTATGTCGTGTGTGGACAACCTTCTGAATGGTTTCCCATGCATGGTGGTTGTTTTTGGCTGTGTGATCTGCTTGCTGATGATTGTTCTTCCGAAGAGTTTGAGCGTAGTACTGACGATGGTTTATGTGGCTTTCATTCTTTATGAAACACTGATGTTTCGGGAGTCAGGGGATGCAAGAACGAACTTTGTTCTATTTTCCTACGCTGGGAAGTTCCTGAAAGAGCAATCTGTGAGGGTGGGGGTTATCAATAACATCTGGCTGTTCATTCCACTTGGAACGGGACTGTATAGGTGGTATCAAAAGAAGTGGGTGTTACTGATCCCCTTCGTGATGTCTGTGGCAATCGAAACGACCCAGTATATTACGGGACTTGGCATTGCAGAGTTCGATGATGTGTTTGGTAATACGATGGGCGGATGGATCGGTGTGCTGGTGGCTTGGACGTGGCTGAGCAGAAAAATGAGCGTGAAAAATAGAGCATAGGGAAGTATACATGTCTAATTTTCTTCGTTATCCTTGAAAACGAGACCTATATAGTATATATTTGAGCTGTGAGAGTCATTCGTTATGGATGCTCACAGCTTTGTCGCTCGAAACTTTGCACACCTCTACGTGGTGGGCGGCAGGCAACACAGCGTGGGTGCTGTGGCTAAGGTGCAGAGTTTGTGTATGGTTGAGTAGGAGGCTGAACTATGTCTTATCATGATGTTCGCAACGCAACGCTTACACTTTTGGACTTACTTAAATATGATGCGATTCAAGATCCGGATGGTGTTATCTACAAGGATACGGGAAAATATGTTCAGATGCTCGTCCCAATGGACAACAGTAAAGGACATGATACATATGAAGTGTACTTTGATGATTCTGGACGTGTCGAAAAAATTGTTGGACACAACACGAATTCCGGATTCTCTGGAGTAAAGTATGTTTGAGATGATGAACGTATTTTATGGAGGTTTGTATGCCTGAAAACAGCACAAGTACTTTGCAAAGTCAAATGAGAAGCATCCAACCAGAGCTGAATTTTACTGATGAATTTACATTGTCTAGAAATGGAATAGCCAAGGAAATTGAGGCGGATTTTGATACGATTCGTCTTTGCCTAGACCTTAGAGGGCAGTATTCGGACAAACGCGAAGTTTTCAATAGGATTATTGCAATGCCTTTACGAAAGCTTCTGTGTGAACGAACGGGAGAGTCGGCATTGGAAAGGCTCTGTCCAAACTTCAAAATGTTTCCATTGGATGGACAGGATTCCGATTTGCGGGATGCCCTGCATATGATTCGACCGCCATTGGGCTTTCCAAAGGAATCAACCTGGCTACCACTTGACGCATGGAAAGAACAGGTTGTTGCATATTTTAACAGAACTGAAAGCGATTTCTCTGGGTGGTTGCCAGATCATACTTACAGAGGCGTACGAAACAACCTTAAAGGTCATGATAGAACGGATTTTGAATCGTATTTGCAGACTGAAACGGCTCTTGTTGGTGGTGAACCATGTAATGGGTATGGGCCTAAGGATAATACACCAGAAGGCATAGCAAAAATTTATGCGCTTATGGTAAAGGCCGGATACAACCAACTTACCGTATACAATTTTATTAAGCACTTGGCTGACAAAAAAAGCGCTCATATAGATGAAAACATTTCAATGCTTATTTCAATTGTAAATCAGCCGGGACAAGGAGATTTTAACCTGTTGGAATGCATAGGACTTCAGTTGATTATTGCGGCGAGAAAACAAATACCGGAGTTGAGGGATTACTGGCCTGAGGGAATGGATCCCACGGAGAAAGAGTGATGTGTCTCCATCTCATTCCCACAGTGCTATGCTAACATCAAATCTTACATAATCTTATCGGAGGTATCATCCTATGCCCAGAACCAAAGGAAACAAGAACCGTGTTACCGCATCTACCGACTTCGATGCTCAGATCGCAAAGTTGCAGAAAGACAAGGCGATGCTCGAAGAAGGTCTTTCCAAGACTGTCGCCCAGATCGAAGAACTGAAAACTGACATCAAGTCCCTGCGTGAAGGACTAAAGCCGCAGAAGGCAGAGATCAAGCGGACCGAGAAAGAAATCGCAAAGCTGGAGGCCAAGAAGACAGCCGCTGAGGCGAAGGCCGCCGAAGCTGCTAAGAAGGTTGAGGCTGAGGCTGTGCTTAAGAAGCTACTGGCATCTGGTATGACGGCTGATGAAATCCTTGAAAAGCTGAAATAAAGCAATACGCCGTGAGGACTGTGAATTCTAGAAGTTCACACGGCATATTTTTGAGTGCGCCATATAGTTTGTGACGGAAATAAAAATGGAGCGTGAGAAAAATGAACTTATCCGAAATACATCATATTGCAATCATTGTATCTGACTATGAAGTAGCTAAGGATTTCTATGTGAACAAACTGGGACTCTCTGTCATCAGAGAAAACTACCGTCCAAAGCGCAAAGATTGGAAGCTGGATCTTCGTGTTAATGAACACACTGAGCTGGAGCTTTTCGCAGAGGAAAATCCGCCGAAGCGTGTGAACCGCCCGGAGGCCTGTGGCCTACGTCATCTTGCGTTCTGCGTTGATAGTGTGGAACAGACGGTGAATGAGCTGGCAGAGGTCGGGATTGAATGTGAGCCAATCCGTGTGGATGATTACACTGGCAAGAAGATGACTTTCTTCCATGACCCGGACGGACTGCCGTTGGAGCTGCATGAGTAAAATGAAGAAAACAAGAAAACCAGACGGTGGCCGGAAGAAGCTGAAGCCAGGGTACGATGCCGGGAAGAACCTGAAAGAGCAGATGGAAAGTGCTGTGGCGCTTTATGATTCTGAGATGTCCTTGCAGGCCATCGGTGATGATTTGAACCTAAATCCTGTCAAAGTCCGGAAGCAGCCAAACATTTCGGGGTGCAAAATAAGACCCAGGTTGCAAGGAGGGAACGCTATCGCCGTATCGACAACATGGAAATCGCAAACAGCTGCCCTGCCGCTATTTGCAGGCAATGATCAGTACCTCATTGAAGGCGGCGATCTTTCTCAGTACGGCCTGTCCAATGCGGTAACCCGTGCATCGCAGGATGTTGCTTCCTATGACCGTGCTATGATACATCCGCTAAGGACAAGGTGGAACCTATTAGCAGCAGCAATGTTACTTAAAATGCAAACGATAATGTTGTCCCGGTCGCCCCACAGTGATATACTTAAGTCACACGTTATGTGCAGAAGCTAGAGGCGAGCGTGGTTATCAAATTCATTATCAAAATGAAGACGGAAATCTGGGGACAAGGGACATTCCTTTTTATATTCCAGATGACGAAGATCGAAAGCAGTTTGCTCTCCCGTATGGGATGAGAGTTTTCCATGTGAAATCGGAAGATCTGAATGGAGCAATTCGTGTGGCTTTTTGCTATTAAACGATGAATGTCATCGGCATAAAATTATGAGGAATAAAGCATGAATAAGGAAAAAACAGAACTGATTTATTTATGGATTGAGCAAGACGAACATGGATGCTTTCAGAATATGGAGTTTAATTTCTCTCCATGCTACAAAATAAATTTTAATCACAAAACAAGAAAATTAACTGCACAAAAAACGGATAAGTTGAATGTGTTCTCGGAGCCGAAAATCCAGAACCTAACAGCTATCATCGGTGAAAATGGTGTTGGAAAAACGACACTCATAAAATATTTGACGGAACTTGGAGATGTTCCGTATTCTCGAGAGGATAGTGCAGAAAAACGTCAAAGAAGAGAAGAACGAACGGATTCTTTTATTGCGGTATATAAACAAGCTAGGACAGATGCCTTGAAAATTATTAATCATCTGTCAGGGCACCGCAGAATTCAATTTGAGGAAAGTGAAATTAACGTCTACTCTAGAAATGAGTTTGTGGCGGAAGATTATATAGGAAAAATATCACATATTTGTCTGTCAAATAGTGAGTATGGTATTGGCGCAAGCGGAAGCAGAATGAATTCGGGCATTGACTATATTACTCTGACCAATTCAGCCCTACCAACAATTTATAGGGATTTCTATCGAAGACTATATGGCGTGGATGTGGAATCTTTTTTAGTGGAAATTTCGAACTTCAATACGTTTCAAAGATATATGGCGGATAAGGCGGATGCTACAGACTTTCAGGTATTTCTGGATGTTTTGTATTACGATTCGCTGTTGAAAGAAAAAAGCCGATTTTGTGGTAAAAAAATTGATGCCGTTGATTTTTCAATTTCAATATTGGGAGTACCAATATCCGAAAAGCCAAGCGGTGAAGCGGAGAATATGATACAAAACGGAATGTCAAAATGCAGGACAGTGAGGGAAAGTCTGTGCGAAATGGGGCTTTGGGGGAGGCTGGTTTATAATCTTGCAGTGGAGTTGGCGGTCGTCTATGACGATTTTGAACCAGAAACTAAGGAGGCGGATGAAATATTTTCTTACTGCAAATCGTTTGTGACTGGTAAAGAACAAGGGAGCGAACGGACATATTATTTGGATGCGTGGCATGAAGTCGACGAGTTCAAAGCAATATTAGAAAACGCAAAAAAGGGAGACAACGGGTTCTCAAAGATGGATTTGGCACGAGTGGATTATGCCACAGCACCAGTCGGAAGTTTCCAAGTGATTTTGAACAATGCTCGAAAGGGCTATGCGTTTGTACTGAAGTATTTGGTCGTGCTTAATTTGGGAATGTCTTCTGGTGAACGTGCGCTTTTGAATATTATGTCACGCATTTGTTTTGCATCACAGATTGAAAATTACATGCCAGGAAAAGGCATTCAATGGAATACAAATATTCTTTTGCTGATTGATGAAATCGATCTCTATTTGCATCCTGAGTGGCAGAGAAGAATTGTTCGAGATTTGTTGAGCTTGCTCCGACGCCAGTTCAAGGGACATTACTTTCAAATCATTTTGACCAGTCACTCCCCAATTGTGTTGTCAGATATTCCGGTGGAAAACTGCATCTTTTTAAAGAAAAAGTCAAATGGTACAGTTTGTCAGGAAGAACGAAATACACAGACATTTGGTGCAAATATTTACACGCTCTACAAGGATGCGTTTTTCTTATCAGACGATAAACTTGCAATGGGAGAATTTGCACAGAGCAAAATCAATCAATGGATCGAAAAAATTGAGACAGGGGAATTGAGCGAAGAAAAAGCCTATAAAATTATTGGATTAATTGGCGAACCTCTTGTCCGTCGAAATGTTGAGAAGATGGTTCGGAGACAATATAAGAAATTGGAACCCGTGAAGGGCAGGGAAAGTATCCATTTAGAAGTCACAGAGGAAAAGAAAAAAATGATAGAATTTTTGGAGCGTCAGAAAGCAGAAATAGAGAAGCAAATCAAAATGTTGAGAGGGATATGAGCGTGATCCAATTACCAAAGATATCGAAGGAACTAGAGGAGGAGTACCTCGCAGATGTTCAAAAGAGCTACAAAGAGTTGTTGGAAAAACTGAAGAAGTCTAGAAATGATGTCAAGAAAAAGAAAACAAAAACCGAAGATGATAAGCAGAAACGAGAGGAAGAGTATTTAAGTGAGGTGAAAGCGATTGTTGATTTTTTGAGCACGGAAGGAAAACTAGACGATGATAAGATAAAAAATATATTGGTGGGCAGGGTTGCGCATCTTGAAAAAGCGATGGCAACGATAGGCCCAATCAAAAGCAAAGAAATCCAAAAAGAATTTGAACGTGTCTATACAAACTTTTCAAATCGCAATTTTGGGCACCAGTGGGCAGAAAGACTTGGCGTTACTGTTTGTCCATATTGCAATCGAAGCTATATTTTTACTGTAAAAAAAGATGCGAGAAATGGAAAAGCTCATCCGCAGTATGACCATTTCTTTCCGAAGTCGATTTATCCGTATCTGGCTGTCTCGATGTATAACTTGGTTCCATCCTGTGCAGTTTGCAATGGTGGAAAGAGTGATGTAGACAGCTTCAAAGATAAAAAAAGACGGTATCTGAATCCTTACGTGGAGGGCTATGGGACCAAAACTGTTTTGCAAATTACACCCAAAAAGAAGAAGGACAGAATTCACAGTTACGTTGGTTTGGCAGAAGAATATACTGTGAAACCAGAGAGCGCACCGGACGTGGATAAAGATGCAGCGAATCGGATTCAAAACACTTGGGATTTGCTGAAACTTGGTCCTCTCTACGAAAAGCATAGCGACTACATCCGGAATATTCTGCGGGCAAAACGAATCTACACCGAAGAGTATCTTGATCAGTTGATGAAAAGTTTTCCGGGGGCATTTGACGACATGGATGATTTAAAGAATGTAGTTTATTTTAACTATCTCGATGAAGAGGACTGGGGCAAGCGTATCCTAGCAAAACTGACGCATGATCTAGAAGTGGAGAATTCATGAATACCTTCTTTGGAGAATCAATTCGTAAAAAATTATTGAAATTTTCTAAGCGGAATGCTATAGATTGTTTAAAAAGTAAAATTCGGAGGTAGAGCGGAATATATAGCTTGCAACGCAAATAATAGGAGGAAGGTGCATTGTGACAGAAATACGCAAGCCCGGCGGTGGGCGAAAACCATCAAAGCCAGAGTATAGTGCGGAATGGAATCTAACTCAGCAGATGGACGCAGCAACTGCACTTTATAAAGAAAATTACTCCCTCCAATCCATTGCCGATGCCCTGTCCCTCAACCCCATCAAGGTCCGAAAGCTGCTCATCACAGCCGGGATCTATGAATCAGACGTAGCGAAGATGGTGCAGCGTACCTTTAACAATTATAGAGAGACACAGAGTTACAAGGATGCAGTTCTCTCCACCGCATCAGCCCTTAAGTTGTCCAAAGCCTCCGTCACCTCGTACCTGCCATACGAAAAGGGGGTGTACTTTCCAAAGGAGGCACCCGTGGAAAAAATCAGTGTGGGAGCAGAGAGGCAGCGGAGATACCGAGCAGTAAGAAAACTGCGAACCGAGCCGACAGAGGAGCATCTGTGGGAAGTGGTTCTGCTTTATTCTGGAGTGCGGTTCAAAACCTATTCCGGCTTACCCTTTACCTATGAAATACGAAAAGGTCGGAATGGACAATACACAAAAGAGCTTTGGATTGACCGCCGGGAGAATAGTAAGAGCCTGGCATGGAGTTCGGTATTGCTGGCACTGAACAATATAAAAGAGGTGGGGGCGGTGGTGGACGGGCCAAAAGCTCTAGGCGACATCCGAGGCGTGACTTATATTTATGGAATGTTCTACCGATTCGGACTCATTGATATGCCGGATAAAGTGAATGGGAAGATGAAAAGAGCTGGTCGGCAGATGTGACATTCTAAGGATGGATGACGTCTTTTATTGTTGACTGTTCCATATCAAACAAAAATTCCTCATCTCCCACCATACCCTTCAAAAACACGTCCGGTGAAATTTCAACCAGAAAACCGCCGGGAAAAAGCTGCAAGGACCACAAACAACCTGCTGCACAGCCATCTGGTATCTGCTCACCCCCCATAAGATCTACCCCAGGATCGCCCTTCAAAGCCGCAAGATCACGGACTGAGGAGAGTACCTGGGCAGGGCAGACGCCCCGGCGGAGGCCCCTGGACCCCAGGCTCTCCGAAGACTGGTAAATGAGAATATACGTTATAGATCGCATAAATATACCGACGAAAAAAGAGACAGGGAAAACTTGAAAACGACGATGAAACGTGGTATAATAGTGGTACGAGCAAGCCGTGTTTAGTACGACAACTGTGCGCTGTGGTACTGTAACTGTTGTTTCAAAATTATGAACGACTACAAAAAGTGCGCGAAAAACCAGCGTAGCTACGACGACACCTACCAGGTTCAGGTCGTGTCTTGGTACGACAACGAGAACTCCTACACCGCTCAGATGGTCCGTACCATCAAGTACTTCGCTGAGAACTGCTGATCGTAGCTTCTCACTGGAAAGTGCCTGAGGTGAACGTACCGGGCTGTGCCGGTTCCGGCATGACCATGTGAATACGTCGATTTGCACCCTTTTCTCTGCATTCCGTGGAGAAAAGGGTGCTTTTGTTTGTCCGGGTGTATTTTGATCGGGGCGTATACAGCAGGGGAGGCGTCTGTTCCTGCCGGTAAAAATGGTACGGAAGGAGAGAGATGCCGCCCGCAAAAACAGGGATGCATCGTGGTTTGTGCCCGGTTCGGTCAAAATAGACACATTTTGGAACAACCACAGGAAATGTTTGTTAAACAATTATCTATCCTGCATCCTTGCATTGTGCACAGTTTTTGTTTATAATAGTAACAGGCGGGGCAGGAATGCCCCCTGAAAAGCGAGCGAAACTCTAGTTCAGAAATCAAAGTTTGAGAGGAGTTTATTACCATGGGTTTAGGTAAGAAGACGATCGACGATCAGAACTACTGCGGCAAGAAGGTGCTTGTCCGCTGTGATTTCAACGTCCCGATGAAGGACGGTGTCATCACCAACGAGAACCGCATCAATGCGGCTCTGCCCACCATCCAGAAGCTGGTCAACGATGGCGCTAAGGTCATCCTGTGCAGCCACTTGGGCAAGCCCAAGAACGGCCCCGAGGCAAAGTTCAGCCTGGCACCCGTTGCTGTGGCTCTGAGCGCAAAGCTGGGCAAGACCGTTGTGTTTGCGGACGACGACACCGTCGTGGGCGACAACGCAAAGGCTGCTGTGGCTGCCATGAACAACGGCGACGTCGTTCTGCTGCAGAACACCCGTTTCCGCAAGGAAGAGACCAAGAACATGCCCGAGTTCAGCCAGGAGCTGGCTTCTCTGGCTGATGCATACGTTGACGATGCATTCGGCAGCTGCCACCGTGCACACTGCTCCACCGCAGGCGTCACCGACTACATCAAGGACACCGCTGTCGGCTACCTGATGGAGAAGGAGATCAAGTACCTGGGCAACGCCGTGAACGATCCCGTCCGTCCCTTCACCGCCATCCTGGGCGGCGCAAAGGTCGCTGACAAGCTGAACGTCATCTCCAACCTGCTGGAGAAGGTCGATACCCTGATCATCGGCGGCGGCATGGCTTACACCTTCGTCAAGGCTCAGGGCTACGAAGTGGGCAAGAGCCTGTGCGATGACTCCAAGCTGGACTACTGCAAGGAGATGATGGCCAAGGCTCAGGAGAAGGGCGTCAAGCTGCTGCTGCCCGTCGATGCTGTCTGCATCAAGGACTTCCCCGATCCCATCGACGCACCCGTCGAGACCACCGTTGTGCCCGTCACTGCGATCCCGGCAGACATGGAAGGCTGCGACATCGGCCCTGAGACCATGAAGCTGTTTGCTGACGCCGTCAAGGCTTCCAAGACCGTTGTCTGGAACGGACCCATGGGCGTGTTCGAGAACCCCACTCTGGCAGCCGGCACTCTGGCCGTTGCCAAGGCTATGGCTGAGAGCGACGCTACCACCGTCATCGGCGGCGGCGACAGCGCAGCAGCTGTGCAGCAGATGGGTCTGGGCGACAAGATGACCCACATCTCCACCGGCGGCGGCGCTTCTCTGGAGTATCTGGAGGGCAAGGAGCTGCCCGGCATCGCAGTCATTCAGAACGCATAATTTTTTCCGGCATCAGGATGGGTGCGGCGGCTGCAACGCCGCCGCACCTTTTTGTTTGCAGAAGGTAAATAAAGGAGATAGAGTATCATGGATAAGGCAAAGCGCAAGGCTATTATTGCAGGCAACTGGAAGATGAACAAGACCGCCTCCGAGGCTGCTGTTCTGGTGGACGAGCTGGTGCCCGCCGTGCAGGACGCAGGCTGCGAGGTCGTCATCTGCACCCCCTACACCGACCTGGTCACCGCTGTGGAAAAGACCAAGGGCACCAACATCCATGTGGGTGCCGAGAACGTTCACTTCGAGAAGTCCGGTGCTTTCACTGGTGAGATCAGCGCCGACATGCTGGTGGATCTGGGCGTGGAGTATGTCATCGTGGGCCACTCCGAGCGCCGTCAGTATTTCGCAGAGACCGACCAGACCGTTAACAAGCGCGCTCTGGCAGCCCTGAACGCTGGCCTGAAGGTCATCATCTGCGTGGGCGAGAGCCTGCAGCAGCGCGAAGAGGGCGTGACCGAGGAGCTGGTGCGCATGCAGACCAAGATCGCTCTGCGTGACGTGACCGCTGAGCAGATGGCCAACGTGGTCATCGCTTACGAGCCCATCTGGGCCATCGGCACCGGTAAGACCGCTACTGCGGACCAGGCTGAGGAAGTCTGCGGCCAGATCCGCAAGGTCATCGGCGAGGTGTACGGTGAGGCTGTGGCTGAGGCTACCACCATCCAGTACGGCGGCAGCATGAACGCCAAGAACTGCGAAGAGCTGCTGAGCAAGAAGGACGTGGACGGCGGCCTGATCGGCGGCGCATCCCTGAAGGCTCCTGACTTTGCAGTCATCGTCAACGCAGCCACCAAGGGCTAAGGGCTGACGAAATTATGCTTTCCAGCGCCCGGCTGCGCCGTAATCCAGCGCTGAGCCGGGCGCTATTTGTTCAAATTAAAGGAGATTTCATTTTATGGCAAAGAAACCTGTTCTTCTGTGCATCATGGATGGCTTCGGCTGGGTGCCCAATGAGACCTACGGCAATGCCGTGGTGGCCGCCAAGACCCCCCATCTGGATACTCTGATGGCAAAATACCCCATGACCACCATTGAGGCTTCCGGCATGGCAGTCGGCCTGCCCGACGGCCAGATGGGCAACTCCGAGGTCGGTCACACCAACATGGGTGCCGGCCGCATCGTGTACCAGCAGCTGACCCTGATCACCAAGTCCATCAAGGACGGTGAGATGCTCAAGAACCCTGTTCTGGTCAAGAACATGCAGGCTGCCATCGACGCCGGCAAGGCCATCCATCTGATGGGCCTGGTGGGCACCGGCGGCGTGCACAGCCACGCTGACCACTGGTTCGGCGTGCTGGAAATGGCCAAGCACATGGGTGCCAAGGACGTCTACCTGCACTGCATCACCGACGGCCGCGACACCGATCCCCATGACGGCAAGCGCTTCCTGGCCGACCTGCAGGCCAAGCTGGACGAGCTGGGCATCGGCAAGATCGCCAGCGTTTCCGGTCGTTACTACGCCATGGACCGCGACAACAACTGGGACCGTGAAGAGAAGGCCTATGCTGCCTTTGTCTACGGCGAGGGCAACCACGCCGCCAATGCCGCCGAGGCCATTGAGGCTTCCTACGCTGCCGACAAGACCGACGAGTTCGTTCTGCCCTGCGTCACCTGCGAGGGCGGCCGCGTGCAGGACGGCGACACCGTCATCTTCATGAACTTCCGCCCCGACCGTGCCCGTCAGATGACCCGCATCTTCTGCGACGATGACTTCAAGGGCTTCGAGCGCCGCGGCGGCCGCAAGCAGGTGCACTACGTCTGCATGGCCGAGTACGACGCCACCATGCCCAACTGCGAAGTGGCTTACCCGCCGGTGGAGCTGAAGAACGTTCTGGGCCAGTACCTGTCTGAGAACGGCAAGACCCAGCTGCGCATTGCAGAGACCGAGAAGTACGCACACGTCACCTTCTTCTTCAACGGCGGCGTCGAGGCTCCCTACGAGGGCGAGGACCGCTGCGTCATCCCCAGCCCGAAGGTGGCTACCTACGACCTGAAGCCGGAGATGAGCGCCCCCGAAGTGGCTGCCGAATGCGTCAAGCGCATTGAGAGCGGCAAGTACGACGTGGTCATCCTGAACTTCGCCAACTGCGACATGGTCGGCCACACCGGCGTGTTCGACGCTGCCGTCAAGGCCGTCGAGGCTGTGGACACTGCTGTGGACCAGGTGGTCTCTGCCGTGCTGAACGCCGGCGGCTGCGCCTTTATCACTGCGGACCACGGCAATGCCGAAAAGATGATGAACCCGGACGGCACCCCCTTCACCGCCCACACCACCAACGTGGTGCCCTTCGTGGCCGTTGGCTGCGGCGACGTGAAGCTGCGCGAGGGCGGCTGCCTGGCCGACATCGCACCCACCATGCTGCCCTACATCGGCCTGCCTGTCCCGGCAGAGATGACTGGCAAGAGCATCATCGTGGAGTAAATCAAATCCTTTTAAAAAGCGGAGTGACTGCGGTCGCTCCGCTTTTCTTTTTGCCCCACCCGTGATACAATAAATAGGAATATGCATTGAGGGAGACTGAGCGGATGGAATCAACGCGCAAACAAATCGTACTGGGCATTCTGGCCCATGTGGACTCCGGCAAGACCACCCTGTCGGAAGCCATGCTCTACCGCGCCGGTGTGACCCGCCGCCTGGGCCGGGTGGATCACAAGGACGCCTTTCTGGACACCGACGCGCTGGAAAAAGCGCGTGGCATCACCATCTTTTCCAAACAGGCCCTGCTCACAGCGGGTGATACCGACATCACCCTGCTGGACACACCGGGCCATGTGGATTTTTCCACCGAGACGGAGCGCACCCTGCAGGTGCTGGATTACGCGGTGCTGGTGGTCAGCGGCACCGATGGCGTGCAGAGCCATACCGAGACGCTCTGGCGGCTGCTGCGGCGCTACCATGTGCCCACTTTTGTGTTCGTGAACAAGATGGACCTGCCCGGCATGGAGCGGCAGGAGCTTCTTGCCCAGCTGAACCGCCGCCTGGGCGAAGGCTTTGTGGACTTTGGCGCAGAGCAGGCCGACCGGGACGAGGCGCTGGCCCTGTGCGACGAAAACCTGATGGACCGGATGCTGGATGCCGGACAGCTGCAGGACGCCGACCTCATCCTTGCCATTGCGCGGCGGCATGTGTTCCCGTGCTGGTTCGGGGCGGCCCTCAAGCTGGAGGGCGTGGATGCCCTGCTGGACGGGCTGGACCGTTACACCCGCCCGGCTCCGGCACTGGAAGCCTTTGGAGCCAAGGTGTTCAAGGTGTCGCAGGACGAGCAGGGCGCGCGCTTGACCTGGCTGCGGGTTACCGGCGGGGAACTGAAGGTGAAAGCCCAGCTTACCGGCGAAGCGGACGGCGAGCTCTGGGCCGAAAAAGCCAACCAGCTGCGGCTGTATTCCGGTGCCAAATACACACTGACAGAGGCCATCGGCCCCGGGCAGGTGTGTGCCGTGACCGGCCTGACCAAGGCCCGCCCCGGCGAGGGACTGGGCGCGGAGCGGGACAGTGACCTGCCGGTGCTGGAACCGGTGCTGAGCTATCAGGTGCTGCTGCCGGAGGGGGCCGACGTGCATGCGGCACTGGGCAAGCTGCACCGGCTGGAAGAAGAGGAACCCCAGCTCCATGTGGTGTGGAACGAGACGCTGGGCGAGATCCATGTCCAGCTGATGGGCGAGATCCAGCTGGAGGTGCTGCGTAGCCTGCTGGCCGAGCGGTTCGGGCTGGAAGTGGAGTTCGGCCCCGGCGGCATCCTGTACAAGGAGACCATCACCGAGCCCATGGAGGGCGTGGGCCACTATGAGCCGCTGCGCCATTACGCGGAAGTGCACCTGAAACTGGAACCCCTGCCCCGCGGCAGCGGCATGCAGTTTGCCGCCGACTGCCGGGAAGAGGTGCTGGACAAAAACTGGCAGCGGCTGGTGCTGACCCATCTGGAAGAAAAACAGCATCTTGGCGTGCTGACCGGGTCGCCCCTCACCGATGTGAAGATCACCCTCATTGCGGGCCGGGCCCACCTCAAGCACACCGAGGGCGGCGACTTCCGGCAGGCCACCTACCGCGCAGTACGGCAGGGCCTGATGTTGGCCAAAAGCCAGCTGCTGGAGCCGTGGTATGCTTTTCGGCTGGAGGTGCCCGCCGAGAACATCGGCCGCGCCATGAGCGATATCCAGCGCATGGAGGGCACCTTTGACCCGCCGGAAAGCGGGGAGGAGACGGCGGTGCTCACCGGGTTTGCGCCGGTGTCCACCATGCGCAGCTACCCCATGGAAGTGGTGAGCTACACCCGCGGCCGGGGCCATCTGAGCCTGACACTGGACGGCTACCGCCCCTGCCACAACGCGCAGGAGGTGATCGCAGCCATCGGCTATGAGCCGGAGCACGATCTCGACAACCCGGCAGATTCAGTGTTCTGCGCCCATGGGGCCGGTTTTGTGGTGCCCTGGGATCAGGTACGCAGCCACATGCATGTGGACAGCGGCTGGGGCAAAAGCACCCGTCCGGAGCAGGAAGCGGCTGTGCCTCAGCGTCGGGCCATGGCCTACCGTGCCACGCTGGAAGAGGACGCCGAGCTGCTCAAAATTTTCGAGCGCACCTACGGCCCCATCAAGCGGGACCCGCTGGCAGCCTTCCGCCCGGTGCAGAAGCGGGAGCGCCCCGACTTTGCCGCCGAGCAGTGGGAGATCGCGCCGGAATACCTGCTGGTGGACGGTTACAACATCATCTTTGCGTGGGACGAGCTGAACGCCCTTTCCAAAGAGAGCCTGGACGCCGCCCGCCACAAGCTGATGGACATCCTGTGCAACTATCAGGGCTTCCAGAAGTGCGTGCTCATCCTGGTGTTCGATGCCTACCGGGTGCCCGGCAGCCCCGGCAGCATTGAGCAGTACCACAATATCCATGTGGTCTACACCAAGGAGGCCGAAACGGCGGACATGTTCATCGAGCGGGTCACCCATGAGATCGGCCGGAACCGCCGTGTCCGGGTGGCCACCTCCGACGGCATGGAGCAGATCATCATCCTGGGCCACGGTGCCCTGCGTGTTTCCGCCCGCATGTTCCACGAAGAAGTGCAGAACGTGGAAAAGCAGATCCGTGCCCTGGTGCAGGGGGAAGCGTGATGCTGCAATTTTCCGTTACGATCCACCCGTGAAAAAGCAATGAGAGCAGCCCGCAGGCTGCTCTCGTTGCGATAAAAAATAATTTTTCCGCTGAGAATGCCCAGAGTGAAACGGAGGGCATTTCAAATCGTCCGGCCGGAGGTGGAATGATGGCTGTTGAAATTACCGAAGAATTTGTCTGGCAGAATATCCCCCGCCGCCCGCGGGACAGCCATAAGGGTACCTTTGGCAGTGTGCTGGCCGTGGCGGGCAGCGCATTCTACCGGGGCGCTGCACTGCTGGCCGCAGAGGGCGCATTGCGCACCGGGGCGGGCATCGTGACCCTTGCCAGTGTGGAACCGGTGGTGAGCGCCGCCGCAGCCCGCCTGCCGGAGTGCTGCCTGTGCCCCTGCAGGGCAGGGGCCGAGGGCGGTATTTCCCCGGAAAACGTGCCGCTGCTCCGGCGGCAGAAAGCAACCGTTCTGCTGCTTGGCCCCGGCCTTGGCGGCACCGCCCAGAGTGCGGCCCGCGCCGCCGAGACCCAGGCCCTTGTGCAGCAGCTTTTGCCCGGTTTTGCGGGCAGTGCCGTGCTGGACGCCGACGGCCTGAACGCCGCAGCCCGGCTGCTGGCAGAAGGGGGAGCCTTCCCACACCCGGCGGAGGAGCTGATCGTCACGCCCCACCCCGGCGAGATGGCCCGGCTCACCGGCCTGTCGGCGGCGCAGATCAACGCCGACCGGGAGGGCACGGCCCTGCGGTATGCGCAGGCGTGGAACGCCGTGGTGGTGCTCAAAGGCGCCCGCACGGTGGTAGCGGCCCCGGACGGCCGGGTGCGCGTGAACCCCACCGGCAACCCCGGCCTTTCCCGTGGCGGCAGCGGGGACGTGCTGGCGGGCATGACCGCCGCCCTGCTGGCCTGCCGCCTGCCCGCCTATGAGGCTGCCGCCTGTGCGGTGTACCTGCATGGTGCCGCCGCCGACCGTGCCGCCGCCGTCCACGGTGAATACGGCATGCTGCCCCATGACATCCTGCCGGAACTGGGCAGGATGTTTGCGGAACATCAGCGATAAAAAAGCCTCTCCACTGTTGTGGGGAGGCTTTTGTGCCCTTAATCCTGCTCCAGCTCCAGCTCCAGCAGATACTCTTTTATCTCCAGCCCGTAGGCGTAGCCGGTGAGGGAGCCGTTGGCACCCACCACCCGGTGGCAGGGCTGGATGATGGCAATGGGGTTGCAGTGGCAGGCCCCGCCCACGGCGCGGGCGGCCTTTGGTTTGCCGAGGGCCGCGGCCAGCTGACCGTAGGTGCGCACCTTGCCGTAGGGAATCTTGTTCATCTCGGCCCAGACCGCTTTCTGGAAGGCGGTGCCTTTGGGGGCCAGCGGCAGGTCGAACTCCCGCCGTGCCCCGGCAAAGTATTCGTTGAGCTGCTCTTCGGTTTCCTGCAGCAGAGGCGTCTCGCAGACCTTGCGGGGCAGCGGCTCCAGGTCCGGCACGCCGTCCGGACACAGCTGTACCCCGCACAGGGCGTCGTCCTCTTCCTCCAGCCGCAGGGTGCCCAGCATGCTGTTGATGTACCAGACGTTCAAAAAACCAACGCTTCCTTTCTGGCCAGAATGTGCTATACTGATGGTATCTTAACACAAAATCAGCCATGAGGAAAGGGGCGTTTGCGTTTATGGTACAGGCATTGGAAGAGATTCTGGCAAAGAGCAGCCGCATCGTCTTTTTTGGCGGGGCGGGAGTGTCCACCGAGAGCGGCATCCCGGATTTCCGCAGTGTGGATGGGTTGTATCACCAGAAATACGACTACCCGCCGGAGACCATTCTCAGCCACACCTTCTGGGAACAGAACCCGGAAGAGTTCTACCGGTTTTACCGCGATAAGCTCATTGTAAAGGGAGCCAAGCCCAACGCCGCACACCTGCGTCTGGCAAAGCTGGAAAAGCAGGGCAAGCTGAAGGCCGTGGTCACCCAGAACATCGACGGGCTGCATCAGGCCGCGGGCAGCAAGACCGTGTACGAGCTGCACGGCAGCACCCTGCGCAACTACTGCACCCGCTGCGGGGCCTTTTATGATGTGGACTACATCGCCAACAGCACCGGGGTGCCCCGCTGCGAAAAATGCGGCGGCATCGTCAAGCCGGATGTGGTGCTGTATGAGGAAGGTCTGGACGAGGAAGTGCTGTCCGGTGCGGTGAACGCCATCCGCCACGCGGACACCCTCATCATCGGCGGCACCAGTCTGGTGGTGTACCCGGCGGCCGGGCTCATCCGGTATTTCCGGGGCGACCATCTGGTGGTGATCAACATGCAGCCCACCGGGGCCGACGCCGAAGCAGACCTGTGCATTGCCAAGCCCATCGGGCAGGTCCTGAGCGAGGACGTTGTGCTGGAATAAGGCAGCGCGGTTTCGAGCCGGTTCGCACCCGCTTTTCGGTATGCTGAGAGCATTCCAGAAAAGAATGGGGGACCCAAAATGATCCAGGTTTGTGACCCGCCGCGGGTGCGGCCGGTGCGGCGGTTTTCCGCCGAGGAATTCTGTTTTCTGCTCCGGGGCGAGGCAGGCAGTCTTTACCGCCCCCGCAGCGAGGTGCTGCGGATGCTTACCGTAGGCGAGGCGTGCGGCGTGTGCGATGCCGTCGGGGCTCCGGCCGGAGCCGTACTGCTCCAACCGCTGAACGCTGACACGGCCCTTGCCGCTGCCCTGCGGGCCTGGGCAGGCTGGCGCGGTGTGGAGGGCGGGCAGTTCCTCACGCCGCCGGTGCTGCATCAGCCCGATGCTGCAGAACCGCTGCTCCGGGCGGCCTTTGCCCGGGCGGAGCGCCTTGCCCGGGGCGGGCGGGTGCTGGCGGTACTGGAATGTACCGCGCAGTCCGACGCCCTGCTGCCGTTGTACATCCGGCAGGGGCTGGCGCTGCGGGCCCTGCGCCCGCTGAACAGTCTGGCACCCTGCTTTGTGCTGGCCGCCGGGTGCGCGGCCCGGGACCCGGTGCCGGTGTGGGTGCCGCTGCAGGACCGTGCCCGGCTGGCCCGTCTGCTGGCAAGCGGGTATGCGGCGCTGGACAGCCGACAGACCGCCGGGCAGGAGACCTTGCTGGCCATGTACCCGGCATAACAACAAGAGTGTGAAAAAAAGAGGAAGAACCATGAAAGCAGTCATTCTGGAAAGCTATGTGATGGAGCCGGGCGATCTGGACTGGTCCGGTGTGAAGGCGCTGGTGCCCGACACCGTGAGCTATGTGCGCACCGCCTATGAGGAGATCGCGCCCCGCATCGGGGACGCCGATCTGGTGCTGTTGAACAAGTGCTGCATCGACGAAAGCATTCTGGCCCAGTGCCCCAACCTGAAATGGGTGGGCATCATCGCCACAGGCACCGACAATCTGGACCTGGAAGCCTGCCGCCGCCATGGCGTGGCCGTGGCCAACGTGCCGGGCTACTCCACCTACAGTGTGGCGCAGATGACTTTCAGCCTGCTGCTGGCCATCTGCCAGTGCGCTGAGCGCTACAACCGCGCCATGAAAGCGGGTCATTGGCAGTTGGACATCCCGGCGGAATATGGCCTGCTGCCCCAGATGGAGCTGCTGGACAAAACCTTTGGCGTGTACGGCTACGGCAACATCGGCCGCCAGACTGCCCGCATCGCCCGCGCCTTTGGCATGAAGGTGCTGGTGTGCACCCGCACCGTGCGCCCGGAGTACGCAGAGGACGGGGTGGAGTTTGTGGACGTTGACACCCTGCTGGCCCGCAGCGATGTGCTCAGCCTGCATTGTCCGGCCACGCCCGCTACCCGGGGGCTCATCAATGCCGGGGCACTGGCCAAGGCAAAGCCCGGCATGATCCTGCTGAACACCGCCCGCGGTGCGCTGGTGGACGAGGAAGCCGTGGCCGATGCCCTGCAGAGCGGGCAGCTGGCCTATTATGGGGCCGATGCCTTTGGCACCGAGCCGCTCCCGCAGGACAGCCGCCTGCGCAGTCTGCCCAATGCCATCCTCACGCCGCACATCGCCTGGACCACCAAAGAGGCCCTGCAGCGGCTGATGGACATCACCACCCGCAACCTGCGCACCTGGCTGGAGGGCAGCGGGGAGCACATTGTGAACGGCTGAATTTTATCCCGAAAAATGAGAAGCCCGGAGGCGTCTGATGCTTCCGGGCTTCTTTGCGCAAAAAATCAGTCGATGGTGGTCTTGGTACGACCCACGCCCAGCACGGCGGTGCTGATCTTTTTCCAGCTGTTGCAGCCGCACACCCCGTCCACCGAGAGACTGGTGCGCCGCTGGTAACCGCGCAGGGCTTCCTCGGTGCGGGCACCGAATACGCCGTCGATGCGGCTGCCGGTCTGGTAGCCCAGGGTGGAAAGAGCGTCCTGCAGGATCATCACATAGCAGCCCCGGCTGCCCCGCCGCAGGGTGGGGTAGCCTGCCGTGGTGCCGCTGCAGGCGGGGGTGCCGTAGCGGCGGTCCATGTGCACCCAGGTGGGGGTCTGGCTCAAAGGCTCCACATAGCCCCAGGCCCCGGTGTTCCGGGCCGCGTTGTAAATGGCGGTGCGCTTGGTCTGGGTCAGGCTCTGGCCCACGTCGAGTGCCACGCCTGCATAGTGCTGGCTGCGGGTGCCGTGGCCCCCCTCCCAGATCCGCCGGAAAGCATACCCCACCGGGATGCTCTTGCCGTATTTGCGGCGGGTCAGGTTCCAGGCTTCCATGGCGGCAATGGTGGTCCACAGGGTGGGACTGGCCGATTTGCCCCGGAACTCCCGCACCCGCAGGGTGGTGCCGGTGCTGTAGGGCATGGGGTCGTTCTCGTTGAGGTTGGCGTAGGTGTACACCTTGTTTTCGTAGGCGTCGTAGATCAGAAGCCGTGCCATGGCTCACTCCTCCTTGTCGCAATTGCAGCTCTGGGCCTGCAGGGCGGCCCAGGTCTCGCGGTTCACGATGCCGGTCACCAGCAGCCCCGCCTGCTGCTGGACAGCCCGCACGGCAGCGGCGTCTGCCGCGCCAAAGCGGTTATTGTCGGCCACATAGTCCTCACCGCAGGAAAGCTGTGCCCGGCGGTTGAGCCAGCGCTCCACCTGTCCAACCTCCTGCCCGGCGCTGCCCTCGGCGATGGCGCGCCCCGGGTAAGCGGTGCTGGGTGGGGTGTCTCTATCGGGGTTTGGGGCGTGGGCGGCCAGTTGCAAACTCAGCGCTTCTACCGCCGTCCATGTGTCGGCATCGGCAATGCCGGTCTGCTCCAGCCCAAGCAGTTGCTGGGCGCTGCGGGTGGCGGCGGCTGTCTCGTCGGTGTACTGGTCGGAGAGGGGCGGGTTTTCCACGCTGTCAAAGTAGTAGGCAATGCGCTGCAGCAGGAGGGCGTAGTACAGCACGGCATTGCCGCTGCTGCCGACGGTGAGCGGGGTGCCGGGGTAGGGCAGACGCTTCAGCGTGACCACCGGCCCGGAACTGCGCAGCTGGCTGGCGCGGCCATAGAGGGAATTCCATGTGGTGCGCCCTACCACGCCGTCCACGGTAAGCCCCGCAAACCGCTGGTACGCCCGCACCGCGCGCTCAGTATCCGCGCCAAATTTGCCGTCAATGCTTACCGGCGGGATGCTGCTCTCGTAGGCGCTCATGAGGTAGAGGTAAAATTGCAGCTCCCGCACCGCTGTGCCGGAAGAGCCGGTGCGCAGCACACCCGGGTACTCGCCGGGGCGCAGACTGGACGAAAGCAGCTTGTTGGCGATGTCGTTGTACACCTCATACAGCTTGTTCCAGGTGATACGCCCCACTACCCCGTCTGCCGTCAGCCCGAAGTACCGCTGGAACCGCTGCACAGCCGCTGCCGTGCCAGCGCCGAATTTCCCGTCCACCGTCACGTTGGCAAGGCTGGTGTACACGGTGCGGGCAATCTTGAGCCAGAATTGCACCAGCCGCACGTTCTGGCCGCTGGAACCCTCCCGCAGGGCGGTGCCGGGGTAGGCGTTGGGGGTGCCGTTGTCGGACTGGATGCTGCGGAACTGGTCGTATACCTCGGTCCAGGTGGTGCGGCCCACCACGCCGTCTACCGTAAGACCATATTTGCGCTGGAAGGCGCGCACCGCATTGGCGGTGCCGCTGCCGAACACGCCATCCACTGTCACCGAGGGGATGGCGCTTTCGTACTGCGCCAGCGTGTTCAGCCAGAATTGCAGCTGCTCCACGGCGCTGCCGGTGGAGCCGGTGCGCAGGACCGTGCCGCCCCAGGTGCCGTCCGAGAGGGTGCCGCTGGAAGTCTCGCCCTCGCTGGTCAGCTCGGCCAGATCCTTGACCGACACATAGATATAGCTGATCTTATACCAGGTCTGGCGGCCCACCACGCCGTCGGCGGTCAGATTGAACTGCTTCTGGAACGCCCGCACCGTGGCGGCCATCCGGCTGCCGAATACCCCGTCCACAGTCAGTTTGCCAAGGAAGGGGTAATCCTTGGTGATGCGGTTCAGCTGCCGCTGCAGGGTGAACACCGCCGTGCCGCTGTCTCCCTGCCGGAGGGGCGAACCAGGGTAGCTCTGGGGGATGGACTGGATGTTGCTGGTACGCACGATCTCGATATCGCTGCCGTAGTAGTAGCGCAGGATCTGTAAAGCGCTGCGCCCGTTGTTGGCCAGCGTCACCGTGCCCCACTGCTTGAGCCCCGGGCAGGTGACCGACTTGCCGTCGCAGTATTCGGAGTAATAGGGGTTCACGGTGCCGCGCTTGCGCAGATAGGTGTTGAAGATGTCGTCCGTGATGCGCACCATCACCTCGAACACAGTGCGGCCGTGGACGTAATACTGGTCGTAGCTGGTGGAGTTGGTGATGTTGAAGGTGTAGCCCTTGCTGGGGTACCATTCGGTGTAGATGCGGTTCAGCGCCAGCGAGATCTGGCAGTGGATGTTGGCCCGCAGGGCCTGCTCCGGCCACGGGGAGCAAAATAACCCAACTGGCCAAAGCTGTCTGCCCGGACTGCCGCAAGGCACGGAGCGAGATGCAGGAACTGGTCCGGGCGGCCTCCTCGACTGGCGCAAAGAAATCGGACATGCGCTGCTTTTATGGATCAATATATGAAATTTTATTGAAAATCCCTCATGGCGGTGGTAATATAATCCTATATCTCTGTCGTGCTGTACCTATGCCTTTTTGCGGTGTTCGGGAGTGCAGAACGACAGCTGCCCAAGAGTTGTGAGGAGAACGATTTGATGAACAAAAGAACATTGCACCGCATGTTTTCAGTGCTTATGGCACTGGTGATGGCGGTCTCCCTGCTGACCGGATGCGGAACAAAAAGCGCAGAACAGGTACAGGAGCAGGAGGATGCCCAGACCATTCAAGTGTATCTGTGGACCACCGGCCTGTACGAAAACTATGCGCCCTATATCCAGGCGCAGCTGCCGGATGTGAATATCGAGTTCATCGTCGGCAACAACGATCTGGATTTTTACAAGTTTTTGCAGCAGAACGGCGGTCTGCCGGATATCATCACCTGCTGCCGGTTCTCGCTGCACGATGCTGCTCCCCTGAAGGACAGCCTGATGAACCTTGCCTTAACCAATGAGGCAGGTGCTGTGTACAACACCTACCTCAACAGCTTCAAAAACGAGGATGGCAGCGTGAACTGGCTGCCGGTATGTGCTGACGCACACGGCTTTGTGGTCAATCGCAGCCTTTTTGAGCAGTACGATATTCCTCTGCCCACCGATTACGAGAGCTTCGTTTCGGCCTGTCAGGCGTTTGAGAAGGTAGGCATCCGGGGCTTTACCGCCGATTATGCCTACGACTACACCTGCATGGAAACGCTGCAGGGACTTTCCGCTGCCGAGCTTACCACGACGGAAGGGCGCAAGTGGCGCACCGCTTACAGCGACCCCGCCAGCACCGCACGGGTCGGTCTGGACAATGCCGTGTGGCCGGGGGCGTTTGAGCGGATGGAACAGTTCATTCAGGATACTCATCTCACAGCAGACGACCTTGCGCATACTTACGATGACGTGATGGATCTGTACCGAAACGGAGAAGTTGCCATGTACTTTGGCAGCTCTGCCGGGGTCAAGAAGTTTCAGGATGAGGGCATCGACACGACCTTTTTGCCCTTTTTCAGCCAGAACGGCGAAAAGTGGATCATGACCACCCCGTATTTCCAAGTTGCGTTGAACCGTGATTTAGAGCAGGACACCGCGCGTCGCAGTAATGCCATGAAGGTGCTGAACGTCATGCTCTCCGAGGAGGCGCAGAACCGCATCGTTGCGGACGGGCAGGATGTGCTGAGCTACAGCCAGAACGTCCCCCTGCGCTTGACTGATTATATGAAGGATGTGCGCAGCGTGGTGGAAGAAAACCATATGTATATCCGCATCGCCTCCAACGATTTCTTTGCCATTTCCAAGGATGTGGTCTCCAAAATGATCGCGGGAGAGTACACGGCAAAACAGGCGTATCGGGCATTCAACACCCAGCTTCTTGCCGAAGAAGCACCCGCCGCGGACGAGATCGTGCTGACCTCCGGGAAGGGCTATTCCAACGTGTTCCACGCAGACGGCGGCAACGCTGCCTTCTCCGTTATGGCAAACACGCTGCGCGGCGTTTATGGTACCGATGTGCTGCTTGCCACCGCAAACAGCTTTACCGGCAGTGTGCTGCAGGCGGACTATACCAAAAAGATGGCGGTTTCCATGATCATGCCCAACAGCCTGATGTCCCGCCGGCGCACCATGACCGGCGCGGAGCTGAAGGAGACCGTCCGCGCCTTTGTGGAAGGCTGGGAGGGCGGCTTTGTGCCCTTCAACCGTGGTTCGCTGCCGGTGGTCAGCGGCATTGCCGTGGAGGTAGAAGAGGATAACGGCAGCTATACCCTGACCGGCATCACCCGCAACGGGCAGCCGCTGGGGGATGACGACACCGTTACCGTGACCTGTCTGGCAACGGAAAAGCAGATGGCAGCGCTGCCTGCGAGCGAAAGCGGAACGTCTGCGGGCGAAGATACATGGGTGAAAAACACATGGCGAGATCATGTTTCCGGCGGCGGCGCAGCGCTTGCAGAGCCTGAAAACTACATAACATTGAGGTGAGGGAAATGGCAGACGAAAAGCGTAAACCCAAACGGAGCTGCCATTTCCGGCAAAGATGGCTGTCTGCCGCTGCCGCGATCCTTCTTCTGGTTTTGCTGGCAGTCGGTTTTGGCGTCCGGTACATCTCGTTTGTGTCCCAGACCATCTATCAGGAAAGCACCTCGCATCTGGAAGAAGTGCTGCATAAATCCAACAATATGCTGAAGGAGATGGTGCGCAAAAACCTGACCTATCTGCACTTGTACAACGACTTTTTGGAAAACACTTCCGATGAAGCCGAAATTCAGGCGTATATCGAGAAAGCGCAGCAGAATACCGGATTTGTCGGCTTTTACTTTCTTTCCTATGACGGCAACTATATGACGGTGACCGGGGAGACCGGCTACCTTGGCTTACAGACCAATCTGGACGAAAAGCTCTCCAAGGGCGAGGATATCGTCATGAACACGGCGCTGCCCGGCAAGCCCCAGATGCTTGCTTTCATCTGTCCCGAAACGCAGGGCAGCTACCGGGGCTTTGCCTATGATGCCATTGCCATCGCCTACTACAATGATGCGGTGCTGAAATTGCTGGACAACTCTGCCTTTGAGGGCAATGCCAGCAACTATGTCATCTACCCGGACGGTCGGGTGATCATCGATAATTCCGTAAACCGCAAGGAAACGGTCTACAACTTCATTGCCATGCTGCGCGAGCATTCCGACCTTTCTGAGAAACAGGTCCTTGCTCTTTCGGATGCCTTTGCGCAGGGCAGCAGCGGAAACCTGAGGGTGACGCTGGGCGGCATCAGCTATTATCTGGTCTACGAGGGCACGGCGGTCCAGAACTGGACGATGCTGGGGCTTGTGCCGGTCAGGGTCGTCAATGCCGGTCTGGATAAGCTGTGGTTCCATACCATACAGATCGTGGCGGGCATCACCGTAGGCATGGCCGTGCTGGTCATTCTGCTCATTGTGCGCAGAAGCCATACGAACCTGCGCCGGAAGAATACCGAGATCTCGTACCGGGACGAGCTGTTCAAAAAGCTCTCGCTGAACGTGGACGACGTTTTCCTGATGCTGGATGCAGAGACCGCCAAGGTGGATTATGTCAGCCCGAATATCGAGCGGCTGCTGGGCATCCCGTGGAAAGAAGTCCGACAGGATGCCTGTGTTCTGGCAACGCTGCACCCGAAGGACTCCCCGGAACGCGACAAAAACTATCTGGAAGGGCTTCTCAGCGGGCAGCAGCGCGAATGGGATGATGAGTATGCGCATCTGGAAACCGGGGAGCGGCGCTGGTTCCACATCGTTGCCATGGGCAGCGAGGTGGAGGGCAGAACCAAACACATCCTTGTCATGTCCGACCGCACCGCCGACAAACAGGTAAATCAGGCGCTTTCCGATGCCGTTGCTGCCGCCGAGACCGCCAACCGCGCCAAGAGCACCTTCCTTTCCAATATGTCCCACGATATCCGCACCCCCATGAACGCCATCATCGGCTTTACCACGCTGGCGATCAGCAATATCGACGATAAGGACCGGGTGAAGGATTATCTTACCAAGACCCTTGCATCCAGCAACCATCTGCTCTCCCTCATCAACGATGTGCTGGATATGAGCCGCATTGAAAGCGGAAAGATCCATCTGGAGGAAGTGGAGGTCAACCTTTCGGATGTGCTGCACGATCTGAAAACCATCGTCAGCGGGCAAATTTATGCAAAGCAGCTGGAGTTCTACATGGATGCAATGGATGTGACCGACGAGGATGTCTATTGCGACAAGACCCGGCTGAACCAGATCTTGCTGAACCTGCTGTCCAACGCCATCAAGTTTACCCCGGCGGGCGGCACAGTCTCGGTGCGGGTGCGGCAGCTTGCCGGTAAGGTGCGCGGCTGCGGGCAGTATGAGTTCCGCATCAAGGACAACGGCATTGGTATGAGCCAGGAGTTCGCGCAAAAGATCTTTGAACCCTTCGAGCGGGAGCGCACCTCCACGGTAAGCCGGATACAGGGTACCGGCCTTGGCATGGCCATTACCAAAAATATCGTGGATATGATGGGCGGCACCATCAAGGTGCAGACAGCGCAGGGCAAGGGCAGCGAGTTTATCATCTGCCTGCCCATGCGCACACAGGCAGAGCACCGTCCGGTGGAAAAGATCACCGAGCTGGAGGGTCTGAAGGCGCTGGTGGTGGATGACGACTTCAACACCTGCGACAGCGTGACAAAGATGCTGGTCAAGGTGGGGATGCGCGCCGAGTGGACCCTTTCCGGCAAGGAGGCGGTGCTGCGCGCGCGGCAGTCCATTGAGATGAGCGATGTCTACCACGCCTATATCATCGACTGGCGTCTGCCGGACATGAACGGCATTGAGGTCACCCGCCAGATCCGCAGCCTGCACGATGATACACCTATTATTATCCTGACCGCCTACGACTGGTCGGACATTGAGGTGGAGGCAAAGGCAGCCGGTGTGACCGCCTTCTGCTCCAAGCCCATGTTTATGTCCGACCTGCGCGAGACCCTGATGAGCGCCCTCGGGCAGAACCAGACAGATGCGGCGCAGGAGCTTTTGCCCCAAAAGAATGCCGACTTCAAGGGCAGGCGCATCCTGCTGGTGGAGGACAACGAGCTGAACCGCGAGATCGCGCAGGAAATTCTGCGCGAGTACGGCTTCCGGGTCGATACGGCAGAAAACGGTGCAGTGGCGGTGGAAAAGGTCTGCACGGCAGCGCCGGGCAGCTATGATCTGGTGCTGATGGATGTGCAGATGCCGGTGATGGATGGCTATACTGCCACCCGGAAGATCCGTGCACTGGACGACCCGGCTCGGGCAAAGATCCCGATCCTTGCCATGACCGCCAACGCATTCGACGAGGATCGCTGCAACGCGCTGGAAAGCGGCATGAATGGCTTTTTGTCCAAACCCATCGTGATCAGCGACCTGGTGCAGGAGCTGCACAAGATCCTGTGAGCCAAACGCCTGTCATGCAAAACAAATAAAGCACCCGCAGCATTCGCTTCCTGAGGTCAAGAGCCTCTGCGAAGCCTGCTGCGGGTGCTTTTGCTTTTGTCGGATGGTGTTATGATTTCAGTACATCTGCAAGAACCTGCAGCAGGTGCGGAATATCCAACGGCTTTGCAATGTGGCCGTCCATCCCAGCCTTCAATGCACTCTGGCGGTCTTCTTCAAAGGCATTTGCTGTCATTGCAAAAATGGGAATGCCTGCCTTTGCAGCATCCGGCAGGGCACGGATCTGCCGTGTCGCCTCGTAGCCGTCCATCTTGGGCATCTGGATATCCATTAAAATCAGGTCGTACTGCCAGGGGGCCGCCTGCTTCATCTTCCGGACGGCAATCTCGCCATCCTCAGCAGTGTCCACCGCAAAGCCCGCTTCCTTCAGGATCTCCTGCGCAAGCTCACGGTTCAAGGCATTGTCCTCCACCAGCAAAAGTTTCTTTCCCTTGAAACCGGAGGCATTTGGCTGCGATGGTTCGTGGATAGGCTCTGCACCAAACGGTTCTGCCAGCACTCTGCGCAATTGGGAAAGGAATAGCGGCTTTTCGCAGAAAGCGGTCACGCCGGCAGCGCGGGCTTCCTCTTCGATATCTGCCCAGTCGTAGGCCGTCAGAATGATGATGGGGCAGCTTTTCCCAATCATCTTGCGGATCTGCCGCACGACCTCGATGCCGTTCATATCGGGAATCAGCCAGTCGATGATGTAGACGCTGAATTCATCGCCCTGTTCCATGGCGTACCGGGTGCGGATCACCGCTTCCCGGCCGGAGATCGTCCACTCCGGCCGCATCCCGATCTTAGACAGCATGGTGCTGATGCTCAGGCAGGTGTCGGTATCGTCATCCGCTACCAATGCGCGCAGCCCTTCCAGCTGCGGGATCTGCTTCTGCTCCACCTTTCGTCCGCTGAGTGCGAAACAGAGATCTACGATGAATTCGCTGCCCTTGCCCGGCTCGCTCTCAATGGCAATGGTGCCGCCCATCAAGTCCACAATGTTCTTGGTGATGGACATGCCCAGGCCGGTGCCCTGAATGCCGCTGACAGTGGAGCTTTCCTCTCGGCTGAACGCCTCAAAGATGTGTTTCTGGAACTCTTTGCTCATACCAATGCCATTGTCCTTGATGCGGAACTCATAGCAGCCACGGCCCTTGGGCGCACCGTTCTTCTGGGCAATGCGGATGCTGATCATGCCGCCTGTTGGAGTGAACTTGATGGCGTTGGACAAAATGTTCAGCAAGATCTGGTTCAGCCGCAGCGGGTCGGTGATGATGTCCTCATTTTCCACATCTATGGTATCGATGAAAAGCGACAGCCGCTTTGCCGAAACATTGGGTTGAATGATGGAGCGCACATCGTGGACGAGGTCCGGCAGATGCACCGCTTTTTCATCAATCTTTACTTTTCCACTCTCGATGCGGCTCATATCCAGCACATCATTGATGAGGGAAAGCAGATGCTGGCTGGAGGTCGAGATCTTTTTCAGGTAGTCCAGTACCTGTTCTTTATTATCAATATGGGTCGCAGCCAGCGAGGTGAAGCCAATGATGGCGTTCATGGGAGTACGGATATCGTGGCTCATGTTGAACAGGAACTCCCGCTTGGCGCGGTTTGCCGCCCCTTCGTGCTGGAGTGCGATCTCCAGTTTGCGATTCTGTTCCTCCAGCTGAGCCTGATACTTCCTCTCCTGTTCTTTTTTCTGCTGCTCCATCTCCTGCACGGAGCGTCTGCGCAGCACCTGAAGGATCATTACAAGCAGGATATAACTGACCAGTGCCATCAGAATCAATGGAATGGATTCACGGAAGACCGATTTTTCGTCTGTATACGCATAGAGATCAAAAGATCTTCCATGGCAGTACATTCCAAAATAGCAGCCGGAGCCGTTCCAATCGTGGGTATGGGTCAGCGTTTCGGCGGTCCCGATTTTGCGGATTCCCTGCACCAGCGGACTGTCCGCAGCACCCTGCCCGATCAGCTCCGGGCGGTTAGAGGCAATGACCTGATTGTTCTGCACGATGAACAATGTGCCGCTGGTCTCAGCTGAGTAGCCGTCCAGTACGCTCTGGATGGACAGAGCTGTTCCCTCTACGAATTCTGCCGGGGTATAACGGTAGGCAAGCAGGATCACATCGTTGTCTTCTGCCCGATATGCCGCAACATCCACGGCAGACCCATCTTCCAGCAGGACCCGCTTCAGGTAGGTCTTTTGCAGGTAAGAGAAAACGTCCAGAACGGTATCATTTTTGAGCTGTTCTCCAAACCGGGCATAGCCGATGCCGTTCGTTGTGGATTCGCACAGGAGCGTACCGTCCGGGGCCAGAACCGAGATCCCTGTGAGCCAAAGCGTCTCCACCTGCTTGTTCAGGCACTGCGGATCGGAAAAATCGAGCGCAGGGTCCTGTGCCAGCTGATGCACCGCTACCGCTGCGCGGCGGAGCGCTTTGGCAACAACGGTATCATTGTACTTTTCAAAGCTGGTGGACTGCGATTTGACAAAATCAAGAGTCTGGCAGAAACGCTCCTCTGTTGCGCGCAGTGCCCGCCAACTCAAGAAAAAAACGATGCCGACCATAAAAAGCACGCCGATGATCAGATGGATTCCCCATCTCCATGTATCCGGAAGGATTCTGTTTTTATGTGTCAATGGTGTCTACCTCCAGATACTGCGAAGCATGCTCAAGATATCGGCCAAGGATCTGCTCCAGTGTGCCGTCTGTGCGCATCTGCGCAAGAACAGCGTTTAGCTGGCTGTCCAGCCCACGGCTGTCATTTTTTGCAAAGGCGATGCCCAGGCCGGTGACCAGCAGCGGTTCTTCGAGGATGCGGAACTCCACAAAATTGTCCTTCATGTATTGCAGGATGGCCGTTTCATGGGCAGCGATGGCATCCACATAGCCGCAGGCCAGCATCGCATACTGCACGCTGCGGTCTTCGATGCTGAACACATCGACCGCTTGCGGGATGCGCGGATCAGAGCCGCTGAGGAAGATCTCCTCCGGCTTGCCGGTGCTCTGCACGGCGACGGTCTTTCCGGCAAGGTCGCCGAGTGTCCGGATGCTGCTGTCGGCATCCACTGCAACCACCTGACGGCTCACCATGTAGGGCCCCGCCCAGCGGTACATCTCCTCGCGTCCATCCATGGAAAAGCAGCCCCAGATACAGTCGATGGTGCCGCTTTCCACCAGATTTGTTTTTTGCTCCCAATCGATCGGTTCAAACCGGGCAGCATATCCCATGCGGCGGAACGCTTCGGTGGCGATCTCCACGTCGATCCCGGCGGGAATGCCGTCATTGTTCAGATAAATATAGGGTGGATAGGTATCGCTTCCCACAATGAGCTGCGGAAGACTGCTGTCCTTCGCGTTCGTTCCGCCGCAGGAAGTCAGACTGCCGACGGCAGCAGATGCCGCCAGCAGCGTGCAGCCGCGCAGAAATGCACGGCGTGAGATTCTGTGCTTCATTCGGGCTTTTCGTTCTCCTGTCTTTATTGCATCCGCTGCTCAGTTGTGCTGCTGTAATTCTTCTTTCAGGTCGGCCTGGATATCCGTCAGACATTGCAGCAGCAGCGGGTTGAACGCTCCACACTCGCCGTTCAGGATCATCTGCATAGCTTTTTCGTGGGAGAAGGATTTTTTATAGCAGCGCTCGCTGGTCAGTGCATCATACACATCTGCCAGCGAGACCAGTTGTGCACTGATGGGGATCTCATCGTCCTTCAGTCCATCCGGGTAGCCGCGCCCATCCCAGCGTTCGTGGTGCCAGCGGGCGATCTCATAGGCGGTTTGCAGCAAAGGCTGCTCGCCAAAATTATCCAGATTTTGCAGCATCTCGGCTCCCAGCAGGCTGTGGGTCTTGATGACTTCAAATTCCTCCGGGGTCAGTTTGCCGGGCTTGTTGAGGATCCTGTCGGCAATGCCGATCTTGCCGATGTCGTGCAGGGCAGAGGCCAGCGGGATCAAATCCTGCTGTTCGGCGGAGATCGAGTACTTGTTGCTGACCTCCAATAGACAGTGGAGCAGCGTTTCTGTGATGATACGGATGTGCCGCACATGGAGACCGCTTTCACCGTTGCGGAATTCTACGATATGACTCAGAACACCCACCAGCATATCCGTATTGTTTTCACGGGCACGGATCTGGTCAGAAACCATCTGCACCAGCCGCCGCTGCTTGGCGTACAGCTTGATGGTATTGGTCGCGCGGCGGTACACGATGCGCGCATCAAAGGGGCGATTGACATAATCACTTGCACCCAGTTCGTAGGAACGCCGGATCGCCGCATCAGAGTCCTCGCTGGAGATCATAATGACCGGGGTATCCTCGATGGTGTGGTTGGCATTCATGGCTTTCAGCACTTCAAATCCGTCCATAACGGGCATATTGATGTCCAGCAGAACCAGTGCAATGTTTCCGGCTTCCTCCTGCAATTTTTCAATGCATTCTTTTCCGTTTTCTGCTTCCAGAACGTGGTAACTATCTCCTAAAATCTCTGCCAGCATCATGCGGTTCATTTTAGAGTCGTCCACAAGCAGGACCCGGGATTTTTCCTGCAAAAGCGTTTCCGGTGCGGCCAGGCTGCGCCCCGGAATCTCCACCATAACGGCATTCTTGCGGCACTTTGCCTGATACATCAGCCAATCTGCACGGCGAACAATGTTTTCCATGGGGTCGGCAATGGTCTGTATCGTTCCGCCGATGCTCAGCGAGATGCGGAAATGCGAATAGCCGGGTACAGATGCCATCTGTGCGGCCGTGTGGATCTGTTCCAGTTTGGTCTGCAAAAAATCTCCCGGAATGCCGGGTAAGACCAGCAGAAACTCGTCTCCTCCGTAACGGATGAGCAGATCCGACTCCCGGATACAGGATTGAATGGCTTTTGTCGCCGTTTTCAGTGCCATATCTCCTGCGTAATGCCCGTATGCATCGTTGCATATCTTGAAATCATCCACATCCAGCAATGCGATTCCTGCCGGGCCGATGGACTTACGGACAACTTCTTCGTAATAGCGGCGGTTGTAAGCACCTGTCAGAGAATCGCGATAAAGTTCTTCTTTGAATGCCCGTTCCTGTGTGGCATGCAGCTGGTTTGTTTCGTCCAGCTGTGCTTTCTGATTTTTGATCAACTGTTTCAGCGTTTGCTCCGCTACAGTAAGAGCGGCTTCCTGTTGATGCAGTTTTTCCAACAGCCGCTGCTCGCGCTCCTGGTAGTAGTGTTCCACTTCGGAAAGTGTCGTTGGATGATCGTTCAAGTTCTGACCTTCTTCCATATCATGCGTGTTTTAACTGTCTGCGAAAGCGTGATATACCGCTATTTATTTTCGGGGGGGGGGGTAACGCGGAAGCGCTTCACCGTCTGCTCCAGAGCGCTGATGTCCACGGGCTTGGACAGATGCTCGTCCATACCGGCTTCCCTGCTCTTCTGCATATCCTCAAGGAAGGCGTTGGCGGTCATGGCAAGGATGGGAATGGTGCGTCCCAGCGGGTTTTCGCCATTGCGGATGTGGCGGGTGGCCTCCAAGCCGTCCATCACCGGCATCTGTACGTCCATCAGGATCATGTCGTACTCGCCGGGTCTTACGCTGGCAAAGGCATCCACGATCTCCTGACCGTTGGAGCAGATGGTGCAGCTTGCGCCCTTGGTCTCCAGCAGCATCTGCAAAATTTCGGCGTTGAGGGCGTTATCCTCGGCGCAGAGGAACTTCATCCCGGACAGGGGAGAAACGGCGTCATCTTCCTCCGGGAGCGCCTGCGCCTTTTGTGCCGTGTCTGCCTCGATATCAATCGGCAATTCCAGCACCACCTCAAAGCGGGTGCCTTTGCCGGAGGCACTCTCCACACTGATGGAACCGCCCATCAGGTCTACGATGCTCCTGGTGATGGCCATGCCAAGACCGGTGCCCTGCACCTTGTTGATGCCGGATTTTTCCTCCCGGGTAAAGGGGTCAAAAAGGGTCTTTTGAAAGTCCTCGCTCATGCCGATGCCGTCATCCTGCACCACAAAGCGGTATTTGGCGTAATGCTCGGTATGGGTAAGCTCCTCTACCTCCAGCCGGATGTGCCCACCGGTGGGCGTGTACTTGACCGCATTGGAGAGGATGTTCATCAGCACCTGATTCAGGCGGTTGGGGTCGGCCAGCACGTTTTCGTGCTGTACAAGGGTGTTTACCGTAAAGGTCTGGCGGCGCTGGCCTGCCTGCTGGTGGATGATGCTGTCCAGCCGGCTGACCTGCTGGGGCAGGTTCATCTTTTCCACATTCAGGGTAGTCTTGCCGCTCTCGATGCGGCTCATATCCAGAATATCGTTGATGATGCCCAGCAGCAGCTGCCCGGAGGTTTCCAGCTTGGCCAGATGCTCGGCCAGTTTTTCCGGCTGGTGCAGCTCGTTTTTCATCAGGGTAGTAATGCCGATGATGGCGTTCATGGGGGTGCGGATGTCGTGGCTCATGTTGGAAAGGAAGTCCGTCTTGGCCTTGCTGGCCTTTTCGGCTACTTCCAGTGCGGCTTCCACCGCCAGCATGGTCTGGTGCTCGCCTGTGCGGTCAGACAGATCCACGATGCACTTTTTTGCACCCTGCGCATCATTGATAAAGCCGGTCACATGGATATAGCGCGGCTCGCCGGTCTCTTGATGGATAAACTCCCGATTCCATTCCTGCTGCGTGCCCGGCTCCATCTGCATCAAATCGTCCAGCCGTGATCTGCAATGATAGCCCCCGGCAGAACACAGAACGTGGAAATCCTCTTGCACCGCTTCAGTGGAGATGCCCAGAATGCGCCGGACGTTGGGGCTGATGTATTCCACCTTGCCGGTGCCGGTGTCGATCATCAAAAACACATCGTCCACGTTGCGGGAAAGGCTTGAGAACAGCTCCTCGCGCGCCAGCAGCTGCTGATCCTTTTTCCGCAGCTTTTGCCGGTTGCTCTGCACCACCAGCAGCAAAACGGCAACGGCCAGCATTCCCACGATGCTGCTCATCACGGCCATGGTGGTGTATTGCAGCCGGTTCATATTGGCGTTCACAACGCTTTTGGGAGCAATGCCAAGGATCGTCCAGTTCTGGAAGGCGGCAGAACCATAAACCATGTAATAGCTGACGCCATGGATGGAAAACTCAAGGCTGCCGCTCTTCCCGGCGGCAAAAGCCTTTTGCAGGGCAGTGATCTGTTCTGCCGTAAAACCAGCCGAATTCTTGAGCATGGCAAGGATGTTGTGCACGCCGCGCATATCTTCACTGCTGCTGTCCAGCACCACACGGCCATCCGGTAGCACGGCAAAGGTGCTGCCGTGCCCCTCAAAAGCAGAGATCTTCAGCGAGTCCACCAGATCTTTGTTGTTGTAGGTGACGGCAATGGCCTCGTACGCAAAGCCCTGATAGCTGCCTTTTTCCGTGGGGACTGCAAACACCATGATCTCCGGCTTGTCCGGTACGACCGAGTTTGCCACGATAGGCTGCTGCTCCAGAACCAGCTGCGACAGCATTCGTCCCAGATCGAGATAGCCTTGTTCTCCGTCCAGCGTGATATAGGAGCCATCCCGTGAGACGAAGAAAAAATCTGTAAACTGGTATTCTTCTTTTGCTTGTGCAAGGAAAGAGCGGACATCGGCGTCGCTTTGCGCACATTCCAGATAAGGTGTCCACATCCGCATGACGCCCCAGTTGAGGGATACCTTATTGTAAAGGGTCTGGTTTGCCTGATGGTAGATCTCCGTAAGGTGTGCAGTGCTTTCCTCGTAGATGATGTGCGACATAAAATCCGTAAAGACAACGCAGCTTGTCAAAATACCGACGCCGAGCAGCAGCACTGCCAAAACTGCGAGGATACGGTTTTTTATCGCAGGCCGCATCTTAGTTTCATTTTTCAAGCGTTTATTCTCCCTGTACAATGGTCAGATACTCGGAGGGGGCGGGGAACTGCTTGCTGACCGCCAGCGAATCCTTCAGGCAGGAGCGGCTGTCTGCTTTTTCAATGGCATATTCCGTCCGCTTGGTTTTCAGATTCTCCGGCATGGGGCAGTTGCAGTAGACTTCGTTCTCTATCCACACATCGGTGCCTGCCACAAATACGGTATAGGCGGCGGTATCGTCCAGCGGTGTACCGTTGATGGTGAGTTCTTCCAGACGGAACTTGCCCTGCTCGTATTCGGTCACCTTGTATTCCATGCCGCTGGTCACAGGCATATAATTCCGGTGACGGATGGGGTTTGCGCCGTTATCCTTCACGTTCACCAGCCACTCCATCATCTGCCGCAGCTCTGCACCGGTATATTCACCCTGCGAGACAGCGTAGTTGCCAGCCATTACCCACAAAAGCTGCTGCTTGCTGTAATCGCCGCAGTAGATGGAGGTGGACACCAGCGGCGAATAGCCGACTGCAACAGACGCATCATAGGCGGCGCGCAGGGCGTTCATCAGCGAGGAAGCCGCAGCGCTGCCGTGGTCGGTCATGTCGATGGAGTATGCGGTATTCTGGGTGAACAGCACCTCGGCTTCGGGATCCGCTCTGGGGGTGACCAGCTGCTCATGGAACGCATCGTATGCGGCCTTGGCATCGTATTCGCCGGTGATCATCTTGTGTCCTACATCTTCCGAAATGCGGAAGATCTCGGTGGAAGCCAGACGCATATACAGATGATTTGCGCTGATGATATCCGCAACCTGTTCCAGAGAAGTGGAGGAGGTAATATTGATCTCCTTGTTATAAGACAGTACAGCAGCACCGCCAGCCATCTTGCTCTGACCCTCTGCACTGTACACAGCCTCAAGTACCTTCAGCACAGCAGCCAGCTTTGCTTCGTCCTGCGCTACTGTGTTGGAAACTGCTGCCTGACACATGGGGTAGGTCAGCAGCCAGCTATCGTTGGCAGTCTCGCCGAAATAGGGCAGAATGGATGCGTTAAAGCCGTACTGGTCAGGCATTACATCCGCTATGCCTGCAGTGGTGCGGATCATGGCGGTCTGCCGCGCATAGAAAGGCTTGGCAATGGGGTTCAACTCCAACCGGTCGTCACCGGGCTGCACACGCACATCCCTGAGGAACTGCTCATATTTTTCAAAGACTTTCGGCCATACCACATCGTCCAGACCGGTGGAGCCGTCCTCGGTCTCGCTCTCGTAGTTCATGCGCCATGTGGTGCCCTCCAGGCTCATCAGCTCCGGGATAGCGCTGCCCTGCATGGTTTCCAGACAGGTGTAGTCATACCTCCAGTCTGCCTGATAGCCCTTGATGCCGACAGCCTCAAAGGCATTGATGGCCGCCACGAACTCAGCGTAGTTGGTGGGCAGGGGGATGTTGTACTGAGCAAACAAATCGACATTTGCAGCCGTGCCGTCCACCTCGGCGCACATGGGCAGCCAGCGGATCGCACCGTCCGGCTCCTGATTGTTGTTCAGGTAGCTGGAATAGAAGGTGCCTGCAACCTCGGTCGTGCTCAGGTCCATCAGGTGCTCTGCCAAAGGAGCCGCATCGTTCAGGGAGAAGCGGCGGCAGGTGATGATATCCGGCAGCTGCTCCGCACGATTCAGCAGATCGCGGTAGTAGTCCATGGTGTTGAAGCCCTGAATGAAGTTGAACGCATACTCCGGGAATTTTTCTTCCAGCCACGGAGTAAGCGCTTTCATCATGGAGCGATCCCACAGATAAAAAGTGATCTGGATCTTGCCGTTCTGGCTGCTGCTCTTGTCGCCCTCGGCCTTACCGCTGCCGCAGGCGGTCAGTGCTGCCGTTGCCGCAGTAATGCCGCAGACCTGCAAAAACGAGCGGCGGGAGATCTTTTTCATCATGCAAATATACCTTCCTCACAGTATCGGAGGGCAGCACTGCGCAGGCGCAGTAGCGCAGTGCTGCCGTAGCGATTCTTACACACCCCACAGGAATCCCCGCGCTCGCGGCCTGTCCGCACTGGGCTTTGCGCTGATTTTCCCATAATATGACAATATTATTGTACCATTGCAACAAAAGTGTTTCAAGCTGATTTTGAACGTCTTGCAATATTTTGCATGAAAAATCTGGAAGGTTCTGAATTTCGCTGACTGGAAATAGACTGAAGTGACACATATCACAACCAAGTGGACCGAAAAGGGGGATTCGATGAAAAAAACTCCTTTTATTCTGCACGAAAAATTTCGTTCGGACAACAACGAACAGCGCAAAGAAGATTTCCAAAAGGAATTTGAGCGATATATCATCGATGGATTGTTAAATGCCGTTCCTTCAAGAGTCTGCACCTGATGCGGCATCCCTGAATTTGAAGGAGAGATGCATTATGCTGCGCATGGATGCTCGTGTACAAAAAGAAGGGGGAAAATCATGAAAGCAGCAATTTATTGCCGCCTGAGCAAAGAAGATGAAGATAAAATTGGCGAATCGGAGAGCATTCAGAATCAAAAGTCGATGCTCATCCAGTACGCCATTGAGAAAGGATTTGATATTTACCAGATCTATTCGGATGAGGATTATTCCGGCATCGACCGGAACCGTCCGGCATTCAATTCGATGCTGCAAGCCGCAAGCGAACATCAGTTTGATGTGGTACTGGCCAAAACGCAATCCCGTTTTACCCGTGATATGGAACTCGTGGAAAAATATCTGCACGGAAAGTTCATGGAGTGGGGAATCCGCTTCATTGCGGTGGTAGACCATGTGGATACCAACGATACCGCGAACAAAAAATCTCGCCAGATCAACGGCTTGATCAACGAATGGTATCTGGAAGATCTGTCCACCAATGTCCGCTCGGTGCTTGACCACAAGCGGAAAGAGGGACTGTTCATCGGCTCTTTTGCACGGTATGGATACTGCAAAGACCCAAATGCAAAAGGAAAACTCATCATCGACCCGGAAGCAGCCGAAGTGGTAAGACGGATCTTCTCCATGGCTCTTAACGGAATCGGCACACACAAGATCGCACGCATCCTGAATGATGAAAAAATTCCAAGTCCAACGGCCTATAAGCAGCTGCATGGCATCCATTACCGCATTGCATTGAAGAATACAAATGCAGCTCTTTGGAGCAGTCCCACCGTATATCAAATATTGCATGATCAGCTTTATATCGGAAATATGGTGCAGGGAAAGCATAAAAAGGTAAGTTACAAGTCTGAAAAGACGATTTGGATTCCAAAATCGCAGTGGATCGTTGTAGAAAATATGCATGAAGCTATCATTGAGCGAGAAACGTTTGAAACGGTTCAGAGGATGATGCAGGGGCGCACCCGAAGCGCTGCCGGCGGTATGATCCATCCTTTGGCACGGAAAGTAGTGTGCAGCTGCTGCGGCTGTATCATGGAGCAGACTGGCCGTCCTCCCCGGGCAGACGGCACCCGGATACGTTATGTCCGCTGCCGGATGCATCAAAGGGCACCGGAGCAATGCGGGAACAAGACCTGCACGAACCTGACAGATCTGCAAAATGTGGTGCTCCAGCGTATCCGTGCATATGTGTCGGACTGGTTCGACCCGGAAAAAGTAAAGCTACCGGAGCAGGACGACCCTGTCCGGCAGAGAAATCAGGCAATGCGGGAGGAACTGCGCAAGCTGCGTGGCGATGTTGAACGTCGGCGGAAGGCGATGCAGGAGCTTTATCTGGATAAGGTGTCCGGCCTGATCGATTCGGCGCAGTTCTTTGAGATGAACAAGTCTTTCCTCGATGAAGTAAGCAGTGCAGAAGCCAGAATCGAAAAGCTGGAATCCGAGCTGGAACAGCAGAAGGAAGAAAGTGCTACGATCCAGACCCAGATGCAGCGTGTGAGGGAATTGGCACAGGTTTCACAGCTGACCCGTGAACTTGTTGTACTGTTGGTCCATCGGGTCATTGTCAGCCCAAAAGATCCGATTACCGGAGAGCAAAAAATCACGATTGAATGGAATTTTTGAGCGAAAAAAGCTCTGGATGACCCGTTGGGCTGTTTTCGTCCGCCCAGGTGGGGTATACCTCACTGGAAGCAACGTTTGCGATATAATCCCGGAAGGAGACGGTCACGTTGCGGGCTGAGGTGGCCGGTTTGCCCAGATGCACCGTGATGTTTTTGGGGATGATCACCTTGTCCAGCACCCGGGGCGTGCAGTTTTCCACCGGCTGTGCACCGCTGCCGCCGCTGCCCGCAAACAAAGGGTGCGGCGGGATGACGATGGGCGCGTTCGGGATGTCCTTGCCTTCCTCCGTGACCGGAATCATCGCAGGCTGTGCCAGCGTTATCTGCCCGGCAAAGATCTGGATGCCCTCGATGCGCACGGTGCGGTAGCCGGATTTTGCGGCGGTCAGGCTGACAACGGCGTAAGGGCGGGTGGTGTTGTCCTCGTCCAGCGAGAGGGTGCAGGCGGGGGCTTCAATGGGAATGTCGGCGGCGCTGCCGGTCGCATCGGTGATGCAGTGCAGGGTAAAGCCGTCCCCCTGCACCGCAACGGTCACCCCCTCCATGGGGGCAGACTGGCGGGCCGCAAAGGTCTGGATGCGGAGAGTTCCGGTGTTTTTCATGGAGATACGCTCCTTTGCTGGTAAAAGTATGCTTCTGCCCCAGCGTATTCCGTCCGGTACCCGGGCGTGCATGGCAATGCACACCGCAAATAAAAAAGCCGCCCGAAGGCGGCAGGGGAGAAAGGTTTATTTGGCGCTGTCCTTGGCAAGGGCGGCGTCGATATTTTTTTGCAGAGCGGCAAGGTTTTCTTCCTTGTCGATGCCGCCAAGCAGGGGCTGCCCCACAACGTTGCCGTCCCGGTCAAAAACGTAGGTGGTGGGGAAGGCCATGATGTTCAGCGCAAACTTGCCGGCGTCGCTGCCGGAGGCAAAGTAGATGTTGCGGTAGCTTGCGCCCGTTGCAGCCAGCAGTTTTTTGGCGGCATCAATGCCCTGCTGGTTGCCGTCTAGCGTCTCGGTGTTGATGCCGACAACCTCGCCGCCCTGTGCCTTGACCTTCTCGTTCAGGGCGTTCAGGTCGTCCAGTTCCTCCACGCAGGGCTTGCAGCCGTTGAACCAGAAATTCACCACCGTAAAGGCGTTGCCCGCAAACAGGCTGTTGTCCACCGGGTTGCCCTCTAAATCACTGCCCTCAAACTTGGGGAAGGCGGTGCCCTGTGCGGCGGCACTGGAAGCGGCATCCTCTGCGGGGGCAAGAGCGGCGATCTGCTCCTCGATGGCACGAATCTTTTCGGCATCTGCGGTCAGGGTCTTGTACTCCTCGTCCGAGAACTGATCCTTGGCCTTTTCCACAGCGCTGAGCAGAAAATCGCCGTAGTTGGCGCTGATCGTGGTTTCGGTCACGTTCTTGTCCATAGAGGCGAATACCTTCTCCCACAGGGCATCGTTTGCGGAAAGGATCTCGTTTTCCTCGGCCAGCAGCTGCTCCTCGGTTTTGCTTTCCGCTGCCGCAGAGGAAGCGGAAGAAGAGGATGCAGAAGATGCAGAGGATGCGCCCTGCCCGCAGGCGGCAAGGCTGAAAGCCAGCACAAGGCTGAGCAAAAGTGCGGTTACACGGTTGAGCTTCATGGTTTTACTCCTTTGTTGTTTCGGTATTTGATTGGTCCCCCAGCCCGAACTTGTACTGAATGGCGTCCGTGGGGCAGGCTTTCATGCACATCCCGCAGCGGATGCATTCGGCGTGGTTGGGGGTCTTGGTAATGTCTACGTCCATCTTGCAAGCCTTTGCACAGGCTCCGCAGGAGACGCATTTGTGGGTGTCTACGCGCATCTGGAACAGCGAGACCTTGTTCAGCAGCGCATAGAATGCGCCCAGCGGGCACAGCCACTTGCAGAAGGGGCGGTAGAACACCACGCTGCCCATAATGACTGCCAGCAGAATGCAGGCTTTCCATGTGAACAGCTTGCCCAGCGCGGCGCGGATGCCAGCATTGGTCAGGGAGAGGGGAAGGGCGCCTTCCAGCACGCCCTGTGGGCAGAGATATTTGCAGAAGAAGGGGTCGCCCATGCCCAGCTCGTTGACCGCCAGCAATGGCAGCAGCACCACCATGACCAGCAGCACCGCATACTTTAAATAGCGCAGCGGCTTCAGCTTTTTGGTGGAGAGCTTGGGGGATGGGATCTTGTGCAAAAGCTCCTGAAACCACCCGAATGGGCAGAGGAAACCGCAGATGAACCGCCCCAGCAGCACCCCAAAGAGGATGAGGATGCCGGTAATGTAGTAGGAAAAGCGGAACTTGGAAGAACCCACCACTGCCTGAAACGCCCCCACCGGGCAGGCACCGGCCGCGCCCGGGCAGGAATAGCAGTTCAGCCCCGGCACGCAGACGTGCTTTCCGCCGCCCTGATACAGCGTTCCTTTTGCAAAATTGGGCAGGTGAATGTTGGTCAGCAGGGTAGCCCCGGCTTGTATAAAGCCCCGGAAGCGGGCAAGGGGAGAAAGCGTTTTTGTTTTCTTATCCAATGCCCACACACTCCATACACAGCCGGATGGCTTTTGAAAATACGGTGTCTGCCTCGCCCCGCCATACGCCGAACAGCAGCATCAGTACCCCGGCAGCAAGCAAAAGCAGCTGCGCCTGTTTTTTTGTCATGAACATCATAGCCTCCTGTTGTTTGGTGGCACCAGTATACACTATCCGGGATAAAATTTCTGCTAAGAAAATCTTAACACGAATCTTAACACCGTCTGCTATAATCTGTTATAATGAAGAAAAAACGCAATTTTTATGGGAAAGGTGGAAAACAAAGATGCGCCTTTTGGTGGTAGAGGACGAGCACTCCCTGCGGGAGGATATTGCCCGAAAGCTGCGGCTGTCCGGGTACGAGGTGGATGCCTGTGCAGACGGCGAGGCCGCGCTGGAGGCACTGGCAGCAGAGCGGTACGACCTTGTACTGCTGGACCTCAACCTGCCCAAGGTGGACGGAATGCAGGTGCTGCGCACCCTGCGCCGGCAGGACCTTGAGACCTGTGTGCTGATCTTGTCGGCACGCAGTGAAATTGCAGATAAAGTGGAGGGGCTGGATGCCGGGGCGAACGATTACCTTTCCAAGCCCTTTCACCTTGCAGAGCTGGAAGCCCGGGTGCGCAGCCTGACCCGGCGCAAATTTATTCAGCAGGACGTCTGTCTGTGCTGCGGACGGCTGAGCTTCAACACCCGCAGCCGCGTTGCTGCTGTGGACGGTCAGACCCTTGCGCTGACGCGGAAGGAGAGCGGCGTACTGGAATATCTGCTGCTGCATCAGGGACGCCCGGTCAGTCAGGAGGAGCTCATCGAGCACGTCTGGGATGGCAGCGTAGACAGTTTTAGCAACTCCATCCGGGTACATATCTCTGCCCTGCGCAAAAAACTGCGGGCGGCGCTGGGCTACGACCCCATCCGCAACCGCATCGGGGAAGGCTACGAGATCGGAGGCGAGGTACAATGAAACATTTGTCCCTGCAATGGCGCATCACCCTGCTGACCGCGCTGCTCATCGCCTGCGCCTGCGTGTGCATGAACCTGCTTTTATACCGCACCGGCGTTACCGGCATGGATGCCCTCAACGGCTTTATGATGCAGTACCAGCCCGGCAGTGCGGATCCGTTGACCATCGAGATCCCGCAGGAGGAAATGTCCAGTCTGCTGGCGCATTTTTCGCAGGAAGTCTACGATGCAAAGGTGGTCTTTGGCCGCAAGGGCTGGTGCATCACCGTCGTGGTCACCATCGTCAGCGCTGCCATCGCTTATTTTGTCAGCGGCAGAGCGCTGAAACCGTTACAGCAGCTTGCGCAGCAGGCGCAGCAGGTCGATCAGGACAGCATTGCCACCACCCGTCTGGACGAAAACACTGTGCAGGAATTCGGACAGTTGAGCCGGTCGGTGAACCGGATGCTGGATGGTCTGGCGCAGTCCTTTGAGTTGCAGCGGCAGTTTGCGGGCAATGCCGCCCACGAGCTGCGCACCCCGCTGGCTATTTTGCAGACGAAGCTGGAACTGTTTGTAGAGGAGCACCCGGCCATGGACGCCGAAACTGCCGGGCTGATCCGCTCTCTGCGGGAGCAGCTGGATCGCCTGACCGCTCTTGTGCGCACTTTATTAGAGATGAGCAATCTGCAATCAGTCTCCCGCACCGACCAGATCGCCCTTGCGCCGCTGGTGGAGGAGATCCTGACCGACCTGACCCCCCTTGCCCAGAAAAACAAGATCTCTTTGCAACAGGACTGCGAGGAACTTGGCATGGTGGGCAGCGATGCGCTGATCTACCGGCTGGTGTTCAATCTGGTGGAAAACGGCATCAAGTACAACCGCCCCGGCGGTGCGGTGCGCGTCACCCTGCAACAGGAAAAGCAGACCGCTGTACTGCGCATTACGGATACCGGCCCGGGCATCCCTGCAGACTGTCGGGACAGCATCTTCCAGCCCTTTTTCCGGGTGGATAAATCCCGCAGCCGGGAGATGGGCGGCGTGGGGCTTGGCCTTGCCCTTGTGCGGGAGATCGCCGTGCTGCACGGCGGCAGCGTGACCGTGGAGAGCAGCAGCGAAAACGGCACCACCTTTTCCGTCACCCTGCCGCTGGCACAGCGGTGCTGAAGCCCGGCAGACTGGGGCTTTCTTTTTGCGGGCGGGGAGAGTATACTGGTATCAGGAAATTTCATAAAAAGGAGACATAGCAATGCAGGCAACCATTCACAATGAATTTCTGACCCTGACCGTGGATACCCACGGTGCCGAGGCTGTCAGCCTGAAAAACGCAGCAGGCGAAGAGCTGCTGTGGCAGGCCGACCCGGCGGTGTGGAAGCGCCACGCCCCCATCCTGTTCCCCTGGACGGGCAAGCTGCCCGGCGGCACCTTTGAGGCAAAGGGCAAGACCTGGCAGGGGGGGCAGCACGGCTTTGCCCGCGATGTGGAGCATACCCTGCTCAAGGCCGAGGGCGATACCATCCAGCTGGAGCTGCGCGCGGATGAAGCCATAAAAGCCGAGCGCTTCCCCTTTGACTTTGTGCTCACCAGCACCTTCCGGCTGGACGGCAAGACCGTGCACCACACCCTGAGCGTGCGCAACCCCGGTACCGAGGAACTGCGCTTTGGCATCGGCTACCACCCGGCTTTCAACATCCCCTTTGATGCCGCGCACACCACTACGGATTATGAGTTCCGCTTTGACCAGCCGGAAAGCCCGGTCATTCTGGACGCTTACCCCAACGGCCTGCTGACCGGCAAAAACCATTACCAGTGGAAGAACCAGCAGGCCATCCCGCTGACGGATGACCTGTTTGCCAACGACAGCTTCTGCATGGCGGGCCTGCGCACCAAAACGGTCGGCATCTACGAAAAGGACACCGGCCGCCACATTGTGTGCAACGTGGAAGGCTATCCCTACTCGCTGATCTGGTCGGCCCCGGCAAAGCCCGTGCGCTTTGTGTGCATCGAGCCGTGGCAGAGCCTGCCCGGTGCTGAGGACGACCCGCAGGACTGGAACCAGCGTGCTGCTGCGGCCTGCCTTGCCCCCGGCGAGGAGTGGTCCACGACCTTGAGCACTACCTTTGAACGGTAACAAAAAAGCACGCAGAAACGAGACTGCGTGCCCTTGACAGATTATTTGAAAACGAGTATACTGTAAACAAGAAAAGGCACTGCGACAAGCGGTCAGCCCTTTTTGATGATCTATTCTAAGAACCTAAGGATCTAAGAACCGTCACCGGCCAGGGTGGCGGTTCTCGAATACAAGAAAAATCCCGGAGCGCATCAGCACTCCGGGATTTTTGCGGTTAAATCAACCTGTTTTTAGTAGGCGATGCCCCAGTAGACCATGGTCTTGGCGGGCTTGCCGCAGCAGGGGCACACGTCGCTCAGGTGCTCCTGCTCGAAGGGCATGCAGCGGCTGGACAGGCCAGCTTCTTCCTTCATCTTCAGCTCGCAGTCCAAGTCACCGCACCACATGGTCTTGATGTAGCCGGTGTTGGCCTTGGCCAGCTCCTTGACTTCATCCATGGTGGTGGCAGCCCAGGTGCGCTTCTCGCGGTTCTCGAGGGCACGCTGGTACAGGTCCTTGCGCAGGGCCTCCAGCTGGGCGGGAATGGCGGTCTCCAGCTCGTCCAGGCTCACGAACACCTTCTCGCGGGTGTCGCGGCGCACCAGCACGCACTGGTTCTTCTCCAGATCCTTGGGGCCGATCTCCAGGCGCAGAGGCACGCCCTTCATCTCCCACTGGGAGAACTTCCAGCCGGGGGCGTTGTCGCTGTCGTCCAGCTTCACGCGGGCGTACTTGCTGATCTTCTCGGCCAGCTCGGCAGCCTTCTCGGAGACGCCGGGCTTGTGGGCGGCGATGGGCACCACAACCACCTGGATGGGGGCGATGGCCGGGGGCAGAATCAGGCCGTCGTCGTCGCCGTGGGTCATGATGATGGCACCCACCAGACGGGTGGAAACGCCCCAGCTGGTCTGGTAGGGGTGATGCAGCTGGTTGTCGCGGCCGGTGAAGGTCACGTCATAAGCCTTGCTGAACTTGTCGCCGAAGTAGTGGCTGGTGCCGCTCTGCAGGGCCTTGCCGTCCTTCATCATGGCCTCGATGGTGTAGGTAGCCTCAGCACCGGCAAATTTTTCCTTGTCGGTCTTGCGGCCCTTCACCACGGGGATGGCCAGATCCTGCTCGCACACATCGGCATAGCAGTTCAGCTGCTGCTGGGTCTCAGCCTCCGCCTCGGCGGCGGTCTCGTGGATGGTGTGGCCTTCCTGCCACCAGAACTCACGGCTGCGCAGGAAGGGGCGGGTGGTCTTTTCCCAGCGGATGACGCTGCACCACTGGTTGTACTTCATGGGAAGCTCGCGGTAGCTGTGCAGCACACGGGACCAGTGATCGCAGAACAGGGTCTCGCTGGTGGGGCGGACTGCCAGACGCTCTTCCAGCTTTTCGGAACCGCCCATCGTGACCCACGCCACCTCCGGCGCGAAGCCATTGACCAGTTCGCCCTCTTTCTTCAGCAGGCTTTCCGGCATCAGCACAGGCATGGCCACGTTTTCATGGCCGGTGGCCTTGAACCGGGCGTCCAGATCCTTCTGGATCAGCTCCCAGATGGCCTGGCCGTAGGGGCGCAGGATGATGAAACCCTTCACGCTGGAGTACTCCACCAGTTCTGCCTTCACGCAGATGTCGGTGTACCACTGTGCAAAGTTTTCTTCCTGGCTGGTGATCGCCTGCACGAGCTTCTTGTTGTCTTTTGCCATTTTGTTTTATCCTCCCAAGGCCGTGCGCCAAACGCTGCGCGTTCCGCACGAACCAAAATAAAGCCCCGTCTGCAGCAGCAGCCGGGTGCCGCGCTGCAAGGGGCGGGGCTTTTTACCAAAATCAGTTGTTCTGCGTGTGGCTGTCCACAAACTTTACCACATCGCCCACGGTACGCAGAGACTCAATGGCGTCGTCCGGCACCTCGATGCCAAACTCGTCCTCCAGCGTCATCACCATGTCCACGATGTCCAGGCTGTCGGCCTCAAAATCGCTCATGATGTCGCTGTCCGGGGTGATCTTTTCCGGGTCAATGTCCAGCTGCTCCGCCAGCAATGCGCGGATTTTTTCAAAAGTATCCATTCTTGTGGTCTCCTTTTTGCAGTTGTTTTGCATATGCGCACAGCGGGGTCTCTCTGCGGTGCCGCGCGGCACGGCCCGCTGTACAAAAGCGCTCTCTTTTTTTATATCCCATGCCATGCATATTGTCAAGCCCTGTTTTCCGGTTCGGGGACAACTCTTTGCGAAAAATTGCCCCGAAACCGGCTTTTCTGCTTGACAGATGCGCTCCGGGTTCTTATCATTATAAGAGAACAGTTTTCGGGGACTGACTGCCAGCCCCTTGAAAGGAGTTTTGAGCATGGAGCTTTCATTTACCAAAATGCAGGGCTGCGCCAACGATTATATCTATCTGGACTGCCGCACAGCCGGTGTGCCGGAGAACATCGCGGCCCTTTCGGAAAAGCTGTCCCGGCGGCATTTTTCCATCGGGGCAGACGGCATCATCTGCATCTGCGCACCGCGCACCGCCGGGGCGGATGCCATGATGCGCATCTTCAACGCCGACGGCAGCGAGGGCAGGATGTGCGGCAACGGCATCCGCTGCGTGGCCGAGTGGCTGTACACCCACGGTGTGCAGAAGGAGCAGCTGGCCATTGATACCCTCAGCGGCCTCAAGACCATCACCCGCAGGGGCGAGGGACTGTGGCAGGTGGAGATGGGGGCCTACAGCACTCTGCCCGCCGACCTGCCCGCTGTGAACATGGGAGGTGCACCTCTGGTGGATGTCCCACTGGAAGTGGACGATAACCTCTGGCGGGTCACCTGCATCAATGTGGGCAACCCCCACTGTGTGACCGTTGTGCCGGATGTGGATGCCCTGAGGCTGGAGGAGATCGGCCCGGCCTTTGAGCATCATGCCAACTTCCCGGAGCGCATCAACACCGAGTTCGTGCAGGTGGTGGATGCCACCCACCTGAAGATGCGGGTGTGGGAGCGCGGCAGCGGCGAGACCTGGGCCTGCGGCACAGGCACCTGCGCCACGGTGGCAGCCATGACCGAGCTGGGCATCTGCCCCGCCGGTGAGGACGTGCATGTCCAGCTGCGCGGCGGCGAGCTGACCATCCGGGTGCTGCCGGGCAACGAACTGCGCATGACCGGCGCAGCCGAGACCGTGTGTGAGGGCACGACGAACGTATAAGATAGAATCGAGGGAAAGTACTATGAAAATGAACAAACACTACAACGAGCTGAAGGCAAGCTACCTGTTCGTGGACATTGCCCACAAAGTGGCTGCTTATCAGGAGGCACACCCGGAAAAGGAAATCATCCGTCTGGGCATCGGCGATGTGACCCAGCCGCTGGCCAAGTGCGTGGTCAAGGCCATGCATGACGCTGCCGACGAGATGGGCACCAAGGAAGGCTTCCACGGCTATGGCCCGGAGCAGGGCTACCCCTTCCTGAAGCAGGCCATCCAGGGCTACTACGCCGGCCGCGGCACCAAGATCGCTGAGGATGAGATCTTCATCTCCGACGGTGCCAAGAGCGACCTGGCCAACGTGCTGGGCCTGTTCGATGTGGACAACACCGTGCTGGTGCCGGACCCTGTGTACCCCACCTATGTGGATGACAACGTCACCGACGGCCGCAAGATCATCTACAGCCGTACCAGTCAGGAAAACGGTTTCCTGGGGATGCCGGACGAGAATGTGAAGGCAGACATCATCTATATCTGCAGCCCCAACAACCCCACCGGTGCCGCCTACACCCGCGACCAGCTGAAGGTCTGGGTGGACTACGCCCGCAAGAACGACGCCATCATCCTGTACGATGCCGCTTACGAGTGCTTCATCTCGGACGGGGACCTGGCCCGCAGCATCTTCGAGATCGAGGGTGCCCGCGAGTGCGCCATTGAGATCTGCTCCTTCTCCAAGATCGCAGGCTTCACCGGCACCCGCTGCGGCTACACCGTGGTGCCCCATGAGCTGGAGCGCGAGGGCATGAACATCAACAAGCTGTGGCTGCGCCGCCAGACCACCAAGTTCAACGGCGTGCCCTACGTTGTGCAGCGCGCAGCCGCTGCCGTGTTCACCGAGAGCGGCATGGCGGAGATCCAGTCCAACCTGGATTACTACCGCCGCAACGCCAAGGTCATCGCCGACGCACTGGACGAGTGCGGCGTGTGGTACTGCGGCGGCAAGAACAGCCCCTATATCTGGCTGCGGTGCCCCGGCAACATGAAGAGCTGGGAATTCTTTGACTGGCTGCTGGAGAACTGCGGCGTGGTCGGTACCCCGGGCGTGGGCTTCGGTGAGTGCGGCGAGGGCTACTTCCGCCTGACCGCGTTCGGCGATGCCGAAAAGACCAAGCTGGCTGCCGAGCGCATCAAGGCTGCTATCAAGGCACTGTAAAAAGGAAAACTCCCTCAGTCATCGCTGCGCGATGCCAGCTCCCTCTGAGAGGGAGTCTTCAGGTGCGGCCCGGAAAGCTGCCCGTTGCGAAAAAAAGCCTCCCTCTATGAGGGAGGTGGCACGGCGTAAGCCGTGACGGAAGGAGTTCTCAAAAGCTCTGTTGCACAAACTGTGCAGCGGAGCTTTTTTGTTTGCCCAACTTTTCTTGTACCCCTTGACAACTGTGTATCTACTGTATATACTGTACATGTACAGATGAACGGGAGGAACTGCCGATGGATCTGTTTATTGACAACAAGAGCGGCGCGCCCATCTATGACCAGATCTACACCCAGATCAAGGATCAGATCATTCAGGGTGCACTGCAGCCGGATGAGGCCATGCCCTCCATCCGGGGGCTGGCGCGGGACTTGCGCATCAGCGTGATCACCACCAAGCGCGCCTACGACGAACTGGAAAAAGAGGGCTTTCTCTACGCAGTACCGGCCAAGGGCTTTTTCGTGGCCCCGAAGAACACCGAGCTGCTGCGGGAAGAGAACCTGAAAAAGATCGAAGCGCATCTCACCGAGGCCGTCCGCCTGTCCGCATCCTGCGGCCTGGGCAAAAAGGAACTGCAGGAGATGTTGGATCTGTTATGGGAGGAATGAACATGAATGCACTGGAACTGCAGGGGCTTACAAAACACTATAAGGACTTTACCCTGGGACCACTGGACCTGACCCTGCCGGGCGGCACCATCTGCGGGCTGATCGGCGAGAACGGCGCGGGCAAAAGCACCACCATCCGGTTGATCTTAGACATGGTGCAGCGGGACGGCGGCACGGTGACGATTCTTGGCAGGGACAGCCGCACCGCTTCTGTCCGCAGCAAGGAGGAGATCGGCGTGGTGCTGGGCAGCGATGGCATTCCGCTGTGCCTGAACGCTGTGGAGGTGGGCAAGGTGATGGCGGGCATCTACCGCAACTGGGACGCTGGTGACTACACGGCGTTTTGCCGGAAATTTGACCTGCCGCCGGACAAAAAGTATAAGGATTACTCCGCTGGAATGCAGAGGAAGCTGTGCATTGCGGTGGCGCTTTCCCACCACGCAAAGCTGCTGCTGCTGGATGAAGCCACCAATGGGCTGGACCCGGTGGTGCGGGATGAAGTGGTGGATATCCTGCTGGATTTTGCCCGGGACGAAGAACACTCCATCCTCATCTCCTCCCACATTGTCAGCGACCTGGAAAAGCTGTGCGATACCATTGCATTCCTGCACAAGGGCAGGCTGCTGCTCTGTGAGGAAAAGGACGCCCTGCGAGAGGAATACGCCTTGTGGCATGGCACGGCGGCGCAGCTGGCGGCATTGGATGCGCGGGTGTACGGCAAGCGGGTCACCCCCTACGGGGCAGAGGCGCTTGTGCGCCGGGACGCAATGCCCGCCGGAGCAGAGCTTGCCCCGGTAAGTATTGAGGAATTGTTTGTGTTGATGGTGAAAGGGGAGTGTGCAGAATGAAAGGCTTGCTGCTAAAGGATGCTTATCAGATATGGCACTATGCCAAAGGTGTCATTGTGGCCGCCGTGGTCATGATGGGCGCAGGCGTGGTTACCATCATGAATGGGGCCAATTTCTTTATTGTATATGCGGGCTTTCTGATGGGCATGATGCCCATGACCCTGCTGGCCTATGATCAGGCCAGCAAATTCAGCGAGTACAGCGGCGTGCTTCCGGTGACAAAAGAACAGCTGGTGGGCAGCAAATACATCATTGGCCTGTGCGGGCTGGTGCTGGCGGAACTCTTCGCCGCCGCAGCCCTTGGCGTGGCACAGCTGCACTGGGCAGCCGTGGATAGCGCGCTCGTGATCTCTACGCTGGTGCAGGTGGGCATGACCACCCTGCTCGGCAGCACCATCCTGCTGCCGCTGAGCTACCGCTTCGGCTACGAAAAGGCAAAATATGCGTTTTATCTTGTGGTCGGCCTGGTTGCGGCTCTGATGGGGTTTGGCGTGTCCGCCAATGAGGACGGTCTTGTGAGAAACCTTCTTCCGCAGAGCATCTCGTCGCTGGGGCTGCTGGGTATTGCGGTGGTGGCACTGGCGCTGTATGCGCTTTCGTGGCGGCTGTCCGTTGCATGGTACGGAAAGGCAGAGCAGTAAAATGAAGAAAAGTCAGGTCGCGGGCATCCTGTTCGGCGTTGCCATGGGCGCTGCGTTCAGCGTGACACTGGGAACGGTCGGTTTTGTGCTGGGTGCCAGCTTTGCAAGTCTGGGCATGGTGATATTCAAAGGACTGGATGACCCACAGGATAAAAAGTAAGATGTAAAAAAGTGCGCCGCCCCTGCCGGAAAGGCTTTTCCGGTAAGGGCGGCGCTGTATTTATTTCTCGGGCTTTTCGGCGGTTTTCTGCGCGGCTTCCAGTTCACCCACCCGCTTTTGCAGGGCGGTGATCTTGTCATCCATTTTCAGAAATGTCCAAATCAGCACAGCCAGCACCACCGCGGGAGGAACGATCATCCACAGGGACTGCTGACACCAGAGCAGCAGCGAATAGCCGCCGAACACAGTAAAAAGAAACACGGCAAACAGGCTTGCAGCCAGTACAGCAAAAAATCCCATGCAGAAGGTCTCCTTTCGGTTATTCTTCCGTCTCATCCTCGTCCGGGTCCAGCTCAATGGTGAACACGGCTTTTTTCAGCTTGCCGCAGCCCTGGGCCTTCAGGCCGGATTTGTAGGGCTCCCCGGCCAGGTACAGGGCAAACCGGCCCTCGCACAGCATGCCGGCGATGCTGGTGCCGGCGGTGCCCACGGTGGTGTCGGCGGCTTCGTCGGTGGGCTTGGTGGGGGTCAGCTCGGCAAGGCTCACCTCAAACAGCTCGCTGCCCTCCAGGTCGGTCTCCAGCACGATGTGGGCATCATGGCGCTGGAACAGGGCCTTGTCGGAGCTCTGCGGGGTGACGGTGCCGACGGTGACCACGGCCTTTTCGCCGTCGATGCGGGTGCGCCCGGCGGGCAGAGTGTTGATATCCCGGGCCATGATGTACTCGATGACGGTGTCCAGGTTATCGCTGACGCCCAGGTAGTTGGGCAGGTTGTTGAGGGTATCGTAGATCATGGAAAAGCTCCTCCATCTATAAGTTTCGGTTACCTGTATGGTATCACAGGTCAGAGGCAGATGCAATATGCACAAAGCAAAGAGCCGGGCAGACACGGCGGTCCACCCGGCTCTGGGGGTCAGCTTACTCGGCGTCCTTGGGGTCGGTCATCAGCTCTTTGATGCTGGGCACCACGCCGCCCAGATTCTGCAGTTCCGAGGGGATGATGATCTTGGTGGCCTTGCCGTTGGCCACCTTGGCCAGGGCTTCCAGGCTGCGGATGGCCAGCACCTTGTCGGTGGGCATGGCCTCGTTCAGCAGACGGATGGCGTCGGCATTGGCCTTCTGCACGGCCAGGATGGCCTGTGCCTCGCCCTCGGCCTCCAGGATGCGCTGCTGCTTGACGGCGTCGGCGCGGAGGATGGCGGCTTCCTTTTCGCCCTCAGCGGCGGTGATGGCGGCCTGCTTTTCACCGTCGGCTTTCAGGATGACGGCGCGCTTTTCGCGCTCGGCCTTCATCTGCTTTTCCATAGCCTCCTGGATCTCACGCGGGGGAATGATGTTCTTCACTTCCACGCGGTTGACCTTGATGCCCCACTTGTCGGTGGCTTCGTCCAGAATGGCCGTGATCTTGCCGTTGATGACGTCACGGCTGGTGAGGGTGTGGTCCAGTTCCATCTCACCGATGATATTGCGCAGAGTGGTGGCGGACAGGCTCTCGATGGCGGCAATGGGCTGGTTGACACCGTAGGTGTACAGCTTTGCGTCCATGACTTGGAAGAACACCACCGTGTCGATCTGCATGGTCACGTTGTCGCGGGTGATGACGGGCTGAGGGGGAAAGTCGGCTACCTGCTCCTTCAGGCTCACCTTTTTGGCAATGCGCTCAATGAACGGGATCTTGACGTGCAGGCCGGCAGACCAGGTGTCAGAGTAGCTGCCCAGCCGCTCGATGACGTAGACCTTGGACTGCGGCACGATGACGATGTTGGTGATGATCACCAGAAGGACAACAAATACCAGCGCGAGGATCACAAAAAACAGAACCATAGTGCATCTCCTTTGTTGATGGGGTGGTCAGGCCTTGCGGCTTTCGGTGAGAATAGGCTCCACCAGGAGCAGGGTGCTGTGGATCTCGGTGACGCGGCAGTGGTCGCCGGGGTTCAGGATGTCGCCGGGGGTCACGCAGCGGGCGTTCCAGTCCACGCCGTCCAGCCGGACACGGCCGGGTTCCTCGGCGGTGACGGGGGTCAGCACGGTGGCTTCCCGGCCAAGGTTGCGGTCGCCGTTGGTGGCGGTGTGGGTTTTGCGCAGCTTTGCGGCCAGCGGCCGGAAGGCCAGCAGGCACAGCACGCTCACCACGATGAACAGCAGCGCCTGCACCCGGAACAGTTCGGTGAACAGACAGCTGATCAACGCGGCGGCCGCGCCGATGGCAAACCAGATAGAGGTCATATTAAAGGTACAACCCTCCAGCACCAGAAAGCCGACCGCGGCAATGAGCCAGAAAAATGGGGCGGTGTTCATGGGCAATTCCCTCCTTATGGCCCTATTATAGGGCATCCCCTTGGGGGAAGGTCAAGTGTTTTTTACTAGAACGTTGCGCAGAAAACAAAGTTTGGACAAAAATGCCAAAGAAAAATCGGAAATCCCACGGCAGGGGGGTGCCCGAGAAGCTGCCTGTCTGCCGCTGCGCCCCTCTCTGTAAAAAAGTAAGCTGGGAAGATCCGCAGATCTTCCCAGCTTACAGATCAAAATCAAATTCCGCTAAGGATGCTCAGAGCGCAAGCGGAGAGCATTTTATCGCAAGTCAAGAAATTAGCGCAACATTCAAACAGCATATTTGCGATATGCAATTCAACGTTGTTGCTGTTGCATTAAAAAGTTGAATTGCTATAAATCGTTACAGCCTACAGGCATTACTGGATGTCGTAATAGCTGTGGTTGGGGTTGTGGCCGTTTTCCTCCACCACGATGGTAAAGCCCATGGGGTTCACCTCCGTGTGCTTGCCGGAGGCCAAAGGCTCCACGATGATGTGCTCCGAGCGGTTCACGATGATCTCGGCGGTCTCGGTGGCACCCACACGCTGGTAGTGCAGCACGCCGCCCTCGGCCCGCAGTACCCGCAGCGCACCGGTGCGGAAGGCCTCGCAGCTGTGGCGCAGATGGGCCAGCTGCGCCAGCACCGGCTTGAGCCGCTCTTCGTGGCTGTCCCAGCAGTAGTACCCGCGGTTGAAGGGGTCCCGGTAGCCCTGCATGCCGATCTCGTCGCCGTAGTACAGGCAGGGCAGACCGGGCAGGGTGTAGATGATGGCATAGGCCATGCGCAGCCGCAGCATGCCTTCCTCGTAGGCTTCGCCGGACACGTTGCGGCCGCTCTGCCACTCGCGGCCCCGGCCGTTGGCAGGCTCGTCCGCAATGACGGTGAGGGCGCGCTCGGTGTCGTGGGTGGACAAAAAGTTCAGGGCCGTGTTCAGGGCCGGGGCAGGGTAGTGCTCGCAGATGGACAGGATCTCGTTCATGGCCTGCTGGGCGGGCTTGCCCTTGACAAAGTCCAGCACGGCGTTTTTAAAGGGGTAGTTCATCACGCTGTCCAGCCCCTTGCCCAGCAGATAGGTGCGGCGGTGGCCGAAGCCATACTTGGTGGTGGCGTCCTCCCACACTTCGCCCAACAGGAATTTTTCTGGGCTGACCCGCTTGACGGCGGCGCGGATCTTCTCAATGAAGGCGTCCGGCAGCTCGTCGGCCACGTCCAGACGGAAACCCGCCGCACCCCGGCGCAGCCAGGTGTCGATGACGCCGTCCTTGCCGGTGATGAACTCCACAAAGGAGGGGGTCTCCTCGTTGACTTCCGGCAGGGTCTCGAAGCCCCACCAGCTGCGGTAGCCGCCCTTGTACTTAGGGTCAAAGTCGTACCAGCTGCGGTAGGGGGAGTTGGGGTCGCGGTAAGCGCCGCCCTCGCCGTAGCGGCCCTCGCGGTTGAAGTAGCGGCTGTCGGAACCGGTGTGGCTGAACACGCCGTCCAGCACGATGCCGATGCCATACTTAGCAGCTTCCTTGCACAGGGTCTCAAAGTCCTCGTTGGTGCCCAGCAGCGGGTCCACGTTGAGGTAGTCAGCGGTGTTGTAGCGGTGGTTGGAGTGGGCCTCGAAGATGGGGTTCAGGTAGAGGTAATCCACGCCCATCTCGTGCAGGTAGGGCAGCTTGAGCTGGATGCCCTTCAGGTCACCGCCGAAGTAGTCCTCGTTCAGGTGGCCGCCGATCTCGTTGGGCTGCCAGAAGGGCTCGGCGTGCTTGTCGGCCTGATACAGTCGGTCCGGGAAGGGCATGGGCTTGTTCTCCACACCCTCGCAGAAGCGGTCCGGGAAGATCTGGTAGAACACCTTGCCCTTGAAGGTCTCCGGGGTGCGGAAGTCTGCCTCATACACGGTGATCTGCCATTTTTCGCCCTCCTGCCAGCTGACCACGCCGCAGTTGTCCGGCCCGCGCACGATGCGGCGGAAGTCGGTGTACAGGTCAAAGTAATAGAAGTACAGGCCCACATCGTTCAGGGTCAAATCCACCGAAAAGTGGTTCTGTTTGGGGGTCTGACCGTCAAACTTCATGCGGTAATGCACCGGTACGTCGTATTTACCCTCCTTCTGGATCACCAGATGAGGGTCCACATAGCCCAGCTCTTCTGGGATGCGGAGGGTCAGGTGCACGGACTGCCCGGCCCGCACTGCACCAAAGGGCTGCTTGAAATAGGGGTCGTAGCTATTGAACAGACAAGACAAAACTGAGTCGTCCTTTCTCAAAAAAGCCCCGGCGGGCGAAATGCCACCGGGGCTTTGGATTTTTAGCAAACCCTCTCAGGCTGCCTTCGGCATCCAGCTCCCCCGAGGGGGGAGCTTTTTACAAGAGAGGGAAACATTCAGGGAAGATGACGGAGAGGGTTCTTACTTGCCCATGGGCACAGTGGAAGCGTGCCAGATGTCGCGTGCGTAGTCCAGCACGGCGCGGTCGGCGCTGAAGATGCCGCTGTTGGCGGTGTTCTTCAGGCTCATCTGGGCCCACTTCTCACGGTCGCCATACAGCTTCTGCAGGTCGGCCTGTGCACGGCGGTAATCCTTGAAGTCGGCCATGACCATGTACGGGTCGCTGGTGCGCAGGTTCTCGGTCACCTCGTGGAAGTTCTCACCGTTCCAGCCACGCTCCAGGAAGTTCAGGGTGTAGTTGGCTACGTCGTCGCCCGTGATAAAGGCGTTGGGGTGGTAGCCCACCTGCTTGAGGTTGTTCACCTCGGGGGTCAGCATACCAAAGATCAGCTCGTTCTCCTTGCCGGCAGCATCAGCGATCTCGACGTTGGCGCCGTCCAGGGTGCCCAGGGTGATGGCACCGTTCAGCATGAACTTCATGTTGCCGGTACCAGAAGCCTCGGTGCCTGCCAGAGAGATCTGCTCAGAGACCTCAGCAGCGGGCATCAGGTGCTCGCTTAGGGACACGCAGTACTCTTCCAGATAGACCACGCGCAGCTTGTCGCGCACGGCGGGATCGTTGTTGATCAGGTCGCCCAGCTTGCAGATCATGCGGATCATCTGCTTGGCCATGTAGTAGCCGGGAGCGGCCTTTGCGCCGAAGATGTAGGTCTTGGGGATGAAGTTGGCGTTGGGGTTCTCCTTCAGGTACAGGTACTGGGCAGCGATGTTCAGGGCGTTCAGGTGCTGACGCTTGTACTCGTGCATGCGCTTGACCTGGCAGTCAAAGATGGAGCCCGGGTCGATGACCTGACCGGTGCTCTTGGACAGGTAGTTGGCAAAATTCTGCTTGTTGGCCAGCTTGATCTCGTTCAGGCGCTTGAGCACGGTCTTGTCGTTCTCGTACTTGTTCAGCTTGGTCAGGTCGGAAGCATCGTGCTTGTAGCCGTCACCGATGGTCTCATCCAGCAGCTTGCACAGCTCCGGGTTGGAGGCCAGCAGCCAGCGGCGGTAAGCAATGCCGTTGGTCACATTCTTGAAAGCCTTGGGCTTGAACAGGTAGTAGTCGTGGAACACGCTGTCCTTGATGATTTCGCTGTGCAGCTTGGACACGCCGTTGATGCTGTTGGCGGTGTAGGCGCAGATGTTGGCCATGCGCACCTGATTGTCGCCGATGAGGGCCATATAGTTGATCTTGCCCTGGTCGCCGGGGAAGGCTGCTTCCAGCTTCTCGCGGGCGCGGCGGTCCATCTCGACCACGATCTGGTAGATGCGGGGCAGGGTCATCTTGAAGATGTCCACGTTCCACTTCTCCAGAGCCTCGGCCATGACGGTGTGGTTGGTGTAGGAGAACACCTTCTGACAGATATCGAAGGCTTTGTCCCAGCCAAAGCCGCACTCATCCAGCAGGATGCGCATCATCTCGGGGATGGCCAGGGTGGGGTGGGTATCGTTCAGCTGGATGGCCACCTTGTCGGGCAGGTTCTCCAGCGTGGCGTAGCTGGACAGGTGGTTCTGCACGATGTCGCCGATGGAGGCAGCAGACAGGAAGTACTGCTGACGCAGGCGCAGGATCTTGCCTTCCACATGGTTGTCGTTGGGGTACAGCACCTTGGAGATGAGCTCGGCGTTGGCGTTCTTGCTCATGGCGGTGTTGTAGTTGCCCAGAGAGAAGCTGGACATATCAAAATCGGGGGCCTTTGCCTGCCACAGACGCAGCTTGGCAACGCCCTTACCGTCGTAGCCCTGCACATACATGTCGGAGGGAATGGCCATGACGCTGTTGTAGTTGGTGTGCTGGATGTAGTGGAAGCCGTTGTCCCAGTTCTCACGGATCTCGCCGTCAAAACGGACCTCCACGGCCTGATCCGGGTGGCTCTTCAGCCACACCTGACCGCCGGGCAGCCAGTTGTCGGCGCGCTCCTGCTGCCAGCCGTCCACGATCTTCTGCTTGAAGATGCCGTACTCGTACAGGATGGAGTAGCCGGTGCCGCACACGCCGGTGGTGGCCATGCCGTCCAGATAGCAGGCAGCCAAACGGCCCAGACCGCCGTTGCCCAGGCCTGCATCGGGCTCTTCCTCAAAGATGCTGTCCAGGGGGATGTCAGCATCGGCCAGCGCCTTCTTGGCCACTTCGTCGAGGCCCAGATTGAACAGGCTCATCTTCAGGCTGCGGCCCATCAGAAACTCCATGCAGAGGTAATACACCTGCTTGGTGCCGGTGCCGATGGCCTTGGACTGGAACTTCTTGTAGTTCTCGCTCATCATCTGACGGCAGATCAGTGCAAGAGAACGGTAGATCTGCTGCTTGGAAGCAACGTTCAGCTCCACGCCGTACTCGCTGGTCAGCTTGTCCTGAAGAATTTTGCCAAATTCTTTCGATGTCATAACTGTACTCCTATCCGCATTCGTGCATAAAATGCTAAAAATCTTGCGTAATGTACGGCCTCTGGTGCTTTCCCTCTACCCTGCGTGCCGTCAACATAACAACGTTATTATAATATGAACACTTGGCAAATGCAAGAAATCAATGGATTTTTTCCGTAACTGCCATTTTTTTAACCAACTTTCTGATAAATATGCCGAAAATTCAAAAAATACACTTTTTCTTGATGCTTATTTATATTATAATAAAGAGAGTATACGGGGCAGGCGGGCAACCGACGGGGGTAACTCGGCCAGAAATGTGCCGGGTAACTCGTCCAGTGCGTGCCGGAATGGAAAAACGATTCCGGAAACGGTGCCGCTGTCCCGGGAAAAGCAGGAATACACCGCCCGCGTGCCGGGCGGAAACGGATAAAAGGGGAAAAGACACATGGTCAACAAAGTACGGGTGAACATTGCGGGGACGCCGTATGCCATTGCAACGACGGATTCGGAAAAATACATTCAGTCTCTGGCCAAAAAGCTGGACGAGGACATCACGAAGCTGCTGGACGAGAACGAGAATCTCTCGGTGACCAAGGCGGCGGTGTTCTGCGCCATGGATTATCTGGACGAGTACCGCAAGAGCACCGGCAGCGCCGAGAACATGCGCAGCCAGATCCAGGACTACATTGCAGATGCCGCCCGCGCCAAGCTGGCCGAGGACAAGGCCAAGGCTGAGAACGAAGTGCTGCGCCGGGAAGCCGCTGCCCTGCGGGAACAGCTGGCCAAGGAGCGCCGCCGTGAAAGCCGCCGCGAGGAGCGGGCAGAGCAGGCTGCCGCCGACGAAAAACAGGGCTGAATACTACCTTATATAAATGGGATGGAGAATTATGTCGAAGATTGAGATCCTTGCCCCTGTGGGCAGTGAAGAAATGCTGCGTGCCGCCGTGTTCAGCGGGGCGGATGCGGTCTACCTGGGCTTTTCGGGCTTCAATGCCCGCACCGGAGCCGGCAATTTTGACGCCGACAGCCTGAAAGAGGCGGTGCGGTTCTGCCATGCCCGCGGCGTGGCGGTGCATGTGGCGCTGAACACCACCGTGTACGGCACCGAGCTGCCGGCCCTGGAACAGGCCATCCGGTCGGTGGCTGCCAGCGGAGCCGATGCCGTGATCTGCCAGGATCTGGCGGTGGCCACCCTGATCGGGAAGATCGCCCCGCAGCTACCGCGCCACGGCTCCACCCAGATGAGCGTGCACACCCTGCAGGGCGCACTGGAGCTGAAGGAGCTGGGCTTTACCCGGGTCGTGCTGGCCCGTGAACTGAGCCTGCCCGAGGTGGAACACATCACGAAGCACTGCGGCATCGAGACCGAGTGCTTCGTGCACGGTGCGCTGTGCATGAGCATGAGCGGCCAGTGTTATATGTCGGCCTTTCTGGGCGGGCGCAGCGGCAACCGCGGCTCCTGCGCCGGGCCCTGCCGCCTGCCTTTTGAGGCCAACACCCTGCCGGAAGGCAAGCCGGGCCGCCTGCATCATCTCTCGCTGAAGGATAACTCGGTCATCGACCAGTTGGACAAGCTGCAGGCGCTGGGCGTGGCCTCGGCCAAGATCGAGGGCCGTCTGCGCACGCCGGAATATGTGGCGGCGGCGGTCAGCGCCTGTCTGGCGGGCCGCGAGGGCCGCGCCTACGACCGCGATCTGCTGAAGAACGCCTTCAGCCGCTCCGGCTTCACCTCCGGCTATCTGAACGGAAAAATCGACGGCAGCATGTTCGGTGTGCGCAGCGAAGCGGACGCCGAGCTGACCAAAAAGACCCTGCCCATGCTGCGGGAGCTCTACCGCCGGGAGCGCTCCCGGGTGCCGGTGACCATGCGTCTGGAGATCGAAGAGGGCGGCGAAAAGCTCACCGTGACCGATGTGGACGGCAATAAAGCGTTTGCCTACGACGATTTTGAGCCGCAGCCCGCCCGCACCGACCCCACCGAGAGCCTGCGCCGCAGTCTGGCCAAGACCGGCGGCACCCCTTTTGAAGCGGCGGACATCGCCGTGGAGATGGACGGGGGCCCCTGGTTCGTGCCCGGCAGCACGGTGAATGAGCTGCGCCGGGAAGCGCTGGACGCCCTGCTCAAAAAGCGGGAAGTGCTGCGCCCCTGGCCCGCTACCGAGGAGCATGTGCCTGCCCTGCCGCAGCGCACCCTGCCGCCGCACCGCACCCTGCGTGCCCGGTTCGAGCGCTGGGATCAGGTGCCGGAACAGGCCCTGAGCGGAGTGGAGTATCTCATCCTGCCCATTGCACAGGCCGACCGGGTGCCCCGTGAGTGGCGCAGCAAGACCATTCTGGAGCTGCCCCGGGCCATGTTCGGCGCACTGGAGCAGGACACCGCCCGCCGCATTGCGGCCACCCAGGATGCCGGGTTTGCAGGCTACGAGGCCAGCAACATCGCCCACCTGCGGCTGTGCCGGGGCCTGCCGCTGTCCGGCGGTTTTGGCCTGAACATCACAAACAACGCAGCAGCGCAGTTCTATGCGGAGCAGGGACTGAACAGCCTGCTCATCCTGCCCGAGGTCAAGGACAGTGACATCGCGTCCATTGCCCCGGTGCGGGACGGCAAGCCGGTGCCCACGGGCGTGATGGTCTACGGCCACATGCCGCTGATGCTCACCCGAGCCTGCCCGCTGCAGAACATCCACGACTGCGCCCACTGCGACAAGACCGGCACGCTGACCGACCGCAAGGCCAAAAAGTTCCCGGTGCGGTGCAGCCTGGGCATGCGCACCATCTACAACCCGGTGCCCATCTACATGGGCGACAAGCCCGGTGCGCTGGCTGTGGACTACGGCGTGGCCTATTTCACGCTGGAGACTCGCGAGGAAGCCGCCGCAATTCTGGATAGGATCCGCACCCATGCGCCTTTTGAAGGCGATTTCACCCGCGGACTGTATTTCAAGGGAACCAATTGACCCTCTCACCGGCCTTGTCCGCCTGCGGCGGTGCAATGTCGGAGCTCTCCCGAAGGGTGAGCTGGATCAAGGAATGACAAAATAAACGAGGTATACTATGGAACCGATCACCGTAAACTATAAAGTTCTGGATGCGCGGGCAAAGGTGCCCGCCTATGCGACCCCCGGCTCTGCCGCCGCCGACCTGTGCGCCGTGCTGGATGAGCCGCTGACCGTTCAGCCCATGGAGCGGGTGCTGGTGCCCACCGGCCTTGCCATTGAGCTGCCCGGTGCCCACAGCGTAGCGCTGGTGTATGCCCGCAGCGGCCTGTCCATCAAGCACGGCTTGTGCATGGCCAACGGTGTGGGCGTGGTGGACAGTGACTACCGCGGCGAGCTGAAGGTGCCCATGATCAACCTGGGCAAGGAGGCCTACACCATCCAGCCCGGGGAGCGGGTGGCGCAGCTGTGCATCGCCCCGGTGTACACGGCAGCCTTTGTGCCGGCCGAGGAGCTGGGCGACACCACCCGCGGCGTGGGCGGTTTTGGCTCCACCGGCAAATGAGAGAAAAGGAACGCGATATGGAACTGATCTTAGCCTCCGGCAGCCCGCGCCGCCGGGAACTGCTTTCCCTGTATACGACCGACTTCACGGTCTGTGTCAGCGACTTTGACGAGAGCACCGTGACCGCTGACACCCCGGCCCATCTGGTGGAACAGCTGGCCCGGGGCAAGTGCCTGGCGGTGGCAAAGGACCACCCGGACGCCGTGGTCATCGGCTGCGACACGGTGGTGGACGTGAACGGGGAAGTGTTCGGCAAGCCCCACGGCGTGGAGGACGCAAAACGGATGCTGCGGGCCCTGTCCGGTTCCGCCCATCAGGTGCACACCGGCGTGTGCGTGAGCCGCGGCGGCCGCACCGAGAGCTTTGTGGACAGCTGCAAGGTGACCTTCTTCCCGCTGAGCGAGGAGGAGATCGACTTCTATGCTTCCACAAAGGAGCCCTACGACAAGGCCGGTGCCTACGCCATCCAGGGCCGGGCAGCCCTCTGGCTGGACCGCATCGAGGGCGATTATTACACCATTATGGGCCTGCCGGTCAGCCGTACTGTACAGCTGATAGAGCGTTTTGTGTGAGAAAAATGGAAAAATGTAAGAAAACGAACGGAAACGCTTGAGAAAACAGCGGCTTGGGGCTATAATATAACCGTGTTATTCTGCGAAGGACGGCGCAAAACGGCCGTCAGACGCTATGGGATAGATCTACTGGAAACGATGAAGGAGAGACTTTACAATGGGTTTTCTGTCGAAGGACGTTGGCATTGACCTGGGTACCGCCAATACTCTGGTCTATATGAAGGGCAAGGGCATCATCATGCGGGAGCCGTCGGTGGTGGCTGTGGACACCAAGACCGACGAGGTGCGCTGTGTGGGCGGCGAGGCAAAGGCCGTCATCGGCCGTACCCCCGGCAGCATCGTGGCTGTGCGCCCCCTGAAGGACGGCGTCATTGCCGATTTTGACATCACCACCAATATGCTGGAGAACTTCCTGAAGAAGGCCTGCGGCAACAGCATGTTCTCCCGCCCCCGCGTGGTCATCTGCATTCCCTCCGGCGTGACCGAGGTGGAGCGCCGCGCCGTGCGGGAAGCTACCCTGAAGGCTGGTGCCCGTCAGGTGTCGGTGATCGAGGAGCCCATGGCCGCTGCCATCGGTGCGGGCCTGCCCATCAGCGAGCCCACCGGCAGCATGATCGTGGACATCGGCGGCGGCACGGCCGAGATCGCCGTGATCTCGCTGGGCGGCATCGTGGCCTCCCGCAGTGTGCGCATGGCCGGTGACATGTTCGATCAGGCCATCATCGCCTTTATCAAGCGCAAGTACAACCTGCTCATCGGTGAGCGCACCGCCGAGCAGATCAAGATCGAGATCGGTTCCGCCTACGTTCTGGACCCGGAGCTGACCATGGAGATCAAGGGCCGCAACCTGGTGGACGGCCTGCCCAAGAACATCGTGGTGCACTCTGAGGACGTGCGTGCCGCCCTGCTGGAGTGCCTGGAGAAGATCACCAGCGCCATCAAGGAGACGCTGGAGCGTACCCCGCCGGAACTGAGCGCCGATATCATCGACCGCGGCATCACCCTGACCGGCGGCGGTGCCCTGCTGCGCGGTCTGGATCAGCTGATCCAGAGCGAGACCGGCATTGACGTGCATGTTGCCGAGGACCCGCTGGACTGTGTGGCCAAGGGTGCCGGTGCAGTGCTGGATCATGTGGATGTGCTGCACGACGTGCTGGACACCGACGGCGGTCATATGTAATCAGCGGCCCGGAAGCGGGCTGCCGGATCTCTTGCGGAAAAGCTATTGACGTTGCACCTGCGCTGTTTTCCGCTGCAAACAGGACCCTTGCGCGGATGGCACGGCTGTCCGCGCTTTTTTTGTGAACGCGCAGGTTTGCTCCGAATGGGAGGACAGACCCCTTGAAAGATTTTTTTGACACCTGGAAATTCAAGATCCTGGTCATCGTGGCGGTGTTCCTGGTGGGCATCATGGCCTATGCCGGTGCCAACGGCCGCCTGACGGCAGCCCCGCAGGAGCTGCTGAGCGTGGTGCTCACCCCCCTCCAGAAGGTCACGTCGGCCCTCAGCGGCGGTGCGGCCTCGGTGTGGGAAAAATACACCAGCATCGACGATGTGATGGACCGGAACGAGCAGCTGGAAGCCGAAAATGCAGAGCTGCGCCAGCAGATGGTGGACTACGACCGCATCAAGGCCGAGAACGACGCCTACAAGGCACTGGCACGCATCCAGGACACAAATTCGGAGGCGAGCTATGTGTCGGCCTTTGTCATCGGCCGTGACCCGCTGGATGAATTTGGCGGTTTTACGCTGGATCAGGGCAGCACGGACGGCGTGGCGGTGAACGATGCCATCATCAGTGACCGGGGCTATCTGCTGGGCGTGGTGGTGGAAGTGGACGCCACCAGCTGCAAGGTGATGACCATCCTGCACCCCAGCTTCAACGCAGCGGGCGTGATCTCCCGCACGCGGGAAAACGGCATCATCACCGGCAGCGCCGACTATGCCGCCGACGGTCAGTGCGTGCTGACCAATCTGGACCGCACCACCGAGGCCCGCAAGGGCGATCAGGTGATCACCACCGGTCTGGGCGGGGTGTTCCCGGCAAACCTGCTGGTGGGCACTGTGCAGGAAGTGGTGCCGGAGCAGAGCGGCAAGTCCTCCAGTGCGGTCATCCTGCCGGGTGCCGACCCGCGCACGGTCAAGCATGTGTTCATCATTACCGAATATTAAGGAGGCAGATGTATGGAATCTCGCCGCAAGCGCAGCCGCAGCCAGATCCTGAAGTGGTGCTGCTATGTGCTGGGCCTGTTTGTGTGTGCGGCGCTGCAGACCACGCCGGGGCTGTTCCAGCTGGGTCAGGCAAAGCCGCTGCTGCTGCTGCCGCTCTGTCTGGCCGTGTCGGTGTGTGAGGGCGAATTTGCCGGAGCACTGTTCGGCATGGTGTGCGGCCTGCTGTGGGATTACACCGCCGGGCGCACCGTGGGCATGCTGGCACTGGAAATGATGCTGCTCTGCTTTGCCGTGGGTGTGCTGGTGCAGCTGTACCTGCAGAGCGCTCCGGGCAACTTTGCGGTCATCTCGGCCGCAGCGGCTTTGCTGGTGCTCTCCTGCGACTGGCTGTTCTTTTACCGGATGCCCGGCTACAGCGGCTCGGCACAGCGCTACCTGTGGTTCGTGCTGCCCTCGGCGGCCCTTACCATTCCGGCGTCGCTGGTGGAGTTTGCCATCGTGCGGCACATTTACAACAAGTTCAAGATCGACAACGGCGTGGTCTGACCGCCGGAGGAACTACGGATGAACCAAAACGAACGCAAGACCGTCATGCGGCGCATGGTGCTGCTGATCGCTGTGGCGGCACTGGTCATGGGCCTGTACGCCCTGCGGCTGATCTTTCTGCAATTGGTCAACGACGACGAGTACAAGTCCCGGGCCACCAACACGACGGACTATAACTTTACGGTCACCGCTGCCCGCGGCGACATCGTGGACAGCACCGGCAAGCGCATTGCCACCACGACCACCAGCTACAACGTGGTGCTCAACAAGCTGCAGATGGGTGACGAGGATCTGGACAGCCTGCTGCAGCGGTTGGTGGAGCTGTTTGAGAAGAACGGCGAAAGCTGGACCGATACCCTGCTCATCAGCCAGCCGGACGCGGCGGGCAACTATACCTTTACAGCCCGGGATGACAGCAGCAGCGACCAGCGGCAGCTGACCACGATGAAGGAGAACCTGGGCCTGCAGCAGTATGCCACCGCCAACGACGTGATGGAAATGCTGGTGGAGAAAAACAACCTGCAGGATCTGCCGCTGCGCTGGCAGCGCACCCTGGCCGGCATCCACTATGAGATGGAACTGCAGGCATTTTCCAACGTGAACAACTTTGTGATGGCGGAAAACGTCAGCGACGTGACCGTGGCCACCATCAAGGAGAACAGCCTGTCGCTGCCCGGCGTGGAAATCGTGCAGACCAGCACCCGCAGCTACGAGCAGGGCGATATCGTCCCGGCGGTGCTGGGCCGTGTGGGCAAGATCACCGCCGAAAAGTGGAAGGTGACCGACGAGAACGGCCAGGTGACCTACCCCCTGCGGGACAAGGGCTACAACATGAACGATGTGATGGGCATCTCGGGCCTGGAGTCTGCCTATGAGGATGAACTGCGCGGCAAGGACGGTGTGGAGACCATCACCCGCAATTCCGACGGTGTGATCGTGAACACGCAGCTCACCACTGTGCCGGAACCGGGCCACACGGTGCAGCTGACCATCAACAGCGACTTCCAGCGGGCGGTGAACAAGGCACTGGCCAACAACATTGACATGATCAACCGCACCTACAACACCGGCAACATGAAAGCGGCAGCCTGTGCGGCAGTGGTCATTGATGTGAAGAATGGCGGCGTGCTGGCGGCCTCCAACTACCCCAGCTTTGACCAGAACCTGTATGCCACTCAGTACGACGAATACAGTGCCGACCCCAGCCTGCCGCTGTTCAACCGCAGCCTGCAGGGTCTGTACACGCCCGGCTCCACCTTTAAGCCGGCCGTGGCCGTGGCCGCACTGGACAGCGGCCTGATCAACCAGTATTCCACCGTGAACTGCACGGGCGTGTATACCTATTACAAGGACTACCGTCCCCGCTGCACCCAGCACGGCCACAGCGGCAACATCAGCGTGGTGGATGCCATCAAGTGGAGCTGCAACATCTTCTTCTACGATGTGGGCCGCCGCCTGACCAGTGACGTCTACGACGCCTATGCCTACAAGCTGGGTCTGGCTCAGCGCACCGGCGTGGAGGTGAGCGAGAGCCTGGGCCGTCTGACCACCAAGAACGACAGCAACTACAAAACCTCGCTGGACATTCAGGCGGCCATCGGTCAGGGCAATACGGTGGTCACCCCCATTCAGCTGGCCACTTATGCGGCTACGCTGGCCAACAACGGTGTGCGCTACCGCACCCACTTCGTCAAGGCCATCCTCGACACGAATACCGGCGAGGTGATCCATGAGACCCAGCCCGAAGTGATGGATGTGGTGGAGGACAACGGCACCACCTTTGCACTGGTGCGGCAGGGCATGAAACTGGTGCCCAGTACCATCACCGGCAAGATCTCCAGCTACCCGATCGCCATTGCCTGCAAGACCGGCACCCCCCAGCGCAGTGAGACCTACGCCCCCGGCAAGCACTACCTGAACGCGATGATGATCGCCTACCTGCCGGCCGATGACCCGGAGATCGCCATCGGCATCACGGTGGAGTACGGCGGCTACGGTGCCCGCACCGGTGATCTGGTGGTGGACATCGCCAATGCCTACTTTGCCATGAAGGATGGCACGCTGGAGGTGGATCCCTATGTGAACCCTGCTCTGAGCGCGGATCCTTCGGATGACACGACCGGCGCGGCCGATACCACGGACACTGCCGGTGCCGCACAGGATGAGACACAGCCGGAGCAGGGAAGTGCAGACTAACGTCGTTTTGCGGTGCACACTCTGAAAATTTAAGACAAAATTGAATATTCTGTATAAAAACTGGTTGTAAATGATTGGATTTTGTGATATCATTTTGTACAAAGGGAAATTTCCGCAAATGACACGACAGAGGAGAGATAACAGATGACGATTGCACTGATTGCGCATGACTCCAAAAAGGAGTTGATGGTTCAGTTTTGTACGGCGTACTGCCGCATCCTGAGCCAGCATAAGTTGGTGGCGACCGGCACAACCGGCAAGCTCATCGCCGAGGCGACGGGCCTGCAGGTGCAGCGTTTTCTGGCCGGTGTGCAGGGCGGCGACCAGCAGATCGCGTCCCGCATTGCCTGCAATGAGATCGACCTGCTGTTGTTTTTCCGCGACCCCATCAATGCAAAGCCCAGCGAGCCCAACGAGATGACTCTGCTGCGCCTGTGCGATGTGCACAACATCCCCATGGCCACCAACATCGCCACCGCCGAGGTGCTGATCCACGGCCTGGAGCGCGGCGATCTGGACTGGCGCGACATCGTGCACCCCCAGAACGACTGAGGCACAAAACCTTTATCCACAACAAAAGGCACCGCAGAAGCGGTGCCTTTTTTGCGTCCCGGAACGGGGAACTATGAAAAAAGTTGTCTTACAACTGGAGCTCCTGCGCCAGCTCAGCCAGATCTCCGGCGTCGAATTCGCCCAGAGGCAGCAGCAGACGGGCCAGCGTCTCCTGCGGCAGGGCAGCCAGTGCGGTGCTGTCATCGCGGGCAGCGTCCACCGGGGGCAGCACGGTGTGCACGCCGTCGGTGCCCACCTCCAGCCGGGCGCGGCTGCTGCTGCCGATGTACTGGATGCCCAGCTTGTCGGCGGCGGTGAGCAGGGCGGCGAACTGCGGCCAGGCCCCGGCGGCTTCCGGCTGCTGGGCCAGCGCTTCGGCGTTCAGCAGGATGCACTCGATACCCAGCGCCTCGGCGGCTTTTTTGGCTCTCTGTGTGGCTTCGGCCTGCTCCGGGGCAAGGCGCACCACGGCACCCACCACGGCAAACCCCTGCTGCTGCAGGATGCGCACCGCCACGGCTGCCTCGGTGCTGCCGTCCATCTGCATCAGGACCTTGTCCTGGCTCTCGTAGGTGTCAAACCCGCTGCCGGGCAAAAATGTGTCGTTCATGTTCCCTGCCTCCCGCCGTGTGCTTTGCTTTGGGCTACGGCCAGCTGGTCGCAGCGTTCGTTTTCCGGATGGCCTGCGTGGCCCTTGACCCAGACGTATGTGATGGTGTGTCTTGCTTCCTGTTCCAGCGCCTGCGCCCAGAGGTCCGGATTCAGGGCAGGAGAGCCGTCCGATTTCTTCCAGCCGCGGCGCTTCCAGCCTTTGGCCCAGCCCTTCTGCAGCCCGTTGATGACATATTGGCTGTCGGAGCAGTAGCGCACCTCGCAGGGCTCCTTGAGCTGGCGCAGGGCCTCGATGAAAGCAGTGAGCTCCATGCGGTTGTTGGTGGTGCTGGCGTCGCCGCCGCTCAATTCCTTTTCGTAAACTTTGCCGTTGAAACGGTAGCGCAGCACAGCGCCCCAGCCGCCCGGGCCGGGGTTGCCGCTGCAGGCACCGTCGGTGTATACTTCGACCTGCTTCATGCGGGTTCTCCTTTATAAAGTAGTATCTCTATTTAGCGCTATTTTGGCCGGGATGTCAAGGGGCAATGCATAAAGACGGCACCCTTTGCCAAACCTTGGAATTGACAAAACCGGTGCGAAATACTATACTAAGCGTAACAAAATGCGTATAGGGGCGCACCGAAGGCGTGCGCTCAGACGTTCCTGCAGAAAAGCCGCGGTCGCATCGAACAGATGGACTGTACGGGCTGAGGGATTCTTGTGGAACGACCAGCGGTGCCAAAAGCACGCTGACAGGACAATTCTATACGGTGCATCCAACGGAAGCCGATGCAAAGATCCGGTGCTTCCCCATGCAGCGCACGGCTGTCTCCCTTGTGGAGACGGTCCGCGCCGCCATTATTTTTGGAGGTCAAGAATGGCTCAGACGAAAGAAAAAGAAAACACGGTCCCGGCTGCCCGCGCAAAGCAGAACGCAGCCGCAGCCCCGGCGGTCGCCGGGGAAAAGCGCCCCCGCACCACCCGGCGGCCCTACTACAACCGCCGCCCCCGCCGCCCGCAGCAGCCCAAGGAGGCTGCAACGCCCATCCACATCTACCCGCTGGGCGGTCTGGGCGAAGTGGGCAAGAACATGACCGTGTATGAGTGCAACGGGGACATGATCATCGTGGACTGCGGTCTGGTGTTCCCGGACAGCGAGATGTACGGCGTGGACATGGTGATCCCGGACTTTACCTTTGTGGTGCAGAACAAGGACCGCATCAAGGGCCTGCTCATCACCCACGGCCACGAGGACCACATCGGCAGCATCCCGTATCTGCTGCAGAAGTTCGACCTGCCCATCTACGGCACCCGCCTGACCTGCGGCCTGATCCGGAACAAGCTGGAGGAGTTCGGCCTGGCCGGCAAGACCAAGTTTGTGGAGATCACCCCCAAGCAGAAGATCAAGCTGGGCTGCTTCACCGTGGAGCCCATCCATGTGAACCACTCCATCCCGGATGCCGTGGCCTTTGCCATCGACAGCCCCGCCGGCACCATCATCCAGACCGGCGACTTCAAGATCGACTACACCCCGCTGGCCTGCGGTGTGACCGACCTGTCCACCCTGGCCGAGTATGGCCAGCGTGGTGTGCTGGCCTTGCTGAGCGACTCCACCAACGCGGAGCGCCCGGGCTTTACCGCCACCGAGCAGAAGGTGGCCGCCGGTGTGCGCAGTTTGTTTGCCCGCGCCCGCAACAAGCGCATCATCATTGCGACCTTTGCGTCCAACATCTACCGCGTGCAGCAGATCATTGATCTGGCTGTGGAGGATGGCCGCAAGGTGGCCTTCAGCGGCCGCAGCATGGTCAACAATACCGCCATGGCACAGGAGCTGGGCTATATGCACATCCCGGAGGGGACGCTGATCAGCGTGGACGAGCTGAACCAGTACCCGCCGGAGCAGGTGGTGCTGATCACCACCGGCAGCCAGGGCGAACCCCTGAGCGCACTGAGCCGCATGGCCTCCTGCAGCCACCGTCAGGTGCGTGTGGGTCCCGGCGACTTCATCATCATCTCCGCCAACCCCATCCCCGGCAACGAGAAGAGCGTGACCAAGATCGTCAATGGTCTGCTGCTGCTGGGCGCAGAGGTCATCTACGAGAGTATGTATGATGTGCACGTTTCCGGCCACGCCTGCCAGGAGGAGCAGAAACTGATGCTCACCCTGACCAAGCCCAAATATTTCCTGCCGGTGCACGGCGAGTACAAGCAGCTCAAGAAGCACGCCCTCACGGCGGCCAGTCTGGGCATCCCCACCAGCAACATCCTGATCGCGGAGAATGGTTCCAACGTGATCCTCAGCCAGGACGAGATGAAGCTGGGCGAGCCGGTCACCGCCGGTGCCGTCATGGTGGACGGCCTGGGCGTGGGCGACGTGGGCAACGTGGTCCTGCGGGACCGCAAGCACCTGTCCGAGGACGGCCTGGTGATCATCGTGGCTACGGTGGACAGCAAGACCGGCAAGGTGCTGGCCGGGCCGGACCTCGTGAGCCGCGGCTTCGTGTATGTGCGCGAGAACGAGAGCCTGATGGACGGTGCCCAGAGCATCGTGGAAAACGCACTGGAACGCTGCGTGGACGAGCATGTGCGCGACTGGAACAGCGTCAAGACCCGCGTGCGGGAGGCGTTGAGCAGCTATATTTACCGGCGCACCAAGCGCAGCCCCATGATCCTGCCCATCCTGATGGAGGTATGAGCAGGGCGCGCCGCCGGGCGGCACAGCATATGACCGGGAGGCAGAAAAGCAGATGAAACAGAAACCGAGATGGACCATGGAGATGCTGACCGCAGCGCTGGCGGTGCTTTGCGCCCTGCTCACGCTGGTCCTGCTGATCCAGCGGCCCAGCATCTGGCCGGTGCTGCTGGCACTGGTGGTGGCGTGGGGCATCTGCATGGCGGCGTTCCGCTACCAGCTGCGCCGCTGGCTGTCCCGCTGGGTGCGCGGCGACAACTTTGAAAAATCCAAAACAAAATTCAGTCTGGAGCAGCTCTCACAGCCGACGGCTCTGCTGTCCGGCGAAACGGTGCTGTGGTACAACGAGCAGTTCCGTGCCCGTCTGCTGGGCGGGCAGGATATGCTGACCAGCCGGGTGCAGAAGGTACTGCCCGGGCTGGACCTGCAGCAGTGCCGCACCCAGCAGGGCCAGCTGCTGACGCTGGCAGACGGCTTCTGGAGCGTGCACAGCTCCACGGTGCCCGGCGGGGCCGAGTGCATGACCCTGCTGGTGCTGAACGAGGAGACCGCCCTGCGCAAGATCGAAGCGGAGTACAAGGCCAGCCGCCCGGGCTATCTGGTGTTTCTGGTGGACGGCTATGACGATGTGTTCGGCGACATGCTGGACAGTGAGCGCGCCCGCCTGCTGGAGGGCATCAACCGCATCCTGGAAGATATGATCGGCCGGGGCAGCGGTTTTCTGCGCCGGGTGGCCAGCGGCCGTTACATCGCCGTGGTGGAAGAGCGCCAGATGGAGCAGTTTGCCAAGCGCGGCTATGACGTGCTGGACAAGATCCGTGCGCTGGACCCCAGTGTGAACCTGTCACTGTCCATCGGCATCGGCCGTGGGGCCAAGACCCTGCGGGAAGCGCAGGACATGGCCGTGCAGGCGCTGGACATGGCGCAGGGGCGCGGCGGTGATCAGGCCGCCGAGATGACGCCGGACGGCTTTACCTTTTACGGCGGCGTGAGCCATGGCGTAGAAAAGCGCAGCAAGGTGCGCAGCCGCATCGTGGCCGACCAGCTGGTCAAACTCATCAAGGAAGCGGACCATGTGGTCATCATGGGCCACCGCATGAGCGATCTGGACGCCATTGGTGCCGCCGAGGGCGTATTGCGCATCTGCAAGATCTGCGACGTCCCGGCGGTGATCGCCGTGAAGCGGGACGCCACGCTGGCGGGCAGCCTGATCGACGCGCTGTGCAGGGCGGGCCAGAAGGATGACTTCATCGACCCGAAGGACGCACTGCCCATCATCTCCAAGCGCACCCTGTGCGTGGTGGTGGATACATACCAGGTGGGCCTTGTGGAAAGCAAGGAGATCCTGGAAAAATGCGGCAAGGTGGCTGTCATCGACCACCACCGCAAGGGTGTGGGCTACATCCAGAACCCGGATCTGGTCTGCCACGAGCCCTATTCCTCCTCGGCCAGTGAGCTGGTCACCGAGCTTTTGCAGTATGTGGGCGACCGCGACGACAAGCCCAACCGGGTGGAAGCCGAGGGCCTGCTCTCCGGCATCCTGCTGGACACGCAGGACTTTACCCTGCACACCGGCGTGCGTACCTTTGAAGCCGCTGCGGCCCTGCGCCGTTACGGTGCCGAGACGGAGCGGGTACGTCAGCTGTTTGACGTGACCATGGTGGAATATGCCGCCAAGGCCGAACTGGTGGAGCGGGCACGGATGTACAGGAACTGCGCCATCTCGGTGGGCGGCGAGATCGCCCCGGAGGCCCGTGTGGCCATCGCGCAGGCCGCCAACGACCTGCTGCGCATCCAGGGCGTGGACGCCAGCTTTGTGGCGGTGCAGGTGGGCACCGGGGTGAACATCTCGGCCCGCAGCCTGGGTGCCGTGAACGTGCAGGTGATCATGGAAGCACTGGGCGGCGGCGGCCACCAGACCATGGCAGCGGCACAGCTCAAGCACATCACCCCGGAGGCGGCCCGCTCCCGCATCGAGACGGCCATTGACAACTACTGGGCATCCCAGAAAAAGAGCGGTGCCGAAGAAAAATGAGAGTGAGAGGTTCTTCCCATGAAACAGTATGATTACCTGATCGTCGGTGCGGGCCTGTATGGTGCCGTGTTTGCCCACGAGGCAAAGAAGGCCGGCAAGAAGTGCCTTGTCATCGACAAGCGCAGCCACATTGCGGGCAACATCTACACCGAGCCGGTGGAGGGCATCAATGTGCACCGCTACGGTGCCCACATCTTCCACACCAACAACAAGACCGTGTGGCAGTATGTGAACCAGTTTGCGGAGTTCAACCGCTACACCAACAGCCCGGTGGCCAACTACCATGGCGAGATCTACAATCTGCCCTTCAACATGAACACCTTCAACAAGATGTGGGGTGTGGTGACCCCCGCCGAGGCAAAGGCCAGGATCGAGCAGCAGAAGGCGGAGGCAGGCATCACCGACCCGCAGAATCTGGAAGAGCAGGCCATCAGTCTGGTGGGCACCGACATCTACGAAAAGCTCATCAAGGGCTACACCGGCAAGCAGTGGGGCCGCCCCTGCACCGAGCTGCCGGCCTTTATCATCAAGCGTCTGCCGGTGCGTTTTACCTACGACAACAACTATTTCAACGCCCTGTATCAGGGCATCCCCAACGGCGGCTACACTGCCATGGTGGAAAACATGCTGGAGGGCACCGAGGTGCGCCTGAATGTGGACTATCTGGCTGACCGTGAGGCGCTGAACGCGCTGGCCGACAAGGTGGTGTACACCGGCCCGGTGGATGCCTACTTTGGCTACCGGCTGGGTGCTTTGCAGTACCGCAGCGTCCGCTTTGAGACCGAGGTGCTGGACACCGACAACTATCAGGGCAACGCCGTGGTGAACTACACCGATGCCGAGACCCCCTACACCCGCATCATCGAGCACAAGCACTTCGAGTTCGGCACCCAGCCCAAAACGGTCATCAGCCGGGAGTACAGCGCCGAGTGGAAAAAGGGCGACGAGCCGTACTACCCGGTCAACGACGCCAAGAACGGTGCTCTGTACGCCGAATACAAGCAGCTGGCCGACGCCGAGCCGGGTGTGATCTTCGGCGGCCGTCTGGGCGAATACAAGTACTACGACATGGACAAGGTCATCGAGGCGGCACTCGATGTGGTGCAGAAGGAACTGGCGTAAAACCCTGACCGTTTAGAATGGCCGCCGCGTGTGCTCTGGCCAGAAATAGCGGAAATAAATTGGATTTTTGCACTTCCGGAACGCCTGCGGGCGTTCCGGAAGTGCATTTTTCACAAGAAGGGCCGGAGAGAAAACATTCTGCACAACTTTTTGCAGGGAGAAGTTATCAACGGCAGCAGCTCCTTGCGTGAAAGGGTGTTTGGAGCAGCCCGCAGGCTGCGACAAACACGAAATAAATCATAAACTTCCGATGAATATGGTCAGAGCGAAGCGGAGACCATTTTAAATGGTTGGCTGCCCCTCTTGCTCAAAGCCGACAAATGCGCTATACTATAAACACAAGAACGGCACCGGGGTTCCGGTGAAAAGTGAGGGATAAACATGAAAGTGATTCTCAAGCAGGATATCAAGGGCATTGGCAAAAAGGACGAGATCCATGAGGTGTCCGACGGCTACGCCCGCAACTACCTGTTCCCGCGCAAGCTGGCGGCTGTGGCCGATGCCAGCGCTGTGAACGTGGCCCGCGGCAAGGAAGCCGCAGCCGATTTCCATGAAGCTGAGAATGTGGCCGCTGCCAAGGCACTGGCCGCCAAGATCGAAGGCAAGACCGTGACCATCAAGGCCAAGGGCGGTGCCTCCGGCCGTCTGCACGGCAAGGTCACCGGCAAGGAAGTGGCCGAGGCTCTGGCACAGCTGGCCGGTGCTCCCATCGACAAGAAGAAGATCGAGATGGAGACCCGCGACATCAAGGATGCCGGTGTGTTCAACGGCAAGGTGCGCCTGCATGTGGGCGTTGTGGCTTCCTTCAAGATCCAGGTGGAAGTGGAACAGGCCTGATTTTTCTGCCCATCTGCGCCCCCTCACAGCAGGGGGCGCTTTTTGGCTTTACGGGAATTGACAGAAGGATGAACGACCATGCCGAACGAACGACATTATAACAACGAACTGAATCTGGAGAGCGTGGGCATCAACCAGCCGTTCAACATGCAGGCGGAGCAGAGCGTGCTGGGCGCGGTGCTGCTCAAGCCCGACACCCTGACCGACCTGGTGGAGATCATCAAGCCGGAAATGTTCTATACCCGGCAGAACGCGCAGATCTGGAGTGAGATGCTGCGGCTGTTCACCAACGACCAGACCATTGACTTTGTGACCCTGCTGGATGCGGTCATCTCGGACGGAGTGTTCCCCAGTGCGGACGAAGCCAAGGTGTACCTGACCGGTCTGGCCGAGACGGTGCCCAGCATCTCCAACGTGAAGGCCTACGCCCAGATCGTGCAGGAAAAGTATCTGGTGCGCCAGCTGATGGACGTGGCCAAGGATATCCTGCAGGACGCCGGGGACGAGCCGGACGCTGACCTGCTGCTGGAAAATGCCGAGCAGCGCATCTACGAGATCCGCTCCGGCCGGGATTCCAGCGCCCTGACCCCGCTTTCCTCCAGCATGGTGGAGACCCTGACCAACCTGCAGAAGATCAGCGGCCCGGATGCCGACAAGTACAAGGGCATCCCCACCGGGTTCCGCCTGCTGGACACGGTGCTCACCGGCCTTGGCCGCGGTGACCTGATCATCCTGGCCGCCCGCCCCGGCATGGGCAAGACCAGTTTTGCGCTGAACATCGCCACCCGCGTGGCCATGCAGCAGAAGGTGCCGGTGGCCATCTTCAGCCTGGAAATGACCAAGGAGCAGCTCACCAACCGCATCTTGTCCGCCGAGGCCGGCATCGACAGCCAGGCTTTCCGCACCGGTGCCCTGCGCGCCGAGGACTGGGAGTATCTGGCGCTGGCTACTGAAAAACTCCACGATGCACCGATCTATATGGACGATACCTCCGGCATCACCATCACCGAGATGAAGGCCAAGATCCGCCGGGTGAACCAGGACCCCACCCGCCCCAACGTAGGTCTGATCGTCATCGACTATCTGCAGCTGATGACCACCGGCCAGCGCACTGAGAACCGCGTGCAGGAGATCAGTTCGATCACCCGGAACCTCAAGATCATGGCCAAGGAAATGAACGTGCCCATCATTGCCCTGAGCCAGCTGTCCCGTGCGGTGGAAAAGCAGGGCAACAACTCCAGCCACCGGCCCCAGCTGTCCGACCTGCGTGATTCCGGTTCCATCGAGCAGGACGCCGACTGCGTCCTGTTCCTGTACCGCGATTCCTATTACGCCAGCCAGAACCCGGACGGTGCCGAGGTGGATGCCGACACGGCCGAGTGCATCGTGGCCAAGAACCGCCATGGTGAGACCAGTACCGTGCCGCTGGGCTGGGACGGTGCCCACACCCGCTTCATGGATGTGGATTTCAAGCGCTGAACCGATGAAAAACGAGAAAGACTGCCGGGCTGCGGTGCGGGATTTCTGCCTGCAGAACCGGCTTTTGTGTCCGGGGCAGCCGCTGCGGCTGGCGGCGGCGGTTTCCGGCGGGGCCGACAGTATGGCGCTGCTGCTCCTGTTGCGGGCGCTGCAGCCGGAGTTCGGCTACACCCTCTCAGCCTGCCATGTGAACCACGGCCTGCGCGGCGCCGCCGCCGACCGGGACGAAGCCTTTGTGCGGCAGGCCTGCGGGGCACTGGGGGTGCCGCTGCGGGTGTTCCACGCGGCAGAACTGGCCGACACGGTGGATGCGCCGCCGCCCCACGCCGGGGAGGACTGGGCCCGCCGCCTGCGCTATGCCTGCTTTGAACGCCTGTGCGAAGAGGGGATAGATGCCGTGGCAACGGCCCATACTGCAAATGACCAGGCCGAAACGCTGCTGCTGCGGCTGGCCCGGGGCACCGGGCTGCACGGCGCGGCAGGCATCCGGCCCCGGCGCGGGTGTTATCTGCGGCCGCTGCTCTGCCTGAACCGGGCCGACACCGAGGCGGTCTGCCGGGCGGCCGGGCAGACATGGGTCACCGATGAGACGAACGAGACGGACGCCTACGCCCGCAACCGGCTGCGCCGGGCGGCACTGCCTGCTTTGCAGAGCACGAACGAGGCGGCGACGGAAAATCTGGCCCGCTTCTGCGAGAAGGCAGCGCAGGCCGATGCCTACTTTGCCCAAAAGGCCGAGGCGCTGCTGATGGATGCCCGCCTGTCGGACACGGACCCCGTGTGCTGGCGGCTGGAGCCGCTGGCGGCAGCGGATGCGCCCATTCTGGAAACGGCCCTGCACCGTCTGGCGGCCCCGGTACGGGACCCAGAAGAAAAATATATCCGGCTGTTGGCGCAGCTGGTGCAGCAGGGCAGCGGAGCCGTGCAGCTGACCGGGAAGGTCCGCTTCTGCGCGGCAGATGGGGTGCTCCGGCAGGAAACACAGGCCGAATCCGCCGGCTGGGACGCCGATGCGGCGGCCGCATTTACCGCAGCCCTGCAGGCCGGAAAACCGGCCCGGATGCCTCTGCCGGGGGGCAAAACCCTGACTGCACGGGTGTTCCCGGCGGATTTTGAAGAAAAAATACAAGTCGTTCATAAAAAAGACTTAAAAAATCGGGCGGATTATGCTAGAATAACTACGTTGTATGCTGGTCTTGTTCTGCGCACCCGCCAGCCGGGGGATGTTTACCGCCCCGCCGGGCGAGCGGTGCACAACCGCCTGCGCAAATGGATGAACGAAGCGGACATCCCGGCGCAGCAGCGGGACACGCTGCCGCTGCTGGCAGCAGGCAGCGAGGTGCTTTGGGTGTGCGGCAGCGGTTTTGCCGAGGGCCTTGCACCGGATGAGACCACGACGCAGATCCTGCAGATGGAACAGGAAACTTGAAGGGATAAAAAGGAGAAACATCATGAGCATGAATGATGACATCAAGACCGTTCTGGTCTCGGAAGAACAGCTGAAAGCCAAGGTTGCGGAGCTGGGTGCACGCATCAGCAAGGACTACGAGGGCAAAAACCTCGTGCTGGTGTCCATCCTGAAGGGGTCGGTGGTCTTTATGGCCGACCTGATGCGGGCAGTGACCGTTCCCTGCAGCATCGACTTCATGGTGGTGTCCAGCTACGGCGGCAGCAACACCGTGACCAGCGGTCTGGTCAAGATCATCAAGGATCTGGACGGTGATCTGTCCGGCAAGGATGTGCTGATCGTGGAGGACATCCTCGACACCGGTGTTACCCTGTCCAAGCTGGTGCCCATGCTCAAGATGCGCAACCCCAACTCGGTCAAGATCTGCACCATCCTCGACAAGCCCAGCCGCCGCAAGGCCGACATCCAGCCCGACTACGAGGGCTTCCAGGTGCCGGACGAGTTCGTGGTGGGCTATGGCCTGGACTACGACGAAAAGTACCGCAACCTGCCCTATGTGGGCGTGCTCAAGCCCGAGATCTACACGAAGTAAGTCCCGGATCAAATTCACCCTGAACTGGAGTTGATTTTTTTGCAACCGAAGAAACCTCGTTTCAACCCGCTGATCCTGGCACTGGCACTGGCTGCCGTGCTCATGGTATGGAGCGTGCTGGGCGGCGGCAGCAGCAGCGGCGGCTCGTCCTCCATGGTTTACTCCACGGCGGTGCAGTATTTTGAAAACCTGCAGGTCACCAAGTTCACGCTGGACCTGAACACCGGTGTGCTCACCATGACCCTCAAGGAGGGCAAGCTGGCCCTGCCCGACCCGTCGTCCGTGAGCACGGTGCAGTCCACCGGCGGGCTGCTGTCCGGGATGCTGTCCTCTTCCTCCTCCGGCTCCACCGGGGCCGAGAAGAACAGCGACGGCACCGTGACCGTGCGCTACAAGCTGCCTTATGCCTCCATGTTCGTCAAGAATGTGGACAGCTACATTGCAGCCTACGACGAAGCAAACCCCGATGCCCCGATGGAGTATGATTATACCCCGCTCAAGGAGAGCATCCCCTGGATGGAGATCCTGTTCTATCTGGCCATGCTGGGCTGCACCGGTTTCCTGCTGTTCTCCATGATGCGCGGCGGCGGTGCCGGCGGCGGCATCATGAACGTGGGCAAGGCCCGCGTGAAGGATGAGCGCGAGAACAAAAAGACCGCTACCTTTGCCGACGTTGCCGGTGAGGACGAAGAAAAAGAGGAACTCAAGGAAGTGGTGGAGTTCCTCAAGAGCCCGGACAAGTTCAATACGCTGGGTGCCCGCATCCCCCACGGCGTGCTGCTGGTGGGCCCTCCGGGTACCGGCAAGACCCTGCTGGCCCGTGCCTGTGCCGGTGAGGCAGGGGTGCCGTTCTATTCCATCTCCGGCTCCGACTTTGTGGAAATGTACGTCGGCGTGGGCGCATCCCGCGTGCGTGACCTGTTCGACAAGGCAAAAAAGACGATGCCATGCATCATTTTCATTGATGAGATCGACGCAGTGGGCCGTCAGCGCGGTGCCGGTCTGGGCGGCGGCCACGACGAGCGCGAGCAGACTTTGAACCAGCTGCTGGTGGAGATGGACGGCTTTGAGGCCAACGACGGCATCATCGTGATGGCTGCCACCAACCGTGCCGACATTCTGGACAAGGCGCTGCTGCGTCCCGGCCGTTTTGACCGTCAGGTCTTTGTGGGCCTGCCGGACGTCAAGGGCCGCGAAGAGATCCTGAAGGTGCACACCAAGAATAAGCCGCTGGCTCCGGATGTGTCCCTGAAGGTCATCGCCCAGCGCACCGCCGGTTTTGCCGGTGCCGACCTGGAGAACCTGGTCAACGAGGCTGCCCTGCTGGCAGCCCGCCGCAGCCGCAAGGCCATTACCATGGAGGATATTGAAGAGGCTTCCATGAAGGTGATGGCCGGCCCGGAAAAGAAGAGCCGTGTGGTGACCCCCGAGGAGAAAAAGCTCACCGCTTACCACGAGGCAGGCCATGCCGTGGCGGGCTTCTACTGCAAGCACCACCCCCGCGTGCATGAGATCACCATCATCCCCCGCGGTCAGGCCGGCGGCTACACCATGTACCTGCCCGAAAAGGATCGCAGCTATGTGACCAAGGGCGAGATGTTCGAGGACATCGTGTCCAGCCTGGGCGGCCGCGTGGCCGAGCAGCTGATCCTGGATGACATCTCCACCGGTGCCTCCAACGATCTGCAGCAGGCCACCAACATCGCCCGCCAGATGATCACCCGCTACGGCTTCTCGGAGCGCCTGGGCCCCGTGGTCTATGGCACCTCGCAGGAGGAAACTTTCCTGGGCCGTGATCTGGGCCAGGGCAAGGGCTACAGCGAGACCACCGCAGCTGAGATCGACGGCGAGATGCGGGATATCATCGACGAGGCCTATGAGAACTGCCGCCGCACTCTGACCGAGCACATCGACCAGCTGCATGCACTGGCCAAGGCCCTGATGGAGCGCGAAAAGCTCAACGAACAGGAGTTCAATACCATCATGGCCGGCGGCACCCTGCCCCCGCGGGAGGACCCGGATGCCAAGCAGCCGGAGCAGACTGTGCAGCCTGCCCAGCCTGTGGAGACCGCCGAGAAGGCAGACACCGCAGAGCATGCCGAGCAGGCCGAGACGGCAGAACAGCCGACCGGTCAGCAGCCGGAGCAGGACCCCGCACCGGAGCAGGATGCCCCGGAAGCAACGGAATGACCCCGGAAAGGAGCGAGTGTCGTGGAGGAAAACTTCAACCCGGTCGCACGGACCCGTGCGAACTATTACACCCCGGGCAGCCCGGTGCAGTTTGTCTGCGTGGAGCTGCTGCGGGGGGATGTCAGCGGCGAGAATGCCGTCTGCCTGACCTTCAAGAACATTTCCCGCGTGACCCTGACCGCTCTGGAAGTGCACTTCAAGTGCAAGGGCGTGGACGGCGTGATCCTGTGTGAGGATCAGTTTGAGTACCGGGACATCGAAGTGAAGCCCGGCGAGCTGTTCGGCATGGATGATGCCGTGTTCATTACGTCCAAGGCCATCACCAGTGTGGACGTCTCGCTGGTCAACGTGTACAACGGCAAGCGCGTGGTGCACCTCAAGGACATCAAGCGGGTGCGCCTGTCGGCACCCCGCCGCCTGAGCCCGGAGCTGCAGAAGGCGCTGGAAAGCCGCATGAACCGCACAGGCCTGAAGTATCAGCCCCAGGTGTTTGAGAACGGCTGGTACTGCGCCTGCGGTGCATTCCATCCCAAAGAGGAAGATACGGTCTACTGCACCGAGTGCCGGTGTGACCGCATCCTGCTGCAGAACGCGCTGAACACGCTGCTGCAGCCGGAGCAGCCTGCCCGGCCCGCAGCCGAGGTTCCGGCGCAGCCCGCCGCAGCGGAAGAGCCTACCCGCATCGTGGGGGCTGCACCCGCTGGCGAGGAGCCTACCCGCGTGGTGAGCGCACCCCGCAGCCCGGCCGAGGAGGTGGAACCCTTTGAGCTCCGCCGCGAGCCGCTGGAGGATGCCGAGGAGCACACCCGTGTGCTGGATGCATCCACCCGGGCGGCGTTCCCGGGCAGCAGTGCCGACGAGGGCACCCGGGTGATCCCCACGCCCTCCCGCCGCGCCGAACCGGTGCAGGAAGTGCCGGATGACGATCTGGACGAGGACGAGGAAGATGACCGCGACAGCGTGGCCGAAGCGCTGATCCGCTGGGTGCCGCCCATCACGGCCATCGTCTGTGCGGCAGTGGCCCTGTGCGGCTTTGTGTATTATCAATTCATGCTGTAAAAGAATGCAGAAAGAAGGCGGAGGAAGGCGTGTGCCACCTCCGCCTTTTCTGCACAAGAAGAAAAAAGGAGGCCATTATGCAGGACGAAGCATTGCAGGCTGCATTTGAGATCAAGACCGAATGCGACGAGATCAGCCGCCGCCTGCTGCGCTGGCACTGGGAGCAGAAGCCGGGCAGCCACAGTCTGGACGCGCTGCTGCGGCACATTGCCCAGCGCCAGAAGGAAAGCCCGGACTATTACGACCGGATGCCGGACCTGAGCGGCAAGACCAGCTGGCAGCAGCTGGACACCACCCTGTGCATGCGGGTGCTGCTGGACCCGGAGAAGGACGCCGCCAAACCGCTGGACCTGCTGGGCAATACCCGGCACCCCGGTGCAGCCCGCCGGGCCTGCAACGCGGTGCGCACCGCCCGCAACGAGGCGGCCCACGCCGCCGACGCACAGGATGCAGCGCAGGCCGCACTGCTGTTCCATGAGGCCATCGAGAGCCTGGAAGAAGGGTATGCGGACACTGCCTTCCGGGAAAACGAGCTGGCCCAGTATTACCGGGAGGCCGAGAGCTTTCTGGAGCAGTGCGGTGCCCGGAAGGCGGCCCGCCCGGCCGACAACACCCGCGGGCAGAGCAAAGCGGCGAAGCCTGCGGCCCGTACCGGCAGCAGAGCGTCGGGCGGGAAAGCGTCGAACAACAGCCGCACGGCTGCCCGCAAGCGCAGCGCCCCGGCACGCCGCAGCTCCAAAAAGAAGCGCACCGGGAACAGGACCATCCTGACCCTGCTGCTGGTGGTGCTGGTGCTGGGCCTGCTGCTGCGGGCACTGCACATGGGTGTCCTGTAAGGGCTGCCCGCCGGAATAGCAAAAAAGAGTTGGATCCTGCTTGCCAGATGCAAGCGGATTTGTGCAGGACTGCCAAAAACTGGGGATGCCGCTGCAACAAAACAGGCCATTGCACCCCTTGCGGGACGGTGCAGGCCGGTTTATAATAGAAAGTGAAAACGTTTACAATCTGCGGGATGCAGAGCGTGTGAGAGGAAATTGCCCCATGACCATCAGTGACATTGCAAAAATGGCTGGCGTGTCCAGCGCGGCAGTCAGCCGATATCTCAACGGCGGGCCGCTCAGCGAACAGAAGCGGGAAGCCATCCGGGAAGTGGTGGAAAAAACAGGCTACCGCCCGGACGCCGCCGCGCAGACTCTGCGCACCGGCCGGGTGAACCAGATCGGGGTCATTGCCCCCAGCATCAGCTCCCAGTCGGTGGGGCAGATCACCGCCGGCATCGCCAGCGAACTGGATCAACAGAACTACCTGATTCTGCTGGGCAACACCGAGCTGGACGAGCAGCGGGAGCTGGGCTACCTGACCGCCATGCAGCGCAACCATGTGGCGGGCATCATCCTGCTGGGGTGCTACTACAGCCCTCAGCTGGCCCGGGCCTTCAAGGCCTGCCGGGTGCCGCTGGTGGTCACCGGGCAGCGCTTCCCGGAGGTGCCCTGCGTGTACAACGATGATCGCAGTGCGGCCCGGGAGTTGGCCCAGCGGATGCTGGCCTGCGGGCACCGCAGGCTGGTGTACATCGGCGGCACGGAGCGGGATCAGGCCGTCGGGCTTGCGCGCCGTCAGGGTGTGCAGGACGCCCTGAACGCTGCCGGGCTGGACGGCGACAAGCTGCCCCGGCTGTGCTGCTCTGCCTTTACCATGGAAGAGGGCGAGCGCTGCATGAACGAGCTGCTGGCCTGCTGCCCGGATCTGGACGGCGTGGTGTGCGTGACCGACACGGTGGCGCTGGGGGCCATGCGGGCACTCAGGGCGGCAGGCCGCGCCATCGGCACCCAGGTCAGTCTGGCCGGCATTGGCGACAGCTGGGTGGGCGGCGTTGTGGAGCCGGGTCTGACCACCGTGCGCTTTTACCAGAAACAGGTGGGTGTGGAAGCCGCCCGGATGCTGCTGCAGATGCTGGAGCACCCGGAAAACGGCGGCCCTGTCCGCCAGACCACCCTGGGGTACAGCGTGGTGGACCGTGGTTCGATCCGGATAAAGGAGGACGCATGAACCGTAAGCTGATCTTTTTGGACATTGACGGCACCCTGCTGCCGCCGGGGGATATGCTCATCCCGGACAGCACCCTGCAGGCGCTGCGGGCGGCCCGGGCCAACGGGCACAAGCTGTTTCTGTGCACCGGACGCAACCTGCGCATGACCGCGCCGCTGCTGGAGTACGGCTGTTTTGACGGTGCCATCTGCAGCGCGGGCGGCTATGTGCTCTGCGACGGGCAGGTGCTGGTGGACCTGCCCATGGAGCCGGAACAGTGCAGCGGGCTGAGCGCCGTGCTGGAGCAGCACGGCGTGGACTACACGCTGGAGTCCCGTGACGAGACCTTTGCCGGGCCGAAGATGACCGCGCGCTGGAAGTTTACCGCCGACGCGCCGGACAAGCCGCTGAACAGCGAAGCAGCCCGCTGGCGCAAGGCGATGCAGGACGGCATGAGCCTGACCCCGCTGAGCCGGTACGACGGCCAGCCGATCTACAAGATCGTGTACATTGCTGAGCACCTGCACGATCTGGACGAGGCCAAGCGGCTGTATCAGGACCAGTTCGTGTTCTGCGAGAGCAACCTGGACACCATGGATGACGGCATGGTGAACGGGGAGCTCATCAACCGCAAATTCGACAAGGGCACCGGCATCCGGGCCATCTGCCGGCATCTGGGCCACCCGCAGGAAGATACCATTGGCTTTGGCGACAGCGATAACGACCTGCAGATGACCCAGGCCGCCGGGATCAGTGTGTGCATGGGCAACGGCTCGGAGCGGCTGAAGCAGCTGTGCGACCGCATCGCCCCCACCGTGTACGAGGACGGCCTTGCAAGAGAGCTTGCAGCCCTGGGCCTGACAGAGTGAAAAAACAACAGCAGGCAGCTCCTTTTTGCGGGAACTGCCTGCTGTTTTGCTATGTGAGGTAAAAAGCGTGGTAGATCATAAGAAAAGCACGCTGATTCCAGACAAATCAGCGTGCCTTTTTCGTGGAGCGGGCAATGGGAATCGAACCCACCTCCTCAGCTTGGAAGGCTGATATACTAGCCGATGTACGATGCCCGCATTTGCGAAGAATAGTATAGCATGTCTGCCGGAAAATGTCCAGCCCCAATTTTGCCGGGGGCCTGTTCATAAAACGTTCCATATTTTCTGGGCAGATTTCCTGTTTACTTTATGCGTGTTTTATTGTAAAATACACTTGAATAACAATGCCGGGCACACAGCCCGGCGGAATATAAACAGGTGGTGTTTGGATTATGGCATTGAAATATCAGCGTATCCTGCTCAAGATCAGCGGCGAAGCATTGGGCGGCGAAAAAGGCATGGGCTTTGACGAGCCGACCATGGATGCGATCTGCGGCGGTGTGAAAAAGGCCCACGATCTGGGGGTTCAGATCGGCATCGTGGTGGGCGGCGGCAACTTCTGGCGCGGCCGTTCCAGTGGCAAGATGGAGCGCACCCTGGCCGACAAGATCGGCATGCTGGCTACGGTGATGAACGCTCTGGCCGTCTCCGACAAGCTGGAGCAGCTGGGCGTGCCCACCGAGGTGTTCACCTCCATCACCATGCCCCAGGTGGCACAGCCCTTTACCCGCAAAGACGCCCTGCGCGCCATGGACGAGGGCAAGATCGCCGTGTTTGGCGGCGGCACCGGCAACCCCTTCTTCTCCACCGACACGGCAACGGCCCTGCGCGCCGTGGAAGTGAGCGCCGATGTGATGTTCAAGGCCACCATGGTGGACGGCGTGTACGACAAGGACCCCCACAAGTACCCCGACGCCAAGAAGTACGATACCCTCACCTTCACCAAGGTGCTGGAGGACCAGCTGGCCGTCATGGATGGCACCGCTGCCACCCTGTGCCGCGACAACAAGCTGCCCATCCTGGTGTTTGATCTGGCCGACCCGGACAACATCGCAAAGGCTGTGCAGGGCGAGAACGTGGGCACGCTGGTGTATGAGGGCTGACCGCGTATAGCCTTCTGCGCAGAAACATACAATGAAGGGCGGGGCTGCCCGGTGCACTCTGCCCACCGAATATATCAACAGGAACAGGAGACTACAACAATGAGCAGCAACACTAAGGTTTACGAAGAAAAGATGAAGAGCTCGGTGGAGCACCTGGGCCGCGAGCTGGCCGCTGTGCGTGCAGGCCGTGCAAACCCCGCTGTGCTGGACAAGGTGACCGTGGACTACTACGGCGCGCCCACCCCCATCCAGCAGGTGGCATCCGTGGCTGTCAGCGAGGCCCGCACCCTGACCATCACCCCCTGGGACCGCACTCTGCTGCGTGCCATCAGCAAGGCCATCATGGCCAGCGACGTGGGCATCAACCCCATCGACGACGGCCAGACCATCCGCCTGAACTTCCCGGCTCCCACCGAGGAGCGCCGCAAGCAGCTGGCCAAGGAAGTCTCCAAGCTGGGCGAGGAGGCCAAGGTGGCTGTGCGCAACATCCGCCGCGACGCCATGGACAAGGCCAAGGCCATGAAGAAGACCGGTGAGCTGACCGAGGACAGCCAGAAGACCATGGAAGAGGATGTCCAGAAGCTGACCGACAAGTATATCAAGAACATCGACGCTGCCGTAGAAGAAAAGCAGAAGGAGATCATGTCCGTCTGATCCGGCTGCGCTGAGCAGAACAGCAATGTAAGGTGTCGTGCGCTGGTGGGGGAGCCGCTTTTCAAAAAGCAGCGCCTGTGGTGCGCGGCACTTTTTTCAGGGCAGCAATGCTGCCGGGAGGAGCAAATGGCACATCCCAGAGAGTTTGCGGAGGGGCTGTCCATCGGCATCATCATGGACGGCAACGGCCGCTGGGCCAAGAACCGGGGCCTGCCCCGCACCGCCGGGCACAAAAAAGGCGCCGAGGTGTTCAGCGATATCGCGGACTACTGCGACGAGCTGGGCGTTTCGTCGGTGTACTTCTATGCCTTTTCCACCGAGAACTGGAAGCGCCCGCTGGAAGAAGTGAACGCCATCATGCGGCTGTTCGGCGAATACCTGCTGAAGGGGTTTGACTACAAGAACCGCAACATCCGCATCAAATTCATGGGCGACCGCACCGTGCTGGACGAAAAACTGCAGCAGCTGATGAACAAGCTGGAAGGGGAGTCGGCAGTCAAGACCGGCATGACCCTGAACATTGCCATCAACTACGGCGGCCGACCGGAGATCGTGCGGGCCGCGCAGCAGTTGGCGGAAAAGGCCGCAGCCGGGCAGCTGAAGCCGGAAGAGATCACCGAGCAGATGCTCAGCGATGCCATGTACACCGCCGGGCAGAAGGACCCGGACTTTATCCTGCGGCCCAGCGGAGAAAAGCGTCTGTCCAACTTCATGCTGTGGCAGGCCGCTTATGCAGAGCTGGTGGAAATGGACGTTCTGTGGCCGGACTTTACCCGTGCCGACCTGGACGCTGCCATTGAGGAGTATAACCACCGCAGCCGCCGTTTTGGCGGGCTGTAAGGCAGCAACGACACCCAAAATATCCTGTGCACGGCGCAGGGACCGGAATACCCGACCGTTCCCCGGGTTGTGCGGCACCCGCAAGAGGGGAGTGCCTTCCGGCAGAACAAAGGAGAGCCAACCTATGAAAACACGCATTATCACAGCCATTGTGGGCATCATCGTCCTCATTGGCGTCATGTTCACCTTCAACACGCTGATCTTCAATCTGGTCATTGCAGCCATCACGCTCATTGCCATCCACGAGATCTACAATGCGCTGGGCTTTACCAAAAAGGACTGGCTGATGTACGCGGCACTGGTGCCGTATACCCTGCTGGTGATGACCTCCAACTACATGGTCATGCGCCGCCTGGTCATGCCGGTGTCCTTTGTGCTGGTCACCTTTTACGCCATCTATCTGGTGGTGCGGAACGGGACCATCAGCTACCAGAAGGCCAGCGGTCTGCTCGTGTTTTCGGGCATCGTGATCTTCTGCTTCTACTCCTTTATCCGGCTCAAGGAACTGCTGCCGGTGGAGCAGTTCGGCTACGATGCCGTGTTCTTCATCCTGCTCATCCTCTGCTTTGCCTGGGGCGGCGACACCTGCGCCTACTTTGCGGGCCGTGCCTTCGGCAAACATAAGCTGTGCCCGGTGGTCAGCCCCAAAAAGACCGTGGAGGGTGCCATCGGCGGCGTGCTGGGCACCATGGTGTTCGGCGTGGTGGCGACCCTGATCTACTCGGTGGCCGCCGACCGCATGGAAGCCTTTACCCGCTCCAACATCGGCGTGTCGATGTACGTCATCATTGCCCTGCTGGGCTGTGTGGCGGCGGTGCTGGGCATTTATGGTGACCTGTTTGCAAGCGTGGTCAAGCGCCAGTGCGGCATCAAGGACTACGGCACCATTTTCCCGGGCCACGGCGGCATTCTGGATCGTTTTGACAGCGTGATGTTCATTGCGCCCTTCGTGACCATGGTCATCACGGCGGTGTTCTACAAGTAAAAGGGGGAACGTGCCATGTCGAAAAAAATTACGCTGCTGGGCTCCACCGGCTCCATCGGCACCCAGAGCCTGGATGTGATCCGGGCACAGGGGTATGAGGTGTTCGGCCTGTCGGCCCACAGCCATGTGGATAAGATCCTGCAGCAGATCGAGGAATTCCACCCGAAATACGTCTGCATGACCGACCCGGATGCCGCCGCAAGGCTGGACGCCGCGCTGTCCGGCCGGGCGGGTGCGCCCAAATTGCTCACCGGCCCGGAGGGGCTGCGGCAGCTGGCCGCACTGGACGGCCCGGACGTGGTGCTGAACAGTGTGGTGGGCATTGCGGGCCTGGGTGCCAGCCTGACTGCCATCGAGAGCGGCCACGATCTGGCCCTGGCCAACAAGGAGAGCCTTGTCACCGGCGGCCATCTGGTCACCCGGGCGGTGGCACAGCACGGCGTGCAGCTGCTGCCCGTGGACAGCGAGCATTCGGCCATCTTCCAGTGCCTGCAGGACAAGGAGAGCGCCCCCAGCCTGACCAAGATCCTGCTCACGGCGTCCGGCGGGCCGTTCTTCGGCATGAAAACCGAGGAACTGCGCACCAAGACCAAGGCGGATGCCCTCAAGCACCCCAACTGGAACATGGGGGCCAAGATCACCATTGACTCTGCCACCCTCATGAATAAGGGTCTGGAACTCATTGAGGCGGTGTGGCTGTTCGGCCTGCCGCCGGAGAAGATCCAGATCGTGGTGCAGCGCCAAAGCATCGTGCACTCGGCGGTGCAGTTCAGCGATCATTCGGTCATTGCCCAGCTGGGCGTGCCGGATATGCGCATCCCCATCCAGTACGCCCTGACCTACCCCAAGCGGGTGCCGGGCGTGGTGCCGGAGCTGGACTTTGCGGCCCTGAAGGTGCTGACCTTTGATGTGGCCGACGAAGAGACCTTCCGCTGCCTTGCCGCCTGCAAAAAGGCCATCAAGAAGGGCGGCCTTGGCCCCTGCGCGGCCAACGGTGCCAACGAGGAAGCTGTGAAGCTGTTCCTGGAGGACAAGATCGGCTTCCTGGACATCGGCCGTCTGGTGGAAGCCGTCGTGGACAGCGACCGCTTCGGCGGCGACTACACCCTCAGCGATGTGTACGAGTGCGACCGCATGGCACGGGAGTTCGTGCGGGCACATCTTTGATTTTTAGGAGTACGAATGTCAGTTTTTATCACGCTGCTTGCAGCGCTGTTCGTGTTCAGCGCCGTGATCGCCATCCATGAGTTCGGCCACTTTGCGGTGGCAAAGCTCTGCGGCATCCGGGTCAACGAGTTTTCCATCGGCATGGGCCCGGCCATCTGGAAAACCGTCCGCAAGGGCACCCAATACACCCTGCGGGCCCTGCCGGTGGGCGGCTATGTGGCGCTGGAAGGGGAGGAAAGCCCCGAGAGCCAGCAGGCCGAAGCCGCCCGGGACCGGCGGGAGGAAGCGGCACCCGTCCCGGTGCCGCCGGAAGAAGGCATCGGCATCCCCCTGAACGAGGCCCCGGTCTGGCAGCGGATGCTGGTGATGGTGGCTGGTGCGGTCATGAACTTTGTGCTGGGGTTCGTGGTGCTGCTGATCCTGCTCACGGCCCAGAGCTCCCCGCTGACCAGCAAGGTGATCTATGCCGTGGAGGACGGTGCCCTCTGCGGCCAGACCGGCCTGCAGGCGGGGGACGAGATCGTTGCGGTGAATGGCCGCCGCTGCTTTGTGGCCAACGATATCATCTATGAGTTGGTGCGCACCGAGCAGTACCGGGCTGACTTTACCGTACTGCGGGACGGCCAGACTGTGGAGCTGCCGGATGTGCAGTTCGACACCTGGACGGACGAAGCCGGGCAGGTGCACATGAGCCTGGGCTTTACCGTGTACGGGCTGGCCAAGACGCCCCGCAACGTGCTGCGGGAGGCCGGCAACAGTATGCTGTACTACGGGCGCATCATTTTTACCTCCCTCACGGACCTGCTCCGCGGGCGGGAGAACATCAACAATCTTTCCGGGCCGGTGGGCATCGTGACGGCCATCGGGCAGGCGGCCAGCTACGGTTGGCAGGATCTGCTGCAGCTGCTGGCCCTCATCACCATCAACCTGGGCATCTTCAACCTGCTGCCCTTCCCGGCGCTGGACGGCGGCAAGGTGGTGTTCCTGGCCATTGAGGGCATCACCGGCCATGCTGTGCCGGAAAAGCTGCAGGGCAGCCTGACCGTTGCGGCCTTTGCGCTGCTGTTCGGGCTGATGATCTTTGCAACCTACAACGATATCATCCGGCTCATCACCGGAGCTGTATAACAGAAAGGGGAACCACAGGATGCGGCAGTTGAAACGAGAAGTGAAGATCGGCAATGTGACCATTGGCGGCAACCATCCCATTGCGGTGCAGACCATGCTGAATGTGCCGGTGGAGGACATTGCCGGCAACGTGGCACAGGCAAAGCGGTGCGAAGCCGCCGGCTGCCAGATCCTGCGGGTGACCTGCCCCAGCGCAGCCGACGCCAAGTGCATCGAGGCCGTGAAGAACGCGGTGAGCATCCCCATCGTGGCGGATATCCACTTTGACTACCGCGCTGCGCTGGCCTGCGCCGACGTGGGCGTGGACAAGATCCGCATCAACCCCGGCAACATCGGCGACGACGACCGGGTGAAGGCGGTGGTGGACGCCTGCCAGCAGAAGAACATCCCCATCCGCATCGGCGTCAACGGCGGCAGCCTGGAAAAGCACATTCTTGCCAAGTACGGTGCCCCTACCCCGGAAGCCATGGTGGAGAGCGCCCTGTACCATGTGCGCCTGCTGGAAAAGTTCGACTTCAACAACATCGTCATTTCCATCAAGAACTCCAACGTGCCCCGCATGATGGAGGCTTACCGCCAGCTGAGTGCCGTCACCGACTACCCACTGCATGTGGGCGTGACCGAGGCCGGCACCTACCAGATGGGCCTGCTCAAGAGCGGCATGGGCATCGGCGGCATGCTGCTGGAGGGCATCGGCGACACCATTCGCGTTTCGCTGGCCGCCGAGCCGGAAAAGGAAGTGGAAGCCGGTTACAACATCCTGCGGGCCGTGGGCTTCCCGGTGGCAGGACCGGAGGTCATCACCTGCCCCACCTGCGGCCGCACCCAGTACCCCTGCACCGAGATCGCCAACGAGGTGGAAAAGCGGCTGCAGGGCTACAAAAAATCCATTAAGGTGGCCGTGATGGGCTGCGTGGTCAACGGCCCCGGTGAGGCCCGGGAGGCCGACATCGGCATTGCCGGCGGCAAGGGCGAAGCCGTGCTGTTCCTCCACGGCAAGCCGGTGAAAAAGCTCACCGGTGACAACATTCTGGACCAGTTCATGGACGAGATCTATAAACTGTAAACACTGTATTTTCTCTGCTGCCACGCCTGCGGACACAGGCGCGGCAGTTTGTGCTGTATAAAAAGGAGTATCACCCGTGACACCACTCGTTTCCCAGCTCTGGCCGCAGTTCATGGCGGACCCGGCGTTTGCGTCCTGCTTCGGGCAGGTGATCGTGGAACATGCCCACATGCTGCGGCAGAGCCAGCAGGTCATTTTTACCCTGCGCAGCGCCGCCCCGCTGGACAAGGGCCTGTGCGCCCGGCTGCTGGCCTCGCTGCAGCCGGATTATGAGGGCTTTGAACTGAAAATCGAGAACCACTTCGGCTATGCCATGCTGGACGAAGCCGCTCTGCGGGACCTGCTGGAGGAAATGAAGGCGGACGGCGTGCCCATCAACGGCTTTCTGGACCGGTGCAGCATCACCATCCTGGGGCAGAGCATCACCGTCGGGGTGCGCCACGGCACGAAGTTTTTGCAGGAGATGGGCTTTGAAAAGCTGCTGGCAGACTGCATCGCCCGCCACACCGGGGTAACGCCCAAAGTCAGCCTGATCAGCGCTGTAAGCGAGGCCGAGCAGCACCAGATGGAGGAAAAGCTGGAGCGCAAGATCGCCCCGCCGGTGGTCAAGTTCGAGAAAAAGAATACCGCTCCGTCCATCAAGGTGGAGGGACTGGACCTGACCGACAAGCCGGTGACCATCTTCCATGGCAAAATGTTCACCCCCAAAAACCTCACCCCCCTCAAGGATCTGGGCGGCGAGGGCGGCAAGTGCACCATCTGGGGCGATGTGTTCTTTACCGAGGTCAAGGGCAACTATCGCAAGATCTACACCGTGTCCATCACCGACTACACCGGCTCCATCAACCTCAAGATCCGCGCGCAGGAAGGCGAGGACTGCTCCAAGTGGGAGAGCATCGGCAAGGGTACCACGGTCATCGTGCGCGGCGACTGCTCCTATGATAAGTACGAGCATGACTACATCGTGTACCCCTACGATGTGCTGTTCGTGGAGCGCAAAAAGCGGGAGGACACCGCCCCGGTCAAGCGAGTGGAGCTGCACCTGCACACCAAACTGTCCAGCATGGACGGCTTCTGCGACCCCGGCGGCATCGTGCGGCTGGCCCATCGCATGGGGCACCCGGCCATTGCCATCACCGACCACGGCGTGTGTCAGGGCTACCCGGAAGCCATGCTGGCGGCCGATGACATCCACAAGAAAGACCCGGACTTCAAGCTCATCTACGGCTGTGAGGCCTACTTTGTGGATGATATGATCCCCTGCGTGTACGGCGTGCAGGAGCAGCCCCTGACCGGGGAATTTTGCGTGTTCGACACCGAGACCACCGGCCTGGACCCCGGCGTGGAGTATATGACCGAGATCGGCGGCGTCATCGTGCGCAACGGCGAGGTGATGGAGGAATTTGACACCTTTGTCAAGCCCGGCAAGCCCATCACCCCCAAGATCACCGAGATCACCGGCATCACCAACGAGATGGTGGCCGATGCTCCCAGCGAGAAGGAAGCGCTGGAAGCCTTCCTCAAGTTTGCGGGGGGCCGCATTCTGGTGGGCCACAATGTGCACTCCTTCGATATGCGCTTTCTGCGGGCCGCCGCCAAGCGCAGCGGCATCTCGCTGGAAAATGTGACCTATATCGACACCCTGACCATGGCGCAGGCCATGTACCCCGGCCTGCACAACTACAAGCAGGGCACCATCAACAAGCATCTGGAGCTGCCCGCCTACGAGGCACACCGCGCCTGCGAGGACTCCGCCGCACTGGGCCGCATCTTCTGTGTGATGCTGAAGGACCTGGAAGAAAAACAGGTGACGAAGGTCAGCGAGATCAACACCGGCCTGGGCGGCAACCGGGAAGTGCTGAAAAAGAAATATTACCACCTGATCATCCTGGTCAAGAACCAGATGGGCCTGAAGAATCTGTACAAGATCGTGAGCGAGGCCCACGTCAACTACTTCTTTAAAAAGCCCCGGGTGCCCCGCAGCCTGCTGAATAAGTACCGTGACGGCCTGCTGCTCACCAGTGCCTGCGAGGCCGGTGAGCTGTATCGTGCCATCGTGGACGGCACCCCCTATGAGGAACTGAAGAAAATTGCCTCCTACTACGACATTCTGGAGATCCAGCCGTTGGGCAACAACGCCTACATGGTGCGGGAAGGCAAGGTGGACAGCGAGGAGAAGATCAAGGACTTCAACCGCACGGTCATAAAGCTGGGCGAGGACCTGCACAAGCCGGTGATTGCCACCGGCGACGTGCACTTCACCGAGCCGGAAGATGCCGTGTACCGTGCGGTGCTGCAGGCGGGCAACGGCTTCAAGGATGCCGACAACCAGCCGCCGCTGTTCTTCCGCACCACACAGGATATGCTGGACCAGTTCTACTATCTGCCCAAGGAGAAGGCCTATGAGGTGGTGGTCAAGAACCCGCGCAAGATCGCGGCCATGATCGACAACACCGTGCGGGCCATCCCGCGGGGCACCTACCCGCCCAGCATCGAGGGCTCGGAACAGCAGCTGCGCGACGCCACCTGGGAGCACGCCAAGCGGGACTACGGCGACCCCCTGCCCGAGATCGTGGAAAAGCGGCTGCAGAAGGAGCTGGACTCCATCTGCGGCCACGGCTACGCGGTGCTGTATGTCATCGCAGTCAAGCTGGTGGCCTACTCCAACGCGGGCGGCTATCAGGTGGGCAGCCGTGGTTCGGTGGGCTCGTCGGCTGTAGCCCACTTCTCCGGCATCTCGGAGGTGAACAGCCTGCCGCCCCATTACCGCTGCCCCAAGTGCAAGTACAGCGAGTTCATCACGGACGGCAGCGTGGACGACGGCTTTGACCTGCCGGACAAGAACTGCCCCCACTGCGGCACCCGGATGCTGGTGGACGGCCACGATATCCCCTTCGAGACCTTCCTGGGCTTCTACGGCGACAAGGAACCCGATATCGACCTGAACTTCTCCGGTGAGTATCAGTCCAACGTGCACCGCTACACCGAGGAGCTGTTCGGCAAGGCCAACGTGTTCAAGGCCGGTACGGTGTCCGGTATTCAGGACAAGACCGCCTACGGCTACGTCAAGAAGTATCTGGAAGAGCGGGGCCGCACCGTGAACCATGCGGAGGAAAACCGCCTGACGCTGGGCTGCACCGGCGTCAAGCGTACCACGGGCCAGCACCCCGGCGGCATGGTCGTTGTGCCGGACACCTATGAAATTTACGATTTCTGCCCCATCCAGCACCCGGCAGATGACGTGGCCGGCGGCCTGCTGACCACTCACTTCGAGTTCAAGTATCTGCACGATACCCTGCTCAAGCTGGACGAGCTGGGCCACGATATGCCCACCTTCTACAAGTATTTTGAGGAATACACCGGCATCCCGGTGGACAGCATCCCCATGAACGACCCCAAGGTGTACAGCCTGCTGACCAGCCCGGAAGCGCTGGGCGTGACCCCGGAACAGATCGACAGCCAGACCGGAACCTTCGGCATCCCGGAAATGGGCACCAACTTCGTGCGCGGCATGCTGGTGGAGGCCCGGCCCAAGAACTTCTCGGAGCTGATCCAGATCTCGGGCCTGTCCCACGGCACCGATGTGTGGACCGGCAACGCCGATGAGCTGATCCGCAGCGGCACCTGCACCATCGCAGAGGTCATCGGCTGCCGTGACAGCATCATGCTGTACCTGCTGCGCAAGGGGCTGGAACCCAAGATGGCCTTTGACATCATGGAGGCCGTGCGTAAGGGCAAGGTGGCCAAGGGCGGTTTCAAGGACGGCTGGGAGGAAGCCATGCGGGAGCACGATGTGCCGGACTGGTACATCGAGAGCTGCCGCAAGATCAAATATATGTTCCCCAAGGCCCACGCGGTGGCCTATCTGATGAGTGCCATCCGTCTGATGTGGTTCAAAATTTACAAGCCGCAGGCCTTCTATGCGGTGTACTTCACCGTGCGCGGCGACGACATCGACTACGAGGCCGCCATCGGCGGGGCTGCTGTGGCCCGTGCTCACATGGAAGAGGTCAAGCGCCGCCTGAAGGAGGAAAAGAACGCCAAGGACGAGGACGTTCTGGTGAGCCTGCAGCTGGTGAACGAAATGCTGGTGCGCGGGTACGAGTTCTTGCCCATCGAGCTGGGCAAGAGCCGCGGCTCCAAATATGTGGTGGAGGACGGCAAGGTGCGCCTGCCCTTCAGTTCTCTGAAGGGTCTGGGCGGTGCTGCTGCCGACGCGCTGGAGCGGGTGACCATCCACGGCGAAGAGTACCTCTCGGTGGAAGAGCTGCAGCAGGCCTCCGGCGTGGGCAGTAGCATTCTGGATCGTCTGCGTCAGGTGGGCGCCCTGGGCGACCTGCCGGAGAGCAGCCAGGTGAGCTTCTTCTGATAAAAAAACTTGACACCATATGTGACACCACATATAATAGAAGCAGGAGCATGAACGATGTCAAAATGGGATAAACTGATCGCACGCATCTGTGCACTTTCCAAAGATATGCGGTTCGATGAGCTGCGCAAGGTGCTGGAAAGCTACGGCTATGTGATGTATGCGCCCCGGAGCGGGAGCAGCCACTACACCTTCCGCAAGGCGGGGTGCCAGCCGATCACGATCCCGAAGCATGAGCCAATCAAAAAGGTATACGTTGAGATGGTGAGGCAGATCGTAGAGAGTGAGGCGAAGAACGATGAAAACGCTGAATGAATATCTTGCCATGCCCTATCGGATGGAGATCGTGGAGGACCGGGAAGAGGGCGGTTTCGTGGTTTCCTTTCCGGAGCTGCCGGGTTGCATCACCTGCGGCGAAACGCTGGAAACCGCTGTGGCGAACGCACAGGATGCCAAAAAAGCCTGGCTGGAAGCAGCCATCGCGGACGGTGTGATGATCCAGGAGCCGGATAGTCTGGAAAAATACTCCGGACAGTTCAAGCTGCGGATGCCGCGCAGCCTGCACCGCGCATTGGCAGAGCACTCCCAGCAGGAGGGCATCAGCATGAACCAGTACTGCGTGTACCTGCTGGCCAAGAATGATGCCCTGCACGCGGGCTGACAAGCGGACAGCGACACAACAAAAACTCCCCCTGCGGTGGGCATTTGCGCACGGCAGGGGGAGTTGCTGTTTTTCAGGGAACAGGTCAGCCGGAGGAATTGCTTACTCCACGCTGATCATATAATAATACACGGGCTGACCGCCGCGGATGTGGCTGACCTCCACATGGTTCGGGCACTTGGCCTTGACCATCTCGGTGACCTTCTCGGCGTCCTCGTCGCTGACGTCGCAGCCGGAGATGATGGTGACAAAGCAAGAGTCCTTTTTGCACATACCCCGGGCCAGACGGTAGGTAGCCTTGGTGATGTCGGTGGAGGTGGCAACGATCTTGCCGTTCTCCAGTGCCATGATCTCGCCCTTCTTGATGCGCTTGCCGTCGTACTCGCTGTCGCGGGCGGCGTAGGTGATCAGGCCGGTGGACACCTTGTCGGCAGCCGCCATCATGTTGATGGTGTTGGTCTCGGCGTTCACAGAGGGGTCAAAGTTCAGCATGGCGGTGATGCCCATGGGCACGGTGCGGGTGGGCAGAACCACGACCTGACGGTCGGCCAGTTTCTCGGCCTGCTCGGCGGCCATGATGATGTTCTTGTTGTTGGGCAGAACGAACACGGTCTTGGCCGGCACGCTCTGGATGGCTGCCAGAATGTCCTCGGTGGAGGGGTTCATGGTCTGGCCGCCGGAGACCACGGCGTCCGCAGCCAGGTCGGTGAACACGGACTTCAGGCCCTCACCGGCAGCCACGGCCACAAAGCCGTAGTCACGGCTGGGGTCCACAGCAGCGTAGACGAACTCGCTGGCCTGAGAGGGAGCCTTCTCGGCAGAGGCCTGCTTCTCCAGGCTCTTGCCCTGCTTCTGGCGGGCCAGGAACTGCTCGTGCATGTTCTCGATCTTGAAGTTGGTCAGGTAGCCGTACTTGATGGCCTCGCTCAGGATCTTGCCGGGGTCGGCGGTGTGGACATGCAGGTTGATCACATCATCGTCCTCGATGCACACCACGCTGTCGCCGTTGGACTCGGCAAAGGCACGCATCTTGGCGGCGCTGGCACCCTCGTACTTGTTGATGAGGAACTGGGTGCAGTAACCGTTCTTGATGTCCTCCACCTTCATCAGGTCATCGGTGAACACGCCCTTGCCGGCGTTCTCGGTGGAGAGCTTTGCCTTGTTGGGGGCAGCCTCGCCGCCAGCCACGATGGGCTCGCCGTGGAACACCTTGCCCATGCCCTCAAAGATGATCAGGATGCCCTGACCGCCTGCGTCCACGACGCCGGCTTTCTTCAGGACGGGCAGCAGATTGGGGGTGTCGTCCAGGGCTTCCTGACCGGCAGCCATCACAACGTCCCACAGGGCGGGCACATCGGCGGCATCGCTGGCGGCAGCCTTTTCGCTGGCCACGCGGGCCACGGTGAGAATGGTGCCCTCGGTGGGCTTCATCACGGCCTTGTAGGCACCCTCGACGCCCTTCTGCAGGGCAGCCACGATGTCGGCCGCGTCGGCTTCCTTCTTGCCTTCCAGCGCCTTGGAGAAGCCGCGGAACAGCAGGCTGGTGATGACGCCGGAGTTGCCGCGGGCACCGCGCAGCATGGCGGAAGCAGCGGTCTTGGCGGCTTCCGCCACGGTGCAGCTGTCATCCAGGGCTTCCAGCTCGCGCACGGAAGCACCCACGGTCATGCCCATGTTGGTGCCGGTGTCGCCGTCCGGGACGGGGAAGACGTTTAGCTCATCCACGCGGGAGCGCTGATTGTTGATGTTGTTGGCGCCGGAAATGATGGCGTCGCGCAGGATCTTACCAGAAATCATTGTTTTAAACTCCTTATCAGGCCGGAAAAATTCCGGCAGCCGGGGATACAGACGGACATCAGGCGATCACATCGTCCACCGAGACCACCACGCGGGCGACCTTCAGGCCGGTGGCCTGCTCGACTTCGTCCTTGACGCGGTGCGAGATGCTGCGGGCAGCGGTGGAAATGTTCAGCCCATAGCTGACAGCGATGTGCAGCTCGATCACGAGACGTCCATTCTCCTGCGTGACGCGGACACCCTTTTCGGAATAATCGGAACCATGGACCAGGCTGCGCACAGCGTCGGTCATATCACGGGGTGCCATTGCGGCAACGCCGTAGCAGTGTTTGGTCGCCTCACCCACGAGGGTCGAAAAATACCCGGCGGTAAAGCTGACATCTCCCAGCGGGAAACGGGAAGTGATCATAATCGCTCTGCTCCTTTATGTTATTTTTCAGAAAACACATTCAGGGTCTGGGGCCGTGCAGGCGGGCCAAAACCGCAGACTGCACCGAGAAACACCCACTCTATTATACAACTTCGATGCGCAGTTGTACAGTTCAAATTGCTGGCAGCGGAGCTTTTTTGGCTGTTTTGCGTCCTTTGCCCACAAATTTGCGGGCAAAACTGTACGGCTGGGCAGAGCAGTGCGTTCGTTCGACAGGGCATGACCGTCCGGGTGTGATATGCTGTCCGGTGCACAGCGGCCGCGCTGCGGCAGAAGTATGACGGATGCCTGCAAACAATCTGTAAAAAAATTATAAAAACTCCCTCCGGATGCTTTATCCCTCTATGAAAAAGTGCTAAAATGAAAGCAGAGAGAGGGGATGCGCACCGGGCGGTGTGTGTCCCCTGTAAAACGAGCAGACCCAAAATCATCCATCCGGCCGCACACGCCGTGCATAAAATACCGATTTAGGAGTTGTTGGCATGAACATTCTGTTTTTCCTCTCCCCCAAGCAGGATCTGATGTACGTTTACGACGATTTTACCCTCCGGCAGACGCTGGAAAAATGGGAGAACAACCGCTACGCCTCCATCCCGGTGCTCAACCGCCGGGGCGAGTATGTGGGCACCCTGACCGAGGGAGACATCCTCTGGGGGCTGAAAAAATACCACGGGCTGGATCTGGAAGCCGCGGAGGACGTGCCCATCTCGGCTTTTCCCCACAAGCGGGATTACAAGGCGGTGACCGTGACCACCAGCATGGACCAGCTGATCGAAGCCGCCATGAACCAGAACTTTGTGCCCGTGGTGGATGACCGGGGCATCTTCATTGGCATTGTGCGCCGGCAGGCCATCATCCGCTACTGCTACGAAAAGTCCCGCGCGGAGGAAGCGCCGCAGCCCGGCCGTGTGGTGCCGGAATACGCCGCCGCCCACTGAGCGCCGGAAAACAACCGGACCTGCCATGCTCCACCTTCCCATTTTTGGGAGGGTGGAGCATTTTTTGTGCAAAAATCCCCGGAAAAGCCTTGAAAGTCCGATTTATGGGATGCTGCATGTGCGATAATACAGCCACAGGGAGCCACCGGCAGCGGGAACCGCCCGGTGCAGGCAGGCTCCCGACAGAACAAAACAGGAGGGGAACACGATGAAGGATTTTGAGATGCGTTATGTGGGCAGCCATGTGGAGGTGTACACCGGCAGCGGGGTGTTCCTCTTTTCGGCCGATACCGTGCGTGAGGCGATGGAGGAGCTGGCCGAGTGACATGGTTTGAAATAACTAATGTAAAATCTGCGTAAAATGTTTGAAAAGGAACTGTGACGAAACGATTGAAAACCAGCAAAATGTGTGGAAAAAGTGATTTTCTTGTAAAATAAACCTTGTTGTGGCAGGGGGATTGATGGTATAATAAGCATGGTGTGAGCGCTGAAACGGAGCCGTGCGCGTGGACGCATGGGGGCGCTGCATGACAAAGGAAAAACGGCTGCCGGGGTACGGGTCCCGCCAAAGGCGGGGCAGGGCCCGGCGGCTGTGTGCTGTTATTGGAAGAAACAGGAAGATCGTATTTAGGAGTATCGCTATGGATATCACACACATTACCTCTCTGCTGGGCGGCATTGCGTTGTTTTTGTATGGCATGTCGATCATGGGCGCGGGCCTGGAAAAGCTGGCCGGCGGCAAAATGCAGGGGGTGCTGCAAAAACTGACCTCCTCCACCATCAAAGGTGTCATTTTTGGCACCCTGATCACGGGCGTGATCCAGTCGTCGGCTGGCACGGTGGTGATCTGTGTGGGCCTGGTCAACTCCGGTATCATGACGCTGACGCAGTCGGTGGGCGTGATCATGGGTGCAAACATTGGTACGACCGTGACCGGTCAGCTGATCCGCATGGCGGATATCTCAGGCGACAGCCTGTGGCTGACCCTCATGCAGCCCAAGACGTTTGCGCCCGTGGTGGCGTTTATCGGCTGCATTTTTTATGTGTTCCTGCGCAACGCCAAAAAGAAGAACATCGGCCAGATCATGCTGGGCTTCGGCATCCTGTTCACCGGCATGAGCCTGATGGACACCGGCGTGTCCCCCCTGCGGGAAAGCGCCGCGTTCCAGAATCTGTTCGTCTCCATGACCAACCCCATCCTGGGCGTACTGGTGGGCCTGGTGGTCACGGTGCTCATCCAGTCCTCCTCGGCATCGGTGGGCATCCTGCAGGCACTGTCCAGTACGGGTCTGGTCACCTTCAGTTCGGCCATCCCCATCATTCTGGGTGCCCACATCGGCACGGCCTTCACCCCGCTGCTCACCATCGGCGGTTCCTCCAAGGACGGCAAGCGCGCCGCCCTCATCCACCTGTACTTCAACGTGATCGGCAGCATCGTACTGCTGGCCCTGATCTATGCGGTGCAGTTCACCTTCGGCATCCCCATGTGGCATGACGTGATGAACAAGAGCTCCATCGCAAACATCCACACCCTGTCCAGTGTGTGTGCCATGCTGCTGTTCCTGCCGTGCAGCGGGGTGCTGTCCAAGCTGGCCATGCTCACGGTGCCGGACAACGCTGAGGAAGCGCAGGAACTGAGCATGCCGGTGCTGGACGAGCGTCTGTTCAAGAGCCCGGCCGTGGCCCTGCAGCAAGCCAAGAACGCGGTGGTCAAAATGTCCCGCCGTGCCGCCCGCAACGTCAATCTGGCTGCGCCGCTGCTGCTGAAGATGGACGAGGACACCGTGAGCGCCATCAAGGTGCGGGAGAACCTCATCGACCGCATGGAGGTGGCCATCTCCAATTACCTTATTAAGATGACCGATCAGGAGCTGGGCGATGACGAGAGCCATGCCGTGACCGAGCTGCTGAATTTTGTCACCGAGTTCGAGCGCATCGGCGACTATGCCGTGAACATCATGGAAAAGGCCGAGGAGCTGAACGAGAAGGAGGCCTCCTTCTCCGAGAACGCCCAGAAGGAACTCATCCTGCTGGAAAAGGCCGTGGAGCGCATCCTGACCGTGACCGGCGAGGCCTTTGAGGGCGACGACACCCAGAAGGCCATGCAGGTGGAGCCGCTGGAAGAGGTGATCGACGTGATGGTGGAGCGCCTGCGCGACCAGCACATCCGCCGCCTGAAGGACGGCGTGTGCTCCATTGACACCGGCGTGGTGTTCCTGGACGTGCTGAACAACGTGGAGCGCATCTCCGACCACTGCTCCAATGTGGCCGTGCGTATGATCGGCATGGAGGGCGGCGAGGATTACGACTCCCACACCCTCAAGAGCATCATGCACCACAACCCCACCAAGGACTACATGCTGGAGTACGAGCAGTGCCGCAGGGAGTACCTTGTGCCGCTGGAGCAGATGGAAGCCTGACCCCCCAAAAAACAACAGCCCCGGACCATTCGGTCCGGGGCTGTTTTGCGCAGATGGATGCCGGAAATGCGGTGCGGGCTCAGTGCGGCACGGCTACCCACTTGTGCGGGCCATGCCAGCCCTTGCCGTCCTCCGGTGCCTTGAGGCAGACGCCGGGGTTGGGCGGGCCGGAGCGCAGGCTCTTGTTCTGCTGATTGCCGCAGAACTTGCACTTGTAGCGGATGCTGACCGGTTCAGACATTTGGATGCACTCCTTCCCTCCGGAAGCCCGGAACTAAGAATCTTTACTTTGATGCTCTGATTATATAATTCTAATGCATCAATGTCAATAAAAATTGGAAGAAACTGAGAAAAATCACCCGCCCAGGTCCTCCAGCAGGGCCTGCAGCTCCGGCAGGCTGTGCACCCGGATGCCGCGCCGGATGCGCAGCACGTCGTTTTCGGGCAGAAGGTTCACATAGATGCCGGTGAGCTGCTGCAGGGCACCGGGGGTGCCGTCGGCATTGCAGGCATACACGGCCACCCGGCCGCCGGTGTCGCACAGGTAGTAGCCCGCCGCCGTGGGAGCTGCCGCCTGCACCAGGGAACTGACGCTGCCGGAAATGGGCGGAGTTTCGTCCGCCGGGGCCTCCGGCAGGGGGAGGCGGGGCAGCGCCATCCAGAACAGACTGAACGCGATGGTGAACACACAGAGCCCGTAGAACAGGCACAGACCGAATTTGCGCATGGGCAGGGAACACCCCTTTCGTGGTTTTACCGGAAGTATGGCCCGGAAGTGCGCCGGAAAATCATTTTTTGCGGTGGAATGCTGTACTTTGCCGGGCCGGATGTGGTATACTGACCATGATTGAATGGGACATCGGCCCCGCGGCAGAAGATTGGTCCTTGCCCGCGTCCGGCCGGCGTGCTATAATATGGTATCGTATGCTGGGTGACCAGCGGTTTTTTGAAAGGAAGATCACAGCGCCGCGTGCGCTGCAGTTTACCAGTATGGGTCAGGAGGCGATCCCTATCTCCAGCAATGAGATGAGAAAGATCCACCGGGGCGGCGAAGGCAGTTCTTCGCAGTCTGCGGCGGGACGTAAGGTAAATGTGAGCCAGAGCCGCCGGGAGCAGCCGGTCAGGGAACCCGGGAAGCCCGGAAAGGCTCCGAAGGAACCGAAGGAAAAGGCAAAGCACCCGATCCTGCGGTTCATCGGCCGCACCATTGCCACCCTGCTGTGCCTGGGCATCATGGCCGGCAGCCTGCTGGCCGTGGGTATGGTGTTCTATGTGGTGCAGGCCACGGCCAACGACGGCGACCTGCTGGACCTGGACAACATCCAGCTGAGCCAGTCCAGCGTGGTCATGGCCAACGATCCGGACACCGGTGCACAGGTGGAGTATGCCACCCTGCGCTCCTCCAACAGCCACCGCGTGTGGGCCGACCTGGAGCAGATCCCCACCAACCTGCAGTATGCATTCATCTGCACCGAGGACAAGGATTTCTACAACGAGCCGGGCGTCAACTTCAAACGCACCATTGGTGCCATGGTCAATGAGTATCTGCTGCCCATCTACAGCTCCAAGCAGGGTGCTTCCACGCTGGAGCAGCAGCTCATCAAGAACCTGACCGATGACAACAGCGCCAGCGGCATCGAGGGCGCTCTGCGTAAGCTGCGTGAGATCTACCGCGCCCTCTGCCTGAGCCGCAGCTACTCCAAGGAGACCATCCTGGAGGCGTACCTGAATACCATCAGCTTCACCGGCACCATCCAGGGCGTTCAGACGGCGGCCAACGAGTACTTCAACAAGGACGTCAGCGAGCTGACCCTGTGGGAGTGTGCCACCATCGCTTCCATCACCAAGAACCCCACCAACTACAACCCCTACACCAACCCTGAGAACCTGATCAACCGCCGAAACTTCATCATGTACAACATGTGGCAGCAGGGGGTCATCAGCGAGGAGGACTACCGCAACGCCGCCGCCCAGCCGCTGACGCTGGCAGAGGACGACAGCGACAAGAAGAACACCTCCGTGACCTCCTACTTCACCGATGCACTGTTCCAGGAAGTGGTGGAGGACATCATGGCCAAGGAGGGCATCTCCGAGGCGGACGCCCAGAAGATGCTGTACACCGGCGGCTTTACCATCGAGGCCACCGTGAACACCAAGCTGCAGTCCCAGATGGAAAACCTGATGCTGAACACCAACGACGCTTACTTCCCGGCCGGCTGGCATGAGGAAGAGGTGACCTCCATTTCGGACGACGACGTGCAGGTGATGAACGAGGACGGCACCCCCAAGACCCGCGTTGCCGAGGACGGCACCGTGTATTATTACCGCAACGTGCGCACCCAGGCGGCCATGGTCACGCTGGACTACGACGGCAACGTGGTGGCCATCGTGGGCGGTCTGGGCGAAAAGACCAAGAGCCTCTCGCTGAACCGCGCCTACAGCGTGGAGCGGCAGACCGGCTCCACCATCAAGCCCATCGGCGCCTATGCACTGGGCGTGGAGTACGGGCTGGTGAACTGGTCCACCATGCTCAACAATTCGCCCCTGTACCAGAAGCAGGACATGGTCATCCGGGATGAGGACTACTGCCGCAAGAACGGCCTGATGGGCCTTTCCGACAAGCAGCTCCATGCCTACCCCAACGCCTGGCGCAGCTGGCCCCGCAACTACGGCGGCAACTACGGCGACAACAGCGATGTGCCGCTGTGGAACGGCCTGGCCCGCTCCCTGAACACCATTGCGGTGCGTGTGGGCGACCTTGTGGGCGCAAGCAACATCTTCAACTTCCTGTACAACACCCTGCAGCTGACCACGCTGGACCCCACCAATGACGTGGGTCTGGCCCAGATGGTCATGGGCAGCCAGACCAAGGGCGTGACCCCCATGGCACTGGCGGCGGCCTTCCAGATCTTCTACGACGGTGAGTATACCACCCCGCACCTGTACACCCGTGTGCTGGACCGGGACGGCAACATCTACCTGGAAAACAACGCCACCAGCTATCAGGCCCTGACCAGCGACACTGCGTATGTCATGAACCGCCTGCTGAAGAACGTGCTGTACTCCAGCGTGGGCACCGCCAGCGGCCGCTACCCCAACTCCAACGGCATGGAAGCCTTTGGCAAGACCGGTACGGCCAGCGACGAAAAGGATCTGTGGTTCGTGGGCGGCACCCCCTACTACGTCACGGCCGTGTGGTGGGGCTACGATGCGCCCTATGACATGACCAAGACCCTGACCAAGCAGCAGGCTAAGACCCGTACCTGCGTCATGGCCTGGAAGGCCCTGATGGAACAGGCTCAGGCAGACCTGCCGTACAAGACCTTCCCGGCCTCGTCCGGGGTGGTGGAGCGCCGCTACTGCACCCAGAGCGGCCTGCTGGCCGGCAGCTCCTGCCCCAGCACGGCAGTGGGCTACTACCGTGCCGACGACCTGCCCGACACCTGCACCTACTCGCACGGTGCCTCCACGCAGGCAGCGGATCCGGCGGCCACGGCAGAGGAAGCTCCCCCGCAGACTGTCATCCCCACAGATACAAGCAACCTCGATACCGACTGATCTGTGCGCCGAGCGTGGACGAAGAACGACAAAAGTCGCACTTTTGCGCCCCCGGAGCCGCAATACCGGCAAGGAAAAACGGTACTTCACGAGTCAAAACTGGATAATCTGCCAAAATCACATCCGGCCTCTTGCATTGCAGGGGGTCGGATGTTATTATATTCTCTACAAGAACACTTGTGTTTGTGAGGTGAACAAGTTGGAACGCCGCTTTTATCTGGTGGACGCACAGGTCCTGCCGGAGGTATTTCTCAAGGTGGTCCGCGCCAAGGAGCTTCTGGCCAGCGGGGAAGCGCGCAGCATTTCGGCTGCGACCCGCGCCGTGGACCTGTCGCGCAGCGCTTTTTATAAGTATAAAGATTGTATCTTTGATTCCGAGAACGACCGCGAGGTGGTCACCGTGATGGCCACCCTGCGGGACGAGACCGGTGCACTGCAGAGCCTGCTGGCCGGCATCAGTGCCGCCGGGGCCAGCATCGTGACCATCAACCAGTCCACGCCGGAAAACGGTGCCGCCCTTGTGGCGGTGACCATCCGCACCGATACCATGCAGATGACCCCGGAGGAGCTGACCGAGAAGCTCTCCCGCCAGCGCATGGTGGTGGGCGTGCACTGCGGGTACAATCTGTAACAGAGGGAGAGGGAACGCAAATGGCTAAAATTGCAATTCTGGGCTTTGGCACGGTGGGCAGCGGCGTGTACGAGGTGCTGTGCCGCAACGCTGCGGGGGTCTCCCGCCGCGCCGGGGAGCCGGTGGAGGTCAAGTACATCCTGGACCCGAAGGATTTTTCGGGTCACCCGGCTGCAAACCTGTTCGTCAAGAGCATCGACACCATCCTGCAGGACCCGGAGGTCCGGGTGGTGGTGGAGACCATCGGCGGCACCCGTTTTGCCTACCCATACGTCAAGGCCTGCCTGGAGAGCGGCCGCAGCGTGTGCACCTCCAACAAGGAGATGGTGGCCACCTACGGTGCCGAGCTGCTGGGTCTGGCCAAGGCCCACGACTGTGCCTTCCTGTTTGAGGCATCCGTGGGCGGCGGCACCCCCATCATCACCCCCATGCACCAGTGCCTGGCCGCCAACGTCATCAGCGAGGTGGAAGGCATCGTGAACGGTACCACCAACTTCATGCTCACCAATATGGTGCGTGAGAACCTGAGCTTTGACGATGCGCTGAAGGTCGCCCAGGAGCTGGGCTACGCCGAGACCAAGGACCCCAGCGACGATGTGGACGGCCGCGACGCCTGCCGCAAGATCGCCATCCTGTCCTCCATGGTCTGCGGCCACCAGATCTACCCCCAGAACATCCCCACCCGGGGCATCCGGGCCATTACCATCGGGGATGTCAAGGCTGCCCAGCGGATGGGCTGTGTCATCAAGCTCATTGCCTGGATGAAGCTGGGCAAGGACGGCAGCGTGGCTGCCGGCGTGGAGCCCTGCCTGGTGCCCCGGGCCAACCAGCTGGCCAGCGTGGACGACGTATTCAACGCCGTGCTGGTCAAGGGCGATATGCTGGGAGACGTGGTGTTCTACGGCAAGGGTGCCGGCAAGCTGCCCACCGCCAGTGCCGTGGTGGCAGACGTGGTGGACGCCCTGAAAAACGGCTCCAAGGTGCACGACAGCCTGTTCTGGCAGCCTGCCGAGCCGGTGGACGGCATGCTCACCGACCCGACCCCTGCCGCATATTATGTGCGTGTGGCGGGCATTGCTCCTGCTGTGGCGGAAGCCATCTACGGCTACGGCAAGGTGGTGGATGAGCGCTACGACGGCTGCTCCTACTTTGTGGAGCGTGCCGACGAAAAGGCACTGGCCGAGGCAGCACGCAAGGTGGAAGCCGTGGGCGGCAGCGTGAAGCTGGTGCTCAAGCGCCTGCCCGAGGAAGCATAAGAAAGGGGCACCGGCAATGAAGATCAAGGTTTCGGTCCCGGCCACCAGCGCGAACATCGGCTCCGGCTTCGATGCGCTGGGCCTGGCGGTCACCCTGTACAACACGGTGACCTTTGAAGAAAGCGAAGTGCTGGACATCTCGTCCGCAGACGGCACCCGCATCCCCCGCGGCGAGAGCAACCTGGTGTACCGCTCGGCCAAGGGACTGTTCGAGAAGGTGGGCAAGCAGATCCCGCCCCTCAAGATCACCCAGACCAACCCCATCCCCATGGCGCGGGGCCTGGGCTCTTCGTCGGCCTGCATCATCGCGGGCCTGCTGGGTGCCAACCGGATGCTGGGCGATGTGCTCAACACCCAGGAGCTGCTGACGCTGGCCACCTCCATCGAGGGGCATCCGGACAACGTGGCCCCGGCTTTGCTGGGCGGCCTGACCAGCAGCGTGTTCGAGGACGGCAAGGTGTACTCGGTCAAGCGGAACGTGGACGAAACGCTCTGCTTTGCCGCCATCGTGCCGGACTACAAGCTGCTGACCGAAGCGGCCCGCGCGGCACTGCCCAAGGAAGTGTCCCACAAGGATGCGGTGTATAACCTGTCCCGCGCGGCACTGGTGCCGGCGGCCTTCTGCGAGGGACGGCACGACCTGCTGGCCATTGCCACCGAGGATAAGCTGCACCAGCCCTACCGCATGCCCCTGATGCCCGGCTCCAAGGAAGTGTTCGACATGGCACGTCTGTGCGGGGCAAAGGCTGTGTATGTGTCCGGCGCGGGCAGCACCGTGATGGCGGTGGCCGAAAAAGCCGATGCCGAAAAGTTTTATACCAAGCTGGAAAAGGGTCTGGAGCTGCTGGAAGGTCTGGACGGATGTGAAGCATTTACACTGCTGCGACTGGATGCCGATAACACCGGCGCAACCGTGGAATGATAAATGGGGAAAGGAAGTGCAAGGAGACTGCCTGCTGCTTCCACCCGGCGTACCCCCTCGCAGTTCCGAGGGGCAAAAAGAGGAGAGTGACAAGATATGGCGTTGATCGTACAGAAGTTCGGCGGTTCTTCGGTGAAGGACCGGGACCGTATCTTCAACGTAGCACGCATCGTGGCCAACACCCACAACGCGGGCAATGATGTAGTAGTGGTGGTGTCCGCACAGGGCGACACCACCGATGACCTGATCACCAAGGCAGGGGAGATCACCCACAACCCCTCGGCGCGTGAGATGGATATGCTGCTGGCCACCGGCGAGCAGATCAGCATTTCGCTGCTGGCCATGGCCCTGAACGAGCTGGGCTGCCATGCCATCAGCCTGACCGGCTGGCAGGCGGGCTTCCGCACCGACCGTGCCTACACCAAGGCCCGCATCAGCCGCCTGGAGACCGAGCGCATCTCCTCCGAGCTGGAGCGCAACCGCGTGGTGGTGGTGGCAGGCTTCCAGGGCCTGAACAAGCTGGATGACATCACCACCCTGGGCCGCGGCGGCTCCGACACCAGTGCCGTTGCCATTGCAGCAGCCCTGCACGCAGACCGCTGCCAGATCTTTACCGACGTGGAAGGCGTTTACACCGCCGACCCCCGTAAGGTGCGCAACACCCGCAAGCTGGACGAGATCACCTTTGACGAGATGCTGGAACTGGCATCCCTGGGCGCACAGGTGCTGAACAACCGCAGTGTTGAGCTGGCAAAGAAGTATAACGTGGAGCTGGAGGTGCTCTCCAGCCTGAATCCCGTTCCCGGTACGGTAGTCAAGGAGGTTACAAAGGACATGGAAGGTATGCTGATCAAGGGCGTCGCAAAGGACACCGACGTTGCCGTTATTACGATTCTGAACGTTCCCGACGAGCCGGGCATGAGCTTCAAGATCTTTGGGCTGCTGGCTCAGAAGAACATCAACGTGGACATCATCCTGCAGTCCACCGGCCGCGACGGCAAGAAGGACATCAGCTTTACCTGCTCTGAGGGCGAAGGCGACCTGGCCATGCGCGTGCTGAAGGAGAGCGCACACTTCCACGACGTGAGCGTGGACACCACCTGCGCTAAGGTCTCCATCGTGGGTGCCGGCATGCAGAGCCACAGCGGCGTTGCCTCCAAGATGTTCGAGGCACTGTCCAACAACAACATCAACATCAAGATGATCTCCACCAGCGAGATCAAGATCTCCTGCATCATCAACCGTGACGACGCCGACAAGGCTGTCAGCGCGATCCACGATATGCTGTTTGACTGATCTTTTCTGCAAAGAATGCGATGATCATGACCGACGGGTTCCGACAGAAACCCGCCGGTCATAATTTTTTTACACCCGGCGGCGTTTACACCCAATGGAAAGGGGTGTATAATAAATGCTGTATCTGTGCGGCGCTGTGCGCTGCAAATCGGACCGAAAAGGAGCAACGCCGCAGGATGGAACAAAAACGCACCGCGCCCCGGGCGCAAAAGACCCAGCCCCTGACCTACCGTGAATGGAAGCGCCGCAAACAGCTGCGCCTGGCCCGCAACTGGGGGCTGTTTCTGGCCGGGTGCGCCCTGGTGGTGTTCCTGCTGACCAAGGGCATCCTCTGGCTGCTGCCCCACCTGCACGGTGCCGACGGGCCCCAGACCTTTGCCGCCAGCGCCTACGACAGCACCGGCTACTTCTTTGATGCCGACGATGCGCGCCTTGTGCTGGTGAACGCCAATCTGCCCTTTGACGAGGGACCTTCTCCCACGCTGGATGCCGCCGACGAGGCGGGCACCCAGCTGGAAGCGGAGGCTGCGCAGCAGTACCGCAGCATGGCCGCGGCGGCACAGGCCGACGGCATCACCCTGACGCTGGTCACCGGCTATCAGGATGCCGACACCCGCACCGCAGCCTATGAGGCGCAGAAACAGACCTACCTTGCCCGGCACAAGTCGGAAGAGGAAGCATCTGCCCGGGCCGCCGCCATCCGGCCCGAAGCCGACGCCAACGAGCACGGCACCGGCTATGCGGCCGACATCCTCAGCACGGACTACACCGCCCAGGACACCGGCTTTGCCGATACCCGCGCCTACCAGTGGCTCACGGCCTACGCCGCCGAGTACGGCTTTATCCTGCGCTACCCGGAGGACCGGCAGGCCATCACCGGGGTGGTGTTCGAGCCGTGGCACTGGCGGTATGTGGGGGTGGAAAACGCCCTGGCCATCCGTGCCAGCGGCCTGAGCCTGGAGGAATTCCTGGCTGAACAGAAGGCCCTGTGACCTTTGCAAATAAAACGTTCCGCGCCCTGGCGCGGAGACGGAGGAACTGAAATTGGAACGTACTCTCATTGCGCCGGGCGTGCATCTTTCCTGCGACCCGGCGGAAAAATTCAACCGCTGCCGCATCAGCATCCATTTTGCCTTCCCGGCACAGCGGGCCACGGCCACCGCCCACGCCCTGCTGCCGCTGGTGCTGGAGCGCGGCTACGCCGACTGCCCGGACATGACCCTGCTGACCAAGAAGCTGGCAAAGCTGTACGGCGCAGACCTGACCGTGGACGCCCGCCCCATGGGCTGCAACCACAACCTGTGCGTCAGCGTGACCGGCATCAAGGATCGGTTTGCGCTGGAAGGGGAGCCCCTGACCCGTGAATATGCCTCCATTGCGCTGGGGGCGGCTTTCCACCCGGCCTTCGTGGGCGGCGTGTTCGACCCGCAGGCCGTGGAGATCGAAAAGCAGATGCTGAAAAAGGCACTGGAAGATGAACTGAACGACAAGCGCATCTACTGCCTGCGGCAGGCCAACCGGGAATTCTTCGGCGACAGCCCCGCCGCCGTGCGGCAGGAGGGCTATCTGGAAGAGGTGGACGGCCTGACCCCGGAGCAGCTGACCGCGGCTTACCGCGAAATGCTGCGCACCGCCAGCATCGAGCTCATCGTGCTGGGCTGCGACGATGCCCAGACGGCGGCCATCCGGGATGCGCTGCGGGCCGAGCTGACCGCCATCGACCGGGCACCCCTGCCGCTGGTGGAAAATATGGCCACCCCCCGGCAGGCACCGGCGCACAAGACCGAGACCTTTGACATGGTGCAGGCCAAGCTGTGCATGCTGTTTACGCTGGGGCAGCCCATGCAGCCCCAGCAGCTGGCCGCTGTGCGCCTTGCCATGGCCCTGTACGGCGGCAGCGTGACCAGCCGCCTGTTCCTCAATGTGCGGGAGCGGGACCACCTGTGCTACTACTGCTCGGCTTCCTTCCAGAGCTTTACCGGCAGCATGGCCGTGAACAGCGGCGTGGAGCACGCCGACGCGGCCCGCGCCGAACAGGCCATCCTCAAGGAGCTGGCCGACCTGTGCGACGGGCCCATCACCGACGAGGAGCTGGAGGACTGCCGCCGGGGCCTGCTCAGCGGCATGAACGGCGTGGAGGACAGCCTGGGCGGCATGGAGACCTGGTATTACATCGAGGTGCTGCGGGCCGGTGCCAACAGTGCGGCCCCCATCCAGACCCCGGCCCAGGCCCGCGCGGCCCTGCAGGCGGTGACCAAGGAGGACGTGCGCAGCATCCTGCGCCAGCTGACCCTGTCGGTCAGCTATCTGCTCACAAAGGAGGGACCGATCCATGCCTGATACCAAACAGACCGTGCTGGAACAGGCCGTGGCCGACCAGTGGAAGGTGCTGCCCTCCGGCCTGACCGTGCTGGTGCGACCCATGCCGGGCTACTCCAGCACCCATGTCATCTTTGCTACCAAATTCGGCTCCATCGACCGGGATTTCCGGCTGGACGGCAAAGAGGTGCATCTGCCCGCCGGTGTGGCGCATTTTCTGGAACACAAGATGTTCGAGGACCAGGACGGCGACGCCTTTGCCAAGTACGCCAAGACCGGTGCCAACGCCAACGCCTTTACCAGCTTTGACCGCACCTGCTACCTGTTCACCGCCACCCAGCAGCTGGACGAAAGTCTGGATGTGCTGCTGGGCATGGTGACCCACCCCTACTTCACCGAGCAGACCATTGCCAAGGAGCAGGGCATCATCGGGCAGGAGATCAAAATGTACGACGACAGCCCGGACTGGCGGCTCATCACCGGCCTGTTCGAGTGCCTGTATCACAGCCACCCCATCCGCAGCGACATTGCGGGCACGGTGGAAAGCATTGCCCAGATCACCCCGGAGATGCTCTACGACAGCTGCCGGGCCTTTTATGCCCCGGACAACATGGTGCTGGCCGCCGCTGGTGACACCACCATGGAACGGGTGCTGGCCGCCTGCGCGCGCCACGGCCTGATGGAGCCCCGCAGCACCGAGCGGGTGCAGCGGCTGTGGACGCCGGAGCCCATGACCCTTGTCACCACCGAAACGACCCTGAAAATGCCGGTGTCCAAGCCCTGCTTCGGCCTCGGTTTCAAGGAAGAGCCGCTGCCGGAGGGCGACCTGCGCACCGAGGCGCTGTATGACCTCATCCTCTGCTGCATCGTGGGCGGCATGTCGCCGCTGTACCGCCGCCTGTACGATGAGGGCCTCGTGAACCCCGGCTTCGGCGGGGAGGTGCTGCGGGTGGACGGCTGCTGCTGCATCCTGTTCACCGGCGAGAGCGACGAGCCGGACACCGTGCGGCAGCTGCTGCTGGACGAGATCGCCCGCATCCGCGCCGAGGGCGTGGACCGCGAGATCTTTACCCTGTGCAAGAACGAAAAATACGGCCAGCTGATCGAAAATCTGGAAAACGTGGAGGACTCGGCCAGCCAGATGGCAGACTTTGCCCTCAGCGGACAGACCGTGGCCCAGCAGATCACCATGCTGGCAGGCCTGACGGCAGAGGACGCGGACGCGGCCCTGCAGCACATCCTGTGCACCGACCGCATGGCCACCATGTACATCCAGCCCGACGGCACCGCGCCGCAGGCCGGAGAGGATGACGAGGAGGAAGAAGAATGACGCAATTGACAAATCTGGTGCAGTTCCCGGGCCTGGGCCTCAGCTTTCATCTGAACCGGGTGGCCTTTTCCATCGGTGGGGTCCATATCTATTGGTACGGCGTGTGCATCGCAGTGGGCCTGTGCCTGGCCTTGGTGTTCGCCTTCCGCCACAGCATCGAGTTCGGGGTGGACCCGGACGGCATGGTGGACGTGATCCTGATCGGCGTGGTGCTGGGCATCGTCAGTGCCCGGGCCTACTATGTGGCCATGGCACCGTTCAAATACCAGAGCATCTGGGAGATGATCGCCATCCGCGACGGCGGCCTTGCCATCTACGGCGGCATCATCGGCGGCTTTTTGTTCGGCGGGCTGGCCTGCAAGTGGCGCAAGGTGCCGGTTCTGCCCATGTTCGACCTGACCGCCATGGGCTTTCTCATCGGGCAGTGCTGCGGCCGCTGGGGCAACTTCTTCAACCAGGAGGCCTTTGGCTGCAACACCACCCTGCCCTGGGGCATGTACAGCGAGGGCACCCGCTCTTACCTGATGGGCAGCACGGTCACCGTGCAGAACGGTGTGACCATCGACCCCAACCTGCCGGTGCACCCCACCTTCCTGTATGAAAGCATCTGGTGCCTGGTGGGTTTCATCCTGCTGTTCCGGTACATCAAAAAGCGGAAATTCAACGGCGACATCACCTTGCGGTACCTCATCTGGTACGGCGCAGGCCGCTTCTGGATCGAAGCGCTGCGCACCGACAGCCTGATGCTGGTGCCCTCCATCGGCCTGCGGGTGTCCCAGCTGCTGGCCGGCATTGCCGTGGTGGCCGGTGTGGCGGCAGAAATTTACTTCACCCGCAAATTCAAGGGCAAACCGCTGATGGTGCCGCTGGCCATGACGGCAGAGAACAAGGCCGCCATGAAGAAGCTGGACGGCCCCATCGCATTTGCGGGTGCCGGCACCCAGCTGCCGGCCTCCAGCCCGCGTAAGCTGTTTTTGGAAAGGACCGAAGCCTATAATGCACAGGTGAAGGCCGCCATAGAGCGGGCCGGGCAGAAAAAAGCGTAAAAATCTGCGCAAAAGGGAAAATTTCCTCTTGCATTCCGGGCGCTTTTTTGCTATACTATTCTAGCCGCGTGGTGTGGGCGCCTGAAATGACCCCCGTAGGGGCCTGCCTTTACGACCAGCGAGTACAACGAAAAGGAATGAACAAAATGTACGCAATCATTGTTACCGGCGGTAAGCAGTACCGCGTGGAGCAGGGCGACATCGTCTACATCGAAAAGCTGGACGTTGAGGCCGACTCCGAAGTGAAGTTTGATCAGGTTCTCGCTATTGGCGAGGAGGGTTCGGTCAAGGTTGGTGCTCCTGTTGTTGAGGGCGCTTCCGTTTCTGCCAAGGTCATCAAGAATGGCAAGGGCAAGAAGCTGAACATCATCACCTATCGCGCAAAGAAGCACAGTGCTCGCCGTATGGGCCATCGTCAGCCCTACACCAAGGTTGAGATCACTGCGATCAACGGCTAAGGAGGTAAATTACAATGGCACATAAAAAGGGCGTAGGCAGCACCAAGAACGGCCGCGATTCCGCAGCACAGCGTCTGGGCACCAAGCGTGCAGATGGTCAGTTCGTTCTGGCCGGCAACATCCTGGTCCGTCAGCGTGGCACCCACATCATGCCGGGTGAGAACGTTGGCAAGGGCAGCGATGACACCCTGTTTGCTCTGGTGGACGGCACCGTCCGTTTTGAGCGCGTGGGCAAGAACGGCAAGAAGTGCAGCGTCAAGCAGTAACTTCTTTCTGAATAACTGCAACCGCAGAGCCGGACCGTTTTGGCCCGGCTCTTTTTGATGAAAATAAGGAGGGGCTGTATGGCAGCACAAACCAACTTTATCGACATCGCCACGATATGGCTCCACGCGGGCAAGGGCGGCGACGGCGCAGTGAGCTTCCATCGTGAGAAGTTCGTGGCCGCAGGCGGCCCGGACGGCGGCGACGGCGGCCGCGGCGGCGACATCATTTTTGTGGTGGACGACCACCTGAGCACCCTGATGGACTTCCGCTATAAGCGCAAGTATGTGGCCCCGGAGGGCGGCAAGGGCGGCGCAAGCCTGTGCCACGGCAAGAACGCCGAGAACCTTGTCATCAAGGTGCCGCTGGGCACCGTGATCAAGGACGCCGAGAGCGGCCTGGTCATCGCGGACCTGTCGGACCACACTCCGGTCACCATCGCCAAGGGCGGCCGCGGCGGCTACGGCAATGCACATTTTGCCACCCCCACCCGCCAGATCCCCAAGTTTGCCAAGCCCGGCATGCCCGGTGAGGACATCCAGGTGACGCTGGAGCTGAAACTGATCGCGGATGTGGGCCTGATCGGCTTCCCCAATGTGGGCAAGTCCACCCTCATCTCCACCATCAGCGCCGCCAAGCCCAAGATCGCAAACTACCACTTCACCACCCTGGTGCCCACTCTGGGCGTCGTGTCGGTGGGCGAGGGTGCCAGCTTTGTCTGCGCCGACATCCCCGGCCTGATCGAGGGTGCCAGTGAGGGCATCGGCCTGGGCCACGACTTCCTGCGCCATGTGGAGCGCTGCCGCCTGCTGCTGCATGTGGTGGACGTTTCCGGCAGCGAGTGCCGTGAGCCGGTGGATGACTTTGAAAAGATCAACGAAGAGCTGGCCAAGTTCAGCCCCGAGCTGGCAAAGCGCCCCCAGATCGTGGTGGGCAACAAGTGCGATCTGGCCACCGAGGAGCAGATCGAAGCGTTCCGCACCTATGTGGAGGGCAAGGGCCTGACCTTCGTGCCCATCTCCGCCGCCACCATGCAGGGCGTGCGGGAACTGCCGGGTCTGGTGTACAACCGCCTGAAGGACATCCCGCCGGTGCCGGTGTTCACCCCCGAGTACAAGAAGCCGGAGCCCAAGGCCAACGACCGCGCCTTTACCATCAAGCGGATGGAAGCCCATGTGTGGAGCGTGGAAGCTCCGTGGCTGGAGTATATTCTGGCCGGCAGCAACGTGGACGACTACGAGAGCCTGCAGTACTTCCAGCGTCAGCTGGGCGAGAGCGGCATTCTGGACGCGCTGGTGCAGAAGGGCGTGGAAGAGAACGATACCATCCTCATCGGCGAGTATCAGTTCGACTACATTTTCTAAGAGGTTAACTGGCTCACCCTCTCCGTCCGCTCGCTAAACTCGTGTCCACCTCTCCCAAAGGGAGAGGCCTTGGCAGTGCGGCAGACTTTCCGGGTTTGCCAAAGGCTCTCCCTTTGGGAGAGCTGCTGAGCGCAGCGAAGCTGAGAGGGCGAGGACGCTTTCCAGAGGGAATTTTTTATGAACGAATCAGAAAAGATCGACCCGCGGGAGCTCAGCCCGCTGGCACTGGCCTTTGTGGGCGACAGCGTGCTGGAACTGCTGGTGCGCCAGCGGCTGGCAGAGCATCACCGGCTGTCGGCCGGGCGCCTGAACGCCGAAAAGGTCAAGTATGTCTCGGCCCGGGCGCAGTTCCGGGAAGAGCAGCTGCTGGAGCCGCTGTTCACCGAGGACGAGCTGGCCATGTTCAAGCGGGGCCGCAATGCCAGCAAGGCCAGCGTGTCCAAGCACGCCTCCCCGGAGGAATACCGTGCCTCCACCGGCTTTGAGTGCCTGCTGGGCTGGCTGTACCTGAACGGGCAGCTGGACCGGGTGCACGAGCTGTTCGACACCCTATGGCAGCAGTTCGACCCCAACGAAACCAGATAACGCCGAAAGCCCGCTGCTTTCCGCACTGGAAAACAGTGCCGGAAGGCGGCGGGCTCTGCGTTTACGCCTGTGGTCCGGTCAGGCGCGGCGGGGCAGCATCAGCGGCTGTTTTTGGCGCTGCGGCTGTTCACGCTGTTCTTGGCGCTCTCATCGTCGGCACCCTTGGTGTACTGGTTGGGGTGCTTGTGCTCGTTGGTGGCGCTGTTGGTGGTCTGATTGCTGGTGCGGTTGGAAGTCTGGTTCTTGCAGTTGTTGCTGCGGTTCTCGGTACGGTTTTCCATCGTGAAGGATCTCCTTTCGGTTTTCAAGTGCGGGGGCGGTGTGCCCTCACAAAGCCTAGTGTGGCCGCGCAGGGCCGCTTTATGCATCCACAGGAGGAATGTACTATGCCTACGGAATATTTTGAGCAGCGGGAACGCGCCCTGCTGGGCCCGCGGTACGAGCAGCTGTATGCCGCCCCGCAGGAGGCCGCCGAGCGCGGCGTGACCGTGTCAGCCCTGCGCGCGATGCCGGAGCAGTTTGCGCAGAAAGCGGACTTCCCGCTGGAAGTGTCGCCTTTCTGCAAAGCGGCCTTTGTGGTGCATGCGCCGAAGTTCAAACCCGGACGCCACCCGTACCACCACGCGGGCGTGTTCTACTCGCAGGAGCCGTCGGCGTCCTCGGCAGCCCCGCTGCTGGGAGTGCAGCCCGGCATGCGGGTACTGGATCTGTGCGCGGCCCCCGGCGGCAAGAGCAGCCAGCTGGCAGCGGCTTTGCAGGGGCGGGGCGTGCTGGTGAGCAACGAATATGTGGCGGCCCGCGCCGAGATCCTGAAAAGCAATCTGGAACGCATGGGCGTGCCCAACGCGGTGGTGCTCAACGAGACGCCTGCCCGCATCGCGGAGGCTCTGCCGGAGTTTTTCGACCGGGTGCTGGTGGATGCCCCCTGTTCTGGCGAGGGAATGTTCCGCAAGGAGCCGGTGGCCCGGCAGCAGCACTGTGAAGCGCTGGTAAAGCAGTGCGCTGAGCTGGGTGCACAGATCCTAGACTGCGCCGCCGCCGCGCTGGCCCCCGGCGGGCAGCTGGTGTATTCCACCTGTACCTTTGCGCCGGAAGAGGACGAGGGGCAGGTGGCGGCCTTTCTGCAGCGGCACCCGGAATTCGAGCTGGCCGACGCGCTGGGCAATGTGGACTACACCTTTGGCAGTGAGGGCGAGGCCAACCGCACCGGAGGCCTGCCGCTGGATGTGCGCAAGGTGCGCCGCATCTGGCCCTGTCAGGGCGGCGAGGGCCACTTTATGGCAAGGCTGGTCAAGGCGGGCACGCCCCGTACCCTGCCTGCCGCAGGGGAGTGCACCCCGGAAGAACGGCTCTGGCTGGACGCCGCAGCCGCCGCCGGTAAAAAGGGCAAGGGCAAGGGCGGCAAACCGGCCAGAGAGCAGGACGCCCGTGCGGCCCGCCGGGCCGACAGCCGTGCCTGCCGGGATGCCGTGCAGGGCGGGCGCAGCCGCAGCCGGGACGCCGGGGCAGGGGAGACCACCCCGGCCCAGAGCCTGGCCGCGTGGAAGGAGTTCGCGCAGGAGGTTTTCCCGGCACTGGCCGGACGTTCCGCCGTGGTGCACGGGGGCGGCGTGCTGCTGCCGGTGCCCTTCCCTCAGACCGGCCTGCATGTGCTGCGGGCCGGGGTGTTCGTGGGCAGTGTACAAAAAGGCCGCTTTGTGCCGGAGCACCACCTGTTCACAGCCTTCGGGGCGCAGTGCGCCAACCGCGAGGAGCTGACTCTGGCCGACCCCCGCTGCGTGGAGTACCTCTCCGGGCGGGAGGTGGAGGCACGCACCGCTGCCGACGGCTGGTGCTGCGTGACCGTGGACGGCTGGCCGCTGGGCGGCGGCAAGGTGTCCGGCGGGCGGGTGAAAAACCACTACCCCAAAGCCCTGCGGCTGCTGTAAGCGGCGGCAGAAAGCGCTTTTTTGCGCATTCGGCGGGAAAACAGGCCGGATAAGGCTTGAACGCGCAAAGCGATTGTGTTAAAATATTAAAGTTAGATTTTGTGTGCTGCCACAATGCGGGCGACCACAGCCCGTCTGCCCGCAGGCGGAGATCTCGATAAAATTTAGGAGGCTCATTCCCATGTCCGGACATAGCAAATGGAACAACATCAAGCGCAAGAAGGAAAAGACCGACGGCGCACGCGCAAAGGTCTTTACCAAGATCGGCCGTGAAATCAGCGTTGCCGTGCGTATGGGCGGCCCGAACCCCGCTTCCAATAGCAAGCTGGCAGACCTGATCGCCAAGGCAAAGCGTATGAGCGTGCCCAACGACAACATCCAGCGCATCATCAAGAAGGCTGAGGGCGGCGACAAGACCGAGTACGAGGCAATCACCTACGAGGGTTACGGCCCCGGCGGCGTGGCTGTCATGGTGGAGACCCTGACCGACAACCGCAACCGTACCGCTGCCGACCTGCGCCACTACTTCGACAAGAACGGCGGCAACCTGGGCGCTATGGGCTGTGTGGCCTTCCTGTTCAGCCAGAAGGGTGTCATCGACATCTCTCTGGAGGACAAGGACGCCGACGAGGCCATGATGGATGCTCTGGACGCCGGTGCCGAGGACTTTGACGCCAGCGAGGACGCTGCCGAGATCACCACCGATCCCGAGAACTACTCCGCTGTGGTCAAGGCTCTGGAGGAGAAGGGCTACGAGATCCTGTCCGACGACCTGGCCATGGTGCCCATGACCACCACTCGTCTGACCGACCCCGACCAGCTGAAGGCCATGGGCAAGCTGCTGGACGCTCTGGAAGAGAACGACGACGTGCAGAACGTCTGGCACAGCCTGGAGAACGAAGAGGACCTGCCGGAATAACCGGGAGCGCTTCGGAATAAGAACGGAAAAAGCTGCTTTTTGCGTGCACTGCACGGGAAGGGCAGCTTTTTTGTTTGCAGTGATGGCGATTGAATTGAATGGTGCTTTGTTCTGGGGGCGGCAAAGCGGCGTTTCCAGAAACTTTCATGAAAAAACACCGGACGTGACGCATTTTCAGGCGTCGAATTTGTGCGAAAACCATATCCTTTTGCGGGGGCCTGTGGTATACTCCAGGGGAGAGGAACCAGAAAAAGGACAAGCGTGGAGGAAGTGCGGATGAGTGAACAGGAGCGGATCATGAACGTTGCCCTGCTGTGGGGCGGCTGTTTCTGCCTGACGGCGGCGTTCTGCCTGTCCATGGGAAACGACTACAACCGGGAAAAACGCAACTGGCTGATCTGGATGGAGCTTTCGGCGGCTGCGCTGCTGTGCTGCGATGCGGCCGCCTGGTTCGTGCAGGGCACGCCGGGGGAAGCAAGCCGCCTCATCATGGTCGTCACCAACTTTGTGGTGTATGCGGGGCTGTATCTGGTGCTGTTCCTGTTCAACCACTATGTGGGCTGCTACCTGCGGGAGGACGGCCGTCTTTGCGCCCCGAAACGCAGCCGGACGGTGGACATGACCTGCGCCGTGGGCATCGGGCTGGTGTTCGTGTCCCAGTTCAGCCCACTGTTCTACTACATCGACGCCCAGAACATCTACCACCGCAGCGATACCTTCCCGCTGTCCATGGTGCTGCTGCTCATTGGCATGGGCACAGAGATCACCATGATGGCCCAGTTTTACCAGAAACTCACGATGGGACGCCGCATCGCCATGTTCGGCTGTATGGTCCTGCCGCTGTCGGTGGCAGCGTGTCAGGTGTTCCAGGACGACATTTCCCTCATCAGCCTGTCGGTGGGGGCATCCATGATCCTGCTGTTCGTGGTGGCCACCAGCGCCCAGAACCGGGAGCTGGCCGTCTCCGAGCGGACCAAGGAGCAGATCCGCCAGCGTCTGGAGATCGCCACCATGCTGAACAGCTGCGTGGGCAAGCTGAACTCCGACACCGACATCGACGTGGGCATCAACAACCTGCTGGCCACTGTGAACGACTATTTTCAGGCCGACCGAACCTATGTGTTTGAGATCGACCCGGACCGGGACGTGCTCATCAACACCTTTGAGTATATCTGCGGGCAGGAGGTAAGTGCCCAGATGGACAATCTGCAGGAGGTGCCTGTTTCAGTCATCGAGGTCTGGATGCAGAACTTCCGGCAGGGACGTCCCTATTATATGTCCGATCTGGAGCAGGAGCGGGGCCAGCCCAGCTACGAGATGCTGAAGGCGCAGCAGGTGTGGCGCCTGCTGGCCGTGCCGTTGATGAAAGGCGGAGCCATGGTGGGCTTTCTGGGTGTGGACAACCCCCGCGCGCACTACGATGACGCGACCCTGCTGGCGTCCATCCAGTTCTTTGTGACCAACAGTCTGGACCGCAAAAAGCAGCAGGCCTATCTGGAAAAGCTCAGCTACCGCGACATGCTCACCGGCCTGTACAACCGCAACCGATACATCGAGCGGCTGGAAGCCTACAAGCAGGTGCAGGATCAGCAGATCGGTGCCATCTACATCGACCTGAACGGCCTGAAAAAGGTGAATGACGAGCAGGGCCACCGCGCCGGTGACGAGCTGATCGTGCGGGCGGCGGGCACCATTGCAGGCATTTTTGCCGAGGATGCCTACCGGGTGGGCGGTGACGAGTTCGTGGTGATCCTGCTGGATGTGAGCCGCGAGGAGTTTGCCCGCAAGACCGAGCAGCTGCGCCGCCAGATGCAGGAAAACAGCGTGGATGCGTCCATCGGCGAGGTGTGGCAGGCCAGCACCGAGAACCTGGAGGACCTGCTGCGCCGGGCTGATGAGAACATGTACAAGGAAAAGAAGCGCTACTACAGCCAGGCCGATGCCGCCCGGAAACCGGAAAGCTGACCGACCTGCACGGACAAAGAAACGGGAAATCCGACAAAGGTGTTCTATTCTGCTCACGCTTTGCTATAGCAGGGTGAATGATTTTCATCTAAATTGACAAATTTCAACCTGATTACTATAATTAAAAAAGTGTTTCTCGGTTATGGACGATGGTGTTTATGCAGCCGCAAGATGCCATCGTTTTTCTATTCGCTTTTTCTGTCCGTGTGCCAAGGACAGACGTCTGCACTGTGAGACGCAGATGCGGGAAAGTGCCTGGCTCAGACCGGGAACGCCAAAATAGTATTTCATTGATAGGAATGGAGTGGCATCAAACGATGGCAAAGTACATCATCAAGCGTGTCGCAATGGGCATCTTCAGCATCTTCATTGTGGCCACGGTTACCTTTTTTGTCATGAACTTGGTCCCCGGCGGCCCGTTCGTGGCAGAAAAGTCCATCAGTGCGGCTGCTCAGCAGGCATTGGCCGAGAAATACGGCCTGGACAAGCCGCTGGGTGCGCAGTACGTCAATTACATGAAGAGCCTGCTGCACGGCGACCTGGGCCTGAGCCTGCGTCAGCGCGGCCGCACGGTCAACGAGATCATCGCCAGCAAGCTGCCGGTGTCCTGCCGCCTGGCAGGCGTGGCGGTGCTGGTGGCCCTGTGCATCGGCATCCCGCTGGGCTGTATCTCGGCTTACAACCGCGGCAAGTGGCTGGACAACATCATCATCGTGTTCGCAACCTGCGGCATTGCGATCCCGAGCTTTATTTCCAGCGTGCTGCTGCTGTATGAGTTCGGTATGAACCTCAAGCTGCTGCCCACCGTGGGCCTGAACAGCGCTGCAGCGTATATCATGCCGGTCACCGCACTGGCAATCTACCCCTCTGCATACATCACCCGCCTGATGCGTTCCAGCCTGCTGGACGTCATGGGTCAGGACTACATGCGCACCGCCCGTGCCAAGGGCGTGTCCCAGTTCATGATCCTGTTCAAGCATGCGCTGCGCAATGCCATCCTGCCGGTCATCACCTACGTCGGCCCCATGCTGGCCAGCCTGATGACGGGCTCCTTCGTGGTGGAGAAGATCTTCTCCGTGCCCGGCCTGGGCCGCGACTTCGTGTCTGCCATCACCAACCGTGACTATACCCTGATCATGGGCACCACCATCCTGCTGTCCAGCATGGTCATCGTGGCCAACGTGATCGTGGATATCCTGTACAAGATCATCGACCCGCGCATCAAGCTGCAGTAAAAAAGGAGGAACACGTTATGGAAAACATCAAAAAGAATCCTCTCAGCCTGCAGCTGAACGCTGACGACTTTCTGCCTGCCAGCAACGAGGAAAAGCAGAGCCTTGTGATCATGCGCGAGAGCGTCAACTTCTGGAAGGACGGTCTGCGCCGCCTGAAGAAGAACAAGATCGCCATGGTCAGCTTTGTGTTCATCATCGCCATTGCCATCTTTGCCTACCTGCTGCCTGCCGTGTGGCCCTACAGCTACTCGGAGCAGGTGAAGGGCAGCAACAATCTGGCACCGTTCGAGTACTCTGCCTCTGAGCAGGCCCGCATCGACGCCGGCGAAAAGGTATTCCCGCACATTATGGGTACCGACCGTATGGGCCGTGACTTTGCGGTGCGTATCATGATGGGCACCCGCGTGTCCCTGTCCGTCGGCCTGATCGCCTCGGTGCTGGTGCTGATCATCGGTGCCACCTACGGTGCTGTGTCGGCCTTTGCCGGCGGCTGGGTGGACAACATCATGATGCGTATCACGGATGTCCTGTACACCATCCCGGATATCCTGCTGATCATCCTGCTGGGCATGGCCCTGAAGGAGCCCCTGGAAAGTCTGGCCACCAAGCCCGGCTTCAAGTGGATGCAGACCCTGGGCCCCAACATGATCTCCATCTTCATCATCTTTGCTCTGCTGTACTGGGTCAGCATGGCGCGTATCGTGCGCAGCCAGATCCTGATCCTGAAGGAGAGCGAGTACGTCACCGCTGCCCGCGCACTGGGCGCTTCCAGCGGCCGTATCATCAAGAAGCACCTGCTGACCAACTGCATCGGCACCCTGATCGTGACCACCACCCTGCAGATCCCGGCTTCCATCTTCACCGAGAGCTACCTGAGCTTCATCGGTCTGGGTGTTGCAGCCCCGCTGCCGTCTCTGGGTTCTCTGGCCACCGATGCCGTCAAGGGCATGAACACCTACCCCCACCTGCTGATCGCCCCCGCACTGATGATCAGCGTGATGATCCTGGTGTTCAACCTGTTCGGCGACGGCCTGCGCGATGCCTTTGACCCGAAGCTGAAGAATTGATGAGGTGAACGAAGATGAGCGAAAAAATTCTTGATATCAAGGAAGAGCGCCTTTCCTTCTTCACCCCTGCCGGTGAGGTCAAGGCACTGAACGGCGTTTCCTTTGCGATGAACCAGGGCGACGTGCTGGGCATCGTGGGCGAGTCCGGTTCCGGCAAGTCCGTTACCGCTTACTCGGTCATGGGCCTGACCGCCTACCCCGGCAAGCTGGTGGGCGGCACCGTGTGGTTCAACGGCCACGAGATCGAGAAGATGAAGGAGAAGGACTTCCGCAAGATCCGCGGCAACGAAGTCTCCATCATCTTTCAGGACCCCATGACCAGCCTGAACCCGGTGTACACCATCGGCAACCAGATCGTGGAGGTCATCCGCCTGCACACCAAAAAGAGCAAGCAGGAAGCCTGGGCACGCGCCGAGGAGCTGCTGGAGCTGGTCGGCATCAACGAGCCGGAAAAGCGCCTGAAGCAGTACCCCCATGAGCTGTCCGGCGGTATGCGCCAGCGTGTGATGATCGCCATCGCCCTGGCCTGTGAGCCCAAGCTGCTGATCGCAGACGAGCCCACCACCGCACTGGACGTGACCATCCAGGCACAGATCCTGGAGCTGATGCAGGAGCTGCGCAAGAAGCTGGGCATGAGCATCATCATGATCACCCATGACCTGGGCGTCGTGGCTTCCATGTGCGAAAAGATCGCCGTCATGTACGCCGGCCACATCGTGGAGTACGGCACCACCGACGAGATCTTCTACCAGCCGGGCCACGAGTACACCAAGGGCCTGATCAACTCCATCCCCAAGCTGAACACCGAGGTGCGTGAGCGTCTGGTGCCCATTGAGGGTACCCCTGTGGACCTGCTGAATCCGCCGGCCGGCTGCCCCTTTGCGCCCCGCTGCAAGAACTGCATGAAGATCTGTCTGAGCAAGATGCCTCCGCGCACCGAGCTCAGCGACACCCACTATACCTACTGCTGGCTGCAGCAGAAGGCTGCATTTGAGAAAGGGGAAAAGGCAGAATGAGTGAACACAAGACGCTGGTTGAAGTCCAGCACCTGCAGCAGTATTTCCCCGCAGGCGGCGTGGGCAAGAACCGCAAGTACGTCCAGGCTGTGGACGACGTGAGCTTTGCCATCCGCAAGGGCGAGACCCTGGGTCTGGTGGGCGAGTCCGGCTGTGGCAAGACCACCACCGGCCGCACCCTGCTGCGCCTGTACGAGCCCACCGGCGGTAAGATCTACTATGACGGCAACCTGCTGTTTGATAAGGAAAAGAAGATCGCCGTGGATATGCTGCCCTACCGCCGCCGGATGCAGATCGTGTTCCAGGACCCCTACGCAAGCCTGGACCCCCGCATGACCATCGGCGACATCGTGGGTGAAGGCATCGACATCCATCACCTGGCCGAGAACGAGAAGGACCGCCACGACAAGATCATCGCCCTGCTGGAGCGCGTGGGCCTGAACAGCGAGCACGCAAACCGCTACTGCCACGAGTTCTCCGGCGGCCAGCGTCAGCGCGTGGGCATTGCCCGTGCACTGGCCGTGAACCCCGAGTTCATCGTCTGCGACGAGCCGGTCTCCGCACTGGACGTGTCCATTCAGGCACAGGTCGTGAATATGTTCGAGGATCTGCAGCAGGAAATGGGCCTGACCTACCTGTTCATCGCCCATGACCTGAGCGTGGTCAAGCACATCTCCAACCGCATCGGCGTCATGTACCTGGGCAAGCTGGTGGAGCTGGCCGACAGCTTTGAGCTGATCGCCCACAGCATCCACCCCTACACCCGCAGCCTGATCTCTGCCATCCCGGTGGCAGACCCCATCACCGCTCGTCAGTCCAAGCGTATCGTGCTGCAGGGCGACGTGCCCAGCCCCCTGAACCCGCCGTCCGGCTGCCGCTTCCGCACCCGCTGCCCCTACGCAGACGAGCGGTGCGCCGCCGAGGTGCCGGAGTTCAAGGAGGTCACCTCCGGCCACTGGGCAGCCTGCCATCATCTGGACAAGGTGAAGTAAAAACACTTCACTCTCCTGAAAGATGAACACATCTCATCTTTCGACTGAAATATTGTAACGAAATGGTTACAGACACCCGTTGGGACTTGTAACCGGTGCGAGAACGCATTATACTATTCGTGTTCCTCCGGAGAACGACCCGTTCGCCGGATCGAATATAGAGGCGGCTGGGGGAACCTGGCACACTCAATTTGATTTTAAGGGAAGGGATATTTACTATGAAACGCATTTCTCGTCGTAATTTCCTCAAGGTCGCTGGTGTCAGCGCCGCTGCTCTGGGCCTGGCAGCCTGCGGCGGCAGCAAGTCCGGTTCTACCGCAACCTCTGGTTCTACTGCCGGTTCTACCGCTGGCGGCGTCAACACCGCTGGCTTCACCGTCCAGTATGGTTCTAACCCCGAGACTCTGGACCCCGCTCTGAACAGCGCAATTGATGGCGCTAACACCATCATCACCATCTTTGAGCCCCTGCTGCTGATCAACGAGAACAACGAGGTCGTCGGCGGCCAGGCTGAGAGCTGGGAAACCAGCGAGGACGGCCTGACCTGGACCTTCACCATGCGTGACGGCCTGAAGTGGAGCGATGGCACCGACCTGAACGCCAAGGACTTCGAGTACAGCTTCAAGCGTATGGTTGACCCCAATACCGCTGCTCCCTATGCAGAGACCTGCCTGGGCATGATCGACGGCTTTGAAGAAGCTGCCGGCTTCCCCGATGCAGACGGCAACCCCACCGCAGAGCCCAACCCCGATGCTCTGAACGTGAAGGCAAGCGATGACGGCAAGACCCTGACCATCGTGCTGTCCTACCCCTGCTCTTACTTTGACAAGATGGCTGCCTTTGCAACCATGAGCCCTGTCCAGCAGGCAACGGTTGAGGCCAACGGCGATGCATGGTGCACCTCTCCCGACACCTTCGTGTCCAACGGCCCTTACATGATCACCGACTGGACCCCCTCCGAGCGCATCGTGCTGACCAAGAACCCCAACTACGTTGGCGGCTGGGACAGCTCCAAGATCGTCTCTGACACCATCACCCTGCTGCTGCTGGAGGACTCTTCTGCTTCCTATGCAGCTTACAACAGCGGTGAGGCTGTCCTGGTCAAGGACGTGCCCACCGATGAGATCCCCAGCCTGACCAAGGCAGAGGACGGCGGCGACTTCTATGTTGACACCATCCTGGGCACCTACTACGTCAGCCTGAACCTGCAGCGTGATGCCTTCAAGGATGCCAAGGTCCGCAAGGCTCTGAGCCTGGCCATCGACCGTGACTACGTTGCCAACACCATCATGCAGGGCACCTACTCCGCCGCCGACAGCATCGTTGGCCCTGGCATCGTGGACGAGAGCGGTTACTTCCACGACAACGGCAATGCTCCCTACATCTCTGCCGACTACGAGGCAAACCTGGCCGAGGCTAAGAAGCTGCTGGAAGAGGCTGGCTACCCCAATGGCGAGGGCTACCCCACCATTGAGTACAGCACCAACGACGCTGGCTACCATGTGCCTCTGGCAGAGTACCTGCAGCAGGCTTGGGGCGATCTGGGCATCACCCTGACCATCAACAAGATGGAGTGGTCCTCCTTCACCCCCGCTCGCCGTGCAGGCGAGTACGACGTTGCCCGTAACGGCTGGGTCATGGACTACAACGATCCCTCCAACATGCTGGATCTGTTCTGCTCCGGCAACGGCAACAACGATGGCAAGTACGCCAACCCCGACTTCGATGCTGCCATTGATGCTTCCCGCGTTGCTGATTCTGCTGAGCACTTTGCACAGCTGCACAAGGCTGAGGACATCCTCATGGAGGATATGGGCTGCCTGCCGATCGCTTACTACAACGACTACTGGCTGCAGAGCCCCACTCTGAAGGGCACCTGGCACAGCCCCTACGGCTACTGGTACCTGCAGTACGGCTACATCGAGGGCTAATCGCCCCGGTGCGGCGTACAGCGTGAGCTGAACCGTAAATCACAGGCACCCCGCTTACCGGAAACGGCAGGCGGGGTGCTTTTTTTGCGTGCAGGACCGAAAAACGGACGTCTTGCACACCCCGGTGGGCTATGATACAATAAAAGATGATCAAAGCACAAAGGGGAGAGAAGAATGGAGCAAAAACGCCTGTGTCCGTACTGCATGGGGGAGCTGCCCCCCGCCGCCGACAGCTGTGTGCACTGCGGCAAGGTGTTTGCGGGGCGCAACCCCGCCGGCTGCCTGCCCGTGGGCACGGTGCTGGCCGGGCGCTACACCGTGGGCGAGATGCGGAGCCTGGACGGGGAGGGCATCCTGTACCGGGGCGTGGAGAACCTGGGCTGCTTCCGGGTGACCATTAAGGAATATCTGCCGGTGACCCTGTCTGCCGAGCGGGGCGCGGACTGCATCCTGCAGCCCAAGACCGGCAGCGAGGTGCTGTTCAAGACCACCCGCATGGACTTTGCCGACCTGTACCGGGCGCTGGAGCGCATCACCCCGGCCACCGGGCTGGAAGCCGTGCTGGACGTGGTGGAGGCCAACAACACCGTGTATGCGGTGATGGAGAACCTGGGCGGCACCCCGCTGGACCAGTGGCTGGAAGCGCAGGGCGCGCCGCTGCGCCCGGACGACGCCTGTGCCATGCTGCAGCCGGTGTTTGAGGGCGTGGCCGCCATGCACAAGATCGGGCTGGTGCACCGGGGCATCTGCCCGGAGAACCTCCGGGTGATGGCCGACGGCCGGTGCCGTCTGGCGGGTTACGCCACGGTGGGCCTGCGCACCGCCGGAAGCGGCCTGCGCGAGCAGCTGTACGAGGGGTATTCGGCCCCGGAGCAGTATTCCACCGCCGAGTTTGAGGGCCGCTATACCGACGAATACGGCCTTGCAGCGGTGTTCTACCGCATGGTGTGCGGGCAGGCCCCGGTGCCGGCCGCCCAGCGTATGGTGTCGGACTCCAACCCCCGCGCCCGCACCGTGAACAGCGCCGTGCCGGGCTATGTGTCGGACGTGCTGCAGATGGGCCTGCGGCTCAAGCCCATGGAGCGCATCCAGACCGTGCCGCAGCTGGTGCAGGCGCTTTCCTCCAAAGAGTACACCGAGGAGCTGGGCCGCACCATGAAGCCCGAGACCCCGGTGGGCCAACCGGAAGAAAAGGCCCATCTGCTCAGCGTCAAGGGCCTGCTGGCTGGCATCCTGATCCTGCTGGCCATTCTGCTGGTGCTCATGGTGTGGACCATGGTGAGCCACAGCCTGCCCTCGGCGTCGTCGGGATCGGTGGAGCCGGAACCGGCCAGCAGCGAGGTGCTGGAGCCCCAGAATCTGGTGCCCAGCTTCATCGGCATGGATTACGCCCAGGTGCAGAACAACCGGGAGTACACCGGCATGTACCTGTTCTACGTCACCGAGGAGTACAGCGACACCGTCCCGGCCGGGCAGATCATGACCCAGGAACCGGCGGCGGACACGGTGCTCAAGGCAGGGGAGACCATTCGTCTGGTGGTCAGCAAGGGCCCGCAGAAGGTGGAGATGCCCACCATCATCGGTTTCAGTCAGGACGCCGCCGTGCAGACGCTGCAGAGCCGCGGGCTGATCGCCAGCTGCTTTATGGTGGTGAACGACGGCTCCTATGCCGCCGGATGCGTGGTGTCGGCCAGTGAACCGGCGGGCGCACAGGTGGACGTGGGCACGGTGATCACCGTGTATATCGCGGCGGACCCCAGCGTGGAGATCACCACCCCGCCCGAGGAACCGGCAGCCACCGAACCCACCACGACCCCGGCTGACCCGGAGACCCCCGCAGACGGCGGGGACCCTGCCGCCGACCCGGAGCAGGGGACCAAGTGAGCACGGAAGGATCGTTTTAAATCTGCAAATCCGGCAGGGCTGCGGCCTTGCCGGGTTTGTTTTTTGCCGGAGGGGAGCGCCGTTGCTGCGGCAGGCAAAACGGCTTCTGCGGGCAGAACGGGCGGCGGCCCCAGTGCTCCCCATAGTTCCGGGGTGGGAAACTGCGGCGGGTCATTTGTCCGCTTTTTTGTGTTTGAAGTGCAACAAAAACGTTCCCGTCTGCAACAAATGTGCAATTCAAAAACCGTAAAAATCGTTCATTTTTTCGTGCAATTTTGCCATTTTTGGGCCGGCCTGTCCGTCAATCGGCCGAAATTTCCGCACAGGCTTTTTTTCGTGCAATTACCCCCTTGAAATTTTTGGAAAACGTATATAATATAGGATTATAAGGACTGCCCAGCGGGCGTCTATTTTGTGCTGTAGGTTTCTGAAAAGTTGTGCGAGGAACACAGTCTCTAGTGAAGTGAGGAGGACGATTATGAGAAAAAAGTCCAAGAAAAAGCAGATCGTTGCGATGACGCTGGCCCTTTCGGTGCTCAGCAGCTCGGTTGGCATGTGCGGTGCCGCTGCAGCTACCGACCCCCCCCCCGGATGCTGATGGCTCCGGCCTGCAGGTGACCGTTGTCCCGCTGGTTGACAATACCGAAACCCCCGCCCCGACCGCCGAGAGCAAGACCCCGGCGCAGGAGGAGGAGACCCCTGCCGAGAACGACCAGCCTGCCGCTTCCACCGGCGACAACACCGACCAGACCACCGAGGGCGAGGGCGAAGGCGACAACAACACCTCTTCCGACGATAAACCCACCATCGAGCGCCCGGAGCAGTCCGAGACCGTCGAGACCCTGCCCGGCACCGCCAAGGATAACATCGACCACATCAAGGGCGAGGACAAGGACGAAACCGAGGACAAGGGCGAGACCGGCGAGGAGACCCCCGGCACCGGTGATACGGACACGGAGGAAAAGGGCGAGACTGGCAAGGAGACCCCCGAGCAGCCCGAAGAGACCCCGGAAAACCCGGAAAAAACGCCCGAGGAGACCCCGAAAGAGCCCTCTGAGAAGCCTGCCGAGGATGACACCGACTACAGCTGTGCCTATGACCCGGACACCGGTCACTTCAAGGTCACCTTCAACATCAAGGCTGATGCAGAGGGCGACCAGACCATTGAACTGAGCAAGGTGCAGGAAGTGGTGCGCAAGAACGGCGAAAGCTATCTTGACACGGACGAAGGCAAAGCAGCGCTGGAAGAAGCCCAGATGTGGGGCGACAAAACCATGAAGTACACCCATAATGGTGTTACTTACATCTATACGCTGGCCACCGGCACCGTGAGCCTTTATCAGGAACCCGGCTGCACCACGATTTTTGACATCTCCCTGTCCAACGGCTCCAAGCATACTTATGTGTACAAGGACAACAGCCTGACTGTTGCCACCCCTGACGTGAGCAATACCGACAAAACTGGCGTCACCGGCTTTGACGGACAGGAGCTGCCGAAGGAATACGCCAAGAATGATAAACTTGAGCTGAAGTACAACAAGAAGGCTGATTCCGGCTGCATGGAAGATCTGGTGGACGCCGCTCTGAAGGAGTTCGGCGGCGATCATTCTCAGAATCAGTTCCTTGATTCGGAGGGCAACCTGACCACTCAATCTTCTAGAACCGATGTGCCTGCCGGAACCGAACTGGTCAAGATCGGCAAATACTACTATGTGAAGTCCGGCGATAACTACTATGGCCGCTTTTCCAAGGGCAGCGTCACCACCAACACGGACGGGACGGTTACTCTGACCAGCACCTGGAAGAACGTTTCCACGAAGGTTTATGATGCCAAGGGCAGCGTGAACTACTACTATGGTCCCTTTACCCACCAGAGCGGTGCTCTGATGAACCAGGATGTCCAGAAGGCACTGAACGAGTATATGCCCGCCCATGGCTACGAGACCTACGACGATTATATTCTGGACTACTATAAGAAGCCGGACGGCACCAAGTACGAAAGCGTTGCCGAGCTTCTGAAGTCGGATTCCAAGGCCCTGCAGGACCTGAGTACCTCCGGCAGCAGCATGCCGGACAACCCCTCTACCGGAAACAACACCGTTAAGATGGACCCCTCCACCCTTTACGACAACTTCTACAAAAACGTTCTCAGCTTCAAGGTCGGCAATCAGGATACTGTGGATTCTGAGGCAGGCGGCAATGTTGACCACAACCACAGCCACGGCCAGTGGGCTACCGACGGCACCCAGGAGACCATCGGCGATTACATGGCCGACAAACTGAACGAGACCCCCGGTGCATGGGACAAAGCCAACGCCTACTTCAACACCCTGCTGGCCAGCGGCCTGACCGAGGACGAAGCCACCTGGGCTGCATTCGCCATGGCCACCAACATCGACTTCCAGAATGCAGGCAATGACTACCAGAACACCGCCTGGAACTGGTACGCCTCTATGGTGCTGCATCAGGCAGACGGCACCCTGGACCTGACCAAGACCGACAAGGACACCGGCGAGATCATCGGTGACGACGAGGGCGAGGGCCAGACCAGCTTCTACCTGTGGAAGTACGAGACCGACAAGGAAACCGGTGAAAAGGACACCATGTACTGCACCTATGTGGAGCCCACCTACACCACCAACGAGGCAGGCGAACAGGTGCTGGAGAAGGACGGCTTCTACTGCTGGGTCAAGTACGACCCCACCAAGGACAAGCTGACCTACACCGTCACCACCACCAACGGCAAGCTGAACATCGACTATGCCCTGCTGGAAAACGTGGTGTACTACCTGCAGGAAGCCATCGCCCCCGACGGCTACGACACCGACCCGGAGATCTACGTCATCTGCGATGAGGAGTCCTACAAGGAGCTGGAGGGCACCGAGGTGACCAACCCCGCTACCGGCGCTACCAGCAAGGTGACCACAGACAGCTGGCTCGGCTCCATCCTCGGCGGTAAGACCCTGTCCATCAACTTCGTCAACACGGCCACCGTGCCCGATCCGGAACCCACGCCGGATCCGGATCCCGTGCCGCCCGTTGATCCGGATATCCCCGTGGACCCCGCCAACCCGGACAATCCCCCGGTGCAGGACGCTGACCCGGATGAGACCCCTGTGACCCCGGAGAACCCCCAGAACCCCGCCGTGCAGGACGCCACCCCGGACGCTGCCGCCCTGCCCCAGACCGGCACCACCAGCTGGATGGCCGGTGTGCTGGCAAGCCTGGGCTCCCTGCTGCTGGCCTGCGGATGGTTCTTCACCCGCAAACAGTATTCCCCCAAGCACTGAGCACCCCTGAACCGCAGGAATCTCCGCACTGACGCATAAGAACCGCCGCATCCTGTGCCTTGCAAAAGGCCGCCGGGTGCGGCGGTTTTGGTTGTGTGCCGCGCACAGCTGCGGGGGTTCGCGGCGTTTCGCACAAGAAGCGGTGCAAAGCGGCTGTTATATTTGGCGCAGCTGTCACTTGAACATTTTTCAGTGCAGGGTATAATAAAGCTATCGGAACAAAGGCGTTCCGCAGGGGCATCGTCTGCCCTTGCGGGGCGCTTTTTTCGTTTTCCGGGGTGCGGAGGGTGCCGCGCCCGGCAGAGCACAATCTGGAGTGTCAAAAGGATGGGAAAGACTATGCAAAACTTTACAGAGCAAACGCACACCCTTGGCCTGTACGATCCACAGTTTGAGCACGATGCCTGCGGCATCGGCGCTGTGGTGGACATCAAGGGCCGCAAGAGCCACCAGACCGTGGACGACGCTTTGCGCATCGTGGAGCGGCTGGAGCACCGCGCCGGGAAGGACGCCGAGGGCAAGACCGGTGACGGCGTGGGCATTCTGCTGCAGATCAGCCATAAATTTTTCTCCAAGGTGGCCGATGAATGCAACATCCGCCTTGGCAACGAGCGGGAATACGGCGTGGGCATGTTCTTCTTCCCCCAGAACGAGCACATGCGCGCCCAGGCCATGAAGCTGTTCGAGGTGGTCACCCGCAAGGAAGGGCTGGAGTTCCTGGCCTGGCGCAAGGTGCCCGTGGACCCGGACGCCGTGGGCCAGAAAGCCCGCGACTGCATGCCCTCCATCTGGCAGTGCTTCATCAAAAAGCCCGCCAAGGTGAGCAAGGGCATCGACTTTGACCGCAAACTGTATGTGGTGCGCCGCGTGTTCGAGCAGGCCAGCAACGGCACCTATGTGCCCAGCCTGTCCAGCCGCACCATCGTCTACAAGGGCATGTTTCTGGTGCACGACCTGCGCCGGTTCTACGCCGACCTGCAGGACCCCGACTACGAGTCTGCCATCGGCATGGTGCACAGCCGCTTCTCCACCAACACCAACCCCAGCTGGATGCGTGCACACCCCAACCGGTTCATCCTGCACAACGGCGAGATCAACACCATCAAGGGCAACACGGACGCCATGCTGGCCCGGGAGGAGAGCATCTCCAGCCCCATCCTGCAGGACGACATGAACAAGATCCTGCCCATCATCAACACCTCCGGCTCGGACTCCGCCATGCTGGACAACGCGCTGGAATTCATGGTGATGAACGGCATGGACCTGCCCCTGGCCGTGATGATCACCATCCCGGAGCCGTGGGAGAACAACAAGAACATCAGCCCCAAAAAGCGGGACTTCTACCAGTATTACGCCACCATGCTGGAGCCGTGGGACGGCCCCGCCGCCATCCTCTTCTCGGACGGCGACGTCATGGGCGCGGTGCTGGACCGCAACGGCCTGCGCCCCAGCCGCTACTACATCACCAAGGACGGCCGCATGATCCTGTCCTCCGAGGTGGGCGTGCTGGAATGCGACCCGGAGAACATCCTCGTCAAGGACCGCCTGCGCCCCGGCAAAATGCTGCTGGTGGACACCGTCAAGGGCGAAGTGGTGGATGACGAGAAGCTGAAAGAGTTCTACGCCAGCCGCGAGCCCTACGGCGAGTGGATCGACCGCAATCTGGTGGAGCTGGCCAAGCTGCGCATCCCCAACGTGAAGGTGGAGGGCTATACCGGCGACCAGCTCACCCGCCTGCAGAAGGTGTTCGGCTACAAGTACGAGGACGTGAACACCCTCATCCTGTCCATGGCCCGCACCGGCGCGGAGCCTTCCGGTGCCATGGGCACCGATACCCCGCTGGCCGTGCTCAGCAGCCAGCATCCGCCGCTGTTCAGCTACTTCAAGCAGCGGTTCGCCCAGGTCACCAACCCGCCCATCGACGCCATCCGCGAAAAGGTGGTCACCTCCACCAGCGTGTACATCGGTGCCCACGGCAACCTGCTGGAGGACAAGCCCGAGAACTGCAAGGTGCTCAAGGTGCACAACCCCATCCTGACCAGCACCGACCTGCTCAAGATCAAGTACATGAACGTGCCGGGCTTCAAGGTGGCCACGGTGTCCATCAACTACTACAAGAACACCAGCCTGGAAAAGGCCATCGACCGGGTGTTCCTGGAAGTGGACCGCGCCTATAAGGACGGTGCCAACATCATCATCCTGTCCGACCGCGACGTGGACGAGTACCATGTCACCATCCCCAGCCTGCTGGCCGTGTCGGCGGTGTCCCAATACCTCATCCGCACCAAGAAGAGCACCGCGCTGGCCCTCATTCTGGAGAGCGCCGAACCCCGGGAGGTGCATCACTTTGCCACCCTGCTGGGCTACGGTGCCTGTGCCGTCAACCCCTATCTGGCCCATGAGACCATCGGCCAACTCATCGACGACGGCCTGCTGGATAAAGATTATTACGCCGCCGTGGACGACTACAACAAGGCTGTGCTGGGCGGCATCGTGAAGATCGCCTCCAAGATGGGCATCTCCACCATCCAGAGCTACCAGAGCAGCCAGATCTTTGAGGCCGTGGGCATCTCGCAGGAGGTCATCGACAAATACTTTACCGGCACCGTGAGCCGGGTGGGCGGCATCACCCTGGCCGACATTCAGGCCGATGTGGAGGCCACCCACAACGCCGCCTTTGACCCGCTGGGTCTGGACATCAACATGGAGCTGGCCGACGGCGGTGCCCACAAGTTCCGCAGCGGCAAGGAAGAACACCTGTTCAACCCCCAGACCATCCACCTGTTCCAGAAAGCCTGCTGGACCAACGATTACGGTGCCTTCAAGCAGTTCACCAACACCGTGGACAACATGGGCAAGGACGGGGTGCACCTGCGCAGCCTGCTGGACTTCAACTTTGACCCGGACGGCGGCATCCCGCTGGACGAGGTAGAGCCGGTGTCCTCCATCGTCAAGCGCTTCAAGGGGGCCGCCATGAGCTACGGTGCCCTGAGCAGCGAAGCCCACGAGACCATTGCACTGGCCCTGAACCGTCTGGGCGGCCGCAGCAACACCGGCGAGGGCGGCGAGCCGGAGGGCCGCTACCACAGCGAGAGCAATTCCAAGATCAAGCAGGTGGCCTCCGCCCGCTTCGGCGTCACCAGCAAGTATCTGGTGTCGGCCGAGGAGATCCAGATCAAGCTGGCACAGGGCGCAAAGCCCGGCGAGGGCGGCAATCTGCCCGGTGCCAAGGTGTACCCGTGGATCGCCAAGACCCGCCACAGCACCACCGGCGTGGGCCTCATCTCGCCCCCGCCCCACCACGACATCTACTCCATCGAGGACCTGGCCGAGCTGATCTACGATCTGAAGAACGCCAACCGCAGCGCCAACATCAACGTCAAGCTGGTCAGTGAGGCCGGTGTGGGCACCATTGCGGCCGGTGTGGCCAAGGGCGGCGCCCAGGTGATCCTGGTGTCCGGCTACGACGGCGGCACCGGTGCCGCGCCCCGCACCTCCATCCAGAACGCGGGCCTGCCCTGGGAGCTGGGCATCGCCGAGACCCACCAGACCCTGATCCTCAACGGCCTGCGCACCCGGGTGCGCATCGAGAGCGACTCCAAGCTGCTCTCCGGCCGTGACGTGGCCATCAGCTGCATGCTGGGCGCGGAGGAATTCGGCTTTGGCACCAGCCTGCTGATGGCCGAGGGCTGCGTGATGATGCGCGTGTGCAACCTGGACACCTGCCCCATGGGCATCTGCACCCAGAACCCGGAGCTGCGCAAGCACTTCCACGGCAAACCGGAATATATCATCAACTACCTGACCTTCGTGGCACAGGAGCTGCGGGAGTACATGGCCAAGCTGGGCGTGCGCACCGTGGACGAGCTGGTGGGCCGCACCGACCTGCTGCGCGTGAAGGACGCTGCCCCCGGCAGCCGTGCTTCCAAGATGGATCTGGACTGCATCCTGCACAACCCCGCCATCGCCAACAGCAACGTGCACTTTGTGCCCGCTGACACCTACGACTTCCATCTGGAGAACACCCTCGACATGAAGGTGCTCATGAAGAAGTTCAAGCTGGGCAGCAAGACCCCCCAGAGCGTGACCCTGAACGTGTCCAACACCGACCGCGCCTTTGGTGCCATCTTTGGCAGCGAGATCACCCGCAAGTACGGCAGCACCCTGCCGGATGACGTGTTCACCGCCCACTGTGTGGGTGCCGGCGGCCAGAGCTTCGGCGCGTTCATCCCGGGCGGCCTGACGCTGGACCTGGTGGGCGACTGCAACGACTACATGGGCAAGGGCCTGTCCGGCGGCAAGATCGTTGTGCGCCCGCCGCAGGGCATCTCCTTCAAGCCGGAAGAGAACATCATCACCGGCAACGTGGCCCTGTACGGTGCCACCAGCGGCAAGGCCTTCATCTCCGGCGTGGCCGGTGAGCGCTTTGCCGTGCGCAACAGCGGTGCCACCGCCGTCGTGGAGGGCGTGGGCGACCACGGCTGTGAGTACATGACCGGCGGCACCGTGGTGGTGCTGGGTTCCACCGGCAAGAACTTTGCGGCCGGCATGACCGGCGGCATCGCCTATGTGCTGGATGAGAACTGGGACTTCTACCAGCGGGTCAACAAGGAGACGGTCAGCCTGGAACCGGTGGAGCACAAGTACGACGTGGCCACCCTGAAGGAGCTGATCCGTGAGCATGTGGAGCTTACCGGCTCCCCCCGCGGCAAGGAGATCCTGGACAACTTCAGCGAGTTTTTGCCCAAGTTCAAGAAAGTTCTGCCTTACGACTACGACCGCATGCTGCGGGTGATCGCCTCGGTGGAAGAGCGCGGTCTGGACGGCGAGCAGGCGCAGATCGAAGCATTCTATACGGTGCAGAAGAACAAGTAAGGAGGGGAACATCATGGGCAAGACCACAGGATTTATGGATTATACGCGCAAGACCAGCACGGACGTACCGCCGCTGGAGCGCATGGAAAACTTTGACGAATTTCACATCTGGCTCTCCCGCGAGGAGCAGCAGACCCAGGCGGCACGCTGCATGGACTGCGGCGTCCCCTTCTGCCAGGCGGGCATGATGATCGGCGGCATGGCCTCCGGCTGCCCGCTGAACAACCTGATCCCGGAGTGGAACGATCTGGTGTATCACGGCAAGTGGGAGCTGGCGCTGCATCGGCTGCTGGCCACCAACCGCTTCCCGGAGTTCACCAGCCGGGTGTGCCCCGCCCTGTGCGAGGCCGCCTGCACCTGCGGGGACGTGACCGGCAGCAGCGTGACCGTGCGTGAGAACGAGCACGCCATCATTGAGACGGGCTACGCCAAGGGCTGGCTCCACGCCGCCCCGCCCCCGGCCCGCACCGGCAAGAGCGTGGCCGTGGTGGGCAGCGGCCCGTCCGGCCTGTCGGTGGCCGAGTACCTGAACAAGCGCGGCCACGCCGTGACCGTATTCGAGCGCGCCGACCGGGTGGGCGGCCTGCTGATGTACGGCATCCCCAACATGAAGCTGGACAAATCGGTCATCGAGCGCCGCATCAAACTCATGCAGGCCGAGGGCGTGGAGTTCCGCACCAACATGGATGTGGGCGGCATCGTTGCCGCCGAAGAGCTGCTGAGCAGCTACGACGCCGTGGTGCTGTGCTGCGGTGCCAAGCAGGCCCGCGACCTGAACGTGCCTGGCCGGGACGCCAACGGCGTCCACTTTGCGGTGGACTACCTCACCAGCGTGACCAGGAGCCTGCTGGACAGCAAATTTGCCGACGGCAAGGCCATCGACGCCAAGGGCAAGAACGTGCTGGTCATCGGCGGCGGCGACACCGGCAACGACTGCCAGGGCACCGCCCTGCGGCAGGGCTGCACCGACCTGGTGGCTCTGGAAATGATGCCCCAGCCCCCCAAGGAGCGCGCGGCCACGAACCCCTGGCCGGAGTGGCCCCGTGTGCTGAAGGTGGACTACGGCCAGACCGAGTGCCTTGCCAAGTTCAACAAGGACCCGCGCATCTACCAGACCACCGTGAAGGAGTTCCTGAAAGACGATGCCGGAAACCTGACCGGCGCGGTCATCAGCGATCTGAAACCGGAGCGCGACCCGGAGACCGGCCGCACCAGGATGGTGCCCACCGGCGAAGAATTCACCTACGACTGTCAGCTGGCGTTCATCGCCGCAGGCTTTACCGGCTGCGAGGGCTATGTGGCCGACGCCTTTGGCGTGGACCGCACCCCCCGCGGCAATGTAGCCGACCAGAACTTCAAGACCAACGTGGACAAGGTATTCGTCTGCGGCGACATGCGCCGGGGCCAGAGCCTTGTGGTGTGGGGCCTGCGCGAGGGCCGCGACTGCGCCGCCGCCGTGGACCGCTACCTGATGGGCTACACCAACCTCTGATCAAGCCATTCTCTTTCCTATCCTAAACAAGCAGAAGCGGGAGCCTTACAACGGGCTCCCGCTTCTGCTTTTGTGCGGATGAAAACAAGAAACCGCCGCACCCGGCGTTGTGCACGCGGGTACGGCGGTTTGGAGGAATTTGCCCTGAGTGATGCGGAACACTCAGAACTCAGGAACGCTTTGCTTTGCACGTCAGGCGCTGCCCGGCGGCCAGCAGGCCGGTGCCAAAGGCAGCCAGTGCGGCGGCGGCCCAGCCGGTGGTGCCGGTCTGGGGCAGGGTGGGCACTGCCGGGGCAGCGGGCTGTGCGGCGGCGGGCGCTTCCGTGTGGGGAGCCTGAGCCGGGGCGTCGGATGCGGCGGCAGCTTCGGTGCCGTTGGTGTCGTCAGAGTCAGCCGGGGCTTCCGGGGCGGAGGCGTCTGCGTCGGGGTCCGGTGCCAGAGAGATCTCTTCCACCGGCAGCACCTCGGCCACTTCCAGCTCCAGGCCATCCTCCTCCCAGGCAAACCCGATCTCTTCCGGGGTGGTGTAGCTGATCTGGATGGGCGGATTCTCCGGCAGGATGGGCACCTCCACGGTCACAGTCACTTCTTTGGTCACTTCTTCGGTCAGGGCCGGCGCGGCGGGCTCAGCAGTGTCCGGGGCGGGGACCTCCGGCTGGGGTTCCAGCGCGGCGGCCGACGGGGCGAGACAAAGCAGGGCACCCAGTGCCAGCGAGAGCGCAAACATTCTGCACTTCATAGCCTTGTCCCCCCTTTCATAAGAATTCATACTATTATAATATGCATGGCGGGGATGAAATGCAAGTCCTACCGCCATTTTTTGGTGGAGTGAATAAAAACCGGAAAAATTCCTTGGGCAGAATCGCTAATTTTGAGTTGCGGGTTTGTTGCAAAATAACCAAACGAAATCACCCGCCCAGAATGGCCTGCAGGTCGGCTTCCGGGGTGGCAATGGGCTTGAGGCCGTACCGTTCCTGCAGGGTGCGCACCACCCCCGGCGAGAGGAACGGGGGCAGGGTAGGCCCCAGCCGGATGTTCCGGATGCCCAGCGCCAGCAGCGCGATGAGGATGCACACGGCCTTCTGCTCAAACCAGCACAGCACCAGCGAGAGGGGCAGGTCGTTGACGCCGCAGCCAAAGGCGTCGGCCAGCGCCAATGCGATGCGGATGGCGCTGTAGGCGTCGTTGCACTGGCCCACGTCCAGGATGCGGGGCAGGCCGGTGCCCGGCACGGTGCCAAGGGGCAGGTCGTTCAGGCGGAACTTGCCGCAGGCCAGGGTCAGCAGGATGGTGTCGGGCGGGGTAAGGCGGGCAAACTCGGTGTAGTAGCGGCGGCTGGGCCGGGTGCCGTCGCAGCCGCCCACCAGAAAGAAGTGCCGCAGCTTACCGTCCCGCACCGCCTGCACGATCTCGTCCGCGTGCTGCAGCACGGCGGTGCGGGCAAAACCGGTGGTCACCGTGGAGCCGCCGTTCAGGCCGGGCAGCAGGGTGTCCTGCGCGTAGCCGCCCAGCTCCAGCGCCTTTTCGATCACCGGGGAAAAGTCGCGCCCTTCGTCGATGTGGGGCACGCCGGGGTAAGCCACCACCGAGGTGGTGAACACCCGGTCGGCGTAGCTGGCGCGCAGGGGCATGATGCAGTTGGTGGTGAACAGGATGGGCGCGGGGATGTCCTCGAACTCCCGCTGCTGGTTCTGCCATGCGGTGCCAAAGTTGCCCTTGAGGTGGGGGTAGCGGCGCTTCAGCTCCGGGTAGCCGTGGGCGGGCAGCATCTCCGAGTGGGTGTAGACGTTGACGCCCCGGCCTGCGGTCTGTTCCAGCAGCTGCTGTGCGTCGTAGAGGTCGTGGCCGGAGATCACGATGAACGGCCCCTTTTCAATGGTCAGGGGCACCTGCACCGGTTCCGGATCGCCAAACGCGCCGGTGTTGGCCGCGTCCAGCAGCTCCATGCAGCGGTAGCTGGCTTCTCCTGTGGCCTGCACCAGCTGCCACAGGGCGTCGGTGGTCTGGCCGGGGTCGCCCACGGCCTGCAGGGCGGTACAGAAGAACCGGTCCAGCTCCGGGTCGATGCGGCCCAGCACCCGGGCGTGGTAGTTGTAGGCGGCCATGCCCCGCAGGCTGAACAGCACAAAGCATTTCAGGCTGCGCCGGTCGGCGTCCGGTTCCCGCCAGAGGGCCTGCATGTCGTAGTCCGGGCCGGTGCCGGGGCTGGCGTCGTGCACCCGGCGGGTCAGCGCGTCCACGGCGGCGGGGTCAAAGTTCACGTTGGTAATGGTGGTGAACAGCCCCTGCATCAGCAGCCGGGCCTGTTCCGGGGCCGGGCCGCGCCCCGCCGCGATGAGCTGCCCGGCAAACGCGATGAGCGCCCCGGTGAGCCGGTCCTGTGCGGCGGCTGTCTCGGCCGACTTGCCGCACACCCCCGCTGCGCCGGTGCAGGCGGTGCAGCCCGCCGCCTGCTCACACTGAAAACAAAACATCTGCTCGTCCATACAAAACTCCCTTTCTGCCATAAGATACTGCCAGTGTGGGCAGAGCGGGGCGGGGTTATACCAAAAAGAGCCGCACCCCTGCGGGCGCGGCTCTTGGACGATGCAGGATGACTTAGTAGGTGATGCCCTGTGCCATCATGGCGGTGGCGACCTTCAGGAAGCCGGCGCAGTTTGCACCGACCATCAGGTTGCCCTCGGAACCGGCAGCGACGGAAGCGTCGTAGGAAGCGTGGAAGATGCCCTCCATGATGCCCTTCAGCTTGGCATCCACTTCCTCGAAGGTCCAGCTCAGGCGCTCGGAGTTCTGGCTCATCTCCAGGCCGGAGGTGGCCACGCCGCCGGCGTTGGAAGCCTTGGCGGGTCCGTACAGGACGCCGTTGGACAGGTAGACCTCGATGGCCTCCGGGGTGCTGGGCATGTTGGCGCCCTCGCAGACCACGGTGCAGCCGTTCTTCACCAGAGCCTCAGCGGACTCCTTGTTGATCTCGTTCTGGGTAGCGCAGGGCAGGGCGATGTCGCAGGGGACCGTCCACACCTGGGTGCAATCAGCCACATAGGTAGCACCGGCGTGGGTCTCGGCGTACTCCTTGATGCGGCCGCGGCGCACTTCCTTCAGGTCCTTGACGTAGGCCAGGTCGATGCCGTTGGGGTCGTAGACGTAGCCGTTGGAGTCGGACATGGTCACGACCTTGGCACCCAGCTGGGTAGCCTTCTCGCAGGCGTAGATGGCCACGTTGCCGGAACCGGAGATGACCACGGTCTTGCCCTCAAAGCTGTCGTTGCGCATACACTTCAGAGCCTCGGCGGTGAAGTAGCACAGACCATAGCCGGTGGCCTGGGTGCGGGCCAGAGAGCCGCCGAAGGTCAGGCCCTTGCCGGTGAGCATGCCGCCCTGGAAGCTGTTGGTCAGGCGCTTGTACTGGCCGAACATGTAGCCGACCTCACGGCCGCCGACACCGATATCACCGGCGGGGCAGTCCACGAACTGGCCGATGTGGCGGTACAGCTCGGTCATGAAGCTCTGGCAGAAGCGCATGACTTCCATGTCGCTCTTGCCGTGGGGGTCGAAGTCAGAGCCGCCCTTGCCGCCGCCCATGGGCAGGGTGGTCAGGCTGTTCTTGAAGGTCTGCTCAAAGCCCAGGAACTTCAGGATGCCCTGGTTGACAGAGGGGTGAAAGCGCAGGCCGCCCTTGTAGGGGCCGATGGCGCTGTTGAACTGGACGCGGTAGCCGCGGTTCACCTGGACCTTGCCCTGATCATCGACCCAGGGCACACGGAAGCTGATGATGCGCTCGGGCTCCACCAGACGCTCGATCAGGCCGGCCTTCTCGTACTCGGGGTGCTTTTCCACCACGGGCTGGATGCTCTCCAGCACCTCACGCACAGCCTGCAGGAATTCCGGCTCGTTGGCATTGCGCTTTGCCAGGCCGTCGTACACGCGCTTCAGGTATTCATTCGTCAGCATAGTAGAATACTCCTTTTTCCCAATTACTCTATAAATTTTGAAAAAGACGAGGCCGCTCTGCCCGCCGCAGTGCGTGCAGGGAACCGTCACCGGCTCCGGGCGGCCCCGGATTTCCATTCTTACACACGACCTGCCGATGCTACAGATCACGTTTCCATTATAAGGCTTCACCCTGTATTTGACAATAGCAGGAAAGCAGAAAATGTTTCAAAAAAACAAACGAAAAGTTGAACCCGCTTCACAAAACGAAAAATAAAACCAAAAACCGGTGCAGAACCTTGTTTTTTAAAGCGGCAAAAGAATGTCTTTTGGAGGGGATGGATGCTGCTCCCCTCTGCGCCCCCTCCCGTGAAAAAGCAAATCCGGCGGGGCCGCAGCCCTGCCGGATTTGCAAAATCCAAAATAATGTTTCCGCTAAAGATGCCCAGAGCAACGCGGAGGGCATTTCAAATCGTCAGCCTTGCCGTAACCGTTACTTCTTCAGCAGCTTCTCGCAGGCGTCGGCGGCACCCTCCAGGTACTCGCCGCCGTAAGTCTCGATCATGCCGGCGTCCGACAGCTCGGCCAGCTTCGGGTCGATGGGGCACTTGGCCAGCACGGGCAGATGGTGCTTTGCGGCCACCTCGTCCACATGGCTGTTGCCGAACACGTTGATGTGCTTGCCGCAGTCCGGGCAGACGATGTAGCTCATGTTTTCCACGATGCCCAGCATGGGCACCTTCATCATCTCGGCCATGTTCACGGCCTTGGCCACGATCATGCTCACCAGCTCCTGGGGGCTTGCCACCACCACGATGCCGTCCACGGGCAGGCTCTGGAACACGGTCAGGGGCACGTCACCGGTGCCCGGGGGCATGTCCACGAACAGGAAATCCACGTCCTTCCAGACCACGTCGGTCCAGAACTGCTTGACCGCCCCGGCAATGACCGGGCCGCGCCACACCACGGGGTCCTCTTCGTTTTCCACCAGCAGGTTGATGCTCATCACGTCAATGCCCATGCGGCTCTGGATGGGCCAGCAGCCCTTTTCGTCGGCCATGGCGCGGCCATGGATGCCGAACAGCTTGGGGATGGACGGGCCGGTGATGTCGGCGTCCAGGATGCCGCAGTGGTAGCCGCGGCGGGCCATGGCGCAGGCCAGCAGGGCGCTGGTCATGCTCTTGCCCACGCCGCCCTTGCCGGACACCACGCCGATGACCTTCTTGACGCGGCTGTGCGGGTTGGGGGCGTCGTGCTGGGGCGCTGCATCGCGGGAAGAACAGGCTGCACTGCAATTGGAGCAGTCATGGGTGCATTCTTCGCTCATTCTCTTTGTCGCGCACGGCAGGGGCAGGACCCGGGCTGTGCGCTTCCTCCTTGCTCAATATGCGGGCAGGGGCGTGCCCTGCCTGACCACTGTTAACTATACCATAAAAAGTGCGGCAAAACAACCCATGCCGCCGCTCATGTTTTGCGCCGGGGGCGCATAGGCTGGCAGCAGGGCAGAAAACCGGCGGGAGGGGTGCGCATGGGGCAGAAATACCGGCCAAACTACTGGAAGAACGCGGCCCTGCTCACCGGGTCGGACGTGGTGCTGCGTCTGGCGGGGCTGGGGCTGCGCATCGGGCTGGCCAACGCGCTGGGCGGCGAGGGCATGGGCCTGTACCAGCTGGTGCTGGCGGTGTACGGGCTGTTCGTCACGCTGGCTACGGCGGGCATCTCGGTGGCGGCCACCCGCCTGCTCACCGAGGAGCTGAGCCGGGACGCGGCGTCGGCCCGGGGCATGCTGCGGCGTCTGCTGGCACTGGGGGCCGGGCTGGGGGTGCTGGCCATGGCGGCACAGGCGGGCCTTGCGGGGCTGGCGGCAAAATGGTGGCTGGGGGATGTGCGGGCGGCGGGCGCGCTGCGGCTGTCGGCGCTGGGCCTGCCGTGGATGGCCGTGTCGGCGGTGCTGCGGGGGTTCTTTCTGGCCCGGCGGCGGGTGGGCCCCAACGTAGCCAGCCAGCTGGCCGAGCAGACGGTGCGCATCGGGGCGGTGGCGGCGGCCCTGTACGCCACACCGGGCCGGGATGCCGGGGAGCGCTGCACGCTGGTGCTGGGGGCCACCGCCCTGAGCGAGGCGGTGAGCTGCACCCTCATGGCCCTGTTCTGCCGGGGCGAGGTGCGGCGGTGCTTCGGCGGGAAGCGGGCACAAACGCCCCCGGAGGCCTCCCGCCGCCTGTGGGACATCCTGTGGCCGGTGGAGGGCGGCCGGGTGCTGGCCAGCGCGCTGCACACGGCAGAGAACATGCTGGTGCCCGCCTGCCTGGCCGTCTACCTGACCGGGGCCGGGGGCCGGGCGGCGGCGCTGGAACAATACGGCGTGCTCAAGGGCATGGCCCTGCCGCTGCTCACCTTTCCCTTCGGGCTGCTGGGCAGTCTGGCCGTGCTGCTTATGCCGGAGATCACCCAGGCCCATGTGCTGGGCCAGACCGCCCGCCTGAACGCCCTGCTGGACCGGATGCTGCGGCTCACCGGGTTCTTCTCGGCGCTGGCGGCGGCGCTGTTCTGGTGCTGGGGGCCGGATGCAGCGGGGCTGCTGTACGGCAGTGCCGAGGCGGGGTTTTATTTGCAGGTGCTGGCCCCGGTGCTGCCGCTGCTCTATCTGGAAAGCATGGTGGACGGTGCCATGAAGGGGGTAGGGGAGCAGAAAGCCGCCTTCCGCTACAGCGTGTGGGACGCCGTGCTGCGGCTGGCGGGGGTGGCGGTGCTGCTGCCCCGGTACGGCATGCGGGGCTTTCTGGCCGTGATGCTGCTGTCCACCCTGTACACCTGCGCGGCCAACACCGGGCGGCTGCTGTTTGCCAGCGGGATGCCCCACGCCTTCCGGCGGTGGCTGGGCGCTCCGGCGCTGGCCGGGGCACTGGCCGCGGCGGCGGGCACCGGGCTGCGGCAGGCGCTGGCG
>OOBW01000022.1_pt1 | contig 209669 bp, 179 predicted proteins | sample 1671701 | NCBI WGS metagenome assembly OOBW01 (sample SAMN06348183, study PRJEB24527) | human gut metagenome | biome: human gut; feature: ankylosing spondylitis patient; material: feces | host: Homo sapiens | place: China | collected 2015-10 | reverse complement strand
CGTCAAAGCCAAGGAATGGCTGCATGACTATCTCCAAGAAAACGTCCGCAGCCCCTTATCGCAGCCCCTAACGCCCGGTTTGTTGCGCACTTTGGTTGAGGCCTGAATGAAGGGACATGGCCCGTCGCCGGGGTACGATTCCGGTCGCCAAACATAAAACCGCTATGGAAAGAGGCGACGAACCATGTCGAACCAGATTCTACAGGTCGACGAGAACATGTTCGAGACGAAGCTGGACCGTCTCGTGTCCCGGAAGGTCGAGGAGCTGTTGAACGCGATGCCGGACGCTTCAGGCCGACGAGATCACCGGGGCCGCGAGATACGAGCGTGCGTCCGGTCGGAGGGCCTGCCGTGCAGGCCACTACGAGCGGAACCTGACCGTGAAGGCCGGGACGATGACGCCCGGGGTGCCGAAGCTGAAGGGCGCGGTCTTCGAGTCGGCGGTCATCGAACGCTACCGGCGTCGTGAGCAGAGCGTCGAGGAGGCGCCGGTCGACATGTACCTGGCCGGCGTCGGCACGCGTCAGGTCGACGACATCAGCCGCCTGCTGTGGGGAGAACGCATGCCCTCCCAGACCCTCTCCGACAAGCTCAAGAAGGTGTACGAGCAGATCGACGAATGGCGCAACAGGCCGTTGGAGCGTTCGTACCCGTACCTGTTCGTGGACGGCGTGCGGCGACAGGCGCACGTGGGGCGGGTCGGTCGAGAACGTGAGCGTGCTGGTCGCCATCGGCGTGGACGACACCGGCCGCCGTGAGGTCGTCGGCGTCGCGGAGGGCATGAAGGAGGACAGGGCCGGCTGGGGGCAGTTCGTCAGGAGCATGATCGAACGCGGTCTCAGGGGCGTGCGGCTCGTGGTCGGCGACCGGTGCGCCGGGCTGGTGGCCACCGTGAACTCGATGCTGCCGGACGCGAGATACCAGCGGTGCATGGTCCACTTCATGCGCAACGTCCTGTCCAGGGTCAGCCACAAGCACGCGGCATGGGCCGCGTCCGCCCTGAAAGGCCGTGTTCGCCATGGAAAGCCGGCAGGCCGCGTTGGAGAAGGCCGAACAGGTCGCCACCGAAATGGAGTCCAAGGGGCTGAAGGCCGCCGCCTCCTGCCTCAGGGAGGGCATCAGCGAGACCGCGACCTGACTGCTCGACGACTATCCCGTCGAGCATCGGCGGCGGATCCGCACGAACAACATGATCGAACGGCCCGACCGCGAGATCCGCCGGCGCACCAGAGTGGTCGGCAGCTTCCCGGACGGCAGGAGCGCGCTCATGCTCGTCTGCGCCAGGATCCGCTACGTCACCGCCAACCAATGGAGCGCGCGCCGCTACCTGGACATGTCCCGGCTCGACGGCATCATGCAATCAACCGACTGAAGTTGTCCTCCCGGCAACGGGCCGAACCGCTTTTGCGCAAGACATCGGGCACAACCGAGCTGGGGAGCGGGACGAAGAGCCTCTACAAGTTCTCGAGGCTCTACACGGGGAAGGACCCTGTCTTGGAGGACGGCGATCGGTTTACCGCGTTCGTGCCGGTACCTCCTGTCATGGCGGACGCGGCGGGGAGCAAGGATGATCATGACGCCGCGACGGGCGCGGAGGGAAACGGGGCCGTCGGCGGGTCCAGAGGGAATCGCACGCGCGCGGAGGTCGAGAGCGCGGTCGATGACCTCATTGCCCGCTATGGGTCTTTCCCCGCCTCAGCCGTTAGCGAGCAGGTCACGAGTGTGGGCGAGAGGACAGTAAGACGCTATCTTTCCGACATGGTGAAGGAGGGCAAGCTTGTTTCTGCCCCGCGTGGCAGGTCTACGACCTATCGGGCCGGCAACTCGGACGACAGCCTCGGTGGTGATTGCTGAGCGCCATCTTGCTAGAGACGCCTGTTTTCCGACGGCATGCGGGTTGCCGTCGGAAAACGCCGTCTGGCAGAGGGGCGTTGAGTTCAATCTTGAGTTCATCCGAATAGTTAACGCCCGATTGATTTTGGTGATGAGGGAGATGCCGGCACACCACGTAGACGAGAGACCATGGGAATGCACGATTTGATTACTGAGTGGGAGTGAAAATGTGCTAGTTATGGGGGTAAAATTCGTTGTTTGCGCTGAATGTAGCCCGATAACTTGACATCTGCTATACTGGCCCCAATCGAGCGATTGGGGCCAGTATGCGTTTATTCAAGCGTGAGGATTACCTTGAGAAGATTCGCGGGTTCTACCACGACGATGGCGTGATCAAGGTTCTCACCGGGGTTCGCCGGTGCGGCAAGTCATGTCTTATGCAGACCGTCGTCGAAGAGCTTAAGGCTGCTGGGGTAAGGGAAGACCACATCATCTACCTTGACCTTGACCGCTACGGCTTCCGTTCGGTGAAGACACCGGATCGACTTGAGGCGCTAATCGAGCCGGCACTCAAGATCGGCGGCATGAAGTACCTCTTCATTGATAAGATCCAGAACGTAGAGGGTTTCGAGGAGGTGGTGAACGAATTCCGTGTCGAGGGGGAATTCTCCATCTTCATCACTGGATCGAACTCCTATCTGCTTTCCGGCGAACTGGCCACCAAACTTACAGGGCGCTATGTTGAGTTCGAGGTGCAAACGCTCAGCTTCAAGGAGTACCGCGAGATGAAGCGCTTCCTGGGGCAGGCGGTCGATTCCAACTCTGTGGCCGAGCTTGACCGCTATATCCTTGAGGGCGGCTTTCCCAAGGCGCTCGACTACCCTAGGATGGAGGACAAGCGAGCCTACGTGCGTTCCGTCATCAAGGAGATCTTCGAGAAGGACATCCGTCGGCGCGTGAAGGTGAAGAATGTCTCGGTCTTCAACCAGGTGCGCGATTACGTGATCAATAATTTCGGCGCGACGACTTCGTTGACGAACATCCTCTCCGACCTCGAACGGCAAGGTGTGCATATCAAGCGCGAGACGCTCAATCGCTACCTTCAGATTCTGGAGGACGCCAAGATCATCAGCAAGTGCACGCGCTTCGATATGAAATCGCGCAGGTCGCTTCAGGGCGAGCAAAAGTATTATCTCGCCGACTTGAGCTTCTACTTTGCGCTCAATACCGATAATCGCATCAACTATGGTCCGGTGCTGGAGAATGTTGTCTATGCCTACGCGCGAAGCCTGGGATATGAAGTAAGCGTGGGACGCATCGGCAAGCTTGAGTGTGACTTCGTCATGCGGTCGCCCGAGATGGAGTACGCCTACGTCCAGGTGGCGATGACTATCATGAACGACCGGAAGACCGAGGACCGCGAATATCGGTCGCTTGAGCAGATCAGGGACAACTGGCCGAAGTTCGTTATAACACGAAGTGACCCGATTCAGCGTCGTGGCGGTATCATGCATGAAAATGTGACGGAGCTGATAGGAGAGGGACGAAGCTTCAATAATGTGGTTCGTCATAATCAGTAAGTGCGAAATCTCGTCCGTCGTGGACCGGTGTGAGGATGCCATGTTTCATGGAGGGCGGGTTGGATAAGGTGCCGTAATCGGGGCATCTTGCTGCTGTCAAATGGGCGGACATATAATCCGATCTAATAACATCAGGATAGGGGATGCTGAATGTTGATTGTCATAGTCGTTGTTCTTGCTGTCTGCTCGGCGCTGATGTTCTATCTCTGGCGGATCTGTCGTGAAGACGGCTTGGCGTTGAATGCGACTGCCGGTATCAAAACCACGCAGACGATGGCTTCCGAGGAGACGTGGCTCTACATTCATCGTAAGTACCGTGCGGTTTTCTGCGCAGCCGGCATTATCATCGCCGTCATGTGCATGGCGCTTGTGGCATATGCTGTGGTGACGGGTGACATCAGTGGCGGCCATGGCAATCTATGGTGGATTATGTTGCTGGTCGGCTGCATGGCGCTGCTGGCGACGGTGATTCCTGTCGGGATCGTGGCCGACCGTGACGCGGCGCGATACAACAAGGAACACGGACATTCTCCGTTACGATAATCTGATGGCCGCACATCCGGAAGCCTTGATGATAACGATTGCGCAACTCGGGATTGAACGGTTGCGGGCTAGTGAAATTGGTTACATCCGACAAGACCATGCAGAGCGAACACAGGTGGATGGCTTGAAGGCTCGATGTGACGGCATGATCCTGTGCCGGAATTGCTGTCGCTACCGTCACAGTTGTTGCGGAATCATTTGTTTCGGGAAGCTGGATATGTGACGATGGCGGGCATCGGGTTGCACGAGTATTGGACGGGTACCGCCGAACATTGACTGCACCTGTGAGGGCGGGAACGGGAATACGTCGGAATCATGCAGCGGTGCTGCGCGCCCAGCACGGAAGACGACCGGTGCCGCCCGATGTGGTCAGCCGAGGACCCCGTTCATGAGGGCCGCGAAGCGCTCGCCGTCCTTGCTTTTGAGATAGAAGCGGAATCCCTGCAGCGTCGCATGCCCGTCGCCATAGGAGACTGTCCGGTTAAGGCCGACGCGGACCACGGTGGATTTGAGGAAGGGAATGCCTCGTTCGACGATTTCGCAGTCCGCTACATCCTCAACCAAATCGACGGACCACAATCCCACGGTGTTGTCGGCGATGATCCGACGGTTCGTCAGATACAACCTGGATGAGTGCCCTCCCAGAAACTGATCCGTCTCTGTTCCGAAGCAGGAGAGCCTGGCGGTGAAAACCCCCTTCTCGTCGCCGCCCAACTCGTCGTCGATGTCGGTGCGGAGTCCCGGCAGTGCGTCGAGATACGCGATGTTCATGGTGGCCTCCGTTTACACGTCGGTGTGCTGCACGATCCACGGTCCGGAATCGCGATGCCTTGGTGCCTCCGATTATAGCCATCGGGGACATCGTCCGTGGTGTAGCAGACTGTCGGCATTCGGGTCGGTTGACCTATCATGGAAGGCGTACGGTACGATGACAGGGCGGTGAGGATGCCGCGGGAGTTACCGGAGGTGTTCAGATGCACGGGGACGAGGCGTTCCGGACGCACGCCGGCTACGGCATCGGTCCGGCCCGACGTCATGGGACGCGGCGAGGGACGTCATGAGGATCATTGAGCTTGTCGGCACGTGCCTGACGGTCGAGTTCTCGGACGAGGACTTAACGGAGCTGTCGGAGGACTTCGGCGTGACCCTGCCGGGACGCTTCATCCGGATTCCCGGCCGGTTGACGGACGTCTTCAGTGCTTATGCCGACGAGGTCAGTGTGTCGAAGCATGCTTCGGGGCCTTTCATTGCGCTCGATCCACAGGACGGGCTGAACTATCTAGTCGCCGAGATGATTTGCTCACAATGGCCGGAGTCCGGCACGTACTGCGATATCCGCTGTTATGGCATGGATGGCGAACTGTGGTGTTGCAATACGCGCGGGTTCGCTATCGTCGTGGCCGCACCACGTTCGACTGCGGCCTTGTGGGTGATGCTGACCGTTATGATCGCCGCGGCGGAGATCTGCCTGACCGTTGTGCTGATGAGTCTTGAAGGCGTGTACGGGGCGCTGTTCATCACGGTGATGCTCGCTCCATTCGTTGTCGGATGCACGGCCTACACCCTGTATTGCTGCCGTTTCAGAGTCGAGGCGGGTCTGCGTGGAGTGACGGTGCGGCCGGTGTTCGGCGGCCGGTGGCGCTTCGCGCTGTCGGATGTTGTGCGAATCGATCGCGACGCCGGCTGCGGGCCCGCCGGCATAATACGTAGGCTTACAATCCATACGGCCGAGCGCAGCGTGACGGTGCGCGGCGCGCTGACCGGGGTGGATGAGCTGGACGCGTTCCTTACCACCTATTGCCACATGCGGAACGAGCGAAAAGGAGCATCCGCGTGACCGTCTTGCGGAACCTGCGAAACGCTACGTAGCCACGCTGCACGACTCTTCGGTGAACATCGGGTAAACTCAAGGTGTTCATTGTTGAAAACTGAGTAAAAAGGTGGCGAGTCCGTTGGACGTTTCATTCATGACCTTCATCCAACAGATCCTCACCAACCCCGCATTGACCGTGACTACGTTGCTTACGCTCGGCGTCATCTTCGTCAACGGTTGGACCGACGCCCCCAACGCCATCGCCACCTGTGTGACCACGCGCTGCATGCGTGTACGCTCCGCGGTCATCATGGCGGCCGTGTTCAACTTCCTCGGCGTGTTCATCATGACCCAGCTGAACGCCTCGGTGGCCTCCACCATCAGCAACATGGTGGATTTCGGCGGCAACACGCATGAGGCGCTGATCGCCCTGTGCGCCGCGCTGTTCTCCATCGTCGTCTACAGCGTGATCGCTTCGCTGTTCGGCATCCCCACCTCCGAAAGCCATAGTCTGATCGCCGGCCTGTCCGGTGCGGCCATCGCCATCCAGAGCGGCATCGGCGGCATCAACATGGACGAGTGGGTCAAGGTGCTGTACGGTCTGGTGGCCAGCCTGGTCATCGGCTTCGCGATGGGCTGGGTCGTCTGCAAGCTGGTCACGGTGATCTGCGCCGGCATGGACCGCCGCCGCACCAACGGGTTCTTCAAATACGCGCAGATCGTGGGCGCCGCCTCGATGAGCTTCATGCATGGCGCGCAGGACGGCCAGAAGTTCATCGGCGTGCTGTTCCTGGGCATGGCGTTCTGCAACGGGCAGTCCAGCGTGGCCGGCGTGGTGATCCCGGTGTGGCTGATGCTGCTGTGCAGCGTCATCATGGGCCTGGGCACCTCGGTGGGCGGCGAGCGCATCATCAAGTCGGTCGGCCAGGACATGGTCAAGCTGGAGAAGTTTCAGGGCTTCTCCGCCGACCTGTCGAGCGCGTTGTGTCTGCTGCTGATGACGGTGCTCGGCATCCCCGTGTCCACCACGCACACCAAGACTAGCGCCATCATGGGCGTCGGCGCGGTCAAGCGTCTGTCCGCCATCAACTTCGGCGTGGTCAAGGACATGATGCTCACCTGGGTGTTCACATTCCCCGGCTGCGGCATCATCAGTTACATCATGGCCAAACTGTTCATGTTCATCTTCTAACGGAAGGAACTGCTTCACATGGCAAGAAAGAACGACGCGTTCTATTTCGACTCCTTCGACAAGAGCGCCGAATACGCCTGTCAGGCCGTGCAGCTGCTGGCGGACGTCATGCGCCATTACGACCCGGATACGCTCCAGAAGCGCATGGGGCAGATGCACGCCATCGAGCAGGCGGCCGACGAGGTGCGTCACGCGTTGGTCGACGAGCTGGTCACCGCGTTCATCACCCCGATCGATCGCGAGGACATCGCGCTGCTCAGCGACTATCTGGACAGCGTGGTCGATGAGATCGAAGGCGTGCTGCATCGGCTGTATTACGACAACGTGCGCGAGATCCGCCCCGACGCGCTCGTCACCCTTGACAAGGTGGTCGAGGAAGTGGGCCAGATGAAGGGCCTGGTGGCCGAGATGCGCCGGTTCAAGCGGTCCAAGACCCTGCGCGAGCGCGTGTTCACGATCAACCGCATCGAGCAGGAGGCGGATACGATGTTCGTGGATGCGTTGCGCACGCTGCACACCGCCGAGACCGACCCGTTGCGCGTGTTCGCCTGGCATGAGGTGTACACGCAGCTGGAGGAGTGCGCCGACGCCTGCGAGAAGGTGGCCGACGTCATCGACAACGTGGTGATGAAGAACAGCTGAGCCTACCGTCCGCCCTTGAGCCAGGCGATGGCCAGCTGCGTGCGGTTGGTCATGCCGAGCTTGTCCAGGATTCCGCTGATGCGGTTGCGCACGGTGCCCTCCGACAGGCACAGGCGGGAGGCGATGTCCCGGTTGTCGAGTCCCTGCGCGACCAGCGCGGCGATGTCCCGTTCGCGGTCGCTCAGGTCCGGGAACGGATCGCTGGGCACGTCGCCGTCGTGGCGGTGGGGCCGTTCCGCCGTCAGCTTGCCGAGCACCTCGGCGCCGAGCACGACCTGCCCCGCCATCACGGCCTGCAAGGCGGGGGCGACGGCGGACACGTCCTGCTTGATGAGGTATCCACGGGCGCCGATGGCGATGGCCTCGTCGATATAGGCCCGGTCCGAGAACGTGGTCAGGAACAGGATGCGCGCGGCGTGGTCGAACGCCAGGATGCGCCGGGCCGTGTCCAATCCGCTCACGCCGGGCATCTGGATATCGAGCAGCAGCACGTCCGGCCGGTGGTGCGGTCCGGATCGATAGCGTTCCACGGCGTCGGTTCCGTTGTTCGCCGTCCAGAGCACCTCGGCCGCCCCGGTGGCGGCGAGGATGGTGGCCAGCGACTGGCAGACGATGGGGTCGTCATCCACGATGGCGGTTTTCATGCGCGTCCTCCCTCGGCGGTCCATGGTGTTTTGGGAATCGATGCGAAGACGCGCCATCCGTCGTTGAACGGTCCGCACAGCGCCGTGCCTCCCAACGCCCTGACACGGGCCTCGATATCGGCCAGCCCCATGCCACGCGGAGCGGTGGCCGCGGCGTGCGGCATGCGGCCTCCGTCATCCTGCACGGTCAGCTGCCAGAAGGCGGGGAACTCGTGCAACAGCACCGATACCTGCGCGGCGTCGCTGTGATGGGCCACATTCGACACGGCCTCGCGGATCACCGCGGCCAGGCACCGTGCAACCGGCGCGGGCGCCGTTCTGATATCGTTGCGCAGCCGAACGTCGAAATCCGCCGCACCGTCGAACGCGTGCGCCGCGGCATGGATCTGCGCGGCGAAATCCGTGCCGTCATCCTCTAGATCGTGGACGGAACGGCGGATCATCGTCATCGCCTGGTCCGCCGTATCGTGGATCTGCGCGAACCCACGGGCGGCATCGTGCGCGCCGCCGGCCTCGGCCACCAGCCGGCCCGCCTCGGCCTGCATGATGGCGCGGGTGAGCAGATGGCCGACGTTGTCATGGATATCGCGGGCGATGCGCGTGCGTTCGTTGACGGTGGCCGTATGGATGGCCGCGGCGCGTTCCTCGCTGCCGTCGGCGAGCCGGATCCGGTAGCGGCGCAGCATGTCCCGGGACTCATCCTCGATCCGGGTCCTGCCGGCGTCGAGTGCGTTGCAGCGTCTCGCGGATTCCCCGAGCAGCGCACCCACCGCCGCAACAACGACGATGAGATACGAATCCGGCCCGGCCTGCCCGCGGTCGGCACCCAATCCGAACAGGCGCATCGCCAACGGCGCGACCCACAGCCAGCACGACACGGCCATCATCCACCGCGGCGGCTCGTCCGCACCGCTCCCGCGGGCGGGCGATGCGCCGGCACGTATTAAGCGGAGGGGCCGCAGACGCATGGCGTCATAGGCGATCGTCGGCAGGAACCAGAGGAATTCGGCGGACAGGCAAGCCATAACCGCGTAGCAGCCCGGCATCAGGGGACGCAGCCGTGCGGCCGGCAGCCATTCGCACACCGACGTGCAGCAGACCGCGGCCAGCAGCGCCACGACCGAACCCGGCCGCATATCGCCGGTGAGGGTGATATGCAGGATCAGGCACAAGGCGAACATCGCGGCCTTGTCGAGGAGTGTGCGCATGTCTCCACCATACCGTGACTTCGGGGACGGGCACGGTGACATTCGTCACGATCCGGGCGGGAACGATGACGTGTCTCACCATGCAGGCCCCGCCGGCATCCTGCATCATGGAGATACCTACACAAGAAAGGAGGCAGCGATGACCACATCCGTTCCACCCGCGGTCAGCGTTCATGGGCTGGTCAAACGGTACGGCGACGTGCTCGCCCTCGACTATTTCGACCTGGACGTCAGACAGGGGGAGATCTTCGGCCTGCTCGGCCCGAACGGTTCGGGCAAAACCACCGCCATCAACTGCATCCTGGCGCTGCTGAGCTACGACGCCGGGCAGGTGGGCGTCTTCGGATCGCCGATGACGCCCACCAGCTATGCGCTCAAACGACGCATCGGCGTCGTGCCGCAGGAGGTCGCCGTCTTCTACGAGCTGACCGTCGAGGAGAACGTCGACTATTTCTGCTCCCTGTACGTGCCCGACAGACGCACCCGAACCCCCATGGTCGACGAGGCCATCGCCTTCGTGGGACTCGACGACTACCGGCGGTTCCGTCCGGGCAAGCTCTCCGGCGGTCTGCTGCGCAGACTCAACATCGCCTGCGGCATAGCGCACAGGCCCGACCTCATCTTCTTCGACGAGCCGACCGTGGCCGTGGACCCGCAAAGCCGCAACGCCATCCTGGAGGGCATCATGACCCTGCGCGACCGCGGCACCACCGTCGTGTACACCAGCCACTACATGGAGGAGGTCGAGCAGATCTGCGACCGCATCCTCATCATGGACCACGGCCGGCATCTGGCGCTCGGCACCGCCGAGGAACTCAAACTCATGATCGACACCGGCGAACGCATCACCGTCCAGACCCTGGACCTCACCCCGGCCACCCTGGAACAGGTCGACGCCCTGCCCGCGGTCATCGAGGCCACCTACGACGGCCAGCAGCTGGACATCCGCTGCCGGCGCGGCGAGACCAACCTCATCGACATACTCGGCGTGCTGGAGCGATCCGGCACCAACATCGGACACCTGACCTCGCGCCCGCCGAGCCTGAACGACGTGTTCCTCGAACTGACCGGCACGGCGCTGCGCGACTGAAAGGAGCGGACGATGCTCACCACATTCATCGCTCAGATCAAAACCATGCTGCACCGGCCGGCCATGATCTTCTGGGCGCTCGCCTTCCCGATCATCCTGGCCACCATGTTCCACGCCATGTTCCAGAACATCGAGAGCAGCTACAGCATCGAGGCCCAGCCCATAGACATCGTGCGTGACGACGCATGGGACGGCCTGACAGGCGCGCAGGACCTCGTGGAAGCCCTGCAGGACGCCGACACGGCCGTGCTCAAGGCCACGCAGGTGCCGGACGCGGACGCGGCGCTCGCCGACCTGCGTGAGGGTCGCGCGGTGGGCTATCTGGCCGCGCGGGACGGCGAACTGGCGTTCGTCATCAGCGATTCGGCCGCGACCACGGCCGAATCGGACGGGGCCGTGGGCATAACCCTCAGCATCATCTCGGATGCCGTGGCGCGGTACAACGACACGGCGCGGCTGGGGGAGTCGGTGGGTCGGTACGCTCCCGAAGCCTTTCTGGACGACTCCTTCACCGGGCAGCTGGGGTCCACCGCGGGCTTGAGCGAGGAGATCCGGCTCACCCGCACGGCCCCGGACGAACCCGTGCGCTACCAGTTCGCGCTGCTGGGCATGGCCTGTCTGATGACCATGACCCTGGCCATCGGCGCCATCAGCGAATCCCAGCCGAATCTGTCCACCCTCGGCGCGCGCCGCTGCCTGGCGCCGCTGCCGAAGTGGCACATACTGACGGCGGGGTTCCTGGCCGCCTGGCTGGTGTCCGCATGCTGCATGAGCCTGTCATTCGTCGTCATCCGATACGTGTTCTCGGTGGGCGTGGCCGGGCGTGAACCGTTCGCGTTCCTCGGCATCGGCGTGGCCACGTTCATGGCGTCGTCGCTGGGCTCGCTGATCGGCGCGTTGCCGAAACTGGGCGTGGGCTCGAAGGTGGGCATCTCCACCGGCATGACATGCCTGCTGTCGTTGTTCGCCGGGCTCTACGGCCAGCCGGCCATGCAGCTGGGCGACATGATCCAGCGGGAGCTGCCGCTGCTGGCGGACATCAACCCCGTCCGGCAGGTCTCCCAGCTGTTCCACGACATCCTGTACTACGACAGCCTGCAGCCCTTCGTCCGCACGGCCGCGCTGCTGGCGGTGATGAGCATCGTATTCCTGGCCATTGCGGCGCTGATGTTGAGGAGGCAACGCTATGAACACCTTTAAGGCCACATTGCGGGTCATCTGGCGGCACCGCGCCTATCTGCTTGTCTACCTGTTCGGGCTGAGCCTGATGATGATCGTCCTGATGTCCGGCTCGGTGGCCGGCGCGCAGCAGGATGCGGCGTCCGCCGGCGTCTACGAGCCCGATAGGGCCACGGTCGCCGTGGTGGACCGCGACGGCGGTGAGGCCGGCATCGCGCAGGGGCTGCGCGAGGGGCTTTCCGCCGGTTGCGATCTGATCGCGCTCGACGATACCGAGCGCGCGCTGCAGGACGCCGTGGCCACGAACTATGTGGACCTGATCATCATCGTGCCGGAAGGCTACGCCGCACGGTTCGCCGAGGCGGTTCGCACGGGCGGCGACGTGCCGGCGGTGCGGACCGTGACCAGCTACACCTCCGGCGTGGGGGCGATGGCGAGGATGCAGATGGAAGGGTTGCTGTCGTCGCTCCGATCGGAGTACCGCGCGCGGCTGGTGCATGCGGGAGTCGACGCGGACGCCGACGGAGCGCTGCTGGCGCACAGCGTGCAACAGGTGGTGGACGAGGCGCAGGCCAACGGGCGCGACGGCATCGCCGTGGCGCGGACGGGAGCGGCCGGCGACTCCCGCACCGGGGCGTCGGTGTTCGGTGTGTCGATGAGATTCGGCGGGTATCCGATCATGGCGTCGATGACCGTGACCGTGGCGCTGGTGGCCGGTGTGTTCAACGCGGGTCGGGTCCGGCGCAGGCTGGCCGCGTCGGCGGAGCATCCCTCTCGGCGGGGGATGGGTGTGTTCCTGGCCTGCCTGCTGCTCGGCGTCATCGCGTCGGCCTATTACCTGGCGCTGTCGGCGCTGCTGATGCTGCCGTTGGGCACGGACGCCTCGATCGCGCCGGAGTCCGTCGCGCTGTGCGCGGTGACGGTGCTGACGTACGCGCTGATGGCCGTGGCGTTGGGATTCGCGCTCGGGCAGTGCGGCGTGTCCGAGGAGGCGGCGAACGGGTTCACGAATGTGTTCTCGCTGGTGGTCGCCTTCACCGGCGGCGCCTGGTTCCCCGCCTCGCTGATGCCGGACGCCATGCTGGTGCTCGGCCATCTGCTGCCCGGATGGTGGTACGGCGACGCGCTGGGCGCGGCGCTGGGACTGGGGGAGTATGCTGCCTCCGGCACGGACGTGGGGGCGTGGGCGTCATCGACCGGCCTGGTGCTGATGTATGCGGCCGCCTTCACCTGCGTGGGTTTGGCCGTGGGCGCCATCCGGGCACGCCGGCCGCGCCCGGATACCGCGGAGAGGACCACCGAGCTGGCCGTCGGCTGAGTGCGATCGGTGGACGGTTCCGGGCCGCGCCGCCGGCCGCGATGATAGAATGCGGGCGTGAGTAGAGGACACGGAACGGCTGCGGCAGCATCGGACGTCCATGCCAAGGCGGACGCGAAGTACGTCCAGATGACCCAATCCCCGCTGGAACCGCTGATCCTGTGTCTGGCCGTGCCGGCCATCGTCTCGAATCTCGTCACCGTGACCTACAACATGGCCGACACCTGGTTCATCGGCCGGCTCGGCACCTCGCAGTCCGGCGCCGTGGGCGTGGCCTTCTCGGTGATGACCATCATGCAGGCCATCGGCTTCTTCTTCGGCCAGGGCGGCGGCAACTCGCTGTCGCGAGAGCTCGGCAAACGCAACGAGGAGCGCGCCTCAAGACTGCTGTCGGTCGCCTTCTTCGGATCGGTGGGCTTCGGCGTACTGCTGGGTGTGCTGGGGCTGCTGGTCCTGCAGCCGCTGGTGCACGGACTGGGCGCCACCGACACCATCGCCCCCTATGCGGTGCAGTACCTGACGCCGCTGCTGGTCGCCACGCCCTGCGTCACCGGCTCGTTCACGATGAACGGCCTGCTGCGCTTCCAGGGGTTGTCCGCCTATTCGATGATCGGTCTGGTCACCGGGGCGATCCTGAACATCGCTCTGGCCCCGGCGCTGATCTTCGGCGCCGGTCTGGGCATCTTCGGCGCGGGCCTGGCCACCGCGATTTGCCAGACCATCAGCTTCACGATCCTGACCGTGATGTGCGTCAAGGTGGGCGTGGTCCGGCTGTCCCCGCGATGGTTCCAGCCGGATATGCTGCTCATCCGGGAGATGATCGGCGGGGGACTGCCGTCGCTGCTGCGCAACGGCGTGGGGTCGGTGGCCGTGACCTGCGTGAATCTGGCCGCGAACCCGTTCGGCGATGCGGCGATCGCGGCCATGGCGATCGTCAACCGCATCGCGTTGACCGCCAACTCGATGATCGTCGGTTTCGGACAGGGGTTCCAGCCGGTGTGCGGCTATAACTACGGCGCCGGTCTGTTCGCCCGCGTCCGCCGCGGATTCTGGTTCGGTGTGCGCGTGGAGACGGCGATCCTGGTCTGCGCGACCGTGGTGTTCGCGCTGTTCGCCCCCGAACTGGTCGGCCTGTTCCGGGCCGACCCCGACGTGATCCGGATCGGCGAGGTGGCGTTGCGGCTGCAGTGCTGCACGCTGTGGATGAACGGGTTCAACATGATGTCGAATATGAGCCAGCAGACCATGGGCAGGACGTTGGCGGCCTCGATCCTGGGTGTGGCCCGTCAGGGGCTGTTCCTGGTGCCGCTGGTCTGGCTGCTGCCGGCGATCCTGCCGGCGTTCGGCCTGCCGGCGCTGCTGGGCATCCAGATGGCCCAGCCGATCTCCGACCTGCTGACGTTCGCGATCACGGTGCCGATCCAGCTGCGCATGCTGCGGGGGCTGAAGACGGCGGATGGTCCCCAAATGACCGCGACCTCGCTGTCGTCGACCATGCGCTGACCCGACGGGGGCCGGGGCCATCGGCCGCGGAGCATGCCGACGACCCCGGAATCAGCGGTGTCAGGCGTGCCGGTCGCCGTCGTCGATGGCACGGATGGGCGGGATCAGTACCATCGTTACGGCTAGGGCGAGTATGGCGACGCCGGATCCCATGAACCAGACCGTCGCACCGACCGAATCGACGAACAGCGAGGATACGGCGGTACCGAGCGGCAGAGCCCACGCCATCAGACTGCCGTACAGGCCGAACACGCGCCCGAGATACTCGGGGGCGATGCGTTCCTGGATGAGCGCGATCTGCGGCGCGGAGTACAGCGGCGAGCTAAATCCCATGACCACGGCCGAGGCCAGGAACGCCGGGAACATGGAGGGGGCGGCCGAGCCCGCGATCAACGTGGCCACGCCGTATGTGACCGTGGCCAACTCCACGCTCACAACCCGGCGCCGGAATCCGCCGGTGGCGCCGATGACAAGACTGCTCACCAGCATGCCGGCGGAGAATGCGACCTCGGCGGTCGCGGCTCCGGAGGTGCCGCTGTTGAAATGGTCCAGACACATGACTGGGAACAGGGCGCTCACCGGCGAAATGACCAATGAGAACGCGAATCCGCAGATCAGCAGAGCGAACAGACCGCTGTCCGCCCGGAGTACACGGAAGCCATCCCGGGTCTCCGAGAGCATGCGTCCGACCGCCACGGACAAGCCCTCGGAGTCCGTCGCGGTAGTGGAGACCGGACGGACGTACGTGGTCAGGCGCGTCATCCACACGGCCAGGGAGGCCACAAGTGCGCCGACCACATCGATCAGGGCCATGACTCCCAACCCGAATATCGGATACAGGACGGCGGCCATCGCGTAACCGGCGATGTAGCCGAGCGATTGCACGCATTGGGCGATGCCGGACAGCCGACCTAGCTGCTCCGCCGGGGCCACCATCGGGGTGAGCGCGTTGAACGCCGGCGTATGCAGGGACGAGCCAATCGCCCGCAGGAACAGCGATGCCATGATCAGCCACACCGGTGCGTGTCCGAGCAGGGCCGCCATGGCCACGACAAGACTGATGGCGGCGATGAACAGGTCCGAACCGATAAGGGTGGCCGTAATCGGATGCCGGTCCACAATGACACCGGCGAACGGGCCGATAAGCGCCAGTGGCAGGAACCCCGCCATGGAGGCGAGCGTGATCGTGCCGGCGGAACCGCCCTGCGCCGCAATATGCCAGATCAGCCCCATCTGCACGATGGAACTGGTCAATACGGAGAAAAGCTCGCCGCCCCACACGATGGCGATGGTCGAAACCCAGGCATATGGGCGCGACGGAACAGGTTTGGGGGTATTCATAACAAACTCCTATGGTCTGGTACGGAATCGTGATGCCGATGCCACGCCACGGAGCACGGGTCCGCGGCGGATCAGACCAGACGCATACGCACGATGTACATCCAAATCTCCTTTGGCGAAATGGGACGATGAAAGTCATTGTAGCGCAGGCAAGTCGTCGGTATATGCATTGGCGGCGGACAGGCACCCCAAGCCCTCCGCCGCCGATGCATATACCGGAGATGCTCAGACCGCGGCGTCGTTCTTCGCCGTCGGAGCGCTCAGGAAATGCTCCTCGCTGGGCAGGACCAGGCTGAGGATCAGCGCGACGACGAAGGCCACCGCAATGCAGTTCGAGGCGAAGATCTGCTGGAACAGGGCGGGGAAGTGCACGAAGATGTCGCTCACCTGCGTGAAGCCGATGCCGATCGTCAGGCTCAGCGCCGCGATGGTGATGTTGCGCTGGGTGAAGCCCGCCTCGGCGATCATCTGGAATCCGGAGAGGATGATGTTGCCGAACATCATGATCGTGCAGCCGCCGAGCACGGCCTGCGGCATCGAGTTGAACACCTCGGCGATGGCCGGCACGAAGCTGGCCAGGATCAGGATCAGACCGCCGGAGAGGATCACCTTGCGGTTGACCACCTTGGTCATGGCCACCAGGCCGATGTTCTGGGCGAAGCTGGTCAGCGGCAGGCATCCGAACAGGCCGGAGACCGAGGAGATCAGGCCGTCGCCGGCGATCGCGCCCGCCGTCTCGCGTTCGGTGGGCAGACGGTTCAGACCCACCTTCGTCAGCGCGGCCGTGTCTCCCAGCACCTCCACGGAGGAGACCACGTACAGCAGGCCCAGCGAGATGATCGCACCCGGGTCGAACTCGGGCTTGAACGGCATGATCCGCGGCACGGACACGATCTGCAGGTGCGCGAAACCGGAAAGATCGACCTTGCCCATCGCCATCGCCGCCACATAGCCGACCACCAGGCCGAACAGCACCGAAAGCTGCTTGGCCGTGCCCTTCATCAGCAGCTGGAACGCCAGACAGGCGACCAGCGAGACCAGGCCTAGCGTCAGGTTCTGCCAGCTGCCGAAATCCTCGGCCCCGGAGCCGCCGCCGAAGCTTTCGGCGCCCACGGTCAGCAGCGAGAAGCCGATCGACGTGACCACGATGGCCGAGACGATCGGCGGCACGAACCGGCGCCAGTAGCGGGCCGTCAGACCCAGGACCAGCTCCAGCAGGCCACCGACCAGCACCGCACCGACCACGGCGCCGTATCCCTTGTCCGCGCAGATCGACACGGCGGCGGCCACATAGGTGAACGAGATGCCGGTCACCATCGGCAGACGCGAGCCGATCAGCCACGCGCCATACAACTGCAGGCAGGTGCCCAGGCCCGCCACCAGCAGACCGGCCTGAATCACCGTGGCCGACTGTTCCGGGGTCATCCCGGCGGCGGAGGCGACGATGAAGATCGGCGCCAGGTTGGCCACGAACATGGCCATGACATGCTGCAAACCGAACGGGATGCCGCGCCAGAACGAGACGGGCGCATCCAGACTGCTCAGGGCCTCGAACGAGATGCCCGAAGCTTTGGTCTTCTTCTCACTCATGAAACGTCGATATCCTCTGCGTGTGAACGATTGCGAAACAGTCAGCGGAACTCGATGTCGCCGGTCTGCGGATCCATCGACTCCACAATCGCCAGCGAGTCCACGTCGTAGCCCTCCTCGCGCAGCTTGTCGCCGCCGCCCTGGAACCCCTTCTCGACGGCGATGCCGATGCCCTCGACGGTGGCGCCGGCATGCTCGCAGATATCGATCAGGCCGCGCAGCGCCTTGCCGTTGGCCAGGAAATCGTCGATGAGCAGGACGTGGTCCTCCGGGCCCAGATACTTCCTGGACACGATGACGGGGAACTCGCGCTGCTTGGTGAACGAATACACGGTGGACACATACTGGTCGCCGTCCAGGTTGATCGACTGCGCCTTCTTGGCGAACACCACCGGCACATCACCGAAATGGCGGGCGGCCACGCAAGCCATGCCGATGCCGGAGGCCTCGATGGTGAGGATCTTCGTGATCGTGCGCCCGGCGAAATGCTCGGCCCAGGCCCTGCCCATGGCGTCGTACAACGCCACGTCGCACTGGTGGTTCAGGAAGGCGTCGACCTTGAGCACATTGCCCGGCTTGACGGTGCCTTCCCTGCGGATACGTTCCTCGAGTTCCTTCATGCTTCTCATCCTTTGCGCTGAATGCTGCCGACAACGTGCTGATGCGCGTATAACCGTCCAGCTTACGTGTGTCACCTGACCGAACGATGTGGTAGACATGAATGCGCCGATACCCGACGTATCGGACTCGATCGATTCTTGAAGGAAAGGGGCCAGCGTGCCACAGGATCCGGATCTCATCGTGCGTGCCGCCGACGATCTCATCGGCGACCTGAACCCGCAGCAGGCCGAGGCCGTGCAGTACCGCGGGCAGGCGCTGCTCATCGGCGCCGGCGCGGGCTCCGGCAAAACCCGCGTGCTGACGCGCCGCATCGCCTGGATCCTCACCCAGTTCGGCGCCTGGCCCAGCCAGATCCTGGCCATCACGTTCACCAACAAGGCCGCCGCCGAGATGCGCGAACGCCTGACCGGGCTGATCGGGCCGGTGGCCCAGCGCATGTGGGTGTCCACCTTCCACTCCGCCTGCGTGCGCATCCTGCGGCGCGACGGCGAGCAGATCGGACTGAAATCCGGATTCTCCATCTACGACACCGCCGACTGCGAGCGCCTGGTCAAGCTCATCGGCGCCGATCTGAACATCGACCTCAAACGCTACACGCCCCGCTCCATTCTGGCGCGCATCTCCGATTACAAGAACAACCTGCAGGGGTGGCGGGAGCAGCTGAACACCTACGCGGCCGACTACAAGCCGGGCCAGAAGGGCTACCAGCTCGGCCGGTTCGGCAACGTGGAGGAGCTGTACGCGGTCGTCTACGCCGAATACCAGCACCGGCTCGCCATGGCGAACGCCGTGGACTTCGACGACCTGATCGTGCGCACCGTCGAACTGCTGCGCGGCTGCCCGATGGTCGCCGAATACTACCGGCACAAGTTCCGCTACATCCTCGTCGACGAGTACCAGGACACCAACCACGCGCAGTACGTGCTCGTGCGGGAGCTGGCCGGCGTGGATGCGGGGGAGCGGCCCCAACCGGACGCCGTGGCCGCCGGACGGCAGGGGCCGGCCTGGATCACCGTCGTCGGCGACTCCGACCAGTCGATCTACGCGTTCCGCGGCGCGGACATCCGCAACATCCAGGACTTCGAACAGGACTTCCCGAACGCCAAGACCATCATGCTCGAACAGAACTACCGTTCGACGCAGACCATCCTGGACGCGGCGAACGCGGTCATCGCCCACAACGAGGGCCGCAAGCCCAAGAAACTGTGGACCGCGCTGGGCAAGGGCGAGCCGATCGTCGGCTACGCCGCGGACAACGCCCAGCAGGAGGCGGCGTGGATCGCCTCCGAGATCGCGCGGCTGCACGCCGAACACGGCATTGCCTACTCCGACATGGCCGTCATGTACCGGGCCAACGCGCAGTCGCGCTCGCTGGAGGAGGCGCTGATTAACGCCGGACTGCCCTACCAGCTCATCGGCGGCACACGGTTCTACGAGCGCCGGGAGATCAAGGACGCCATCGCCTACCTGCAGGCCATCGTCAACCCGGCGGACGACGTGAACATGCGGCGCATCCTCAACGTGCCCAAGCGCGGGCTGGGCCCCCGAGCCGAATCATTGGTCACCATGTACGCCGACACGCACGCCACCACGTTCTTCGACGGCGTGCTCCACGTGGACGAGCTCGGCGCCCCCACCCGCACGGCCACGCAGCTCAAGGCGTTCCGCGACCTGATGACGGCATTGCGCGAATTCGCCGATGCGCACAACAGCAAGCCCTCCGAGATTGTGGCCGAGGTGCTCTCCAAGTCCGGCCTGCTGGAGGAGCTGCAGCGCTCGGAGGACCCCCAGGACGCCTCCCGCGTCGAGAACCTCTCGCAGCTGCAGTCCGTGGCGGCCGAATACGAGCAGAAGACCCCGGACGCCACGCTGGCGGGGTTCCTGGAGACCACGGCGCTGGTGGCCGATTCCGACCAGCTGCCGATGGACGGGGAGGATTCCGGCTCGGTGACGTTGATGACCCTGCATACGGCCAAGGGTCTGGAGTATCCGGTGGTGTTCCTCACCGGACTGGAGCAGGGCACGTTCCCGCATTCGCGCTCGCTGGAGGATACCAGCGAGCTGGCGGAGGAGCGGCGTCTGGCCTACGTGGGCATCACGCGCGCGCAACGGCGCCTGTACGTCACACGCGCCGCGGTGCGCGCCCAGTGGGGCCAGGCCGCCGAGATGATGCCCAGCCAGTTCCTCGATGAGATCCCCGACCAGCTGATTGATTGGAAGCGCCGCGAAGCCGGCATGGAGCGCATGCGCGGCGGATGGTCCGCCGGCGGGTTCGGCGACGACGAGTTCGGCGGATGGGACGACGACGATTTCGGCGGGGTCAGTTTCGGAGGAGCGGGGTCGACGTACGGTTCCGGTTCCTCGTACGGTTCGCGCGGCGGCTCGTCGCGGGGATACGGCTCGTCCTACGGTTCCCGGTCCGGGTACGGGTCGGGCAGGTCATACGGTTCCTCGGGATCGTCCGGCTCCTCGTACGGTTCGCGCTCGTCGCGGTCCGGATCGCGCCCCTCGCATGGGTCGTCGGGGTCCCGCGCCACCTACGGCTCCGGCTCCTCCGGCTCGGGCCGCAGCGGCAAGGTGACGACCCGCCGCATCGCGCCGGCGGCGGCCTCCAAGTCGAAGCCGAATGCGGGGTCGGCGACGGGCGGCAACGGACTGTCGATCTCGGATTTCCAGATCGGCGACAGGATCACGCATGACAAATTCGGCCTGGGCACCGTTGTGGATCTGCAGGACAAGGGACCCAAGTCGGTAATCACCGTGGACTTCGGATCCGACGGCGTCAAGCGGCTGATGCTGGCGGTGGCTCCTATTGAAAAACTCTGAACGGGAGCGCGGCAAACCGTCGTCCACCCCCTACGCGTATAGTTGAATTTTGGTGTCTGCCGTCAGGCGGACGCCGTCTGGAGCCTTAGCCCATCAACGGGTCGGCGGCCGCGGGGACCTCGGTTCCGGCAGCCGTTCGTGCCTCGGCACGATGAAGCGTTGGAGAGGCCGGCTCAGCACGGGAAGGCTTCGGCCGTCCCGTGTTCCGTTCAAACAACGACAGAAGGAATATCTCAATGACGAACGTTCAGCGTTCCCGCCGTCAGGTGCGTCTTTCCCGCGCCCTCGGCATTGCACTGACCCCCAAGGCTCAGCGCATCTTCGAAAAGCGTCCGTATGCCCCGGGTGAGCATGGCCGCACCCGCCGTCGCACCGAGTCCGATTACGCGGTGCGTCTGCGCGAGAAGCAGCGTCTGCGCGCCCAGTACGGCATCTCGGAGAAGCAGCTTCGCGCCGCTTATGAGAAGGGCACCCGTACCGCCGGCCAGACCGGCAACGCGATGCTCTCCGATCTGGAGACCCGCCTTGACGCCCTGGTGCTGCGCGCCGGCTTTGCCCGCACGACCGCCCAGGCCCGTCAGTTCGTGGTGCACCGTCACATCCTCGTCGACGGCAACGTCGTCGATCGCCCGTCCTACCGCGTCAAGCCCGGCCAGACCATTCAGGTGAAGGCCAAGAGCCAGACCATGGTGCCGTTCCAGATTGCCGCCGAAGGCGTGCATCGTGACGTGCTGCCCGCGGTTCCGGGTTATCTCGACGTGAACCTCCCGTCGCTCAAGGCGACCCTGACCCGCAAGCCGGAAGCCGAGGAAATCCCGGTGCAGGTCAACATCCAGTACGTCGTCGAATTCTATTCGCGCTGATCTGGATCTTTTACCAACAAGGACATACCGAAAAGACCCCGCAGGTTCGCCCTGCGGGGTCTTTTCGTTGTCCGGACGGCCGTCAGTCGCCGATCACGGCGCCGACGATGGCCGAGACGATGGACATGATCAGTGAGCCGAGCACCGACCACCAGAACCCGTCGATGGTGACGCCGACCCCGAAGATCGAGACCGCCAGCCAGGAGGCGAGCTCCATGAACAACCAGTTGATCACCAGCGCCACGATGCCGAGCGAGAGGATCGAGAACGGCAGCGCCAGCGTCTGGACGATCGGTTTGATGGAGGCGTTGATCAACGCCATGAACAATGCGAATGCGGCGATGCCGAGCACCGGCGGCTCACCGAGTGCGCGCATGCCGGGCAGCAGGGCCACCATGACGCCTGCCGCGATGGTCATTACCAGCCAACGAGAGATAAAACGTCCCATACCAGCCAGTAAACCATGCCAGGCGGGCCAACGACACGCCGCGGTGGCGGCGGAATACCGGGGGAGGTCTGCCGGGAATGGCCGAACGCCGGGGGCTGTGCGGCAAACCTGACCGCCGGGGTGCGCCACCCCCTTCGGCATGTCGTAACCATTGCGGCACCCCCAACTTGCTGTGCCATGCGTCCGACCGGCACGGATAATGGAGGGCATGAGAGTGCATCTGCATATGGTCCGGCACGGACAGACGTTCTTCAATCGGTACAACAGGCTGCAGGGCTGGTCGAACGCCACCCTGACCGAGTCCGGCAGGGCCGACGCGGTCAAGGCCGGCAACAAGCTGCGCGATCTGCAATTCGCCGCCGCGTACTGCTCCGACACCACGCGCGCCATCGAGACCGCGGCGACCATCCTCGACATCAACGAACAGGCCGGCCACCATCGTCCGGAACTGACGACGGATATGCACTTCCGCGAACAGTACTACGGATACTTCGAGGGCCTGGACATGGGCATGGCCTGGCATGCGGCCGGTGCGCCGCACGGCGCCCCGAGCTACAACGCCATCGTGCGGCAGTACGGACCGGGCGCCACGCGGGATTTCCTCAAGGAGGCCGATCCCTTCCATGACGCCGAATCCGACGCGGAGTACTGGACGCGTGTGGAGGGGGCCTACGCGCTGATCGCGGCGAATCCCGACCTACGTGACGGGGACGATGTGCTGGTCATCGGCCACGGCAACACACTGCTCAGCCTGATGCACCGCTTCGCTCCGGAGGGCTACGATCTGGGCGAACGCCCCGCCAACGGCAGCGTGACCGTACTGGATTTCGACACGCAGACCCCGTTTGCCCAAGCGCTCACCGTGGTTTCATACAACCAGTGACACTTGCCGGCGTCTGGGGCGTTGGCTACGCTTATGTCGGTATTGTGTGCGCGGCATGAGGCCGTGCACCGGGAAATGTGAGGTTCATGATGGGTGTTGGAGAGATCGCCGGTCTGATTGCGGCGATAGCGTTCGCCATTCTGGCCGGATTCCTGATCTATCCGCTGATCCGCCTCGGCAAGCTGTTCGATCAGCTGGCCGAAACCGTCAAGCAGACCGGTGACCACGCCATCCCGGCCCTTGACGAGAGCGTGACGACGGTCAAGCAGGTCAATAAGTCGTTGGAGGACGTCAACAAGATCTCCTCCGCGGCCTCCACCACGGCCAACAACGTGGGGGCGTTGACCGATCTGTATGGCTCGTTCCTCGGCAAGCCCGTCATCAAGGTCGCTTCCACGGTATATGCGCTGAAGTCCACCGCGCAGTCGTTCATGTCCAAGCGCGTCATGCAGCAGCCGAACAGGGGGGAGTGATGGTCAAGCGATTGTTCTGGATAGCCGTCGGCGTTGCCATCGGCATCGTCGCGGTCAGCAAGGCGCAGGCGTACGTCAAGGCGAACACGCCGGATTCCGCGCGGCAGTTCCTGCTCGGCCCCGATCAGGATCATGTGGCGGTCAGAACGCTCGAAGGGCTGGTCAACGAGTTCAACGCCACCCGTCGAGCCCGCGAGGCTGAGCTCAACGAACGATATATCGGCCGGCTGCGCTGATCCATTCGAGAATCGGCCGGCACGGCGCTCCCGCCCTCGCCGCCACCAATCATCATCGATACTGTTTTAGGGCCTGATACGCCCATGCTCTGATATCAAGGAGAGACAACCACCCATGCGCACCTCTGAAATCGCGAAGCGCTTTCTGGATTACTTCGAACAGCACGACCATCTTGTCGTGCCTTCGGCGTCCCTGATCTCGCCGAACCCGACCACCCTGTTCACCATCGCCGGCATGGTGCCGTTCATCCCGTACTTGATGGGCGAGCAGACGGCCCCCCATCCGCGCATGGCCTCGAACCAGAAGTGCGTGCGCACGCTGGACATCGACGAGGTGGGCAAGACCACCCGCCACGGCACGTTCTTCCAGATGCTCGGCAACTTCTCGTTCGGCGACTACTTCAAGGAAGAGGCCATCCACTACGCCTACGAGCTGCTGACCAAACCCCAGGACCAGGGCGGCTACGGCTTTGACCCCGAGAAGCTGTGGATGACCACCTTCACCGATGACGAGGAGGCCCGCGCCATGTGGCGCAACGAGGGCGTGGACCCCGAGCATATCCAGATCATGGGCATGGAGGACAACTTCTGGACCACCGGCGGCCCCGGCCCCGGCGGCCCCTGCTCCGAGATCTACGTGGACCGCGGCCCCGAGTTCGGCATCGAGGGTGGCCCGATCGCCGACGAGAACCGCTACATCGAGATCTGGGACCTGGTGTTCGAGAACTTCGAGGTCGACAACGTCAAGTCCAAGACCGACCTGCACATCGTCGGCGAGCTGGAGAACAAGAACATCGATACCGGCGCCGGCCTGGAGCGCATGGCCTATCTGCTGCAGGGCAAGAACAACATCTATGAGACCGACGAGGTGTTCCCTGTCATCGAGGCCGCGCAGCGCATGTCCGGCCGCCTGTACGGCGACGACGAGGCGATGGACGTCAAGTTCCGCGTGGTCGCCGACCACGTGCGTTCCGCGCTGATGATCATGAGCGACGGCGTGCGCCCGGCCAACAACGGCCGCGGCTACGTGCTGCGCCGCCTGCTGCGCCGCATCGTCAAGGCGATGCGCACGCTCGGCGTGACCGATCCGGTGCTGCCGACGCTGTTCCCGGTGTCCAAGGACGCGATGGTGCCGAGCTACCCCGAGCTGGAGCAGACCTTCCACGACGTGTCCGAGGCCGCGTACGGCGAGGAGGACGCCTTCCGCCGTACCCTGGAATCCGGCACCGAGATCTTCGACATGGCCGTTGCCAAGGCCAGGAATGCCGGCAAGGACACCGTCTCCGGCGCCGACGCCTTCACCCTGCACGACACCTACGGCTTCCCGATCGAGCTGACGCTGGAGATGGCGGCCGAGCAGGGCGTGAAGGTCGATGAGGCGAAGTTCCGCGAGCTGATGGCCGAACAGAAGTCCCGCGCCCGCGCCGACGCGCTGAAGAAGCGCCACAACGTGGACCTGTCCGTGTACGACGACTTCAAGAAGACGCTGGCCGCGCCGATCGACTTCCTCGGATACACCGACTACTCCAGCCGTTCGAAGGTCCTCGGCATCATGCAGGAGGGCAAGGGCTCCGTGCCGGCGGTCACCGCCCCGGCCACCATCGAGGTGATCCTCGACCGTACGCCGTTCTACGCGGAGGCTGGCGGCCAGCTGGCCGACCAGGGCGAGATCCTGTCCGACGACGGCGCGGTGCTTGAGGTCGATGACGTGCAGAAGCCGATCAAGGACCTGATCGTGCACCAGTGCCGCCTGACCGAGGGCACGCTGGTCGTGGGCACCGAGGTCAACGCCACGATCGATCTGGACCGCCGCGGCGCCATCGCCCGCTCGCACACCGCCACCCACATGGTGCACAAGGCGCTGCGCGAGGAGCTCGGCCCGCAGGCCACCCAGCGTGGCTCCGAGGACGCGCCGAACCGTCTGCGCTTCGACTTCCAGTGGTCCAAGGCACCGGCCAAGACGATCATGAGCGCCGTCGAGGCCCGTGTCAACGACAAGCTGCGCGACAACCTGGCCGTCACCACGCAGGAGATGAAGTTCGACGACGCCATCGCCCTCGGCGCCATGCACCTGTTCGGCGAGAAGTACGGCGACATCGTACGCGTCGTCTCGATCGGCGAGGACGGCTGGAGCCGTGAGCTGTGCGGCGGCACCCACGTGGACCACGTCGGCAAGATCGGCCAGGTCAGCATCCTGTCCGAGGCGTCGATCGGCTCCGGCGTGCGCCGTGTGGACGCCCTGGTCGGCCAGAGCGCCTACGAGTACAACGCCCGCGAACACGCGCTGGTCTCCCAGCTGTCCGACAAGCTCAACGCCCGTCCGGACGAGCTGGCCGAACGCGTGAACACGCTGTTGGCCAAGCTCAAGGAATCCGACCGCCGTTTGGCCGCCATGTATGAAAGCCAGCTGGCCTCCGCGGTGCCCGGATTGGTGTCGGAGGCCAAGGCCTCGGCCGCGCCGGTCAAGGTGGCGGTCAGGAACGTGGGGCATTTCGGCTCGTTCGATGCTCTGCGCAAGACCGTGCTGGACATCCGCGGTCAGCTCGGCGAGGATGCTCCCGCTGTGGTGGCGCTGGCCGGCGTGAGCGCCGACGACAAGCCGATGGTCGCCGTGGCCACGAATGAGGCGGCACGCAAGAGCGGCATCAAAGCCGGCGATCTGGTGCGCGGCGCCTCCAAGATCCTCGGCGGCGGTGGCGGCGGCAAGCCGGACTTCGCCCAGGGCGGCGGCTCCGACGCCTCCAAGATCGACGCCGCGCTGCAGTCGCTGACGCACGAGGCGATGAAGGGCTGAACCACATCCCATGGTGTGGCTTGGTGTTGATCTAGGCAACGCCCGGGTCGGACTGGCACTGTCCGACCCGGAACTGACGTTGGCGCACCCGGCGGGGAACGTTCCAGTCAACGGCGACTCGTTCTTCGCCCTGGATCCGGTGATCGGCGTCATCGAGGATGAGGGCGTGGACCATGTGGTGGTGGGTCTGCCCCTGCAGATGGACGGCACCGAGGGCAGAAGCGCCAAGAAGGCTCGTCGGTGGGCCGATAACCTCAAAAAGAGAATGTCCGCTCTCCTGGATGACGGTCAATTCGCGTTGACGGCTATTCCGGCTGTAACATTGGTGGATGAACGACTGACCACCGTCAGCGCGCATCGGCTGCTGCACGATGCACGGATCGGTGGCAGGCAGCATCGGCCTGTGGTCGATCAACAGGCGGCGGTGGTGATACTGCAGACCGCGTTGGACAGCAGAGAGAACAGGTAAGAGGAGCGACCCCCGTGTCCGATAGTTTCAGTGATTTCTTCGAGGAGAACACGCAGTGGTCCGATTCGGACGGTGACGGGTTCTCCGCATTGCCGCCGCGCCCGCCGCGTTCTCGGCGTGAGATGCGCCGCAAGCGTTCGGAACGCAAAAGGCACCGGATTGTGGCCGTCGTTGTGGTGGTGGTCGTTCTGGCGTTGGTCGGTGTGGCGGGATTCTTCGGATACCGCGCATTGAAACAGTGGAAGGCCGACCGCGAGGCCGCCCAGGTCGTCGTCGAGGATTATCCGGGGCCGGGCAACGGCAGCGTGCAGTTCACCGTGGACAGCGGCAGCGACTGGCATACGGTGGCGCAGAACCTGACCGAACAGGACATCATCAAATCGCCCGAGGCCCTGACCAGCATCGCCGGCAACTCCACGCTGTACCCGGGCACCTTCAGCCTGCAGTACCAGATGAAGGCCTCGGATGTGCTGGCGGTGCTGTCCGATCAGGCGCAGGCCGGCGGATTCATCGAGGTCAGGCCCGGCGAACGCGTCAGCGACGTCATCGCCAACGCGGCGCAGGTCACCGGTCTGCCTGAAAGCGACTTCCAATCGATCATCGACGGGGACGGCGCCGGCATCCTGCCCGCCGAGGCCAACGGCAGTTTCGAGGGCTGGCTGGAACCCGGTTCGTACAACCCTTCGGAGGGGCAGAGCGCCTCGGATATCCTGACGCAGATGGTCAATGCCCGCATCGCCAAACTCGACGAGATGGGCGTGCCGACCGGCGAGGAACGCGAGAAGATCATGATCATGGCCTCCATCGCCGAGGCCGAGGTCAACTCTCAGGAGTACTACGGCAAGGTCACCCGCGTGATCCTCAACCGCATCGATATCGGCATGCCGCTGGGCATGGACACCACCGTGGCCTACGGTCTGGGCATCACCGCGGCGGAACTGACCGACGCCATGCTGGCGGACGACTCCAACCCGTACAACACGCGCATCCATCAAGGTCTGCCGCCGACCCCAATCAGCAATCCGGGAGACAACGCCATCCAGGCCGCGATGAACCCCGAACAGGGCGATTGGCTGTACTTCGTCACCACGAACCTGCAAACCGGCGAGACCAAGTTCGCCGTCACCGAGGACGAATTCTGGAAGATCCGCGACGAGTACAAGAACAACAACCCCAACGCGAACTGACCGGTCACACCGGTCCCGATACCGTGTGAGGCGGCGTCACCTGCGGGAGGCGCCGCCTCACACGTATTCCCTTATCCGCATACTCCCAGCGCCACGGTCGCGGCCACCACAATCACCGGCGCGAACGGCACCTTGCCCGCATAGGGGGTGTCCCCCTGCCAATCGAACCGTCGCCACAGCAGCATCCAGACCAGCCCCAGCACGCCCATCGCCAGCCACCAGACCACCACGCCCCACAAGCCGGCCGTCCCCACGGCCAGACCCATCAGCAGCGTCACGGTCACATCGCCGAATCCCAGCGTACCGGGCCTGACCAGCGCCAATCCGCACTGTACCGCGGCGCACAGCACGGCGAACAGCGCCGCCTGCAGCACCAGGAACAGGTCGTTGCCCAGCAGCGCGGCCACAATCAGGGCCACCAGCTGCAGCAGGCAGCCCACGGCCACCCACAGCCGCGGCACCCGACGGCATCGGATGTCCTCAACACTGATCGCCAGTCCACATAGAAGACTCGGCAGCGCAACAAGGTAGCCCATGCCGGTAGGATAGACCGAAGTTGCAAGGAATACCACTTACCAAGGAGTACAGGCATGTTGCGTTGGCAGACGGCAGGGGAGTCGCACGGCGAGGCGCTGGTCGCCATGATCGAGGGAATGCCGGCCGGCGTGCGGGTGACCTCGCAGGATATCGTCGGCGCCCTGGCGCGTCGCCGCCTCGGGTACGGGCGTGGTGCGCGCATGAAGTTCGAACAGGATCAGGTGCGGCTGCTCACCGGCGTGCGGCACGGCGAGACGCTCGGCTCGCCGATCGCCATCGAAATCGGCAACACCGAATGGCCCAAGTGGACCCAGGTCATGAGCGCGGACCCGCTCGACCATGACCTGCCGCGCGAGGGACGCAACGCGCCGCTGAGCCGTCCGCGCCCCGGCCACGCCGACCTGACCGGCATGCGCAAATACGGCTTCGACGACGCCCGTCCGGTGCTGGAACGCTCCAGCGCCCGCGAGACGGCCTCGCGCGTGGCGCTCGGCGCTGTGGCGGCGTTGTTCCTGGAACAGTCGCTGGGCATTCGCACCGTGGCGCATGTGATCTCCATCGGGGGCGCGGGCGTGGAGGACTCCGCATCCGCCCCGCTGCCCGCGCCGGACGATGTGGCGGCCCTGGACGCCTCGCCGGTACGGACCCTCGACAAGGCCGCCGAGGCGCGGATGATCGCGCGCATCGACGAGGCGAAGGCCAACGCCGATACCTTGGGCGGCGTGGTCGAGGTCATCGCCTACGGCGTGCCGGCCGGCATCGGCACGTATGTGGAATCCGACCGTCGTCTGGACGCCGCCCTGGCCTCCGCGCTGATGGGCATCCAGGCCATCAAGGGCGTGGAGATCGGCGACGGCTTCCTGGAGGCCCTGCGCCCCGGTTCGCAGGCGCATGACGAGATCATGGTCGGCGATGACGGGCGCATCACGCGTATGACGAACCGCGCGGGCGGCATCGAGGGCGGCATGTCCAACGGACAGCCGATCCGTGTGCGTGCGGCGATGAAGCCGATCCCCTCGATCCCCAAGGCGTTGCGCACCGTGGACGTGCTGACCGGCGAGCCGGCGCAGGCCATCAACCAGCGTTCCGACTCCACCGCCGTGCCTGCGGCCGCCGTGGTGGCCGAAGCCATGGTGCGGCTGACCATCGCACGGTATGTGTTGGAGAAGTTCGGCGGCGACAATATCGCCGAAACCCGACGCAACGCCGAGGCGTACCTGGCCTCGTGGCCGGAGCATATGCGCTGAGCCCTGCTTTGGGTCCCCGCCGCAGGGGCGTTTCCCGGATGCGGCGGATGATCGGACGATCCCGCGCCTGGCGACGGTATGGATCGGCCGCCGTATCGGATGGATAGGAGGAGAGGACGGATGCTGACGAAACATCCACGGGCCGTGGTGATCGGCATGATGGGCGCGGGCAAGACCCGCGTCGGACGGGAGACCGCACAGCTGATGAATCTGCCGTTCCTCGATGCGGACGTGGAGATCGAACGCCAGGTGGGCATGCCCATCCCCGAATACTTCGAACGGTACGGCGAGCCCGCGTTCCGCGAGGTCGAAAGCGATCTGATTCGGCGAACCGTCAACGGGTTCGACGGCATCTTCTCGCTGGGCGGGGGCGCCCCGATGACGCCCGCGGTGCGCGAGTGCCTGGCCGAGTACATAGCCGAGGGCGGCAAGGTGATCTATCTGATGGCCGACCCCCGCGAGGCGATGGAACGAGCCCGACGCGGCGGCGGCCGGCCGATGCTCAACGGCGACGCCGACGAACGGTGGAAGTTGCTGTACCAGGTGCGCGATCCGGTGTTCCGGGATGTGGCGAATGTGATGGTGCATACCTATGGTCTGTCGCCGGCGCAGGCGGCAAGGAGGATGAAGGATATGATCGACGAACGAGCCGTGCACGTGACCGGTTCCGGCATCGACCCGTACGATGTGCGCATCGGGGAGCGGGCGATGAGCCATCTGCCCGAGCTGCTGGGGGATCGGGTGACTCGTGTGGCGCTGATCCATACGCAACCCGTGCAGCGGCATTCCGATCATGCGCGTGCGCTGCTGCGCCAGGGCGGGTACGAGGTCGTGGATATCGTCGTGCCCGATGCCGAGGCCGGCAAGACCGTGGACGTGGCCAACGGCGTCTGGCAGCGTCTCGGCGAGGAGGGCTTCACCCGCTCCGATGCGATCGTCGGCGTCGGCGGCGGTGCGGCCACCGATCTGGCCGGGTTCATCGCCGCCACATGGATGCGCGGCGTGCGCTACGTGAACTGCCCGACCTCGCTGCTGGCGATGGTCGACGCTTCCACCGGCGGCAAAACCGGCATCAACACGCCGCAGGGCAAGAACCTGGTCGGCTCGTTCTACACGCCGGCCGGCGTGCTCGCCGACGTGCGGACGCTGGCCTCGCTGCCCAACGACATCTTCATCGAAGGCCTCGGCGAGGTGGCCAAGTCCGGGTTCATCATGGACGAGGAGATCCTGCGGATCCTGGAATCCCATGCCGCGGCGCTGCGCGGGTTCGACGGCGCGACCTTCCTGGAATCGCCGCTGAAGGACGTGGTGTGCGAACTGATCGAACGCACGGTGCGCGTCAAGGTGCACCACGTCTCCTCCGACTTGAAGGAGCAGGGGCTGCGCGAATTCCTCAACTACGGACACACCCTCGGTCATGCCATCGAGCAGATCGAGCACTTCAGGTGGCGGCACGGCAACGCGGTGGCCGTCGGCATGGTGTTCGCGGCGGAGCTGTCGAACCTGCTCGGGTATATCGACCGCGATCTGGTGGATTATCACCGCTCGCTGCTCGGAGCGTTGGGCTTGCCGACCTCATGGGGCGGCGGCGCGTGGTCCGACGTGCTGGCGCTGATGCACCGGGATAAGAAGGCGCGCGGCAACATGCTGCGGTTCGTGGTGTTGGACCGTGTCGGCCACGTCATCCACCTGGAGAATCCGCCGATGGAGGCCGTGGAGGAGGCGTTTCGCCGCATCCGCCCGTGAACGGTCCGCACGCCGGCTGTTATGGATTTCCCATGATGCCCGGACGCATGGGCAATCTCCTCGCCGAGGAGAAAGAGTATATGAGAAAGGAACTGAATATGGCACGCAGGGTCATCGTCGTCAACGGTCCGAACCTCGGACGCCTCGGCGTCCGCGAACCCGACGTCTACGGCCATCAGGATCTGGAGACGCTGCGCCGCGACTGCACGGCCTGGGGCAAGGAACTGGGGCTTGAGGTCGAGGTCCGCCAGACCGACGACGAAGCGGAGATGATCGGTTGGATGCACCGGGCCGTGGACGACCAGACGCCCGTGGTCATGAACCCGGCCGCGTTCACCCATTACTCGTACGGCCTGTCCGACGCCGCCCACATGGTGACCGATGCGGGGCTGCCGCTGATGGAGGTGCACATCTCCAACCCGTCCGCCCGTGACGCGTTCCGCAAGTATTCGGTCATCAGCCCCGTGGCCACCGGCACCATCACCGGCATGGGCTTCTACGGGTACCGCCTGGCCCTGGAGGCCGTGGCGCACCTGCTTGAGGCATGAGCGCGAATCCGGGTTCGCCAATGATGACGGACGTAATGCCCGATGGGTGCCGTGTGACGTCCAAGCCGTTCGAAGAACTGACGGTGACGGAGCTGTACGAGATGCTTCGGCTCCGCTCCGAGGTGTTCGTGGTCGAACAGGAGTGCGCCTATCAGGACATCGACGGCAAGGATCCCGGTTCGTGGCAGGTCATGGTGTGCGATGACACGGGGGAGTTGGTTGCCGGACTGCGTGTGCTGCGGCCTGGCGTCTCGTTCCCGGAGGCGAGTCTGGGCCGTGTGGTGACGCGGTTCCGTAGCAAAGGCTACGGGGCGGTGGCGATGCGTGAGGGAATCCGGATCGCGTGCGAACAATATGGTGCTGAAACGCTGCGCATCGAAGCCCAGTGTCATGCGATCGGTTTCTACGAACGCTTCGGCTTCCGCGTCGATTCCACCGAGTTCCTGGAAGACGGCATCCCGCATGTGGAGATGGTGGCGAGTCGTATCCCATGATCGGAAACTACGGGGGAGGGGGCTTGAATCGGCTTCGCACAAGGCTGTGGGCGACCAGGACAGGGTTGCATAGTGGACACTCGTCCCCATGACGTCACACGTCGTTGATACGATGGAATCCCATGGTTAGAAGACATCATGGCAATGCACAGGAACATATCACCAAGCACATCTTCGTCACCGGAGGCGTGGTCTCGTCGTTGGGCAAGGGGCTGACGGCTTCATCATTGGGACGTCTACTGCGTTCGCGTGGCATCCGTGTGCTGCAGCAGAAACTCGATCCGTACATCAACGTGGACCCGGGCACGATGAACCCGTTCCAGCACGGCGAAGTGTACGTGACCGAGGACGGTGCCGAAACCGATCTGGACATCGGCCACTACGAGCGCTTCCTCGACGTCTTCCTCAGCCAGAAGGCGAACGTGACCACCGGCCAGATCTACCAGTCGGTGCTGCGCAAGGAGCGCGCCGGCGAATACCTCGGCCAGTGCGTGCAGGTCATCCCGCACATCACCGACGAAATCAAGTCTCGCATGCGCGCCCAGGCCTCCGACGACGTGGACGTGATCATTACCGAGATCGGCGGCACCGTCGGCGACATCGAATCCCAGCCGTTCCTGGAGGCCGCGCGCGAGGTACGCCGCGACCTGGGGCCGGACAACTGCATGTTCGTGCATGTCTCCCTCGTGCCGTACATCTCCGCCGCGCACGAGTTGAAGACCAAGCCCACCCAGCATTCGGTGATGATGCTGCGTCAGCTGGGCATCTCCCCGGACGCGCTGGTGCTGCGTTCCGACCGTCCGCTCAACCAGTCCATCAAGGACAAGATCTCGCTGATGTGCGACGTGGATTCGGAGGGCGTGGTCAACTGCGTGGACGCGCCGAGCATTTACGACGTGCCGAAGATCCTGTTCGACGAGGGTCTCGACGCCTACGTGGTGCGCGAGCTGGGTCTGCCGTTCCACGACGTGGACTGGGACGAGTGGGCCGACCTGCTGGAGCGCGTGCACCATCCGAAGCATGAGGTGAACATCGCGATCGTCGGCAAGTACATCGACCTGCCGGACGCGTACCTGTCCGTCACCGAGGCGATCAAGGCGGGCGGTTTCGCCAACTGGGCCAAGGTCAACGTCAAGTGGGTGGCCGCCGACAAGTGCGCGACCCCGGAGGGCGCGGCGGCCGCGCTCGATCAGGTCGACGGCATTGTGGTGCCGGGTGGATTCGGCATCCGCGGCATCGAGGGCAAGATCGGTGCGCTGCGGTTCGCACGCGAGAACGGTCTGCCGGCGCTCGGCCTGTGTCTGGGATTGCAGTCGATGGTCATCGAATACGCCCGCGACGTGCTCGGCATCGAGGATGCGGACTCCACCGAGTTCGATCCGAACTGTGCGAATCCCGTCATCGCCACGATGGAGGAGCAGAAGGATATCGTGGCCGGCAAGGGTGACATGGGCCATACGATGCGTCTGGGGTCCTACCCGGCCGAGCTGCTGGAGGGCTCGCTGGTCGCCGAACTGTACGGCACCACGCATGTCACCGAGCGGCACCGCCACCGCTACGAGGTGAACGTGGCCTATAAGGACCGTCTGCGCGAGGCCGGTCTGGTGATCTCCGGCCAGAGCCCGGACGGCGAGCTCACCGAGTTCGTGGAGCTGCCGCGCGAGGTGCATCCGTTCTATGTGGCCACCCAGGCGCACCCGGAGTTCAAGAGCCGTCCGACCAAGCCGCACCCGCTGTTCGCCGGTCTGGTCAGGGCCGCGCTGGTTCACCAGTCCGAACGCTGACGATTCAGTACTGTGCTGATTGCGGTGCCACACGATTTTCGTGTGGCACCGTCTGTTTTTCGGAGGATGCCATTGGACGGCGAACAACTCCGTTGATACCCCCGTGAGCTTCCTCACATCCGCTCGGGGATGATTTTTCGGGCGGATACTAGTGTTTTCCCGCTGATTCCATTAGTGTTGCGGATGGAAGCAATTCGTATGAAGGAGGCAGCGCGCAGTGACGGATGAGATGACGCCACAGTCGCCCGGGCAGACGGGCGGCGCCGCGGCTGACGTGGAGATGAGCCAGTACGTGGCCGGCCGGTCCCGCGTCAACGAGGACAAGATCAGGCAGGATGACGAGATCATCAGCCAGTTCGGCGAATACGAGTACGGCTGGCATGATTCGGATGCGGCCGGCGAGGCGGCGAAGAAGGGCATCGACGAGAACGTGGTGCGCGCCATCTCCGCCGACAAGGGCGAACCCGAGTGGATGCTCGACATCCGTCTCAAGGGGTATCAGGCGTTCCTGGACAAACCAATGCCGGATTGGGGCGTGGACCTGAGCGGCTTCAACGCCGACGACTTCAAGTACTACGTCAAGCCGATCGACAAGCAGGCCGCCACCTGGGAGGATCTGCCGGACGACATCCGCAACACCTACGACCGTCTGGGCATCCCCGAGGCGGAGAAGAAGCGTCTGGTTTCCGGCGTGGCCGCCCAGTACGAGTCCGAGGTCATCTACAACTCCATCCAGCAGGAGCTGAAGGACCAGGGCGTGATCTTCGTGGACACCGACACCGCGGTGCGCGAATACCCGGATCTGGTGCGCAAATACTTCGGCACGGTCGTACCGCCGGACGATAACAAGTTCGGCGCGCTGAACACGGCCGCGTGGTCGGGCGGCTCGTTCATCTATGTGCCCAAGGGCGTGCATGTGGACATCCCGCTGCAGGCCTACTTCCGCATCAACACCCCGAATATGGGCCAGTTCGAGCGCACGCTGATCATCGCCGACGAGGGCTCCTACGTGCATTACGTGGAGGGCTGCACCGCGCCGATCTACTCGACCGACTCGCTGCACGCCGCCATCGTGGAGATCATCGTGGAGAAGCACGCCCGCGTGCGCTACACCACCGTGCAGAACTGGTCGAACAACGTGTACAACCTGGTCACCCAGCGCGCCTACGTGCGCGAGGGCGGCACGATGGAATGGGTGGACGGCAACATCGGCTCCAAGGCCACGATGAAATACCCGGCCTGCATCCTGGCCGAACCGTACGCCAAGGCCGAAACCATGTCGCTGGGCTTCGCCGGCAAGGGGCAGTATCAGGATACGGGCGCCAAGATGATCCACCTGGCCCCGCACACCAGCTCCACGATCGTGGCCAAGTCCATCTCGCGCGGCGGCGGCCGGTCCGCCTACCGCGGCCTGGTCAAGATCGTCAAGGGCGCCGAGGGCTCCTCGAACTCCACGGTCTGCGACGCGCTGCTGGTCGACGACTACTCGCGTTCCGACACCTATCCGCATGTGGACGTGCGCGAGGACGATGTGTCGATGGCGCATGAGGCCACCGTCTCCAAGGTCTCCGAGGACCAGCTGTTCTATCTGATGAGCCGCGGTCTGAACGAGGACGAGGCGATGGGCATGATCGTACGCGGCTTCGTCGAGCCGATCAGCCGTGAGCTGCCGATGGAGTACGCGCTGGAACTGAACCGTTTGGTGGAACTGCAGATGGAAGGATCGGTGGGCTGAGTCCGATGGCAGAGAATACCGAAATCACCATTCCCGTGGCGGATCCGAACGACCCGTACGCGGTTCCGGCGGCCATGCCGTCGAGCGCGGACCGTGCGCCGCGCAGCTTCGAACTTGACGCGTTCGCGATGCCGACCTCCCGTCAGGAGGAGTGGCGGTACACGCCGCTGGACCGCGTCGCCGAATTCCTCGATGTGTTCGAGCCGAGCGGCCTGACCACGGTCGAGGTGACCGGCATCGACGGTTCGCCGTTGGACCCCGCGCAGGTCGGCGTCGAGGTCGTGGACAAGACCGTCGCGCCGAGCGGCACCGTGTCCAAGCCGAGCGACCGCATCTCGGCGGTCGAGTGGAACGTCGTGAAGAGGGCGACCGTCGTGACCCTGCACGGCGACGTCGCCCAGCCGGTGCGCATCGCGGTCACCGGCGGCGGTGACGCGCCGGATGCGCTGCACCTGGTCATCGCGGCCGACGCCGGCACCCATGCCGACGTCGTCGTCGAACACCACGGCATGGCACGTCTCGCGGAGGGTGTGGAGATCGTCACCGGCCGCGATTCCAACCTGTCCACCACCTTCATCCAGGAGTGGGAGAAGGGCTCCAAGCATGTCGGCGGCCACCGCATCCATGTGGGCGAGAACGCCAGCCTGCGTCACTCGATGGTCACGCTCGGCGGCGACGTGGTCCGCATCCGCATGGACCAGGACTTCGGCGGTCCGCAGGGCGACCTCAACATGCTCGGCATCTACTTCGCCGATCCGGGCGAACACATCGAGCACCGCACGATGGTGGTGCACAACCATCCGGACTGCAAGTCGCGCGTCGTGTACAAGGGTGCGCTCGACGGACAGGGCGCGCACTCCACGTGGGTCGGCAACGCGCTGATCCAGCCGACCGCGCCGGGCACCGATTCGTACGAGCTCAACCGCAACCTGGTGCTGACCCCGGGCGCGATCGCCGATTCGGAACCGAACCTGGAGATCGAGAACGGCAACATCATCGGCGCCGGACACGCCAGCTCGGTCGGCCGGTTCGACGACGAGGAGCTGTTCTACCTGCAGTCGCGCGGCATTCCGGAGATGGAAGCCCGCAAGCTGGTGGTGCGCGGGTTCTTCGGCGAACTTGTGGAGGAGATCGGCATCCCGCAGATCGGCGACCATCTGATGACCATCATCGACCGCCGGCTTGCCCGCGGCGAAAGCGAAGCCATGACAAACGTTTGGGAGGAGAAGTAAGATGTCGACGTTGGAAATCAAGGACCTGTACGCCTCGGTCGAAACCAAGGACGGCCGCAAGCAGATCCTCAAAGGCGTGAACCTGACCGTCAACTCGGGGGAGACCCACGCCATCATGGGGCCGAACGGCTCCGGCAAGTCCACGCTTGCGTACACGCTGGCCGGTCACCCCAAGTATGAGGTGGAATCCGGCCAGGTGCTGCTGGACGGCGAGGATCTGCTGACGATGACGCCGGACGAGCGAGCCAAGGCCGGCCTGTTCCTGGCCATGCAGTACCCGGTGGAGGTACCGGGCGTGTCGATGACCAATTTCCTGCGCACCGCCAAAACCGAGATCGACGGCCAGGCGCCGGCCATCCGCACGTGGACCAAGGAACTGACCGAGGCCATGAAGCGGCTCAAGATGGATCCGAAGTTCGCCACCCGTTCCGTGAACGAAGGCTTCTCCGGCGGCGAGAAGAAGCGCGCTGAGGTACTGCAGCTGGAACTGCTCAAGCCGAAGTTCGCGGTGCTGGACGAAACCGATTCCGGCCTGGACGTGGACGCGCTGCGCATCGTGTCCGAGGGGGTGAACCGCGCCAAGGAGAACACCGGCCTGGGTATCCTGATGGTCACGCACTACACGCGCATCCTCAAGTACATCAAGCCGGACATCGTGCACGTGTTCGCCGACGGACACTTCGTCAAGACCGGCGGTCCGGAGCTGGCCGACGAGCTGGAGGAGAACGGCTACGACCAGTTCCTGCCGGAGGGCGCGGACAGCGAATCCGCGCTGGCGTAGGCGCCGCGGTGGTGCGGATTTGCAGTATGCGGCGGCCTGCACCACCGGAATGCGAACACGGATGATGCATCGGCGGATTGAATGATGGAAGGCAAGGGCATGGTTGATTTCGATGCGATTCGGGCGGAGTTTCCGATTCTGGACCAGAGCGTTCACGGACATCCGCTCGTGTATCTGGATTCGGCGGCCACCGCGCAGAAACCCCGCTGCGTCATCGATGCGGAAGCCGATTTCTACCGTCATGACAATGCCGCCGTGCATCGTGGCGCGCATGAATTGGCGGCGCGTAGCACGGTGGCGTTCGAGCGGGCCCGCGCCTCGATGGCGCGTCTGGTCGGTGCCTGCGCGGATGAGGGCGGCGAGGAGATCGTCGTCACCGGCGGCGCCACCGCCGGGTTGAATCTGCTAGCAACCGCCTTCGGCAACGCCTCGCTGGGACGCGGCGGTTCGGCGGCCGCACGCTTCGCCCTGCATCCGGGCGACGAGATCGTGGTCTCCAAGGCCGAGCACCATTCGGTGCTGCTGCCGTTCCAGGAACTGGCCGCGCGTACCGGGGCCACGCTCAAGTGGCTGGATCTGGACGAGGAGGGCCGCATCCGGTCCGACATGGCCGATGAGGTGATCACCGAGCGCACCCGCGTGGTGGCGGTCACCCATGTGGCGAATGTGACCGGCGCGATCACCGATCTGGCCCCGATCGTCCGCCGCGCCCATGCCGTGGGCGCGCTGGTGGTGCTCGACGCCTGCCAGTCCGTGCCCCATCTCAAGGTGGACGTTCACGCCTTGGACGTGGACTTCGCCGTCTGGAGCGCGCATAAGATGTACGGCCCGACCGGGGTCGGCTTCCTATACGGTCGCCGCGAACTGCTGGAGGCTCTGCCCCCGGCGAATTTCGGCGGTTCGATGGTCGAGCTGGCCTGGATGGACCGTCCGGCGCAGTACATGGCGCCGCCCGCCAAATTCGAGGCCGGCACCCAGCCGGTCGCGCAGGTGGTGGCCGCCGGCGCGGCCGCGGAGTGGATGATGGCGATCGGTATGGACGCCATCGCCGCGCACGAGCATGCGGTGGCCGCCGAACTGCTCAAACTCGGCGACGTCGACGGCGTGCGCATCCTGGGGCCGCGCGAGAACAGGGACCGGATCGGCACGGTGGCGTTCGACGTCGACGGCGTGCACCCGCATGACGTCGGCCAATTCATCGACGCGCAGGGCATCGCCATCCGGGTCGGACACCACTGCGCGCAGCCGGTGCACCGGCATTTCGGCGTCTACGCCTCGAACCGCGCCTCCAGCGGCGTGTACAATGACGTGGCGGACGCCCAGGCGCTGGTGGAGGCGATGTCCAAGGTCAGGGCGTTCTTCCGGGTGTGACCGGATGACCATATAACCTCGCACCTGCCGTGGTATCGACATCATGCCTGTCTGCGGATACGATGATTGCGGTGTGAACGATAGGATGAACGGTGTTCGTCCGGTAAGGAGCGTGAAGATGGATTTCGGCATGAGCGGCGACGATCTGGAACAGATGTACCAGGAGGTGATCCTGGAGACGTCCCGCAACCCGCACGGCCGCGAGCGCTTCGCGCCGGATCTGGCGAGCGAACAGTCCGCGCAGGCGGGGGAGAGCGTCGTCCGTGCCAGCCATGAGTATTGCGCCGCCGGGGAATCTCACCAGTTCAATCCCACCTGCGGTGATGAGGCGACGATTCACGCCGAGGTGTCGGATGGCGGCGATGGTCGCCCGCATACCATCGAACGCCTCGTATGGGACGGCCACGGCTGTTCGATCTCCCAGGCCAGCCTGTCGATTATGGTTGACCTGGTTGAGAGCAAGACCGTGGACGAGGCGATGCGGCTGGCCGGCTTGTTCCATCAGCTGATGGATTCGCGCGGCGCCGGATTATCCGATGAATCCGCCGAGGAGGATCTGGGTGACGCCGTGGTGTTCCAGGGCGTCTCCAAATATCCGATGCGCATCAAATGCGCGCTGCTCGGCTGGGAGGGTATGAAGGCCTCCGTGGCCGAGGCCCTGGCCCGTATGCAATAGGTCTTGTGGTGGCGATTCGCGCCACGTACAATGGTCGCGATACATGATGAATGGGAGTGTGCATGAACGACAATCTGGTTCCCGAACCGCGTCATACGGTCCTCGATTCCGTGCAGAAGGCGTTGGGCGATGAGCAGGCGGCGCGCCGCGTGATGGCGAACCCCGCGCTGGCCAAGGGATTCCCCAACGGCCGTCCGCAGCAGGACGCCGATGCCGCGCCGGCTGCGGAGCACTCCTGCCAATGCGGGAAGCATGAGGACAAGGAGACCGCCGACGGCGGCATCCCGCTGACCTATGTCGACGAGATCGGGCGGGCGACCGCGGCCGACGTGCGCGAGGCGCTGCACCAGGTCATCGACCCCGAACTCGGCATCGACGTGATCGATCTGGGTCTTGTGTACGGCATCGAGATCGACGCGTTGGGGCGTGCCATCATCACGATGACGCTGACCACGCCGGCCTGCCCGCTGACCGACCTGATCGAGGACGAATGCGCGGCCACGCTGGCCGGACTGGTGGAGGAGTTCCGCATCGACTGGACCTGGCAGCCGCGGTGGACCATGGACATGATCACGCCGGAGGGACGCGACCAGCTTGCCGCATTGGGCTTCAACTTCGACGCCATGCCGAAGCACTGACTCATCCCCACACTGCCTCCTCCGAAAGATTCGTTCCTCCTCCTGTGATGAAGGGCTGGCGGCGAAGCCGATCGGGGAGGGAATACGGACTCATACCAAGAGGGGCCATCCGTCAGGATGGCCCCTCTTGTGCGTTCTGTGCCGTTACGCCGAATCAGTCGTCGACGATCGTGTTCTTCGGCACGACGGTGATGCCGTCCGGCGTCACCGTGAATCCGCGGGCAAGATCATGCTCGGTGTCGATGCCGACCGTGGAGTTCTCGGTGAGCACGACGTTCTTGTCGAGGATGGCCTTGTACACGCGGGCGCGGCGGTTGACGACCACGCCGTCGAACAGGATCGAGTCCACGACCTGCGACCAGGAGTGGATGCGCACGTTCGGGGAGAGCACCGAGTGATGCACCTCGCCGCCGGAGACGATGACGCCGGGGGAGATGATCGAATCGGTGGCGTGGCCCAGACGGTCGCGGCCTGCATGCACGAACTTGGCCGGCGGCAGGTTGCCGGACATCGTGTAGATCGGCCACTCCGAGTTGTACAGGTTGAACTCGGGCACATAGGAGATCAGGTCCATATGCGCATCGTAGAACTGCTTGAGCGTACCCACGTCGCGCCAGTAGGCGTGATCGGTGGAGGTGGAGCCGGGGATCTCGTTGGTGTTGAAGTCGTAGACGCCGGCCTCGTTGCGGTTGGCGAAGTACGGGGCGATGTCGCCGCCCATGTCGTGCTTCGTGTTCTCGGCCTTCTCGTCCTGCGCCAGCGCGGCGAACAGGGCGTCGGTGTTGGCCACGTAGTTGCCCATCGAGGCCAGGAACGAATTCGGATCGTCCGGCAGGCCGGTGGTGGTCTCCGGCTTCTCCTGGAAGCTCTTGATCATGTTCGGATGGTCGGGATCGACCTCGATCACGCCGAACTGGTTCGACTGGCTGATCGGCTGGCGGATGCCGGCCACCGTGAACTCGGCGCCGGACTCGATATGCTGCTGCACCATCTGGCTGAAGTCCATGCGGTACACGTGGTCGGCGCCGACGATGACCACGATATCCGGCTGGACGTCCTCGATGATGTTGATGGTCTGGTAGATCGCGTCCGCGGAGCCGAGGTACCAGTGCTTGCCCAGACGCTGCTGCGCCGGGACCGGGGACACATAGTTGCCCAGCAGCGGCGAGAAGCGCCACGTCAGCGAGATATGGCGGTCCAGCGAGTGCGACTTGTACTGGGTGAGCACGATGACCTGCTGGTACCCGGAGTTGACGAGATTGCTCAACGGGAAGTCGACCAGACGGAATACGCCACCGAACGGCACCGCCGGCTTGGCGCGATCCCTGGTCAACGGCATCAATCGGGTGCCTTCACCGCCCGCTAGCACGATGGACAGAATCTTCGGATTGGATTTTGACATCCGATCACTCCTCTCTTAGAGCGTCTTACGACACCGTACTGCATTGCTGTTGGCCCGCTTCCTTGCAGACCACCTACAGTGTCAATAATTACATATTTTTTTCGTTTCGCAAGACAAGACGCCCGCATGTCATCGACTTTTCAGTGAACGCGAGTCGAATAGAAGGCGACGGCGCTGGAGGCCGCCACATTGAGGCTGTCCACGCCGTGGCTCATCGGAATCCTGACGGTCAGATCGGCGTGGGCGATCGTGCGGTGGCTCAGACCATCGCCTTCGGTGCCGAAGATCAGGGCGAGCTTTTCGATGTGGTCGGGGGCGTCGGCGCCGTTGTCCAGCCGGCGTACCAGTTCGTCCAGCGAGATCGAATCATCCTCCAACGCCATCGCCGCGGTCGTGAATCCCAGTCGGTTCAGCTCGGCGAGCCCCTCGACGGGCCAGTAGTGCGTATCGTCGCCGCCGATGCGGGTCCACGGGATCTGGAACACCGTGCCCATGGATACGCGCGCCGCACGCCGGTACAGCGGGTCGCCGCACGACGGGGTCACCAGCACGGCGTCGACGCCCAACGCCGCGGCCGAGCGCATCAGCGCGCCGACATTGGTGTGGTCCACGATGTTCTCCATCACGGCGATGCGGCGCGCGTTCCTGCACACCTCCTCGACACTGGGCAGCGGCCACCGGCGCATGGCCGCCAGTGCGCCGCGGTGCAGACGGTATCCGGTCAGTCGTTTCAGCTGTTCGGGTGACGCCACATACACGGGCACGTCGGGGCCCCAATGCCTGTCAACGAACCGGAAGGTCTCCGCCATGCCGTCGATCCACGGCTCCTCGACCAGCAGCGAGATGGGCTCCCTGCCGGCGGCCAGCGCCCGGTCGATGACCTTCGGCGATTCGGCGATGAACAGCCCCTTGGATGGCTCCAGACGGTTGCGCAGCTGGATCTCGGTGAGATTCGTATAGGCTTCGACGCGTTCGTCGTCAACCGACTCAAGTGGGATGAAGCGCATGCCGCCGCCTTTCGCCTGATACAACAAAACCCCTTGGAAGCCAAGGGGTTTTCGTCTGTGTCCGGAGCGGGACTTGAACCCGCACGCCTGTATAAATAGGCACTAGCACCTCAAGCTAGCGCGTCTACCATTCCGCCACCCGGACAGGTGCCGTTCGGCAACGAGTAAGAACTATACCATTCCGCGTGGCAAATGCAAACATGGTGTGTCGCGGCTGGGGGCGATGTGTAGCCTAGTGTCCATGACCGAACCTCTGTTTCTTCTCGATCCGGATCATGACGACGTTCCGGTGAACAGCGACGAGATCCACGCCGGGTGGACCCTGACGCTGCCGCCGCATATCCGCAGGCATGCCGTGCAGGCGATGCGTCTCAAGGCCGGGGACGCGCTCACGCTGTCGGACGGCAAGGGGCTGCGGCTGCGAGCCACCATGGTCGATCCGGAGCAGGGGACCGCCGAGGTCGTGGAGTTCGGCCGTGAGCCGCAGCCGGTCGTGCGGCTGAACCTGATCCAGGCGCTGGCCAAGAACGGCCATGACGAGCAGGCCATCGACATGGCCACGCAGATCGGCGTGGATACGGTGATCCCCTGGCAGGCGGATCGCTCGATCGCCAAGTGGAAGGCGGGGAGGACCGACCGCAAGTGGCGTCAGGTGCTGGAGGCCGCCACCGAGCAGTCGCGGCGCTGCTGGACCCCGGAGCTGGGCGACTGCGTCTCCAGCAAGGGGATCGTGGCCATCTGCCGGAGGGCGTGCGTGCACGGCGAGCTGGTGATCGTGCTGCATCAGGATGCCACGCGCAGCTGGCATGATATCGAGGAGTCGATCGCCGCGTTGTCAGACCGTTGCCTGAACGACGGCAGGACGCGTGCGATCACTGTGGTCGTGGGGCCCGAAGGCGGCATCAGCGAGGCCGAGGTCGACGCGTTCGTCGGCGCCGGAGCGGAATGCTGCGTATTGGGAACGAACATCCTGCGCGCGTCCGTGGCCGGGCCCGTGGCCCTGGCGCTGCTGTCCCGCGCGGTGGGACGCTACGCCTAGCGGGGAATATCCGTGCGGCGCAATAGCATGGGATGCGGCAGTAGTTCAACCAGGAGGATCATGATGAGCGAGCCCGATTGCCTGTTCTGCAAGATCATCGCCGGCGAGATTCCCAGCGAGAAGGTCTATGAGGATGAGACGACCTATGCCTTCAAGGACATCAGCCCCAAGGCGGCGGTCCATGTGCTCGTCGTACCCAAGCACCATTACGAGAACGTCGCCGAGCTGGCCGGCGCCGATGCCGCGCAGCTCGCGCATATGGTCCAGGTCGCGCAGTCGCTCGCCGACGAGGCCTTCCACGGGGCGTACCGTCTGATCTTCAACACCGGGCGCGACGCCGGGCAGAGCGTGTTCCACGTCCATGCCCACGTCCTGACCGGTGAGACGCTGGACGAGTAGCGGTCCGTCGCGCAATCCAACCGATACTGCACCTACTCACGAGAAGGGAATCCGTGGCCACCACGACACGAACCATCACCATCCCGACGCAGCTTGACCCCGTCGCGGTCCTCGGACCGGTCGATGAGGTCCTCAGGGAGGTGGAACGGGCGTTTCCGGACCTGACGATCATCGTGCGGGGCAACCGCATTGCCATCATGTCCAGGTCGAAGCAGACCGAATCGCAGGCGGCGCGCGCCGAGGAGGTCGTCAACACCATCATCCAGGCCGCGTACACCGCGCCGATGGACGCCGATACCGTACGTCGCATGCTCGATCAGGACATCCTGTCGAACCGCGTACGCCGGACGCATCCGGGGCATGGCGTGGTGACGGAGACGTTGCGCCGCGCCCTTCCCGAGACCCCCACGCGCCGCGACGAGGTCTCGCAGCACCACAAGCCGCACGTCCCCGGCGTCATCACATTCGCGAACGGGGCGCCGGTCCGGGCCAAAACCGCGGGACAGGTGGCCTACGTCAACGCCATCGAATCGCATACCGTCACCTTCGCCATCGGTCCGGCCGGCAGCGGCAAGACGTATCTGGCCGTGGCCAAGGCCGTGCGTGCATTCCAGGACCGCAAGGTGCGCCGCATCATCCTGACCCGTCCGGCCGTGGAGGCGGGGGAGAACCTCGGCTTCCTGCCCGGCACGCTCAACGAGAAGGTGGACCCGTACCTGCGGCCGCTCTACGACGCCCTCTCCGACATGCTCGGCCCCGACCAGCTGCGTCATTACATGGACGACGGCACCATCGAGGTGGCGCCGCTGGCGTATATGCGCGGCCGTACGCTCAACGACGCGTTCGTCATCCTCGACGAGGCGCAGAACACCACCGAGCAGCAGATGAAGATGTTCCTGACCCGACTGGGGTTCAACACCACGATGGTGATCACCGGCGACGTCACCCAGATCGACCTGACCGTACCGAACTCCGGACTGGCCTCCATCGAGCGGATCCTCGGCGGCATCGACGACATCGCGTTCGTCCATCTGGATGCGGCCGACGTGGTGCGGCACGCGTTGGTCGGGCGGATCGTGGAGGCGTACGATCGGCACGCCTACGCCATCGGGCGTGGGACACGGCAGCGAAAGGGCAATGATGAGCGTTGAGGTGATCAACGAGACGCAGTGGGTCATCGATCCGAAGGTCTTCTCCGACCTCGGGGTGTGGGTGCTGGACCAGATGAGGGTCAGCACGCAGTCCGATCTGACGATCATGTTCGTGGACCCCGAACCGATCGCCACACTGCATGAACGGTGGATGAACCTGGAGGGCCCCACCGATGTGATGAGCTTCCCGATGGACGAGCTGCGCCCCGGCGACGGCCGCACGCTGGTCGAGGGCATCCTCGGCGACATCGTGATCTGCCCGTGGGTGGCCGCCCAGCAGGCCGCGGCCGCCGGGCACAGCGCGTTGGAGGAGATGCTGCTGCTGACGATCCACGGCACGCTGCACCTGCTCGGCTACGACCACGTGACCCCGGATCAGGAACGGCAGATGTTCGGCCTGCAACGCCAGCTGCTGCTCACGTTCTTCGCGCTGCACCACGGCATCGGGGAACCGGCCACACTGCCCGCCGGCACCCCCGATGCGCTGGCGCAGTACGATGAACGTCGCCGGCTGACGCGCGGATCGGAACAACGGTAAGGATGAGGCATGATATTCGATGAACCCTCGCTGATCGTGGTGATCGCGGTGCTCGCCGTGGCCGCCGCGCTGCTGATCTGGCTGTCGTTGACGATGGCCTCCGCCGAAGGCGCGGTCTCCCGCGTCACCAGGGCCAGTCTGAACAACCTGATCCTGGAGACGCAGACCGATCAGGAGATGAGCCAGTTCACCCGCATGAAGCGCATCGAGCGCATCCATAAGGTGCAGAAGCTGATCGCCGACCGGTACGCCACCTCCGGATCGTGCATGTTCTTCCGCATCTCCTGCAATGTGCTGGACGGCGTGCTGGTGATGTGCATCGCGTCGCTGTGCGGGGCGCCGCTGTGGCTGGAGCTGGTGTGCGGCGTGCTGTTCGCGCTGATCGTGGCCGTGGTGTCGGTGCTGGTGCGTCCCCGTGCCGTGGGGGCGCTGAAGCCGGTGGACATCATGATCAAGCATGCGGGCGTGATCACGGTGGCCTCCGCGTTGACGCCGTTCGCCCGCGTGGGCGGTCAGAACGGCCAGAAGCGCAGGCGCGAGTCGGAGCTCTCCGACGACGAGGAGCTCGAAAAGCTGCAGATGGAGCAGGGCAAGGCCATGATCGACCGGCTGGTCGAGGCCAACGATTTCGATCCCGAGACCTCGGAGATGCTGCGCAACGTGCTCAAGCTCTCGGACACGCTGACCCGCGAGATCATGGTGCCGCGCACCGACATGATCTGCATCGGCAAGGAGCAGACGCTGGTCTCGATGCTGAAGCTGTGCTCCCGCTCCGGATTCTCACGCGTGCCGGTGATCGGCGAGGACGTCGACGACCTGATCGGCGTGGCCTACCTCAAGGACGCCGTACGCGCCACGGCGTTCAACCCGGCGGCCGGCGAACGCACCGTCGATTCGATCGTGCGCGACCCCCTGCTGGTGCCGGAGTCCAAGCCGGTGGACGATCTGTTCCACCAGATGCAGCGGCTGCGCCAGCATGTGGCGATCGTGGTGGATGAGTACGGCGGCATCGCCGGCTTGGTGACGATCGAGGACACCATCGAGCAGATCGTCGGGGAGCTGGAGGACGAGCACGACCGCACCCAGCATGCCGAACCGGTGCAGATCGGGGAGCGCAAGTGGAGCATGCCCGCCCGCACGCCGATCGCCGACCTGGAGGAGATCTTCGAGATCGACATCGACGAGGACGATGTTGACACCGTGTTCGGTCTGCTGACCAAGCTGCTGGGACAGGTGCCGATCGTCGGCGCGTCGGCGGTCACCCGCGGGCTGCGGCTCACCGCCGTGGATTCGGCCGGTCGCCGGAAGAAGGTCTCGACGATCGTGGTGGAGCCGGCGCATACCGATCAGAGCAACGACGAGGATCCGGACACGTCAGCCGAACAGGACGAAGCAGAGAACAAGGAGCAGTGAACCAGTGAACGACACAGCCCAGCAGACGCAGGATCAGACGGTGTACAGGTCGGGGTTCGTGGCCGTGGTCGGCCGCCCGAACGTCGGCAAATCCACGCTGATTAACGCGTTGATCGGCACGCAGGTGGCCATCGCCTCCTCCCGGCCGGAAACCACACGCAAGGCCATCCGCGGCATCCTGACCACCGACCATGCGCAGATCGTGCTGGTGGACACCCCGGGCATCCATCGCCCTCGCACGCTGCTCGGCCAGCGGTTGAACGACGTGGTGGACGAATCGTTGGCGGACGTGGACGCCATCGCGTTCCTGCTACCGGCCGACCAGGAGATCGGCCCGGGCGACAAGCGCATCCTGAGCCGGTTGCGCGCCGAGTTCGCCACCAAGCGGGACGACGGGAGCTTCTCCTGGAAGGTGCCGCTGATCGCCATCGTCACCAAGATCGACGAGCTCGACCGTGAGCAGCTGATCGCCAAGCTCATCCAGATCAACGAGTTCGCCGATTTCACCGACATCGTGCCGGTGAGCGCGCTGCAGCATGACAATCTGGCCGAGGTGCGCAACGTGCTGATCGACAATATGCCGGAGGGACCGCAGATGTACCCGGCCGATCAGATCACCGAGGAGCGCCCCGAGGACACGATCGCCGAGCTGGTGCGCGGCGCGTTCCTGGAGGAGCTGGACGACGAGTTGCCGCATTCGCTGGCCGTGGTGGTCGATTCGATTGAATACCCGGAGGACAATGAGACCGGCGAGGCCTATGACGGCAAGGTCGAGGTCATCGTGTCGATCTATGTGGAGCGTGATTCGCAGAAGCCGATCATCATCGGCAAGGGCGCCGAGCACCTGGTGCGCGTCAAGAAGAAGCTGCGCACGCCGGTCAACCGCATCGTCGGGCGCAAGGCCAAGCTGGACCTGCATGTCAAGGTGGCCAAGGGCTGGCAGTCCGACCCCAAGCAGCTCGAGCGCCTCGGATTCTGATATACGAATGCCGCCTGGATTCCGGCGGCATTCGTGCGTTCGTTCTCCTTTGGTCGACTACTTGCGCTTGGTGTACATCTGCGTGTTGAGCAGCGTGGCGTAGCGCTTGATGACCTTCGGGCGGATGACCTTCATCGAGGCGGTCATCAGGCCGTTCTCCTGCGTGAACTCCTCGGGCAGGATGATGAACTTGCGCACCGATTCGGCGCGGGACACGCCCTCGTTGGCCTGATCGACGTACTTCTGCACCTCGGCGCGGACCACGGCGTTCTCCGTGGCCTCCTCCAGCGTCATGTCACGGTCCAGGCCCTTGGCCTCCAACCATGGACGCAGCGACTCCTCGTCCAAGGTGATCAGCGCGGAGATGAACGGGCGCTTGTCGCCAAGCACCAACGCCTGGGAGACGAATTCGCAGCGTTGGATGACCTCTTCGATCGGGCGCGGGGCCACGTTCTTGCCGCCGGCGGTGATGATCAGGTCCTTCTTGCGGCCGGTGATGTAGAGGAATCCCTCCTCGTCCAGTCGACCGAGATCGCCGGTCATGAACCAGCCGTCCTCGGTGAACGTGTCGGTCGTGGCTTCGGCGTTCTTGTGGTAGCGCGGGAATACGGCCGGACCTTGGATCTGGATCTCGCCTTCCTCGCTGATGCGCACGTGGAAGCCGGGGTAGGGGATGCCGACCGAACCGGCCTTGAACGGCGTGCCGACCGGATTGAACGCGCACGGGGCGGTGGTTTCGGTCAGGCCGTAGCCCTCATAGACCGGAATGTTCGCGCCGCGGAAGAACGCCAGCAGCTCCGGGTCCAGCGGGGCGCCGCCGGCCACGATCCACTGGGCGCGGCCGCCGAGCACCTGACGCAGCTGCGCGTAGATCATCGGGTCGAAGGTGGCGCGGCGGGCGGCGGTCAGGGCCTTGGGCTTGCCGTTGGCGCTGATCTCCTTCATGTAGTTCTGCGCGGTGACCACGCCGGCGGCGAACGCCACGCCCTTGACGCCGTGTCCGGCCTTCTGCGAGGCGGCGTTGTACACCTTCTCCAGCACACGGGGCACCACGATCATGACGGTGGGCTTGGCCTCCTGCAGATCGTTGATCAGCGTGGCGATGCCCTGCGCGATGTAGATGCGCAGGTTGCTGGCGACGACGATGTAGTTGACGGCGCGGGCGAAGGTATGCGCCTGCGGCAGGAACAGCAGCACGGAACCGTTCCTGTTGTTCAGCACGGCCGGCATGAACGACTGCAGCGTCATGGCGGTGGTGCAGTAATGCTCGTGGGTCATCTCCACGCCCTTCGGCGCGGCGGTGGAACCGGAGGTGTACACGATCGAGCACAGATCGGTCTTCTTCACCGAATCGATGCGCGCATCCAGCTCCTCGTCGGAGACCTGGTCCGCGTACGCCTGGATCTCGGCCAGGCCGCCGGTCTCCAGGCACAGGATGCTCTCCAGCGAAGGGCATTCCGCGATTGTGCCGTCGGCCTTGTTGCGCATCTCGACGGTTTCCACGATGAGCAGCCTAGCGTCGGAGTTGTCCACGATGTTGCGGATCTGCTCGGCCGAATCGGTCTCGTAGATCGTGGCCATCACGCCGCCGCACGCCATGATCGCCGCGTCGATGACGTCCCACTCATAGGAGGTGCGGCACATGAACGCCACGGTGTCGCCCTTGCGCAGGCCGCGCTGCATCAGGCCCTTGGCGGTGACGCGGATGTCCTCCAGCACCTCGGTGGCCGTCTTGGTCACCCAGGCGTCGCCGGACTTGTATGTGTACAGCGGGTCATCACCCATGCGTTCGGCGCGCTGCGCGTACAGGTCGTAGATCGTCATGCCCTCATCCAGCGGGGGAATGCCCTCGGTGTAGGCGGTGAGCAGGCCTGTCTGCTGATCGATGTACGTGGTCGTCGGACGGTCCTCGCCCCAGGTGTGCGAATGCGGCAGACCGGTGACATCCAGCTGCCCGGCACCGGAGGGGGCGGCATAGTCGGGACCTTCGCCGGAGTCGTCGCTGACCGGGTGGACGAAGTCGCCGCCGAGCTGCAGTGCCTTCTGCGCCAACGAAGTGGCGGTGTTCTTGAGTGATGTGATGACAGACACGTGATTCTCCTTATAGCCTGGTATGGCCTCTCTCTGTCGAATGATAACCGGTCATCGGCGACACGTCACCTTACGGTAGCGTAGGAACGCCGACGCTGCACCGTTCATGCGCCGCAATCTGCATATTGGGACGGTGCTGTTGGTTTGGTCGGCTCCTTGGTTAGACTGTAAGGCTGTAACATACACCGAATCTTTTCTTCTGATAAGAAAGAGGAAGGGCTCACATGGCTGAAACAGCACAAGCCACCGTGGTGTTCGGCGTTCTGAATGAGACGTCGGACCACGAGTCCCGCGTCGCGCTGACGCCGGATATCGTCGCACGGCTGCGCAAGGCGGGTGTCTCCTGCCTGATTGAGAGCGGCGCAGGCGTCGCCGCCAACTATGTTGATGAGGATTACACGAAGGCGGGCGCCGAGGTCGTGTCCTCCGATGAGGTGATTTCCCGTTCGGACGCCCTGGGCTTCATCGACCGCCCGGACTCCGATCTGGTCGCCCGCCTGAAGCCGGGCACCTGGGTCATCGGTATGCTCGGTTCCTTCACCGATGCCGATTACATTGCGTCCCTTGAACAGGCCGGTCTGGTCGGCGTGGGCATCGAGAAGCTGCCGCGTCAGCTCAGCTCCGCGCAGTCGATGGACGAGATGACCTCCCAGAACTCCGTGATGGGCTACAAGGCCGTTCTGGTGGCCGCCAACGCCTACGGTTCGTTCTTCCCGATGATGACCACCGCCGCCGGCACCATCCGCCCGGCCAAGGTGCTGATCCTCGGCGCCGGCATCGCCGGTCTGCAGGCCATCGGCACCGCCCGCCGTCTGGGTGCGGTCGTCACCGCGTACGACGTGCGTCCGGCCGCCCAGGGTGAGGTCGAGTCGCTGGGCGCCAAGTTCCTGGATCTGGGCCTCGACTTCTCCAAGGGCCAGGGCGAGGGCGGTTACGCCCGCCAGCTCACCCCGGAGGAGCAGGCCGCGCAGCAGGCCGCCGTCGATGAGAAGGCCGCCGGCTTCGACGTCATCATCACCACCGCCAAGGTGCCGGGCCGCAAGCCCCCGATGCTGCTGACCAAGGCCGGCGTGGACGGCCTCAAGCGCGGGGCCGTGATCGTCGACTGCGCCGCCAGCGAGCTGGGCGGCAACGTCGAGGGCTCCACCGTCGGCACCCAGGTGACCGAGGGCGGCGTGACCATCATCGGCGCCCCGTACCTGGCCAGCGAGGTGACGAACACCGCGTCCAACCTGCTGGCGCGCAACGTCGCCGACGTGCTCGCCCACTTCGTGCGCGACGGCAAGCTGGCGATGGACCTGAACGAGGAGCTCGACAACGCCCTCGTCGTCGCCGGCCGCGCCGAAGCCCCGGTTGCGGAAGGAAAGTGAGAAGAGACATGGATATCGTCGTAGCAATCACCCTGTTCATCCTCGCGCTGCTCATCGGCGTCGAGGTCATCGGCAAGGTTCCCGCGACCCTGCACACCCCGTTGATGTCGGGCGCGAACTCCATCCACGGCATCGTCATCGTCGGCGTGGTCATCGTGGCCGCGCACGCCACCTCGCCGCTGGCTTGGGTGTTCATCTTCCTGGCCGCCGTGCTGGGCACGATGAACGTCGTCGGCGGTTATGTGGTCACCGACCGCATGCTGGAGATGTTCAAGTCCGACAAGTCGAAGAAGAAGGGGGAGGACAAGTAATGGGTACCCTCGCGCAAACCCTGAGCACGCCGCTGGGCGTGGTCGAATGGTTCGTCTATCTGATCTCCGCCGTGATCTTCGTGATCGGCCTGCACCTGATGAACTCGCCGAAGACCGCCCGCAAGGGCAACCTGATCTCCGCCGCGGGCATGATCCTGGCCTGCGCGATGGCGTTCATCGTGCTGTTCGTCAATGAGATCTCCAACGGCTTCCAGCACGGCGTGGCCGTCGCGCTGCTGATCGTCGGCATCATCATCGGCGCCGTGGCCGGCGTGGTCTCGGCCAAGAAGGTCAAGATGACCGACATGCCGCAGCTGGTCTCCATCTTCAACACCGTGGGCGGCGGCGCGGCCGCGCTCGTGGCGCTCAACGACATCCTGACCTCCGAGGGGCTGCCGACCATCGTGGTGCTCATCACCGCCGGCCTCGGCATCCTGATCGGTTCGGTCACCTTCTCCGGCTCGCTGGTGGCGGCCGGCAAGCTGCAGGGCCTGAAGTTCATGCGTAAGCTGGCCATTCCGGCCAAGGGCGTGGTCAGCGTGGTGTGCATCGTGCTGATGCTCGCCTCGTTCGTCATGCTGTGCGTCATGCCCGAGCAGCGCCTGCTGTTCAGCATCCTGACCACCGTGTTCGCGCTGATCTACGGCCTGGTGTTCGTCATCCCGATCGGCGGCGCCGACATGCCGGTCGTCATCTCCGTGCTCAACGCCTGCACCGGCACCGCCGTGGCCATGAGCGGCCTGGCGATCAACAACATCGCCCTGATCGTGGCCGGCGCCCTCGTCGGCTCCGCCGGCGTGACCCTGTCCATCGACATGTCCAAGGCCATGAACCGCCCGCTGATGAGCGTGCTCGCCGGCGGCTTCGGCGGCGGCTCCTCCGCCGCGGGTTCGGCCGAAGGCCCCGAGGGCACGATGAAGGAGACCACCGCGGACGACGTGGCCGTGCAGCTCGTCTACGCGGAGAAGGTCATCTTCGTCCCCGGCTTCGGTCTGGCCCAGGCCCAGGCCCAGCGTGAGCTCGCCGACCTGGGCGAGCTGCTCAAGGGCCATGGCGTCGAGGTCTCGTACGCCATCCACCCGGTGGCCGGCCGTATGCCCGGCCATATGAACGTGCTGCTCGCCGAGGCCAATGTGCCGTATGAGGAGCTCATCGATCTGGACGACATCAACCCGCAGTTCCCGCAGGCCAACGTGGCGCTGGTCGTCGGTGCGAACGACGTGACCAACCCGGCCGCCCGCAAGCCCGGCACCGCCGTCTCCGGCATGCCGATCCTGGACGTGGACATGGCCCAGAACGTGGTGGTGATGAAGCGCGGCCGTGGTCGTGGCTACGCCGGCATCGAGAACGAGCTCTACTTCAAGGACAACACGCAGATGCTGTTCGGCGACGCGAAGGCCGGTCTGCAGGCCGTCATCGCCGCCGTCAAGGAGCTCATCAACTGACCTTCACCAAGGTTCGTTGACATACCGAGGGGTGTCCCGACAAGGGACGCCCCTCGTCGTATATGTCCGTCGTATACGGTCAGCCGCCTACGTCCATCTCGTTGGATGCACGATTCCCCCGATTCGTAGTTGTCGGAATCGGGGGAATCGTGCTCTTTGGCCATGATGGTTGCGCTAACAACGTAAGAATCTGGGGATTCGGACAAATATGGCGGTCACAGCCCGAAGGTGCGCGTGACGAAGTTGGTGACGCGACGCCAGTAGCGTTCCGGATCCGTGGATGCGGCCATCGTATGCCCGGCCCCGGGGATCATCATCTTCTGACGGTCGATGCTGGCGCAGGCGTCGAAGTTCCTCTCCAGCGAGGCGGGGGAGACGAAGTCGTCGCCGCCGCCGTGGATGAACAGCATCGGGATCGTCGTATGGTGCAGCTGTCGTACGCACGATGCCTCACGGAACCCGTAGCCCGCGCGATGCCGGCAGATCAGGCTCATCGTGGCCACGAGCGGACGCGCGGCCCAGCGCGGCAGATGGTACAGCGAGCGGGCGTTAAACATGAACTGGTCCCACACGGAGGTAAAGCTGCTGTCCTCGATGGCGGACACCACGTTGCGCGGCAGCGAGGCCTCGCCGGCCGCCATCATCACCGCCGCGCCGCCCATCGAATTGCCGTGCAGCAGGATGCGTGCCTGCGGATCCGCCGCCGTGATCACGCCGATCCAGTCCATCAGGTCCACACGTTCCAGCCAGCCCATGCCGATGTATCGGCCCTGGCTCAGTTCATGCCCGCGTGAAGCGGGGACCAGCACCGTGAATCCCATCCGGGCATACCGGTGCGCGTACTTGGCCATCTCTGTCGGGTCGCCACTGTATCCGTGGCAGCAGATCGCGTACAGGTGCGGAGTGGGGTTCACGCAATCGGGGTCGACGAGCCAGCCGTGCAGCTTGAACCCGTCGCGGCTCATCATCGAGATCGGCTGCTTGGACTCCTCGAACCAGTCGGCCGCCTCCTCCTGCTCCGCCATGTCGGCCGCAGGCGTCTCCGGTTGCGGATCCTCCAGCTCGCCGTCCTGCAGGCGGCGCATCATCGACCGCCGGGCCTGGGTGTCCAGGGCGAACGAGAAGAGGAGATTCGCCGTGGCGTATAGTGCGCCAACCGTGGCCGCGGCGGTGACGCCGGCTCCGATCAGAACCTTCTTCGTCAGCGTTGATGTTGTCTGCGTCATTGCAACCTCTTCCATGGACGGCCTTCTGTTGTTCAGTCTAGCGCCCGGTACACGGGTACGACGACCGCAACACGGCGGGCGTGCGATGCAGCCGGCGCGTGGGGCGCTGTCCGGGGTGTGCGTATACTTGATGACTGTTGCTTTGGCGAGGGAAACCGCCGTGGGTGGTTTCCGTAATCGACTCGGCGCATTCAGCCCCTCCTGCGGGGTCGTTCTGCGGCGCGTCGTGGCGTCAAAAGACAGAACGACAAGTGACATGCAACCCAAAGGAGGCCAGCAATGGCTAGCAACATGATCGTCCTCGAGGGCGAAGTTCGTGATGAGTTCGGCAAGGGCGCCGCGCGTCGTATGCGCGTGGCCAAGCAGATCCCGGCGACCATCTACGCCGGCGGTGCCGACCCGGTGTTCGTCAAGCTCCCGATGAAGGAGACCACGCTCGCCCTGCGTCACACCAACGCCCTGTTCACCATCAAGTTCGGCGACGAGCAGAAGATGGCCGTGGTCAAGGACGTGCAGCGCAACCCGGTCAAGCGCATCGTCGAGCACGTGGACTTCTATGAGGTCCGCGCCGGCGAGAAGATCGACGTCGAGGTGCCGGTGTTCGTCGAGGGCGAGCCGAAGGGCGCCGCCGTGGCGTTCGTGGACATCCAGGAGCTCAAGGTCCGCGCCGATGTGGCCAACCTGCCGGAGCGCATCGTGGTGAACGTGGACGGCATGACCGACGGCACCAAGGTGTTCGCCAAGGACGTCGTGCTGCCGGAGGGCGTCGAGCTCGACGTCGAGGATCCGGAGGAGTCCGTGGTCACCGTTGAGGTGCCGGAGGACGCTTCCACCGAGGAGGCCCCGGAGGCCCCGGCCGCTGAGTGAGCGTAGCGCCATCCAGATGTAACCGATGAAAGGAACCCGCCTGTTGAGCGGGTTCCTTTCATATTGTGGTCGCCGTCCCGCATCCCGACATCGGGATGTGAGAGAGTACCAATCATGAAGCCCGGGCCACAAGCGCGGGAGCATTACCACTGAGCGCCGTCGCAAGGGCGGCAGGAAAGAAGTTGAGAATGACCGAACAGAACCATCACGATCCCGCGGCGCTGGACAAGCTCGCCGAACCGTTCACCGTGCTGCCGAACGACAACCCGGCCTCGGACGCCAAGCGGCAGGAACTCATCGACAAGCCGGCATTCGGACAGATTTTCTCCGACAACATGGCCCACATCTCCTGGACCAAGGGCGAGGGGTGGAACGACCGCCGCATCGAGCCGTATGCGCCGCTCAAGCTCGATCCGGGCGCTTCGGTGCTGCACTATGCGCAGGAGATCTTCGAGGGCCTGAAGGCCTACAAGCACGCCGACGGCTCGATCTGGATGTTCCGCCCGGATGCGAACGCCGAACGCTTCCAGAACTCGGCCAAGCGTCTGTACCTGCCGGAGCTGCCGGTCGACGATTTCATCGGCTCGTGCGCCGCGCTGGTCAAGCGCGATGCGGCTTGGGTGCCCTCCCGCCGCGAATACACGCTCTACCTGCGTCCGTTCATGTTCGCGTCCGAGCCGTTCCTGGGCGTGCGCGCCGCGCAGGAGGTCGACTACTGCGTGATCGCCAGCCCGTCCGGCCCGTACTTCCAGGGCGAGAGCCGCCCGGTGAGCATCTGGGTGGAGGACAAGTGGTTCCGCACCGGTCCCGGCGGCACCGGCTTCGCCAAGTGCGGCGGCAACTACGCCGCCTCGCTGATCGGCGAGTACAAGGGCATCGAGAACGGCTGCGAGCAGGTGTGCTTCGTGGACGCCGCCACCAAGACCTATCTGGAGGAGCTGGGCGGCATGAACATGATGATCGTCCACAAGGACGGCCACATCGAGACGCCGAGCCTGACCGGCAACATCCTGCCGGGCGTGACCCGCCGCTCGCTCATCCAGCTGGCGCAGGACAAGGGCCATGACGTGGTGGAGACGATGATCAAGCTCGACGACCTGCTCGAGGACATCAAGTCCGGCGAGGTCACCGAGGTGTTCGCCTGCGGCACCGCCGCCATCATCGCGCCGATCGGCCGGTTCAAGTCCGAGAGGTTCGACGTGACCGTGGCCGGCGGCGAACCCGGCGAGCTGACGATGGACCTGCGCAATACGCTGCTCGGCATCCAGCTCGGCGAGATCGAGGATCCGCACAACTGGATGTGGAAGGTCTGCTGACCTGCAAGTTCCCGCTGCAGCGCCCCCGGGCCGGAGGATATCCGGTTTCGGGGGCGCTGCCGTTTTCGCGTCGCGTGTCATCCGGTCGGACTGGGTATGCTCTGTACGGGACCCCGAGCCCCTCATGGCAGGACCGACACAATGGGCGTGATGACGGAAAGGATGACGACATGGAAGTGGCGTTGGAAAGCAATGCGTTCTTCCTGGCCATCGAGTATATCGCCATCCTCTGCTGCGGCATGGTGGGCGGATTATCTGCAATCCGGAAAGGATATGATCTGTTCGCCATCCTCATCACGGCATGGCTGACCGCGCTGGGCGGCGGCATCGTCCGTGACGTCATGCTCGGTGCCGTCCCTCCCGTCGGCATCTCCGACCGCGGTTTCGTGTTCACCGCGCTGGCATCCGGGGTTCTGGTGGCCGTGATCCACCCCGAGGTCGACAAGCTCAAATGGTCGATGACCGCTTTTGATGCAATCGCGGTCGGCATGTTCGCCGTCAACGGCACCGAGAAGGCCATGCTGTACGGCACGTCGGGCATGACCGCGGTGTTCATGGGCATGTTCACCGCGCTGGCCGGCGGGCTGATCCGAGACATGCTCATCAACGAGGTGCCCGTGGTCATCCGCGACAAGCACTGGTACGCCGTGCCCTCGGCGGTGGGATGCGTGGCCACGGTGTTCGTCTGCAAGGGTGTGCAGGCGGGCGTCATCAACCAGACCGCCGAGATCGTCATCGACGTGTGCGTCGTCGTTTTGGTGGTGGCGATGCGGCTGCTGTCCGTGAAATTCAATCTGATGCTGCCGGGTGCGGTGGAACGGCACCACACGTATCTGCCCGGCGGCAGACGCTGATCACACGTCTCGACGGTGTGTTGCGAATGCGGGATCCGATGGCCGATACAAGAAAGTCCCGCACCTCTTGCGAGATGCGGGACTCAAGCGATGACCTATATGGTCAGGCTCACAGGGCGTTGATGGCCACAGCGAGGCCGGACTTGCGGTTCGCGGCCTGGTTCTTGTGGATCACGCCGGCGCCAGCAGCCTTGTCGAGCTTCTGGGCGGCGACCTTGTAGGCGGCCTCGGCGGCGGCCTTGTCCCCGGCGGCGATGGCCTCGCGGGTGGCGCGGATCGCGGTCTTCAGGCTGGACTTGACGGCCACGTTGCGCTTGTGCGCCTTCTCGTTGGTCAGCACGCGCTTCTTCTGCGACTTGATGTTTGCCACTATCTACTCCAAACGACGGTTATACGGTAAGGACATACAAAACCATGATGATAGCATGTCGGGTGGAAAAACGAGGTGTCCGAACTGCGCGATTCGCGGTGTGTTGCGTGATTCGACCTCAATCATATGGCATGGAACGGATTCGACGCCGTGCCGATCCGAACGTGCGGGACATGCCATGGCGTGCGGTCCACGCTCGGCGGGGGAGTTGCTAGGATGATATGAGTCTTCCATCCCCTGCCATTGAGGAGGCCTTTTTGGTGGCTACGCAGCATAACCAGCCGGGTTTCACCGATCAGTCGCTGATCCGTAACTTCTGCATCATCGCGCATATCGACCACGGCAAGTCGACCGTGGCGGACCGCATCCTGCAGCTGAGCGGCATCGTGCCCGAGCGTGAGATGCGCGACCGCTTCCTCGACCGCATGGACATCGAACAGGAACGCGGCATCACCATCAAATCCCAGGCCGTGCGCGTACCGTGGACCTTCGACGGCACCGAATACACACTCGGCATGATCGACACCCCGGGCCATGTGGACTTCACCTACGAGGTCTCCCGCGCGCTGGCCGCCTGCGAGGGCGCGGTGCTGCTCGTCGACGCCACGCAGGGTATCGAGGCGCAGACCCTCTCGAACCTGTACATGGCCATCGACCACAATCTGGCCATCATCCCCGTGCTCAACAAGATCGACCTGCCCAGCGCCGAGCCGGACAAGCACGCCGAGGAGATCGCCGGCCTGATCGGCTGCGAGCCGTCGGACGTGCTGCGGGTCTCCGGCAAAACCGGCGAGGGCGTGACCGACCTGCTCGACCAGATCGTGATGGACGTGCCCGCCCCCAAGGGCGATCCGGACGCCCCGGCCCGCGCGCTGATCTTCGATTCGGTGTACGACTCGTACCGTGGCATCGTGACCTACATCCGCATGGTCGACGGCGAACTGCGCAGCCGCGAGAAGCTGCACATGATGGGCATCGGCATGACCCACGATCCGATCGAGATCGGCGTGATCAGCCCGGACATGACACCGACCAAGGCGCTCGGCGCCGGCGAGGTCGGCTACGTGATCACCGGCGCGAAGGACGTGAGCCAGTCCAAGGTCGGCGATACGATCACCGCCGCCGCCAAGGGCGCCACCGAACCGCTGCCGGGCTACCGCGATCCGCAGCCGATGGTGTACGCCGGCCTGTTCCCGATCGACAACGCCCAGTATCCGGAGCTGCGCGACGCGCTCGACAAGCTCAAGCTCAACGACGCGGCGCTCATCTACGAGCCGGAGACCTCGGTGGCGCTGGGCTTCGGCTTCCGCTGCGGCTTCCTGGGTCTGCTGCACATGGAGATCGTCTCCGAGCGCCTGGAACGCGAATTCGGACTCGACCTGATCTCCACCGCGCCGAACGTGCCGTACGAGGTGACTGCGGAGGACAACACGGTCCACCACGTCACCAATCCGAGCGAGTTCCCCGACGGCAAGATCAAGAGGATCGTCGAGCCGATGGTGGCGGCCGACATCATCACGCCGAAGGAGTTCATCGGCGCGGTGATGGACCTGTGCCAGGACCATCGCGGCCAGATGGGCACGATGGACTACATCAGCGCCGACCGCGTGGAGATGCACTACCGCATGCCGCTGGCCGAGATCGTGTTCGACTTCTTCGACCAGCTGAAGTCGCGCACCAAGGGCTACGCCTCGCTCGACTACCATGAGGACGGCGAGCAGAGCGCCGACCTGGTGAAGGTGGACATCCTGATCCAGGGCGAGAAGGTGGACGCGTTCAGCGCCATCGTGCACCGTGACAAGGCGTACAGCTACGGCGTGATGATGACCAAGAAGCTGCGCGAGCTGATCCCGCGCCAGCAGTTCGAGATCCCGATCCAGGCCGCGATCGGCTCGCGCATCATCGCCCGAGAGACCATCCGCGCGCTGCGCAAGGATGTGCTCGCCAAGTGCTACGGCGGCGACATCACCCGTAAGCGCAAGCTGCTGGAGAAGCAGAAGGCCGGCAAGAAGCGCATGAAGATGCTCGGCCATGTGGAGGTGCCGCAGGAGGCGTTCATCGCCGCCCTCTCCACCGGCGAGGGCGCGAACGACCGCGACACCAAGGACAAGATCCGCGCCGCGCAGAAGTCCGAAGGCTGATGGCGTTCGAGGTCTACGTCCATGTGCCGTTCTGTCTGCGGTGCCGAGCCGTTAAGCAGGCAATCCGGTGGATTGCCTGTAGGCGAGGGGAGTGGCCGCCAAGGCCGCGACGGCAGCGCCGCGTGGAGGTGTGAGTCATGTTCGAGGTCTACATCCATGTGCCGTTTTGCCTGCGGCGCTGCGGATACTGCGATTTCAACACGTACACGGCCGTCGACCTGGGCGGCGGTGCGTCGCGCGGCAACTACGCCGCGATGACGATCCGCGAGATGCGGCTGGTCCGCGACTGGCAGGAGCGTCACGGCATCGCCGAACCGCCGGCCTCGACCGTGTTCTTCGGCGGCGGCACGCCCACAATCCTGCCTGCCGACGACCTGATCGCGATCCTGAACGCCATCCGCGAGCTCTGGGGCGTCGAGGACGGCGCCGAGATCACGACGGAGGCGAATCCGGACACGGTGGATGCGGCGACCATCCGCGCGCTGGCCGACGGCGGCTTCACCCGCGTCTCGTTCGGCATGCAGTCGGCCGTGCCGCATGTGCTGAGGACGCTGGATCGCACCCACACGCCGGCCAACGTGGAGGCCGGCGTGCGTGCCGCCGAATCCGCCGGCCTACGCAGCTCGGTCGACCTGATCTATGGGGCGCCGGGGGAGAGCCTGGACGATTGGCGCACCTCGGTGCATGCGGCCATCGGCCTGGGGGTGAACCACGTCTCCGCGTACGCGCTGACCGTGGAACCGACGACCAAGATGGGCCGCCAGATCGCCGCAGGGGTGCTGCCGAAACCGGATGACGACGATGAGGCGGCCAAATACGAGCTCGCCGACGAACTGTTCTCCGCGGCCGGTTTGCAATGGTATGAGATCTCCAATTGGGCTCAGCCGGGTTACGAGAGCCGACACAACCTCGGCTACTGGCGCAACGTCGATTGGGCAGGCATCGGCCCCGGCGCCCACTCGCATTACAACCGCGTCGAGCCTGCATCATGTCGCAGCGAGTCGGAACGCTCCGCCCGGCCGCATGGATCGTCCCCTCAGGACTGCGACGTCCATGGCGCCATCCGTTCCTGGGATCTGGCCCACCCGCGGCTGTGGAGCGAACGCGTCAACGCCGGACAGGTGCCATGGGCCGGCAGCGAATCCATCACGCCGATGGAGGCCCTTGAGGAAACGATCATGCTGGGCCTGCGTCTGCGTGAAGGAATGGACCTGACGGCGCTCAAGACATCCCTCGATGTCGGCGGGGCGGCATCCTCCGACATCGACGCGGGCGTCGCGGAGTTGGAGCGCGAGGGGCTGGTCGAACGCCGCGGTTCCCGGCTCATACCCACGCTGCGCGGTCGCCTGCTCAACGACGCCGTCATCGAGCGCATGTTCGACTGCTGCGGTCTGTAGCCGCGGGATGGTCTGCGCCAGACAGTCGCCGGGCGACGCGGTGATTCGAAATGTGGACACTGAAGTTGCGTGGTAACATCCGGACGGTACTCTCAAGCGCAGTCAATCCGGATTGGGAGAGAACGGCCGTGCCGCAAGGCGCAGGATGTCTCATTGTGCGGACATTTGTGGCCTGCGGGTCGTATCCTGTCCGTAACGCAAGAAAGGTGATCCAAGTGACGTTGCATGCTCCGCTAGATCTGACCGTCCGATGCAAGGAGGGGCTCTACGACCCCGCCGCGGAACACGACGCCTGCGGCGTCGGCATGGTGGCCACGATGAACCGTCGGCCGGAGCGGCGCGTCATCGACAAGGCCATCGAGGTGCTGAGGAACCTGGACCACCGCGGCGCGGTGGGCGCCGAGGAGAACACCGGCGACGGCGCGGGCATCCTGATGGGCATGCCCGACGCGTTCATGCGGGCCGTGGTCGACGCGCCGCTGCCGGAACCAGGCCATTACGCGGCGGGCATCGCGTTCCTGGACCGGGACACCGCCGCATGCGGCCGCCAGCAGCAAGCCATCGCCGCCATCGTGCGCGAGGAGGGGCTGGAACCGCTCGCCTGGCGTACCGTACCCACCGATCCGAACGGGCTGGGATTGCAGGCGCTGGCCTCGATGCCCGCATTCGTCACGTTGGTTGTCGCCTCCCCGGACGGCTCCCTGGGCGGGCTGGATTTGGAACGCAAGGCGTTCCGCATCCGCAAGCGCGTGGAGCACGAGGTGGGCGTGTACTTCGCCTCGCTGTCCGGCCGGACCATCACCTACAAGGGCATGCTGACCACCATGCAGCTGACCGGGTTCTTCCCGGACCTCAACGACGAGCGGGTGGCGGCGCGCGTGGCCATCGTGCACTCGCGCTTCTCCACCAACACGTTCCCCAGCTGGCCGCTGGCCCAGCCCTTCCGCCTGCTCGCCCACAACGGCGAGATCAACACCATCCAGGGCAACCGCAACTGGCTGCAGGCGCGCGAGGGGCGTCTGAGCTCCGAACTGCTCGGCGAGTTCGAACCGCTGCTGCCGATCGCCACGCCCGGATACTCGGACTCCGGCACCTTCGACGAGTGTCTGGAACTGCTGCACCTGGCCGGCCGCAGCCTGCCGCACGCCATCCTGATGATGCTGCCGCCCGCCTGGGAGAACGACGACACGCTCGACCCCGACGTGCGCGCCTTCTACGAGTACAACAACACGCTGATCGAACCGTGGGACGGTCCGGCGCACATCATCTTCACCGACGGCACGCAGGTCGGCGCGCTGCTCGACCGCAACGGCTTCCGCCCGGGCCGCTGGCAGCTGGACGACACCGGCCTGGTCGTGCTCGCCTCCGAAGCCGGCGTGCTGCCCGACGTGCCCGCCGAACACGTGAGCGCCAAGGGGCGTCTGGAGCCGGGGCGGATGTTCCTTGTGGACACCGCCGAAGGCCGCATCGTGCCGGACGATGAGATCAAGCACGCGCTCGCCGCGCAGCACCCGTACCGGCAGTGGGTGGAGGGCAACAGCGTGCACATGAACGAACTGCCCGCCCGCGAACACGTCAACCACTCCTACGAATCGGTGCTCCGCCGCCAGCGCGCCTTCGGCTACACCGAGGAGGACATCAAGCTGATCCTCAACCCCATGGCGGACACCGGCAAGGAGCCGCTCGGCTCGATGGGCAACGATACGCCGATGGCCGTGCTCTCCGACCGCAGCCGCATGCTGTTCGACTACTTCACGCAGAAGTTCGCGCAGGTCACCAACCCGCCGCTCGACTGGGAGCGCGAACGGATCGTCACCTGTCTGGAGTCGGCGATCGGCCCCGAGCCGAACCTGCTGGAGGACACCGAACTGCACGCCAAGAAGATCCTGATCCCGCTGCCGGTCATCAACTCCGAGGAGATGGCGCAGCTCAAGCGGCTCGACCGCGCCGCCATCCTCGACGGCTACTACCGGCCGTTCGTCGTCAAGGGCCTGTATCAGGTCGCCGGCGGCGGCCCCGCGCTCGAATCGCGGCTCGACGAGATCTTCGCCGACATCGACCGGGCGATCGCCGACGGCGCGAACTTCATCGTGCTCTCCGACCGTGGCTCGGACCACACGTGGGCGCCGATCCCGTCGCTGCTGCTCACCTCCGCGGTCCAACACCACCTGCTGCGCCGGCACACGCGCACCCAGGTCTCGCTGGCCGTGGAGGCCGGCGACGTGCGCGAGATCCACCACGTCGCGCTGCTCATCGCCTACGGCGCCGCCTGCGTGAACCCGTACCTGGCGTTCGAAACCGTGGAGGACCAGGCCCGCCGCGGCTACCTCACGGTCGATGCGGCCACGGCCGTGACGAATGTGACGCACGCCCTGTCGATCGGCGTGCTCAAGATCATGAGCAAGATGGGCGTCTCCACCATCATGAGCTACCGCGGCGCCCAGCTGTTCGAGGCGGTCGGTCTGAACAAGACCGTCATCGACCGGTACTTCACCGGCACCACCTCGCAGGTCGGCGGCATCGGACTGGACGAGATCGCCGAGGAGGTGGCCCGCCGCCACCGCGTGGCCTATCCGAATCAGTGGACCGTCACCGCGCACGACGAGCTGCCCACCGGCGGCGACTACAAGTGGCGGCGCACCGGCGAGAACCACCTGAACGACCCGGAGGCCATCTTCCTGCTCCAGCAGTCCACGCAGCGCGGCGACTACGGCATGTTCAAGCGGTATTCGGCGCATGTCAACGACACGTCGAACCGTCTGATGACGCTGCGCGGCCTGATGACGTTCAAGCCGACCCGCCAGCCGATCCCGATCGACGAGGTCGAGCCGGCCAGCGAGATCGTCAAGCGCTTCTCCACCGGCGCGATGAGCTACGGCTCGATCTCGCAGGAGGCGCACGAGACGCTCGCCATCGCGATGAACATGATCGGCGCGCGCTCCAACTCCGGCGAGGGAGGCGAATCCGACGACCGGATCAACGACCCGCTGCGCGTCAGCCGCATCAAGCAGATCGCCTCCGCGCGCTTCGGCGTGACCAGCGACTACCTGGTGCACGCCACCGACTTGCAGATCAAGCTCGCCCAGGGCGCCAAGCCGGGCGAGGGCGGCCACCTGCCGGGCGCCAAGGTGCCGCCGTGGATCGCCAAGGTGCGTCATTCCACGCCCGGCGTGGAGCTGATCTCCCCGCCGCCGCACCATGACATCTACTCGATCGAGGACCTGAAGCAGCTGATCAACGACGCGAAGATGGCCAACCCCAAGGCCCGCATCCACGTCAAGCTCGTCTCCGAGTTCGGCGTCGGCACAATCGCGGCCGGCGTGGCCAAGTGCCATGCCGACGTGGTGCTGATCTCCGGTTATGACGGCGGCACCGGCGCGGCCCCGCTCAACGCGATCAAGCACGCCGGCACCCCGTGGGAGATCGGCCTGTCCGAAACCCAGCAGACGCTGATCCTCAACGGTCTGCGCTCCCGCGTGACCGTGCAGTGCGACGGCGAGCTGAAAACCGGCCGCGACGTGATGATCGCCGCCCTGCTGGGCGCCGAGGAGTTCGGCTTCGCCACCGCGGCGCTGATCGTGGAGGGCTGCGTGATGATGCGCGCCTGCCAGAAGAACACCTGCCCGCAGGGCATCGCCACGCAGGATCCGGAGCTGCGCGCCCGGTTCACCGGCAAGCCCGAGCATGTGGTCAACTTCTTCATGTTCATCGCCGAAGAGGTGCGCGAGCTGCTGGCCCAGCTCGGCTTCCGCACGCTTGAGGAGGCCGTGGGCCACGTGGAGTGCCTGGATCAGGACGAGGCGGTCAGCCGCTGGAAGGCGGACGGCGTGGACTTGACGAACGTGCTGATGCAGCCCGGCCCGGTCCCCGGCACGATCCTGCACAAGACCATCGAGCAGAACCACGAGCTCGACAAGGCGCTGGACAACGAGCTGATCCGCCTGGCCGAACCCGCGCTGGAAAGCCGCGAACCCGTGCGCATCGAGATGCCGATCCGCAACGTCAACCGCACGCTCGGCACGATGGTCGGCTACGAGATCACCCGTCGCTACGGCGCCGAAGGCCTGCCCGACGACACAATCGATATGACCCTGCACGGTTCCGGCGGCCAGTCTATCGGTGCGTTCATCCCGCGCGGCGAGACCCTGCGCGTCTACGGCGAGGTCAACGACTACGCCGGCAAGGGCCTGTCCGGTGGACGCATGGTCGTCCGGCCCGAGGAGGGCGTGAACTTCGACCCGCACCGGAACGTGATCGCCGGCAACGTGACCGGTTTCGGCGCGACCTCCGGCGAGATGTTCGTCGGCGGCAAGGCCGGCGAACGCTTCGCGGTGCGCAACGGCGGCGCCACGTTCGTCGTCGAGGGCGTGGGCGACCACGGCTGCGAGTACATGACCGGCGGCACCGTGGTGGTGCTGGGACCCACCGGGCGCAACTTCGGCGCCGGCTTCTCCGGCGGCGACGCGTTCGTGCTCGGCCTGGACACGTCCAAGGTCAACCCCGAGGCCGCCGCACACGAGTCGCTGCTGTTCGAACCGCTGGACGGGGCGACATCCGAGAAGGTGCGCGACCTGGTCAAGCGCCACGCCGAGGAGACCGGCTCGGCGTTCGCCGCCGCGCTGCTGGAGGACTGGGATGCGACGGCCGCCCGGTTCACGCATGTGGTGCCCAGGCAGTATGTGGCGATGACCGCGGCGATGCGCCGCGCCGAAGACGAGCATATCGATTTCAACGAGCCCGGCGTCTGGGAACAGGTGTACGAGCAGGTGATGGAAGGAGCGCGCTGACATGGCGGACCCCAGAGGATTCCTTAAAGTACGTACCCGCCGCGAACCGGCCGAACGCCCCGTCGAGGAGCGCATCCGCGACTGGATGGACGTGCACGCCGAATCCGGCCTGCAGCCCTGGACGCGCGAACAGGCGTCCCGCTGCATGGACTGCGGCACCCCGTTCTGCATGACCGGCTGCCCGCTGGGCAACCTCATCCCCGAGTTCAACGACCTGGTGTATCAGGGCAAGTGGGAGGACGCCTACCATCGGCTGTCCTCCACCAACAACTTCCCCGAGGTCACCGGCCGCATCTGCCCGGCCCTGTGCGAATCGGCCTGCGTGCTGGGCATTCACCAGCCGCCGACGATGATCAAGAACGACGAGTGCACGATCATCGACCAGGCATGGCAGCTGGACTACGTCAAGCCGATGCCGCCGCACCGCCTGACCGACATGACCGTGGCCGTCGTCGGCTCCGGACCGGCCGGACTCGCCTGCGCCCAGCAGCTGACCCGCGCCGGACACACCGTCGTCGTCTATGAGCGCGACGACGCGATCGGCGGCCTGATGCGCTACGGCATCCCCAACTTCAAACTCGACAAGCGGCTGATCGACCGCCGCGTGGAGCAGATGGAGGCCGAAGGCACGCGGTTCCGCACCGGCGTGGAGGTCGGCAAGGACATCTCCTGGGACGAGCTGCGTTCGCGGTACGACGCGGTGGTGGTGGCGATCGGCTCCACCGTGCCGCGCGACATGAACCTGCCCGGGCGGGACCTCGACGGCATCCATTTCGCGATGGAGTACCTGCCGGACGCCACCCGCCGCATCTACGGCGTCACGCCGGTCCACGACATCACCGCCGAGGGCAAAGACGTGATCGTGATCGGCGGCGGCGACACCGGCTCCGACTGCCTGGGCACCGCCATCCGTCAGGGCGCCAAGAGCGTGACCGTGCTGCAGATCATGCCGAAGGAACCGACGGAGCGTCCTGACAACCAGCCGTGGCCCACCTACGCGCGTCTGTACCAGCAGACCAGTTCGATGGAGGAGGGCGGCGAGTACCTGTACAACACGGATTCGGTGAATTACATCGGCTCCGACAACAACGAGGCAGGGGAAGGCCAAACCGAAGTTCGTGTCGAGCATTCGGCCACGGCCGCCGGATTCGTGGCCGACGGGCACGGTCATGTGACCGGGCTCAAGGTCGTCAACGTCGCACCGGGGGAGGACGGGCCGTTCACCCGTCAGCCGGGCACCGAACGCGTGCTGCCCGCCGACCTAGTGCTGATCTCGGTCGGGTTCCTACACCCGGACACGACGACGCTGAGCGAGCAGCTGCCGGTCGAGCTGGACGGGCGCGGCAACGTGTCGCGCGACGACTCGTACGCCACGTCACAGGACGGCGTCTTCGCCTGCGGCGACGCGGGCCGCGGCCAGAGCCTGGTGGTCTGGGCCATCGCCGAAGGCCGCTCCTGCGCCGCCGCCGTGGATCGCTACCTGACCGGCGACACCGAACTGCCCGCGCCGATCGCCGCCTCGCGCCGGCCGATGGCGCTGCCGCGGTAGGGAACGAAACATCCCCTCCGCGCCATGAAGTTGTTTCCCGCGTGCTTTGACTGTATAGTCAGTGCATGTGGGGAACAATGCTATTCACTTGGCGATTGCCGATAATGACGAGATCGTGCTGAGGGGACTCACGGCGATCATTCGCCAGCAGCTGCCGCAGGTCCGTGTCGGCTGGGTCGCCCACTCGGGGCATGAGGCCATCGAGCGAGCGTTGGATCCGCTGAACCGTGCCGACATCCTGCTTCTGGACATGAGTCTGGAGGATATGCCGGGCACCGAGGCGTGCCGGCGGATACGCGAGAAGAACGGCACGCTGCCGATTCTGGCGATGACGGCCTTTTCGCTGAACCAGTACGCGGCGACGGTGGCGGACGCCGGCGCGCAGGGCATCGTCGGCAAGGCCGAGTTCAATGGTCTGTGCCAAGCGATTAAGGCAGTGGCGGCGGGCGGCGTTCTGCCGGCGATGTCCAGCGACATACGGACCGTGGAGTTCGAGTCGGCGCAGCACGCCCACGAGCGTCTGCGGGTGACGGACGGGCCGAGTCTGACGCTGCTCACCGAACGGGAACGGCAGGTGGTGGAGCTGTACGCGCAGGCGAACAAGCCGGCCGTCATCGCCTTGCGGCTGAAGATCACGCCCGGGTCGGTCAAGACTCATCTGGATCGGGCCCAGAAACGGCTGGGTCTGTCCTCACGCGCGGAGCTGGTGGACCTGTGGTGGCGGTGTCAGGCATGAGCGGGTGGAACCGCGGCAATCGGGCATACGAGGCCGTGCTCCGGGGCATTCACGGTATTCGTCGGCATATGGTCGCATGGTCCATGGCGGACAAGGTCATCCTGTGCCTGTCGGTGGCCGCGTTGGTCGTGGCGATCGCCGAATGGATCATGAACCCACCGCATACGGTGGCGGGAACATTGTTGGCCGTCCTGCTCTGCCTGATACTGGCGTTAATGCCCTGGAAATCGCATATGGCGGCATGGTGCATGATTTTCGTTGGCACGATCGGTGATTTACTGGTCGGTGTCGATCCTGCCGGGCCGAGCACCACATGGGCAACGCTACTTGCCATGGTGTCACTGGGGCGCGCTACGCGTGCTTGGGAATGTGTGCTATCGCTCGTCATTACCTTGTCTGCGGTAACGTATGCCGCAATTCGGTATCCGGACATTATGGGGTATGGCATACCGGGCGGCATTGCCAACCTAGGAGTTAGCCTGTTGTGTGTATATTTGATCGGCGTGTCAATCAGATATCGGCAGATGCGCTATATGCAGCAGGAAACCCGACGGCAAATCGAACAGTCTCAGCGTAGCCAATTCATGGCTTCACTGTTCCACGAAGCGGTCTCCGGGAATTTGACGAGAATCATCGTATCAGCCGAATGTATACAACGCAAGGATTCTGATGTATATGAACGATGCGGTATGGACGACATCGTTCATTACGCAGATGACGCATTACGCCAGACACATCAGGCTATCGATATGTTACAGCGAGATGGCATGATGCCGGATGCTGCAAAACGCATCACCGTACAGGCAGCTGTGACGTCGGTCATGGCATCTGGCGACCGACGGCTTCATGATTTGGAATACCAAGGTTGTTCCGAGGTGAAGGGCGAATGCAGCCTATGCGTTGACCAACGAAGTCTTGTTTTTCTTGCGCTGCTTCGGGAAGTATATACGAATATTGAACGCCACTGCGATCCCCGCGGCTCAGCATATCGGATTCACATTAGACTTACCGACGACATGGCAATGCTGTCCCAGACCAATGGAACGGCCAAAACCGCGGGTTGGATTCCTGCGCCGGAATCAGGAAGAGGTCTCTCCCTGCTCAGCAAACAGATACGACAATATGGTGGCACGGTCAATGTGTCCGCAGATGATGAGCAGTGGCGCCTCTCCTGCTCGATGCCATTAGTCGGAAGCGGGGATGGCTTTCTCACAGAACCACGGTAGGAACGGTATACATGAGTGTACGCCATATGGCGAGACGCCTTCCGGCACAGATTGCGCCTCCCGCTGGGCACTCGGCAAGCCAACGGCAAAAACCACCGCACATGAAATCGCAGCAATAGCACGCATACGTTTCCTCCTTCTATGTTGGAAAGTTTCAACTTATTTTCTCGTGGGACAGCACACTTCGGAAGCGTTGTATCCCATTGTGGGTACAGCATTCGGCAGATTTGGTGCGTTGCCGCAGGTCATCACCCGTTCTTGAACACCAAACATACATCGATAAGACCTTGAACGGATGATTCTCATGATCGTCCTGTCCCCAAAACGGGGTACGCACATGGACTAGTTGGAACAGACGAAGCACAGTGTTGTTTGTCTTCCAAAGTGGAAGGCATACAGCATAAGGAGGCTCTTATGAGCATGAACGAGAAGGCGATCGTCGGCGAGACCTTCGACGACCTGTCCGACCAGGAGATGGCCATGCTGACCGGACGCGGCGACGCGGAACCGTACTCGATCAGCGCAATCATCTCAATTTCGGCGGTGTCGTTGGAGCTGTCTCTTTCATATTCGGTAGTTTCCGTGACAACGTCCCTCAGCCTGTCCGGGAATTGCAAGAAGTAACAGCTAAACGCATGGGTGTGGCCCTAAGAAGCCGCACCCTTGCGCACTAATCGGAGAGGATGCAAGATGAGGGGACTGATGTTCTGCATGGCTCGAACGTATTGCACGGTGGGGGTGTTGTTGACGGTGGCGCTGGGATGTGTCCTGCCTTGGGCAACGGCAGGATTGGCCTCCGGGGTAGCCGCACCCGATGTGGACGTGCTTGCTATAGTTGGCGGCGCATCGCTTCCCATCACGGGCGTCCTATCGGTAATCGTGGTATGCACCATCATGCATCGGCACATGCACGATGGGGTGTTCTCGATGATCGTATTGGCTGAAACGCCGTTATACCAATACGTACTGGTCCAATCGCTGTTGCCTATGTCAAGCGTGGTCCTCGGCACCTTGGTCTGGATGGCGGTTCTGTCGGCACGTCAATCGGTCATATCACCCGTTCTGGTGCTGAACATCGTCATGTTGGGTGCGGTCATCAATGTGTTAGTCATCAGCATCTGCCTGTTGTGGTATCAGCTTTCGCCGAATCTCGACGAACAGGCGGCGGCGATGGGGAGCGTGCTCATATCCGCCATGGTCATATGGCTGTCGCTATGGACTGAACTGCAGTCGTTGGGAACGATTAACGGGTTGGCGACTGTATTGGGGCTCGTCGCGTTAGTGGCGGGCGTCACTGTATGGTGCGAGCATGTGTTCCGTCGCCGTTTCCCACGGACGCTGACGCATTTTTTGAATCGCATCTCCCGGTAGGGAGTCGTAAAACAGCTAAGGGGATAATAGAGAGTGATCGGGATTCTGTTCCGTGATATCCGGCAGTTCCTGCACGGGTGGACATGGATTGTCGTGGTTCTGTTTTACGCACAAACGTACGTTGTGGAATTCGCTCTTCCGGCGAATCCGTGGGTAACGTGTGCGGCTCTGGGGCCGTTGATAACCGCAACTGGCGTCTTGCTTCTGGCTCTGCCCTGCGCTATCCAGGACAAGTCCCAGGGCATCATCGAGCTGTGGAGACAGAGCGGGCGGTCGATACTCGCGTATGTCTATGCAAAATGCGTGGCGCCTGTTGGATGGGCGATGATTCTCAGCGTCATCAATGGATTGGTGCTGTGTCTGTGGTCGGGGCCCTCCGTGGACGATACGGTGCGATATGCCATCGGACTGCTGTTCACGGCACTGACGATTATCTGTGGCACGGTATTCGGGGAATTCGGCATTCTCATGTTCAATGATCTGGACACCAACGCCACGCTGATCGCCATGGTGTCGATGCTGATTCCGTTCGGTGTCTGTTTCTGCTACGAACTTGGCATCATTCCCCTGTTCATCGCGATTTTGCTGTTCGCGGCCTTCATGACGGTGCTATGTTCCGCAATCCATTGGTTCGACCGTTCGCGATACGTCTTTACGTTAGGTGTCGTATAACTGCATAACATCATTCGCGTAATCAATGACGACCCAGCATTCCAGACTATCGAATCTGTGCGGCATACAGAGCCAAAATCGTCATGCGATTGTCTCGTCCCCTGAATGGGGTACAAGGCTGGATTTTCCAAAACGGGCGGCGGACAGTGGTGTTCGGCTTCCAAACCGGAAACCGAACACCAAATAAGGAGGCTCTTATGAGCATGAACGAGAAGGCGATCGTCGGCGAGACCTTCGACGACCTGTCCGACCAGGAGATGGCCATGCTGACCGGACGTGGGGATGTGCAGACATACAGCACATCTGACACGGTAATTGCTTGTTCCTTCGAGCTTACGTTTTCGGCAGTGATGACTATCGTCTATTGCCTATCACAGCTGACAGTGACTTGCAACAAGTAACCAACGCTTACCCTGCTACCGTGTGCGGCTATTCCGATCTTGCAGAATAGCCGCACACGTACGAAAGTCCGCAATGAAAGCTTTTCTATTCAAGGAATTCCGCATATTCACCTCGTTGAATCGGATGTGCTGGGTTTCGCTGATCTTTCCAGTACTTCTGGTGATCCACCCATTGACGCTTCAAGCAGGGAACGCCCTGTTCAATGCAATGATTGATGTTCCGGCGTTCGGATGGTTCTTTGCCATTACCGTGGACTACACTACCTGGCAGGATTATCTGGATGGCGTCCCCGAGCTCATCGTGCAATCGGGCACGTCATTCCGCACGTATCTGTTGACGAAACTGTGGATGTATGAGGCAGTGACCACGGTCTTCCTTGCCGTATCGTTGCTGGCGGCGCTGTACACCGACCGCGGCTCCTTGCTGGCACCGGGCATGGTGGCGGCGCAACTCTTTATGGCTTGTTTGATGAACTGGGCGTGGACCGCGCTGGACACGCAGCTCGCTATGTTCCTGCGGTTGCTGATGCCGAACACGGCCTTCCTCCTCACCGCCTGCATACTGATGATTCCGATGTTCGCCAGCATCGCGCTATGGGCACTGCCGTTCGTCGTTGCGGCGATGGTCTCCCTGGCGATCATTCTGGTTTGCGCGGTAGTGGCGTTCCTGCTGTCACTCACCGTGCTGCAGCGCCGATATACATCCACGTTGAGCAATCTCGACAAAATCGACCCACCAATCATGTAATCCATGCTGAAAGGGATAACCATGCCGTTATGCACGCAATTAAACCAAGCCCTGACCATTGCGGAACATTATTCGCACGATTTCGACCTCGAATGTTCGCCTACCGACGAGACATGGCTGCAGCGGTGGCGTTCCCGCCACACGGCGCTACGCGACTCAGATTTCGATGAGATGCTCAATCTGCGTCAGTATACGCCTTTCGGCTATGCGCATTGTCTGAATCGTGATGAGCCAGCCGATGGCTCCCACACGACATGGCAGCGTGACGTGATGTCGGTCTGGAAGTACAACACGCACTGCGACGCGTTCTCGGATGCTTCGGTCGCCGACTTCATCAGTGTATTCGCACCGTTCCTCGCCTATGCCGTGGACGGCATGACATCGGTATTCGATAATCTGCCGTACGCATCGAATCGGCAAAACGTCATGTCGGAGCTGCTGGCGACGCTGGGGAAGCGGCTGTTGCGCATCGGAGCCAAGACACTGATCCTGGAAATGAACAGGGAACGTCAGGCTGGACATCTGCAGGGGGATGACGAATTTGCCAGAAAGCACGCTTTCTGTGTGAAGCTGTGCTCCCCGACATACAGGGAGGCCCTGTTCGGCAAGTATCCGGTGCTGACGCGCTTCTGCACTCAAGCGACCCTGGACTTCCTGTGTTTCTGTAAACAGCTGTTGGGACGGTTGTCGGATAATCAAACAACGTTGACGGATCGTTTCAATCTGCCGAAATCGTTCGAGTTGGAACATGTTCAACTCGATGAAGGCGACTTGCACGATCATGGCGCATCGGTCGCCATCCTGACGGTGAGTGGACGACGTATCGTATACAAACCCAGGGCATTGGCCATGCATCGGATGTTCGACGCGTTGGCGCACCGGTGCGAGCGTCAGGAGGGATTCCTGCCACTGCAGGTTCCGGGCGTACTGGACTGCGGCGACTACGGGTTCGAGGAATTCGTAGAATCCCGCGACTGCTCCACTGTTGACGAGGTGGAACGGTATTACCGCCGATACGGACAGATCATGGGAATGGTGTGGCTGTTGAACGGCAACGACATGCACTTCGAGAACATCATCCCCCATGGCGAATACCCGCAGATCGTCGATTTCGAAACCGTGATCACCAACAAGGTGATGTTCGAACGGCATAATGAAGGGGCCGCCGGAATCGTGGAGGACACCATCACCCATTCGTTGGCTTACAGTGCACTACTGCCCTCCGGCATGCCCGTGAACGCCACGGGAGAACGCATCGATGTCAGCGCGTTGAGTCCCGAGCCGCAGAAGATGCCGGCGGTGATCGCCCAAGCGGTGGAAACGGATTCGGATCACGCCCATTACGAGCACCGTGAGATTCAACTCGACAAGACTTCGCATGTGCTGAACCTGAACGGCATGGCTGTGGATCCCCAGCCATACAAGGAAGCGATTCTAGACGGGTTCAACGTTGCGGTGAACGCACTTGCCTGCATCGGCACCGATGAACTGCTCGATATCATCGGCACTGATGGCCGCATCAGGGTGCTGATCCGACCGACCAACAGCTACGCCCGGTTCCAGGATTTCATCTATCACCCCGCAGTGTTGTCGGACATGCGCGACATCGAGGCGATTCTTGAAAACCTCTATGTCTTTCCGTTCACGAACAAACGGATTTTCATCAGTGAATACAATCAACTGTTGAACGGGGACATCCCCCTGTTCACTACACAGGTGTCATCGACAGCGGTCATCGGTGCGGACGGAACGGTTATCGAGGGCGCTTGCCGGCAATCCGCCATAGACGTCATCCGTACCAGACACGAGCACATTCGGGATGAAGCCGGATTGCAACGTCGCGTGATCCGCAATGCCTTGGGCATGCCCTCCTCACGTAAGCCGCTGCCCATGCCCCAGGATTGGCAGGATACGGATTATGCTTGCGCGGTCGCGGAGGAACTCATGGCTGAAGCGGTCACGGATGACGCCACCGAAACCATCGCATGGCTGTCGTCCGACCGTACCGACTCGCCACAACAGTCGGGCTTGAACGTCGGAAGCAATGAACTCTATCTGGGGCAGACGGGAACCGCGTTGCTGTTCGAGGAATTGGGTCAACGCACGCATGAGGAACGGTACTCGACCTTCGCCCGTCGATGCGTCGAATCCACATTCCGTTTCCAGACGGCCAGCCCCACCCAGTCGGCGTTTTCCGGCGGACTGTCATGCGGATACGGCGCGTTGCGTCTCCTCGCGCACGACGACAGCGGTGCCCTTCGCCGGAACCTTCGTGACATCGTTCAAGCCATGCCACGGTATACCGCCGAATACATCAAGGACGACGCCACGCTGGCGGTCAATCTTCACGTCGATTACGTGACGGGAGCGGCTGGTGTGATCGTTCTTCTGCTGGCTATGCATGAGCTTCTGTCCGACGATGCGATTCTTGACCATGCGGATCGCCTGGGACAGCAGATGATTACGGCCGTCACATCTCGCTGGGACGACATTGCCGCCGACGATGATTTCGTCTTCCCCTATGGTGCCGCGCACGGCCTGGAGGGTGTCGCGTTGGCGTTCTGGCATCTGTATGGTGCAACCGAGGAGTGCGAATATGCACGATTCGCACATGAAGCGTGGAATCGTGCGGCTTGGCGCAGGGAGATGCAGCGGACCTGTTCGTTGACCAAATGGTGCCGTGGCGATATCGGTGTGCTGTGGGTTCAGAACGAGCTGGATTCCGTATCCGGTCCGAACGGGGAGCCGTTCTTCAGACGTGATGAGGAACGGCCCTTCCCGACCCGAACATCAATTGACACGTTGCTCAGCAGGGCCGTCTGGAACGACGATACGGTATGCCATGGCCGTTGCGGGGCCATCGACACGCTCATTTCCTGCTATCGCTCCACTAATGACGTTTGGTACCTTGACCGCGCCCGTCAGCTTATAAATGACATGCTGGCCGAGGCCTATGGCGAAGGATCCTTCAAGCTGGGGCACATTCCCGAGTTCGTGGATTTGTCATACTTCCTGGGACCGGTGGGCGTGGCCTATACGATGCTGCGCGTACAGAACCCGACCGTTCCCTCGATTCTGGCACTGGAGGTGAATCGATGACGCATATCGTGGCCTATATCGGCTCCCGCAACCCTCATTCCCAAACGGTACGTGCCGTGAAACAAACCAAGGCGGCGCTCGACCGGATCCTGCCGGCGACATGGTCAATTTTGACGCCGCTTGACATGACGATCCTGCCCAGTGACGGCACTGCCGACGAGTTCTTCACCGGCGTCGACCACATCGCCGAATCCGGGGCAGATGACTCCTCCGCGCTGAAACAACTCATCGAGTCATGCGATTACCTGATTCTGGGCACACCAACCTACGGCCATAACGTGTCGGGGGATATGAAGATCCTGATGGACAGGCTCACCTATTGGGGCCACCTCATGCGATTGTCCAACAAGCCGGGGATGGCGTTCGTGAGCGCCACCACCAACGGGTTCCTGGAAGTCGGCGCGCTGATGGAGCAGTTCATGGAGTCCTTGGGTGTGGTCATCGCCGAGACCGCCTATCACACCACGGCCGCACCGTTCGACGAGGCCGCAGCCCAGAACGTGACACATCGTATCGCCGAGGTGATTGCGAACCTGCACACCCAACCTGCGCTGACCCCGAGCGAACGGCAGGAGCAGATGTTCCGCGCCTACCGCCGTATGTATCGACGGCGTGACGAAGGCGACTACGAGGCACGGTACTGGCGCGAGCACGGCATGCTTGATTGCGCCACCCTACAGGAGTATTTCGCACAGGTAGCGCAGCAGGGACGTTGAAGGAATCCATGAACAGTCATCATCAGGAAAGGACCCGTATATGAACACCGATACGATCATCGCCGTTGATCATGTGACCTTCGGCTATAGAAAACGCCAGACCGTGCTGGATGACGTCTCCCTCACGGTGCCGCAGGGGCAGACGCTGGCCCTGTTGGGCTACAACGGCGTGGGCAAGACCACGCTGTTCAACCTCATCGTCGGACTCCTGCGGCCTCGGAGCGGCCGCTGCGTCATCAACCAGGCACTCGTGCCATCGATGCGCGATGTGTTCCTGATGACGGAACGGGCCAACCTCGTCGATTCGATGACGCTCCGCGACAACATCAAGTTCCGTGCCCTGCTGTTCGCCGACGGGGATTCCAAGTCGCGGGACGTGAATCCGTCGGACCTTGACGGTGAGCCGTTGATCCGGGCGTTCGAACTCGGGCCGCACCTTGATAAGAAAGTGTCGGAACTCTCCAGCGGACTGCGCAAACGTGCGGGTCTGGTGGCGGGCATGCTGTTCGATCCGCACGTCATCATGCTGGACGAGCCCACCAACTCCATCGACCCGATCACGCGCGACCTGTTCATCGACTACATCAACCAACTGCACGTCGCCGGACGGACGATCTTAACCATCACGCATGATCTGGAGTACTGCTGGAAGGCCGCGGAACGGGTCGTCATCCTCGACGACCGGCATATCGTCAAGGACATCATGCTCGTCAACGTGCCCGATTACGAGACCTTCACCGGCATCGCGACGTTGGGGCGTGACCGTGAGGGCGTGGACTTCGGTATACAACACGCGGGCGAAACGACATCGGAGAGTAGGGGATGAGCCGGAAGAATATCCGCATACCGTTCATCGAGCAGACCGAGCACAGCGATTGCGGTCTTGCCTGCGTGGCGATGCTCATCGCCGCCTTCACGGCAGACGCATCCCTGGAGGAGCTACGGTCGCAATACGGCGTGCCCCGTGGCGGATACTCGTTGCAGCAACTCAGCCGTATCCTGCGTGACCACGGCATTGAGGTTCGTGGCGTTCGCATTCCGAGCATCGAGGCCATGCGCCGCATGGATGCACCGTGTCTCCTGCTGTGGGGCGATCATCATTACGTGGTGTTGGAACGATTCGCGTATGGACGATTCATCATCCTCGACCCGGCCCGGGGGAGATGCTCGCTATCATCCTCGGAATGCGCCAGACATTGTTCGGGCGTCGCACTGCTGGTGTCCAGCGGGAAGATGCGGCCGCGCGATGCCCGTCACCAATGGCACAGCGCCACTTGGCGGACTATGCGGACGTTCGTCAGAAGCCAGCCATGGACAATCGTCTCAGCCTTGGTGCTATCGCTGTGCATCCAATGTCTGACACTCATCGTGCCGTCCGTGACCCGTGTGCTGGTGAATCGCCCCTCCATTGCGGATGATGCCAATTATGTGGGGATACTGGCCGGCATGCTGCTGGGTTCGTTCATCTCCTACTATGCAGTCACGGCATTGAACGTCGTCATGTCCACACGGCTGCAGATTCGATTCGGGCGTCACCTGTTTCATGCCTATATGCGTGGCGTGCTTGACCGGGATTTCTCATTCTTCATCAACCGTTCAAGCGGAGATCTGATATATCGGGCGAATCTAGTCATAGTCATCCAGCAGGCGCTGGCATCCGGAATGATCACCGCATTGACGTCGCTAGTGTTCTTGGGTGTGTATTTGATTCTGATGGTTGATTTCTCGCCAACCCTTACGGTCATGACACTGGCATTATGCATCATCATCCTAGCTGTTTCCGCCGTATACGCATCCCGCAACAGGAAACTGTCCGAACGCGAGACAGCCGCACAAACGGATGTCCAGCGGTCATATATCGAGATATTCTCGGGCATTGAGACCGTCAAAAGCCTAAATTTGGAACATCACCTACTTGCCCGATGGTCGGACCGACTGGAGACGCAACTGACGGTTCAACGGCAGCGCGGCAATCTCGGCGCGGTATTGTCGTCACTATCGGGAACCCTGGTGTTCATCCTGCCGCTGTGTGTCATCGGCATGGGTATGGCGCTGGTGTCTGAAGGTACGACGGAAACAGGCACGGTTGTCGGATTCATGTCGTTGGCATCCTCGTTCGCTACACCGTTCTCGTCCATCGTCACACTGATCGGACAGTTTTCGGCGTTACGCACCTATATCCGCAAGGTTGTGGATCTCATCCCCGAACGGACCGGTGAGCCACGGGATACGGATGATCCGGCAGAGATGAATGTCATGTCCCGCTCCACATGCAATACGCCCGGCCTCGACCTGCGCGGTGTGGAATATTCCTATACGAAGTTCTCTCCGCCCGTGGTCGAACACGTGACAATCACCGTGCAGCCGGGGGAGAAGATTGCTATCGTGGGCCCCACGGGGTCCGGGAAAAGTACGTTGCTCAAACTACTCGCCGGACTGATTGTACCCACCGCCGGCAACGCGACCATCGGAGACGTGTCCGCCCGCGGTCTGGGTCCACAATGGAAATCTCGGCATCTGGCCTATGTGAATCAAGACTCCGTGGTGTTTAACGAAACGTTGCGGGATAACATCGCGCTGCATCGCGATTGGCTGACGGACGCGGATATCAAAAAAGCTTGCGCCATTGCATGTATCGATGAGCGCATGATGAATCCTGCTGCCGGCCTTGACACCATGATCAGCGAGCGGGGACTGAATCTTTCCGGCGGTCAGCGGCAAAAGGTCGCCATAGCGCGCGCGGTCGCGGCGTCACCGGCGTATCTACTGATGGATGAGCCGACCAGCGCCTTGGACAATGCCACCGAGCGATGCATCATGTCTGCGTTACTGGATTCACCGGCCACCTGCGTCGTCGTAGCGCATCGATTGGCATCAATCCAGAAATTTGACCGCATTTATGTCATGGATCAAGGGCATATCGTGGAATCCGGCACCCATGAACAACTCATGGCATTGCATGGTGTATACGCGCGCCTGTACGAACAATCATGATCTTCGGAGTACGGCTCTCAGCCGACACCAGTGACGACAGCGGCATAAACCCGGAATGCGCGACGGATTTCCGCGGTTGCTGTTGTACAGTAGCTTGCAGTGAATCCGTTCGCATCATGAAGGAGTGAGCATGCCGAACCGTGCAGAACGCCGTGCGCAGGAGAAGCGCAACCGCAGGGGCATCCCGCAGCAGTACGATCAGACCCGGGGGCGTGGCCGTTCCGGGATGATCGACGAGTATGCGCTGCAGCAGAAGTCGATCCGTCTGCAAGAGGGCACGGACGGCGAGTGGAAGCCGACCGCTTCGGTCGAGACGCCTGAGATGACGGCCGATACGGGCATTTCGCTGCGCAATCCGAAGCTCGTCAAGGCACCGCATTCGGTGCGTCAGTGGTTCCGGGTGTTCAGCTGGGCGCTGATCGTCATTGCGGCGATCGCGTTCGTGGTGGTCATGTGGCTGCCGGCCAAGCCGATCTGGCTGGTGTGCGGCGTGGCCGTGGTCTTCGCGGTCGGCGTGCTCAGCCTGTTCTTCACCGCGGGAAACTCGAAGCACAACCCGAATCTGGACGCCAACGGCACCGCCGTGTGATCGGGCGGAAACCGTTCCTCCATCGTTCAGATCGCCTCCGACGAACGTCTCACACGCGCTCGTCGGAGGCGATCGGCGTTATACGTCACCAACCCAGCGGCGCATCCAGCATGACACGGGTTGATGCGGTCACCAGCACGTCGATCGAACGGCCTTTGGTCGGATGCGACGAGGTCGAGAACGAGAAATGCCGCGCCTTGCGGTCGGAGTGGGCCTTGGCGACGACATCGCACAGGTCCGCGTACGTCTTCGTCGCGGAATCGGGGGAATGGAACTCAAACGGTACGCCGTCGATATACAGACGGTAGATTGCATAATCTTCAGCCATATGCTCATGTAAACACCGCAATCTTAAAATGCGGTGCGGGGCGTGTTGCGGCATGGGCGCGCGGATTGTCGACAACGGCGCACAACTTGTCGCAACATGGGCGGTATGTTGTGCGTTTTTTGTGTGCGGATGTCATACAGTAGACAGTGGCAGAGTCCATTTCTACAGAGAGGTGACCAATGAAGGTCGATATCCTGACCCGTGAGTATCCGCCCAAGGTCTATGGCGGCGCCGGCGTGCACGCCGAGGAGCTGAGCAAGGTCCTGGCCGAACGCATCGACGTGACCGTGCGCGCGTTCGACGGCCCGCGCACCGAGGCCGACGTGCCGGCCATCCCCGGCGACGACCCCAAGGGCAGCCTCAAGGTCGTCGGCTATGACACCCCGGCCGAACTCAAGGACGCAAACGCCGCACTCAAGACCTTCGGTGTGGATCTGCAGATCGCCAACGACGTCGATGCCGATATCATCCACGCCCACACCTGGTACGCTTGCCTGGCCGGCCGCCTGGCCCAGCAGCTGCACGAGGTGCCGCTGGTCATCACCGCGCACAGCCTGGAGCCGTTCCGCCCGTGGAAGAAGGAGCAGCTCGGCGGCGGCTACAACCTGAGCTCCTGGGCGGAGAAGGACGCCTATGAACACGCCGACGGCATCATCGCCGTCTCCGGCGGCATGAAGGAGGACATCCTGGCCGCCTACCCGAACGTGGACCCGGACAAGGTGTACGTGGTCTACAACGGCATCACGATGGACGACTTCGCCACCCCGGCCGACGATGATCCGGCCTGGGGCGTGTTCGACCGCTACCACATCGACCGCAGCAAGCCGACGCTGCTGTTCGTCGGCCGCATTACCCGTCAGAAGGGCCTGCCGTACCTGCTGCAGGCGCTGCACTTCGTGGACAAGGACGTGCAGGTCGTGCTGGCGGCTGGCGCCCCGGATACCCCGGAAATCATGGAGGAGGTCAAGTCCGCCTTCGCCAAGCTGGACGAGGAGCGCGGCAACATCATCTGGATCGAGGAGATGCTCCCCAAGCCGGAGCTCAACGCCCTCGAACACGGCTGCGACGCGTTCATCTGCCCCTCGATCTACGAGCCGCTGGGCATTGTGAACCTGGAGGCCATGGCCTGCGGCCTGCCGGTGGTGGCCAGCGCCACGGGCGGCATCCCGGAGGTCGTGGTGGACGGCGAGACCGGCTACCTGGTCCCGATTGACCAGCTGCACGACGGCACCGGCACCCCCACCAACCCGGACAAGTTCGTGCACGACATGGCCGACGCGATCAACAGGATCATGCGCGACCCGGAGCTCGCCAAGAAGATGGGCGAGGCCGGCTACGCGCGTGCCCGCGACAAGTTCAGCTGGGAGTCGATCGCCGACGCGACCATCGAGGTCTATAAGAAGATCCTCGGCGAGTGACCACTGACTGAGGTTCGCACTACCTCAAGGTTCAGAAACAGAGTGGCGGTTTTCCGCCATGGCAAATCTGAACCTTGAGGTAGTGCGAACCTCTTTTTTGTCCTCATGCTGGCCGCCAGCCTCCACACCCCTGATTCTTAGGCGTACAGTGAACCTATGACCGATAACGAGATCGCATTGAAGCTTTCGCAGGTGGAGTTCCGCCGTCAGCGCCGCGTGATCCTGGCGGACGTGAACCTGGAGATCCGCCGCGGCGAGAAATGGGTGCTGTTCGGCCCCAACGGCATCGGCAAATCCAGTCTGGTGCAGATGATGAGCACGCGCGGATTCCCGTCCTCAGGCACCGTGGACATCCTCGGCAACCGGCTGGGCAAAGTGGATGTGTTCTCCTACCGCAACCGCATCGGACTGAGCTCGGCCGAGCTGTCCCGCGCGTTCCCGCCGAACGAGGACCCGCTGGACGCGGTGGTGACCGCGCTGACCGCCACCACGGGGCGTTGGCACGACGAGTACACGGCGGAGGATTTCGCCAAGGCTCGCGGGTTGATGGAGGAGTTCGGCATCGCCTACCTGGAAGGCAAGCAGATGTTCAAGCTCTCGGAGGGGGAGCGCACGCGCGTGCTGATCTGCCGGGCGCTGATGGCCGATCCGGACCTGCTGATCCTCGACGAGCCGACCACGGGTCTGGATCTGGGCGGCCGCGAACTGGCGCTGCGGGCGTTGAGCCGCATCGGCGCCGAGGACACCGACCGTACCGTGCTGCTGGTCACGCACCGCCTGGAGGAGATTCCGACCGGCTTCGACCATGTGGCCGTCATGGGACGCATGAGCGGCGACGAGGCCGACGCCTACAAGGCGAACGTGGCGGGCAACAATCCCTCGCCCGGCACCATTGTGTACACCGGTGACCTGGAACACGGGTTCACCTCGGAACGGCTGACGGCCGTGTTCGGCCTGCCGCTGGACGTGACGCACGCCAACGGCCGTTGGTCCGCGTTCGCGCACTGACGACTCGCAAGCATCCTCATCTCCGTGTCGGGCGTATCCGCACCCGATTAGCTTACGGTGAAAGATAGTTCCTTACGTGTGTGTAGTCTGGTCTCGATTCACTGGACGACACGACGTAAGGAAAGGAGTTGAATGACGCATGTTCCGCATCATGACGCACTATCTCAAAGCGTATAAGTGGCAGGTGCTGGCGCTGATGGTCTTCCAGATCGCGCAGGCGCTGCTGGCACTCTACCTGCCGAATCTGAACGCCGACATCATCAACAAGGGCGTCGCCTCGGGCTCCAGCTCGGAGATCTACCGCTACGGCGCTATCATGCTGGGCTTCAGCCTGTTGCAGGTCGCCGCGGCCATTGTGGCCACGTACTTCTCGTCCCGGTTGGCGATGCGCCTGGGCTATGAGGTCCGCCGCGACTACTTCAAGGCGGTGGAGGACTTCTCGTTGCAGGAGGTGGAGCGTTTCTCCGCCGGCTCGCTGATCACCCGCGCCACCAACGACGTACTGCAGGTGCAGATGATGTTCTACCAGGGCTTCGCCGTCATCCTGCAGGCGCCGATCATGTTCCTGGGAGGCATCATCCTGGCCATCAAGCAGGATGCCACGCTCACCTGGCTGCTGGTGGTCATCATCCCGGTGATCTTCATCGTGGCCATGCTGCTGATGGGCCGCATGCGCCCGCTGTTCGGCCAGCTGCAGGACCGTCTCGACAACCTCAACCGCATCGTGCGCGAGCAGATCACCGGCGTGCGCGTGATCCGCGCGTTCACCCGTGAGGCCACCGAGGCGGAACGCTTCGAGAAGGGCAACTCCCAGCTGCGCCAGACCATGGTCGGCGTCGGCCGCCTGATGAGCCTGATGATGCCGCTGATGATGTTCATCATGAACCTGTCGAACATCTCGATCATGTGGTTCGGCGGCAAGCGCATCGACGCCGGCGGCATGGAGATCGGCAGCCTGCAGGCGTTCATCCAGTACCTGATGATGATCCTGATGAGCCTGATGATGGCGGCGATGATGTCGGTGATGATCCCACGCGCGATGGTCTCCGCCAAGCGCATCAACGAGGTGTGCGACACGACCTCGTCGATCACCGCGCCGGAGCATCCGTACCATCCGACCGATCCGAAGGGCGTCGTGGAGTTCCGCCACGTCTCCTTCCGCTACCCGGGCGCCGAGGAACCGGTGCTCGACGATGTGAACTTCACGCTCGAACCGGGCAAGACCCTGGCGATCATCGGCTCGACCGGTTCGGGCAAGTCCACGATCATCCGTCTGGCCCAGCGCATGTTCGACGCGACCGAAGGCCAGATCCTGGTCGACGGCCATGACGTGCGCGAATACAATCCGCACGAGCTGGCCGCGCTGTTCGGCACCGTGCCGCAGAAGGCCCTGCTGTTCACCGGCACCGTGGCCAGCAACTTGAAGTTCGGCGACCGCAACGCCGACGAGGCCAAGATGTGGAAGGCGCTGGAAATCGCCCAGTCGGACGGCTTCATCCGGGAGAATCCGGAGGGCCTGGACGCGCCGGTGGCCCAGGGCGGCACGAACTTCTCCGGTGGCCAGCGCCAGCGTCTGTGCATCGCGCGCGCCATCATGCGCGATCCGAAGATCTTCACCTTCGACGACTCGTTCTCGGCGCTCGATTTCGCCACCGACCGCGCGCTGCGTGACGCGCTGAAGCCGATCACCCGGCAAACGGCCGTGATCATCGTGGCGCAGCGTATCTCCACGGTGATGGACGCCGACCAGATCATGGTGATGGAGAACGGCAGGATCGTCGGCATGGGCCGGCACGAGGAACTGATGCGGGACTGCGAGACGTACCGCGAGATTGCGGACTCGCAGCTGAAGAACGAGGAGGTGGACTGATGCCCGGACATGGACGCGGCAACGCAACCACCACGGCTCCGACGACCACGAAGCCGCGCAGCCACACGCTCAAGCGTCTGGTGAAGTACATCCTGGCCGACAAGCTGCGCGTGGCGGTCGTCATCATCGCCTGCGGACTGGCCACCACCACCATGGTGCTGGGCCCGAAGATCATGGGCCAGGCCACGAACGTGCTGTTCGAGGGCGTGATCTCCAAGATGCTGCCCGCCGGCACCACCAAGGAGCAGGCCATCGCGGCCCTTGAGGCCAACGGCCAGGGCAGCATGGTGGACATGGTCTCCTCGATGGACATCCACCCCGGTCAGGGCGTGGACTTCGGCAAGGTGGCGGTGATTCTGGGAATCACCGCCTGCGTGTTCCTCTGCACCGTCACTCTGCGCTGGATCCAGGGCTGGACGCTGACCCGCCTGGTCTCCAACGCGGTCTACCGCATGCGCCAGCAGATCGAGGCCAAGCTCGATCATCTGCCGCTGAGCTACTTCGACCGCGTGCCCCGCGGCGAGGTGATGAGCCGCACCACCAACGACATCGACAACATCGGCCAGTCGCTCCAGCAGGTGCTGGGCGAGTTCATCTTCGCCCTGTTCTCGATCATCGGCACCGTGATCATGATGATCACGATCTCGCCGCTGCTGCTGCTCATCTCGCTGATCGTGATCCCGTTCCTGCTGGCGGCCGCGTACTTCATCATCCGCAAGTCGCAGCCGTACTACATCCGGCAGTGGGATGCCACCGGCAAGGTCAACAGCCAGGTGGAGGAGATGTTCTCCGGTCATATGGTGATCCGCGCCTACGGACAGGAGGACGAGACGATCGACGAGTTCGACCGCCGCAACCGCGAGCTGTATGATAGCTCGTTCATGGCCACGTTGATCGCCGGCATCAACATGCCGGTCACGCAGTTCTTCGGCAACCTGAACTTCGTGATCGTGGTGGTCGTCGGCGGACTCAAGGTGCTCTCCGGCACGATGACGCTGGGCGACCTGCAGGCGTTCTCCCAGTATTCGCGCCAGCTCTCCCAGCCCCTCGGCCAGTTGAGCTCGATGGCCACCATCCTGCAGAGCTCCCTGGCTTCGGCCGAGCGCATCTTCGAGTTCCTGGACGAACCCGAGGAGGTGGCCGAACGCGAGCACACCCAGGACATCAAGGACGTCAAGGGTCTGGTGCGCTTCGACCACGTCAAGTTCAGCTACGATCCGGCCGAGCCGCTGATCGAGGACCTGTCGCTGGAGGCCAAGCCCGGCCAGACGATCGCCATCGTCGGCCCGACCGGCGCCGGCAAGACCACGCTGGTCAACCTGCTCATGCGCTTCTACGAGATCCAGGGCGGTTCGATCACCATCGACGGCGTGGATACGCGCGACATCACCCGTCACGACCTGCGCCAGCACTTCGGCATGGTCCTGCAGGACACCTGGCTGTTCGACGGCACGATCCGCGAGAACCTGCTCTACGGCCTGCACGAGGGCGAGACCATCAGCGAGGAGCGGATGATCGAAGGCGCCAAGGCCTGCCATGTGGACGAGTTCGTGCGCCGTCTGCCCGACGGGTATGACACCGAACTCAAGGACGAAACCGCCGAACTGAGCCAGGGTGAACGCCAGCTGATGACCATCTGCCGCGCGTTCCTCTCCGACCCGGACATTCTGATCCTGGACGAGGCCACCAGCTCGGTCGACACCCGCACCGAGGTGCTGGTCCAGCAGGCGATGAACCATCTGCGCGAGGGGCGCACGAGCTTCGTGATCGCCCACCGCCTGTCCACGATCCGTGACGCCGACCTGATCCTGGTGGTCAACCACGGCTCGATCGTGGAGCAGGGCCGCCACGAGGAGCTGCTTGCCAAGGGCGGCGCCTACGCGAACCTGTACCAGGCACAGTTCGCGAACGGGGACAACATCGAGGAGGACTGATTCCTTCCGTAGGTGAATCCCGTCTTCAGTTGGAAACCGTTGAACGATTCGGGCCCGGATACGCCGCATGATGGCGTGTCCGGGCCCGCTTATACCTGGTTCAGTTTCCAACTGAATCGCTGATTCCCATACTGAATGCATGCCGACCGGGCACGAAGGCAGCTTCCGGGACGTTTTTCCGATGTTCACCACGCATGGAACGTCGCCGGATGCGGCGTGTGTGGGCCGATTCCGCCCCAATCGGTATGCTCGGGTGAGGAATCAGCCACGAGGAAAGGACGCGCATGCGCAGAGGGCCGCTGCAGGCGGGCGAGAAGGTGCAGTTCACCGACCGCCGGGGCAAGAAGATCACCGACCAGCTGGTGCCGGGCGGCACCACCCAGACCGAACACGGCCTGATCCTGCACGATGAGGTGATCGGACGGCCCGAAGGCAGCGTCACCGTCACTGTCAGCGCCAAACGCGAGGCGCAGATTAACGCGCAGCATCCGGAGCGCGACGCCGGCAAGCCGTGGAAGGGCGCGCGCGCCATCGGCGGATGGCAGTTCGCCGTCATGCGCCCGCGCCTGGCCGACTACGTGCTCTCCATGCCGCGCGGCGCGCAGATCATGTATCCGAAGGACATCGCCCAGGTCATCCAGCTCGGCGACATCCGCTCCGGCATGACCGTGCTCGAATCCGGCGCCGGTTCCGGCGCGATGAGCATCAACCTGCTGGACGCCGTGGGGGAGACCGGTCATCTGACCACCATCGAGATGCGCGGCGAGTTCGCCCGCGTGGCCGAGGCCAACGCCACCGTGTACTACGGGTCCCGGCCGCGGTGGTGGGATCTGCTGACCGGCGACTTCGACTCGGTGGCCGCCACGTTGCCCGAGCATTCCTTCGACCGCATCATGCTGGATATGCTCGACCCGTGGAACCGGCTCGAACAGGCGTATCGCGTGATCGCCCCGGGCGGCGTGCTGATCTGCTACGTCACCACCACCACCCAGCTGAGCCGGCTCGCCGAGGCCCTGCGCGAATCCGGCGTATGGACCGAGCCGGATGTGCAGGAGACGTTGGAGCGCAACTGGAAGGTGCAGGGGCTGGCCGTGCGCCCGGACCATCAGATGATCGGGCACACGGGGTTCCTGGTGGTCTCGCGCGCCATGGCGGAGGGGTTCGAGGCGTTGAAGAAGCGCGACCGCCCGGCCAAGGACACGACCAGCGACATCGACGAGATGACCGCCGAGGAACGCGCGGCGCAGCTGGAGGAGCTGGAGCTGCGCGACATCTCCGACCGCAAGCTGCGCAAGGTGCAACGCGACCTCGACGCGCAGGTGGCCGCGTTGCCGGACACGGAAGGCGCTGCGGACGCGACGGATGTCGGCGGTTCCGACGTCGGCGTGACGGGCGGTGCCGGCGCGCTCATGTAGTTGCGCGATTGCGTGGCCATGCCGCACCGGCGACGTAGTTTGTGCAAAAGCCGTGTCCGGATGCGGGTCGCGTGGTGCAATCTGCAAGAATGGTGAGTGGTGAAGGTCGGCGTCCCGCCGGCCATGGAAGGACGGGGCAGTGGGAGTCAATCTCAAGAAGGTGGCCAAGGCGGCCAAGGAATACCGGCATATCCTCATCGTGATGCGCCACGCCAAGGCCGAATCCCTGGGCAAGTCCAGCGACCGTGACAGGAACCTGACCGACAAGGGCCTCAAACAGGCCAAGACCGTGGCCAAGGGATTGGCCGAGCTCAAACTCGTCCCGGACCGCATCGCCTGTTCGGGCGCGGCCCGCGCTCTGCAGACCTGTGAGCGCATGCTCAAGACCTTCGGCGACCATCCCACGGTGGATTACCGTCAGAGCCTGTATGACAACGGCGTGCAGGCCGTGTTCGACGAGATCGCGCAGACCAAGGGCAAGCATCGGGTGCTGATGGTGCTCGGGCATGAGCCGACCGTGTCGATCAGCTGTCAGTGGCTGGCCTCCTCGGATTCCGATCCGTCGCTGCTCGACTTGCTGAACCTGGGCCTGTCCACCGCCGGCGTGGTGATCTTCGGTTCCGACGAGCCGTTCGAGCGCTGGCAGATCCGCACCGGCCACCTCCTGGCCGTCCTCACCCCCAAGGACTTCGACTAATTCGTGACTGTGATACATCCCGGTCGTGGCGCAATATTCCAAAACCCTGAAATTCCAACGTTTTGGAGACATGTATCACGGTCACGATGCATCAGGGTCCGGGTGGAGGGCCGAGACGGGCAGCGAACCTAGGGTATAAACCTGGTTTATAACGACACTCAAATCGAGCTGATGCCTTATATCCTAGACTTCTCTGATAGGCTGACCGCAACACGATAGCGAACGCATCCGGCGCGCGCGACGGTCCGGGAACATTCGGGGACCCGGACACGCAAGCGCCATCGTCAACGGTCAGGAGGCATCATGTCCACACTCACCTCGGTTTCCGGCTTTCCCCGCATCGGCGGCGACCGCGAATTGAAGAAGGCCATCGAGGGTTATTGGAAAGGCAAGCACGGTCTGGACCAGGTGCGCGCCACCGCCAAGGAGCTGCGCGAGCGCCATTGGCGGCTGCAGGCCGAGGCCGGCATCGATCTGATCCCGAGCAATGACTTCAGCTACTACGATCAGGTGCTGGACACCGCCATCCTACTCAATGTGATCCCGCAGCGCTACGACCGTCTGGCCTTCGAGAACCCCGAGGACACGCTGTTCGCGATGGCCCGCGGCTATCAGGGGCCCAAGGGCGACGTGACGGCCCTGCCGATGAAGAAGTGGTTCACCACCAACTACCACTACCTGGTACCGGAGATCGACAGCGCCACCGACATCCATCTCAACGGCACCAAACCGTTCGACGAGTTCGAGGAGGCCAAGGCGCTCGGCATCCACACCAAGCCGGTGCTCGTGGGCCCCTACACGTTCCTGAAGCTCGCGCGCAACGCCAAGGCCGAGCCACTGGAGCTCGACAAGGGTCTGGTCAACGCCGTGGCCGCCGTCTACGCCGAGATCCTGACCCGCTTCGCCGCGCTCGGCGCCACTTGGGTCCAGTTCGACGAGCCGTATCTGGTGCTGGACAAGGAGTACGGCGACGTCGAACTGTTCAAGACGCTGTACGCCAAGATCCTGCCCGCCCGCACCGGCGGCGTCAAGGTGCTGCTCAACACGTACTTCGGTCATATCGCCGATGTGTACGAGACCGTGAGCCTGCTGGGCTTCGACGGCATCGGACTGGACCTGATCGAGGGTCGGGACGAGAATCTGGAGGCCGTCGGCCGTTACGGCGTGGGGGAGTCGACCACGCTGTTCGCCGGTGTCATTAACGGCCGCAACATCTGGCGCAACGACTACGCGGCAAGCCTGGGGCTGGTCGACGCGCTGCGGCAGGTCACGCCGAATGTGGCCGTGGCCACCGCCTGCTCGCTGCTGCATGTGCCGTTCAGCACCGCCGGCGAGGACGGTCGGGGCGATGAGGTGCTCCGGCATTTCGCGTTCGCGGTGGAGAAGCTCGGCGAGCTGCGTGCGGTCGCCGACCTGTCCGACGCCGACGAGGAGACGAAGAAGGCCTCCGACCTTCTGCGTGAGAACCAGGCGCTGTTCGACGGCACGCGCGTCGAGTCCGACCGGGCCGTGGCCGACCGTCTGGCCGCGCTGACCGACGAGGACGCGACCCGCCTGCCCGCCCGCGCCGAGCGCCAGCGGCTGCAGCGTGAGGCCCTGCACCTGCCGCTGCTGCCGACGACCACCATCGGCTCGTTCCCGCAGACCGCCGAGGTGCGCGCCGCACGTGCCCGCCTGCGCAAGGGTGAGTTGAGCCGCGAGGATTACGATGCGTTCATCCGCTCGCAGATCGATCAGGTCATCGCCTGGCAGGAGCAGATCGGGCTCGACGTGCTCGTGCACGGCGAGTTCGAGCGCAACGACATGGTGGAGTATTTCGGCCAGCGGCTCAACGGGTTCCTGTTCACCCGGAACGCCTGGGTGCAGTCCTACGGCACCCGCTGCGTCAAGCCCCCGATCGTCTGGGGCGACGTCTCGCGCCGCGAGCCGATCACCGTGGCCTGGAGCTCGTACGCGCAGAGCCGCACGAACCATGTGGTCAAGGGCATGCTCACCGGTCCGGTGACGATTCTCAACTGGTCGTGGCCGCGCGAGGACGTCTCCAACGAACTGCAGACCAGGCAGCTGGCGTTGGCGATCCGCGATGAGGTGCTCGATCTGGAGAACGCCGGTATCCGCGTCATCCAGATCGATGAGGCCGCGCTGCGTGAGAAGCTGCCGCTGCGCAAGTCCGATTGGCACAAGAAGTACCTGGACTGGGCGATCCCCGCGTTCCGCCTGGTGCATGCGGCCGTGCAGCCGACCACGCAGATCCACACCCACATGTGCTATTCGGAGTTCAACGACATCATCCGCGACATCGACGCGATGGATGCCGACGTGATCTCCTTCGAGGCTTCGCGCGGCGACTTGGTGGTGCTGGACGCCATCCATGACGCGCATTTCGAAACCGAAACCGGCCCGGGCGTCTACGACATCCATTCCCCGCGCATCCCCTCGGTCGATGAGATCGAGGAGCGCATCGACGAGATCCTGACCAAGGTGGACGCCGGCAAGCTGTGGATCAACCCCGACTGCGGACTGAAGACCCGCGGCAACGAGGAGACCTGGCCAAGCCTGAAGAACATGGTGGAGGCCACCCGCATCGTCCGTGCCAGGCTGGCCGCCCGCTGACCGGCGCATCGTACCGCACCATCTCGTTTCGGGCCGGTGATCCCCTGGGGATGCCGGCCCCGACATAGGAGAGTCGTTCACCATGAGCAAGCCGCTGTTCTCCCTGGAGGTGTTCCCTCCCAAACGCACCGCGCCGATCGGCACGATCTACGACACGCTCGACGGCCTGCACGGCGTCGATCCCGCATTCATCTCGGTGACCTACGGCACCGGCAAGCAGTCGGACAGCACGATCACCGCGCGCATCGCCAACACGATCCGCACCGAATACGGCATCCCCGCCGTCGCCCATCTGACCGCCCAGTATCTGGACCGCGATCAGGCCGACGAGGCGTTGGACATGTTCGCGCAGGCCAAGGTCGCCGCCGTGCTCGCGTTGCGCGGCGACCGCAACCCCGAGCGCGAGCCGGCTGGCGTGTTCGAGCACGCCAGCGACCTGACCCGCTACATCCGCCGGACCCATCCGGAGATGACCGTGTACGGCGCCTGCTACCCGGAATGCCATCCGCAGTCCCGGGATCTGGACGAGGACATCAGCTGGCTCAAGGTCAAGGTGGACTCCGGCGCCAGCCATCTGATCTCCCAGCTGTTCTACGACAACGCCGACTACCTGAGGTTCCTGGACAAGGCGCGCGCCGCCGGCATCGACGTGCCGATCGAAGCCGGCATCATGCCGGTGACCAACGCCGCGTCGGTCCGGCGCATGACCGGCATGTGCTCCTCCAAGGTGCCCGAACGGCTGGCCACCATCTTGGACCGCTGGGGCGATGACCCGAACACGCTCAAGGAGGCGGGCATCATCTACGCCTCCGAGCAGATCGCCGACCTGGTGGCCCGCGGCGTGGACGGCATCCACCTGTACACCATGAACCATCCGGGCGTGACCCGCCGCATCTGGCAGAACGTCCAGGGACTGTTCTGAGCGGTTCGCCGCGCGGTCACGGCCACGCAGGACGACGCCGCGGCATGTACATTGGAGATATGGAAGCACGGCAGGATCTCACCATCAGCGTCAGGGAACTCATCCATGCGGGGCTGCAGGACCTCGACCAGGCCAGGGGGGCGTTCCGCCAGCTGGCGGATAGGGGCATGACCGCGGATCAGCTGGCGTTGACGCTGCGCATGCTGGAACGCACCTGTGACCCGGACACGGCGCTGACCAATCTGGTTCAGATCGTGGACACGCAGGCCGACCGTGACGGGTGGCTGGGCGACACGCTGCCCGACGAATCGTCGTTCGCGCGCCTGATGTCGGTGCTCGGGGCCTCGGATGCGATGGGCAAGATGATGCGCGCCCGTCCGGATCTGGTGGAGGCCGTGGCGGTCGACCGCTGCGGCAGCCGCGACTTCGACCGCGCCCGGCGCCGCGAGCATATCCTGAACGCGGTGGGAGCCGATCCCGCGGATGCAACGGCCCCCACCGCCACGCTGGATCTGGCGCAGGCCACCACGGGGCTGCGCGCCGCATACTACAAGCAGCTGGCCACCATCATGGCTGAGGACATGACCGCGGCCGACCCGATCAGCGAGCAGCCGCGCATCAGCCGCATGCTTGCGGACCTGGCCGACGCGGCGCTCGAAGGGGCGCTGGCCATAGCCCGTCATGAGGTGGCCGGCAGCGAGCACTGCCGCTTCGCCATCATCGGCATGGGCAAACTGGGCGCGCAGGAGCTCAACTACGTCTCCGACGTGGACCTGATCTACGTGGTCGAGCCAGCCGACGGCGCCGACGGCATGACGCTCACCCGCATCGGCACCAAGATGGCCACCACGTTGCAGCGCGTCTGCCAGGCCGTGGTCATGGGCGTCACCGAACCGGCGCTCTGGCAGATCGACGGCGGTCTGCGGCCCGAAGGCAAGGACGGCCCGCTGGTGCGCCGTCTGGATTCCCATCAGACCTACTACGAGCAGTGGGCGGAGAACTGGGAGTTCCAGGCGCTGCTCAAGGCCCGCCCGGCGGCGGGCGACCCGGAGCTCGGACAGGCGTATATGGACATGACCCGCCCGTTCGTGTGGAAGGCGTCCCAGCGGGACAATTTCGTCAACGACTGCCAGCAGATGCGCCGGCGCGTGGAGGATCTGATCCCCGCGCCGCTCAAGGACCGTGAGATCAAGCTTGGGCGCGGAGGGCTGCGCGATGTGGAGTTCACCGTGCAGATGCTCCAGCTGGTGCACGGGCGCACCGATGAGTCGCTGCACACCCGGTCCACGCTCGAATCGCTGCAGGCGCTCTCCGACGGCGGCTACGTCTCCCGCAAGCAGGCCGTGCGCCTGTCCTGGGACTACCGCTTCGAGCGCGTGATGGAGCACCGCCAGCAGATGTGGGCCCTGAAACGCACCCACCTGTTCCCGGATCTGGGGGCCGCCAGCGTCGGCGGGCTGGAGCGCAAGCGCGAGGCCAATGTGGACGAGTTCAGCCGCAACGGCGAGCTGCGCAGGCTCGCCCGCGCCTTCCGCATGCACCCCGAGGAGCTCGTCGCCGCATTCGACGAGACGCGCCGCGAGGTGCGCCGGCTCCATCTGGACATCTACTACCGGCCGATGCTGCCGATCAGCGCGCGATTGGATGATGAGGAGGTACGGCTGTCCGACAGCGCGATGCGCGACCGCTTCGCCTCGATCGGCTTCGAGGATCCGGACGCGGCGCAACGCCATGTGGAGGCCCTGACCTACGGCGTCTCGCGGGCCGCCAAGATCAACCGCATCATCCTGCCGGCCGCCCTACAATGGCTGGGGGAGGGCCAGAACCCGGATATGGGCCTGCTCAACTGGCGCAAGCTGGAGGAGCATTTCGGCGAGGAGAGCGAATACCTGGGCTTCCTGCGCGATTCGCCGTCCGCGGCGCAACGGCTGTGCCATGTGCTGTCCAACTCCCGGTTCCTAGGCGACGCGTTGAACAAGTCCGTGGAATCGGTCACCTGGCTCGGCGACAGCCATCGGCTCGCGCCGCGCACGCGCGAGAGCCTAGACACGCAGTGCCGGGCCACGCTGGAACGCAACCGCAATGATATGCGCGATTTCGCCAATTCGGTGCGCGCGCTGCGCCGCCATGAGATCGAGCGCATCGGCCTGGCGTGGATGAACGGTGTCATCGACGACGACGCCAGCCTGGGCGGCATGACCGACGTGTATGACGCAATCATCGACGCGGCGGTGGATTGGGCGATCGGCAACCAGCTCAAGGCGTTCGACCTGAGCGAGCCGCCGGCCGCGATCTCGGTGATCGCGATGGGCCGGTACGGCGGCCGGGAGGTGAACTTCAGCTCGGATGCCGACACGATGATCATCTACCGGCCCAGCGGCGAGGCCGACGAGGCGACCGCCAACCGCTTCGCCCGCAAGGTGGCCGACGACCTGCGCGCGATCCTGCAGGGACCGGTGTCGTTGGAACAGAGGATCGAGCTGGATCTGGACCTGCGCCCGGAGGGCAAGAACGGGCCGCTGGTCCGCTCCTACGCCTCCTGCAAGGAATACTACGGGTCGTGGGCCAGCACTTGGGAGCATCAGGCGCTGCTGCGCGCCCGCCACGCCGCAGGCGACCGCACGCTGAGCGAGGACTTCCTCAAGAACCTGGCCGATCCGCTGCGCTACCCGGACCGTCCGGTCTCGCAGGCGCAGATCGCCGAGATCCGCAAGCTCAAGGCCCGCATGGAATCCGAACGCCTGCCGCGCGGCGTGCGGCGCGAACGGCATCTGAAGCTCGGCAAGGGCGGGTTGTCCGACGTGGAGTGGACCGTGCAGCTGCTGCAGCTCGAACATGCGGGGGAGCATGAGGGGCTGCGCGTGAACTCCACGCTCGGCGCACTGGCCGAGCTCGAACGGCTGGGGCTGATCGACGGCGGCGACGCCGCGCAGCTGCGCGACACGTGGCGGCTGTGCACGGCGGCGCGCAACGGCAACTACCTGTGGAACGGCCGCGCCAACCAGGCGGACATCCTGCCCGACGACATGTATTCGTTGGGCGGCATCGCCGTCTACCTCGGATACGACGCGCACCGCGGACAGGTGTTCGAGAACGATCTGCTCGGCGCGATGCGCCGCTGCCGGGACATCATGGAACGTCTGTTCTACGGTCTGGACGATACGGCCGACGAGGTGAACACGCGGTGAACGGGAGCGTCCCGAATCCGGTCTATAGTCGGATAGGTCACAACACGTGGCCACCTGGACGAAACGAAAGGTGAGCCGTTGTCTACTGAAGTCCCACCGTCGGAAACCCCATTCGTTGGCAAGAGCGTCGTGACGCTTGACGATCTGTCCCGTCACCAGATTCTCGAACTCCTGCACAAGGCCGCATACATCGACGCGCATCGCCGCGAGGTCTCGCACACCTGCGACGGCCGCGTGCTGGCCACCCTGTTCTACGAGCCCAGCACCCGCACCCGCCTGAGCTTCGAGACGGCCATGCTGCGTCTGGGCGGCAAGGTCATCGGCTTCGCCGGCGCGCAGCTGGCCTCGGTGACCAAGGGCGAGTCGATCGCCGACACCATCAAAACCGTGTCCAACTACGTCGACGCCATCGCCATCCGCCACCCGAAGGAGGGCGCGGCGCTCGTCGCCTCCCGCGCCGCCTCGGTCCCCGTCATCAACGCGGGCGATGGCGGCCACATGCACCCCACGCAGACCCTGGCCGACCTGGCCACCCTGCAGTCGCGCTTCGGCCGCATCACCGACCTGACCGTCGGCCTGTGCGGCGACCTGACCTTCGGACGCACCGTGCACTCGCTGATCGAGACGCTGTGCCGGTTCGGCAACGTACGCTTCGTGCTGATCAGCCCGGACGAGCTCAAGACCCCGCAGTACGTCATCGACCGCATCAACGCCACGCCGTCCTGCTCGTACGTGGAGGTGCGCGACCTGGTCTCGGTGATCGGCGACCTGGACGTGCTGTACATGACGCGCGTGCAGAAGGAGCGCTTCTTCAACGAGGACGACTACCTGCGCCTGCGCGACACCTACATCCTGGACGAGGCCAAGCTGAGCCTGGCGCAGCCGCATATGGCGGTGCTGCACCCGCTGCCACGCGTCAACGAGATCGCCGTCGAGGTGGATGACGACCCGCGCGCCGCCTACTTCGAACAGGTCAAGAACGGCATGCTGATGCGTATGTCGCTCGAAAGCTCCGTCATCGGCGACGAACTACCCGGATACGTTCCACTCGAACCCAAGGAGGTGCAGGCCTGATGGAGGTCACCAGCATCCAGGACGGCATCATCATCGACCACGTGCCCGCCGGCACGGCGCTGAAGGTGCTCCAGTATCTGAAGATCGACCCGTCCAAGACGCGGCTCGCGCTCATCATGAACACCGACAGCCCGCGCTACGGCACCAAGGACATCATCAAGATCGAGAACGTGGAGGGCATCGATCTGAACGTGCTCGGGCTCGTCGCGCGGCAGGCCACCGTCGACATCGTCCGCGGCGGCCGTATCGTGGAGAAGGTCCAGCCGCACCTGCCCGAGCACGTCGTCAACGTCATCACCTGCGTGAACCCACGCTGCGTGACCACCACCGAGCGCGGCATCGACCAGATGTTCCACCTCGCGCATTCGCAGCGGCAGGAATACCGTTGCGACTACTGCGACGAGGAAGCCAAGCTCTGAACCCGATCGAAAGCGAGACAGCATGATCACCCTGCATGACGTCAAGGTGTGGGATACCGGCGAGGTCATCGACCTGGTCATCCCCGGCACCGCCGCCGACCTGCTCACCGATGCCGGCAGACCGTTCCCGCCCGCCGCCGCACAGGTCGCGGACGGCGACGTGCACATCGACGCGACCGGTCTGACCGTGGCACCCGGTCTGGCCGATCCGCACGTCCACTTCCGCGACCCCGGCCAGACCGCCAAGGAGACGATGGTCTCCGGCTGTGCGGCCGCGGCCTCCGGCGGATACACGAACGTGCTCATCATGCCGAACACCGTGCCCGCGATGGACGGCGAGAAGGTCGTTGCGGGCCAGCCCGGCGCCGACGAGGTGCTGGCCGCCGGACACGACAACGTCATCGACTTCCTGCAGCACTACGAGGCCGACCACGGCGTCACGTTGCCGGTGGCATACGACCTGTGCGTGTGCGCGTCCAAGGACCGCGCCGGCAAGGAGCCGACCGAGCTGGCCGATATCGCCTGGTACATGCCCGGCAGGCATACGGGCGAGAAGGACGCCGCGCAGCTCGCGCATCCGGTCACCGCGGTCAGCGACGACGGTTCCGCCGTGCCCGACGCGATCCTGGACGAGGTGCTCACCCGCATCAAGGAGGCGGGGCTGTACCTGATCGAGCACTGCGAACACCACGACACCGGCTTCATCAACGAGGGGCCGGTGTCCCGCCGGCTCGGATTGCCCGGCATCCCGGAGAACACCGAGCTGCGCATCGTCAGCCGCGACATCGAGGCCGCCCGCTGCACCGGCGCGCACGTGCACTTCCAGCACGTCAGCACCGCCGGTTCGTTCGAGGCGATCCGCAAGGCCAAGGCCGAAGGACTGCCGATCACCTGCGAGACCGCGCCGCATTACATCGCGCTGACCGACGAGGCGATCCTGGAGTACGGCCCGCTGGCCAAGATGAACCCGCCGCTGCGCTCGGCCGCCGACCGCCAGGCCGTGCACGCGGCCATCGCCGACGGCACTGTGGACCTGATCGCCACCGACCACGCCCCCCACACGATGGAGGAGAAGAACGCCGGATTGGAGGCCGCGCCCAACGGCATCATCGGCTTGGAATGCGCCTACGGCGTCTGCCACAAGGTGCTGGTGGACGGCGGCATCATCTCCGAGCAGCGGCTCATCGAGCTGATGGCCACCGCGCCGATGCACCTGATGGGCCACACGCCCACCGACGTGGCCGGCCTGCTCAACACCTCCAGCGCCTGCGCCACCAAGCGCACGCTGGACCTGGGCGCCGTGGAGCACCCCGAATCGGTGAACCTGGTGATCCTGGACACCGACCGCTCCTGGACCGTGGAACCGGAACGGTTCCATTCCAAGGCGCGCAACACCCCGTTCGGCGGGTGGCAGGTGACCGGCATGCCGCTGGCCACCGTCATCGCCTCGAAGCTCGTCTTCAGCAGACTCTAACCGGAAGGAACCGCCATGGATCGACTTATCGAGGCCATCGCAGCCACGCAGAACCCCAGCGTCGTCGGCCTGGACCCGACCGAGGCGCTGGTGCCGGCGCAGGTCGTCGCCAGCTTCGCCGACGAGATCGCCGACGAGGTGGAGGACGCCGCCGACCGTCCGGCCGCGCAGCTCGCCGTCGCCTACTTCGAATACAACCGCGCGATCATCGATGCGATCGCCGACATTGTGCCCGCCGTCAAGCCGCAGATCGCCATGTATGAGGCGCTCGGCCCGGCCGGTGTGGACGCGTACACGATGACCTGCGAATACGCGCAGTCGCGCGGCCTGTACGTGATCGGCGACATCAAGCGCGGCGATATCGGCTCCACCGCGGCCGCCTACGCCGGACACTTAAGCGGCGTGGCGTTTGGCGCGGGGGAGTCCGGGCCGTACGACCCGTGGCATGAGGATGCGGTGACCGTGAACCCGTACCTCGGCACCGACGGCATCACCCCGTTCGTCGAGGCCGCCACCGCTGCCGACAAGGACATCTTCGCGCTCGTGCGCACCTCCAACCCCTCCAGCAGCGAGATCCAGGAGCTCGAACTGGCCGGCGGCGGCCGCATCTACGAGCATGTGGCCGATCTGGTGGAGCGTTGGGGCCAGGGCACCGTCGGGCAGCACCGCTATTCGCGGGTCGGCGCGGTCGTCGGCGCCACGCACCCCGAGGAGGGACGCGCGCTGCGCGCACGCATGCCGCACACGTTCTTCCTCGTGCCCGGATACGGCGCACAGGGCGGCACCGCCCGCGACGTGGCCGGCATGTTCGACGACGCCGGTTCCGGCGCGATCGTCAACTCCTCGCGCGGCATCATCGGCGCGTGGAGGAAGACCGGCGCCTACAGCGAGACGATGAGCGCCGAATCCGCGCTCGGACTGGTGGCCGACGCCGCCCGCGACGCGGCCATCGCCATGCGCGACGACCTGCGCGCCGTCATGCCGTAACCGATACCCGACACCCAACCATCAGGAAATCCCCAGCACAAAGGAAACCACAGCAACACAGACAAGGAGTCCCCGTGTCCAGCGCAACGTTCCTGCCGACCGTCGCCGAGGCGACCGCCGCGGGCTACTTCCCCGGCCGCCACACGGTCGAGGTCACCGAAGTGACCGAACTGACGCCCGGCGTCGTACGGTTCACGTTCCGCGACGAGTACATCGCCTCGCACGCCAAGCCGGCGCAGTTCGTCAACCTGTTCTCGCACGACCCGATGAAGCTGCTGCCGCGCCCGTTCGGCGTCAGCGAGGTCAGCGGCGACCTGGTCTCGCTGATCTTCGCGGTCGTCGGCACCGGCACCGCCGAATTCGCCGCGATGCGCGCCGGGGACACGATTGACGTGCTCGGACCGCTCGGCGGCTCCTTCAAGGTCAAGGAGCCGGCCCACTACGTGCTCGTCGGCGGCGGTCTCGGCGTGCCGCCGCTCATCTACGCGGCGCAGCGGCTCGCGGCGCGTAGCGACTGCGCGGCCACCGCCGTGTTCGGCTATCGCGACGCGCATTTCGCCGACGAGTTCGTCTCCCGGTACGTGGACACGCGCAGCATCGACGAAACCGAGGGCAACGTCGTCACGCTGCTCGACCGCATGGAGGCCGAGCTGACCGCGCCGCGCAAGGACGGCCTCAAGACCGTGTTCCTGACCTGCGGGCCGACGCCGATGATGAAGGCCGTGGCGCTGTGGGCGTCCAGGCGCGGCATCGACACCCAGGCGAGCATGGAGCAGCGCATGGGCTGCGGGTACGGCACCTGCGTGGTCTGCGTGGTCGACACAGTGGACGGCCGCAGGAAGGTGTGTTCGGACGGCCCGGTGTTCACCGCGCAGCAGCTGGGATGGGAGGCGTGACGATGGACGAGACGACGACCACAACGACCACGGAGCAGCAGATGAACGATTCGCACATCAACGTCTACGAGCCGCACGAGTGGAAGCATAAGACCGTGGTGGCCGGCGTGGAATGGAAGAACCCGGTCGGCACCGCCTCCGGCACGTTCCAGCTCGCCGCCTGCCGTTGGTTCTACGATGTGGCGCAGATGGGCGCGATCTGCACCAAGGGCGTCTCACCGGTGCCGTGGGAGGGCAACCCCGGGCCGCGCACCGCGGAATGCCCGGGCGGTATGGTCAACGCGGTCGGCCTGCAGAACCCCGGCGTGGACCACTATCTGGTCGATGAACTGCCCAAGCTCAAGGAGATGGGCGCCACGGTCATCACCAACGTGGCCGGCCACAGCGACGACGACTACGCCGAGGTGGTGGCCAAGCTCGCCGATTCGGCCGCCGACATGCTGGAGATCAACGTCAGCTGCCCGAACGTCAGCCATGGCGGCATGAGCGTGGGCACCGATCCGGTGGGGCTCGCACGGCTCATCGACCGGCTGCGCAAGATCACCTCCAAGCCGATGATCGTCAAGCTCACGCCGAACGTCACCGATATCGCGGCCATCGCGCGCGCCGCCGTGGAATCCGGCGCCGACGCGCTGAGCCTGATCAACACGCTGGTCGGCATGCGCATCAACATCCGCACCGGCGAGCCGATCATCGCCAACCGCACCGGCGGCGTCTCCGGGCCGTGCGTGTTCCCGGTCGCCCTCGGCTGCGTGTGGCGCGTGCGTCAGGCCCTGCCGGACATCCCGATCATCGGCATCGGCGGCATCGACTCGGGCGAGAAGGCGCTCGAATTCCTGTACGCCGGCGCGAACGCCGTGGAGGTGGGCGCCGCCGCGCTCTATGATCCGACCGCGCCGATGCGCGTGGCCCGCGAGCTCGACGACCTGCTCGACTCGCGCCCCGAACTCGCCGCCAAGCTCGCCGCCGGGCAAACGTGGCGATAACACGTCAACCTCGAAAGGAGCCTATCATGACCGAATCGCTCGATCTGCGGTTCACCCGCTTCCTGCTGGAATCGCAGGCGCTCAAGTTCGGCGACTTCACGCTGAAGTCCGGCCGCAAGTCCCCGTATTTCATCAACGCCGGAGCGTTCAACGACGGCGGCAAGATCGCCCGGCTCGGCGAGTTCTACGCCGAGAAGATCGCCGCCGAGATCGAGGCGGGCTCGCTGCCCGGCGACATCGACACCGTGTTCGGCCCGGCGTACAAGGGCATCCCGCTGGCCGTGTCCACCGCCATCGCGCTGACCGGTGGCCATGGCATGCAGGTCGGGTACACGTTCGACCGCAAGGAGAAGAAGGACCACGGCGACGGCGGCATGATGGTCGGCACGCAGCTGGCCGACGGCATGAAGGTGCTGCTTGTCGACGACGTGATGACCGCCGGCACCGCCGTGCGCGAGGTCGTACCCAAGCTCAAGGCCGAGGCTGACGTGGAGATTGTCGGCCTGGTGCTCTCGGTGGACCGCATGGAGAAGACCAAGGACTCCGACCTGTCCGCGGTCAAGGCCGTCGAGGCGGAGTTCGGCTTCCCGGTCATGGCGATCGCCAACGTGCGCGAGATCTTCGAGGCCGGCCGGTCCATCATGACCGCCGACGGCACGCCGTACGTGACCGACGAGATCGCGGCCGCCGCCGACGCCTACCTGGCACAATACGGCGCCTGACGCGTCCTCTTTCCGGTAAGGCGTCGAGGCCAAAGACGGCCTCGGCACCTTTCTGTTCGCCGACTTGCATTCGGACGTCATCCATTGAGCTTTTCAGATGGTGCAAAATGTGCATCATCTCATCCACATATCCACAAAATTCCTCAGACCGGTTGCGCGAACTCTTCGGCTTTCTTATAGTCGCTGCCATGATGGCCGCAACGCATACGCGAAAGGATATACTTATGGATATACAGGTTGCGGAAAGAGTGGATACCATGGTCAACGTTACAGTGCAACGCTGGGGAAACAGCGAAGGCATACGCATCCCCAAAGAGCTGCGCGAGCAGGCTGGCATCCATGCCGGCTCCATGCTCAATGCTGAATACGTTGACGGTACAATCGTGCTGCATCCGATCTCCGTCAGAACCACGCCAATCGGGACCTATCGGGTGCCTCGATTGGAGGATCTGTTTGCGGACTACAACGGTGCATATCAAGGAGAAGAGTGGCAGACGACCCCGTCCGTCGGAGGCGAGGTATGACAGCACACTTCGCGCAAGGCGATATCGTCCGTGTTGACTTCGATCCCTCTGCGGGTCATGAGCAAATCAAACGGCGATATGCCGTTGTGGTCAGTAACGCCGCATTCAACAGGATATGCAACTTGACGATGGTCTGTCCCATCACCAGCACGGACAACGGCTATCCGCTACACGTCGATCTGCAGGAGCCAACAACACTGCTCGGCACATCGGCCATTACCGGTTTTATACAGATTGAGCAGCTGAAATCCTTGGATCTGCACGCCCGTCACGCCCAGTATTGCGGCACCGTATCCGATGCCGTCCGCACGCGCCTCACGGAGCTGATACTGGCTTGTGTCATGTGAGCGCCGGACGGCACTCGTCCGCGGCGCTGCGCGACTCGCATGTTCGATTGCGCACGACTGCCGGTTCACAGTATGGTGAAGGCCATAGTAACGAATCAAAGGAGCTTCGCCATGGTGTTCGACTACAAAAAGGAATATCGGGATCTCTATCAGCCCGCATCTGAACCATCCATCATCACCGTGCCGCGGATGAACTTCGTCGCCGTAGAGGGAGCGGGCGACCCCAACGAGACCGGCGGCGCCTATCAGACCGCGGTGCAGTTGCTGTACGGCATCTCGTACACCATCAAGATGAGCAAGAAGGCCAAGGATCCTTCACAGCGCATCGACGGGTATTTCGACTACGTGGTTCCGCCCTTGGAGGGGCTGTGGTGGATGGATGGAATCAACGGCATCGATTACGCGCACAAGGCACGGTTCAACTGGATTGCGATGATCCGGCTACCGGAGTTCGTTACCCACGAGGCATTCGCGCGGGCCCGGCAGGCATACTCGGCCAAGCACCCGGAGGCCGACGCCGATTGCGCGTTCCTGTTCGAGTTCGACGAGGGGACGGTGGTACAGGCCATGCACCGCGGCCCTTATGATGATGAGCCGGCCACCGTGGCCAAGATGGACGCCTATGCGGCGGACCAGGGCTATGAGCTCGACTTCACCCAGCGACACCATCATGAGATCTATCTCGGCGATCCTCGCCGCGGCAAGCCGGAGAATCTCAAGACCGTGATCCGCCATCCCGTTAGGCCGACGCGTTAGCCGTCCGTCACGCTGACAGCAATGCAGCAACCCTCACGAAAGCCGAACGGCTGAAGTCATCGTGCCGGGCGGCGTCTTCGCATATACTGAGCGTTCTGGCGGAAGGATAAGACGATGATCGACCCGAAGACATGGAAGCCGGCGGCGATGGCGGCATTGAAGGCAGCATTCGGCGAGCGCCTGCTCTGCCTGGGATTGCAGGGGAGTTATCTGAGCGGCGAAGCTACGGCGGATAGCGATATCGATCTGTTGGTGGTGCTCGACCAGGTGACGATCGATGATCTGGACGCATTCCATGCGGCGATGCGTTCACTGCCTGATGGCGAGCGCGCGGTCGGCTTCACCTGCGGACGCTGCTTCGCCATGCCATGCCGGACAACGCCGTCATGTCCGTCGGCAAGGCCAACGTCAACAACAATGACATCGCAGACGAGACGCTCTATACGCTTCTCCAAGCATGGTGCTCCCGCACGCTGATTGCCATCCGCTGACACTCGGTTGGATCTTTTCTCGTTCGAATGTCGCGCCTCCGCGCCCATTCCTTAATCCTTTCTTCACCCTCCGCCGGTCGATATCCCCGCCCGGTGCGCTACACTCGGTAGGGTTCGGCGGAAGTCCGGCAACGAGTGCAAGGAGGATGCCGTGAGCGGTGACGGCGGCAAGGGGACCGTGCTGATCGTGGACGACGAGAAGGAGATCGCCGATCTGGTCGCCGTCTACCTTGAGGCTGAGGGCTATCAGACCCGGGTCCGCTATGATGCGGCGGGTGCGCTCGAAGCGGTCGCCGACCCCAACATCGCCATCGACCTAGCCGTGCTGGACGTCATGCTGCCCGACATGAACGGCTTCCATCTGTGCCGCGAGATCCGCAAAACCCGCCGCTGGCCGATCATCATGCTGACGGCGCGCGACGATGAGGTCGACAAGATCACCGGACTGAACTTCGGCGCCGACGACTACGTGACCAAGCCGTTCCGCCCGCTGGAGTTCGTCGCCCGCGTCAACGCCCAGCTGCGCCGCTACACGCATTACGACCGGTCAGCAGGCGGCACCCGCCGCGATGAGGAACGCTATGAATACCGCGGGCTGGCGGTGGATCCGCGCACTCGCGCCGTGAGCGTGGACGGCCGGCGTGTGCGCCTGACGCCCAGCGAGTTCGCGATCCTGGTGGCGTTGTTCCGGCATCTGGGAGAAGCGGTGAGCGCCGAGGAGCTGTTCCATGCGATGTGGGATGGCGAACCGTATCTGAAGACCAGCAACGCCATCAGCGTGCATGTGAGGCATCTGAGAGACAAGATAGGAGACCAGGTTGATCGACCGCGATTCATCCACACCGTCTGGGGCGTCGGATACCGGCTCGGCGACGACTGCTGAGGCCCCGGCCGGCCAGGGTACGCCAATTCCCCATACAACCGAGGCGGGCGGCCGCAGACGGCGGGGTGCCGGCGGCCGGTTCGCCTTCATCCTGGCCCTGCGCATGCTGGGCGCCCTGGGGCTGGGTCTGACGGCCGTGCTGCTGTTGCGGCTGATGTGGAACGCCGACGCGATCGCCACCTGGCTGACCGACGTGTGGTATGTGGATTGGGAATCCGCGGTATATATCATCCAGGGCATGCGCAATCTGGCGCCGGCGGTGGCGGTGTTGGTGTTCGTGCTGGTGTTCGTCCTCGGCTACCTGCTCATCGTCAGGCCGTATGTGGCGAGGATCTTCTCGACGCTGACCGATGGGATCGCCCAGCTGCTGGCGGATGACGGGCGCATGTCGGAGCTGCCCGACGAGCTGGATGATGTGGCGGTCGCGCTCGGCGAGGTGCGTCGGCGATTGGACCGCCGCGCGTTCGAGGCGCGGATGGCCGAACAGCGCAAGAACGATCTGGTCATGTATCTCGCGCATGACATCCGCACGCCGATGACCTCGGTGGTCGGCTATCTGAGTCTGCTGGACGAGGCGCGGGACATGCCGGAGGAGCAACGGCGACGGTACACGCATATCGCGCTGGACAAGGCCCAACGTCTGGACGCGCTGGTCGACGAGTTCTTCGACATCACCCGGTTCAATCTGTCGAACGTGCCGTTGGAGGTCGGCCCGGTGGATGTGAGCCTGCTCATGGTGCAGATGGTCGAGGAGTTCCATCCGCAGCTTGAGGCGCATGGCAACACCGTGCAGCTGCATATGCCCGACGCCCTGACCATTACGGCCGATGCGGAGAAACTGGCCCGCGTGTTCAACAACCTGATGAAGAACGCCATCGCCTACAGCGAGCGCGGCAGCGTCATCGAGATCCGCGGCGGCGTGGACGGCGACGTCGCCCGCATCGCGATCAGCGATCACGGACGCACCATCCCCGCGCGCAAGCTCGACATGCTGTTCGACAAGTTCTACCGTCTCGATGCGTCTCGCAGCAGCGCCGACGGCGGCGCGGGCCTCGGCCTGTCCATCGCCCGGCAGATCACCGAGGCGCACGGCGGCTCGATCGCGGCCTCCAGCGCCGACAGCGTCACCACGTTCACGGTGACGCTGCCCGCCACAGCCTGAGAGACGGCGGGAACGGCGGCCTTCATCGTTCCTTAATCGAATGCTCATCATCATGGGCCCCTCGGCGGGCGCGATTCCTCTAGCGTGAGGTGCGAACCAACCATCTAGAGGAAAGAGGTTTGAGATGAGCGCATTCCGGTATGACGACCCCATGGTCCGCCCTGCAGCGTACCGTCCCGTACATCACCATATTGACGCAGCGCCGACGACGCCACGCAAGCGGTTCCGTTCGTGGCGAACGACGGTCGTGGCGCTGATGGTCGCCGTCGTCGTCTGCCTAGCGGCACTGCTGTACACGACCAGCGGTGCGCCGTTCGGCCCAACCGTATCGTTCGACGGGTTGAGCAGCCGGTACGCGATGCTCATCGATGCCGACAGCGGCGAGGTCATCCAGTCGCGCGACGCCGACGCGCGCATGTATCCCGCCTCGCTGACCAAGGTGATGACCGCGGTGGTGGTCCTCGACCATGCCGAGGCGTTGGACGACGTGGTCGAGGCCCCGGCCGACATGTTCCCGGAGCTGTGGGAGCAGAACGCCTCGATGGCGGGCCTGCAGCCGGGGGAGAGCGCCACCGTGGAGGATATGCTGTACGGGCTGATGCTGCCCTCCGGGGCGGATTGCGCCATAGCGCTGGCACGGTATGTAGCCGGCGGCGTCGAGGCGTTCGTCGAGCTGATGAACCGGACCGCCGCCGCGCTCGGCATGTCCGGCACGCATTTCACGAACCCGACCGGACTGCATGACGCCGACCATTACTCGACGGCACGGGACATGGCCACGCTGTTCGCCCATGCGATGCAGGACGACACCTTCCGCACCATCGCAGGCTCCCCGTCGCACACGATGTCCAGCGCCAGCCTGCACGACGGGGATCTGACCGTCGACAGCACCGTGTTCGAGGAGCTGGGCACGCAGTTCGTCGCCGGCGGGTGGATCGTGGCCGGCAAAACCGGATACACGCCCGAGGCCGGCCTGTGCCTGGCCACCGCCGCCCGGTTCGGCGGCAGGACCTACATCCTGGTCACCGCGGGGGCGCCCGGCGACCACGCCACATCGCAGGCGGATGTGGATGACGCGCGCTACGTCTACGGCCAGATCCCCGGACTGTGATCCGCGGCCCGGCACCGTCGTCGGCGACACGGTTCTCCGCTGCTCCGTTCGTACCCGCGCATGCTCCATTCGTCCGAAAACCGCCTCCCGTCAGGCATTTCCGCCGCGATCACCGTCCCGATGGCGCAGGATGGTGGCATCGCCTCACGAAAGGAGCATACGATGACCACCATCATGTCGATGGATGGCGTCTGCCTGTCATTCGGCAGCAAGCAGGTGCTGCACAACCTCACGTTCGCCGTGCGGCGCGGTGAGACGTTCGGGTTCCTCGGCCCCTCCGGCGCAGGCAAGACCACCACCATCAAACTGCTGACCCGCCAGCTGCTCAAGGATTCCGGCCGCATCACGCTGTTCGGCCGTCCGATCGAGCGCGCAAGCGAATCCGATTATGAACGCATCGGCATCCTCTCGGATACCAGCGCCCTGTACGAGCGGCTGAGCATCGCAGACAACCTGCGCTTCTACGCACGGCTGCGCGGCGTGCCGGAGCGCGGCGTCCAGCCGCTGCTCGCCCGCATGCGGCTGGACAAGGACGCCAAAACGCTGATCAAGAACTGTTCGAAGGGCATGCGTCAGCGTGCCGCCCTGCTGGCGGCGATGATTCATTCGCCCGAGCTGCTGTTCCTCGACGAGCCCACCAGCGGACTCGACCCCGCCACACGGGCCGAGGTGCACCGCATGCTCGGCGAATTGAAGGCCTCCGGCACCACGGTGTTCCTGACCACGCACGACATGGCCGAGGCGGACGCCGTCTGCGACCGCATCGGCATCCTCGCCGAAGGCCATCTGGCGGCCTGCGACGAGCCGGAACGGCTGAAACTGCGGTTCGCCCGCAACCACATCACGATACGGACCCGCACGCACGGTACCATCGAAACGACGAAGGACGCCGCGGCGGCCGAACAGATAGACGGCCTGCTGCGGTCGGGGGAGATCCTCTCCATCCATTCCGACGAACCGAACCTTGAGGAGGTCTTCCTCGAACTGACAGGAAAGAAGTTCTGACATGAACGCGAACACCCGCAAGATCGCCGTGCTGTGCGGCAAGGACGCCCGCGACGTTCTGCAGAACCCGACCATGCTGATCTCCTGCCTCATGCCCATCGGCTTCATGCTGCTGTACCGGTACATGATGCGCCGCATCGGCGGCAACGCGGTGGACACGTCGGCCGGCCGCACGCTCACCGACGGGTTCCTGATGTCCACGGCCGCCATCTTCACCATCGCCATGGTCGGGTCGATGGTGCTGCTCTACGGTCTGGCCGAGGAGAAGGAGAAGCACACGCTGCGCACGCTGATGCTGGCGAACGTGGGCGCCGGGCAGATCCTTACCGCCAAACTCGCGGTGACGCTTGCGCTGACCGCGATCACCGAGGCCGTCTGCTTCCTCATCATCGGCGCGCCGGCCCGCATGCTGCCAGCGTTCCTGGCGATCGGCATCATCGGCGCGATACCGATCATGCTGGTCTCCGCGCTGCTGGGGCTCCTGTCCCGCGACCAGATGACGTCGGGCCTGTACGCGGTGCCGATGCTGCTGGTGGCGATCGCGCCGATGTTCTCGATGATCGGCGAGGAGGTGTCCAACGTGACGCGGTTCCTGCCGACGGGCGGCACGGATCAGCTGTTCAAGCTGCTGGCCGAGGACAGGCTGCTGAGCATGGACGCGCTACCGCCGGTTGCGGTGACCGTGGTCTGGATCATCGTCTGCACCGTGGCGTTCGGGCTGCTGTTCAGGCGACTCGCCCGGGACAACTGACCGCGCGGCGGCGCGGAACCGCCGCAGGGACCAGCGGAACAGCATCAGGGAGGCCATAAGCCATATCAGGCTGATCGCCGCAACGGACAGCCATCCCATCAGCGGCGATCGGCCTGCGGCCATGGCCATAACCGTATCCACATAGAGGTTCGCCGGCAGGAATTCGGACACCATCCGCAGGGAGGGATCCATCGGCGCCAGCATGCCGAACATCAGCAAGGTCACGATCACCAGCGAAGGCGTCGAGGTGTCCGACTGGCTGGCGATCACCCCGCCGAACGCCGTGGCCGCGCCGGCGATCGCAACCGCGGCGGGCAGGCACAACAGCCACAGCATCACAGTGCATGTCGCGTCGAACGGGGAGAGCATGGCCAGGGCGACCGCCGACAACGCCATGCTCCAGGCGACGCCGGCGGCAAGCTTCGACCACATCATCGACGCGGGGGAGACCCCGGTTCTCGCCAACGTCTGGCAACTGCCGCGCTCACGCTCCTCGACCAGCAGATACAGGCCCGGCAACGTCCCGGCCATCGCGATCGCAAACAGCACCGTCAGCAGCAGCGTGAACGCCATGCCCAGCCGATCGTCGTCACCGCCGGCGAGCCATGCCCGCAACAGCAGTCCGGCGGCCAGCGGCAACAGCAGGTACATGAGATACACGGAACGCAGCATCATCATGATGTCATGCCGCAGCAGCGCCCGGAATGCTCGTGGTGCGGTCATGCGGTTTCCTCCTGCCTACGGTGCCGATCACGCCTGTTCCATCGTAACCGTTTGTTAGGCTGAATCCAGGTTCTGTCCGGTACGTGCAAGGAGAACGATGCACAGTTATGATTCCGTGGAATCGCTGATCGACGGTGAGCGCGAGTCGAACATCCATGTGGAATGCAGCCGGCCGGTCACGATGAGGGCGCTTGACACGGTCCGCGGACTGTACAAGAACCGGCGTTGCGCCTTCTATCTGCGCTCCGATCGCGGGTTCGACCGTGACAGCGTGCGCTCATACCTGCGCTTCTTCGGCGCGCTGTCCGGCACCAGGGCGGATGCCGAGACGGCGATCGACCATTTCGGATTGCGGCCCGTGGCGTCGAAACGCATCGGCAAGCTCGACGACGAGCAGCGGGCCATGGTGAACTTCGCCCGCATGAGCCTGGCCGATCCTGAGATCTGCTTCATCGAATACCCGCTCGGCTACCTTGGCTCGGCCGCGCGCTCATTGACGTTGCGATGGATCGCGGAAGCCAGCGAGCGCGGCACGTTGTTCATCACGACGGGCCAGCCGTTGCGTGATGCGCTGCTGATGCCCGGCATGGCGTGGTGGATGGAGGACGACCGGTGCATCGCGGCGCAGACGGAAACCGGCGACGCCGACGGCGGGAGTCCGATACCCGGATCCGCGCAGGATCCACAGCAGGACGATGCGGAACCCGACGAGGTGCAGGTCGTCAAGATCGTCTGCAAAAGCGGCACGACGACGTTGCTGTTCGATCCGCGCGAGGTCGACTTCATCGAAAGCATCAACCGGGCGAACTACGTATCGGTGCGCGGCCAGCGGTACCAGACCGCGCTGACCCTCGACGAGCTGGAGGCGATGCTGGAACGGTTCGGGTTCTTCCGCTGCCATCGTTCCTATATCGTCAACGTGCAGAAGGTCGCCAAACTGGAACGGTTCACCCGCAACAGCTACAACCTCACCTTGTCCGACGCGACGCAGTCCACCATCCCGCTTGCCAAAGGCCGCGTGGCCGACATGCGCGAACACTTCGGCCTGTGATCAGGCACGCACGACCATCGCCCACTGTTCTATAGTCCGATAGAACAGTCAGCACACTGTTATACACATGTCAATAACAGTGGCAACCGTACCCCGTCCGGTCCGGGAAGGCGTTATCCGATGGGTTCGTAGCCGTGCTTGGCGATGACCTCGCGCAGCCGGTCCAGATAGGTCTCGGCCGCGGCGGACAGTCGCGCGCGCTCGTTGGAGATCCAGCCGACCGTCATCGTCTCGTCCGAGTCCAGCGGCACGGTGACAATCTTCTCGTTGTTGAGGTCGCCGTTGTCGATGCCGGTGCACACCGTGTAGCCGTTCAGTCCGATGATGAAGTTGAGGATCGTGGCCCGGTCGGTCACGTTGATCTGCTTGGGGGAGTTCTCCGGCCAGACCGCCTCCTCGGCGAAGAAGAAGCTGCCCTCCTCGCCCTGCTCGAACTGGATGAACGGATAGGGCTCCAGGTCCTTCATCGTCACCCTGTCCCGACCGGCGAGCGGATTATCGCGTGAGATGAACACCTGTAGTCCGGAGCGGAACAACGGGTGGAACTCCAGGTGCTTCTCGCGCAGCAGCTTGCCGATGACCTGCCGGTTGAATTCCGACAGGTACAGGATGCCGATCTCCGACTGCAGGTTCGCCACCTGGTTGATGATGTCCCGGGTGCGCGTCTCGCGGATCGTGAACTCGTACTCGTCCGACTGCGTGGCGTTGATCATCTCCACGAACGCCTCCACGGCGAACATGTAATGCTGCGTGGCCACCGAGCACAGCTGCTTGCGCGGCTTGGCGTTCTTGTACCGTTCCTCGAGCAGCGCCGCCTGGTCGAGCACCTGGCGGGCGTAGGTCAGGAATTCGGCGCCGTCCACGGTCAGCGCGATGCCCTGGGAGGAGCGGGTGAAGATCTCGATGCCCAGCTCCTTCTCCAGCTCGCGCACCGACGCGCTCAGCGCGGGCTGCGAGACATACAGCTCATGCGAGGCCTCGTTCATGGACCCGCATTCGACGATCTTGATGATGTACTTCAGTTGCAGCAGCGTCATAGTGCGCAACCCAACGAACGCAGGTCGGCACGCGCCTGTTCGGCGTCGGAGAACCGGAAGGCGTGCCAGCCCACGGCCTGCGCGCCCGCCACGTTCCTGGCGGTGTCGTCGAAGAACACGGTGCCGGCCGGCGTCAATCCGAACCGTTGCTCGGCCAGCCGGTAGATGTCGGCGTTCGGTTTGTGCATCTTCTCCACGCCGGACACTACCGTGCCGCGCAGCAGCCGCTCCAGCTGCGGATACTTCTCGAAGGCGATGTGGAACGTCTCGTGCGACCAGTTGGTCAGCCCCCACACCCGGTAGCCGGCGGCGTTCAGGTCGCCCAGCAGCCGTTCCATCCCCGGCAGCATGCGGGGGAGCGCGTCCCCGTAATGCTCGATGTAGTACCGGAACACCTGCGCCACCTCCTTGCCGTGCTCGCGAACCACATCGGGGTAGATGTCCGCGAAATCCTCGCCGGCGTCCATTCGGTCCTCATAGTGGAAGAACCCGCAGGGGTCATCGTCGGCGCAGATCCGGTCCACGAACACCTGCGGCAGGACGCCTTCCAGACAGGCGCGCGTCTGCCAGTCCAGCAGCACGCCGCAGAAATCGAAGACGACATCGGTGATAGGGGTCTGTTCGCTCATACCGCCCAGTCTACCGGCGACTACTGGATAACCTCCTCGAACACCCGTGGAATGGCCGCCACGATATCGGAGGCGATGATGGGGTGTCCGGGCGCGGGTGCCGGCTCCGCGTGATGCTGCCCGTACACCGCCGGTGCCGACCAGCCGCGCTGTTCACAGTCGGCCGCGAGCCCGGCGGCGAGACCGTGCAGGTATGCGCCGACCGCGGCGATCTCAACCGTCGAGGTGTCGGTATGGGGGGTGTCGGGGGCGTTCTGGGCCAACAGCGCGCCCAGCATGCCCGCCAGCACGTCGCCCGCGCCGGCGGTGGACAACCATGCGGGCGCGGCGCCGGACAATATGGTCCGCTCCTCGCCGTCCTCCTCACCGACCAGGATCGTCACAGCCCCCTTGAGCAGCACCGTCGCGCCGGTCAGCGCGTGCGCGCGGCGCGCGCAACGCCACGGTTCGGCCAGCACATCATCCACGTCGATGTCCTCGCCCAGGCGTTGCAGCAGTCGCGCCAGCTCGGCGGCGTGCGGCGTGATCAGCACCTGCGGCGGCACACGGTTAGGCAGCAGGTCGAGCGCGCCCGCATCGACCACGATCGGCGGCATGTCATATGCGTCGCCTTCCGGCTCGACGCCGTTCGGCGCATCCGGCTCGCCGGCATCGTAGTGGCGCAGCAGACGGCCGATCGTCTCACGCTGGATGTCGTCGCCGTCCGGGTCGTCCTCCGCACCAGGCACGCCGGAGCCGACGACCCAGGACTGCACATGCCCCTTGCCCAGCACAGCTTCAGGGCGGGCGGCCAACACCATGTCCTGCGCCCGCTGCGGGCCCAGATATCGCACCATGCCCACATTCGCACGTGAGGCCCCCTTAACAGTGAGCACCGCGGCGCCGGGGTAGCGCGCGGAACCGGTCACCAGCCCGACCACGCCGCGCGAGTACTTCGAGTCGGTCAGTCGCGGCAGCCGGACCAGATCGCCGGCGGTCTCGTCATCGACCATCTCCACCGCGGGTTCGGCGTCGTCCACGTCGAATCCGAAGTCCACCAATGTCAGCCATCCCTGCACGTAGCAGGCGGGAGGCATCATCGCGCAGGGCTTCATCGCGCCGAACGTCACGGTTGCGTCGGCCGGGATGTATGCGCCGGGCAGCGTGCCGTCGTCGACCCCCACACCGGAGGGGACGTCGACGGCCACCACCATCGGGAACCGGCGTGTACGCTCGTATTCCGGTGCGGCGGGGCGTTCCGGCACCGCACCGTCCAGGCCCATCGAGGAGGCGATGGCCGCCGGGATGCCGCGCAGTCCACCTTCGATGCCGATGCCGGTCATCGCGTCGATCAGCACATGCGCGCGGGAGATGATCGACAGCGCCGTCTCGAACCGTTCTCCCGCCTCGCCCGCGGAGAAGTCGCTCGCGCAGCCGGGAATCCGGGCGCGGGGATCCAGCACCAGCACCTTGCCGCCGGCGCGCACCATCGCGGCGAACGCGGACTCGTGCAGCGACCTGCCGACCGCCACCGCGGTCACGGAGGCACCGGCCTCGGCCAGACGGGCCGCCGCGTACAGGCCGTCGCCGCCGTTGTCCCCGGCGCCGGCGAGCACCACGACGCGCGCCTCGGACAGGTCGATGCCCTCGTCGTCGAGCAGGCGGGCGGCGATCTCGGCCACCGCGCCCGCGGCCATGCGCATCAGCGGCACGCCGTCATCCAGCAGGGGGCGTTCCAGAGCGCGCACCGTGGCGGCGTCATATGCCGAGTGAAGCAGTGTCTCGCGGCGATCCGCGTCCTGATCCGGTACCATGCATGTCCCCTTTCACATCCGTATCGGTTGGACACCACTTTACTCCGGCCGCACCGGTATCGGCGCACCGGGCGGCGGCGCAACGCGATGCCCGCCCGCCGACGTCCATCGGCGACCATCGGCACCCGCCGGCGCACGCCATGCGCCGAATACTCGTAGAGTAGATGGTGCGAGCAACGGCGAAGGAGCAAGCATGACGATGGATATTCCGGCAACGATGAAGGCGGTGGTGTTCGAACGGGTCGGGCATTGGGCGGTCAGGCAGGTGCCGACGCCGCGGCTGACCGGTCCGACCGACCTGCTGGTCAAGGTGCTGGCCTGCGGCATCTGCGGCACGGACAACCAGATCCTGCTCGACCCGCCCGGCGCGCACGCCACGCCCGGCGTGATCATCGGGCATGAGATGGTGGCCGAGGTGGTGGCCGTGGGCGGCGCCGTGGACGCGTTCCAGCCCGGTGACATGGTGGTGGGCGACAACAATCTGCCCTGCGGGCATTGCACGATGTGCCACGGCGGGCAATACAACGAATGCGCGTCGCTGCGGTCGATGGGCGAGGACATCGACGGGTTCATGTGCCAGTACCAGGTCATGCCGCAGTCGCAGGCGATCAGACTGCCGGCGGGGACCCCGGTGGACACGGCGGTGCTGACCGAGCCGGTCAACTGCGCGATGGGCGCGCTGCAGAAGCTGGACCTGCGGCCGGGCAAGTCGTATGCGGTGTTGGGGTGCGGGCCGATCGGGCTGATGTTCGTGGCGTTGCTCAAGGCGTCGGGCGCGGCGCACATCGTGGCCAGCGACCTGTCCGCAGAACGGTTGGCGATGGCCGGCGAGCTGGGCGCGGACATCCTGTGCGACCGGGGGAGCGATCCGGTCGCCGCCTGCCGGAACGCGACCGACGGCATCGGCGTGGACGCGGCGATCGACGTGGTCGGCTGTCTGCTGCCGCAGGCGCTGGACTGCGTGCGCAAGGGCGGCGACGTGATCGCCTTCGGCCTGAACGCGCACAGCCGGCAGACCATCGACCAGGCGGATCTGGCGATGCGGGGCGTGACGATCCACGGCACGTTCATCGGCCATTTCACCTTCGAGACGACGGCGCGCATGCTGGCGGCCGGCGTGGTGGACCTGCGCCGGCTGATCACCGACCGCTTCGACATCGACGATTTCGGCGAGGCGCTGGCCGCGCTGCGCTCGGGTGCCAGCTGCAAGGTCGTGATCTACCCAAACGGACGGTGACCGGCATGCGGATCAGCGACGACGAGTTCGACGCCGCGGTCGCCGAGGCGCTGGACGGCGTACCGGAGCGGTTCAAGGCGGTGCTGCACAACATCGCCATCACCGTGGCCGACGAGCCGACGGACCGCGAGCGCGGCACCATGGCCGACCCGCGCGGCGAACTCCTTGGCTTGTATCAGGGCGTGCCGCTGCCGCAGCGCACCACCGGCTACAGCGGCGTTCTGCCGGACATCATCACGATCTTCAAGGGTCCGCATGAGCGGGTCTGCGGCTCGCGGGCGCAGCTGGTGGGGCAGATTCGCAAAACCGTGCTGCACGAGATCGGCCACTACTTCGGCTTCGACGACGACTATCTACATGCGCACGGGTACTGATCGCCGCCATGGCCGTCACCACGGTTGTACGTGCACCTCGAAGGAGTCGTAGGCCGGCGGGTCGATCACGTCCATCGAGAACGGGCGCGAACCGCCTTCCGACGGCCAGTCCACAAACGTGCTGTACCCGTAGACAATAGCGCCCGCGTCATCACGCAGCACGAGCGACACAGCCAGCATGCTTGACTGCTCCCGCACACGCGCCGAATCCTTGACGACGGATATCTCGCCCGAGAAGATCTCACCGCCGTACCCATCGGGTGCGGCGCTCAGATTGTCGGCCTTGAAGGATGCGGATTCGCTGGAGTTCACATAGCTGTAGTCATCGGGCTCCAGAACGGTGAAATCGACGGTGGCGGGAACGATTCCGTTGCCGTTGCCGATTTCGGAACCGAAATACACAGTTTCCCCAGCGAATGCATTCGCCATGATCAAGGTTTCGGAGAACAGCACGGAACCGTCCTCGCCCCGCCCGGTAATTTCAACGGACGGAAGTTGTATGCACACGCTGTCGCTGGTGTTCCTCAGGCCGAACGCGTAGTGGACGTAACCGGATTCATCCGCCGACCAGCCGGTTTCCACCAGTTCGAGCGGGTTGCCGTATTCCGCATTGCCATGTGCGGCACCGTCGCCCGCGGGATCCCGCGTGGACGAGCCAGTACCGGAGTCCACGGGATCGCTGTCGTCATCCGTTGACGGGTCGGGCCGGGATCCGGCGTTCTGCGACGTTCCGTTGGCTGCGCCTCCATCCGAGCCGTCCGCGATCCATCGCGGAATCAGCACGGCCGCCGCCACGATGGCGATGACCGCCACGCAGGCGACCGCAACGGCGATAACGGTGCGGGGACGCGGTTTGCCATTCGCCACGGGCCGTTGGACGGCGTAGGCGGGAACGTGGGAATCCGCGGGATCGGTCGGCGAGGTGAGCGCCTGGGCGAACTGCGCCACGTTCTGGTACCGTGCGCTGGGCTCGAACGCCGTGGCGCGTTCGACGATCGCGCGCAGCCTGGGGGTCACGCGCAGGTCGTCGGACAGCAGCGGCGTGTATCTGGTGTCGTCCGGGTACACGCCGGTCAGCATGAATCCGAGGATGCGCCCGAGCGAGTAGATGTCGGACCGGACGTCGGTGGGCGCGAACCCGTACTGTTCGGGGGAGGCGAATCCGTAGGTGCCGAGGGCGGTGGTGTCGCGGTTCCGGTTGGCCGTGTCGGTCAGGGGGCGGGCTATGCCGAGGTCGATGATATGGGCGCCGTCGTCTGCGACGATGATGTTCGCCGGGGTCAGATCGCGATGGAGGATGCCGAGCCGATGCAGTTCCTGAACGGCCTCACAGAGCTGCTGCGCGAGACTGACGGCCTCGTTCTGCTGCAGCCGACCCCGCTCGGCGACGACCTGTTCCAGGGCGGGACCAGGCACGTAGTCGAGGACGACGGCCACGCAGTCGGGCAGTTCATACGTGGCCTCGACGCGGGGGAGTCGCGGGCAGGTGCTGCCGCCCAGGGCCGACCAAACGCCACGCTGGGCCAGCACGGTTGGGATCTTCTTGCGGACGAACGGGCCGACGCCGTCGATGGTGACCAGTTCGGTGACGCCGCGCGGGCCGCGGGCCAAGACCTGTTCGACGTGGTAGGCGTCGTCGATGCCCATCGCGTGCATGGTCCGGGTGTCGTCCATGATTCTCCTTTACGTATCGCCTGCGCAGCGTTGTCATCCGCTTGCGGCACGGGCCTACGCCCCTCATCGGGCGGGTGGTCTCCGCCGCGATGCCGTCTCACTTCGATTGTAGGAGGGGTCGCTCACCTAGCCGTTGCAATTCGTCGTCGGTGGCGGCCAGGTCGAAGCCGTGTTCGATGCACCAGATGATGATGGCGTCGCGGGGTTGCTTGCACCACAGCTCGGAAACGCCCGCCAGCCGAAGCAGACGCTGGGTTTCGCGCAGGTCGCAGTTCAGACCGATGGAAAGCATGATGGCGTGATCGCGTCCGGGGCGGCTCTTGCCGGAGAAGATGTCATAGACGACGGTGGCGTTCAGTCCCGATTCGCGGGCCAGAGTCGAACGTTTCATGCCCCGTTCACGCAGCAACGCCCACAGGTAGTCACTGCAGGAATAATCTCCGGTATATTTCGCATCAAGATAGGTTTTGACGTTCGAGCTGGACAGCAATCGGTGCAGCAGCTCCTCGGTCAGATGCTCCTGAGTCATGTTCCCTTCCCTATGGTCCCGGACCGTCCTGCAACCCGCGTATTCCGCGCAGTCGGCTCTCTGATCAGCATATCCGCCGATTCAGTTGTGAACTGATTCCCGCGATTCCGTGTCGCCGATAATTAAGGAACAGCACTACGCCATACAATCCATGATCCATATTCACCAACATACATACATAATGCTAATTTGCGTACATTTTCACAACAACATACACTGGACGAAGACGCGAATACCGAAACCGCACGAGGAGGGAAGCCATGAGCAAACGCTGCAGATTCGCCATTGCCGTTGGATTCGCAGTGATGCTTACAGGTTTTGTTGTCTCTTTCCTCACGTTGCTACTAATGAAGAAGGAAGGACAAAAGTGATGGCTGATTTTCTCCGCAAAACTCGCATTCCTGCCGCAGTACTTGTCTGTGCACTATGCGTTCTGCCTTCTGCCTGTTCAAGTACCCAGAACCAGTCCGACGACGATAAACTCACCATGCCTGAAACATCTTCAAACTTTGAGGGGGAACACTATGAAGACGTTGTCACAAGATTAGAAAGCAGCGGCTTCACCAATATAACTACACGTAAGCAGGAAGATCTCATTACCGGATGGCTAACCAAAGATGGTGAGACTGAGAGCGTTTCAGTAAACGGGCGAACCGACTTCTCCACAACAGACGAGTTTGACCGAGACGCCAAAATCGTTGTTACTTACCACACATTCCCCTCAGATGATACCGAAGACGAGGATGTAAAAAACGACGAGACGAATTCCTCCAGTGAAGAGAAAGAAGAGGTACAAAGGAACGACAAACACGAATCAGATGAGGACAAGAAAACTGTATCGTCTCAAGAAACGGCCACGCAAGATAAAGCCGCTATGGAAACAATTACCGTCAGCAACAATCCTGACTTGGCGGCACTGCTCAATGGTAGCGATTCAGGGCCTGAAGTCAAGTCTTTCGCTGAGAAGTACCGGGGCCGCACTATCGAATTCGATGGATACACCGCTGCGGTACAACCGCACGAAGGGTACAACACAAGATTTGATTACCTCATTCTAGCCGGCGACAACGGATCGGCGAAAGGACCATCTTTCAGATTTACCAACGTCAATTACGCTGATTTACATCTAAGTGATGACGCTCCCGATACTTTCGGAGTCGGTCTCAACATTCACGTTAAGGCCAAGGTGCTGGAATATGACTCATCCACCACCTGGTTCGAACTTGAACCAGTAGAGATCTCAATGAGATAAGGCACAGGTTCCATCCAGTACAGGCCCGAGCAAACCATGCATTACCTCCAGCTATTTCTTGCTATCCCCTTCAGGAAACAGAAGGTATGCGAGGGCCCCCGCCACAGTACCGCTTGCAAGTACTCCTGTAATAACAGCGAGAGCCTGCATTGCGGCGCTCAAAGGGCGCCTTGCCTCGGTATTATTCCGGAGATTGCCGGTACCCGTATTACCCACGTTGGCATTATCTTGAGATATGGGAATACGACATCCTTGCATCGAATGTTGTGCGAGATCGTTAACAACCGTTTCGGGAATCTCAACGTCGTAACCGATGGGATCATCCACCAGTGTCTTGATCACCTTGGCGAGGTCAAGATTGTTGCATCGAGCGATTTCCGCGTTGAACACCGTGCGCAGCGCAAGATACTGCAGTTTGGTCATCGGGGTTTTGCCGGTTTCAAGATTGGAGACAGTCTGACGGGCCACACCGATTTCATCGGCAAGTTCCTGGGTGGTCCAGCCGGCGACCTTGCGGATGATTCCCAGATTGTCCTGGAACTTGTCAATCCATCGCTGTTCGATCTCGACAGTCGCCATGCCGCACCTCCATTCCTACGTCATCATAGTACGCAACCGTTGCCATGTATGGCAAAGTCGGTACCGCTCAGGCAGCCGGACCACACCACGAGGTCATTCGTAGCGCTCGCATCGCCATTCGTCCCCTTCATATAGCGGAACGTCGGACCGCAAACAGAGACAAATACAATACATATACGGAACGTGTACGGAGATTCGAAAGGAACACTGGCGTGAAAAAGACATCAGCTCGACATCATCGCGATAAGCGGACGACGAACTTCCTGTTCGCCTGCGTCGTCTGTCTTGTCATGCTGTGCATGTTGCCGCCTGACATCGTAATGGCGGATGACATGTCGGCCAATGTACCGGTATCGCACGTATACACGCTTGAGGACAACAGCAAATACGATATCGACGACGCGACCCCCTCCGACTCGGACACCATCGGCGCACTACAGATCGACGAGCAGGTCACCGAGGGGGAGCAAGATGGCGTACCCGCATATCAGACCGCTTCGGATGCCCTGCATTTCTCGTATGTGCTTAACAAGAATCTCGATAAACGCGGAGAACGCGAATGGCACCTTGACGACGACAACGGCAAAACAGTCAATGGACACAAGCTCGAAGACAAGATCGAATCGGGAGCGATCATCATCCAGACTTCTCTCGACGGGAAATCGTGGATCGATGAGGCCGCCATCCCCGACGCATTTACCGGCGAAACGGCGCAATCGTTCTACGAAGCCAACGATATCCAACTGCAGAACGGCTGTTATTTCAGGATTCAGATCGCCTATAGGATGGAGCGCCAAGTCGAAGACTCGAAGATTCTCTTCATCACCAAGCACAACTACGAGCGGAAGAAGATGGTGGAGGAATACGTGTTCTATGTGCATGGTGAATCCGACGACATCAGTCCCGACGATGTTCCGCAAAAGCAACTAGGGCAGAAGATCAACACCGGAAAGGACAACGGGTATTCCGGGAACGAGGGCATCGACGTTGACGACCCGCACTACGGGTGGGACATCGGGTATTTCTTCATCAACGGATATACACGTGAAGAGACGCGACACGACGGAACCCCGATCTTCCTGAAGAATGTCAACGATCAGGTGACGTTGTGGTTCCATCTGTCCGAAGACATCTCCGCGCTGAACGGCGACGACTCGCTAACGATCAATGAGGATACGAATGGTTATGACAAGTCGTTTGAAGTGGACAAGACCAATTTCAAGCGCGGCGCATTGATCATACAAAGCATCGACAACAGGGGCGAGGCATCCGAGCCGATCATTTATACGGATTACCTTGCAGCCAACGCCAAGACAGGCGCCGACACCAAGGTGCAGCTGTTCGAGGAGGGCGACTATATCGTTTCATTGGATTACGAGATCGAGTCCAAGGGCGGCATATTCAACGCCATCTCCGGTTTCCACAACTATAAGATCATGTTCGAGTTCTCTATCCGGAACGGCAATAGCATGATCTTCCCGTTCGATATCGAGACGGGACGCGAACTGGCGGACAACGCGCTGAGCGAGCATGGATTCAGGCTTGATCTGGCCAACTCCCAATATCTCACGGTCGATGTGGAGCGATCCGTTCTCGTCAGAGCCGATGATGGCACCGTCACCACTGACGTACGTTCCAACAGGCCGGCCAGCGATGGCGACACCTTCACCGACGAGGGGATCTATACCCTCAGCGCCACCAACCAGTACACAGGCGAAGACACAACGAAAACCATCTACGTGGGTTCCGACCCGTATCTACAAGCACTTTCCAACACGGGCATCTCGATCGCGGAATTGAACAAGCGCATCGAGTCGGGCACCATCACCATCGACGAATCCGAAGGGAATACCGACCTCACCTCCTCTGCGGATGCCGATGCGAAGACGCAGCAACAATCGGAATCAGCACAGCCGCAGGCTGAGGGAGCACAGACCCGGAATGACGAAACCGCTGCTACATCCAGCAACCGGGAGGCCGAGAAGAACAACCGCGCCAGATCATATACGCCCGCCATCGTGACGGCCGGAATCGTCCTGGTCGCGGCAATCGTGGCATCCGCGGTACTGGTCGCAAGAAGACGTAACGGTTCCCGACAGTAACCGAGAGGAGGACACTGCGCATGAAGAACAAGCTGATCGCGCTGTTGGCGGCGGTATGCATGCTGATCACGGGATGCTCCGCACCGTCCGAGGAACCCGCCCAACCGGCACCCGAGTCTTCCTCAAGTACCGTGAATGGCGGCAGTGTCGATGATTCCGGTTCTGACGACGAGCAGCCACGCTACACATCGCTCAACGATCCGGAACTGTTGCAACGCATCGAAGATGATGTATATGCCGATCTGGAACAACGGTTCGGCAACGACGACTACACCATCGAAGCGATCACATCCGAATACATTTCCAAGGAATATCTGGAAGAGATCACCTACAACTCCAAACGGAATGTGTTCTTCGGATACACCCTCGAAGAACTCGACGAGCAATTCGAGGGGACCCGGTACGTATTCACGCTCGGGGAGAACGGCCGGACCACAGTCGAGGCCTTCGAATCATATGACGATGCCTACTACCAAATGCTGTCTGACGTCGCAATCGGCACCGGCGTCATCCTGGTCTGCCTGACCATATCCGTTGTCACGGGAGGTGCCGGGGCCGCAGCCACAGGAGCCGGTGCGTTGAACACCATCAGCACAGTATTCGCTGTATCGGCAAAAACCGGCACCGCATGCGCATTGTCATCCGGCGTCATCAGCGCAGCAACAGCCGCCGCAGTCACGGGAATCGAAACCGGGGATGTTGAAGAAACCCTGGAGGCCGCGGCGCTCGCCGGCGGTAACGGATTCAAGTGGGGTGCCATCACAGGTGCTGTCGCCGGAGGCATTTCACATGTACTGCCGAAAACGATGACTGGTTCGAAGATACCCACATATCAGGAATCAGAGCAAGAGGCCCTCAGACGAATCAAGAATGGAACGGATCAGGTTTCATACCTTGCCGGCAAGGAAGTTCCTTGGGGAACCTCGGGATCAACCAGGCCTGATGTCGTTTCCCCGCTGGGGAACGGAACAGAAGCAGTATTGGCGACAGAGGTCAAGAATTACGATCTGTCCAATAGCGGGTCCTTCAGCGTCCTGCTTAAGGAACTACACAGACAAGTGTCCGAAAGAAATATCGCCCTGCCCAAAGGTTCCAAACAGGAAATCATACTGGACGCGCGCGGCCGAGGGTACTCAAAGAAATTTATGGAAGAAGTAGTCAAACGTATCCACGACGAACTCTCGGACGTTTATCCGGATATCCCCATTACCTACTGGAGGTGAATATGCTCATCCAGACAACCGACCTGCAACGAATCGTGGATGTCGGCGGCTCCGACATCTGGCACTCCCTGTATTCCACAGTGGCCGTGCGTCTACGCAAGTTCACCAAAACCATCCCGCATGCCTTGAAGTTCCTTCAGCTTGGGAGATGTCCAAGCAGCACAGCTTTCGCAACGGCGAGAGAACTCAACCTGGTCAGGGACGCGCTCTCGCAGATTCGTCCGGAACAGGCGGTGTATGACAAGGACGATCCCGATCGAGTCGCACCGTGGTCCGGCAATATCAGCGGCATCGTCACATCCTGCGGCAACATGTTCCTCACTGCCGACGGCAAGGACCTGCTGTACGAACTGGTGTCGATCCTGGCCTACGCACACTATGCGAACGTCGACGTTGAACCCGGTGAGGTCTGAGCCGCACAACGTCCCATACTATGAAACGGATTTCGGCAACAGCGGTCGTTCTTCGAACCGGATCAGCTCATGGTCAACGGCCGCCCTGTCGTACCCATTGTTCACACACCAGATAATGATGGCGTCGCGCCGTTGCTTGCACCAGAGCTCCGAGACGCCCGCCAGGCGGAGCAGCCGTTGCGTCTCCTGCAGATCGCAATCAAGCCCGAGGGACAACATGATCGCACTGTCACGCCCCGGACGGCTTTTCCCCGCGAAGATGTCATAGACGACCGTGGGGTTGAGTCCCGAAGCGCGTACGACATCGGCCCGGGTAAGACCGTGACGTTCCAACACGTCATGAAGGTAGTCCGTGAATTCCAGATCGACGATGTGTTCCGAATCCAGGAACGAGCTGATGTCCGTGCTCCGAAGCAAGCGATTCAGCAGTTCCTCCGTCAGCCGCGCATCCGCCAAGGCGCTGTCCAGATGAGATGTCGCGGCTGACGACGGTTCATTCACAGTCATGTTCCGATTCCCTCTCAAGTGTGCTGTCGACAACAGGCCATCACACCAATACGGGTCTGCACATTAGCAGCATTGCCAAGCCGGACATTCAGTTGCCAACTGAAGTCGCGTCTTCGCGCATCCATGACAATGGTGGCAACCGCGCAATCAGTTGTGCGTGAGGGAGCCGGAATGGACCGGACAAGACAGAAAGGATCGATCATGACAAGTTTCAAGCAAGGAATGACAGTCGCGGTCATATGCGCATCGCTATTGTCCGTAATTGCCGGTTGTAGCGGCAACGGGCAAAGCACAACGGACAAACCTGCGGGAGAACACGCAAAAACAACCTCCTCAAATGATGAGATAACCATTGAGCAACTGCCATGGAACGTTGAGGAAGGCATTGATAATGGGGATCGCCGTGTCATGGTGTCGTTCACGAATAACACGAATCGTGACATTACGGAATTCGAAGTCGACTACTCGCTGAAAGCCGATATCACCGATGAACAGATTGCACAAGCTTTTGAAGGCACCGCATCAGGGGTAACTCCGGAAGACGTCCGCAACACATCATTGAATTGCACGATTCGATCAATGACTGGACAGGGGGAGAGCGCAACAGGATTCTGCGACTACGGCGCATGGTACATGACGAGCATAGCTCAGCTTGACTTGGCCGAGCCTGATATTTTAACGGTGCAGTATGTCAATACCGACAGCAATACGCTGGACACGGTGTATTACGATTTCAATTCCAAGAAAATGAACAAGGGTGGCGATTCCGCCCCACTGAGCAGTTGGCCTGAAAATAGCCCGCGTGCCAGTATGATTCCGCAACCGAAGTCTACGCTAATCTCCGATTTACTTGATTCTGAGGATCAGCTAAGATTTGACATCCTAGGTTTTTCATATGAGGACTTCCAGCAATATACCAACGAATGCGTTGCGAACGGCTGGCAGATTTCGACGTCTATGGATGACATAGCATATTTTGTTCCCAAAGATGGATTCTCGTTGGATCTAATGTATTCAGACGATTCGTCCACGTTAAGCGTGTATCTAAATAAAGAACAACAATAAAGCGTACAGATCCATAATCCTGATGTGCGTGAACCAGAAGCTGCTCAGTGTGGCCGCCATGTAAGGCAATCTGTTCGCTCACGGAAACAGGGCGTGTACCGCTTTCGGAAGCGGTACACGCCCTGTTTCGAATCACCTCGGCGGAACCAGCGTCACGCCGCGGCGGCTTGCTTCCGCATCCGTCTCCGGTCGATCATCATCCAGATCGCGCAGACAACGGTGAGGATGAACGCCACCACGTACAGATACATGCCCCAACCCCACGCGAAAGTGTCCGAGGGAACCACGCCACGGTCGGAGAAATCGTAGTTCTGCAATGCGAACGCGAGCATGGACATCACATCGAACACCATAGCGGCAATCGGTTTGCGCAACATGGCGAACAGAAACGCAAGCAGCGCGAAAACGCCGATGGCCGCGGTGATACCGAGCGTGAGATATGCCTGTCCGCCGGCTACGAACTCAATATCGGAAGACATGTAGATCCGAATGAAATCCACCATCGACGGATTGATCGCGTTCATACCCGTCTCATCGGTGACATACGTGGCATATTCCATATCCTTGGCCGCGGCGTACGGCAGGAACAACGCGATGATCTCAATCAGCGGCCCCGCGGCCAATGACAACCTATGCGCCCACACCTTGGCATGCGGTTCGTTCATAACTATTCCCTTCCATCTGTCATGTCACCGTAAGCGCAGCGACACCTGATTATGAGCAGAGCTCGCCACACGGTATGAACCGCGAAATAACCGCCCATCCCGTAATGGAAGCGCCTCGGCCAATATAGGTGGAAGTAGTGGTGTGAAGTTCAGTTGCCAACTGAACTTCACACCGGACGTCACTCCTCGGCCACCAGGTCCAGGTACTCGTCGTTCCAAAGGTCCTCGTCGCCGTCGGGCATCAGCAGCACGCGCTCGGGGTTCAGGGCCTTGACGGCGCCCTCGTCGTGGGTCACGAGCACGATCGCGCCCTCGTATTTGGCGATGGCCTTCAGGATCTCCTCGCGCGAGGCCGGGTCCAGGTTGTTGGTCGGCTCGTCGAGCAGCAGCACGTTGGCGCGGCTGGTCACCAGCGTGGCGAGCGCCAGTCGCGTCTTCTCGCCGCCGGAGAGCACGCCGGCCGGCTTGAACGCGTCGTCGCCGGAGAACAGGAACGAGCCCAGGATCGAGCGGGCCTGCGTGTTGTCCAGCTCGGGGGCCACGTGCTGCAGGTTCTCCAGCACGGTGGCGTTCAGGTCCAACGTGTCGTGCTCCTGCGCGAAGTAGCCGACCTTGCAGCCGTGCCCGTACTCTACCACGCCGGTGTCCGGCTCCTCGATATGCGCGAGCAGGCGCAGCGTGGTGGTCTTGCCGGCGCCGTTGTAGCCGAGGATCACCACGCGCGAGCCCTTGTCGATCGCCAGATTGATGCCGGCGAATACGATGTTCGACCCGTACGCCTTGGAGATGTCCTTGGCCTGGATCGGCGTGCGGCCGCAGGGGGCTGGCTCCGGGAAGCGGATGTCCGCCACCTTCTCCTTCTTCTGCGCCTCGCTGGTCTCGGCGAGCAGGCGTTCGGCGCGGCGCATCATGTTCTGCGCGGCCACGGCCTTGGTGGCCTTGGCGTGCAGGCGGATGCCCTGCTTCATCAGGCGTTCGGCCTTCTTCTCGGCCACCTCGCGCTCGCGGCGGCGGCGTTCCTCGTCCACCACGCGCTGGCGCAGGTACGCCTTCCAGCCCATCGAGTACATGTCGATCTGCCCGCGTTGCGCGTCCAGATGCCAGATCTTGTTCACCACCTCGTCCAACAGTTCGGTGGAGTGGGAGATGACCAGGAAGCCGCCCTCGTACCTCTTCAGGTAGCCGCGCAGCCATTCGATCGAGTCGGCGTCCAAGTGGTTGGTCGGCTCGTCCAGGATCATCGTGTCCGCGTCGGAGAACAGGATGCGCGCCAGCTCCACACGGCGGCGCTGGCCGCCGGAGAGCGTGCCGAGCGGCTGGTTCATGACCTCCTGCGGCAGCCCCAGAGATTCAGCCATCGCGTACGCCTCGGACTGCGCCGCGTAACCGCCGGCCTTGTCGAAGTCCTGCATCGCCTTGTCATAGCGGTTCATGGCCTTGGTCATCACGTCCGGATCCGGGTCGGTCATCTCGCGTTCGGCCTTACGCATGCGGCTGATGATGGCCGCGATGTCGCGCGCGCTCATCATGCGGTCGAGCGCGGTCTGGTTCGGATCGTCCGCATGCGTGTCCTGCGGCAGATACCCGAGCTTGCCGGTCACGCGCACCTTGCCGCCGGCGGGTAGCATCTCGCCGGTGATCACGCGCGTCAGCGTGGTCTTGCCGGCGCCGTTGCGGCCGACCAGACCGATCTTGTCTCCCTTGGATACGTGGAAGTCGGTGGGGTGCAGCAGCGTGCGTGCACCGATCTGAATCTCCAGTCCCTGCGCCTCGATGGCCATCGTTCACCCTAACCTGTGCCGTCCTCGCCGGCTCCCATCCAGGAGACGGCTTCCGATATCTCTATGTATGTGTACTCCGTGTTCAGCAACGCCAACGTTCCATCATACCGAATCCCCGTCACCATCCGGTTCACCATGCGAGTATCGTGAATCACGGCATATCGACGCACGAGGAAAGGGGCATGGTGGGCATCGACTCGGACGACAGGCTGATGAACCGCGACGTCGCGCTGGTCATGGCCGCCACCTTCTGCTTCATGGCCAGCAACATGCTGGTCTCGCCGCTTATGGCCGGATTCTCGGAGAGTCTTGGCGCGGGAGGCGCGCTGATGGGCGTCGTGGCCGCGATGATGAACGTCGTCTCCCTGTTCTGCCGTCCGATCGCCGGCAACCTCGCCGACCGGGCCAGCAAGCGCACACTGGTCGGCATCGGCGCCGCGCTCTACCTGGTGTCCAGCGTCTGGTACGCGCTCGCCGGCAGCCCGGCCTCGCTGATTGCGGCCCGCATGGTCAACGGCGTCGGGTTCGCCTGCTGCTCGGTGTGTCTGGCGACGTGGATGGCGATGCTGCTGCCGATCCGTCACATGGGCGCCGGCATGGGGCTGTACGGCACGATGAACGCGCTGGCGATGGCGATCGGCCCGGCCGTCGGCATCCGGGCGCAGCAGCTCATCGGATACCGGTGCACGTTCCTGATCTCGACGGTGCTGGCCGCGCTGATGGTGATCGCCGTGCTGTTCGTCCGCAACGGCGGCCACCCCATACGGCAAGGCGGCGCGGATGCCGCCGGGACCGACGCAAGGCCCGCCGCACGCCGGTTCACGCTGCGTGCCATCGTCGAACCGCGCGTGGTGCCGTTGTCGCTGGTGTTCATGTGTTTTTCGATCCCGTACTTCGCGAACCAGTCGTTCCTGGTCGAAGTCGCCGACGCACGCGGCCTGGATGTGGACGTCAGCCCGTTCTTCCCGCTGTACGCGGCGGCGCTGCTGGTGCTGCGGCTGGCGTTCAGGAACCTGTTCGACACCAAGCCGTTCCGCCTGTTCTTCATCGTAGGCACGGTGGCGATGGTCGGCATGCTGCTGTGCCTGGCGCTGATGCGCAACGACTGGGTGCTGCTGCTCGGCGCGGTCCTGACCGCGTTCAGCTACGGCATGATGAGTTCGGTCACGCAGGCCGAGGCCGTCGTCATCGCGGGCAAGGAGCGCAGCGGCATCGCCAACAGCACGTACTATATCGGCATCGACCTGGGCATGTCGCTGGGGCCGATGCTCGGCGGCCTGTTCTACGGCTCGCTGCCGATCACATGGTTCTATCCGCTGTTCATCATCGCGATGCCGGTCGCCTGGATCATCTACCTGTCCACCGCACGCTTCGTCGCCCGCCGCGGATGACGCGGAACACGCCGTCGAACAACTGTTCGAATCATCGCGCCGAATGCGGTATCCTTGGCATGATATAACGGGCGACCAATCCATATCGGCATAAGGAGGCTGCGGTGGCTGCGAAACGTACGGCGTCGAAGAACGGCACGGTAACGGTGGAACGGGTGCTGACCAGCGACTCGTTCCTCACACGCGAGCTGGCCAAGGCCCCGATGAGGCAGAACGGCACCTCGCTGATCGCCGATCTGGGGCATCTGCCCAACGACCTGAAGATCGTCATCCAGGGCGCTCGCGAACACAACCTGAAGGACGTGGACCTGGAGGTGCCGCGCAACCGCATGGTGGTGTTCACCGGCCTGTCCGGCTCCGGCAAGTCCTCACTGGCGTTCGACACGCTGTTTGCGGAGGGCCAGCGCCGCTATGTGGAGTCGCTGTCGGCCTACGCCCGCCAGTTCCTGGGGCAGATGGACAAGCCGGACGTCGATTTCATCGAGGGCCTGAGCCCCGCCGTGTCGATCGACCAGAAGACCACGAACCGCAACCCGCGTTCGACGGTCGGCACCATCACCGAGATCTACGACTATCTGCGACTGCTGTTCGCCCGCACCGGCATCCCGCATTGTCCGGAGTGCGGCGCGTTGGTCAGCGCGCAGACCCCGCAGCAGATGGTCGATACGCTGCTGGCGTATCCGGAGCGCACCCGTTTCCAGATCCTCGCGCCGGTGGTCCGCGGGCGCAAGGGCGAGTTCGAGGACCTGCTGGAGATGCTGCGCGGCGACGGCTATGCGCGCGCGCTGATCGACGGCGAGATGCACCAGCTGTCCGACGAGATCAAGCTGACCAAGCAGAAGAAGCATACGATCGAGGTGGTCATCGACCGTCTGGTGATCCGCGACGGCATCCGTCAGCGTCTGACCGATTCGATCGAGACCGCGCTGCGTCTGGCCAAGGGCATTGTGGTGGCCGATTTCGTGGACCTGGACGAGAAGGACCCGAACCGCCGCAAGCCGTTCTCGGAGAAGCGCGCCTGTCCGAACGGCCACCAGCTGGAACTCGACGAGATCGAACCGCGTACGTTCTCGTTCAACGCCCCGTACGGCGCCTGCCCGGAGTGCACCGGCATCGGCTACAGTCTGGAGATCGACCCCGAACTGGTGATTCCCGATCCGGACAAGACGATCAACGAGGGCGCCATCGAGCCCTGGGGGTTGACCAAGGGCACCGGCGACTACTATCGGCACGTGCTGGAAGGCCTCGGCGACGAGATGGGCTTCGACCTGGATACGCCGTGGCGCGAGCTGCCGGAGGACGTGCGCCAGGCCATCATGTACGGCCGGGATTTCCACGTCAAGGTCTCGTACCGGAACCGCTGGGGCCGTCTGCGCGAGTATTCGACCGGGTTCGAGGGTGTGGTGCGCACGCTGATGCGCCGCCACGAGGAGACCGACTCCGACCAGATGAAGCAGTACTACGAGTCGTATATGCGCGAGGTGCCGTGCCAGGCCTGCCAGGGGCGGCGACTGCGCCCCGAGGTGCTGGCCGTCACCGTGGGCGGCGAGTCGATCGCGGACGTGTGCGACATGTCCGCCGAGAAGAGCCTCGCATGGGTCAATTCGCTGCAGCTCGAAGGATCCGCCGCGCAGATCGCGGGGGAGGTGCTCAAGGAGATCCGCGCCCGCTTGGGCTTCCTCAATGACGTGGGCCTCAATTACCTGACCCTGTCCCGCGCGGCCAAGACGCTCTCCGGCGGCGAGGCGCAGCGCATCCGCCTGGCCACGCAGATCGGTTCGGGCCTAGTCGGCGTCATGTACGTGCTCGACGAGCCGTCCATCGGCCTGCACCAGCGCGACAACGAACGCCTGATCGAAACGCTGCATCACCTGCGCGACCTCGGCAACACGCTGATCGTGGTCGAGCACGACCAGGAGACCATCGAGAAGGCGGACTGGCTGGTCGATATCGGCCCCGGCGCCGGCGAGCACGGCGGCGAGGTCGTCTACTCCGGACCGGCGGCCAAGCTCATCGAGGCGCCGCGTTCGGTGACCGGCGACTACATCGCCGGCCGTCGGCGCATCGAAGTGCCGGAAAGCCGTCGCAAGGCCCGCAAGACCAAGCAGCTCAAGGTGGTGGGTGCCAGGGAGAACAACCTGAAGAACCTCACCGTGGCCTTCCCGCTGGGCGTGTTCACCTGCGTGACCGGCGTCTCCGGCTCCGGCAAGTCCACGCTGGTGAACACCATCCTGTACCCGGTGCTGGCCGACAAGCTCAACGGCGCGCGCATCGTGCCCGGCAAGCATACGCGCGTGGAGGGACTCGACCAGTGCGACAAGGTGATCCACGTGGATCAGAACCCGATCGGCCGCACGCCGCGGTCGAACCCCGCCACCTACACCGGCGTGTGGGACAAGATCCGCACGCTGTTCGCCAAAACCGCCGAAGCGCAGGTGCGCGGCTACGGGCCGGGCCGCTTCTCGTTCAACGTCAAGGGTGGCCGTTGCGAGGCCTGCCATGGCGACGGCACGCTGAAGATCGAGATGAACTTCCTGCCCGACGTCTACGTGGAATGCGAGGAATGCCACGGCAAGCGCTACAACCGCGAGACGCTGGAGGTCAAATACAACGGCAAGTCCGTGGCCGACGTGCTGGACATGCCCATCGAGGAGGCGGCCCGCTTCTTCAAGGCGTACCCGTCCATCTCCCGTTACCTGGACACGCTCGTGCAGGTGGGGCTGGGCTACATCCGGCTCGGCCAGCCGGCGCCCACCCTCTCGGGCGGCGAGTCCCAGCGCGTCAAGCTGGCCACCGAACTGCAGCGCCGTTCCACCGGCAAAACCGTGTACATCCTGGACGAGCCGACCACCGGCCTGCACTTCGAGGATGTGCGCAAGCTGCTGCTCGTGCTGCAAGGGCTGGTGGACAAGGGCAACACGGTCATCGTGATCGAACACAACCTGGATGTGGTCAAATCGGCCGACTGGATCATCGATCTGGGGCCGGAGGGCGGCGACGGCGGCGGCACGATCGTGGCCGAGGGCACGCCCGAACAGGTGGCCGGGAACCCCGACTCGTGGACCGGCCGGTTCCTCAAGCCGATGCTCGGCGGGAGGTGAACGGCATGACGTCGGGTTTAGTCGAACGGCATAGTCCCGAGGTATGGCGGAAGACCGCTCTGTCATTGCAGTCGTCGCATACCGGTGCGTCCGATGGTGCCGATAATCCGGATACGGCTGCTCCGGACGCCGCCGCGGAGGTGAACGCCAACGGCGCTCCGCTGCTCGGCGACACCCGTGACCTGTTCCGTCCGAAAACCAGCGACATCCCCGCCAAACCCGGCGTCTACAAATGGCGCGACGGCGAGGGCCGCGTCATCTACGTGGGCAAGGCCAAGAACCTGCGCAACCGTCTGAGCAACTACTTCCAACCCCTGGTCCTGCTGCACCCGCGCACGCAGACCATGGTGCTCACCGCCCGCAGCCTGGAGTGGACCGTGGTCGGCACCGAACTGGAATCGCTCACGCTGGAGTACACGTGGATCAAGGAGTTCGAGCCACGGTTCAACATCAAGCTGCGCGACGACAAGACCTACCCGTATCTGGCGGTCTCGATCGGCGAGCAGGTGCCGCGCGTATGGGTCACGCGCAGCCGTAAACGCCATGACACCAGGTACTTCGGCCCCTACGCCAAGGTGTGGGATATGCGCAAGAGCCTGGACCGGCTGCTCAAGGCGTTCCCGGTGCGCACCTGTTCGCCGAACGTGTTCCACAAGGCGCAGCTGACGAACCGTCCCTGCCTGCTGGCGTCGATCGGCAAATGCTCCGCCCCCTGCGTCGGCCGTATCAGCCCGAAGGAGCATCGGCGCATGTGCGAGCGGCTGGTCGGCGTGATGACCGGTCGTCTCGGCAGGTCGTACATCGCCCAGCTCACCCGGGAGATGAAGCAGGCCAGCGCCGAGCTGGAATTCGAGAAGGCGGCGCGGCTGCGCGACGAGATCCAGATGCTCGGCAGCGTGGTGGAGCAGAACGCCGTCGCATTCGATCAGGATGTGGACGCGGACGTGTTCGGTTTCGCTTCCGACGAGCTGGAGGCCTCCGTCCACGCATTCTTCGTGCGCGCCGGTGCGATCCGCGGCGAACGCAACTGGAGCGTGGAGCGGGTCGAGGACATCAGCGACGGGGATCTGATGGCGGAGATGATCACCCAGGTGTATGCCGACATCCTCAATGAGACCGACGCGGAGATGTCACGGTCCGTATCCGGTGTCCCATCCCCGGATGGCGATGACGACGCCCTCGACAGCGCCGAAGATGGTGCCGCGCGTCACGTGGCATCCGACGCACCGATCGTGCTGTCCACCAGGCGCGACGCCATCGGCGTCACACAGTCCGTCACCGCCGTCGACGCGCAGTCGCGGGCGAGGGCCACACGCCGACGCAACCAACGGCAGGACCGGACCGGCCGCGACGATTTCCTCGCGCCGATCGCCCCGGTGCCGCGGGAGGTGATCGTGCCGATCGAACCCACCCGCCACGAGGAGCTCGAACGGTGGCTGAGCGACCGGCGCGGCGGTGCGGTGACGATTCGCGTGGCGGCGCGCGGCGAGAAGAAGGCCCTGATGGACCGGGCCAACGAGAACGCCGCACAAGCGCTCCAACGCAGCAAGATGAGCCGTATCAGCGACATGGCCACACGCAGCCGCGCCATGAACGACGTGGCGGATGCGCTGGGTCTGGACGAGGCGCCGCTGCGCATCGAATGCTATGACATCTCGAACACGGTGGGCGGCGCCTTCCAGGTCGCCTCGATGGTGGTGTTCGAAGACGGCATCGCCAAGAAGTCCGAATACCGGCGGTTCGCCATCCGCGGTGCGGACGGCAACGGCGCGCTCGACGATCTGAGCGCGCTGTATGAGACGTTGACCCGGCGGTTCCGGCACGGCAACATCGCCGGCGATTCCGGCGAAAGCATGGACGCCGAGCAACGGGCGGCCAAGGCGGCGCAGCAGTCGCATGACGCCTTGCACGTCACCGGCTCGGATGATGCCCCCGCGGACTCCGAGGCAACGGCCGCGCAGGCGGACGCCGAGATCATCCAGCAGAACACCAATCGCCGCCATTTCGCCTACCGTCCGAACCTGGTGGTCGTCGATGGCGGCAAACCGCAGGTCATGGCCGCCGCCAAGGCGCTTGAGGACTGCGGCGTGGACGATGTGGCGGTCTGTGGCCTGGCCAAACGGCTGGAGGAGGTCTGGGTGCCGGACGACGACTATCCGATCATCCTCAGACGACAGTCGGAAGGCATGTACCTGCTGCAGCGCGTCCGGGACGAATCGCACCGCTTCGCCATCACCTACCACCGCCAGACCCGGCGTAAGGGGGCGCTGCGCTCGGCGCTCGACGATATCCCGGGCATCGGCGCGACGTACCAGAAACGACTGCTCAACCATTTCGGTTCGGTGCGCGCCATGCGCGAGGCCACCGTCGAACAGCTGGAACAGGTCAAGGGCATCGGCCACGCCAAGGCCGAGGCCATCTTCACCGCCCTGCACCCCGGCGACGGGGGAGCGACGGCAACGCCCGAGGCCGGCGGCGAGACATCGGACTGAGCCGTTGCGGGCGGCCGCGCCTGTCCATATTTACCTCCCCGAATCACAGGCGACATGGTTTTCGGCTAGCATGGGTACCGATGGAAGGAGGGCTATGTCGGTAGTGAATCATCGGTGCGCGGTGCTGGGCAAACCGATCGCGCATTCGCTGTCACCGGTGCTGCACAATGCGGCATACCGCGCGTTGGGGCTGGACGATTGGACCTATGACCGGCACGAGGTGGGGGAGGACGATCTCGATGGTTTCCTGCACGGGCTCGACCCGAGTTGGGTCGGTCTGAGCCTGACCATGCCGTTGAAGAAGACCATCCAGCCGTACGGCATCCCCTCGAATATCTGGGCCATGCAACTGGGCGTGGCCAACACGGCGGTGTTCGATTGGTCCGATATGGAGCATGGGCGCGACGGCCTGCCGGCGATCCGCCTGTACAACACGGATGTCATGGGCATCGTACTGGCCATCGACCATGCGCTGAGCCAGCCGTCCTCAACCGATGTCGCCGCGCTGCTGGACGCGGAGCCGTCCGGGCCGGCTTCCCGGCGGGCCGGGAACGACAGGCCGGCGCGGGCCGTCATCCTCGGCAACGGCAACACCGCCATGTCCGCGGTGGCGGCCTGCACGATGGCTCTGGATTCCCGCATCGGCCATATCACCATCGCCGCGCGGCATCCGGATCGCAATCTCGACCAGGCGGTCGACCTCGGCGCACGATTGGGCGGCGTCACCGTTGACGCCATGCCGCTCGAGGAGGCGGTCGGCACGGCCCGCACGGCCGATCTGGTCATCAGCACGCTGCCCGCGCACGCCGCGGACCCCTTCGCACGTGCCGTGGCCGATGCCTCAGGCCCAGCCCCGCGCGGCATCCTGCTCGACGTGGTCTATGATCCGCGTCCGACGGATCTCATGCGGGTATGGTCGGATCGGGGCGCACTGGCCATCGGCGGGCAGGAGATGCTCCTGTACCAGGCCATCCTGCAGGTGGCGCGCATGACCGGATCGGGGTCGATTGCGGACCTGGACGTTCTGGACACGATCGAACAGCCGATGAGGCAAGCATTGGAGGAGGCGCTATGACATCCGCAACGTCACGCGAACCGGCGAGCAAGGACGCGCTGTCGTCCGTGCCGGAGCCGGCCGACGGCTTCGAGGTCCTGCTCATCACCGGCATGTCCGGCGCCGGGCGGTCGCAGGCCGCCAACAGCATCGAGGACATGGGCTGGTACGTGGTCGACAACATGCCGCCCAAGCTGCTGGTGCCGCTGGTGGACATGATGACTAACTCGGCGTCCAAGATCCACAAGCTGGCCTGCGTCATCGACGTGCGTTCGCGCAGCTATTTCGATGATCTGGCCCAGGTGCTCGGCCATCTGGATGATCTGGGCGTCAGGACGCGCGTCCTGTTCCTGGACGCCAGCGACGAGGTGCTGATCAAACGGTACGAATCGGTGCGCCGCCCGCATCCGCTGCAGCACGGCTCCCGGCTGATCGACGGCATCACCGAGGAACGTGCGCTGCTGGCGAATCTCCGGGAACATGCCGATATCGTCATCGACACCTCCGATCTGAGCATCCACCAGCTGAGCACCAAGCTGTATGAGGGATTGCTGGGGGAGGGCGCGACCACGGTGGCCGTGCACATCTTCAGCTTCGGCTTCAAGCATGGGGTGCCGATCGACGCCGATTTCGTGGCCGATGTCCGTTTCCTGCCCAATCCGTTCTGGGTGCCCAGCCTGCGCGAGCTGACGGGCATGGACAAGCCGGTCAGCGACTACGTGCTGTCCAGCGACGGGGCCAGCGAGTTCCTCGACGCGTACGAGAAGGCGTTGGCGGTTGCGATCGAGGGGTACGCGAAAGAGGACAAGCACTTCGTCACGATAGCCGTGGGCTGCACCGGCGGGCAGCACCGCTCGGTGGCCATGAGCGAGGCCCTGGCCAAGCGGCTGCGCGCACGCGGTCTGCAGGTCACGGTTTCCGCGCGGGAACTGGCCAAAAGGCACAACTGAAGCTGGTACGGTAGTCGTATAGCGAGCATAACGAGCCCGAACTATGAAATCACCGGCTGTTCTTGTCCAAGTCGTTGGGTATCACAGATTCCCGGTACATTCGTGGAATGGGCACCGTTATCGTCGGAGTATATAGAGAAGTATTGGGATAGTAGGAGGTTGGCTCTTGGCTCTTCTGGATGATGTCAAAAGCGAACTGGCTGCAATCGACAACGAGCTGCCCGCCGCCAAGAAGGCACAGGCCACGGCGATGATCCGCTTCGGCGGGGGGCTGCGCCTGGTGCAGCGTCAGATCATCGTGCAGGCGCAGTTCGATTCGCTGGAGGCCGCCAAGTGGCTGCAGTCCACCATCAAGAACCTGTACGGCCATGAGGCGTCCCTGGCGCAGGTGGCCCGGCAGACGCCGAGCGGCGTGGTCCAGCGGTATCTGGTGCAGGTGGAACGCGGCGGCGCCGCCCTGGCGCTGCAGACCGGTCTGCTCGACCGCCGCAAGCACCTGGTATTGGGACTGCCGGCCGACATCATCAGCGGCAACATCGCCCAGGTCAAGGCCGCCTGGCGCGGCGCCTTCCTTGCCCACGGCGGGTTGTCCGATCCGGGCAAGGCCAGCTATCTGGAGATCGTCTGCCCCACCAACGAGGCGGCGCTGGCGCTGGTCGGCGCGGCACGGCGCCTGGGCGTGACCGCCAAGCCGCGCCAGCTGCGCAGCTCCGAGCGCGTGACGCTGAAGGATCCGGACGCCATCGAACGCATGCTCATGCTCATGGGTGCTCCACGCTCCGCGCGCGAGTGGACCGGCAAGCGTTCCGACGGCGAGGCCCGGGGCAAGGCCAACCGCCTGGCCAATTTCGATGACGCCAACATGCGCCGCAGCGCCAAGGCCGCGGCCGAGGCCAGCGACAAGGTGCGCAAGGCCTTCGAGATCCTGGGCGACGACATCCCCGAGAACCTCCGCGCCGCCGGCCAGCTGCGTCTGGACCACGGCGACGCCAGCCTGGAGGAACTGGGGCGTCTGGCGAATCCGCCGATCACCAAAGACGCCATCGCAGGCCGCATCCGCCGGCTCCTGCAGCTGGCCGAGAAGACCGAGAAGGCCCGCGCGCAGCAGCAGTAAGACGTCGGGAGCCCTCCCTCGCCGGGAGGGCTCCTTTTTCGTTGCCCCGTCCACACAATGCACACATACGAGCGCACAGTGGTGTAGGATTCGTAAGTGGCAGGCTATGCCATTCCACGCATTCTGCGAAAGGACATACATGAAGACACTCAAGGATCTTGGAGATCTCAAGGGCAAGCGCGTTCTGGTGCGCGCTGATTTCAACGTTCCGCTGGACGGCACCACGATCACCGATGACGGCCGTATCAAGGCCGCCCTGCCGACGATCAAGGCTCTGCGCGAGCAGGGTGCCAAGGTCATCCTGATGGCCCACCTCGGCCGCCCGAAGGGCAAGGTCGTGCCGGAGCTGAGCCTGGCCCCGGTCGCCGCCCGTCTGGGCGAACTGCTCGGCATCGAGGTTCCGCTGGCCGAGGACACCTACGGCGAGGACGCCCAGGCCAAGGTCGCTGCGATGAACGACGGCGATGTGGTGCTGCTGCAGAACGTGCGCTTCAACCCGGAGGAGACCAGCAAGGACGCCGATGAGCGCGCCGCCTATGCCAAGAAGATCGCCGCCCTTGGCGACGTCTTCGTCTCCGACGGCTTCGGCGTGGTGCACCGCGCCCAGGGCTCGAACTACGATGTGGCCGCCGATCTGCCGGCCGCCGCGGGCCTGCTGGTGGAGAAGGAAGTGACCGCGCTGTCCAAGGCCACCGAAAACCCGGAGCGTCCGCTGACCGTGGTGCTCGGCGGTTCCAAGGTCTCCGACAAGCTCGGCGTGATCGAGAACCTGCTCGGCAAGGCCAATCGCCTGGTCATCGGCGGCGGCATGGTGTTCACCTTCCTCAAGGCCAAGGGCTATGAGGTCGGCACCTCGCTGCTCGAGGAGGACCAGCTGGAGAAGGTCAAGGGCTACATCGAGACCGCCGAGAAGAACGGCGTCGAGCTCGTGCTGCCGACCGACATCGTGGTGAACCCCGGCTTCCCGGCCGGCGACACCCCGATCGCCCCGGAGGTCGTGGCCGCCGACGCCATCCCGGCCGACAAGATGGGCCTGGATATCGGCCCCGACTCCGCCAAGCTGTTCCATGACAAGATCGTGGATTCGAAGACCGTGGTGTGGAACGGCCCGATGGGCGTGTTCGAGATCAAGGAGTTCGCGGCCGGCACCGCCGCCGTGGCCCAGGGGCTCGTCGACGCGACCGCGGCTGGCGCGTTCACCATCGTCGGCGGCGGCGACTCCGCCTCCGCGGTGCGCAACCTCGGCTTCCCGGAGGACGGCTTCTCGCACATCTCGACCGGCGGCGGCGCCTCCCTCGAGTTCCTTGAGGGCAAGCAGCTGCCGGGCCTGACCGTGCTCGCCTGATGTTCGCGGGACTCCCGCCGGTGGGGGCTGGTACGCACACGGTGCCATGCCAGCTCCCGCCCGCGGGAGCCTTTTGGTATGAGGAGGATGAATGGCGCTGAACCGCATCCCGTTGGTAGCGGGCAACTGGAAGATGAACTTCGACCACCGCGAGGCCACGTATTTCGTGCAGAAGCTGGCATGGCTGCTGCGCGACGCGAAGTTCGACCATAAGCGCTGCGAGGTCGCGCTGTTCCCGTCGTTCACCTCCATCCGCAGCGTGCAGGTGCTGGTCGAGGCCGACCACCTGCGCATACGGTACGGCGCGCAGTCCGTATCGGTCACCTCGCAGGGGGCGTTCACCGGCGATGTCTCCGCGGATATGCTCGCCCATCTGGGGTGCTCCTATGTCATCGTCGGCCATTCGGAACGCCGCAAGTACCATCCCGAGGACGATGCGAACATCGTCGATCAGGTCCGCGCCGTCCTGGCGGCGGGCATGCAGCCGATCCTGTGCGTGGGGGAGAGCTTCGAGGAGCGCCGGCAGGGCATCGAACTCGACTTCGCCGTCGGCCAGGTCAACGACGTGACCCGCGACCTGTCGGACGAGGAGGCGTCCAAACTCATCGTGGCCTACGAACCGGTGTGGGCCATCGGCACCGGCATGGTGGCCACCCCGCAGTCGGCGCAGGACGCCGCCAGGGCCATCCGCGACCATATGCAGGCCCAGTTCGGGGCGGCGACGGCGCAATCCGTGCGCATCCTGTACGGCGGATCGGTGACGTCGCATAACGCCGTGCAGCTGATCACCCAGCCGGATGTGGACGGGTTCCTGATCGGCGGCGCGTCCCTGGACCCCGAGGAGCTGGCGCTTATCGCCCGGCTGACCGTCAAAACCGCGCGATAGCGACACACACAACCGTTGACGCGAAGAAAACCCCGCATTCTCACAGGGTAGGGGTATTCTAGTTGGCAGTGTCTTACGAACTGGAGGTTCACCTGTGAACGCTTGGGAAGTTGTCGAGCTTGTTATGCAGATTGTTCTGGTCCTGCTCAGCGTGCTGCTCACGCTGCTCATCCTCATGCACCGAGGCAAGGGCGGCGGCCTGTCCGATATGTTCGGCGGCGGCCTGACCCAGAACGCGGGCACCTCCGGCGTGGCGGAGAAGAACCTGAACCGCTGGACCGTCATCATCGCGCTGCTGTGGGTGGCCATCGTCATCGCGCTCGGCCTGATGACCAAGTTCGGCGTGATCTGATTGGACGGATACCGTTGAAAACCCATGATGCCAAGGCATCGTGGGTTTTTTCATGTTTCGGAGACGATGCAGGGAAGGACTCATATGGTCACGATGAATCGGAACAAGGTGGTTGTGGTCGGCGCCGGCACCGTAGGGTCCACGGTCGCATTCGGCCTGGTCAGCCACGGCCTGTGCAACGAGGTGGTGTTGATCGACCCGAATCGGACGCGGGCGATGGGGGAGAGCCACGATCTGGATGACGGCAGCGAGTTCTTCGACCGTCATGTCAACGTGCATGTCGGCGATTACGCCGATTGCGCGAACGCCGACATCGTGGTCGTCACCGCGGGGCGGCGCCCGCCGCAGGGGTCGAACCGGCTGCAGGAGCTCGGGTTCACCGTCGGCATCGTCGGACAGATCGTGGACGACGTCATGGCCTCCGGGTTCGACGGCGTGCTCGTGATGGTGTCCAACCCCGTCGACGTCATGGCCTGGTATGCCTGGAAGCGCAGCGGACTGCCCCGTTCTCAGGTGCTCGGCACCGGCACCGCCCTGGACACCTCGCGTCTGAAGACGATCATCGGCGAGGAGACCGGACTGGACCCGCGCAACGTGGGAGGCTTCGTGATGGGTGAACACGGCGATTCCCAGTTCGTCCCGTGGTCCACGGTGTCGATCGGCGGCAAGCCGTTCGCACGATTCCTCTCCGACAACCAGAACCGTTTCTCGTCCGTATCGCTCGATGACCTCGAACGCAAGACCCGCGACCGCGGCAACGCGATCAAGGACGCCAAGGGCGGCACGAACTACGGCATCGCCTCCACGGTGGCCGGCATCGTGCAGACGATCCTGTGGGACGAACGGCGCATCGTTCCCGTGTCCACGCTGCTGGACGGCGAATACGGCGAACATGACGTGTTCCTCGGCGTTCCCACCGAACTGCGCGCCAACGGTGCCAACGAGATCGTCGAACTCGATCTGACCGCGCAGGAACGCGAACGGCTGCACCACTCCGCCCAGATCGTACGGACGTACTGCAGCGGCCTGCTCACGCACTGAACGGACCCTACACCCATCGACGAGGAGGCCTCCCACCATGACCGCATCCCTGCCCCGCATGATCGTCGCCGATCTGGACGGCACGCTGCTGCATGACGCCGACACGTTCGAGGGACGGTTCATCACCCGCCGTTCCATCGATGCGATCCACCGGTTGCATGACCGTGGGTTCATCTTCGCCATCGCCACCGCACGGCCGGTCAGCACCGGCTACGAGTTCGTCGAGAAGCTGCCGGTGGACGCCTGCGTCTACCTGAATGGCGCGCTGATCGACCTGTCGCCGGACCGCTCCGACTATGACATGCTGACCAGCGGCGTGCTCCCGCAGGACGGCCACCTGCTGAAGATCGGGTTCCCCTCCGAGCGCGCCGTTCAGGTCTGCCGGTATCTGCTTGAGGCGATGCCAGGGCTCAAGGTGGGCATCGTGATGGATGACATCAGGTATGTGAACTGGGATATCAGCGAGATGTGGAAATCCCAGCAGTTCGTGATCACGGATTTCTCCGACGTGCCGCCGGGGATCGCCGACAAGATCATCGCCGTGCCCCGCCCGGATCAGTGGGATACGCTGCGCGGACTGGTCCCGCCGGACTTTGAACTCAGCGTGAGCGAGAACACGTTGGCCATGCTGATGAATCCGCTGGCGAACAAGAAGCAGGCGCTGCGCACGCTGTGCGCCCGCATGGAGGTGCCGTTGGGGTCCACGGTGTCGTTCGGCGACGACCTCATCGACATCGCCATGCTGCGCGAGTCCGGTACGGGCGTGGCCGTGGCCAACGCCAATCCCCAGGTGCTGGCTGTGGCCGACGAGATCTGTCCCTCGAACAACGAGGACGGCGTGGCGCAGTGGCTGGAACGGCTGCTGGGGGAGTGAACCGGTCAGGCACCACGCTTCCGCATATTGAACTTTCGCCGCCATGAATTGAACTTCTGTCCGGCAGCCTCGGTACAGTATTGAACCGGAAACGGCAACCATTGAACCGGATCGGAGCGCAGCTATGGATCGTACGTCGGTATTCGCGGCACGATTGAACTCGGCGATGCAGACGCACGGATTCAAGCAGATCGACATCGTCCGCCGCGCCGAAGAGAGTGGCGTGAAGCTCGGGAAAAGCCATATCAGCCAGTATGTCAGTGGAAAGACCATGCCGCGCCCCGATATCGTCCGGTTCCTTGCAGCCACGCTGCAGGTCGATGAACGGTGGCTGCGCGGCGAGGACACCGCTCTGTCGCAACAGCCATCACCCGGCACCGCCGCCCCCTCCATCGACGGCCCATCGAAAGGAAAGCCCATGCGCAGGTTCCCCAAATCATCCAAGCTCGACAACGTGCTCTATGACGTCCGCGGCCCCGTGGTGGACGAGGCCGCGCGCATGGAGGCCGACGGCACCAGCGTGCTGAAGCTGAACATCGGCAACCCGGCGCCGTTCGGATTCCGCACCCCCGATGAGGTCGTGTACGACATGCGCCAGCAGCTCACCGACTGCGAGGGCTACTCGCCGGCCAAGGGCCTGTTCTCGGCCCGCAAGGCGATCATGCAGTACGCCCAGCTCAAGGGGCTGCCGAATGTGACGATCGACGACATCTACACCGGCAACGGCGTTTCCGAACTGATCAACCTGTCGATGTCCGCGCTGCTCGACACCGGCGACGAGGTGCTGGTGCCCTCGCCGGACTATCCACTGTGGACGGCCTGCGTGAACCTGGCCGGCGGCACCGCCGTGCACTACGTATGCGACGAGCAGTCCGAATGGTATCCGGATATGGACGACATGCGCGCCAAGATCACCGACCGGACCAAGGCCATCGTCATCATCAATCCGAACAATCCGACCGGTGCGCTCTACCCGCGCGAGGTGCTGCAGCAGATCGTCGATATCGCGCGCGAGCATCAGCTCATCATCTTCTCTGACGAGATCTACGACCGCCTGGTCATGGACGGGCTTGAGCACATCTCCATCGCGTCGATGGCCCCGGATCTGTTCTGCGTCACGTTCTCCGGACTGTCGAAATCGCATATGATCGCCGGGTACCGCATCGGCTGGATGGTCCTGAGCGGCAACAAGCGCATCGCCGAGGACTATATCGAGGGTCTCAACATGCTCTCCAACATGCGTCTGTGCTCGAACGTGCCGGCGCAGTCGATCGTGCAGACCGCGCTCGGCGGGCATCAGAGCGTCAACGATTACATCGTGCCCGGCGGGCGACTTTACGAACAGCGTGAGTACATCACCGAGGCACTGAACTCGATCCCGGGCATCACCGCCGTCAAGCCGAAGGCGGCGTTCTACATCTTCCCGAAGATCGATGTCAAGCGGTTCAACATCACCGACGACGAGCAGTTCGCGTTGGACCTGCTGCGGGAGAAGAAGCTGCTGGTGGTGCACGGCGGCGGATTCAACTGGCATGAGCCGGACCACTTCCGAGTGGTCTACCTGCCGCGCATCGAGGTGCTCAAGGACGCCGTGGACCGCATGACCGACTTCTTCGCTCATTACCGGCAGTGAAGCCCGATTCACATTCCCGGCTCAGCCGGGTTGTGCATGTGCAGTCTGTGCACGACCATACGATACCGCACACCTGATGTGCCGAAATGACGGCAATGTCCTCATGAAACGGACACGGAGGCCGGTTCACCATCTCACGAAGGACGGGACGGCGAACCGGCCTCCTGCATAGCGAGAGGGGCGGCCCCGAAGGACCGCCCCTCTGTGCGTCGGATATCAGTTCAATCAGCCGTTGACGCGGTCGATGCCGGACTGCACGTCGGCGATGACCGTATCCCAGGACTTGATGAAGGAGGCGACGCCGTCAGCCTCGAGCTTGTCGGTGACATCCTTGATGTTGATGCCCAGCTCGGCGAGCTTGTCCATCACGGCGTGGCTCTCCTCGTAGGTGCCCTCGATGCTCGGGGCGCCGTTGCCGTGGTCGGCCAGCGCGTTCAGGGTCTTCTCCGGCATGGTGTTAACGACGAACGGAGCGACCAGCTCGTCCACGTACTTGCAGTCGGAGTAGGCGGCGTTCTTGGTGCCGGTGGAGGCCCACAGCGGACGCTGCTTCTTGGCGCCCTTGGCTTCGAGGGCGGCCCAGCGCGGATCCTCGGCGAACTTCTTCTCGAACAGCTCGTAGGCCAGACGGGCGTTGGCCACGGCGGCCTTGCCTTCCAGGGCTTTAGCCTCGTCGGTGCCGATCTCCTCAAGCAGCTTGTCGACCGCGGTATCCACGCGGGAGACGAAGAAGGAGGCGACGGAGCCGATGTGCTTGAGGTCGTGGCCATTGGCGTCAGCCTGGGCGATGCCCTCGATGAAGGCGTCGATGACCTGCTCGTAACGCTCGAGCGAGAAGATCAGGGTGACGTTCACGGAGATGCCCTTGGCCAGGGTGGCAGTGATGGCCGGCAGGCCCTCGAGGGTGGCGGGGATCTTGATCATGGCGTTCGGACGGTTGACCTTCTCCCACAGCTCCACGGCCTGCTGCTCGGTGGCTTCGGTCTCATGGGCCAGACGCGGATCGACCTCGATGGAGACGCGGCCATCGACGAAGTCGGTCTTCTCGGCGATCTCACGGAAGATGTCGGTCGCGTTGCGCACGTCGGTGGTGGTCAGCTCGCGGATGGCGGTCTCCACGTCGACCTTGCCGAGCTCCTTGAGCTGGGCGTCGTACGGGCCGACCTGGCTCAGGGCCTTCTGGAAGATGGACGGGTTGGTGGTGACACCGACCACGTTCTTCTCGGCGATGAGCTCCTGCAGGCTGCCGGACTCGATGCGGGTGCGGGACAGATCGTCCAGCCAGATCGAGACGCCGGAGTCGGACGTACGCTGCGTTGCTTCAGTCATTTGTTGTTCTCCTTTTGATTCCGATATGGAACAAATCCATGATGCCGTGCCGCCGGAACGGTTGTCGTTCGTTGACGCCGTCTCCGGCGGCCTGGCTATTCAGTTATTCGATGGCTCAGACCGGTCGCGGACCGGTCCGGGACTCACTTGGCTTCGTCGATGGAGGCCTTGGCGGCTTCGACCACATGCTCGGCGGTGATGCCGAGGTCGATCATGTTCTGCGCGCCGTCGCCCTGCAGACCGAACTGCTCGATCGAGACGGGCTTGCCGTAGGCGCCGAGGTACTTGTACCACGGCATGGCCAGACCGGCCTCCACGGAGACACGGGCCTTGACGGAAGCCGGCAGCACGGACTCCTTGTACTCGGCGTCCTGCTCCTCGAACCATTCCATCGAGACCATGGAGACGACGCGGGCCTTGATACCCTCGTCGGCCAGGGTCTTGGCGGCAGCCACGGCCCACTGGACCTCGGAGCCGGAAGCCATGATGATCACGTCCGGGGTGCCCTCGGTGTCGACGAGCACGTAGGCGCCCTTCTTCACGCCGTCCTTGGCCTTCTCGGCGGTCTCGGCGAGGGTCGGCACGCCCTGGCGGGTCAGGATCATGGCGGTCGGGTAGGTGTTCTCCTTCTCGAAGAACGCGCGATAGGCCTCGGCGGTCTCCCACTGGTCGGCCGGACGGACGACCTCGAACTGCGGGATGGCGCGGAAGGAGGCCAGGTGCTCGATCGGCTGGTGGGTCGGGCCGTCCTCGCCGAGGGCCACGGAGTCGTGGGTCCACACGTAGAGGTTCGGGACCTCCATCAGCGCGGCCAGACGGCAGGCGGCACGCTCATAGTCGGCGAACTGGAAGAAGGTGCCGTTGAACACGCGGGTGTCGGAGCCGAGCAGGATGCCGTTGGTGATGGCGCCCATGGCGAACTCGCGGACGCCGAAGTGCAGCTGACGGCCATAGATCGAGCAGTTCGGATGCTGGGTGGTGGCGAACTCCTCCGGCGAGAAGGACGCGGCGCCCTTGATGTCGGTGTTGTTCGAGCCGCCCAGATCGGCGGAGCCGCCCCACAGTTCGGGCATGACGGCGGCCAGCGCGTTGAGCACGGCGCCGGAGGCCTTACGGGTGGCGACCTTGGCGCCGACCTCATAGCCGGCCTCCAGATCGTCGATGGCCTTGTCGAAGTCCTCGGGCAGCTTGCCGGCGTGGATGCGCTCGTACAGGGCGGCCTTGTCCGGGTTGGCGGCGGCCCACTTGGCGAAGGCCTCGTCCCACTCGGCGTGGGCCTTCAGACCGCGCTCGGCGACCTTGCGGGCGTTGGCCAGGGCCTCCTCGTCGACCGGGAAGTCGACGTCCGGATCGAAGCCCAGGGTCTCCTTGAGGCCGCGGACGGCGTCGACGCCGAGGGCGGAGCCGTGCGAGGACGGATCGTTGGTCTTGCCCGGGGTCGGCCACGCGATGAGGGTGTCGACCTTGATGAACTTCGGGCGATCGGTGACCTGCTCGGCCTTCTCGAGCACCTTGGTCAGGCCCTCGATGTCCTCCTTGTAGGAGCCATCGGGCTGGATGAAGCTGATTTCATCGGTGTACCAGCCGTAGGCCTCGTAACGCTTGAGGATGTCCTCGGCGAAGGCGATCTTGGTCTCGCCCTCGATCTGGATGTGGTTGGCGTCGAAGATCACGGTCAGGTTGCCGAGCTTCTGGTTGCCGGCGAGCGAGCAGGCCTCGGAGGAGACGCCTTCCTCGACGTCGCCTTCGCCGCAGATGACCCACACCTTGTGGTCGAACGGCGAGGTGCCCTCGGGGGCGTCCGGATCCAGCAGGCCGCGCTCGAAACGCTGGCCATAGGCGAAGCCGACGGCGGAGGCCAGACCCTGGCCCAGCGGGCCGGTGGTCATCTCGATGCCCGGGGTCAGGCCGACTTCGGGATGGCCCGGGGTGCGGGTGTCCTTGCCGCCGCGGAAGTTCTTGAGGTCGTCCAGGGTCACGCCGTAGCCGGAGAAGTACAGCTGCACGTACTGGGTCAGCGAGGCATGGCCGCCGGAGAGGATGAAACGATCGCGGCCGGCCCACTTCGGGTCGTTCGGATCGTGCTTGATGAAGCGCTGATAAAGGGTGTAGGCGATCGGAGCCAGCGACACCGGGGAACCGGGATGGCCGTGACCGGCCTTCTGAACGGCGTCCGCAGAGAGCACCTTCGCCATCTTGATGGCGCGCTCGTCCAATTCAGACCACGTGTTATCGGTCATAGATTCTACTTTCCTTCCAATACGTCGAACGCCACGCCTTCGGCTTGTGCCGGGCCATGAACGTCCTCACATTGCTCTTACATCCTAACTTTCAAGACCGACCTGACAAGGCATTGTTCGCGTGTTTTCGGCCATTTCGCGATGTTAACGCTCACAATTCAGCCGCCGTTCACCGGCGACGAACGGATTAGCACTCCGCCGCATAGACTGCTAATACAATGGAAGGTGATCGAACGCCCGTCCGACATGTAAGGGCGCGCCGTTCGCGGAGTCGTCGCGTCGCACGAGAACGGCCGACCGGCCCGACGCACGAGGACACGACCGATATGCACAAGGAGGCACGGGATGACACAGTCACGACGCATGCTGGTACTGCGTGCCGTCGTTGAGGACTACATCCGATCCCAAGAGCCCGTCGGCTCCTCGGCGGTGGCCCGTCACCACGACCTGGGCGTCAGCTCCGCAACCATCCGCAACGACATGGCCGCCCTGGAGGACGAGGGGTACCTCACCCAGCCCCATACGTCGGCGGGCCGCATCCCGACGGAAAAGGGATACCGTTACTTCGTGGATCGGCTGGCCACCATCGCCCCGATCTCCGACGCCCAACGACGCGGCATCAACAGCTTCCTATCCGGATCGGTCAGTCTGGAGGACACCCTGCATCGGGCGGCCCGACTGCTGGCCCAGATCACCGGCCAGGTCGCCGTCGTCGCCTCCCCGTCGCTGTCCAAATCCACGCTGCGTCACGTCGAAATCGTCCCCGTCTCCATGTCCGCGCTGCTGGCGGTGGTCATCACCGACACCGGACGCGTGGCCCAGCACCTGCTCGCCGTAAACGTCATGCCCCACACCGACGAGCTCGCCCGGTTCTGCACGCGGGTCAACGCCGTCTGCGACGGGCAGACGCTGGCGCAGGCCGCACGTATCACGCGGGACATGATCACCGACCCGCAATGGCAGCCGATGCGGCAGCTGGCCGAATCGCTGGCGGGGGCGTTCGCCTCGATGGCCGATGACGAACGGACCAGCGAACTGTACATGGCCGGCACCTCCCGGCTGGCGCACCAGCGGACCCTGGCCGATCTGGCCCCGCTGTTCGACGCGCTGGAGGAGCAGGTCGTCCTGATGAAGCTGATGAGCGCCCTCAGCGAGGAAGCGCACGAAAACGGCGTCAGCGTGGCCATCGGCTCCGAAACGCACACACCGGGGCTGCTGCACGCCTCGGTGGTGACCAGCGGATACGGTCGCATCGACACGGCGGCGGGGGAGCCGGACGCGGACGGCACCGCCGAGCGCCCCGAGGGATCCGAGCCCGTGGCGTTCGTGGGATCCATCGGCCCCACGCATATGGATTACGCCACCACCATGGCCGCGGTCCGCGCCGTGGCCCGGTACCTCACCGCGTTCCTGGCCCATGACGGCCCCGCGACGCACTCCTGACCCAGCCTTATGGCACAATGACTCGCGAACATCCAACACGAAGGAACGAACCAGTGGCAGACTACTACGAAGTATTGGGCGTGGACCGATCGGCCAGCGATGACGACATCAAGAAGGCTTATCGCAAGATGAGCCGCAAGTACCATCCCGACCTTGCCGGCCCGGAATTCGAGGAGCAGTACAAAGAGGTCAACAACGCCTACGAGGTGCTCTCCGACCCCGAGAAACGACGTATGTACGACGCCGGAGTCGACCCGAACAATCCCAACGCCGGCGGATTCGGCGGCGGATTCGGTATGGGCGACATGGGCGATATCTTCGGCCAGTTCTTCGGCGGGGCGTTCGGTGGCGGCGGCCAGGGGCCGATTCCCCGCACCCAGCCCGGCCGCGATTCGCTGGCCAGCGCGTCGGTGGACCTGAAGACCGTGGTGTTCGGCGGTACCGCGCATGTGAAGATCAACACGTTCGGCCTGTGCCAGGAGTGCGGCGGTTCCGGCGCCGTCGGCGGCGCCCAGCCCGTCACCTGCCCGGACTGCCATGGACAGGGATACATGCAGAAGGTCGTGCGCACGATGCTCGGCCAGATGATGACCTCGGCCCCCTGCGAACGCTGTGAGGGCCACGGCACGATCATCCCCAATCCCTGCCCCTCGTGCATGGGCCACGGACGCATGCGCACCACCCGCACCGTCGGCGTGACGATCCCCGCGGGCATCAGCGACAACTCACGGCTGCGCCTGGCCAACCAGGGCGAGGTCGGCGAGGGCGGCGGCGCCGCCGGCGACCTGTATATCGACGTGCGTATCAAAGCCGACAAGCAGTACACGCGCAACGGCGATGACCTGCACTGCTGGATTCAGGTGCCGATGACCTGGGCCGTGCTGGGGCACGATCTGCAGATCGAGACCTTCGACGGCGCGCAGAACGTCACGATTCCCGCCGGGTGCCAGCCGGAGGACACGGTGACACTCAAGGGACTCGGCGTTACACGGCTGCGGTCCAATGGCGAGCGCGGCGATCTGGTGGCCCATGTGGCGGTGCGCATCCCCACCAAGCTCAGCGACGAGGAGCGCGACCTGATCGAGCGGTTCGAGGCCAGCCATGACGCGGACGCCACGCATGTGGCGCAGAGCTCGCGGCCGACCGTCGGCACGAAGAAGGGCTTCTTCTCCAAGCTCAAGGACGCGTTGAGCTGACACGCATGACGCCCGGCCCGGCCGGCCTCGTCGGACTTGGTCCGCATCGATGGCCGGCCGGGCCGGGCGTCTCTTATATCTGCATCTCTCAACGAAGCGTGGACAGCAGCGACCGGCACATCGACCGGTATTCGCTCACGTATCCGCCGCCGAAGAACACGCAGTGCCCGGCGATCGGGTACAGCTGCCACAGCGTGCGGCGCTCCAGATACCCGGCCTTCAACGGGTGCACGGACTGGTATCCCTCCAGGATCTCGGTCAGATACGTCATCCCGAACAGGTGCAGCATCGCCAGATCCTCCTCGCGATGCCCGCCGTGCGCGGCCGGGTCGATCAGCACGGCCTCGCAGGCGCCCGAATCGTCCGTCCACATCACGTTGCCGCTCCACAGGTCGCCGTGGACGCGTGCGGGCTTGTCGTCGGCCGCGCGCCCCAACAGCCGCGGCAGCGCATCGATGACGCGTTCGGTCAGTTCCCGGTCGGTCCGGTCGAGTTCCCCGCGGGCCACGCCGAGCTCGACCATCGGCCGCAGCCGTCCCTCGGCCAGGTAGGTGGCGGCGTCGGTCCAGGTTCCCGTATCCATCGGCACCGGATCCTGCAACGGTCCGAAATAGCAGGTCCCCTCATACCCGTCCGGCGCCGAACCGAAATACGCCGCACCCGCGTCATGCATCCGGGCCAGGGCGGCGCCGAACGCATAAGCCGCCTCACGCGTGGGCGCGCAGGGGCAGATGCGCTCGATATCCAGGTATCCTTCGCCCCAGTCGTATACGTCCGCCACACGCGGGCCGCCCTGCGCGTGGGCGGCGCCCAGCCACTGCAGCCCCCGTCCTTCGCACTCGAAGAACCCCTTGGGACTGAACATCCTGCTCTTGTGGTACGTCGCCATGCCGTATGCCGCCTTTCCTGCCGGCCGCAGCCCGACGATCGCGGCCGCGGCTCCTCGAATCCGGAACGCTTCACCATTGTGGGTTCGCTGCCCGACATCACGGCCCCCGCTCTGTTGCACCCTGGTGCTAGGGTGGGGTGTTGACATTGCAGAGCCAACCATGGAACAAGAGGGACTATGAATTTCTTCGAAGCGATTGTGCTGGGCCTGGTGCAGGCGTTGACCGAGTATCTGCCGGTCTCCTCCAGCGCCCATATCCGCATCCTCGGCGATCTGATGTTGGGGTCGGATCCGGGGGCGGCGTTCACCGCCATCATACAGCTGGGCACCGAGCTGGCCGTGCTGCTGTATTTCCGTAAGGACATCATCAACATCCTGTCGGCCTGGTTCCGTTGCCTGTTCGGACGCGAGGGTTCCGACTGGCGCTCCCGCATGGGTGCGGGGAACAAGGACGCGCGATTGGGCTGGTACATCATCTTGGGCACGCTGCCGATTCTCGTCTGCGGCCTGCTGTTCAAGGATATGATCGAGACCACGCTGCGCAATCTGTGGATCACCGTGACCGTGCTGTTGGTGTTCGGCGTGCTGCTGTGGATCGTGGACGCCAAGTCGCGTCAGATCAAGACGATGGAGGAGATGACCGCCAAGGATGCGTTCATCTTCGGCCTGGGGCAGATGCTGGCGCTGATTCCGGGCGTCTCGCGTTCCGGCGGCACGATCACCGTGGGCCGTGCGATGGGCTACACCCGTGAGGCGGCGGTGCGCGTCAGCTTCCTGATGGCGATTCCCGCAGTGTTCGGGGCGGGCATTCTGGAGACGGTCAGCGCGATCAAGGACATCAACGAAGGCAACGCGGGCATGTTCCCGGGCTGGGGGCCGACCATTGTGGCGGCGATCGTAAGCTTCGTCGTCGGATATATCGTGATCATCGGTTTCCTGAAGTTCGTGTCCACGTTCTCGTACAAGGCGTTCGCGATCTACCGCATCGCGCTGGCCGTGGTGGTGGCGATCCTGTTGATCGCCGGCGTGCTGCCTCCCATCGAGGCCGCCGTGGCCTGACCGGCGAAATCCGCCGCACCTCGCGGCATAATGTGAAGGTGGCCGTGCATGTCGAACGGGCGTGCACGGCCACCGTCGTATCGATCGGGCAATGATGCCACCTTCATGCCGTGGAAGCGCCGCCGCAATCCTTGAGGAATTCCTCGGCTTCCTTCACCAGCTGCTCGGCCTGCGGGGCGTTGAACGGCGGCATGTCCTGCGCGGGTGATTCACCGTCGTAGGCGCGTTCCAGCTCCTTCACGTAGGCGTTGAGGTCGTCGTTGCACCGCATCAACGCCGCCGCCTTGCCACGCCACCGTTCGGCCTTCCCGACCAACGCGCCGCCGTCCAGCGAGACCCCCAGCGCCATGGACAGATGGTCCAGCAGCCTCAGCGTGGCGGGGGCGCATTCGTCGCAGCCCAGGTACTGCGGGATCGACACCCACATCGACGTGGTGTCGTATCCGTCCTCGCAGGCCATGGCGTCCAGGATAGTGGGGATGCCGACGGGCCCGTTGTACTCCTGGTCCATGCTGCACTGGCAGGTGCTGTCCGAGACGTCCACCGGCAACGGCCTGGTGTGCGGGCAGTCGGCGAACATGGCGCCCAGCGTGATGATGCGGTCCACTTCGAACTCCTCGGCCACATGCAGGCTTTCCCGGCAGTATTCCAGCCACCGGTAGTTGGGCTCCGGCGCTATCTGCGCCAACACGTGCAGCTCGGGGGTGATCGTGATGTCATAGAACGTGGTCTGGGGCCAGAGAATGCGCCTACGGCCCTGGATGTTGCAGGTGATGGGCCGGGCGACCTGATAGTCGTAGTACCCGTCGCACCGGATATGGCGCACCTCGGTGGACTCGTACGTCGCCACCAGATGACGGACCACATCGGTGGCCGCTTGACAGGCGTCGTTCCACCCCTCGAAAGCCGCCAGCAGGACGGTCGTTCTCCGCGCTTCACTCATACTTCATAATCTAACGTGCCATCCGTCCCTGCGGTAACCGCTTTGCCATCGGTGAAGACCATCCGCCATGGCCTGGACCTTGTCCCACAGGCGCAAGACGCGTGCATCGCCGACGCCGACGGTGCGTATGCGTTCAACATGACCGCGGATCACGTCTGGCCGCCGTCGCCTGTCGACCACCGGATGCGCGTCGAAGGCCCACACGCATGTCAGATATTCAGATACATGCCGAAGGTCCTCAAAACGTTGCAATTCCAACGAAAAGACGCACACGACACGCACGCGACACGCTGATTTTGCAAATCACACGATTGTCGTTATAGTAGTTACTCGTGCTCAGGCGGCGGGAACGCTGCGGAGAGCATCGCGGACATAGCTTAGTTGGTAAAGCGCAACCTTGCCAAGGTTGAGACCGCGGGTTCGAGTCCCGTTGTCCGCTCTAAGGTCCGAAGAGTTGACGACCTTTACGGTGGGTTAGCCAAGCGGTTAGGCAGCGGCCTGCAAAGCCGTATAGACGAGTTCGACTCTCGTACCCACCTCTCAGACCAGCGAAGCAATTCAATGGGATGAAATATGACCCGGGCGGTTGGCGCAGTGGTAGCGCACTTCCCTGACACGGAAGGGGTCACAAGTTCGAATCTTGTATCGCCCACTCACGGAGGGGACTCCGTATAACTGAAGAGATTACGGGTGATTGGCGCAGCGGCTAGCGCACTTCCTTCACACGGAAGGGGTCGTAGGTTCGATTCCTACATCACCCACTGGGCTCCCACTTCTCACGGTGGGAATCCTTTGCGGACATAGCTTAGTTGGTAAAGCGCAACCTTGCCAAGGTTGAGACCGCGGGTTCGAGTCCCGTTGTCCGCTCCATGATTGGCCGTCATGCCTGATGGTATGGCGGTTTTTTCATGCCCCGGGCGGTTGGCGCAGTGGTAGCGCACTTCCCTGACACAGAAGGGGTCACAAGTTCGAATCTTGTATCGCCCACCCACATCCTTCCCGATTCTTCTGCCCCGATTCTTCGGCATGACGATCATCCATATGGCACCCGCCGTCCATCTCACGCCATCGTACCCGACCCCGACCAACGCCGAGGCCCAGGTTCCGACACCATACGCACCGCGGAGATCATCGGACAGAACCATACCAACATGCCGCTGAAGCGCAACCGGCCGCCCCGAGACATGCCTTGTCGTACGCGCCCCCTATCGTGTGTGCTGTCAACACCACAGTCCAGGTCTGCACATTGGTACCGCGGACCCCGATAGCAAAGGACATCCCATGGCTGAACAAACCATCTCCATCACGATCAACGACGAACGGAAGGAGGTGGATGCAAGCCTCACCGGAACCGAACTGTTCGCCGAGAACAAGGACATCATCGCCGTGCGTCTGAACGGCGAACCCCGCGACCTGTACACGCCGCTGCACGACGGCGACGTGGTCGAACCGATCACCCTCGACAGCGAGGATGGTCTGGCCATCATGCGCCATTCGGCCACGCATGTCATGGCCCAGGCGGTCCAGGAGATCCGCCCGGATGCCAAGCTCGGCATCGGTCCGGTCATCAAGAACGGTTTCTACTACGACTTCGACGTCAAGGATCCGTTCACCCCGGAGGATCTCAAGGAGATCGAGAAGCGCATGCAGCGGATCATCAAGTCCGCGCAGTCGTTCCGCCGCCGCGCGGTCACCGAAGAGGAAGCCCGCGCCGAGGAGGCCGACCAGCCGTACAAGCTCGAACTGATCGGAGACAAGGAGGCCGCGCTCGACCCCGAGGCCGCCACCGAGGTCAGCCAAGCCGAGCTGAGCATGTACGACAACGTGGACCGCGAGGGCAACACCGTCTGGAAGGACCTGTGCCGCGGCCCGCACCTGCCGAACACCCGCTTCATCAAGGCCTTCAAGCTGGAGCGCGTGGCCGCCGCCTACTGGCGCGGCTCCGAGAAGAACCCGATGCTGCAACGCATCTACGGCACCGCATGGGCCAGCAAGGACGACCTGAAGGCCTACATGCAGCGCATGGAGGAGGCCGCCAAGCGCGACCACCGCAAGCTGGGCCAGGAGATGGACCTGTTCTCCTTCCCGGAGGAGCTGGGCCCGGGTCTGGCCGTGTTCCATCCCAAGGGCGCGGCGATCATCAACGCCATGCAGGACTACTCGCGCGAGATGCACCGCAAGCACCACTACAGCTTCGTGCAGACCCCGCACATCACCAAGGGCCATCTCTATGAGATCTCCGGCCACCTGCAGTGGTACAAGGACGGCATGTACCCGCCGATGCGCATCGACGAGGAAAAGGACGAGAACGGCAACATCGTCAAGCAGGGCTTCGACTACTACCTGAAGCCGATGAACTGCCCGATGCACAACCTGATCTTCCGTTCCCGTCAGCGCTCCTACCGCGAGCTGCCGCTGCGCCTGTTCGAGTTCGGCACGGTCTACCGCTACGAGAAGTCCGGCGTGGTGCACGGCCTGACCCGCGTGCGCGGCCTGACGCAGGATGATTCGCATATCTACTGCACCCGCGAGCAGATGCGCGACGAGCTGAAGAACCTGCTGACCTTCGTGCTGAACCTGCTCAAGGACTTCGGCCTGAACGACTTCTACTTGGAGCTGTCCACCAAGGACGAGCACAAGTTCGTCGGCTCCGATGAGATCTGGGAGGAAGCCACCAACACGCTGGCTGAGGTGGCCAAGGAATCCGGGCTCGAACTCGTGGCCGATCCGGGCGGTGCCGCGTTCTACGGTCCGAAGATCTCCGTGCAGGCCCGTGACGCGATCGGCCGCACCTGGCAGGTCTCCACGATCCAGTTGGACTTCAACCTGCCGGAGCGCTTCGGTCTGGAGTACATCGCCGCCGACGGCACGCACCAGCGTCCGGTGATGATCCACCGCGCGCTGTTCGGCTCGATCGAGCGTTTCTTCGCCATCCTGCTGGAGCACTACGCGGGCGCGTTCCCGGCGTGGCTGGCCCCGGTGCAGGTGCTCGGCATTCCGGTGGCCGACGAGTTCGCGCCGCATCTGGCCGGGTTCGTCAAGTCCCTGGAGGACGAGATGGTCCGTTGCGAGATCGACTACTCGGACGACCGCTTCGGCAAGAAGATCCGCAACGCCTCGAAGTCCAAGGTGCCGTTCATCCTCATCGTCGGCGAGGAGGATATGTCCAAGAACGCGGTGAGCTTCCGCTTCCGCGACGGCAGCCAGCTCAACGGCGTGCCGGTGGATCAGGCCAGGGCCTGGATCCTGGAGGCCATCGCCAAGCGCGTCCAGATCAACACCGCGGACGATTTCAAGGCCGCGGTCGGCGAGCCGGTCGAAGCCGCCGACGCCGAGTGACGGCGTAGCGCCAACGACTCGATGACAACGGGGATGGAGCGGACTGTTCCATCCCCGTTCCGTTAGGCGTCGCCTACAATATGTGTTGGTGACCAGCGAAGGAGGCAATCATGGTTGATGAGACGACGCGCGTGGACGACCCCGCGCAGTTCCCGCCGCAGGAGGATACGGTCGAGCGGTTGTGGACGCCGCAGCGCATGACCTACGTGCTGCGCAATGACGAAGGCAAGGTCACCAAACCCAAGACCAAGGAGTGCCCGTTCTGCGCGGGACCGAACAAGTCCGACGAGGACGGTCTGATCGCCTGGCGCGGCACGCATGTGTTCGCCATCATGAACCTGTACCCGTACAACGTGGGGCATCTGATGATCTGCCCGTACCGCCACGTCAGTCTCATCACCGATCTGGACGACGCCGAGCTCTTCGAGTTCGAGAAGGCCACCACGCTGGCGATGACGGTAATGAAGGAGGTCTCGCACCCTGACGGCTGGAACATCGGCATCAACCAGGGCGAGGTGGCCGGCGCCGGCATCGCCGCACACCTGCATCAGCATGTGGTGCCGCGCTGGAACGGTGACGCGAACTTCATGCCGATCGTGGCGCAGACCCGCACGATGCCGATCCTGCTGTCCGACCAGCGCGCCGCCTACGCGCAGGCGTTCGATAGGCTGGCGGCCGACTTCGGTCTGCCGTCCGAGCACTGATTGCACGGATACCGGCGGCTGCCGATGGTACCGGCGGCCGTTGTACCGTACAACGGGTCGTTGATGCGGATGCGATGCGGGAAACCGGCGTTGCCTGGTTTCGGCATGCGACTGATATGAGGAGGATATGCGGTGGAACGGTTCCGCAGCGGTTGGAAACGTATCATTGAGCCGATTGCGCGGCTGTGTGTAAGGCTGGGGATTAGTGCGAACGCCGTGACCGTGGTTGGTTCGGTACTGTCGATCCTGGTGGCGCTGCTGACCGGCGTGACCGGATGGCTGTTCTGGGGCGCGTTCGTGCTGACGATCCTCGTGCTGTTCGATTCGCTCGACGGGTCGGTGGCCGCGTTGTCGGGCGGCGGCACACGGTTCGGCGCGTTCCTGGATTCCACGCTCGACCGCATCGCCGATTGGGCCACGTTGGCGGGCATCATCCTGTACGTCAACCTGCACAGCGACCTGTGGTACGACACCAGCCCCATGAATCCCGATTCCGCGCCCGACCTGATGACCCCGTACATCACCGGCGTCACGCTGTACGCGATCATGACCTCGTTCGTGACCTCCTACACCCGCGCCCGCGCCGAATCGGTGGGTTGTGAGGCCAAGAACGGCGTGGCCACGCGCGCCGACCGCCTGACGATCATCCTGATCGGCATGGCGCTGACCGGGTTGACCGGGCAGGTCGTCATCCTCGCCGTGGCGATGACGCTGCTGGCCGTGCTCGGCACCATCACAGTCGTCCAGCGCATCCTGGAGGTGCGCCGGCAGATGTCCCGAGCAGGGGAGTGATCCCCGGATCCGCCACCCGGAGCACGGAACGGACGCCGACGGATTCCGTATGCGTCAATGGGCGAAATCCATGCTTTGTCAGCGAACCGCCTTACAATCGTTTCGTTTGCATACTATCCGTTCATCCTGAGGAGCATTATGTCAGGTCATTCCAAGTGGGCGACCACCAAGCACAAGAAGGCCGCCATCGACGCCAAGCGCGGCAAGCTGTTCGCCAAGCTCATCAAGAACATCGAGATCGCGGCCCGTCTGGGCGGCGGCGATCCGGACGGCAACCCGACCCTGTACGATGCGATCGTCAAGGCCAAGAAGGCCTCGATGCCGGCCGACAACATCAAGCGCGCCGTCAAGCGCGGCTCCGGTGAGGAAGCCGGCGGCGCCAACTACGAGGAGATCGTGTACGAGGGCTACGCCCCGGCCGGCGTGGGCCTGATCATCGAGTGCCTGACCGACAACCGCAACCGTGCGGCCGCCGACGTGCGCTCCACCCTGTCCAAGGGCGGCGGCTCGCTGGCCACCACCGGTTCCGTGAGCTTCAACTTCGAGCGCAAGGGCCAGATCGTGGTGCCGTCCGAGGGCGTGGACTACGACAACCTGTTCGAGATCGCGGCCGAGGCCGGTGCCGACGACGTGGCCGATGACGGCGAGGTGTTCACCGTCATCACCGAGCCGGGCGATCTGGTCACCGTCCGCAAGGCCCTGCAGGACGCCGGCATCGACTACGATTCCGCTGATCTCGTGCAGAGCCCGAAGAACGAGGTCGAGCTGAGCCTCGAGGACGCCCGCAAGGTCTCCAAGCTCATCGACAACCTGGACGACCTGGACGACGTGCAGAACATCTACAGCAACTGGACCGCCTCCGACGAGGTCATGGCCCAGCTCGACGAGGAGTGATCCGCGCGTGATCATCATGGGCGTCGACCCCGGGCTCACCCGCTGCGGGGTCGGCGTGATCGAAGCCGGCGTGACCCGCCGGCTTTCCTTTATCCACGTGGATGTGGTCCGTTCCGACCCGAAGCTTTCGCAGGATCTGCGTCTGCTGGCCATCTACAACGGCCTGGTGGAGAAGATCGAACGCTTCGCGCCGGACATGGTGTCGATTGAACGCGTGTTCGCGCAGGAGAACCGCAACACCGTGCTCGGCACCGCGCAGGCCGCGGGGCTGGCCATGCTGGCCGCGGCGCAGCGGGGCATCCCCGTGGCGTTGCACACGCCGACCGAGGCCAAGCTGGCGATCACCGGCAACGGCAAGGCCGAGAAGATCCAGGTGGAGCGCATGGTGGCCCGCGTCCTGGGGCTGAACACGCTGCCGCAGCCCGCGGACGCCGCCGACGCGCTCAGCGTGGCCATCTGCCATGCACTGAGGCCGCAGGGCGCCCTGCAGGGCGGCGAACGCGAACAGCATCTGACGCCGGCGCAACGTCGGTGGGCCGAAGCCAGCCAGCAGGCGACCCGTCGCCACGGCGCCCGACGCGACATGTAGACGATGCGCCAGCATCACGACGCATCAACGTCACGATGCGCCAGTGTCGGCAGGTCGCCACGTCGTCCGACGGGACCTGTACACTATCGAACAGATGTTCGACTATCGACCCGCCGGAGGTGAATGATGATCGGCTTGCTCAACGGCCATGTGGAATCGGTGGACGCCGATGCCGCGCTGATCAGCGTGGGGGGAGTGGGCTATGAGGTGCGCATGCCCGCCGCCGACCTGTCGGCCCTGCACGCCGGGCAGGAGACCCGCGTGTTCACCTCGCTCAACGTGTCCCAGGATGCCGTGACGCTGTACGGGTTTCTGACGCAGGCGTCCAAACGCATGTTCCTGCAGCTGCAGAAGGTCAGCGGCATCGGCCCCAAGGTGGCGCTGTCGCTGCTGTCCACACTGCCGCCCGACCGTCTGGCCCGCGCCGTGGCGGACGGTGACGCCGCCGCGTTGGCCAAGGCCCCGGGCCTGGGCAAGAAGGGCGCGCAGAAGATCATCCTGGAGCTCAAGGGGTCGATCGACCTGAGCCAGATCGAAGGGTCGTCCGCACCCGCGGCGGCGCAGGTCGACACCGGTTCGATGCAGGTGGTCGAAGGCCTGATGTCGCTGGGGTGGAGGCAGCAGGACGCCGAGCACGCCGTGCATGAGGTCTGCGTGGAGGAGCATATCGAAACGCCGCTGACGAATCAGGACATACCCCGCGTGCTCAAACTCGCGTTGAGCGCCCTGGACCGCGGAAGGTGAGGTGACCGGTCACATGGCAGAACACGCATTCGCGCAGACCGACAACAGCGGCGTGAACGAGGAGTCCCTACGCATGGTCTCCGCCACACCGATCGGCAACGAGCCCGTCAGCGACGAGGAGCTGCGTCCCCACGTCCTTGACGGCTTCATCGGGCAGCCGCGGCTGAAGGCCCAGCTGCAGCTGTTCCTGGACGCCGCCCGCAAACGCGAGGTCCCACCGGACCACATCCTGCTGGCCGGTCCTCCGGGTCTGGGCAAGACCACGTTGGCCATGATCGTGGCCAACGAGCTTGCGGTGCCGATCCGGGTGACCTCCGGCCCCGCCATCCAGCATGCGGGCGACCTGGCCTCGATCCTCAGCTCCCTGGATGCCGGGGAGGTGCTGTTCATCGACGAGATCCACCGTCTGCCGCGGGCCGCCGAGGAGCTGCTGTACATCGCCATGGAGGATTTCCGCGTGGACGTCATGGTCGGCAAGGGGCCAGGCGCCACATCCATCCCGCTGACGTTGCCGCGCTTCACCGTCATCGGCGCCACCACGCGCGAGGGTATGCTGCCCTCTCCATTGCGCGCCCGGTTCGGCTTCACCGCGCACCTCGACTTCTACCCCAAGGAGGAGCTGGAGAAGCTCATCGAACGCTCCGCCGCCGTGCTGGGCATCAACCTGGCCGAGGGCTCCGCCGCGCAGCTGGCCATGCGCTCGCGCGGCACGCCGCGTATCGCCAACCGGCTGCTGCGCCGTGTGCGGGATTGGGCCGTCGTGCACGATCTGTCCGCCGTGCAGCCGGATGACGTGTGCGAGGCGCTGGCGCTGTACCAGATCGACACCGAGGGGCTGGACCGGCTCGACATCGCCGTCCTGAACGCCATCGTCCGTCATTTCAACGGCGGCCCCGTGGGCCTGAACAACCTCTCGGCCATGGTGGGCGAGGAGTCCGAAACCGTGGAGACGGTCTGCGAGCCGTATCTGGTGCGCGAGGGCTTCCTGATCCGCACGCCGAAGGGGCGCGTGGCCACCGCCAAGGCATGGGAGCATCTGGGGCTGAAGCCTCAGGATGATGTCAGCAAGCTATTCTAAAATCTGAGTTTTGGACAATGCACCGGCGTAGCACGCCGATACCTGTAAGGAGCCTTTTCGTGGATATCGTGTTTATGATCGTCATCCTTGTCGCCCTGATCGCCATGATGTGGTGGCAGTCCCGCAAGGCCAAGCAGCAGCAGCAGGAGCGCAAGGACTTCCGCGAGAACCTGCAGCCGGGCACCGAGATAATCACCATCGGCGGCATCATCGGCAAGGTGGTGTCGGTCGACGTCGAATACGAGGAGATCGTCATCGACTCCGAGGGATCGCTGCTGCGTTTCGGCTTCAACGCCATCAGCCGCGAGTACACCCGTCCGGCGTTCGTGCATGACGACGAGGTGGACGAGAACGGCAACCCGCTGCCGCAGGATGACGAGCAGGGTCAGGTGCCGATGGACGACACCATCGAGACGGCCCCGGAACCCGCCGAGGTCATCGAGACCTCCGAAGCCGGCGACGCCGCCGACACCGAGTCGAAGTAACATCGCACACGGCTATTCGGACAAATCAAGAAAGGCAGGGACATCGCATGACCGCGCAATCGGACATTCGCATCAACCGACTGGCACTGGTGGGAGAGGAGAACGCGGGCCATGTGATGTCCCTGATTCGTTCCATCCCCGGTTTCCCCAAGGAAGGCATCATCTTCCGGGACTTCATGCCCGTGCTTGCCGACGCCAGGGGGCTGGGCATCCTGATGGACGCGCTGGAGGCCGCGCTGCCGGTTCCCGCCGATCAGTTCGACGCCGTGGCGGGCCTGGAGGCCCGTGGATTCCTGTTCGGCCCCGCGCTGGCCGCACGTCTGGGCAAGGGGTTCGTCGCGGTGCGCAAGGCCGGCAAGCTGCCGCCGGAAACCGTGCATGAGGACTATGCGCTCGAATACGGCACGGCCAGCATCGAGATCGAGACCTCGGCCGTCAAGCCGGGCGATCGTGTGCTGGTGGTGGATGACCTGATCGCCACCGGCGGCACCGCCAAGGCGGCCGCCGACCTCATCGAGAAGTGCGGCGGCACCGTTGCGGGGTTCAGCTTCGTCATGGAACTCGAAGGACTGCCCGGAACAAGCGTGCTGGCGGGCTATCCGTTGAGCACGTTGGTCACCATGCCGGCCTGAGAGCCCGCGCATCAATCACCATCGAAGAGGGGAACATCTGATGGATCTTTACGAATACCAAGCCAAGGAACTGCTTGACGAGCAGGATATACCGACGCCGCGCGCCATCTTCGCGCAGAACTCGCACGAGGTCGCCGAGGCGGCCGATGCGCTGGGCTACCCGTGCGTGGTGAAGGCCCAGGTCAAGATCGGGCACCGCGGCCAGGCCGGCGGCGTCAAGCTCGCCCGCACCCGCGACGAAGCCGTGCTGGCGGCCGAGCAGATCCTGCCGATGACCATCCATGGACATAAGGTCCACGGCGTGCTGGTGGCGGAAGCCAAGAACATCCTGCACGAGTATTACGTATCGATCTCCGTGGACCGTTCCTCCCGCGATTTCGACGTGCTGGCCACCGCCAACGGCGGCACGGAAGTGGAGGAGATCGCCAAGGAGCATCCCGAAGCCGTCAAGCGCCTGCATATCACCTCGTTGGAGGATTTCGACATCGAGGCGGCGCGGCGGATGGCGAACGCCATCGGCTTCTATCACGCCGACGAGGAGCAGGCCGCGCAGATCCTGCTCAGGATGTGGCGCTGCTTCAAGCAGAACGACGCCACGTTGGTGGAGATCAACCCGTTGGCCAAGATCGGCGATCCCGACGACGAGGCATCCAAGTCGCTGTGCGCGCTGGACGCCAAGATCTCGTTGGACGGCAATGCCGCATTCCGCCATGACGGATGGCGGCGCTTCGAGGACCCCGTCCATGAGGATCCGTTCGAGCGTCAGGCCAACGAGCACGGGCTGCATTACGTGCACCTGCACGGCGAGGTCGGCGTCATCGGCAATGGCGCGGGACTGGTGATGAGCTCGCTCGATGCGGTCTCCGGAGCCGGCGAGGATCAGGGCACCGGCATCAAGCCGGCCAATTTCCTCGATATCGGCGGCGGCGCCTCGGCCGAGGTCATGAAGGAAAGCCTGCAGATCGTGCTGTCCGATCCCCAGGTGGAATCGGTGTTCATCAACATCTACGGCGGCATCACCTCCTGCGAGCAGGTGGCCGAGGGCATCCTGGAGGCCATCGACGTGTTGGAGGGCTCCAAGCCCATCGTGGTCAGGTTCGACGGCAATGCCGCGGCCGAAGGCCTGCGGATCCTTTCGGAGGCCCGCAACGCCAGCATCCACGTATGCACCACCATGGAGGAGGCGGCCCAGCTCGCCGCCCGTATCGCCGCCGACGTCAAGGAGGGACAGGCATGAGCACGTTCATCGAAGACAACGCCCCGGTCATCGTCCAAGGCATGACCGGACACCAGGGCATGACGCATACCGCCCGCATGCTCAAGGCCGGCACCAACATCGTGGGCGGCGTCAACCCGCGCAAGGCCGGCACCGCGGTCACCTTCCCCGGCGCGCAGCACGGTTCGGATGCGCAGATTCCGGTGTACGCCACCTGTGCGGACGCCCGCACCGCCACCGGCGCCAAGGCCAGCGTGGTATTCGTGCCGCCCCGTTTCGCCAAGGACGCCATCGTGGAGGCCATCGAGGCGGGCATCGAACTGATCGTCGTCATCACCGAAGGCATTCCCGTCGCGGATTCGGCGTACTGCGTCGAACTCGCCCTGCAGCACGGGGTGCGCATCGTCGGGCCGAATTGCCCCGGTCTGATCACCCTGCCGTCCACGCCGGATGGTCATGGCGTGAACCTGGGCATCATCCCCGACGGCATCGTGCCCCGCGGCCCACTGGGCCTGGTGTCCAAGTCCGGCACGCTGACCTATCAGCTGATGGGGGAGCTGTCCGATATCGGCTTCACGGCCTGCCTCGGCGCTGGCGGAGACCCGATCGTCGGTACCACGTTGCAGGAGGCGCTCGAGGTGTTCGAGGCCGACGAGGACACCCGGGCCGTGGTCATGATCGGCGAGATCGGCGGGACCGCCGAGCAGGAGGCCGCCGCCTGGGCCGCAACGCATATGACCAAGCCGATCGTCGCCTACATCGCGGGGTTCACCGCACCCGAAGGCAAGCAGATGGGGCATGCCGGCGCCATTGTCTCCGGAGGCAAGGGCACGGCGCAGGACAAGAAGGAGGCCCTTGAGGCGGTCGGCATCCGGGTGGGCCGTACCCCCGGTCAGGCCGCCGCATTCATGCGTGAGATCCTGGAGGAACGCCACATCGTATGAACGGCGTCGTCAAGGGATTGTGCAAAGGCGCCGCCGTTTCGGCGGTCACGGCGGTCATTGCCCTGACCGGCGTCGGGTTCTATCTGGCGCTGATGTTGCTGGTGATCGCCATGGAGGAGGGCGGCGAGAACCTGACCGTACACGCCTTGCCGTTCGCGCAGGCCACGCTGCTGCTCGCCCAGGGCATCGGCTTCGACTGGGGCGCGTTCCGCCTGACGATCACGCCGCTCCTGCTGACGTTGCTGATCATCGGCATGATCCGTGCCTGGTGCCTGCGATGGGGGACCGGCTGGCCGGTTTTCCTAGGCGGTCTGTGCACATGGACGGCCATCACGGCGGGTATGGCGGGCAATGTGGAGGTGACTCTGATCGACCCGTGGTGGCTGATGCTCGCGAAATCCGCGGCGGTGTTCATCATCGGCTTCGGCACCGCGGTATTCGGTTCCCCCGCCACACGCGAATCCCTGTCCGAACGGTATCGCGCCCTGACCGGCGCCGTGGTTCGACGCATCGGCCGTGTATCCGCCGCGACCGGAGCCATCATCATCGCGATCTATCTCATCCTGGGCACCGGAACGGTTCTGGTGTGGGCCATCCGCAACCACGGCACCGTGGCGGAATTGTTCGCACTGGCCGATATGCAGATCGGGTCGCGGATTCTGACCACCATAGCCTGCGTCGTCTGGTTGCCGAACCTGTGCCTGTGGGGACTGTCCTGGGTGTTCGGCGGCGGGTTCTCCGTCGGCGATGTGGCCACGTTCACCCTGTGGGTCAGCCGATCCGACGGGCTTCCGGCCGTTCCCATGTTCGGCGTGTTCCCCGATGCCGTCGATAACGATCCGCTGAGGATCGTGCTGATGCTGCTGCCGCTGGTCATCGGGCTGATCGCCGGACTGACGGTTATGCTGCTGCCCCGGTGCTTCGGCATCGGCATACCCCGCACCTTCCAGGAATACGACCATCGTTCGATCGCGAAGGACTTCATCTGCTCCGCGGTGGCGCTATGTCTCACCGCAGCCATGGTATCGGTGGCGTTCGCCGCGCTGTTCGCCTGCTCCAACGGCGCGTTGGGGCATCAGCGGCTCAGCCATGTCGGTGTGGATGTGATGCAGTCCACGCGCATCATCGGCCAAGCCACACTGGTGGGTCTGTTCACCGCCTGGCTGCTGGTGTTGGTTGGCGTCTACGCGGTTTTCGGGATACGCTGGGCTCGGGAGCGCCACACCGGTCAACGCCGGGAAAGGATTTCACAGCCGCATGACGGCGTGACCAATCATGAATCCGCCATTACACCCCGTGTGGTGAATTCAACGCATCAAGCGAAGGAGGAACAGGGTGACAACAACGAATCGGCCGATTAGGCGTGCGCTGGTATCGATCTTCCACAAGGAAGGCATCGAGGTTCTGGCCAAGGCCTTCATTGAAGCGGGCACCGAGGTGGTGTCCACGGGTTCCACGGCGCACCGTCTTGCCGAGCTTGGCGTGCCGGTCACCGAGGTGTCCGAAGTCACCGGCTTCCCCGAAAGCCTTGACGGTCGCGTCAAGACCCTGGATCCGCATATCCATGCCGGCATCCTGGCGGATATGACCAATCCGGATCATGCCGCCCAGCTGGAGCAGCTCGGCATCAAGCCGTTCGACCTGGTGGTGGTGAACCTGTATCCGTTCGCCGACACCGTGCGTTCCGGCGCCGACGAGGCGGCGACGATCGAGAAGATCGACATCGGCGGCCCCTCCATGGTGCGTGGCGCGGCCAAGAACAGCGCCACCGTGGCGATCGTGACCGATCCGGCGGATTACGCCCTGGTCGCCGCCCGTGTGGCCGACGGCACCGGCTTCTCGTTGGAGGAGCGCCGCTGGCTTGCAGCCAAGGCGTTCGCGCACACCGCGGCATACGATGCCACCATCAACGAGTGGACCGCCAAGCATTGGCCGAAGCCGGCCAGCGTCGACACCGCGCAGGCCGATGACGTAACGCCCGTGGACGAGGCCAAGTTCCCGGCCACGTTCACCCGCACCTGGGACCGCGCCCATGTGCTGCGCTACGGCGAGAACCCGCACCAGCAGGCGGCGCTGTATCTCGATCCGCTGAACCAGCACGGCTTCGCCCACGCCGAACAGCTCGGCGGCAAGCCGATGAGCTACAACAACTACGTGGATGCCGACGCGGCATGGCGTGCGGTGTGGGATTTCGCCCCGCAGATCGCCGTGGCCGTGGTCAAGCACAACAACCCGTGCGGCCTGGCCGTCGGCGGCACCGTGGCCGAGGCGCATCGCAAGGCGCATGCCTGCGATCCGATGAGCGCCTACGGCGGTGTGATCGCCGCGAACTCCACGGTGACGCTTGAGATGGCGGAAGGCGTCCGCCCGATCTTCACCGAGGTCATCGTCGCCCCCGATTACGAGCCGGAGGCGCTGGAGCTGCTGCAGACCAAGAAGAAGAACCTGCGCATCCTCAAGGTCACTGAACCGCCGAAGGCCAAGACCCAGTTCCGTGCCATCGACGGCGGCCTGCTCGTGCAGTCCACCGATCTGATCGACGCCACCGGCGACGACCCGAACGCATGGAAGCTGGTTTCCGGCGAACCTGCGGACGCCGAGACGCTGAAGGATCTGGAGTTCGCCTGGCGCGCCGTGCGCTGCGTGAAGTCCAACGCCATCCTGCTGGCGCACGACAGCGCCACCGTGGGCATCGGCATGGGCCAGGTCAACCGCGTCGACTCCTGCAACCTGGCCGTGGAACGCGCCAACACGCTGGCTGACGGCGCCGACCGCGCCACCGGTTCGGTGGCGGCCTCCGACGCGTTCTTCCCGTTCGCCGACGGCGCCGAGATTCTCATCAACGCCGGTGTGAAGGCCATCGTGCAGCCCGGCGGATCGATTCGCGACGAAGAGGTGTTCGAGGCGGCGCGCAAGGCCGGCGTGACGATGTACGTCACCGGCACCCGCCACTTCTTCCACTGATCGGTACGCACGCATCGCCGATTGCGCGAAGGGCCTTGGACCGGGTCGATACTCGTCCAGGGCCCTTCGCATACCCGCCTGCCATGCAGCGCGTGTATATTGGTCTGAGGTATTGGTACGTATTGATGGACAGCCGACGAGGAGCACCGATGGCAGAACACCCCAGGGTTTCCGAAGAGCATGAGGGCAAACCGGCGTTCGAATGGGCCGTCGCCATCCTGGTCGTGGTCTCCGCCGTCACCGCATTCCTCGGATACACGATGGCCGCCACGGTGATCATCGCCGTGACGGCCATCGTAACCGGCATCATCCGGTTGGTGCTGCGGGACCGCAGCCCCTGGAAGGTGAGGTCAGTGGGATTCGACTCCTTCATCGGCATCGCCCTGGGCGTCGGCCTGCTGGTCACCTACTTCAGCATCGGCATGCTCATCGGCTGATTCCCGCACGTCATCCGCGGCGGAATCGGCCGCAACCTCGGGCTCGGTCTCGGACTCAACCTCGGGTTCAGTCTCGGCGTCGTCCTGCGCGTCCGCGTCCACGATCTCGATGCGGCTGGTCTGCGAACCGCGCATCATCTGCACCACGATCATCGGCAGCGCCACCAACGCGGCGGCCAGAACCGGGCAGATCCAGAACACCCACAGCTGGTCCAGCGGGTTCTGCGTGAGCTCTTCGAACGAGGAGAACACGGCGATGCCGGTGGAGCGCGCCGGATTCAGCGCGGCGCCGGTCACCGGGGCGGCGACGGCGGCGCAGGCCCCATACGCCACGCCCATGGCCAGACCGTATCCCTGCCGGGGAACGCCCTGCGCATCGGTCATACGCATGGCGGTGCCCGCAATGATCATGCCGGCGACGACCTCCACGACAATCGCCGCGGCGATGCCGAAGGACACACCCGCCTGGGACAGCTGCCCGTAGGAGAACGAACCATCATCAAAACCGTTGTTCACATAGGACATCCACTGCGCGACCGTTACGGCGTCCGAGGTCGGCAGGATGACCCGCATCACCAGGGCGCCGGCGGCCAGCGCGCCCAGCACCTGCGCCAGGATGAACAGGATGCCGTCGAGCACGCGGGTCTTGGAGACCAGCATCGAGGCCACGGTGATGGCCGGGTTGAACTGCGCCTGGCAGACCTTGGCCAGCATCATGGTCACACCGGCGTAGATGAGGCCGGTCGCGAGCGCCACAAAGGACAGGTACGGCCCGTACAGGGTCAGTCCGATGGTGCTGAACAGATAGATACCCAGGCAGATCAGGAAGCTGCCCACCAGTTCGCCGCCCACCCGCAGGACGAGTGTCAAGGCGTTCCGGGATTGATCAGGCCGTGTCGTTTCCACAGCAGTCATAGATATTCCTTCGTTATCGTATGGTGCGGGCGCGTACGGCCCGCCGAACGTCTGCCATAGTACCAGCAGTACCGCGGAAACGGTGGAGTGCGCCCACCGTACCGACCCACCCGTTCCGTCGGGGTGTGCGGGTACGCTTGTTGCGTCCATATTTCCGGCCACGTTGGGAGAACGATGCCACACGCATATTCCCGCGCCGCCAAGGCGCATGACAACACCGATGGAATCCGTCTGCAGAAGCTGTTGGCCCAGGCGGGATTCGGTTCACGACGCAAATGCGAGGAGATCATCCTGGATGGACGCGTGGAGGTCGACGGTGAACTGGTCACCGAGCTCGGCACCCGCGTCGATCCCAAGAGGCAGCAGGTCCGGGTCGACGGATCCCGGGTCCGGATCAACCCGAACCATGTCACCCTCGCGTTGAACAAGCCCCGCAAGGTGCTCAGCACCATGGACGACCCCAAGGGTCGGTTCACGCTGCGAGACATCGTGGGGGACAAGTACGAGCGCATCTTCCATATGGGGCGTCTCGACTATGATTCCGAAGGCCTGATCCTCATGACGAACGACGGCGAGCTGAGCCAGCACGTCATGCACCCCAGGTATGAGGTGGCCAAAACCTATATCGCCACGCTTGAGGGGCGGATCAGCGGCACCGTGTGCCGCCGTCTGGTGTCCCAGGGCGTGCAGCTGGACGACGGCTGGATCAAGCTCGACCATTGCGCCATCCTGGATTCCAGCCGTGACACCACGCTGGTCAAGGTGGTGCTGCATTCGGGTAAGAACCGCGTGGTCCGCCGCATCTTCGGCGCCGTCGGCTTCCCCGTCAAGCGTCTGGTGCGCACGCAGATCGGCCCGATCAAGCTGGGCGACATCAAGCCCGGTTCGTACCGCGTGCTCTCGCAGACCGAGGTCCGTTCGCTGTCCAAGGAGGTCGGACTGTGATCCGTGTAGCCATTGACGGTCCCGCCGGGGTCGGCAAGTCGTCCACGTCCAAGGCGCTGGCCCGGTATTTCGGGTTCGCCTACCTGGATACGGGCGCGATGTACCGCGCCTGCGCCTGGTGGTGCATGCGGCAGGGCATCGACCTGGACGCCGAGCGGATCGACGAGCAGCTGGTCACCGAGACGGTGGGCGAGTTCTTCACCGAAGGGCATTTCGACATCAGCGTCGACCCGGCCGACCCCAAGGTGATGGCCGACGGCGAGGATATCAGCGACGCGATTCGCGCCTCCGAGGTCTCCTCGCATGTCTCCAAGGTCTCGAACATCATCCCGGTGCGCCACGTGCTGATCGCCGCCCAGCGCGCCTATATCGCGCGCGAGGCCGCCGAGGATTCGTTCTCCGGCGGCGCGGGCGTTGTGGCCGAGGGCCGTGACATCACCACCGTGGTGGCTCCCGACGCCGAGGTGCGGGTGCTGCTCACCGCGCGTGAGGAGGTGCGTCAGGCCCGACGCACCGGCCAGGCGTCCAAGGGCGTGGGCGGGGAGGACGTCGCCGCCCGCGACCGCGCCGATTCGAAGGTGACCAGTTTCCTGGAGGCCGCCGACGGCGTGATCACCGTTGACAATTCCGATATGGATTTCGACGAGACGCTGGCCGTGCTCGTGCGGATGGTCGAGGATGCGATCGAGGAGCAGGAGTACGAGCGGTACGCCGCGAATCTGACCGGCTACGAGTTGGATGAGGGCGACGAGGCGCTGATCGACGGTTCCGCGTTCGATGACCGCTCGGAGACGTACACGCCGAAGGCCGTGGGCGTGCTGGCGATTGTGGGCCGTCCGAACGTGGGCAAGTCCACGCTGGTCAACCGCGTGCTCGGCCGCCGCGCCGCCGTGGTGGAGGACACGCCGGGCGTGACCCGCGACCGCGTCAGCTACGACGCCGAATGGGCCGGCACCGATTTCAAACTGGTCGATACCGGCGGCTGGGAGGCCGACGTGGAGGGTATCGACTCCGCGATCGCCTCGCAGGCGCAGATCGCCGTGCAGCTGGCCGACGCCGTGGTGCTGGTGGTCGACGGGCAGGTGGGCATGACCGCCACCGACGAACGCATCGTGAAGATGCTACGCGCCTCCGGCAAGCCGGTGACGTTGGCCGTGAACAAGGTTGACGACCGCGAGAGCGAATACATGGCCGCCGAGTTCTGGAAGCTCGGTCTGGGCGAGCCGTACCCGATCTCCGCCATGCACGGCAGGGGAGTGGGCGATCTGCTCGACGCCGCGCTCGACAACCTGAAAAAGGCGGAGAAGACCTCCGGTTTCCTGACGCCTTCGCATCTGCGCCGTGTGGCGCTGGTGGGCCGTCCGAACGTGGGCAAGTCGTCGCTGCTCAACCAGTTGGCGCACGAGCAGCGCGCGGTGGTGCATGATATGGCCGGCACCACGCGCGACCCGGTCGACGAGATCGTGAACGTGGACGGCGAGGACTGGCTGTTCATCGACACGGCCGGCATCAAGCGCCGTCTGCACAAGGTGTCGGGCGCCGACTACTATTCGTCGCTGCGCACGCAGGCCGCCATCGAGCGCGCCGAGCTGGCGCTGGTGCTGTTCGATGCCTCCCAGCCGATCTCCGATCAGGATCTGAAAGTGATGAGCCAAGCCGTGGACGCCGGACGCGCGATCGTGCTGGTGTTCAACAAGTGGGACGCGATGGACGAGTTCGACAAGCAGCGTCTGGAACGCCTGTGGATCACCGAATTCGACCGTGTGACCTGGGCGCAGCGCGTGAACCTGTCGGCCAAGACCGGTTGGCATACGAACCGTCTGGCCTCGGCCATGCGCAAGGCGCTGGAGTCCTGGGACCAGCGCGTGCCCACCGGCAAGCTCAACGCGTTCCTGGGCCGCGTGCAGGCCGCCCACCCGCATCCGCTGCGGGGCGGCAAGCAGCCGCGCATCCTGTTCGCCACGCAGGCCTCGAACCGCCCGCCGCGGTTCGTGATCTTCGCCACCGGGTTCCTGGAGCACGGCTATCGCCGGTATCTGGAACGCTCGCTGCGCGAGGAGTTCGGCTTCGAGGGCACCCCGATCCAGATCTCGGTGAACATCCGCGAGAAGAAGCGCCGCAAGTAGCCCGGGACCGCGCGACGCGCCACGATTTGGTTTACACGAGTTTCGTGGTAAGCTGTCCTCTTGTGCGAAAGCACAGTTCGGGCCGTAGCGCAGCTTGGTAGCGCACTTGACTGGGGGTCAAGGGGTCGCGGGTTCAAGTCCCGCCGGCCCGACCGAAAAGGGCGGAATTTCAACGATTCCGCCCTTTTGTTTTTTCGGGTGCTTGGCCATCGGGTACACATCGGGTACATTGCTTTTTCTGGTTCCCGTCATTTCTCCGGGTAGACGGTGTTGTCTTCGATCCATCGGTCGAGGTCGGATTGGCGGTATCGGATGAGTCTGCCGACCGTGACGTAGGGCAGTTCGCGGCGTTCGGATCGCCATCGCGCGAGCGTGGAGACGGGGATGCCGGGCCGGGTCGCCGCCCGGTTGGGGTGAGCAGCCGTTCGTGGCCACTGACGTCGTTGTTCATTCCTCATACCAACCATTTATGTGGCATGCCACCGACGGCATCATCACATTCACACACATTCCCGGCATGCCATGCACCTCCAGGATTGCCGTGGATGCGAGAACCATAATGCTCCGGAGAATTGAGACGCTTTACAGACGCATCCGCTGTCGGATTCACGACATCGGTGCAGGCACGGGGCGACGCATGCCCGGTTCGGCATCAACAACCGTGTCGGCACGGAAGAGTCTGTTCTCATCGTAAATGAAACGAAGGCATCACCTGGGATTCCCGCGAAGGTTGTTCACACGGCAATACGCCCCGCCCCGCCCGCCCCGCACCACGGGATGCGTCGCCTTCCGCGCACGGCGGCGAGGTTCCGGGCGCGCGTCCGATCGCGGGTTCGGCGGGGTTCGCGTATCCGCCGTTCAATCGGCGGCGCGCATGCACCCTATTTTCATGGGATAATGGGCTCACGAACGAGACAAGGAGGCCCGCCGTGAAACGATTCCTGCAACTGCTGTGCGCCCTGGCGTTCTGCCTGGCGCTGACACCATCCACCGCGCTGGCGGCGGACGAGCCGTTTAGCAAGCTTTACGTAGGAAAACAGTTGGTCATGAGTGACGGTCAGGTCACCCACTGGACCACGAACCCGTCAACAGGGGAACTGACGTACACGAACAGCGTAGACGACTGGAATGTCGAATACGATCCAATCACCGCCACCCTAACATTGCGGAATGCGACGATCGACGGAGGAGACTACAACACAACTTATCATGGCGCCGGAATCTATGCCCTGGGCCTTAGCGAGCAACCGGTCTCCCTGACCATAGAGCTGACTGGTACGAATACCATCACAGGCTTCTTTGGGATTTTTTTGGATGCACAACGAGGAGACACACTAGGCGCAAACGCCTCCCTAAACATCACCGGTGACGGCAGCCTGGACGTTTCCGGTAGTGATTACGGAATATATGTCAAAAGCGGAACCGGTGACGCCTCCCTGACCATCAACGGCGCGTCTGTCAAGGCAAACACCACTAGCACCTTTTCTGGCTACGCCGGCGTCTACGTGCAGTCCAGTACCGCCGCCACCAACTCTCCGCAGCTCTCTCTTGCCGTCAATGGCGGCAGCCTGACCGCCAGCGGTGGCGAGAGCGGTGAGGGGATATTGTTTTATGTGGGATCGTCTCAAGCCACCAATGCCACCACCAGCCTGACCGTCACCGACAACGCCATCGTGCGGGCGGGAAACGGGATCAAAGCCAGTCGTGTCGATAAACCTACGCCATCGGGCACCGGCATCGTATTCGACGGCAACACCGGCACCGTGTACGGCGACGTGACCCTGGACGAGAGCCTCACCGTCAACGAGGGCGAGACCCTGACCATCCCGCAAGGCTCCACGCTCAATACCAACGGCAAGCTGACCAACGACGGCGCCGTCACCGTCCAGAACGGCGGCACCATCACCGACGCGGACACCATCGCCAACACCGGCACCATCAACGTGGAGAACGGCGGCACGATGAGCGGGACACCCACCGGCGGCACGGTCGTTCACGCCCCCGGCATCACCACAGAAAGCCTGCCCAACGGCACGGTGGGCACGCCCTACACCGCGAACCTGGAGGCAACCGGCGACAGCATCGAATGGAACGCCACCGGTTTGCCCGCAGGATTGCAGATTAACGCCGCCACCGGCGTGATCTCCGGCACCCCCACTGCGGCGGGAAACTTCACCTTTACCGTCACCGCCAAGAACAGCGCCGGCGAAGCCAGCAAGGAATACACGCTGGCCATCGCGGTGGTCCCCGTCGCCAACGTGACGCTGGACCATACCGTGCTGGCGCTGTTCCCCGGCGATACCACGGCACTGACCGCCACGGTAGAGCCTGATACCGCCACCGACAAGACCGTGACCTGGGAAAGCAGCGACCCCAATGTGGCCACCGTGGATCAGAGCGGCAAGGTGACGGCCGTGGCCCCCGGCACCGCCACGATCACCGCCACCGCGGGCGGCAAGACCGCCACCTGCACCGTCACGGTCACGCCCAAGACCTACACGGTTTCCGTGAACCCGACGAGCCTCGAATTCGACACGATATGCCCCGGAGACGCCCGGCCCGCCGCCAAAACGGTGACGATCACCAACACCGGCAACCAGACCGTGGAAGTCACCCTGCCAGCCGCCACCGGCTACACCATCACCGGAGACGAGGGATTCACCAACGGCATCGCCAGCATCGAACCCGAGGGGACGGCCACGTTCACGGTGCAGCCCAACGATCTGACGGCCGGCAACCACAGTGAGACCCTCACGGTTTCGTGGAATAACGGAAACCTCTCCCTGCCCGTCGGTTTCACCGTGGGCCACGAGCTGACCGGGGTCGCGGCCAAGGCCCCGACCTGCACCGAGGACGGATACGAGGCGTACTGGAAGTGCGAACGTTGCAATGAACTCTTCAGCGACGCCGACGGCAAGAACGAAATCCAAGCACCGACCGTGATCAAGGCCACCGGACACCAGTGGGGCGAGCCCGCCTGGACCTGGGACGGCACGACGGCGACCGCCACGTTCACCTGCAAGAACGACGCCAGCCATACGGACATCGTGACGGCGGCCGTCACGTCAACGGTGACGACGGCCTCGACCTGCACCAAGAACGGCGTGACCGAATACACGGCCACCGCCAAGCATGACGGCACGACCTACACGGCCACCAAGAATGTGGCGGACATCCCCGCCACCGGCCACGAGTGGGGCGAGGACGGGCATTGCACGATCTGCGACGCGGTCAAGCCCGGTTTCATGCCCGAGATCATCCAAGGCGATGAGGCCACGTGGACCAAGGGAGGCGGACAACCGTTGTCGTTCACGTCGAACGCCGCGTACGCCGACTTCCAGGAGGCCCGCGTGGACGGCCAGATCCTCGACCCCGTTCATTACACGGTGGAGCGGGGCAGCACCATCGTCACGCTGAAAGCCGCCTATCTGGAGAGCCTTGACCCCGGCGAGCACACGCTCGACATCGTCTCCTCGACCGGGATCGCGACCGCCACGTTCGCCATCACCGCCAAGGAAACGCAGCAGCCGGCCGACGGCGCGCAACCACCGGCCGACACGCAGCGGCCCGCCAAACCCGCCGACACGGACCGGACGCCGGCCAAGCCCGCCGGCAGCGGCGGCCAGCTAAGCCGGGGCGGCAGCGACATCATGCCGGCCGTAGCGACGCTCGCCATCCTCATGGCGTCCGGGCTCGTCCTCGGGACGTTCGTTCTGCGGAGAGGCCGCCGGTAGGATCCCGCACCGGCCGGCGAACCCGGCGGACACGCGCGAGGCCCCGACTGTCATGACGGCAGCCGGGGCCTCGCCGTCCCGTACGTTTGGTTCCGGACATCAACACCGACACCCCCGGCCGACGATTCCGAGGACGCCGCGGATGCGGAACGTCAAACAGGGCGATCGGATCTCCGGCAGGAGTCCTAATCGTTCCGACCGTGAATGTTTCCGTCATGCGGCGGCAACCCGCGTCCTCAAACTGTTGTCCGGTCTGGGTTTTGCCTCCCGAAAATCGGGTACGAATCGGGTACATCGCTACACTCAGCAGCGTAAAACAGCGTGTCCCAGCGCAAAGTTAGAATAGGCTAAAAACGTTGGAATAGAGCCGAAAAGTGGGGTTACGCACGATGATGCGAAACAGCGTGAAAACCACTCGAAACGGCAAGGGGTCGCAGGTTCAAATCCCGCCGGCCCGACAACTAGGGCGGAAACCATCAGGTTTCCGCCCTCATTCGTTTTCAGGGCGGAGCGCCTTAACGATGTCCGATTCCGGTTTCAACGGTCCCCATAGTGGGTACGACAGGCAATAATGTCAAGTTGTTGTAAACCTTCACTTGTGCGCCGGACACGGTAGACGATGCGATTGACTTGATCGATGCGTCGTGACCAGAAACCCGATAGATTGCCCTTAAGCGGTTCCGGCTTGCCGATCCCCACACTTTCGCCGTTGCGCTCGATGTCTTTGACCAGAGCATTGATTCGCTTCAGTGTTTTCCGGTCTTGGACTTGCCAGTACAGGTAGTCTTCCCACGCATCATCGGTCCAGACCTTGAGCATTGGCATCACTCATCCAGCAGGTCATGGGCCGATGCCCGTCCGTTTTCAAGTTGGGCGGCGGAATGACGCAACCGGGCCATATTGGCGGGAGAGTTGAAGGGGTCGGCGTTCAGTTCGAACGGGATGCGACGTTCTCTGGCAACGGTCTTGGCGAACACGGTGAACGCTGCGCTCATACTCAATCCCAACTGATCGCAGACCTCGGCCATATCACGCTTGGTCTGCTGATCGATGCGAACATTAATTGTGGTCATGCTCATGATGTCTCCTTATACTTTCATTTGTATACACATTGTATGTCATTTTGAATGACATGTCCATATAGATTCAGACGCCAAGGAAACCAAGCATGGCCGTGCGCTGAGGCAAACGTATTATTCTTGATGACGTTACTATGAATGGGTCTACTGCGGAGGGGGCTGCCGATGAGCGTGGTGAAGACGGTGAGGATAGCCCACGAAATCGGACACCTGCTCATGCATGAGGCCATGTTCACGGAAGCCGATCGCGCAGTTCGCGATGCGGAGAAGGAGGCGCACGTTTTCGCAGCCAATCTGCTGATGCCCGAACGTCGTGTGGAAGCGTTGCTGCCCCACCATGCTTCGTTGCAACAGATTCTTGAAGCGAAACGATATTTCCGCGTATCGGCCTTTGCCATGGCATACCGGGCTCACACATTGGGCCGCCTGACGGATTGGGAGTATCGATCGGTCTGTTCGGAGTTGGGTGCACGGGGATACCGGACGGGCGAGCCCAAAGGCATCAGCATGGAAACATCACAGGTGTTTGCCTTCATTGCCCGATCGAACCTTGCCAAGGGCATCTCCACAACCACCATTGCGGAAGAGACCGGGCTTTCCGCCAAGGAACTGCACGGTCTCTCATTCGGCAACCTCATCGCGGTCACCGGCGGTAACGAATCGGCGAAAGACTCGGCCGGCTCGACGGCTCGTCCGCAATTGACTTTGCACGTGAACACACGGATGAACGGCTGACCGCAGTAGATTACCCGTCAAATAGAATGGCTAAGTCTTATGGAACATGAATCGCTCTCATTTGAAGACCTTCAACAAGGGGTAAGTGTATCGGGAGTTATCCCGAATCAGCTGGTGAGAGTTGCCGCAGCAATCCCCATGGGTAATGCCGTCAATCTGGTTTACATCACTGCAGATGGCGACACCGGACAGGAAATCATCGACCAGGATTCCATCGGGCAATTGCGTATCGTCAAAGCGCAAGGTCAAGCGCCCCAACTGGATGCGGACCAGGAAGACTTCCGTCTGGCAGCCGAGGCACTGCGCATCAGTTACGCCGCGTTATATGATCCGATGGCTGCCGTGTATGCGTCGGATATCGACCCATTACCGCATCAGATTCGCGCCGTCTACGAGGATATGCTGCCCAAGGTGCCGCTGAGATTTTTATTAGCCGATGATCCAGGCGCGGGCAAAACCATTATGGCCGGTTTATATGTCAAGGAAATGCTGCTACGCTCAGCCGCGGAACGTGTCATCATTGTATGCCCCGGAGGTTTGGCCGACCAATGGCGTGACGAGCTTGCAGAGAAGTTCAGTCTCGACTTCGATGTATTCCAGCCGTCGATGCAGCAACGATCCGCGTCAGGTAACCCGTTTCGGGACATTGACCGATTGATTGTGCGCATGGATCAAGTTGCCCGCAACGACGATTACCAGCAGATGCTCAAAGATGTCAGGTGGGACATCGCCATTGTTGATGAGGCCCATCGTATGAGCGCCCACTATAAGAATGCTTATGGTGAAACCGTTCGAACCAAACGATTCAATCTTGGTGAAACACTGGCATCAACCTCCGAGAATCTGCTGCTGATGACCGCTACGCCCCATTCCGGCAAAGAGGAGGACTTCCAGCTGTTCATGACCTTGCTGGACAAGGACAGGTTCGCAGGTCAGTACAAACCGAAGAAACACCGCAAAACAGACACCAAAGGTCTCATGCGGCGCATGGTCAAGGAGGAACTGCTCACCTTTGAAGGTAAGCCGCTGTTCCCCGAGCGCAAGGCGGAAACCGTGGAGTATACCCTTTCCGAAGGTGAATCTGATCTGTACAAAGCAGTGACCGCGTACGTACGCGAAGGCATGAGCGCCGCTCAGAATATCCGTTCCATCGACGGTAGACGAAGCAACAGCATCGGTTTCGCATTGACCATATTGCAGCGCCGTCTTGCGTCCAGCCCTGAAGCCATCTACCAGTCCTTGCGCCGACGCCGCAACAAACTGACCGACTTGTTGCAACGCATTGAAGAGAATCCAGAGAACCTTCAAGACTTGTTGGAACCGGCGACCACCGTCCCCGATGATTTCGATGAGTACGACGATATGTGGGACGAAGTCGGGGAGAATCAGCAAGGTCAATTGGAGCTCGAGCTTGACCAGGTCATGGATTCCGCCACTGCGGCACGTACCAAGGAAGAGCTCCGCTTCGAGATCAATCAGCTCGATGGGCTAGTGGAAAAGGCCCATACCGTACGGCAGTCCGGTTTGGACGCGAAGTGGAGCCAACTCAGCGATATCCTGCAGCACAATGTGCTGAATGCCGGCACATCGGAACAGCCCCATAAACTTATCGTATTCACGGAGCATCGGGATACCCTGAACTATCTGCAGAATCGCATCGCTACATTGCTGGGGCAACCTGAGTCGGTGGAGATCATCCATGGCGGCATGAACCGCGATGCACGCAAAGCCGTGCAGGAACGATTCGTCAACGATCCGCAAGTGCGTATTCTTGTGGCGACCGACGCGGCAGGGGAGGGGTTGAATCTGCAGCGTGCGGATTTGATGGTCAACTATGATCTGCCGTGGAACCCTAATCGTATCGAACAACGATTCGGACGCATCCATCGTATCGGGCAGAAACGTCCTTGTTCGCTGTGGAATCTTGTGGCCAAGAACACTCGCGAAGGCGAAGTCTACGGCAAACTGCTCAACAAGATTGCCACCATTAACAAAGCCTATGATGGACGTCTGTTCAACGTGCTTGGCGACGGCAAGGCTTTTGATGGCAATTCCCTCAAAGATCTGATGATCACAGCCATAGAGCATGGCGACGACCCACAGGTGCAGGCATATCTTGATCAGGTTATCGACAGCACCGTCAGCAAGGGATTGAACGATCTCATCCAAGAACGCTCCGCGCACCCCGATCGATACGCCACAGTGGACGTAGAGGAAGTGCGCAGGCATATGGAGGAGCACCGTGATCGTAAGTTGCAGCCCGGGTATATTTCCGCGTTCTTCATTCCCGCGTTCAAGCGTCTTGGCGGCAGCATCCGACTACGCGAATCCAATAGGTGGGAGATTACGCATGTGCCTCAAGAGGTTCGCAAGATGGCGGCGACATTAAACCGTCGCAAACCCATCGCCGACGCATACGAACGTGTCACTTTCGAGCCTGGACTGACACATATCGGAGTCGATAAGCCGGATGCTTCGCTCATCGCTCCCGGGACCGCGCTGCTTGATGCCGTCTGTCGTCTGATTATCGACCGCTATGGCATGACACTTGATCATGGGACTGTGTTCGTGGACCGTACCGACAAACAACCGAACCAACCCATGCTCATGGTTGCAGCCGAGCAATCCATCTGCGATGCGCAAGGCCAGATCGTTTCCCGACATTTCGATTACCTGCAATTTCCCGAACAAGGTATGCCAGAGTTTTCACCGGCGCCACCGTATCTTGACTATGACAGCCCAGAGGAAGACGAACTCGCCAAAATATCAACACTCAAGCAAGAGCAATGGCTCACGGTCGACCATGCCGACGAGATAAAACGTTACGTGTACGTACAGGGTACTAAGCCTCGGCTCGAAGAGCTTCAGACACGCAAACATGAAGAAAACAACCATGTACTTGAACAGGTGCGTTCCCGGCTTCAGGCTGAAAGCAATTATTGGTGGCAGATGTCCTTGAAACTACGCGAACAGGAACGCGCCAACGGACAACGAGGCAAGGATATGAATTCCTCGATTGCTAGCAATCGCGCTCAGGCTTACGAGCAACGCTTACAAACGCGCGAACAGGAACTCACTCAGGATGTTCGTCTACGAGCAAAGCCGGCCACCATGCGCGGCATGGCCTTGGTTGTTCCCGAGCATGTACTCCATGAGCATCTTGCCGGTGATAGTGCGCAACTGTTTGCCCGTAATACCGAGGAAGTCGATCGGCGCGCCATAGCTATGGTCATGGCCGCCGAGCAAGGCATCGGAAGAACCCCGACGGAGAAACCTCACAATAACAAGGGATATGACATCGAATCCGTCGACGCCCAAGGCCGTCACTATTTCATAGAGGTCAAAGGACGCATCGACCTGCCTGACGTCAGTACGTTCACCGTCACTGCCAACGAGATCGCCTTCGCTCAAGCCCAGCAAGATCGCCATAGGCTCGCATTGGTGAGAGTCAGCACCGAAGGACGCGAGCATGACCGGCTCCGATACGTCGTGTCGGCGTTTGCCTCTTTCGTTCCAAGCGATTCGACCATCTCCTACAACGAGGATTTCGGCCAATACTGGAATCGGGGCACCGAGCCACGCTGACGCACAAATGCGCAGAGTATCGCAGACCATGACGGATAATAACGGATAATAGGACATACACCAACCAATAAAGGACGCAACATATGAATACCCCCCCCCCGAGGCGTAAGAAGCTCATAGAGACAGGGATTCCGCTCACCACCATCAACAAGGAATCGGCACGAGAGAAGTCACTTCGGCACGGGTTGCCGTCCACACTGCATCTGTATTGGGCCCGTCGCCCTTTGGCCACGACACGATCCATTCTGTTCGCGCAGCTGGTCGACGACCCTTCCGCGCACCCCGACAAGTTCCCCACCGAAGAGGACCAGGTGAACGAGCGTCAGCGTCTGCATCGATTGATGAACAGGCTCTCGCGCTGGGAAAACATCCATGATCAGGATCTCTATCGTGAAGCACGTCAGGCCATTCTGGATTCAAACAACGGTCGGATGCCTGCGGTATTGGATCCATTCGCCGGTGGCGGCGCCATACCACTGGAGGCTCAGCGATTAGGCTGCGAGGCTCACGCTTCCGATCTGAATCCTTTGGCGGTCATCATCAACAAGGCCCTGATCGAATTCCCCGCGCTGTTCCACAATCTGCCAAGCGTGCACCCGGCAGCGGTATCCGCCACGGACAGCACCGGAGGTTTGGCCGACGACATCCGATATTACGGCAAACAGTTGCGGGATAGGGCGTTCGAGAAGGTTGGCCATCTCTATCCGAAGGTCAAGGATGAGAACGGCGACGAGCATACCGTCATCGCCTGGATCTGGGCCAGAACCGTCACCAACCCCAATCCCGCCAATCCTGTACAGGTTCCGCTGGTGCGTTCATGGTGGCTGTCCAAGAAGAGCGGGCATGAGGCTTGGACCAAGCCGATTATTCAAGCGGATGGCAGCATTCGCTATGAAGTGCAGCATAATGCCGATGGACCGACGGGTGATGCCGAAGGGACAGTAAATCGCAAGGGAGCTGTATCCATTGTCGACGGAACTCCTATTGATTTCCCCTACATTAGAGAAGAAAGTCACGATGGTTTCATGGGCTCTCAGCTTGTTGCTGTAGTAGCAGATTCCAGCAAAGGACGCGTTTATCTGTCCCCCAGTCAAGAACACATCTTGATTGCGCAGTGCAGTAAACCAGAAAATTATCCTGATGGACGTATTTTTGATTGGCCAGGACGAATCAACGTATTCCGTTATGGTATGACGCAGTTTGCCGATCTGTTTACGAATCGGCAGCTGACGGTGTTGACGACGTTGGCGGATACGGTGGCCGAGATACGCGAACACGTGTTGTCCGATGCATTGGCGGCCGGCATGGCTCATGGGGAACCGCTCGACGAGGGAGGCATCGGTGCGCAGGCCTACGCCGACGCGATCGCCGTATATCTATCCCTCGCCGTCAGTCGACAGACGGATCGTTGTTCAACAATAAATAGTTGGGATTCAAGTAGAGATACGATTCGTAACGTATTCGCACGTCAAGCCATCCCAATGACATGGGACTATGCAGAGTCAAATCCGTTCTCCAGCAAATCAGGTAATTTCCTTGGCCAAGTGGAATGGGTTGCCGAGGCGGTGGAGAACGTACCGGCAACACCACTGTGCGAAGCGCATCAAGCGGACGCGGCGACCCGGGACTATACCGATGTGGTGGTATCCACCGACCCGCCGTATTACGACAACATCGGCTATTCAGATCTCTCGGATTATTTCTATGTGTGGCTTCGCCGCATGCTCAAGAACATCCTGCCTTCCGTCTGTACAACAATGCTCACTCCCAAGACGCAGGAGCTGGTTGCCAATCCGTATCGACACGGAGGCAAGGATGGTGCTGCGCAATTCTTTGTGGACGGATTCAATCATGTATTTGAACATGTACGGGAAACCGCACGCACGGATATCCCAATGACGGTGTATTACGCGTATAAGCAGAAGGACGACAAAACTGGCACTTCCACTGGATGGTATGCCTTGCTGGATGGTCTGATTCATGGCGGCTGGGAGATCACCGCCACGTGGCCAGTTCGTAGCGAACTAACAAACCGCATGATTGGCAGCGGTACCAATGCCTTAGCGTCCTCCATCGTGCTGGCCTGCCGTCCGCGCCCGGAGGATGCGCCATCGATTCCCATGCGCGTATTCAACAGCGTGTTGCGCAGGGAACTCATCGAGGAATTGAAGACATTGATGGCATCCGGCATCGACCCGGTGGATCTCAATCAGGCGGCCATTGGTCCAGGCATCAGTGTGTATTCGCGGTATTCACGCATCCGTGAAGCCGACGGCTCTGACATGCCTGTGCAGAAGGCTTTGGAAGTCATTAACCATGTCATTGATGAGGTCATGGGAGATGCCGATACGGACTACGACGCGGATACACGCTTTGCTGTGAAATGGTATCAATCCTACGGGTGGGGACAGGAGAACTCCGGCATGGCCGACCAATTGTCCCGCTCCTGCGGCACGTCGCCGGATGCTCTGGTTCGTGGAGGCGTGTTCGAGGCCGCTGGCGGCAAGGCGCGGCTGTTCCGACCGGAGGAGATGACTGACGAGTGGAACCCTTTGCGGGATGACCGCACCAGTCTATGGGAGGCGACAATCCGCATGGCCGGCATTCTGGACAAGAAAGGCGTGGACGCGGTTGTTCCGGTAATGGCTCAGGTTGGCGAGCGCCTGCCTTGGGAGCAGATCCGAGCGTTGAGTTTCCGCATGTATCACGAGGCGGAGAAACGCAAGGATACCGAAGGCTCCATCAGATTCAACAATCTGGTATCCATGTGGGACGACCTGTCGGTGCGGGCTTACAAGGAAACCGTGAATCTTCAAGAGAACGTTCAAGGCAAGCTGGACATCGATTAATCACAGGAAAGTCAAAGGAGCGGGATCATGGCGATGAATAACAGGGAACGTGTCGGCAAGGCTTTCGAGTATCTATCGGAAGGCTTGGTCGACCCTGTGGATGACGTGATGTCGAAGGTATTCCGTACACCGAATTGGACCGATGCATGGGCACAAGCCGATCAGCAGAAATACGGTACCGCATTGCGAGAATTGAACAAGCACGACGTTCAGGTTCAGTTACGGGCCATCACAGAATACGGCCGCGACTTCAACCAAATCCTGTCCCGCTCCCAGCAGGCGTATGCCTCGGAACTGCGCGAGACGCGCAACCGATGGGCGCATTTGAAACCGTTCAGCTCCGATGACGCGATCCGCGCCCTGAGCACTATCGAATACCTGCTGAATGCGGTTTCCGCACCGGATTCAGCGGCAGATGTGCGCAAACTACGCGATGACCTGCAACGTACCGTATATGAGGACCACACACGTAAGATCAGCCAGCGTAAGGTCATCTCCATCGACCCGATCCAAGGCATGAAACCGTGGCGAGAAGTCATCCGACCGCACGAGGATGTGGCGTCCGGCAGATTCACCGCGTCGGAATTCGCCGCCGACCTATGGCAGGTGGCAGTGGATCAGTCCATATGTGTGACCGGCAATGCATACGGCGATCCCGTGGAGTTCTTCAATCGCACGTACTTGACCGAAGGCCTGCGAGACCTGCTCACACGTGCCATCCGCCGTCTGGTGGGAGATAATTCCGGTTCTCCAGTGGTGAATCTGCAGACCAACTTCGGTGGCGGAAAGACGCACTCCCTGCTTGCCCTCTATCATTTGTTCGGCAACGAACCCATCAGAGCATTGTCTTCGGATGTACAGAATCTTGCGGTCAATCTGCATGCCGAATGGAAGCCTGGCAGTGTACGTCGTGTTGCATTGGTTGGCACGAAACTCAACGTGGCTGAACCTGACGAGAAATACGACGGCACGCTAGTACATACCATCTGGGGCGAACTCGCCTGGCAACTCGGCGGACGTGAGGCGTACGACATCATTGCCGAGAACGATCGCGCCGGCAAGAATCCCGGCCATCTTCTCGATACGCTGCTCAGGCGGTATGCACCATGTCTGATCCTCATCGATGAATGGGTGGCGTACGCCAAGCAACTTGTCGGTCATGATGATCTGCCGGCCGGCACATTCGATGATCAGTTCGTTTTCGCACAGACACTGACCGAAGCCGTATCAGCTACACCCCACTGCATGTTGGTGGTGTCGATTCCCGCATCCGAAACCGGCGGCAAGGGCAACGATATCGAAGTCGGTGGGGAGAACGGGCAGAAGACGCTACGTGAGTTGCAGAACGTCGTGGGCCGCAAAGCCGACCAGTGGCGGCCTTCCACCCGTGATGAGTCCTTTGAAATCGTGCGCAAACGCCTTTTCGAGGAACCTGATGCCGAGGCGCAGGAACAGATCGCACTCACCGCGCGACGCTTCGCCGACATGTACCGTAAAAGCCCCAAATACTATCCTTCCGGTGTGGACAACACCACATATGAGAAACGCATCCGTTCCTCCTACCCGTTGCACCCAGAACTCCTGGATCGCCTTTATGAGGATTGGTCCGGATTGGAGAACTTCCAACGCACCCGCGGCGTGTTGACGCTCGTGTCCAGCATCATCCACGAACTCTGGGCATCCAATGATTCCAGTCCGCTGATTCTTCCGGGTAATGTTCCTTTGGACTCCGAATCGGTTAATTCAAACCTCACGCAATATCTACGTGACTCGTGGAAGCCAATCATCGATGCCGATGTTGCCGGTGCTGATTCCGTTGCAGCCCGAATCGACAACGACCGTCCGGCATTGGGGCAACGTCATCTGACACAACGCATCGCACGCACCGTATTCATGGGATCCGCGCCACGCGTCAGGGCGCAGAATCCCGGTATCAGCGAGCAATCAGTGCGATTGGGCACCGCCATTCCCGGTGATCAGGAAGGCAACTTCAGTACAGCGCTCAGCATGTTGGAACAGCGTTCCACCTACTTCTTCAACACCGATGCACGGTATCGGTACGCATTGCAGCCATCCATCGGTAAAACCGCACGAGATAACGCGGAACGACTGCGTGAGGATCCCGAAACCGTATACAACGAGATCGTTACACGACTGCAGCCTGAAGGCAGCCGGGGGAGGCGCGGCAGATTCCGTCGCGTGTGTGTGGCTCCCGCGTCCACCGATGGCATCCCGGACGTAGATGAGGCCACGCTGGTTATTCTCCACCCGCGTTGGGCAGTGAGTAAGGCTGAAAGCACAACAGCAGAATCCATGCAGTGGATACGCAACGCCATCGAGCACCGTGGTGCCGCACAGCGTGTCAACAGGAATATGCTGGTCTTTCTCGTTGCGGATAGAAGCCTGATTGAATTTGCTGAGGATTCCGCACGCTCATATCTCGGATGGAAAAAAGTCGTCGATAACGAGGCTGACTCCAACCTGACCCATCAGCAGGTTGAACAGGCACAGTCCGCTATGGCCAATTTCAGCAACACGCTGGAAGAGAGAATCCGTGCGGCATATCAATGGGCTGTATATCCCGAACAATCCGATCCCACCGCCGCGTATCAGTTGGCACAGCTGAAGATTTCCGATACCGGAGGCGATTCCATGGCTCAACGAGCAGGCACCCAGTTGACCTCCAATGATCTGCTCATCGATACCTATGGCGCGGAAGGAATTGGATTCGACGTTCTTCCATTCCTTAACTCCGTCTTCCGCGATGGTGTTCTTCCCGTCAAGACAGTGTGGGAGACCATCACGCGCTTCCCATATATGCCACGACTTGTAGACCGGGATGTGCTCGACAGAGCCATCGAGGGGGTGCCCAATATCGTGTGGGACGCTCAGGATCGGTTTGCGTTGGCATCTGGTCGCAATCCTGAAACCGGCAGGTTCCGTAACCTAATCATCCCCGGAATCACAGACGGTACTCAGCACGTTCAAGTCACCGACTCCACATTGATCGTGGACTGGGATACGGCCATGGCCGCATATACCCAGTATGAACGTGAACTTGAGGAATCCAAGCATTCCATTGTCGATGACTCCACAACAATCATCGTGGATCAGTCCTCCTCAGTAGCTTCCGTTGCTCCAAGCCATAACCCAGATACTGCAAAGCCATTGCCACCTGTACAGCCGCAGCCTGCTGCAGCATCGAAGAAACGATACTTCGCCACCATCGAGCTTGATCCGGACCGTTTGAGTCGAGAACTTGCACAAATCGATGAGCGAATCCTCGATCAGTTGCGTATGACACGCGCGAACATCATGCTCAGCCTTGAGATTCAGGCGGATAATCCGCATGGTTTCGCCGACGATATCATGCGCATCGTCAATGAGAATGCCAAGTCGTTGAAGTTCGACGACTCCAGTTTCGAGGAGGAATAACATACCCGCCACCGCACGCATCTGCAGGCTCTTCACCGATTGTTCACCGGGCATGGGCGTAGGAACACGTCCATACCCCCGTAGTGACGCTAGACTGTTGAGATATTGGCCCACATGACACACGGTCCGCGTGAGATATTGGTTCGCGCGCGACGGCGTCGAAGTCTGAAGGAAAGGGTAGGGACGTGAGCGACGTATTCGAGCATTCGGCCGAGAAGATGAAGGCCCACGGCATGAGCGACACGGCGGTCGCCCAGTTCAAGCGGCTGTACGACGTCTGGCGCACCGAGGAGGCCAGCAGCTGGATCCGCGAGGACAGCGTGGAGCCGCTGACCGGCGTGCCCAGCTTCCATGACGTCTACAAGACCATCGACCATGACAAGGCGGTCGATGCCTTCGCCAAGACCGCGTTCCTCAAGCTCAACGGCGGCCTGGGCACGTCCATGGGCCTGGAATGCGCCAAGTCGCTGCTGCCGGTGCGCCGCCACAAGGCCAAGCAGATGCGGTTCATCGACATCATCATCGGCCAGGTGGTCACGGCCCGCACCAGGCTCAACGTCCGTCTGCCGCTGACGCTGATGAACTCGTTCCGCACCTCCGAGGACACGATGAAGGTGCTCAGGGCCAACCGCCGCTTCACGCAGGGCGATGTGCCGATGGAGATCATCCAGCACGTCGAGCCGAAGATCGTGGCCGAAACCGGCGAGCCGGCGGAATTCCCGGACAACCCCGATCTCGAATGGTGCCCGCCGGGCCACGGCGACCTGTATTCCACGATCTGGGAGTCCGGTCTGCTGGACATCCTGGAGGAGCAGGGGTTCAAGTACCTGTTCATCTCCAACTCCGACAACCTGGGCGCGCGCCCCTCACGCACGCTGGCCCAGCACTTCGAGAACACGGGCGCGCCGTTCATGGTGGAGGTGGCCACCCGCACCTACGCCGACCGCAAGGGCGGGCACATCGTGCGCGACAAGGCCACCGGCCGTCTGCTGCTGCGCGAGATGAGCCAGGTGCATCCGGACGACAAGGCGGACGCGCAGGATATCGCCAAACACCCGTATTTCAACACCAACAGCATCTGGGTGCGCATCGACGCGCTCAAGGCCAAGCTCGCCGAGTACGACGGCGTACTGCCGCTGCCGGTGATCCGCAACTTCAAAACCGTCGATCCCACCGATGCCAATACGCAGAAGGTCGTGCAGCTGGAAACCGCGATGGGCGCGGCCATCAGCCTGTTCGACGGCGCCATCTGCGTGCAGGTGGACCGCATGCGGTTCCTGCCGGTCAAGACCACGAACGACCTGTTCATCATGCGCTCGGACCGGTTCCACCTGACCGACTCCTACGAGATGGAGGACGGCAACTACATCTTCCCGAATGTGGACCTCGACCCGCGCTACTACAAGAACATCAACGATTTCAACGAACGGTTCCCGTATTCGGTGCCGTCGTTGGCCGCCGCGAATTCGGTGACGGTGCGGGGCGACTGGACGTTCGGACAGAACGTCATCATGTTCGCCGACGCCACGCTGGAGGACCAGGGACGCCCCAGTTACGTGCCGAACGGCGAGTATGTGGGACCGCAGGGCATCGAGCCCGATGATTGGGCGTTCTGACACCTCATCGGACAAGAAAACGACAGTTTTTTGTGAAATGTCGCGCGGACGGAGGAAAAACACTCTAATATGGAACAAGGTGTGTTGTGAGGTGCACACTTACATACAGGACTCTAACGATACGTGAGGACGAATGGCAGAGGGTAGCAACGGAAGACGTCGTTTCTCCGACAAGTGGGGCAAGCATGAGCTTGACGTGTTGGCAGTGTTGTCGTCGGCCTTCCCACAGTGGCTGACCTCCCGCCAGATCGCGCAGCGCGTCAAGGCGTATGCCGATTCCTACGGTGAACTGGCCGACCAGGCGGCCAAGGCCGCCTTCGCCAAGCAGTTCCAGCGCGACCGCGCCAAACTCGCCGCCATGGGCATCGCCATCGAGTCGCGCCAGCCCGAGTATTCCTCGAAGTCGGAGGGGCAGGATTTCGCCTCGTACCGCCTGCAGCTGGGCGACGAGCCGCGCATCCGCCTGCGGTTCGCCCAGGAGGATCTGCCGATCCTGGCCGCGGCCAACTATCTGGCCCGTTCCATGTCGATCTCCTCCGCACCCTCGCAGCAGCAGGTGCAGCAGCATGCCTCGCGTACCGCGCCGCGTGTGCCCCAGACGCCGATCCCCGGACTCGGTCTGGACTCGATCGCCCCGGGTCTCGGCACCCAGGCCATCCCCGACGCGCTGGTGAAGGTCATCGATTCGCGTCGGTTCGCCGCCACGGTCGACGTGGACGGCGAGCTGCTCAACGTGGCCTATACTGATTCCGACGACCTGGCCATGTTCGTCCTGCAGCACCCGGGTGCCGCCATCGTCAGCCCGCAGGAGGCCGTGGATGCGTTCCATCGCAGGCTCAACGCCGCCTCGCAGTTCCAGCTGGCCGACGAATCGGCCAGTCCCGCCTCCGCCACGGTCGTCTCCCCGTCCATCAGCCGTCAGTCCGAGGACGATGAGGAGGATCCGGAGGAGATGGCGGCCCATCAGAAGAAGAACGCCTCCTTCCAGACCGGCAGCGAGGTGGATCGCCGCCTGCGGCTGATGCTGTTCCTCTCGGCCCATCTGGGCGAGGAGTTCTCGCTGGAGGAATTGGCGGAACGGTTCATCGGCAAGCCGAAAAACAACGACGAACGCCGCAAGCACGTCGCCACCATCCACAAGGACATCAACACGCTGACCACGGTGTCCGACGACGGCGAGATGGCCGGCAGCCAGTTCTTCGACATCGACTGGTCGCTGCTGGATGCCGAGGGCATCGTCTCGGCCACGAACTCGCTCGGACTGGAGCGTCTGGCCGGCATCTCCCCGCAGTACCTGAGCATGCTGACGGCCTCGGTCAGCTATCTGGCGCATTCGCCGCTGCTGCCGGAGGAGCAGCGTGCCAAGGCCGCCTCGTTGAACAAGCGGCTGCGTCAGCACGTGGAGCCCGGTGAGATCCCGTGGCTGAGCCTGACCGGCTATGAGGTGGAGCCCCACAGCTTCTCGGTGGTCAAGCGGGCGATCTCCACCGATTCGTTGCTGGATATGGAGTACACCGACGGTGCCGGCCGCACGCGCCGCAAACTGGTGGCCCCGGCCAAGATCTTCGTGGACGAGGGCGCGTACTATACGGCCGTGTGGACCGACGTGGCCGACGCCGCGCCGAAGGACAAGCTCAAGTACGTCAAGAAGGACATGACGATCAACAAGGCCACCGGGGAGCCGCGCATCTGGCAGACGCTCCGTCTGGCGCGCATCGAGCATGCCGAGCTCGTCAAGCCCACACAGAAGGTCGACATCCCCGATGTGCCGGTCAGCGAACTGCGCAAGTGGAACTTCGACAACGGCACGCCGGCGGTGTTCATCACCGACCAACCGCATCTGCCGTTCATCAAGACCCTATCCGGCGCCACGGTGGAAAGCTGCGGGGCGGGGGAGAAGGTGCATCTGACGGTGTCCTCCGATTCGTGGTTCGTGGCCTTCTGCATCTCCCACGCCCGTCATATCCTGGCCGTGGCGCCGGAGACGCTGCGCACGATGATCGTCGCCCGCGCGCAGCGCGAACTGAGCGTCGGCCAGCACGACGAGCCGCAGCAGTAGGAGGAGTCGCCATGCCTTGGTGGATCTGGTTGGTGCTGGTGGTGTTCATGCTGGTCATGATCGTTGCCGGCCTGGCATACGCGGCCTTGCATCTGTGGAGGGCGTTCGGGAAGGTCTCCCGGACCGGCGCCGCCATCGGCGAGCATGTGGCCGCCTTCCAGGACACCGCGCCATCCGGTGAACAGCCGGAGCCGCCGCTGTTCACCCAGCCGCTTTCGGTGGCCTCCGAGCGCTACAGCCAGGCCCATGCCGAAGTCATCCGTCGCAGGGAGGCCAAGCGCAGCCGCCATGTGGAGGCTTGGGCGCGCTGGCGTCGATTCAACAACGACTGAACGAACCGGGGATTCATCTGACCATGCCACGACGTCATCATCGCCGTTCCGTGGACGGCACCGCATCCGCACCGCACGGCAACGCCCAAGCCTCGCTCTCGCCCTCGCCCTCGCAGCGGTATCAGACCTTCCGCCGCAACCAGGAACGGCGCAAGTCGGTCGCCGAACAGTTCGCGCGGACGCTACCGTTCGAACTCGACGAGTTCCAGCGGCAGGCCAACGAGGCCCTGGAGGCGGACCGCAACGTGCTGGTGGCGGCGCCGACCGGCGCGGGCAAGACCATCGTCGCCGATTTCGCCATCTATCTGGCGCAGCAGCGCAACGTCAAGGCGTTCTACACCACACCGATCAAGGCGCTCAGCAACCAGAAATACCATGATCTGGTGGCCGTGTACGGGGCCGATCGCGTGGGGCTGCTGACCGGGGACACCTCCATCAACTCCGAGGCGGACATTGTGGTGATGACCACCGAGGTGCTGCGCAACATGCTCTATGAGCGTTCATCCACGCTTACCGCGCTGCGGTATGTCATCCTAGACGAGGTCCATTATCTGGCCGACCGGTTCCGTGGGCCGGTGTGGGAGGAGGTCATCATCCACCTGCCGCAGAGCGTCCGCATCGTGGCGCTGTCGGCCACGGTCTCTAACGTGGAGGATTTCTCGGGCTGGCTCTCCTCGGTGCGCGGCGAGACCACGCTGGTTGTCTCCGAGCACCGGCCCGTGCCGCTGGAGCAGCATGTGCTCGTGCAGGCCGACGATCAGACCGAGCCGGAACTCATCGACCTGTACCGTCATGACGCCGATGATCGCCCGACCACCGCGTTGAACGCGCATCTGGTCAGCAGGCTGGATCAGCTCGACCGGCAGGCGGCCCGGCGCGCGGGCAACCGCGACCGCGGCCGGGAACGCAGGCACGGCGGCCGCACGCATCAGTCGCAACGCAAACCGGAACGGCATGTGCCACGCCGTTGGGCCGTGGTCGACGAACTCGACTATCTCGGTCTGCTGCCGGGCATCACGTTCATCTTCTCCCGAAACGGCTGCGACCAGGCCGTGGACCAGTGCCTGAACGCCGGACTGGAGCTGACCACCGAGGACGAGGTGCGGCGCATCCGCCGCATAGTCGACGAGATGGTCGAGGGGCAGCTGAGCGCGGAGGACCTCAAGGCATTGCGGTTCTCCCGGTTTCGGTTCGCGCTGGAGGAGGGCTTCGCCGCCCATCATGCGGGCATGGTGGCGCTGTTCCGGCAGATCGTCGAGCGGCTGTTCGAAGAGGGACTGGTCAAGATGGTGTTCGCCACCGAGACGCTGGCGCTGGGCATCAATATGCCGGCCCGCTGCGTGGTGGTGGAGAAGCTGGAGAAGTTCGACGGCACGGGCCATGTGGCGTTGACGCCAGGGGAGTTCACCCAGCTGACCGGCCGCGCCGGCCGCCGCGGCATCGATACGATCGGCCACGCCGTGGTGGTGGACCATCACGGCTTCGTGCCGGCCACGGCCGCCGCGCTGTCCAGCAAGCGCGTCTACCCGCTGCATTCCAGTTTCCGTCCGACCTTCAACATGGCGGTGAATCTGCTCAATTCCAGCGACGTGGACACCGCCCGCGTCACGCTCGACCACTCCTTCGCCCAGTGGGAAGCGAACGAATCCGCGGGACAGCTGGAATCGCAGATGGTGGCGCTGGAGCAGGCCCTGCAGGGCTACGAGCAGGCGTTCGACTGCGACCACGGCGATTTCCGCGAGTTCATGACACTGCGCATGCGGCTGACGGATCTGGAGCGCAACGACCGACGCCGGATCAAGCACGAACCGTTTGCATCCGAGCAGGAACGCCGGCAGGCGATGCGCGAGCTGGACCGCCGGATCGCGCGCTTGCGCCAGGCCGAGCAGCAGCATCCGTGCCGGCAGTGCCCGGATCTGCAGCGGCACCTGACCTGGGGGCATCGTTGGGCCCGGGAGACCCGCGAGCTGGAACGCGTCAGGCATCGCTACGAGTCGCGAACCGGTTCGGTGGCCCGCCAGTTCGACCGCATCTGCGGCGTGTTGGACACGTTGGGTTATCTGGAACGTGCGGAGCGCGACGGCCGTACGGATTACCGGCTGACGCAGGCGGGCCAGCTGCTACGTCATCTGTACAGCGAACTGGATCTGACCGTGGCGCAGGCGTTGCGTGAGGGCGTGTTCGACGGTCTCAACCCCTCGCAAATGGCGGCCGTGGCGTCGGCGCTGGTCTACGAGGCGCGCCGGGGCAACGGGGGAGAGCCCCGCCATTACCCCGGTGGTCACCGTGGCGCGGTGGCCCAGGCCGCGGAACGGCTGCGCACGATTGCCGCGCAGGTATCGGATCTGTGCGAGGACGCGGCGTTGGAGGAGCCCCGCCAGCTCGACTTCGGTCTGACGGATGTGGTCTACGAATGGGCCGAGGGCGAAGGGCTGTATCGTGTGCTGTACGGCACGGAGCTGACCGGCGGCGATTTCGTCCGCAACGCCAAGCGGTTGGCCGATCTGCTGCAGCAGATCGCCGTGGCCGAGCCGTATCTGGGGGAGGGCGGCGCCGATGTGGCACGGACCGCGCGACTGGCCATGGAACAGGTCAATCGCGGTATCGTGGCGTATTCGGGGGTTGACTGACGACCCGGGGGAATACCTGGGAATAACGGACACGTCCGAACTGTTTTGTAGCGTAAAGGAAACGAACAAGGAGGCATGGCAACATGGCGGAACGTAGTCTGCGCGGTATGAGCATCGGCGCGAAATCCCTGGAATCCGACGAGAACGTCGATTTCGCGGCGCGAAACGACGTGGCGTACATCTGTCCGAAGGGGCATCGCACGATTCTGCCGTTTGCGGAGGAGGCCGAGGTCCCGGACGAGTGGGAGTGCCGTTGCGGCGCCGTGGCCCATCGTGAGGGCGATGAGGACGCCGAGGCCAACGAGATCACCAAGCCCACCCGCACCCACTGGGATATGCTGTTGGAACGCCGCAGCATCGAGGAGTTGCAGACCCTGCTGGACAAGCGGCTTCAGATGCACCGTGACGGTTGGATTCCCGACTACGAGTAAGACGATTCGTCTGTTCTTCAGCAGAAATTCGATGCCCGGTCAACTCGACCGGGCATACTGATGTGTCAGACGTCACGAATATCGACGGTGTGGGCCGGAGCGGCCCGAGAGGAGAAACAATGACCAATCATCCGAAGAAGGTCGTCCTGCTGGATCTGGACGGCACGCTCACGCAGTCCGATCCCGGCATCATCGCCTGCGTCATCAAGGCGTTCGAGGGCATGGGACTGCCGGTTCCGGATGACGACGAGCTGCATCGCTTCATCGGTCCGGCCATCATCGAATCGCTGCGCCGCAACCATGTGCCCGAGGACATGCTGGACCGTGGCGTTGAGATCTACCGCGATTACTACGCCAATCAGGCCGTGTTCGATGATCCGAACAACCCGGGTCAGAAGGTGCCGGGCCGCTTGGTCAACACCGTGTATCCGGGCATCCCGGAACAGCTGGCCGCATTGCGCGCCAAGGGGTATGTCCTGGCCATCGCCACCTGCAAGCCCGAATACCAGGCCGTGCCGATCTGCGAGCATTTCCATGTGGACCGCATGGTGGACGGCATCTACGGCGCCAGCAAGGACAATTCGCGCATCGACAAGGACCAGGTCATCCGGTATTGCTTCGATCTGATCGGTTTCGACGCCGAGGTCGGCGATCGCGCGGTGATGGTCGGCGATCGCTGGACCGACATCGACGGCGCCCGTGCCTGCGGCGTCGATACGATCGGCTGTCGATGGGGTTATGCGGAACCCGGTGAGATGGAGGAACACGGCGCGTATGCGATCATCGACCGCGTCGACCAGCTCGCCGACGCCGTGGAACGCTACTTCGCGCAGTGAGACTATTATCCGATAATGTACGTTATGTCAGAAAAGGAAGTGGCGTAAGTATCGGTCGGATGGTTATCTCCACTATCGGATGACCGTTGCGTCTTCATCGCCACGTCCCATCAGACGCATCACATATGGGTGAAGGGACGGATGTCAATTCCGTCCCTTCACCCATATTGATTGATATAACGGCCAAAGTTACACGCACGCAGCGCAAAGCCACACGTCGCGCGTTATTGCTTGTCCGTCGTCGCATGCGTGGCATGCAGCGCAGCGCCCATCTCCGTGTAGGTGGCCCGCTGCGCCTGCAAGATCATCAGCACCAGCTCCGTGCCGATCAGCAGCACACTGACGATGCCCGCGGGCCATGCCGCGGAGATGTAGAACGCCAACGCGTCGGCGCCGAACGAATCCTGGCATACCTTGCCGATGACGAACGGCACCATCGCCAGAATCAACGACGCCAACTGGGCGCCGATAACCGGCCAACGTACCGGCTCCACGTCGGGATGTCCGGGCTGCAGCAGCTTGCCGCGCCTCACGCAGGTCACGCACACGACCACGGCCCAGATTATGGACACAATCCAGAACACTACCGGAAGCAGATCGATCATCGATGCCTCTCCCCTATGCCATTCAACGAAACCGTCAGGCGCGTCACGCGGCCTGACGCGCCGCCCGCTGGGCCTCAAGCTTCTTCCTCATACGCATGGCGGTCAGCTCGTCGATCGGGCGACCGGACGACAACGCGGCCGGCTTGGACGCAAGATCCACGTAATCCTCATGCTCCAGCGCCTCATCGATCTCGTGCCACAACGAGCCGACGGATACCCCGAACACAGCCTTGCCGCTATGCAGCAGATCCAGCATCTGCTCGCTGGTTGTGCACTCGTAGACCTGCTGCCCGTCGCACATGATGGTGACATCGGCCAGCTGCGCCGTGGTCCGCCTGGACAGGAAGCCGATGGCGGCGGTCACGTTCTGCAGGTTCACGCCAGCGTCCAGCAGCCGCTTGGACACGGCCAGGATGACCACATCCTTGAACGAGTACAGACGCCGTGAACCCGAACCGTGCGAGGGCGTGATCGACGGCTCGACAATCTGCTTGCGCGCCCAGTAATCCAGCTGACGGTATGTGATGCCGGCGACCTTGGACGCCACGGTGCCGCGGTATCCGCGCCGGGTGTCCTCCGCATCCTCGGTGGCAAACAGCTCCCCCTGCACCGCCCCTTCCGCGGACAGATCGACACGATCCTTCAGCGGAACATGCAGATGCAGCTCCACATCATGATGCCGTTCGACCATAGTCCACTCCTTCAACTCACACGGACGCCGTCAGAAGTTACGTTTCCTGCAACCAGTCTAATCCGTCCGAGCGTACCAGATCTAGGAGATAACGGCGGATTTGGTGAAGAAGACCAGCCGGAACTTGCCGATCATGATCTCGTCGCCATTCTTCAGCTGCGCGCGCTCGACACGCTGGCGGTTCACATAGGTGCCGTTCAGGCTTCCGGAATCCACCACGGTGAAGACGCCATTGGTTCGGATGAACACCGCGTGGGAACGGGAGACGGTGGAGTCGTCGAGCAGGATGTCGGCCCGTGAATCACGGCCCACGGTCACCTTGTCCTCGTCAAGCAGGTACCGTGAGCCGGAGACCGCTCCCCTGGTCGAGATCAGCAACGCCGTCCCCTCGGACAGGCGGGCGATGGTATCGAGATCCTCCTGGGTCAGGGGACGGTCGCCTGTGGAGGTGACGGGGATGGTAATGGCGGGCAGACCGATGATGGTCGTCTCGCCTGCGCTTGGAATCGGTTCAGTCATACAGGCTATTCTACAGTCTTTGCGTACCGGTATTGCGGAACCGAGGCGACCTCGTCGATTTTCACCAGATCGGACGAGGTCACGTCCACGTCGGCGCCGAACTTCACCTTGAGCCGCGACCCGACGCCGCCGGCGATGTTCACGGCGTTCTGCAGGTTCTGCGGGTCCCCGATGGCCTTGATGACGTATGGGCTGGACAGGGTCTGGCCGTCGCAGACCAGCCCGTCCTCACCGTCGGCGATGTAGGTCTGGGTGATGACGCGCACGTCGTTGATGGCGATGACCTCGGCGCCGGCGTTGCGCAGCTCCTCAATCAGGCTGAACATGGTGGCGGCGTCCACGGGCTCGATGGAACCGTGCGTGACGCGTATCGTCACCCCCTCCCCCTCGGCCGGCAGACGGCCGGAGAGGATGCCGCTGGTCTGTTCGTTCTGCTCGGCGATGCGTTGGGCCTCCTGCTGCTTGTCCGAGGCCTCCTGCAGAGAATTCAGCTGCTCCTGCAGTTCGTCGCGGCGCTGCTCCTGCTGTTGGATCTGGTTGCTGGTCTCCGAGATCAGACGCGTGAGCTCCTCCTCGCTCATCGTCTCGTACGCCGACCGTGTGTTATTGAGCTGGATGACGTAACCGTACCCCAGCATGGCGCACAGGAGCACCACGAAGACATTGGTGATGAGCCTCGCCTTGTTGCGGTTGGCGTCCAGCGACGACGTGCGTTTGGGTTTGCGCGCGACCACCGGGAACGAGCCGGTCTCCACACGGTCGTTCTCCTTGTCCTTCGCGTGCTGCCGGTGCATCCGGCTCAGCGTGTCCTCGGCTTCGGGTTTGCGCATGGCCATGGGTTCAGCCCCTGAAGATGAAGCGGCGAATGGCCGACACGTTCGAGAAGATGCGGATGCCCAGCACCACGATAACCGCGGTCTGCAGCTGGGACCCCACGCCGAGCTGGTTGCCGAGCACCACCAGCAGCGTGGCGGTGATGACGTTGGTGAAGAACGAGATTACGAACACCTTGTCGGAGAAGCTGCGCTGGAAGTACGCCCGTGCGGCGCCCAGCAACGCATCCAGCGCGGCCACCACCATGATGGGCAGATACGGCTGCAGAAACACCGGAATATCCGGTCGGACGAAGATGCCGACCACCACGCCGATAATCAATCCCAGTACTGCCGCCATCACTCGCTCCTTCTTGCGTGGGTCACATCGCCGGAAACCGCCGCTTCCAGTCTAATCGAATCGGATTTCGCCACCTGCGGATAGATGCCCGATTCGGCATATGACTCGTATAACGCCGGCTGGCTATCCGCGCTCACGGCACGGGCCAGCGCATCCTTGTCCCCGATGGCCTGGATGGTGTACGGGCTCTCGATCGAGTTCACGCCGATGAGGATCGTCTGCCCCGCGGTTCGGATGGAGGTCTGCACACCCAATCGGTACCCGTTGACGGCCATCGCCTCCGCGCCGGACTGCCAGAGCAGCGACACCAGCTGCTGCAGGTCGGCATCGGTCACCACACGGATCTGCCCGCCGGATGATTCGCGCGGCAATGCGCCGTCCGCTGCGATCGGGTCGGCGAGCGTCAGGGTGATGCCCTCCCCCTCCACCGGCAGCATGCCGCTGCTCAGCTCGTCCTGAATCAACGTGTCGTTCTGCCCGTAATCGGCCATATCCTTTGTGATCTCATCGATCTGTCCGCGCAGGTCGTTGATCTGCCCGGTCAGGTCCTCGACCTGGCTGGTCTGGTTCTCCAATTCGGACGCCCAGCTCTCGCGCACGGCACGACGCGGATCGGTATGCAGCTGCTGCACGAAGAGCGCCCCCGCGAATCCGACCGCCACACAGATCACGAACACCACCACGCGCGTGGCCCATGTGGCCGCCGGAGACGATGGTTTCCTGGCCAACCGCGAATCCATGAACAGCGGGTCCATCGGTCGATTGGTCAGGTCGTCGATCAGTTTCAACGAGTCATCGTCCAGCTTGCGGTGGTGCCCCCGCACGGCACCGGCCCCGCCCGCCGGCCGTACATGGTGGGAATCCACCGCGGCAACCGACGCGGAGAACACGGCCCGCCTGCGTAGCGGGGTGTTCTCCTGCTCCACAGGGAACGAACGTGGCGCGTCGTCAATCGGCATCATTCACCGTTCCTGGCGGAGCAGCTCAAGCCCCTGCCGGTAATAGATCACTCCGGCCAGCCAATACAGGGCCACGCCCCAGATGCCGGCGGCCAATGCCGCCAGATGGAGCAGATCGGCCGCCTGCGTGTTCCAGATATCCGAGAAGATCAGCGCCACGATGGACATCATCAGCATGGCCGTGCCGGTCTTGCCGACGAAGTGCACCGGCAACGGCCCGTAATCATGCTGGGCCAGCACCAGGATCAGCACCGCCATCAGCACATCGCGCGCGCCCACCACAATCAGCATCCACCACGGTATGATGCCTGCGACGCCCAGAGCCAGGATGCTGCAGAAGATCAGCAGCCGATCGGCGATCGGGTCGAGGATCTGTCCGATCTTGCTCACCTGGTTGAACGTGCGGGCGATGATACCGTCCAGGCTGTCCGAAACGGCGGAGATGGCCAGGACGATCAGGGCCGTGATCATCTCGTGCCGCGCCACCAGCATCGCGATGATCGGGATGGAGATGATGCGCAGCACGCTGATGAGATTGGGAATCGTGAACACCATATCCCGAGCTTCGGGGCTGTATTGTGTTTCGCTGTTGTGCTCGTGTTCGCTCATTCGTTCCGCACCGCTACATTCTCGACGCCTGCAGCGCCGTGACGATGATGGCACGCGCCCCCACGGCATACAGGCGATCCATCAGCTGGTTGACCTGGGCCTTGGGCACCATGACGCGCACGGCCGCCCACTGCTTATCGTGCAACGGGGAGACCGTGGGGCTTTCGAAACCAGGCGTGATGGCGACGGCGGCCGAGACCTTCTCCACGGGGATGTCGAAATCCATCAGCACGTACCGCTGCGCGGTGAGCACGCCCTGCAGACGGCGGCCCAGCACGGTCAGTCGGTCGTCCTCGGCGTTCAGCCGCGGGGAACGGATGAGGATCGCCTCGGAATGCAGGATCGGATCGCCGAACACACGCAGGCCGGCGTTGCGCAGGGTGGTGCCCGTCGAGACCACGTCCGCGATCAGATCGGCGACGCCCAGCTGCACGGAAGACTCCACCGCGCCATCCAGGTGGATGATGTCGGCGTGGATGCCGTGCCCGGTCAGGTAGTCGGAGACCAGCTTGTCATACGAACTCGCCACACGCTTGCCGTCGATGTCCGCCAGCTCGTGGATCGGGGCGTCGTTCGGCGCCGCGAAACGGAACGTGGAGGCACCGAATCCCAGCTGCATGTGCTCGATGGCCTCGGTGCCGGAGTTGAGCAGCAGGTCGCGTCCGGTGATGCCGACGTCGATGGTGCCGCGTCCCACATACACCGCGATGTCGAGCGGACGCAGGTAGAACAGTTCGATCTCGTTGTCGGGATCCTCGACCACCAACTGGCGCGGGTTGCTGCGCAGCCGATACCCCGCCTCGGACAGGATGTTCCACGCGGGTTCCGACAGCATGCCCTTGTTGGGCACGGCGATTCTGAGCATGTTATCTCCTTCGGCGGCGCGATGGCGCCGTCATGGTCACAGATACTTGTACACGTCGTCGAGCGTGATGCCGCGGTCGATCATCATGACCTGGAGATGGTACAGCAGCTGGCTCATCTCCTCGGCGGTGCGGTCGGCACCCTCGTATTCGGCGGCGATCCAGGTCTCGCTGGCTTCCTCGACGATCTTCTTGCCGATGAAATGCGTGCCCTTGTCGAGCTCCTCGACGGTCAGGGACCCCTCCGGGCGCGTGGCGGCCTTCTCGCTCAGCTCGGCGAACAGTGATTCAAACGTCTTCATAAGTGATACAGCACCTTTCAGGCCTTGAACGCGGCAGCGGCCTCGTCGCGGATGGCGTCGATCGCCGCGGCGGGGTCCTCGGCCCCGTACACGGCGGAGCCCGCCACCAGCACGTCGGCGCCGGCCTCGGCCACGATATGCGCGGTCTTGGGGCTCACGCCACCGTCAACCTGAATCTTCACGTCCAGGCCGCGACGGGTGATCTCGTCACGCAGGCGGCGCACCTTGCCCATCTGGTTGTCCAGGAACTTCTGGCCGCCGAAACCGGGCTCGACGGTCATGATCAGGATCATGTCGAACTCGTCGAGGATGTCGAAGATCGGCTCCACCGGTTCGGCCGGACGCACGGCGAAGCAGGCCTTGCAGCCCATCTCGCGCAGCTGGCGGGCCAGACGCACCGGGGCGTGGGTGGCCCCCATGTGGAAGCTCACCGACGCGGCGCCGAGCTTGGCGTATTCGGGCGCCCAACGGTCCGGGTCCTCGATCATCAGATGCACGTCGACCGGCAGGTCGGTGACCTCACAGATACGCTTGACGATCGGTTCGCCGAGCGTCAGGTTGGGCACGAAATGATGATCCATCACGTCGACGTGAACGAGATCGGCGTTCGCGATCGCCTTGAGGTCACGCTCGAGATTGCAGAAATCAGCGGACAGGATGCTGGGTGCGATTTGAATGCTCATGGTACCTACTCTATCTTTCTTTTGCGACGTTACGACCGAGTTTAGCCGAGTGTCATGCAACATTGTCCGAATGTTCCGTTTCCGCCGACGATTCGGACGGCTCGGACGACGCGGACGACTCAGGTTCGGTCGGTTCGGATGCGTCGGGCGCCTCGTCTGACGCCGGATGCCGGGTCTGTTCGCCCTGCTCGGCCTGTTCGGAAGCGGTGACCGCGGCCAGGCGCTCCCGCAGCGGCTCGGGGGCGGATCCGATCCGCTGCACGGCGATGAATGCGATGACGCCGCAGATGAACACCGCGATGGACACCCACACGTTGATCCGCACGCCGAGGAACGTATGGGCGTAATCGATGCGCAGCGCCTCGATCCAGGTGCGTCCGGCGGTATACCACATCACGTAGATCGTCAGCAGCGAGCCGGCCTTGAGCATGGCCGCCGCCCTGCGTCCGATCCAGATGATGAGGGCCGCTCCGATCAGGTTCCAGATCAGCTCGTAGAGGAACGTCGGGTGGTACAGCGCATCGGATCCGTCGATCTGGAGCCCCCACGGCAGCGTGGTCTGGCCGCCGTAGAGCTCCTGGTTGAACCAGTTGCCCAGACGCCCGATGGCCTGGGCCACCAGCAGCGCCGGGGCCACGGCATCGGCCAGCAGCGCCATCGGATAGTGCTTGTGCCGGCACCAGCCCCAGGCGGCCAACGCGCCGAACAGGATGCCGCCCCAGATGCCCAGGCCGCCGTTCCAGATGCGGATCATCTCCATCGGATCGCAGTCGGGGCCGAAGAACCGTTCGGGCGTGGTGACGATGTGGTAGACGCGCGCGCCGACGATACCCGCCAGCACCGAGACGATGGCGATGTCGAGGATCTGGTCGAAGTCGCCGCCGACCCTTTTCCACCGCGCCGTGGTGATGGCCACGGCGGCGATGATGCCCGACAGGATGCACAACGCGTAGAGGTGTATGGTCAACGGGCCGATCTCGAAGGTGGAGATCGACGGCGAAGGTATCGATGCTAGTGTCATAGTCCCCGATAGTAGTACGGAACCGCTCAGCGACGGGCGTTATGCACGCCCTCGGCCAACGATTCGACCTTGGCCGCCAGAGCGGACAGGCCTTCGCGCACATCGCGCGCGGCGCGGCCGGTATCGTCCAGCAGGGTGTGCACCAACGCCGAGCCGACGATCACACCGTCGGCGTAGCGGCCCACGGTGCGCGCCTGCTCGGGGGTCGAGACGCCGATGCCCACGCAGACGTTCCGCGCCCCGGCGCGGCGTGTGCGCTCGACCAGTACCTCGGGGGACGACGAGAGCGTATCCCGCTCCCCCGTGACGCCCATGCGCGAGGCCGCGTAGATGAAGCCCCTCGCGTTGCGCGCGGCGTTCGCCAGACGCTCGTCGCTGGAATCCGGGGACGCCAGGAAGATCCGGTCCAGTCCGTGCCGCTGCGAGGCCTCGATCCATTCGCCGGCCTCGTCGGGAATCAGATCCGGCGTGATGATGCCGGCGCCGCCGGCGTTCGCCAGATCGCGCGCGAACCGTTCCACCCCGTAATGGAAGACCACGTTCCAGTAGCTCATGATCAGCGGCACGCCGCCGGCGTTCGCCACGGTCTCCACCGCACGGAACACGCCGGCCATGCGTTCGCCGTTGTCCAACGCCACCTGCGAGGCGGCCTGGATGACCGGGCCGTCCATCACCGGATCGGTGTAGGGCAGGCCGATCTCCACCGCGTCGACGCCATGCGTGACCATCGTGCGCAGCGCGTCATGGGTGGTTTCGGAATCCGGAAACCCGTACGGCATATAGCCGATGAAGGCAGGACGGTCCTGCGCGCGGAACGCGTCGAACATGGCCTCGCTGGGGCTGGGGCGGCGGCTGAGGCCCAACGGCTGTGGAGCGGTGGTCTGTGCTGTTGTCTGAGTCATCATGTTCACCTCTGTCTCACTCGCTGACGGCGTTGCCGTGCGCACCGTTGGCGTCCAGCGCCTTGCTCTGTTCATCGGTCAGGTAGCCGAACCAGCGTCCGGCCGTGGCCACGTCCTTGTCCCCGCGTCCGGAGAGGTTCACGATCATCACCGGTTCGTCGATCCCCCGCGCCTTGAGGTCGGCGGCGGCCTTGTAGGCGCCGGCCACGGCGTGGGAGCTTTCGATGGCGGGGATGATGCCTTCGGTTTCGCACAAGTCCTTGAAGGCGTTCATGGCCTCGTCGTCGGTGGCATAGTCGTAGTTCACGCGGCCGATCTCCTTGAGCCATGCGTGTTCGGGGCCCACCGAGGCGTAGTCCAATCCGGCGGAGATGGAGTAGGTGTCCAGGGTCTGGCCTTCCTCGTTCTCCAGCAGATAGGACTTGGCACCCTGGAACAGGCCGATCTGACCCGTGCCCGGAGCGAAGCGTATGGCGTGCTCGCCGGATTCGGGGCCGTGGCCGCCGGCCTCATAACCGTACAGGCGCACGCGCTCGTCGTCCAGGAAGGCGTTCATGATGCCAATGGCGTTGGAGCCGCCGCCCACGCAGGCGCAGATGGCGTCGGGGTGGTCGATGCCGTACTCGCTGCGCAGCTGCTCCTTGGCCTCCTCGCCGATGATCTTCTGGAAATCGCGGACGATGGTCGGAAACGGGTGCGGTCCGGCCACGGTGCCGAGCAGGTAGTGGGTGGTCTCCACGTTGGTGACCCAGTCGCGCAGCGCCTCGTTGATGGCGTCCTTGAGGATGCGGGAGCCGAGCTTGACCTCCACCACCTCGGCCCCGAGCAACCTCATGCGGGCCACATTCAACGCCTGGCGGCGGGCGTCCACCTCACCCATGTAGACACGGCACTTGAGCCCGAGCAGCGCGCAGACCGTGGCCGTGGCCACACCGTGCTGGCCGGCGCCGGTCTCCGCGATCACGCGGGTCTTACCCATGCGCTTGACCAGCAGGGCCTGGCCGAGTGCGTTGTTGATCTTGTGGGCACCGGTGTGGTTCAGATCCTCGCGCTTGAGGAACACGCGCGCGTTGATGCCGACGCGTTCGTTGAGCCGCTGCGCGAACCGCGGCACCTCGGTCAGCGGCGAGGGCCGTCCGACATACAGCCGGTTGAGGCGGTCGAACTCCTCGCGGAACGCCGGATCGGCCTTGGCCTCGTCGTATACCTGTTCGAGTTCGGTCAACGCGTGGATCAGGGCCTCGGGCACGAACCGGCCGCCGAACCGGCCGAAGTACGGGCCGTTATGCTCCGCCAGCGGACGGCGTTCCGACACCTTCACACGCCTGCCGGCCTCCACCAGCCGCTCGACGGCCAGATCATGACGTTCGGCGGTGGCCACGCCCTCGCCCACCAGCACGGCGTCCGCGCCGGCGCGGGCGTAGTCCTCCAGCTCCACCGGGCCGAACACGCCGGATTCCGCCACCTTGATGACGTCCGGCGGCAGCGACGCGGCCAGTTCCCGGTAGTTGCCCACGTTGACGGACAGGTCCTTGAGATTGCGCGCGTTGATGCCGATGACGGCGGCGCCCGCCTGCACCGCGCGTTCGATCTCGCCGGCGGTGTGGGTCTCCACCAACGCCGTCATGCCGAGTTCGTGGGTCAGGTCCAGGAGCTCGCGCAGCGTGGCATCGTCCAAAGCCGCCACGATCAGCAGCACGATATCAGCGCCATGCGCCCGCGCCTCCCAGATCTGATACGGGGTGGTGATGAAGTCCTTGCGCAGCACGGGGATATGCACGGCGGCGCGCACACGGTCGAGGTCATCCAGCGAACCGAGGAACCGGCGTCCCTCGGTCAGCACCGAGATAGCCGCCGCGCCTCCGCGCTCGTATTCGGCGGCCAACGCCGCGGGATCGGGGATATCGGCCAGATGCCCCTTGGACGGCGAGGCGCGTTTGATCTCGGCGATGATGGGCACGGCATCGGCATGACGAAGCCATCGGCGGGCGTCCAGCGGAGCGGGGGCCGCGGCCGCGGCCTGCTTCACTGCGTCCAATGGCATGGCCTGTTCGCGGGTACGCTGATCCTGCAGTGCACCCGCCACCAATTCGTCAAGTACCGACATGGGTTCTCCTTGGTTGTGTGGTTGGGTACCGCACACTGTAGCGAACCCGTGTGGTGAAACCACCCCACCGTCTTGCTATGCGGCTACGGGAGAGCCCTGACAGGCCGGTTATCTCATATGGTGAGACCGCCGGTGCGGTCCGTCAGCATTCGCCGTCCGTCATCCCGTCCGCGGAATCCAGTTCCTCCGGACGCACGCCCACCACCACGGGCAGCCTGCCGCCTTCGTCGAAGCAGGAACGCTTGCCGGTGTGGCAGGCCGCGCCCACCTGGTCGACCTGCACCAGCAGCGCGTCGCCATCGCAGTCCAACGCCACCGACTTCACATACTGCACATGCCCGGAGGTATCGCCCTTGCGCCAGTACTCCTGGCGGGAGCGGGACCAGAAGGTCACGCGCCCCGAGGTCAGCGTGCGGCGCAGCGCCTCGTCGTCCATGTAGCCGACCATCAGCACCTCATGGGTGTCGTACTGCTGGATGACGGCCGCGACCAGCCCCTTGTCGTCGTGCTTGAGCCGCTGTGCGATGCGCGGATCCAATGTGACGTCGTTATCGTACCGTTCGGTGGGATGCATCTGAGATCTCCTCGATTCCTGTCGTATCGGTCAGCGGACGGTGTATCCGGCGGCCCGCAGCGCTTCCTTCACGTCGCCGATCGTCATCTTGCCGTAGTGGAACACGGAGGCGGCCAGCACGGCGTCGGCCCCGGCCTCCACGGCCGGCGGGAAATCCTCCACCTTGCCCGCACCGCCGGAGGCGATGATCGGGATCGAGACCTCCCGGCGGACGGCACGGATCATCTCCAGGTCGAACCCGTTCTCGGTGCCGTCGGCATCCATCGAGTTGAGCAGGATCTCCCCCGCGCCCAGCTCCTCGGCCCGCCTGACCCACCAGATCGCGTCGATGCCGGTGGACTTGCGGCCGCCCATCGTGGTGACCTCGAAACCGGATTGCGTATGCCGCTCCCCCCGTTCACGGCGCGCGTCCACGGACAGCACCAGCACCTGACTGCCGAAGCGGTCCGCGATGCGTTCGATCAGGCCGGGGTCGTTGATCGCCGCGGTGTTGACCCCCACCTTGTCGGCGCCGCACCGCAGCAGACGGTCCACATCCTCCGCGGATCGCACGCCGCCGCCCACCGTCAGCGGGATGAACAGCTCCTCGGCGGTCCGGGTGACGATGTCATACGTGGTCTGGCGGTTCGAGCTGGATGCGGTGACGTCCAGGAACGTCAGCTCGTCGGCACCCTGCCGATAGTATTCGGCCGCCAGTTCCACCGGGTCGCCGGCATCGCGCAGGTTCTCGAAATGCACGCCCTTGACCACGCGTCCGGCATCGACATCCAGGCAGGGGATGACTCGTACGGCCAATGACATCTGTTTCCTCGCTCTCTGTGTGGAACATGCCCGTGTGGGCCACGCCCGCAACCATAACTGCAGCCATGCGGCGGGATGCCCGCCGGCACACCCAAGGGTAGCCGTTCGGCGGCGGGACGCCGTCGCATGTTCCGTCAGGCGGAATGCGTTCCGCGGCGCCGCGTGGGCCCCGCCGCCGATCGTTTCAGCCCCGGGACCCGGTCTCGCCGCCCGGCTGTTCCTTGGCGGCCAGCTGGCCGCAGGCGCCGTCGATGTCCTGGCCGCGGGTGTCGCGCAGGGTGGCGGTGACGCCGGCGGCGTGCAGGATCTCCAGGAACCGCTGCTCGTCCTCCGGCTTGGACGCCGTCCAGCGCGAGCCTTCGATCGGGTTCAGGGGGATCGGGTTGACATGGGCCCAGTCGTCGCCGTAGTGGTTCAGGCGTTTGGCCAGCAGCCGGGCGTGCTCGGCCTGGTCGTTGATGCCGCGCATCAGCGCGTATTCGATGCTGACGCGCCGCTTGGACGTCAGGAAGTAGTCGTGCGCGGCGTCGAGCACCTGCGTGGTGTTGAACCGTTTGTTCATCGGCACCAGCTCGTCGCGCAGCTCGTCGCTCGGGGCGTGCAGGGAGACGGCGAGCCGGACGGGGATGCCCTCCTCGGCGAGTCTGCGGATGCCGGGCACCACGCCCACTGTGGACACCGTGATGTTGCGCGCGGAGATGCCGAACCCCTCCGGAGGCATCGCGCTGATCTGCCGAACGGCGCTCAGCACGGACCTGTAGTTGCCCATCGGCTCGCCCATGCCCATGAACACGATGTTGCTGAGTCTGCCCGACCCGCCGGCAATGTCGCCGTCCCGCATGGCCTTGGCCGCCACACGCACCTGTTCGACGATCTCGCCGGCCGACATATTGCGGGTCAGACCGAGTTTGCCGGTGGCGCAGAACGGGCAGCCCATGCCGCAGCCGACCTGGCTGGAGATGCACAGGGTGGTGCGGTTGGGGTACCGCATGAGCACGGATTCGATCAGCGAACCGTCGAACAGACGCCACAACGTCTTGACGGTCATGCCCTCATCCGCCACCTGACGCGTGACCTCGGTGATCAGGGTCGGAAAGAACGCCGCTGCGGCCTCGTCCCGCTTGGACGCCGGAAAATCGGTGAACTCCGCGGCGTTGACATCGAAATGCCCGTAATAATGGTTGGCCAGCTGCTTGACGCGGAACTTCGGCAGCCCCAGCTCCCCCGCCCTGGCGATGCGCTCCTCGGGCGTCATATCGGCGAAATGGACCGGCGGTTTGCCTCGTCGGGCATGGTCCTTGGCCAGCACATCCCGGAACGCCCCGGTGGTGCCGCCCGGCGTGATGCCGGTTTCCGGCATGTCCTCCAACTGTGTCATATCCATCTGTCTCCGCTGTTGCTTGCGTATCGCTACCTTACCTATCAATAGCAAAAGCCCCGGAATGATCCGGGGCGATGCATCGGGGGGGTGTCCCTATGGTTTTGTCAATCCGTTTGGGGTTGTTTGTTGGTGGCGTTT